>Ga0307374_10000115_pt1 | contig 137860 bp, 122 predicted proteins | sample OX3MG_FD_202532 | JGI IMG/M metagenome (GOLD analysis project Ga0307374, IMG submission 202532) | Soil microbial communities from Risofladan, Vaasa, Finland - OX-3 | ecosystem: Environmental > Terrestrial > Soil > Coastal area > Acid sulfate soil | place: Finland: Risofladan, Vaasa...
CGATGAAGGCGAGCAGGATATCGCGCAGGTTGAGCTCGCGCGGGCGGCCCTCGTGGATGCCCAGCAGGATCATCCCGTAGTTAAGCTGCATCTGGGTGAGCTTGTAGAGCTGGTTGAGCACGATGCGCGGTTCTGCGTCGCGCTTGAGCTCGATCACGATCCGCATCCCGTCGCGGTCGGACTCGTCGCGCAGGTCGCTGATGCCGTCGATACGCTTGTCGTTAACCAGCTCGGCCATGCGCTCGATGAGGCGCGCCTTGTTAACCTGGTAGGGGATTTCGCGCACGATGATCGACGCGCGGCCCGAGCGCTTGTCGGTCTCGATCGCGGCCACCGCGCGCATCACCAGCGAGCCGCGCCCACTTAAGTAAGCCTGGCGGATTGCCTGGCGGCCGAGCAGTTGCCCGCCGGTCGGGAAGTCGGGACCGGGAATGATGTCGAGGATTTTCTCCATCGTCAGCGCCGGATTGTCGATCAGCGCCAGCACCGCGTCGCACACCTCGCCCAGGTTGTGCGGCGGGATATTGGTCGCCATCCCGACCGCGATTCCGTCCGATCCGTTGATCAGCAGGTTCGGCGCTTCGGCGGGCAGCAGCTCGGGTTCTTCCTGCGAGCCGTCGTAGTTGGGAATGAAATCTACAGTGTCCTTGTCGATATCGCCGAGCAGGCGTTCGGCCAGCCGGGTGAGCTTGCACTCGGTGTATCGCATCGCGGCCGGCGGGTCGCCGTCGACCGAGCCGAAGTTGCCCTGACCGTCGATCAGCGGGTAGCGCATGCTGAACGGCTGCGCCATCCGCGCCAGCGCGTCATACACCGACATGTCGCCGTGCGGATGATATTTGCCGAGCACGTCGCCGACCACGGCGGCGCATTTGATGTAGCGGCGATTAGGCAGCAGTCCCGCGCGGAACATCGCGTACAGAATGCGGCGATGGACAGGCTTGAGGCCGTCGCGAATCAGCGGCAGCGCGCGTCCGACGTTCACCGACATCGCGTAGTCCAGGTAGGACTGGCGCATGTCATCTTCGATATTGAGCAGCGAAGGTTCCTTGCGGATTGGTTCGTTGCCGTTGGTCTCAGCCATTTATTCCGGGTCTCCCGCGGGTTCGGGGCGTTGCTGAATTTGAATGCGCGCGGGCTCTCTCACTGGCGCATCGCGGCCCACTGCGCGATGTGGTTGCGGAGTTTCTCGCGATGGCGCGCGCGCCGATGCGGTATCAGGTCGTAATCGAAGGCGTCCTCCGGATGCGCGATCGCGTCGAGGTCGAGCCTCACGCTCAGCTCCCGCTCGGCGTCGCGCGCGTCGCGTTCACAAACGGCGCAGTTGGTCACCATCGCGCGAATCTCATCCTGCAGGAGTTCTCTTGGTCCCATCCATCGGGTCCGCATCCGCGAGCCGGGGCGATCCGGCGGCGGTTCGTGCGCGCGCGTTCAGATGTCGAGGTTACGCACGTCGAGCGCGTTCTCTTCGATGAACTGGCGGCGCGGCTCGACCTGATCGCCCATCAGCCTCGAGAAAATCTCCTCGGCTTCTTCCATCGACGAGATCCGCACGTTGAGCATCGAGCGGGTCTCGGGGTTCATCGTCGTCTCCCAGAGCTGGCCGGCGTTCATCTCGCCCAGGCCCTTGTAGCGGTTGACCTCGACGCCTTTGTGGCCCGCCGTCAGCACCGCTTCGGCGACAGCCTTGAGCGTCGCGACGGTCTGCTCGCTGTCGCCGTTGGTGAGTTTGAGGGGCGCCTTGATCGCCTCGAACTCGGGGGTCAGGCGGCGAATCTCCCGAATCTCGCCGGTGTGCAGCAGGGTGGAATCGACGACGGTCGGCGGGCGCGAGCCGTTGTGGCTATGCGAGAAAACCGCGCGCCATCGCGACTCGCCGTCCGGCAGGATTTGGCAGGTAAGGTTGTCGTCGCGAATTTCCTTGCGCAGCGCTTCGCCCATCGCCTTGGCGGCCTTCTCGGATTCGAAGCTCGCGTCGGTGATAGTCTTGTCGGCGGTGAGTTTCGCGAACGCCGCGATTATCGGGCGCTGCTTGGAGCGCCGTTCGAGCGACTCGAACATCCGATCGTAATACAACGCCTTGCGCACCAGCGCCTTGAGCGCCGCGCCCTTGAACTCGCGCGCGTCCTTGCCCTGCCCGGCCGCGAGCGTGATCGCGTCGGCGCCCAGGTCGGTCAGGTAATCCTCGAGCAAGTTTTCGTCCTTGAGATAGCGCTCGGACTTTCCCTTCTTGGCGCGGAACAGAGGCGGCTGCGCGACGTAGAGATAGCCGCTTTCAATAATCTCAACGTACTGGCGGAAGAAGAACGTCAGCAACAGCGTGCGGATGTGCGAGCCGTCAACGTCCGCGTCGGTCATGATCACGATGCGATGGTAGCGCAGCTTCGCGAGATCCTTGTCCTTGCCGATTCCCATTCCGAGCGCGGTTATCAGCACGCGCAACTCGGTTGACGAGAGCATCTTGTCGATTCGCGCGCGTTCGACGTTCAGGATCTTGCCGCGCAGCGGTAAAATCGCCTGGGTCTTGCGGTCGCGGCCCTCTTTCGCGGTGCCGCCCGCCGACTGTCCTTCCACCAGGTACAGTTCGCACAGCGCCGGATCGCGCTCGGAGCAGTCGGCGAGCTTGCCGGGCAGCGAGCCGGAATCGAGCGCGCCTTTGCGGCGGACGAGATCCTTGGCCTTGCGGGCGGCCTCGCGCGCCTGCAGCGCTTCGAGCGCGCGGCCGACGATCTTTTTCGCATCCGAGGGATTTTCCTCGAAAAATGCGCCGAGCTTTTCGTTCACCAGCGCGGAGACGTAGCCTTCAACCTCCGAGTTGCCGAGCTTGGTCTTCGTCTGGCCCTCGAACTGCGGCTCGCCCAGCTTGACGCTGATGATCGCGACCAGGCCTTCGCGGGTGTCGTCGCCCTCAAGGCGCAGATCCTTGGTCTTGAAGAGGTTGTTCTTGCCCGCGTAAAAATTGATCGTGCGCGTCAGCGCCGACTTGAGCCCCGACAGATGGGTCCCGCCCTCGCCGGTGTGGATATTGTTCGCGTAGCTGAAAATCACCTCGTGGACCGCGTCGGTCCATTGCAGTGCGACCTCGATATCCACGCCCTCTTTCACGCCCTTGAAGAAAATCACGTCGTGAAAGCGTTCGTTGTTCTCCGCCAGGGATTCGACGAACTCCGCGATTCCGCCTTCGAAGTGAAACTCCTCCTGCTTGCCGGTGCGCTCATCTTTGAGGCCGATTTTGAGCCCGGCGTTCAGATAGGCAAGCTCGCGCAGGTAGCGCGCGATTATCTCGTACTTGAACTTGATCTCCTTGAAGATCTCGGGGTCGGGAGAAAACGTGGTCTTGGTGCCGGTGGTTTTGGTCGTGCCGCGCTGCTCGACTTTCGACTTCGGCGCGCCCTGCTCATAGCGCTGGAAAAAGATTTTTCCTTCGCGATGAACCTCGACCTCGAACTCGGCGCTGAGCGCGTTGACCACCGACGCGCCCACGCCGTGCAACCCGCCCGAGACTTTGTACGCGCTGCGCTCGAACTTGCCGCCCGCGTGCAGAACGGTATGCACGACTTCCAGGGCCGAGCGCTTTTCGGTCGGATGCATGTCGGTCGGGATGCCGCGGCCGTTGTCCTCGACCGAGACCCGATCATCGCCGAGAATCTCGACGTTGATTTCCGTGCAATAGCCGGCCAGCGCTTCGTCAACCGAGTTGTCAACGATCTCGTTGACCAGGTGATGCAGCCCGCGCTCGGCGGTGTCGCCGATGTACATCCCGGGGCGCTTGCGAACCGCCTGCAAGCCCTCGAGAACCTTGATCGAATCGGCGCCGTAGTCGTCAGAACCTTGCTTGTTTGCCATAGGAAAAAAGAGCGGAAAATACCGCCGCGACCTCCCCTCATCCAGAAGTTAATTCTAGGCGCAAGGCGGTCGGAAGTAAAGCTGAGCGCGGAGTTTATGAACGGAAAGTCGAACAGCGTTTGTAAAACCGCAGGCAAAGCATATTTTATTCAGTAATTATCGTGTATAAGTGCAGGATGCATAATCCAGCTAACGAGGCAAATAAAGCGCCGTCTTTCAAGATAAAATAGAACGTTATTTGGAGACGCGCTGCGGGCTCGATTCAGCTCCCCCGCGACCCGTCCGATACCTCAGGCCGCGCGCTCGATCCCGTCGAAGAATTGCCACCACAAATCCAGCGACCTTTCGGCCGCGCCGCGAATTCGCGCCCGCTCGGATTCGCCCAGCGCCATCGTGCTCAGGATATTGTCGCCCACGTCGCTATGGTCGCGGTCCGCGATCTCGTGTACGTCGAAGAACGCGACCTGCTCGCGCGACAGCCCGTAATGTTTTTCCAGCGCGCGTGCGAACGGGCCGAAATTCCCGACCACCTGCCCTTCCGCGGCGAGGTTGATCGCGGCGATTCCCTCGGGGAATGAGCGATCCCGCGTCGAGAGCTCGAACCAATCGATCAGCGCGGCCGTCGATGCGAGCGGGCGCGCGTCGATTATCTCCGCGCGCCCGAGGCCGAGCGCCGTGCCGAGCCGGATGAACAGCTCGGGATGCGGCGCGCTGCCGGAAATCAGGCCGGTCTCTTCTTCGTACAGGCTTTCGGCAAGCTTCACGCGCTCGGCGGGATCGGAGCATCGCGAGTGCAACGCGCTGACCGCACGCGGGAACTCACGCACTTGCAGGAAGAACTGCGCCGCAAAGACCCGCATCCCGGCCGCAGGAAGCTCGCCACGCGCGATTTTGAGCCATAGCGGATGCCGTCCAAACGACCGCCGCTCCTTCACCATCGCGAACAGATCGCGGACAAATGCTTCACTGGGAGACGCCATCGGTAACCTCTCAATTCAATCAATATTCTTCAGATCGGCCAGCATTTCGTCGGGGCGGATATAGCCGGACTTGCGGACCTTGATTTGGCCGGCCGAATCGATGATCAGCGTAGTGGGAACGCCCTCGACTCCGAACTTGCCGCGCAGCGCATCGGTCGCCTGGTCGCTCTTGGTCAGGTCGGCGCGCATCCGCACGAAGCGCTGCGCTTCTTTCACCACGGCAGGATTGACGAACGTCGAATGTTCCATCTCGCGGCACGGGATACACCAATCGGCCGAGAAATCGATCAGCACCGGCCGATGTGCGGAAGCCGCGCTCACAAGGGCGGTCGCGTTGAACGGCGAGAATGCGAGTTCTTGCGGGGCCGGGCGCGGGACGAGCAGGTAGATCAACATCGCCCCCGCAATGATTCCCACCGTTGTCCGAATGATCAGAAACGGGCGCAGCCTGCGCCCGGCGCTGGTGATGAAACCGAGCCAGATTCCCGCCGCCGCCGCGTAGTACGGCAGGATGCGCATGATCAGATGGCGGGGCACGACCGGATCGAGAAAATAGAGCGCCAGCCCGATCAGTACGAAGCCGAAGAGCTGCTCGACCCACCCAAGCCACTCGCCCGAGCGCGGCAGCTTGCGGATACTGCCGGCCGCGAGCGCAAGGAAGATGTACGGAAGGCCGAGTCCGATCGCAAGCGTGAAGAACAGCGCGAAACCGAAGATCGGACTGCCGCTGCGCTCGACCATCAGCAGCAGTCCCAGCACGAAAGGACCGATGCAGGGCGCCGCGACCACCCCCATCCCGAGTCCCATAAGGAGCGCGCCCGCGTATCCGGGCCGCGCGATTCCCGCGCGTTGCAGCATCCACTGCGGCGGCTGCAGCGAGAACATCCCAAAGCTCGACAGCGCGAGCACGATCAGGGTCGCGGCTAGAATCGAGAGCACATAAGGATTCTGCATCGCGGCGCCGAATAGTCCGCCCGACATCGCCACCGCGACCCCGACCGCCGAAAACATCACGGCGATTCCCAGTACGAACAGAACCGCCAGCGTCAGCACACGGCGCGGCCCGCCGCCCTGATTGCCGAAGTACGCGATCGTCACTCCTATCAAGGGGTAGACGCAGGGCGTCAGATTAAGCGCGATCCCGCCCAGGAATACGAACAGGAAGCCGAGTATCCATCCGTGATGCGCGAAGACGTCGGCGGGAGCGCTTTGCGGCGCCGCTTGCGCAAGCCGCGCGCCGCACGCAATTGCCGCCGCGAGAAACGCGGCCGCGGCAACGCGCCTCCGGCCCGCGGAGGGTGGGTTGGACTTTCTGTTCATCGGACGGATCGATCCCGTCTGAGCGGCGAAGAAGGATGAGGCGCGGCGGACGCGGATCCTATGCTCCGGCGGTCGAGGTTCGTTTGCCATTGCCCGCCGAGAGCGGCACCGAATCCACGATTTCGAGTCCGTATCCGGGCAAGTTGGCAAGCCGCGGGGCCGCGTCGGACATGATGATCATTTTGCGGACGCCGAGATCGCGCAGGATCTGCGCGCCAATCCCGTAGTCGCGGAAATCCGATTCGGTGGCGCCGTAGCGCGTGCTCGGGCGCTTGCCCTGGCGGCCGCCCAAGCCGTCGAGCTCGGTGGCGATAGCGTTGGACTCGCGCTTCAAGTAGAGCAGCACGCCTTCGCCCGCCGCCGCGATCCGCTCCATCGCCGAGCGCAGCAACTCGCGCGTATTGCGGCCCGAGTAGCCGAACACGTCGCCGGGCAGGTACTCGCGATGCGCTCGGACCAGAATCGGACGCTGCGGATCGACGTTGCCCATCACCAGCGCCAGATGCTCGGTGTAATCGACCAGGTTGCGGTACACCAGCGCGCGAAAGTTCCCATAGCGGGTAGGCAGCCGCGCCTCGGCGATCTTCTGGACCATCGTCTCGTTGCGCAACCGGTACTCGATAATGTCCGCGACCGTGACAATCTTAAGTCCGTGCACCCGCGCGAATTCGACCAGGTCGTCGCGCCGCGCCATCGTGCCGTCGTCCTTCAAGATTTCGCAGATCACGCCGGCGGGCTTGAGTCCCGCCAGACGCGCCAGATCCACCGCGCCTTCGGTCTGCCCGGTGCGCACCAGCACGCCGCCCTCGCGCGCACGCAGGGGATATACGTATCCGGGCGTGATGAATTCGCCGCCGCTCGCGTCCTCGCGCACGGCTTGCAGAATCGTGGTCGCGCGATCCTGCGCCGAGATTCCCGATCCCGCACAGCGCCGCGCCGTGATCGCGGTGGTGAACGCGGTGCCGAGTGGAGCCTGATTGTCGCCGACCATCATGCTTAGCCCCAGCCGATCGATCCGGTCCGCCGCCATCGGCAGACAGATCAGTCCGCGCGCGAACTTGGCCATGAAGTTGACCGCCTCGGGCGTGACCTTCTCTGCCGCCATCGAAAGGTCACCCTCGTTTTCGCGCTGCTCGTCATCCATCAGGATGACCATATGACCGCGGCGGGTCTCTTCGAGCGCCTCCTCGATCGTGACAAAGGGTGCGCGGGCTTTGGGCCGGGGATTGATTTCGCCGAACATTAGAAGACTCCGGAAGACTCTCGCAGAAGCGGCCGAAACTATCTCTTCGTATCCTAGGAAATTCTACACCGCCTGCAAAGCGCGCACGATGGGCCCGGCGTCCGCCGCCACGGGAGCAATTTCCTGCCCCGCGATGCTATCCTAATCCGATGGTTCATCCTGTTCACACCGCTATTCTGCTGGCCGCCGGACGCGGAACTCGGCTCGGCGCGCTGACCGCCCGTACCCCAAAGCCGCTGGTTGAGGTCGCCGGCGCTCCGCTTATCGAGCACGTCGCGAGCGCGCTCGCCGAAAACGGCGTGTCACGCTTGATCGTCGTGACCGGGCATCTCGCCGAGCAGGTCGCAGGATGGACTTCGCGATTCGCACATGCCCACCGGGACCTCGAGGTCGAAGCGCTCGAGCAGACCGAGCTCAACGGCACCGGCGGTGCGCTACTCACCGCGCGCGAGCGGGTCGCCGGCGAAGCCCGGTTCATCTTTGGATGGGGCGACGTGCTGATGGACCGGGCGAACTATGATCGCTTCGCCGCACGCGCCGCCGAAAACGATTTCGATCTGCTGCTCGCCGCGAATCGGATGAAAGATCCGTGGCGCGGCGCAGCGGTCTATCTCGGCGCCGATATGCGCGTCGAGCGGCTGGAGGAGAAGCCGGCGCAGGGCGCTTCGCAAACCGAATGGAACAACGCCGGGTTATTCGCGGCGGGGCCGAACCTGTTCGATTACCTCGAGCGGCTCGAACCGTCCCCGCGCGGCGAGCTCGAGCTTCCGCAGGCGATCGCCGCGATGATCGCGGCCGGCCTCACCGTGCGCGCGATCGACATGCGCGGCTTCTGGAGCGACGTTGGCACGCCCGCCGACCTCGAAATCGCGCGACGGCGGTTTCATCCGAAGCGGCGAGCCAAATGACCACCCGCGGCGACTCGGACGGATGGGACGCCGCGGAATTCGAGCGCGCCGCGGCGCTCACGCGCGAGTTGCGCGCGTCGGTGGGCGCCGATACACGCCTGGTCGTGGTACGCGCACCGGGGCGCGTGAATCTGATCGGCGAGCATACGGACTACAGCGGCCTGCCGGTGCTGCCGATCGCCATCGACCGTTCGACCGTCATCGCCGCCGCGCCATTTGCGCCACGCGAGATCCGGCTCGGCAATTCCGACCCCGCTTTTGGCCCGCGCAGCTTCCCGATCGAAGCGAAAATTCCCGCCTATCCGGCCGGTGATTGGGGCAACTACATCAAAGCCGCCGTGCAGGGCGTGATCGATCACTTCGGCGCGCGCGGCATCGCGGCCGTCAAGCTGCGCGGCGCCATGATGATCGTTGAGGGGCGCGTGCCGCCAGCCGCGGGGTTGTCGTCGTCGTCGGCGCTGACGGTCGCCGCGGCGCTGGCGTTCATGGCGGTCAACGGGCTCGAACTTGCCCCGCTCGAGTGCGCCACGATGGTCGCGCGCAGCGAACGGTATGTCGGCACGATGGGGGGCGGGATGGATCAGGCGGCGGCGCTCTTTGGCCGGCGCGATCATGCGCTGTTCATAGAATTCAATCCGCTGCGCGTGCGCGAGGTGGCGATGCCGTCCGGCGCCGCCCTGGTCGTGGCCGACAGCCGCGAGGTCGCGGACAAATCGGGCCGCGCGCGGGGCGAGTACAACCGGCGGGTGGTCGAATGCTCGATCGCGGCGCGAATTCTCTCGCGCGCGCTTCAAATCGAAGGCGCGCAGACGCTTGGCGACGTGGTGAGCGCGCATGCGAACTGGACCGCGGCGGAGCTGATCGCGGTTTTGGCGCGCTCGGCGCCGCCGCGGCTCGCTCCGGATCTCGTCGCGGCCGCCCGGATTATCGGAGTCGAGCGCGACGCGCTCGCCGCGCAGTTGCTGGGCGCCGCGGCGATCCGCGCAACCCTCGATCCGTCGAAGCCGCTCGAGATACTCAGCCGCGCACGGCATGTGCTGACCGAGACCGAGCGGGTGATCCGCGCCGCGATGCTGCTCGAAGCGGGAGAGTTGGAGGCGATGGGTGCGCTGATAAACGCGTCGCACAAAAGCCTGGCCGAGGATTTCGATTGCTCTACCGCGCGGCTGGATCGGATGGTCGCCGCAGCGCGCAACGGCGGCGCGCTGGGCGCTCGGCTGACCGGCGCAGGCTTTGGCGGCTCGATCGTCGCTCTTTGCCGCGCCACGGATGCCGAGCGCGTGATCGATTCGCTCGACCGCGAATTTTACGCGCCGCTCGGAATCGATCCGCGCGGAGCACGCGAGAGCCTGCGCGCGGGCGCGGGCGCCAGCACCATCGAACTCGCCGCCGCGTGACCTGGCAGTTCTGCGAACCTCACGCGGGTTGCTTGACGAAGCGCACGATCCGCGCGGAGTGCGGCGCTATATCGATTTGCTGCGGCGCGCGCTCCTCGGCTCCCGTGATCGAGCGGACCGTGGCCGCCGCCGCACCAATCCCCAGCGTCGCGAGCAGCACGCTGGCCGCTTCGTCGCCGCGATTTACGATAATCGCAATCGCCCCGCGCGAGGTCTCCGTCACCATCGCTCTGACCGCCGCGGTCGTCATCAGGTCCGCCGCCATCACCGGCGAGCCCGCGCTCTCGGAATCGATCTCGGCGCCGAGTTCGGCCGCCGCGCGGTAAATCCCCGCCTCGTCCGCGCCGAGTAGCGCCATGTCGTCCGAGATCAGCAGCATCCCGCCCGAACCGGCGATAACCGCGGCCAGCGCGCCGCGCTCCTCGGCGCTCAGTTTGGTTTCCTTGGCGCGCAGCATCAGGCAGTCCGGATCGTTGAGCCACAGGCGGCGATGCATAAATGACCGCGCGACGATCGCGTCGAGCGCGTGAACCGTCGAGGGATCGCCCGAGCCGTCGCTGCCCCAATACGGCGCAACGTCGGGTCCGATGCGCATCCCGTCAACAATTCCAACCGCCGCGCCGAGCGGGCATCCGCATCCGAGGATGAATGCGCGCTCGCCCGCGCCGCGGCGGATCGCTTCGAGCCCGCGCCGCAGCGTTTCGGCCCGGGTGATATTGGGATTGTATCGAGCACCTTGCGCGGCGCCCGCGTAAAGGAAATCGAGCTTCAGATACGTGTACCCGAATTCATCGACGAGCCTGCGAAACAGCCCCTCGAGATGCGCGGCGAAGGCGGGATTGCCCGGATCGAGCGCGTAGGCGAACTTGTCTTCGTCGGCGGTCCAGACGGGATTGTAACCTGCGCGCAGCGGTCCGCCCGTTTCATGGCGGATGAACCAGTCCGGATGATCGTGCATGATGCGCGCGTCACGGGCGGCCAGAAACGGCGCGGTCCAGATGCCCGGCGTGAAGCCCGCCGCGCGAATTTCATCGGCCAGCCGAGCCAGCCCGCCCGGAAACTTCGCGTTGGTGGTATCCCAATCGCCGAGCGCGCTTTGGAAGCCGTCGTCGAGCTGCACGACCTCGACGGGAAACTCCGCGCGCATCGCGGCCAGGGCGCGCAAGTTCGCGCGCATCGCAGCTTCGCTGATCGCGTGAAAATAGTGGTACCATGAGCACCATCCGCGCTGGTGCGGCGCTCCTATCCGCGCGTTCATGGCGCCGCCCAGCTTTGCCGCCCACCGCGCGGCCATCGCCGACGCGCTGCGCTCCGAGCACGCGAAGTACAGCGGTTCGAGTTCGCGGGTATCGCCCGGCCCGAGCTCGACGCCATCAAGAATCGCCCGGGCGCGAATCAGGTCCGGCGCGAGCACCGTCATCGTGGTGAGCGCGTGCGCGGCGCCGATGAATCCCGCCAGGACGCGCTCCGCACCGCCGTCGCACTCGACGATCGTGAAGAGTTCTGAGGTCGCCGCCTCGGGCGCGTCGGCAGGGCGCGCAGTCTCGCTCTGATGATTGATACGCACGATCGAATGGGCGGCGTCGTTGCGATGTGCGGGCGGCGCGCCGCTGATCGGGATCGCGCCCGAGGCGCTCCAGGATTGATAGCCGTGCTTGAAGAAGCGCGCGGGCGCCGAAGCGTTGAAGCCCGTCGCAAGGTTGAACCACGCCGCGTCAAGGCGCACCGGCGCTTCGCCAAGGTTGGTGATCCGGGCGTGCACGATTGCCTCTCGATCGGAATAGTCGAACGCCGCCGCTAACCGCACGCCGGCGGATTCGGCTGCGCACTGGGGTGCTCGGGCCGAATGGCTCGCGGTAACCGAACGTGCCACGCCGCCAGCGTCGCGCAAGCGCACCTCGAGGCTCGAAATATCCACCCGATCAGCGTTGCAAACGGCGCATCGCGCGGCAACCGTGCGCGAGTATTGCCGAAAGGCGCTCGATTGCGCGGCTTCAGTTTGGCAAACTGTGATCTGCTTTCACCTTCGGGGAGAGACACACATCGATACCGTACCAGAGATAGAAGCCGTCGAAGCCGGCGAGCCCGGCGACGCTCCCGCCCTGGAAGGCTCCCAGTGGGAAACGCGGCTCGCCGCGTTTCGCGCGATGCGCCATCGCAATTTCCGGCTGTTCTTTGTGGGTCAGCTCATTTCGCTGATCGGCACCTGGATGCAGTCGGTCGCGCAGGCCTGGCTGGTGCTGCGGCTGACCAACTCGCCGATGTACCTGGGGCTGGTCGCGTTCGCGGGCTACATGCCGATCGTGGTGGTGGGCTTGTTTGCCGGGGTGGTGGTAGATCATGTCGATCGGCGCCGCCTGATAATCGTCGCACAGACGCTCCTGATGATGAGCGCGTTCGTGCTCGCGGCTTTAACTTGGGCAGGAATGGTGCGGGTCGAGTACGTGATGATCCTGGCCGCGCTAAACGGGCTGGTCAGCTCATTCGACATGCCCGGACGCCAGGCGTTCGTGGTCGAGATGGTGGGCAAAGAGGATCTGCCCAACGCGATCTCGATGAACTCGATGATCTTTAACGGCGCGCGGATGGTTGGGCCCGCCGTCGCGGGCATCCTGATCGCGATCACCGGCGTCGCGGGATGCTTTTTTCTCAACGGCATCAGTTACCTGGCGGTCATCTGGAGCCTGCTCGAGATGGATACTCCGCGGCGTGAGCGCCGTCACTTCGGCGCGGTGATGCTGCGGCAGGTGCGCGCGGGGCTTACCTACGTATGGGAGCATCGTCCGAGCTTCTACCTGATGCTGCTGGTCGCGATTAACAGCGGTTTCGGGATGCAGTACACCGTGCTGATTCCGATGTTCGCGCGTGACCTGCTGCACAGCGGCGCCAAGGGCTACGGCTTTCTGATGGCGGCGCAGGGGGTGGGCGCCGTGACCGCCGCGATCGTCATGAATATCCGCTCCGACGCGCCGCGCACGCTTCGACAGAACCTGGTGTTCGGGCTGTTTTGCACGGCGGCGTCGATCTTCGTGTTTGGAATCTCGAAATGGATGTGGCTTTCGATAGTCGCGCAGATGTTTATCGGCGCGGGGCTCATGAATCACATGGTGACCACCAACACCATGCTGCAGATGTTCGTCGCCGACGAACTGCGCGGCCGCGTCATGAGCATCTACACGCTGTCATTCATCGGCACCGCGCCGCTCGGCAGCCTCTCCGTGGGATTTGTGGGCGAGCATCTGAGCCCGCGGATCGCTGTGATGATCTGCTCGGGCTTCGCGCTGGGCTGCGCGATGCTCTTGCTAACGCGGCTCAAGATGTTCGCACAGGCTCAGGAAGCAATCGCGCAACAGGCGCCGTCCCCGTGACGCGCGGCTTGATCGCGCGCGCAAGGCCGCTTATTTCTGGACCGCGCACGCGTGAAATCGGATCGCGATTTCGATATTCAAATCAGCACCGCGGGAGAACAGATGATTAGTTTCGATCAGATCGATCTCGAGCAGATCGTGGAACTGGTTCTTGCCGGCGGCGAGATCGGGCGCGAGACTGCCGCCGCGATTTTGTCGTGTCCCGATGATCGCCTGCCCGATCTCCTGAACGCGACCCGGCGGGTACGCGAGGCCGCATTCGGCCGGCGCGTGAAGATCTGCATGCTGCGCAACGCGCAGAGCGGCATCTGTCCCGAGGATTGCGGCTACTGCTCGCAGTCACGCGTCTCGAAGGCCGACATTCCCGTGTACAAGATGCAGCCGATCGCCACGCTGGTCGAAGGCGCAAGAATCGCGGTGGACAGCGGAGCGCGGCGCTACTGCATGGTCTGCAGCATGCGCGGACCCGCGCGCCACGATGTCGAGCATTTGGGTGAAGCGTGCGAGCGAATCCGCGCCGAGTTGCCCGGGCTCGAACTGTGCCTGTCGCTCGGATTGCTCGAACGCGAACCTGCCGATGATCTGAAGGGCGCCGGCGCCGGATGGATCAATCACAACCTCAACACCAGCCGCCGCTTCTACCCGAGCATCTGCGCCACCCACACCTACGATGATCGCGTGCGCACGATCGAGAACGTGCGCGCGGCGGGCCTCAGCACCTGCTCGGGCGGGATAATCGGGATGGGTGAAACGGATGCCGATATCATCGATCTCGCCTACGCGACGCGGCGGCTCAAGATCGATTCGGTTCCGGTGAATTTTCTGGCCCCGATCAAAGGCACTCCGCTCGGCGCGATGAATGCTCTCACGCCCGAAAAGTGCCTCAAAGCCGCGTGCCTGTTCCGCCTGCTCAATCCCCAAAGCGAAGTGCGCGCGGCGGGCGGCCGCGAGCTTAACCTGGGTGCGCGCCAGGGCGATTTGTTCAACGCGGTCAATTCGATTTTCGTCAACGGCTACCTGACCACCGCGGGCTGGGATCAGGCGCGCACGCGCGAGTTGATCGAGCGCGCGGGCTTCGAGCCGGAAACCGGCGCATAGCCCCCACGCGCGCGCTTGCGTCTGTGCCGCGCGCTCTCCGATAATCGCGTTGGTGGCATCAACAACGGCCAGGAGCGGTCGAATTCCCGGCGGCGGCGCAGCGGGCGCGCAGGCGCTGGGCGCGATGCCGCCGCTTGACGAATGCCTGCGCGCGGCCGCGGGCGAGCCCGCGCTTGCGGGTCTGGGCGCCGATTACGTGAAGATGCTTTTGCGGCGCGCGCAGGAGAGCTTGCGCACGGAGATTCGCGCCGGCCGCGGCGGCGAGCCGGATCGCGCCGCGATGCGTGCCGAGACCGTCCGCCGCGCCGCGCACGCCGCCACGGCCGACGCTCCGAATCTGCGCCCGCTCGTCAACGCGACCGGAGTCGTGCTGCATACCAACCTCGGCCGCGCGATCCTGGCCGAGTCCGCGATCGAGGCCGTCGAGCGCGCGGCGCGCTCCGCCGTGAATCTCGAGTACGATCTCGAATCCGGCGAGCGCGGCGACCGCGACGCGATCGTCGAAGACGCACTGTGCGCGCTCACCGGCGCCGAGGCCGCCACTGTCGTCAACAACAATGCCGCCGCGGTGCTGCTGCTCCTGAACACGCTCGCGCTCGGACGCGAGGTGATAGTGTCGCGCGGCGAGCTTATCGAAATCGGCGGCTCGTTCAGAATTCCGGACGTGATGACCCGCGCGGGCGCGCGCCTGCGCGAAGTCGGCACCACCAACCGGACTCATCCGCGCGATTTCGAGGACGCGATCGGCCCCGACACCGCGCTCCTGATGAAAGTGCATCCGTCGAACTTCAGCGTAGTCGGATTTACCGCCGCGACGCCGCTCGAAGAGTTGGCCCGGATCGGACGCGAGCACGGTATCGACGTGGTCGAGGACCTTGGCGCCGGCGCGATGGTCGATCTCGAACGCTTCGGGCTGCCGCGCGAGCCGGTCGTCGCGGAGCGAATCGCGGCGGGCGCGGCGCTGGTGACTTTCTCGGGCGACAAACTGCTCGGCGGCCCGCAGGCGGGGTTGATCGTCGGACGGCGCGATCTGATCGCGAAGCTGAAGGCCAATCCAATCCGGCGCGCGCTCAGATGCGACAAGCTCACGCTTGCGGCGCTCGAAGCTACGCTTAGAATCTATCTGCGCTCGCCCGATATCGCCGCTGAAATCCCGACCCTCCGCCTGATGCGCCGCAAGCCACCCGAACTTCGCGCGGTCGCCGAGCGGGCCCGCGCGATTCTCGCCGAGCGGCTGGGACCGGAATTCACGGTCCAGGTGATTGCGGCGGCCTCTCGCATCGGCTCGGGATCGTTGCCCGACGCGGCGCTAGAGTCGGCCGCGGTGTGCGTTACGCATCCGCGGATTTCGGCCGGCGCGATCGCCGCCATGTTTCGGCGGGCGGGAATTATCGGGCGCATCGCCGACGATTCATTTTTGCTCGATATGCGCACGGTCGAAGACGCCGCCGTCTTCGCCGTCACACTTAAACCCGACTGAGTCGCAAGCCGCGCCTTTTGGCGCACAGGAGAAATGTCATGCCGGACAAGACCTACAAGATTATCGAGATCGTCGGCGCCTCCGACGACAGTATCCAGCAGGCGGTTCGTAACGCGCTGGCCAAGGCCCAGCAGACCGTCAGGAATATCGACTGGTTCGAGGTCAAAACCATCCGTGGCGCGGTTCACAATGACGGCAAACCGGAATTTCAGGTCGAAGTCCGAATCGGCTTCCGCCTCGAGGGCGGCCCCGCCAACTGAGCGACGGAGACAGCGATGAAATTCGGCACCTTCCTGATGCAGACCAATCCGGCGAGCCTGGCCGCCGTCGCCCGCCGGGCCGAGGAACTCGGCTTCGAGTCGCTGTGGATTCCGGAGCACATTATCCTGCCGACCGAGTACAAATCGCCGTATCCGTATTCGTCGAGCGGGCGGATGCCGGCGCCGCCGGAAACTCCGCTGCACGATCCGATGCTCGCGCTGGCCTATATCGCGGCGCTCACGACCCGGATTCGCCTCGCCACCGGAATCTACGTGCTGCCGATCCGCAATCCGTTCGCGAGCGCCAAGGCGGTTGCGAGTCTCGACGTGCTCTCGGGCGGCAGGTTCATCTTTGGCGTCGGCATCGGATGGCTCGAAGAGGAGTTCACCGGCGTCGGGATGAATTTCAAGGATCGCGCGTTGCGCACGCGCGATTATGTCGGCCTGCTGAAGGAACTCTGGACGAATAACGATCCCGTGTTCGCGGGCAAGACCGTCGCTATCAAAGGCTTCCGGATGATGCCCAAGCCGGTGCAGAAACCGCATCCGCCGTTCGTGTTCGGCGGCCACACGGAGCCGTCGCTCAAGCGCGCCGCGCGCCTGGGCGACGGATGGTACGGCATTGCCGAAAGCCTGCCTGACACTCGCGCGGTAATCGCGCGGCTACGGGGCCACGAGGCCGCACTCGGCCGCGCGACGCCGCTCGAGGTGACGGTCAGCCCGCGTCTGGGCGGGCCGTTGACGGTCGAGCAGGTGCGGGAGTTCGCCGCGATGGGGGTCGCGCGGATCATCCTGGGCACCACGCCGGCGGCCAAGGCGCAGCTTGCCGAGATGGAGCGTTTTCGCGACGAAGTGATGGCAAAGGCCTGATCGAGCGCCTGCGGAGCGCACGATTTCCGTGCGCTCCGCCCACATAAATGCTTGGCGCGGTATGTGCGCCGCGGATATCATCAGAGCGATTTCACGCCCCCGATGGAGGCGCGCCCACTCGATGAAAAAATGCCCGTCCTGCGATCGAACCTATCCTGACAGCGAAACCTTTTGCGAAACCGACGGCACCGCGCTGGTCGGCGCCGATCCCGCCTTCGTGCGCGGCGGCGCGGGCGGCGGCGAATGCCCGGTTTGCGGCGGCAAGGCCGAACCTGGCGAAGTGATTTGTAATTTCTGCGGCGCGCGCCTGAGCCCGGACACCCCGTCATCGGCGCCCCCGCGCGATTCCAGGCCAAGTGAGTCGGCGCGTCCTGCCGCGCAACGCCCCACCCCCGGCCGCGACCGCACCGTCATTTCTTCCGAGCCGCCGCGGTCCGGCCAGTTCACCACCCGGATGCCCGTGCAGGAGCCCGACGAGGAGAATGAGACCGGGGGCGTGGGCAGAATTCTGCGTTTGATTGCCTATATCGTCGCCGCACTGATCGCGCTCATCGGCGGCGCATGGCTCGCGATTCATCTGACCGCGCATCATCGCGCCGCGCAGCCGCAATCCTCGCCCTCGGCTGCGGTATCCGCTTCCGCCGCCGCTCCCGCGCCGATGGTCGCGCTGGCGGGCAGCATCCCTATTGCGGTGACGGGCGAGTCCGCGTCCGCGCCAGAGCGCAGCACCACGGTTGCGACCACCACCTTCAACAGCGGCAAGCCCGCTCTTCTCGACGCGTATGGTCACGCGATAGCGGCCGACCCTAACGCGCAGGACGGGATGCTGGTGCGGATCCGGATCCTGCCCGACGGTACAATCTCGAAGGCGTCGGTGCAGACCTCGACGGCGCCCAACCCGGGCCTCGATGCCGAGGTCATCGGCGATATGTCCGCGTGGACCTTTGCGCCTTTCAGCGGCGGGCAGGTCGAGATCAGCTATCCGATAATCTTCGCGCAAACCGCTGCCGACCAGGCTGTCCTGGAATCTGAGCTGAGCGCGAAACTCGCGAGTCTGAGCCCGTCCGAGGCGCCTGAGTACTCGTCTGCGACCTCGTCGCCAGCAGCAACTCCCGTGGTAACCGCCGCGCCCTCGGCGGCGCCCTCGCCGCAAGTGCGCAAGCGCCGCCGTGAAGCAGTCGCACCGCGTCCACAGCCGACGCCGTCGCTCTATGATCGGGTGAACAGCGCCCTCAAGGGGAACCGCAAGCTGGGCGGAGCCAAGGCTTACACGAGTTCCGGCGGGACGGTGACGCTCACCGGCAGGGTATTCGATGACAATGACAAGGCGCTGGCCGAACGCACGGTCCGCTCGGTAAGTGGAGTCACCAACGTGGTCGATACGCTGACGACCGACACTGGACGGTGGGCGCAGGAGCAGACGACGATTCAGCAGCAGCTTGCCAATGCCGGCTTGCCAAAGGTGACAGTCAAGGTGATCGGAAAGGACGCCTACTTGAACGGCACCGTGAAATCGGATCTCGACAAGCAGCGCGCGGTAACGATCACCCAGGGCGCAGCGCCGGTGGTGGTACGCGGGAACGTGATTACAGTAGTGCCGGGGAATATGTTTGGATTCTGATCGCCCGAAATCATCGCGTGACTGGAGCGGACCAAGCCAAACTCAGCCCATGAGGCCTCGCTCTGTGCTATTGACAACGTCTGGATCGGGCGGTTAGATGATTTCCAGTAAGCGGCATCGCCGCTCCCCGCAGGAGGTCTTCGTTTTCCATGCCTGATGCAACACCAACGTCCGCCAAACAGGTTTTTGCCGAGATGCCGAACCGCTTCAACAAGGAAGCCGCCAAGGGGCTGACTGCGACTTATCAGTTCGACCTCTCGGGCGATGGCGGGGGCAAATGGCACGTGATCATCAAAGATGAAGCGTGCGAGGTCAAAGATGGCCCGGCTGCTTCGCCGAGCATCACGATCTCGATGACCGCGCAGGACTATCTGGATATGATCAGCGGCAAGCTGAACGGCCAGATGGCGTTCATGACCGGAAAACTGCGCATCGCAGGAGACATGGGACTCGCGCTCCGGATGCAGAGCCTGTTTCAATAGGTCGCAACCGGATAAGCCGCCTTACTTAAGTTATGAAGATCGCGCCGGGTCCGACAGCCGGGCCCGGCGTGACTTAACCACCGCGAACTATTTCCTCGAGCAATTCAATTTCCTACCGATAATCCTGGTACGCGCTTAAGATTCGACCAGAATCGCGGACTCTTGGCATACCGCACAAACCGCCGAGGCTAAGTTGCACGCGGAGTTCCTTGCCCCAGATTCGCGCCGCTATCCGGTCATCAGCTTTAATCCGGTCTATATTTCCGATTGTCAAAATGATCTACAGGAGGACGGATCCACACCACAGGAGAAGGTATCCGTATGAGTGAACCCGAAATGAGCGATGAACCCGAAAAGATGAACGGCGCCGAAGCCACCGATAACGACTCGGTCGCCTCGAAGCTCTCCCAGGAATTGAGCAACTGGAGGCGCAAACGGACCTCTTCGCGGCCGGCCCGGCCCGATGGGCTGGCGGCGTCGAGCCACTCCGAGCCCGCCCGCACCATCAAGGTGCGCGGCCATGAGACCCTGGTCGTGCGCAAGCCCAAGCTGGCGCCCAAGCCGCCGTCGAATCCAAGGGCCTCCGAGCAATAGCCGGGCGCCAACGCAGCGCGCGACTCGACGGCCCCAAGCGCAGCGCGCCGGGCGCGGTCAGGAACGAAAGATCTCGACCGGCATCTCACGCGACGCTTGGCGCGCCGGATAGAACGTCGCGAGCAGGCACAGCAGCATCGAGGCGCCCGCGACCCACACGAAGCTTAGCGGACTGGCCGCGATCGGCACCGTCGAGATTCCGTAGATTTGCTTCGAGATATGAATGAAATGGTAGCGCGCAATCGCGAAGCATCCGATTGCCCCCAGTAGCTCGCCCGCACCGGTTCCCGCCGCGCCGACGATCAGCCCCTTGAGCACGAAGATGCGCCGCACGTCGCGCCGCTTAGCCCCCATCGCGATCAGCACCGCGATATCCTTCCGCTTCTCCATCACCACCATGATCAGCGTCGCGACCAGGTTGAAGGCCGCCACCCCGATGAGCAGCACCAGCACAATCGCATAAATCCGCTTGAGCATCTCGAACCCGGCCGCCGCCGCTTCGTTGTAATCGATCCAGTTACGCACTATATAGGGCCGCCCGTATATCGCGCGCAGCGCCGCCGTCACCGCCGCAGTCCGGTCGAGATTCGTCAGATGGAGGTCGATACCGTCGGCCTTGCCCGGGCGGCCGAAGAAACTCTGCGCATGGGTCAGGTCCATGAAGACCATCTGCGTGTCCAGAAAGCTGAGCCCCGAGTCGAAAATCGCCGCCACGGTAAAATCTCCGGTCCGGGTGGATAGCGATCCGTCGCCCGCCGCGATAATCGGCGCGACCATCCGCAGCCGATCTCCCAGCTTCACCTTGAGCGTATGCGCCAATCCCGAGCCGATCGCGACTCCGCCGCCCGCCATCGGCTGCGCGCCGCCCGGTGTTGCTGCCGCCGGATATTCCTTCGCGAGTCCGGCAAGGCTCCCTTCGGTCACGAAGCGGCCCCATTCCTCGGCGACCGCGGGATTGTGCGGCTCGACGCCGCGCGCGACTACGCCGCCGATTCCGCGCCCCGAACTCAGCATCCCCTGGCCGACCACATACGCGTCTGCGCCATCGACGCCCGGCACGGTGAGCACTCGAGCCTCGATTTGAGCGTAGTTCGAGATCGATCCCTTGGTGCTCTCGATCTTCACCTGCGGAGTCAGGCTCAGCACGCGCTGCTTGAGGCTCCGCTCGAAGCCGCCCATCACCGCCAGCGTGATGATCAACGCGGTGACGCCGATCATCACACCGAAGGCGGTGAAGATGGTCGTGATCGAGATGAACGCATCCTTACGCCGGGCGCGAAGGTAGCGAAGCGCGATCTTTAATTCGTAGCGCAAAGTTTCAAGAAAACGCCGGCGCGTGAGGGCGGCCGCGAAGCGGCCGACGCGTCACATTATCACGTTTTCCTTTTTGAGCACTTCGATTTCGTCGGCGCTCAGGCCCAGCATCCCGGAAAAAACCTCGTCGTTATCCTGCCCCAGTATCGGCGCGGCGCTGCGCAGCGCTCCCGGCGTGCGGCTCATGCGATGCTCGAGGCCCTCGTACACCGCCAGGCCCATCTCCTTGTGCTCGAGCCAGTGCCAGAAATCGAACGCCTCAAGATTTTCATCGTGATGAATATCCACGCAGTTCTGCACCGGATAGGCCGCGACGCCCGCCGCTTGCAGCTTGCGGGTCAGCTCGTACGCGTTGTGCTCGCGGACGAGCGGGTTCACGAACTCATCGATAGCCGCGCTGTCGCGCAGCCGGTCGCGATGCGCGGCGAAGCGCGCGTCACCGTCGCCCGCGCCGAGCACCTCGAGCATCGCGCGCCACTGCGCGTCGTCGGCCACGGCGATCGCGATCCAGCGGTCGTTCCCGTCTTCATCGGCGCAGCGGTATGCGCCGTGCGGCGCGTAGCGATCGGAGCGGTTGGCGCGCGGTCCGAGGACTCGTCCAGTCGCAAAATAGTCGATCAGCGCGGGCGCCAGGTTGTGCAGCGATGCCTCGTACTGCGACATATCTATATATTGGCCCGCGCCCGTGCGGCGGCGATAGTCAAGCGCGGCCAGCAGCACCGAGGCCGAAAATCGTGGCGCGACAAAATCGCTGTACGCACCGTAGGGCGGGCACGGTGATTCTTCGTTGTAACCCGAGATGTAATAAAAGCCCGACAGCGCCGCCATCAACTGCCCGAATCCGGGGTAGAGCGCGTTGGGTCCCGTCTGCCCCTGCATGCAGGTCGAAAGCATGATCAGGTCGGGACGCAATTCGCACAGCTTCGGATAGTCGAGACCCCAATTGCGCATCGCCTTGGGCGTGAAACTCTCGACCACGATATCCGCCCACGGCACCAGCTTTTTGACCAGCTCACGCGCCTTGGGCTTGCCGAGATCGAGCGTGATCCCCTTCTTCGAGGTGTTGTAGCTCGCGAAGAACTGGCTCGAGTTGATTCCCGGGCGCGCGTCCTTCCACGGCGGCGCGATCCGCAGCACGTCGGGCCGCGCCGAGGACTCGACGCGGATCACCTCGGCGCCGTTGTCGGCGAAATACTTGGTCGTGATCGGTCCGACTCCGACCCACGCGAAGTCGAGGATCTTCACTCCCTCCAGCGCAAATTCGCTCATCGTCGTTTCCCCTCCGGCTAAATCGCGCCCGCGGATTTGAGTTCGCCCAGCCGCGCGGCGCCCAGCCCGAGCAGTCCGCCATAGATCTCGCCGTTGTGCTGGCCGATCGCGGGGGCGGGCGTCGGCGCTCCGATCGGAGTGCGGCTGAGCTTCGCGAACGCACCCGGCATCGTCATCCGCCGCCCGAGCGCGTCGTGTTCGACCTCGACGAAATACTCGCGCGCCTTGAGTTGCGGGTCGGCCGCGATATCGGCCACGGTCGCGACCGGAGCGAGCAAGATGCGGCGCTTGAGCGTACCGGCGTAAATTTCCTGCTTGGTCATGGTCATGAAAAATTTCTGGATGCGATCTTCAAGATCGTTTATCTCGAAATGATCGCGCTCGGTCAGCGCCATGAACATCCCGGGCACCCACGCCGTCCAATCCTTCTCGAGCATCCACTGCGCCGCGAAGCCCGCCTCGTTCATCCACGCGATCAGCGCCTTGGTGGAAGCTCCCCCGAGCGTGCCGCCCGCGATCAGCGTCGAGATGTGCCCATCTTTGCATCGATAGACCATCTTGCGCCGGGTGTCTTTCGAGCCGGTGAAGACTCCCGTGCGCTTGATGTAATCGCCGTGCAGGATTGGCATCGCCTGTTCGTTCATCAGCGTCCACACTATACAGGCCTGCATGTTGACGACGATCCGCTGGCCGAATCCGTCGCGCTGGCGCGCCTGATGCGCGAGCATCGAGGCCACCGACGCCTCGCCGCCCGCGTGCAATCCGGCCTGCGGCAGGCTCATCTGGAGGGGTGGCTTGCCTTCTTCGCCCATCATGTACATCGCGCCGCCCGCGGCCCAACTGATGATATCGGCCCATTTGTAGTCGCGCGCGGGACCGCGGTCGCCGAACGGAGTGATCGAGGTGTAGATGAGCCGCGGATTGCGCTTGGCGAGCGCGTCGTAGCCAAGCCCGATCGATTCCAGATGGCCGGGGTCGAACGACTCGACGAGAAAGTCAGACTTGGCGGCTAGCGCCGCTAGCAGCTCGCGCCCGCCGGGCGAGTCGAGATTCGCGGTCACCGATTTTTTTCCCGCGTGATAGGCGATCGCGTAGAGGCTGCGATCGGGGCCGGGCAGATCTTCAAGGAAGGGAGCGATCGTACGCGTCGGGCATCCGCGCGGCGGCTCGACCTTGATCACCTCGGCGCCCATATCGGCGAAGATTTTGCCGGCCAGCGCGCCTTTCTCGTCGGCCAGATCGAGCATCCGAAAACCCTTGAGCAACTCTGAAGCCATCAGTGTCTTCCTTGCTATTCGATACGCGCGTCACGAACTTGATATCGCAGGCGCACCGGCCCCGACGAGAAACGGCATTGTATCGCGCGCGGCGCCGATTTTGGAAACGTACCCAAAAGCGCAACGATAGCGCGAAACGATACGCTCGCCGATGCCCCCAGCGGCGAGATTGCAGTTAGGGCTATTGCGTGAGCGCGGTGCGGGCCGCGCCGATCGCGGTCGCGTAGTCGGCATGTTCGGGAATCACGAACCGGCGCCCGAACGGAAAGTCCTGCCGCTTGGCTTCCTGCATAAAGCGGAACAGCCGCGAGAGCTTGCCGGTCAGGACGATATTCTCCTGCCCACACGCGCGCGCGCTCGCCATGCTGAGCACGCCGATCGACTCGACGATCATGTTCATGATCGCGAGCGCCTTGTCCTCGGCGGTCGCGTCGGCGCCGACCTTGCCGAAGTTCGCGGCGGTGGTTCCGGGCGGCAGATCGCCGATCGGGCCGCCCGCTATATCGCGCACGGTCAGATCGACGCGGCGCAGATCACCCTTGCGTGCCAGCTCCTCGAGCCGTTCGATCGTCACCACCCCGAGCATGTGCTTGGCCAGGCCCAAAAGAGTTCCGCCGCCCACACCGGTGCCGCTGAAGTGCTGAATCTTGCCGGGAGTTACCGAAACAATCGCGGTGCCGGTGCCGAGCGAAACCACCAGCGCCTGATCCACCCCGGCCAGCGAGATTCCACCGACGCCGATCGCCGTGAACTCGTTGACCTTGAGGACCGGGCGTCCGAGCAGCGAATCGCCGAGCACCCGCGAGCCCGCGCCGGTGGCGGCAACGCGCTCGATATCTTCGAGGCGGATGCCGAACTCTGCGATCAGTTTACCGAGTGCTCCGGCCGCCGCGGCGACCGGGTCGTTCGCCTCGATGGTGACGACATGCAGTCCGCCATTTTCCAAAACCACGGCATCCGTGGTTGAACCGCCGATATCGATGCCGACGATCATATGGGGGTGCCGGCTCCTGTCCAGCCCGGCATCGAGGCTAGACCAGCCGCCCGCGCAAGCGCAATCCGGCCGGGATACCCGTGCCGAGCATACCGCTGCGGCGGCGGAGTTTGGGCGGGCGGTGTGCTAGCGTCGCGACCGTGGCGCGCAGGAAAACCATCGGCACCGGAGAGCTGTTCACCCCGCGCACTCCGCTTGCGCAGCCGCTGGCGGATCGGATGCGGCCCGAGCGGCTCGAAGAGGTGGTCGGCCAGGAGCATCTGCTCGGACCCGGCAAGCTGCTGGCCCGGATGGCCGCGGCGCACGCGCTGCACTCGATGATCCTGTGGGGACCGCCGGGCGCCGGAAAAACCACGCTCGCGATTCTGCTCGCGCGGCAATCGGGAGCGGAGTTTCACCGCATCTCGGCGGTGACCGCCGGAATCGCGGATTTGCGCGCGGCGGTCGAGGAGGCGCGCCGCGCGCTCGAGGGCGGCAAGCGCACGGTGCTGTTCATCGACGAGATTCATCGCTGGAACCGCGCGCAGCAGGACGCGTTTTTGCCGCACGTCGAGAGCGGTCTCATCACGCTCATCGGCGCGACGACCGAGAATCCCTCGTTCGAGGTGATCTCGCCGTTGCTCTCGCGCGCACGCGTGATCGTGCTGAACCCGCTTGACGAAGGCGCGCTGCGCACGATCATCACACAAGCGCTCGTGGACAGCGCGCGCGGTCTCGGCGCGAAGGGACTCGGGCTCGGCGCGGACGCGATGGACGAGTTGTTGCGCTTTTCCGGCGGCGACGCGCGGCGCGCGCTGAACACGCTCGAAATCGCCGCCGAAATGGCGCAGCAGTCGGACGTGAAATCCATTTCCGCCGAGACGGTGCGCGAGGCCGCGCAGCACAAGGCTCTCCTGTACGATCGCGCGGGCGAGGAGCACTACAACGTCATCTCCGCGTTCATCAAGAGCATGCGCGGCAGCGACCCCGACGCCGCGCTTTACTGGATGATGCGGATGGTCGAGGCGGGCGAGGACGCGCTGTTCATCGCGCGGCGGATGGTGATCTTCGCGTCGGAGGATATCGGCAACGCGGACCCGCGCGCACTGCAAATCGCGCTCGCGGTCAAGGACGCGATCGACTTTGTCGGCCTGCCCGAGGGCGTTATTCCTCTCGCGCAGGGCGTCACCTATCTTGCGTGCGCGCCGAAATCGAACGCGTCGTACGTTGCGATGAACCGGGCGCGTGAGGACGCGCAAAAGGGCGCGCTGCCGGTGCCGATGCATCTGCGCAACGCGCCGACCGCGCTGATGAAGGGGTTGGGCTACGGCAAGGACTATCGCTATCCGCACGACTTCGAGGGCGCGGTGATCGGGCAGCGTTTTCTTCCCGAGGAACTCGCCGAGCGGATCTATTACGAGCCTAACGAACGCGGCTACGAGATTCGGATTCGCGAATGGCTCGAGCGGGCGCGCGCCGCGCGCAAAAACCCCGGCGCCAAAACCTGAGCGTTCGCAGCGCCGTGTAAAATCGCAAACCGCAAGGCCAGCGCAGCCCTGCGGTTTGCGCAAAGACGATCGGCGCGGAAACGCCGCCGATTCTGATCCCAAATCTACTTGCGCTTCGCGCCGAGCACCGAGTCCTTGAGCGCCTTGGCCGGCGTGAAACGCAGCCGGGTGCGAGCCGGGATCTTGATCGCCTCGCCGGTGGCCGGGTTGCGGCCCATCCGCGCCTTGGACTGGCGCTTGCGGAAAATTCCGAGCCCGGCCAGGCGCAGGGAACCTTCCTTCTTGAGTTCGCGCACCACAAGGGCGGTCAACTCCTCGAGCGCCGCCTTTCCCTGCTTTTTGGATACTCCGAGCTTGTCAGCCATATGGGCTGCTACCTGCGACTGCGTCATCATCCTCCTCCTTGCGGCCCGGTTTGCGGGCTGTCACAGAGGGTGACGAAGTGGCAGCCGTTTTTCAAGGGCAACGCGCTTCGATCTTTGCACATTTCCTAGAAATCGAGCTGGTTTTTGAACAGCCGGGCGCCGAATCCACACGCACAGCGGGGTTTGCGCAGCCGAGCTTCCGTGCGCCTAGCAAAGACAGGCACTTGCGCGCGCGCCGGCGCTCAGTAGAGCACTTCGGTCAGATAGAGTCCGGCGGCGGGAGCGGCGGCCGGGGCGCGCGCGCGATCGCGCGAGGCCACAATCGCCGCGACTTCGTCCGCGTCGATTCGGCCGCGCCCCGCTTCGATCATCGCCGCCACCATCGTGCGCACCATGTGGCGCAGAAAGCTGGTCGCCTCGACGCGATAGACGAGCAATTCATGCTCGCGGCGCCACACACTTTCGATCACGCGGCGCATCGTGGTCGTTTCCATCGAGCCGAGCGTGCGCATCGCGGCGAAATCGTGCTCGCCGATAAACACCGTGGCCGCCGCCTGCATCGCGGCCAGCTCGAGCGGGTCGCGCACCAGGTATGCGTATCGATACTCGAAGGCCGACGCCATCGCGCGATTGAGAATCCGGTACTCGTACACGCGCGAGCGCGCGGCGCGGCGCGGGTCGAAATTATCGGGAGCTGGGGACGCCTCCAGAACCACGATATCGCGCGGCAGGGTCGCGTTGAGTGCGCGCTGCAAGTCCGCGGCAGGAAATTCGCGCGGCAGCCGAATCGCCGCGACCTGCCCACGCGCGTGCACGCCCGCGTCGGTGCGGCCTGCGCCGTACACGCGGACGGGGGTCTGAAAGATTTGTTCGAGCGCGGATTCGATCCGCCCCTGAATCGAGTCCTGTCCCGATTGCAGTTGCCATCCGCAGTAGTTGGTGCCGTCGTATTCGAGCAGCAGCTTTAGCAGCATCGCGGGACCGTGCGGGCGTTTCAGTGCCCGGCGGGAGACTCGAGCGCGAAAGTCTCCGCGATCCAGAGCGCGCACAGCGCCGCGATGCGCGTGTTGTCGAACGCGCACCATATGACCGGGCCGGCGGCGCGATGCTCGGTGCGATCTTCCGCACGATCTTCGGCGCGAACCAGAATCGCTTCCTGGCCGACCGCGTCCACCAGCGACAGCGGCTCCGCGTCCTCGACCATCAGCAGGCCCGGCGCGGCGCGCAGCCTGTCGATCCATCCCTCGGCGGGCTCGCGCACATGCAGCGCGAGCATCGTGCCGTGCAGCACGGGGATCGCGGCGAGCTGAACGCTCAGCGCGAGCGCGGGACGCGAGAGCATCGCGAGCGTCTGCTCGGCGATCCGTCCGGCGGTTGCGCGTTCGCTTTCGCGCACGAAGGCGTTGAAGGCGCGCTGGGTATCGTCGTCCTCGAGGTCGAGGCGGGCGGCAAGCAGATCGGTGGTTTGATCGACGGTGCGCGCGATCATCAGGCGGCCGCGCGCCGACGCCCCTTGCAGCGCCGTGGCCGCCGCGCCGGGCGTGGTTCCGATCGCGCCGAGGCACAGTGCGATAGCGTGCGCGACCGGATTTGCGATGGCGTAGAGCTTGCGCCCGCGCAGGGCGGCGGCTCGCTCGCGCGAGGTTATGCCGGGCGACACGATCGCGTCGGTGGGCGCGCGCGAGCAGGCGCTCAGATCGATCAACAGCGGGCCGGGGCGCGCGTTGATAATTTCGAGCGCGGGATCTTCCGGCACCGCCAGGAACGCCACGTCGTAGCCGGAGAGATCGCCCGGATCCTCGAATCGATCGATCAGATATTCGTCGTCGCCGGCCTCGAGCGTGCCTGCGGACCCCGCGCTGGCGGCGAAAAGTTTCAGCTCGGAATAAGGGAACGCGCGCGCCGCGATGAGTTCGACGATCTGGTTTCCGACCGCACCGGTGGCGCCGACCACGGCCACTTTCGGTTCGCGGGAGATCACCATCAGGCCTCGAGACTCTCGATCTTTTCGCGCACTAGCCTGCCCATCGCCTTGCACCCCACGGTCTTGGTTCCGGCGCCGCCGGCGATGTCGCGGGTGCGATGCCCGTCCTTCACGACCGCATCGACCGCCTGCTCGATAACCTCGGCCTCGGAGCGCAGGCCGAGCGAATGTTCGAGCAGCATCGCGGCCGACAAAATCGCGGCCAGCGGATTGGCCTCGTCGCGGCCGGCGATATCCGGCGCGCTGCCGTGAATCGGTTCGTAGAGTCCCACCCGGTAGCCCGCGCTGTTGAGTTCGTCGCCGAGCGACGCCGACGGCAAAAGGCCCATCGAGCCGGCCAGCACCGAAGCCTCGTCGGTCAGGATATCGCCGAACATATTCTCGGTGACGACCACGTCGAAGTCCTTGGGGCGGCGCAGCAGATGCATCGCCATCGAATCGACGAGCTGATGCTCGCAGGCGACGTCCTTGAACTCGAGGGCGATCTCGGTTGCGATCTCACGCCACAGCCGCGAGGTCGAAAGCACGTTGGCCTTGTCCACCGAGGTGAGCTTGCGGCGCCGGTTGCGCGCCAGCTCGAAGGCGAAGCGCAGCACGCGCGCGATCTCGGCTTCGGTGTAGAAGCAGGTATCGACCGCCTCGCGCCCATCTTTGCCCTGGCGCTTCTCGCTCGGCTGGCCATAGTAGATGCCGCCGGTCAGCTCGCGGATAACGACCAGATCGACCGTGCCGATAATCTCGGGCTTGAGCGGCGAGGCCGAGAGCAGTTCGCGGACCGCGCGCACCGGGCGCAAGTTGGCGAATAGCCCCAATGCCTTGCGCAAGCCCAAGAGCGCCTGCTCGGGGCGCACGGTGGCGTTGGGATTATCCCACTTGGGACCGCCGACGGCGCCGAGCAGGATCGCGTCGCTGTTCTGCGCCTGCTTGAGCGTCTCTTCCGGCATCGGAGTGCCGAACTGATCGATCGCGTGGCCGCCGATATGGCCTTCCTTAAACTCGAGATCGATCGCCGAGCGGCGCGCGATCACCTTGAGGACTTGCAGGGCTTCGCCCACAACCTCGGGGCCGATACCATCACCCTTGAGAACTAGAATTTTGTAAGCCATTTACCGAGGCGGAGATCCTGATCGCGTGCGGTTATGCGCGGCTTGGGTTTTGTCACCGCCCCCGCCGCGCCCGCGCGGTGGGGGCGGAACGAATGATCATAGAAATCAAGTTCCATAGCACTTAGCCGAACGCGCCAATTGCGGCAAGTCCCGCACGGTTACGGAACGTCGGTGGTCGGCTTGAGCGGCTGATGCTTGCGGCCCTTGAGACGATTGAGCGCGTTCACCAGCGCCAGCGCCGACGCCATCACGATATCGCTATGCGCGCCCGCGCCGGCGACCGTCATCCCGTCGTCGCGCACCAGGCAGCTCACCTCGCCGAGCGCATCGGTGCCGCCGGTTATAGCCTTGACCGAGTAGCGTTCGAGCGCGGGATGCACGCCCGCGATTTTGTAGATCGCCTTGTAGGCGGCATCGACCATCCCGTCGCCTTCCGCCTCGGCGGTTTTCTCGACCCCGGCCACGCGCATCGTGACCGAGGCGTGCGGCATCGCCTTGGATGAGGACGACGACACGCGCATATCGACCAGCTCGAAGTTGTCCACCGTGCGGCGCGTCTCCTCGGTGACCAGCGCGAGGATATCGTCGTCGTACACGATTTTCTTTTTGTCGCACAGCGCCTTGAACTCGGCGAACGCCCGGTTGATATCGACCGAGTCGCAATCGACGCCCAAATCCTTGAGCCGATTGGTGAACGCGTGGCGGCCCGAATGCTTTCCCAGCACCAGCTTGTTCGAGGGCAGCCCGATATCTTCGGGCTTCATGATCTCGTAGGTGAGCTTGTACTTGAGCACGCCGTCCTGATGGATTCCGGCCTCGTGCGCGAATGCGTTGTCGCCGACGATTGGCTTGTTGGCGGGCACCGGCTGCCCGATCACTTGCGAGAGCAGGCGCGAGGCCGGATAGATCTGGCGCGTGTTGACGCGTGACTGCACGCCCATCAGATCGAGCCGCGTCTTCATCGCCATCACGACTTCTTCCATCGAACAGTTGCCCGCGCGCTCGCCGATTCCGTTGATGGTGCATTCGATCTGGCGCGCGCCGCTGCGCACCGCGGCCAGCGAGTTGGCGACCGCCAGGCCCAGATCGTTGTGGCAGTGCGCGCTCCAGATGACTTTGTCGGAGCCCGGAACGCGCTCGCGCAGGTACGCGAACATCCGCCCGAATTCTTCTGGAATCGCGTGTCCGGTGGTGTCGGGCAGGTTGATCGTGGTGGCGCCCGCCGCGATCACGCTGGTGCAGACCGTGACCATGTAATCCCAATCCGAGCGCGAGGCGTCCTCGCACGAGAACTCGATATAGTCGAGATGCTTCTTCGCGCGCGTGACCGCCCAAGTGGCCCCGTCGAGCACGTCCTCGCGCGTCATGTTGAGCTTGTACTTGAGATGGATATCCGACGTCGCGATGAAAATGTGGATCCCGGGGTGAGCGGATTTATCGACCGCGCGCAGCGCGGAATCGACGTCTTCCTCGCGAGTGCGCGACAGCGACAGCACTACTGGGCCGCGCGCGGCCTCGGCGACGCGGCGGACCGACTCGAAATCGCCGGGCGAGGACGCGGCGAACCCGGCCTCGATTACATCGACGTTGAGCCGTTCGAGCTGACGCGCGAGCGCCACCTTCTCTTCGACGTTCATCGTGCATCCGGGCGATTGCTCGCCGTCGCGCAGAGTGGTGTCGAAAATCCGCACCCAGTCGGAATCGGCGTGGACCGCGCTTTCGGTAGCCATAGGGTCAGTTCCTCCTCATCCCCGCGTGGACCGAAGACGCCGATGGCGCAAAAAAGAAAACGCCCGGGGCGGCTTCATCGGCCCACCGCCCAGGGCGTTCGTCTCGGATTTGGTTTAGGCGCTTAAGCCCGCTCCGCGACGCACCCGGCGAGGGCCCCGGTAAGGGCCAGGCTAAGCAGCAATCCGGGCAGCGTGATGCGGAACATAGTGACGGTGATTCTAGGCGGCCTCGAGCGCCGCAGTCAAGGCGAGTGCCGCGCGGGGAATGAGCGCCGCGCACTCGAGCGGCGGATCGGTCGCGATCGCGATGGGTTCGTGTGCCACGATTTTCGGGGTGCGGGCGCGGGAAGCTCCCGCAAATACAGGGGCTTTTTGGCGAACCGTCGAGGTTCGCCATGTCTGCCGCCATGACCACCCGACCCGGCGCGAGTTCTCGCCGACGTCTCGAAATGAGCGGCGCCGGGTTGGCCGCGGAGCTCGACGGCGCGGTCCGCATATGACCGTCACCAAACCTCGAAACTACGCGTGCGCATTTTCCGCGATGGTTCACGCGGCAAGTATCGCACAGCGGGCCAACTCCGATAAGGCTGAACAGTTCAGCCTTGTCAAACGCCCCCCGATAGTTTAGAGCGCGACGTTGCGCGCCCGGCAAAAATCGACCTAGCCCCCACCCCTTCCCGCACGGGAAGGGGAACTACGCGCGCGGCGTGTGCAATCGGATCGATCACGCGCACCTGACTACCGTGCGGCGCAAAACTCTGTCGCGCGTGGCTGAAGGAGTCCCGGGATTTCTCGCCGGGAGTGCTGATGCGAAGTTCGGCGCTCGAATGATCGCTACCGCGGGTGCTGGCTCGAAATGACGAGCGGGGGGATTGAAAGCCAGGTCGGCCGGGCTTGCGCGCTTGGCTTGCGCCGGCGCGTATGATAGTTCGGTTGTTAGCGAACAAACGAAATGGAAGACCGCACGAGCTCGAGCAATCGGACCGGCGGACCTGAATTGGTGGAGCACGATGGCTATTACGGAAACCTTGCAGGCGCTCAGCGATCCGACCCGCCGTGAGATCCTGCGTTTGCTGCGGGGGCGCGATATGCCGGCGGGAGCGATCGCAAACCATTTCAGGCTCGCCAAGTCCACACTTTCCGGGCACTTCGCAACGCTGCGCCACGCCGGTCTGATCGTGCCCGAGCGCCATGGCGCCTCGATCGTTTACAGTTTCAATCTTTCCGTGGCCGAGGAAACGATGGCGGCGATGGCCGAACTGTTGGGGACATTGCCCCGCGCCCGCGCCGCGCGAAGCGCGTCACGGTTACGCAGGAGGCCGGCATGAAACTCGATTGGCGCAGAGAATGGCCACAGTGGGTATTACTGGCCGGGATGTTCGTGCTGGCGGCAATAATGTGGAATCGCACGCCGGCCCGCGTCCCGATCCACTGGGATGCCGCCGGCAACGTTAACGGTTACGGCGGCAGGTTCGAAGGCTTGCTGCTTCAGCCATTGATCGGTATCGGCGTGTATTTTTTGATGATTGCTCTTGCGCGAATCGATCCGGGGCGCGCCAATTACGCGAATTTCCCGATCGCATACGAAACCATTCGGACGAGCGTCATCGCGCTGATGGCAGCGGTTTATCTCGTGACACAACTTGCGATCCAAGGCTCCGCAGTGAACCTAGGAGTAATCATACCGTTGATGGTCGGCGCCCTTATGATTGCGGTCGGAAATGTGCTGCCGAAATTGCGTCCCAACTGGTTCGTTGGAATCCGAACCCCTTGGACGCTCTCGAGCAAAACCGCGTGGGACCAGACTCACCGGTTTGGCGGGTGGCTGTTTATGGCCGCTGGGCTGATTCTCATGCTTGGCGTGTTGTTGCCGCCGATATTGAGAGTCATTGTTTGGTTACCAACAATCTTTGGCCTGATTTTGGGCCTCTACGTCTTTTCCTACGTAGCGTGGCGCAACGCCTCGGACAAGGTTCCGCCCGCTGGAACCACGCCGGCATAACATGGACGACATGATCGCCGTCGTGCCGCGCGAAGCCGCCGCGCGGATTGTGAGAGCGTGCAGGGCGTTAATGTTTCTCCACTGGGCGGCTATCGCGGCAGCGGGTTATTTCATCGCGGTGGAGATGCTCCGGCCTGGCCCGCACTTCGCGATGTGGTTGCTGATTGGCGCCCTGAGCGCGCTCGGCTACCTATTTTTGGGAACACGATGCCCACGCTGCGCGCATCCGTTCTTCGCGGAAAAGCCTGGGTTTGGCCTGATGTTCGGGCGATTCAAGTGTGTTGCTTGCGGCTTCGATCCGACGGCGAATGAGAATTCGGATCAGCCAAGGTGACGGCGGCTTCCCAACCGGGTTATGCAGCGGCAGTGCAAGCGCATGGAATCCCGGGATTTCTCGCCGAGGGTGCTGGCGCGAAGTTCGGCGCTCGAATGATCGCTACCGCAGCCGCTGGCTCGAAATGACGACTGCGAGCGTTGGCGGCCGTTCGGTTGCACGCCGGCTGGGTCTGCGCGGCGTTCGGAACGATCTTTTGCGCGAGGCCGCCGCGCGCCATCCTCTCCCGACGATCGGGAGAGGTCGCGCCGCAGGCGCGGGTGAGGGACCGTTCTCGCGGCGCGGATGTCTGACGCGCCGCGAGTCCGGAATGCGCCGAGCGGCTAAGAATCCGAAGATCGACCTAACCCCTACCCCTTCCCGCACGGGAAAAAGAACTACGCGCGCGGCGTGCGCTTGATATGGAACGCGCCGACGCCGCGATAAATCATCGCGGCGCCCGATGCGTCGCAATCCAGCAGGTATCGCGGCAGGGATCGATGATGCCGCAGAGGCGGTCGCACCAGGTTTGATTGGCAGGCGTGCTATGGACGGCGGCGCAGGTAATCCGCCGGACGGGCAATCATCACCCCACGCACAGCTTTTCCGAACAGGTGTCCGAAGTGGCGTTTGTCGCCGGTTAGCAAGTGGCTCGCTCCGCCGGCGATAGCAGCAAGAAGGATCGGCCTGTCTTTGGGATCGAGTCGAACCGATTTCGGAAGAGAAAGGTCTTGCGTCTCGCCGACAATCTGAACGCGCTCGAGCAGCCGGGCGAGCCGGTCAAGCGCACCGGGCCGGTCCTCGCTCAGGTTGCGCCGCGCCTCGGCGATCGCGAAGGATGAACTCAGGAGCTCGATTTCTTTTCGTCGCCACAGTTCGAGCAGCCCCGAGTCGGGCAGGTAAGCGGCCGAATAAAGGACGTTCGCGTCGAGAAAAACGCGCTCGGTTCGCGGCGTGGAGGGCAAGAGTTCAGGCCCGCGATGGCTTGTGGTGATCGATCCGGTCCGGGTCGAGGCCGAGCCGTTTGACCTCGGCCCTCACGCGCCGGTAGTCGGCGGCGTTCACGGCATTGTTGAGCAAGAACTCGGCGCGGCGGACCGGCGTATAGACTTCCACCGGGATAACGACGGCGGGGCGGATCAGGACGCCTTCTTCGCGTTCCTCCGCGACGGCATAGGTCCCTTCGTCCAAGCCGAAACGGCGGCGGAGCTTGGCGGGTATCACAAAGGTTCCGCGTTTGCCGATTCGGGTCGCCGATGCTTTCATGTAATTTGCCAGATATTCTGAATATCAGAGATTCTACCATAACAGGCCAGTGGGAGAAAATCTCGCAGCCGAGCGCGCTCAGTGGCTGAAGAATGTTCACCTCGCGCGCGGCGGATCGCTCATACCCGTGCGAAGTGGCGCCGAGCCTTCTCATCCCCCTCCCTCTGATCCCTCTCTCTTTCGGGAGGTGCCACCGGCACGCGGTTAGGTGAGGGTCCGATGAGGCGCGGGCATCGGATGGCCGCGCGGCTGAGAATCCGGAGATCGACCTAACCGCTGCCGTTTCCCGCACGGGAAGGGGAACTACGAGCGCGGCGTGGATGTGAGATCGAATGGGATCCTGACAACGCGGGTGCCTCGAGCGGCGCACTCCGGACTCGCGGCGCATCAGACATCCGCGCCGCGAGAGCGGTCCCTCACCCGCGCCTGCGGCGCGACCTCTCCCGACGATCGGGAGAGGAATGCGCCGCGCGGCAGCCGCGCGGAGAATCCGGGGATTTCTCGCCGAGGGTACTGGTGGGAAGTTCGGCGCTCGAATGATCACTACCGAAGATGCTGGCTCGAAATGACGATTGTGAGTTTCGGCGGCCGTTCGATCGTACTGGGGTGCGCGTGTTGACGCTTCAGGCGGGCGCGCGATGCGTGGCGATCCACCAGGTGTTGCCGGATGGATCGATTATGCCGCACACGCGGTCGCCCCAGGTTTGATTGGATGGCTCGCGGGAGGAGGTCGCGCCGGAGTTGAGCGCGCGCTGGTAGGTCGCGTCAACGTCGGGGACGTAAATCCAGGTGGCGGCTTTCATCGCGGCGTCGGTCCAGTAGCCCTTGTCGATGAGCAGCTTCGAGTCGCCGATTTCGAGTTCGGCGTGCAGATTGCCGGCCGCGTCGGGCGTGCCGACGCGCAGCTCGCGCGCGCCGAAGACGGTCTTCACGAAATCGATCAATTCAAGGCCGCCGTAGAGAACGGGCGTCAGCGTGCGATGGCCGGGCTGGATGTACGTTGCTCCGATACTCATCGGCTTTCCTCAGGCGGAGAAGCGAATCGAGTCGCGGTTTACGGATGCGCGGGTGGTTCGGTGAGTGCGCCGGTCTTGTGCGCGGCGGCGGCGGGGGGCTTGGCGGCGGCGAAGGTGCTCGGCATCGGGCGCATCACGGGGACCTTTTCGTGCAGCTCTTCGCCGCGGACCATCAGGTACGGACCCGAGAGCACAAATGCGGTCGCGAGAATAAACGCGGTCAGTTGCGGCAGCGCGAACAGCAGCGCGACGACGACCAAGACGGCGATCATCAGCTCGACTTGCGCGCGATGGTTGAAATCGAGGCCTTTGAAACTTGGGTAGGGCACCCGCGAGATCATCAGCCATCCGAGCGCGAGCGTCAGCGGCACCATCGCGACGCAGAGCATCCGCGGCGAGCTGAACTCGAAGTAGCTGTAGGCCAGCGCGGTTCCGGCGATCATGATCGCGGCGCCCGGCACCGGCAGCCCCACGAAGCGGCGCTTGTCCACCGTCTCGACCTGGACGTTGAAGCGCGCCAGGCGCAGCGCGGAGCAGACCACGAACAGGCCGCTGACCGCGATGCCGAGCGTGCCGATCGGCTTGAGCGCCCAGGTGTAGGCGAGGATCGCGGGCGCCATCCCGAAGGCGACCACGTCGGAGAGGCTGTCGTACTCGACGCCGAACTGGCTCGAGGTGCGCGACAGGCGCGCGATGCGGCCGTCAAGGCCGTCGCAGATGAACGCGATCAGGATCATCAGGGCGGCAAGCTCGAAGTGGCCGCCGATCGCCGAGATCGCCGAGTAGAAGCCCGACAGCAGGCCGAGCGAGGTTATGGTCGCGGGGACCAGATAGACGCCGCGGCGAAAAGGGCCCGCGACCTTTGCGCGCTGTTCGCGCAAGCGGCCGCGAACGGCGCGGATGCGCTCACGTTCTTCACGGGTGCGGGTTGCGCGCGTGCGCTGCGACTCGGGGTTCATGGTTGGGTTTTCTCCGCGGAGATTTCCGCCAGAATCGATTCGCCGGCGCGCACCCGGTCTCCGATGGCGACGGCGAGCTTGAACTCGGGCGCGAAGTAATGATCGACGCGGCTGCCGAACATGATCAGGCCGACCCTTTGGCCCGGTTCAATTCTATCATGAATCCGCAGCCGGCATACGATCCGGCGCGCCAGGTATCCCGCCACCTGCATCATGCCAAAGCGGCGCCCGGCGGAGTCGGAAAAGACCATCAGATTGCGCTCGTTGCGCTCGCTCGCGTCGTCGCGGAACGCGGCGCGGAACTCGCCCGCGGTATGCTCGACGCGAAGCACCTCGCCGCCGACCGGGGCGCGGTTGACGTGCACGTTGAGCGGCGACATGAAGACGGCGACGCGGGTGAATTTCGCGCCGTCGGGAGCGCCCGGCAGATTTGCTTCACTGATATCGGTGACCTTGCCGTCGGCGCCGCTGATCACGACGCCTTCGGTGCGCGCGGGAAAGCGCTCGGGGTCTCGAAAGAACATCGCGATCGCGACGGCGGCGAGGATCACGATCGCGGCGATGAAATGCACGCCGGCGAGCGCGAGGACAATTCCGGCGAGCGCCGCGCAAATCGATAGCGCGACGCCTTCGGCCGCGATCCCCGCCGCAGCGCCGATGCGCGCGACGAGCGCGCCCGGCTGAGGGCGCGAGCTATCTGGGCCGCCGCTCATCGAGCTCCGGCGGAGGGTGTTCTCTGTTCCCTCTCCCTCCGGTTGGCGCCATCGGCACCCTCACCCGCCGCTTCGCGGCACCCTCTCCCGGTGGGCGAGGGAACAGGACGCTGCGGAAATGACACCTCAGCGCCCACAGAGAGGCGGCAGCATGTCGAAAAAAGGCGGTTCAGCATCTCGCTAGTTCTTCGACTTATCGACCAGCCGGTCGCTCGCGAGCCACGGCATGAAGGCGCGCAGTTTGCGGCCGACCTCTTCGACCGGATGTTGCTCGCCTTCCTTGCGCATCTTTTTGAAGTTGGGCAGGCCGGCGCGATATTCGGCGATCCATTCGTTGGCGAACTTTCCCGACTGGATGTCGGCGAGAATCTGCTTCATCGCGGCGCGGGTCTCGGTGCCGACCACGCGCTTGCCGCGGGTCATGTCGCCGTATTCGGCGGTGTTGCTGATCGAGTAGCGCATGTTCGAGATACCGCCCTCGTAGATCAAATCCACGATCAGCTTGACCTCGTGCAGGCACTCGAAATACGCCATCTCGGGCGCGTAGCCGGCCTCGACCAGGGTTTCCCATCCGGCGCGGATCAGTTCGGTCAGTCCGCCGCATAGCACCGATTGCTCGCCGAACAGATCGGTTTCGGTTTCTTCCTTGAAGGTGGTTTCGATAATCGCCGCGCGTCCGCCGCCGATCCCGCTGCCCCACGCGAGTCCGACCTTGCGCGTATCGCCCGAAGGGTCCTGCTCGATAGCGAGCAGGCACGGAACGCCGCGTCCTTTGACATACTCGGAGCGGACCAGGTGGCCGGGGCCTTTGGGCGCGATCATGAAGACGTTGACGTCGGAGGGCGCCTTGATGAATTTGAAATGGATATTGAAGCCGTGGCCGAAGGCCAGGTACTTGCCCTTGGCGAGGCCGGGCGCGATCTCCTTGGCGTAGATATCGCCGCCCATCTCGTCCGGCACCAGCATCATGATGACGTCGGCCTGGCGCGCGGCCTCGGCGGTATCAAGAACCTGCAGGCCTTGCTTGATGGCTTTATCGCGCGAGGGGCTCGTGGCGCCCAGCCCAACCCGCACGTCCATCCCGCTGTCGCGCAGGTTGAGCGCGTGGGCGTGGCCCTGGCTGCCGAATCCGATCACGGCGATTTTCTTTCCGCGTAGCGCATTAAGATCCGCGTCGCGGTCGTAATAAACTTTCATGAGGATTATCTCCCGGGATTCGCAGGGTTATGGGCGATGATGCCGGTGATTGTCGGCTGCTGTCTGCACCGCGCGCGCCATCGCGACCTTGCCCGAGCGCACTATCTCCTTGATACCGAGCGGGCGGACCAGGGTGATGAAGGCTGTAACCTTGTCGGTGTTTCCGGTCAGCTCGACGGCGACCGAATGGGGTCCGATGTCGATCACGTGGGCGCGAAACGCGTGTACGATCGAGTCGAGTTCCGAGCGCGTGCGCTCGTCCACCGCGACCTTGACGATCACCATCTCGCGGTCGACGGTATCGACGCCCTTGAAATCCGTGACCTTGATCACGGAGACGAGTTTGTTGAGCTGCTTGTTGATCTGCTCGAGGACCTGGTCGTCGCCTTCGGCGACCAGGACGATCCTCGAGACGCTGGGGTCAAGCGGGTCGGCCGCGACCGTCAGCGATTCGATATTGAAGCCGCGGCCCGAGAACAGGCCCGCCACGCGGGCGAGCACGCCGAACTCGTTTTCGACCAGGACGGATATGGTATGATTGGGCATGCTATGGACGTGCTCGTGCGCATCGTAACACTCGGGCGGGCTTCCGGCGGTCAGCGGGCGTCAGTCTGATAGCGCTCGAGAATCGCCATCATCCGGTCCTTGGAAGCGAGTTTGAGTTTCTGGATGCGTTTTTCCTCGATTTCCTCTTCCGTGGTCAGATAGTGCTTGCCGCGATATTCCTGGAGCTTCTGTTTGAGCAATTCGTGTTCTTCAAACAGTGATCTGAGTTCGCGGTCGTGAATCAGATGCTGCCGAATGAGTTCTTCCTCTCTGCGCTCCATACGCCCTCCATTGTGGCCTCCGCGGCGCGGGCGGCGCGCGCGGCCTCGGCTTGCGGCGGCCGGACATAAAGCGGCTCGAAGGCGCCGAGGGAATCGGACTCGCCGCGCGCGATCCGCGCGGCGCCCAGCGCGGCGACATAGCGCCCGCGCGTCTCCATCGTCCGGCTTCCCGAAACAGTCACTTCGATGCCCTTGCGATGCGCAAGGGCAGCCGCGTCGTTTGCCTTGGTGTCGCCCGCCACGATCGCACCGTGGTCCAATTCCGATATCAAGCGGGCAAGCGGCATCACCAAATCCTGAGACAACTTCTCTAACCCATTGGGTACGATTCGGTAAAGAGCAGTGTAAACCTCGCCCTTGCGGGCGTCCAGAATCGGGCACACGGTCAGACCGGGGCGCGCGCCGGGAACCTCGAGTGCGCCGACCGCGATCGCGTCGAGACTCGGGACGCCCACGATCGCGCATCGGGCGGCAAACGCGAACCCCTTTGCGTAGCTGACGCCGATTCTGAGACCGGTAAACGAGCCGGGGCCGATCCCGACCGCGATCGCGCCCAGCTCGCCGATGGTTATTCCCGCCGCGGCTATCAGTTCATCGACCGCGCCCGCCAGCGCGGCGCCGTGCGCGGTGGCGGGCCGCGAGATTTCGGCGGCGATGCGGCCGTTCAGAACAATCGCAAGGCTGGCGGGAGATGCACCGGTATCGAGGCCGATCACCGCGCTGATTGCGGCGGCCTGGCCGAGCAGAGTCTCAGCCCTGCACAATACGCGCGATGTCATTGAAGATCACAAACGCCATCAAAACCACCAGCAGGAATAGTCCCACCTGCAAAGCCATTTCGCGATGGCGCAGCGCCAGCGGCTTACCGCGAATTCCCTCACAGGCGAAAAACAGCAGATGCCCGCCGTCGAGCAACGGCACCGGCAGCAGGTTTATCAACCCGAGCTCGAGGCTAAGCATCACCATGAACATCGCCACGCTGGCAAAGCCCTCGTGTGCCTCGCGTCCAGCCAATTGGGCGATCATGATCGGGCCGCCGAGAGCCTCTCGCACCGGCGTCGCGCCGGAAACGATACTGGCCAGTCCGGTCACCAACTGGCTCATCATCGAGCCGGCGGTGAGGACCGCGCTGATCGCGGCGTGATACGGATCGTCGCGCTTGATGAGTTCATCGCCGCGCGGCATCACGCCGATAATCCACTGCTCGACGGAGGCGCCGACGAAATTTTTTTCCGCCTCGCGTTTGGGGCTGATCGACATGGTAAGGCGGGCGGGCGCGGCGCCGGCCGTGCGCTCGACCTCGAGCTTCAGAGAGGAGCCTTTGCTGGCCTTGACCAGGTCCGCAAAGTCAACCCAAGTGGCGGTCGGATGGCCGTCAATCGCGACGATCCGATCGCCGGTGCGCAAGCCAACAAGCGCAGCCGGAAGGCCTTGCTTGACCTGACCGATGATCGGCTGCAGGACCGGCACGCCGTACATGAAGACGATCCAGAGCAGGAACGGAGCGAACACGAGATTGGAAAGCGGACCGGCCAGCACGATTGCGAAACGCTTCCACAGCCGCTGGGTGGGAAACGCGCGGGATTGAAAGGCGGTGATGAGCGTGGGCGGAGGATTTTCGCACAACGCGGCGCGCGCGGCCTCGAACGTGCCGCCCATCCGCATCCGATTCACCAGCGCGATCTCTTCGGGCTTGAGCGCGCGGCCAATCGCGGCCAGAGGGTTCGAGTCGCCGCTGGCGGCGCCCTCGGAGATCAGCAGATCGGCCACGATGCGCACCTGCGCCTCGAAGCTCCCGGCCGCCAGTGGCGTGCCACGCTTGCGCGCTGCGCCGATCAGGTCGTGGCCGATTTCATTGATAAAGATTTCAAGCTCTTCGGGTTTGGGTTCCTCGCCAACTTCATCGCCCAGCATCCGCACGTATCCGCCAAGCGGAGTCGCGCCGATTTGATACTCGGTCTCGCCGCGCCGGATCGACAAGATTTTTGGCGGGTATCCGATCGAGAAACGAAGCACACGGACGCCCAGCCGTTTGGCCATCGCAAAGTGTCCGGCTTCGTGGACGATTACCAGGATTCCGAGAATGACCACGGCCGCGACAATGGATGTAAGCATAGAACTCCGATCCGGGTTAAATCAGGCGCAAGCAAACCCCTGCGGCCCCGCACCGCATCATTTGAAACAATAATAGGTGAAGACTGCCGCAAAGACTAGGCTGCACGTGCGATCGATCAGGCCGCCGTGGCCAGGGAAAATCCATCCCGAGTCCTTGACCCCGGCGGCTCGCTTGAAGGCGGATCCGGCCAAGTCGCCAACTTGGGCGAGAATCGCGATCGCAACCGAGATCGCCGCCGCCGCCGACAGGCTGAGCTCGGGCGCAAGCCATCGGCGCAGGAGCAGACCGGCGACGAGCGCCGCCGCGAGTCCACCGATCGCGCCCTCGACCGATTTGTTCGGACTCACCCGCGGCGCGAGTTTGGTGCGGCCGATGGCCGAGCCGGCAAAGTAAGCACCGCTGTCGCTCGCTACGACCAATAAAAGCATAAGAATGATCATCGGAATTCCGCCGGGCAGGTTTCGCAGTATCGCGAAGTATGGATACAGCACGCCAATATAGAGCGCGCCCAGCACCCCGAGCCCTCGGCGGCCCGGCGCACCGGCGGGGCCGCGAAAGGCAACTGACACGACCAGCGCGATCATCGCGGCGGTGACCACGGTGGGGATGATCCAGAGATTCCCATCGCCACGCGCCAGGAGCACGAATAGCGGCACGGCTCCTGCCGTGGCCAGTATCCCGAGTGAGAGCGCGTCGCGCGCGAGCGTCATTGTGGCGACTTCATACAATGCCCACAGGCCCAGCACCGCTATAAAGGCCGAGAACATCGCTCCGGACGCGAACATCAACATCGCCAGTACGGCGGGTAGCACCACCGCCGCGGTCAGGAGCCTGGTTCTGAGCACGCGCTAAGAATTCCCGCGGCGCAATGCGTGCGCTAGCCCGGAGCCACGCTTCCGAAGCGGCGCTCGCGCATCTGGTAGGCGGCAATCGCGCTCAGAAGCTCGCGTTCGCGGAAGTCCGGCCACAGCGTGTCGGTAAAATAGAGTTCGGTGTAGGCGAGTTGAAACAGAAAAAAATTCGAGATGCGCAGTTCGCCGGAAGTGCGGATCAGCAAATCGGGATCAGGCATCGCGGCGGTGGTGAGCGCGCCCTCGACCGCGGCGGAATCGATCTGCTCGGCGGTCATTTCCCCGGCCGCGACCGCGCGCGCCAGCTTTCTGACCGCGGTGACGACGTCCTGGCGTCCGCCGTAAGAGAGCGCCAACGCGACCGTCATATCGCGATTGTCGCGCGTCGCCTCGACGGTCTGGGCCAGCACCTGGCGCAGGCGGGGGGGCAGCCGCTCGGTGTCGCCGAGCGCCAGAATCCGGATGCCGCGCTTCATGAGGCGCTTGGTTTCGGTGAGCAGGTAGCGATGGAACAGGCGCATCAGGAAATCGACTTCGGTCGAGGGGCGCGCCCAGTTTTCGGCCGAGAAGGCGAACAGGGTCAGGTACGGGATGCCGAGTTCGCGCGCGGCTTCGACCACCGCGCGCACCGAGTCCTTGCCGCGGCGATGGCCCTCGTTGCGGCCGAGCCCGCGCCTGCGCGCCCAGCGGCCGTTGCCATCCATGACGATCGCCACGTGGCGCGGCAGGCGCGCAGGATCACGCGAGAGTTCGGGAAAGTCGTTGAGTGGAAGTGAGATGGCCACGGGATAATGCGAACCAATTATTTGAACGCGGCGAGCTACGCCAGTGCTGCGAGCGATGCGCGTGGCGCGGCCCGGTTCAGACCTCCATAATCTCGGCTTCCTTGGCGTGCAACACTTTGTCGATTTTTTCGATGAACTCGGTCGTGAAGGCCTGCACCTTCGCTTCGCCGGTGCGCATGTCGTCTTCGGCGATCTGCTTGTCCTTGTGCAGCTCCTTGAGCATATCGTTGGCGTCGCGGCGATGGTTGCGCACACCGACACGGAATTCCTCGGCGAGTTTGCGCACGTGCTTGACGAGATCCTTGCGCCGATCTTCGGTGAGTTCCGGCAGCGGCACGCGAATCACCTTACCATCGTTCATCGGGTTGAGGCCGAGGTCGGAGGTCTGGATCGCCTTCTCGATTTCGTGCATCGCGCCCTTGTCGTACGGGGTGATGACGATCAGGCGGGGTTCGGGCGCCGCCAATCCGGCCAACTGTCGGATCGGGGTTTTCGCGCCGTAATAATTGACTTGCAGGTTTTCGACCAGCGCGGTCGATGCGCGCCCCGTGCGTACCCGTGAGAGGTCATGGCGGAAGGCCTCGACGGACTTCTCCATCTCCTTGCGTGCCAGCTCGATGACTTCTCCCGTCATGACGCGGTTCCGCTTCCCACCCAGGTGCCGATCGGCTCTCCCATCACGGCCCTTCTTATATTACCCGGTTTGCGCAAATTGAACACGACAATCGGCAGATGGTTATCCATGCACATCGAGATTGCCGTCGAGTCCATCACCTTGAGGTTCTTCTGCAGAATATCGAGATAGGTCAGCCGCTCGAAGCGTATAGCGCCCGGATCGAGGACCGGGTCGCGATCATATACGCCGTCAACGGTATGGCTGGCTTTCAGGATTACCTGCGCGCCGATTTCGAGCGCGCGCAGGCTCGCTGCGGTGTCGGTCGTGAAATAAGGATTTCCGGTGCCTGCGGCGAAGATCACGACGCGGCCCTTTTCGAGATGGCGCACCGCCCGGCGCAGGATATACGGCTCGGCCACCGCCTGCATCGCTACCGCCGAAAGCACCCGGGTGCTGACCCCGACGTGCTCGAGGGCGTTTTGCAGGGCGAGCGCGTTGATCACGGTGCCGAGCATTCCCATCTGGTCGGCGGTCGAGCGATCCATCCCGCGCGCCTCGTAGTCGGAGCCGCGGATAAAGTTGCCGGCGCCGATCACGATCGCGAGCTGGATTTCGAGCGCCGCGATCTCTTTGACCTCGAGCGCGAACTGTGCCAGCACGTCAAGGTCGATACCGCTGTGATTATCGAGGGCCAGCGCCTGCCCGGAGAGCTTGAGCAGAACGCGGCCAAAGCGAGGCTGCGCGCGGGTGTTTCTTTCAACCTCGTCGATCGCCATCGTTATTCCAGGGCTTTGGCTCCCAGGCTCTGGTCCAGCCGAGTCACCTCGGGTTCAGGCGGTTTTGGATTCCGTGTTTTCGCCGAGCTGAAAGCGCACGAAGCGGCGCACGTCGATCTTTTCCTTGAGCTTGGCGCCGAACTCGAGCACCAGGTCGTTGACGGTGCGATTTGGGTCGCGCACATAGCTCTGCTCGAGCAGGCAGACGTCTTTGAGGAATTTCTCCATCTTACCCTCGACGATTTTCGCCATCACCGCCTCTGGCTTGCCTGCGGCGGCGGCCTGCTGCGCGTAAATATGGCGTTCCTGCTCGACGATTTCGGCGGGCAGTTCTTCACGCCGGACGACGCGCGGATTCGCCGCCGCGACTTGCATCGCGATTTCCTTTACCAGCGCCTGGAAGTCGTCGGTCTTGGCGACGAAATCGCTCTCGCAATTCACTTCGACCAGTACGCCCAGCTTGCCGCCGGCGTGGATATAGCTGCCCACCGAGCCTTCGGAGGCTTTGCGTCCCGCGCGCTTGGCAGCCTGCGCAATACCCTGCTCGTGCAGCCATCGGACGGCCAGTTCGAGGTCGCCGTTGGACTCGGCCAGGGCCTTCTTGCAGTCCATCACGCCTGCGCCGGTCTTGTCGCGCAGTTCCTTTACGGTAGAGGGTTTGACTTCCATTTGAGCTGGCACCGGAGCATCGGTTTGCGGATTCGCGCCGCGGGCCGATTCGGGTGCGAATCGGGCCAGGGCCGCGCGCCGCTGCAGTTTGGTTCGTGGGTTAAACCGCGCTGGGCGATTCCGGCGCGGGTCCGCCATCCCGGGAATCGTCCTGCTGGCCTTTCTGGCGCTCCTCGGCGAGCTGCTTGCCCTCGAGGATCGCGTCGGCGATCGCGGCGGTGAACAGCTTGATCGCGCGAATCGCGTCGTCGTTGCCGGGAATCCGGTACGCGATCAGGTCGGGATCGCAATTGGTATCGACCACCGCCGCGACCGGAATGCCGAGCCGCTTGGCCTCGGACACCGCGATATCTTCCTTCTTGGTATCGATAACCCACAGCGCGTCGGGGAGCTTGCGCATGTTCTTGATCCCGCCGAGCGTCGCCATCAGCTTGCCGTGCTCGCGCGCGTTGTCGCTCATTTCCTTCTTGGTCAGAGCCTGCGCCATCGCGGGGTCGGAGAGAACTTCCTCGAGCTTCTTGAGCCGGTCGATCGAGGCGCGGATCGTCTGGAAATTGGTCAGCATCCCGCCGAGCCAGCGGTTGTTGACGTAGAACATCCCGCAGCGCTCGGCTTCTTCCTTGACGATATCCTGGGCCTGCTTCTTGGTGCCGACGAACAGCATCGTGCCGCCCTGCGCGGCCAGATCGCGCGCGAAGTCGTAGGTGGCGCGGAACATCCGCACGGTCTGCTGCAAGTCGATAATGTAAATTCCGTTGCGGGCCCCGAAGATGTAGGGTTTCATCTTCGGATTCCAGCGGCTGGTCTGATGGCCGAAGTGGACCCCGGCCTCCAGAAGCTGCTTCATGCTGATTTCGGTCATGTCGCTATTCTGATCCTCGTTAAGTTGCGCGCCATCGCCCCCGGCATCAGGGGCAATCGTCCAGTATTATAGATTGGCGCCCGCGGGTCAAAGGATGGGGGTGCGGCGGGCGGAAGCTGAGCGGATGGTTCTCGACCTCCGCAATGTCCGCTGTCCTTATCTGCCTCGGACGGTCCGGCACTTTTATCGCTGCGTTTAACATTGGTTGAGCGGACCTCTGGCCCGCCATCGACGGCGGGCGGGACGCCCGCCCTACCAATCAGATTCGCGGCTTCGCGGGATGTGGGCGCTCGCTTGACGGATTGTCAATCTTGCGAAGCGTTTTCCCGGGCGGACTAGCCGTCCGCCCCTACTGGCGGAAAGGAGCGTCAGTAGGGCCGCCGGCTCGGCGGCCTTTGGCGCGCGACCGGCGGGACGCCGGTCCTACTGGCGCAGGCGCTTTACGCGTTCATCGATTCGAGGAATTCGTCGTTGGTCTTGGTGCCTTGCATCTTGTCGATCAGGAATTCCATTGCTTCGACGGCATTCAGCTGCGAGAGCAGCTTGCGCAGAATCCAGATGCGGTTGAGCGTCGTGCGCTGGAGCAGCAGCTCTTCCTTGCGGGTGGTCGAGCGCTGAATGTCGATGGTCGGAAACACGCGCTTTTCGAGCAAGCGGCGGTCCAGCGCGACCTGCTGATTGCCGGTTCCCTTGAACTCTTCGAAGATGACCTCGTCCATGCGGCTGCCGGTATCGACCAGCGCGGTTGCGATAATCGTCAGGCTGCCGCCGTCTTCGGTGTTGCGCGCGGCGCCGAAAAACTTCTTGGGCTTGTGCAGCGCGTTCGAGTCCACTCCGCCCGACAGAATCTTTCCCGAAGGCGGCACGACGGTGTTGTAGGCGCGCGCCAGGCGCGTGATCGAATCGAGCAGGATCACGACGTCGCGTCCGTGCTCGACCAGCCGGCGCGCCTTCTCGATCACCATCTCGGCCACCTGCACGTGGCGCGTGGGCGGCTCGTCGAAGGTCGAGCTGACGACCTCGCCCTGGACCGAGCGCAGCATGTCGGTGACTTCCTCGGGGCGTTCATCGACCAGCAGCACGATCAGCACGATCTCCGGATGATTATGCGCAATCGCTTTCGCGATCGCCTGCAGCATCATCGTCTTGCCGGTGAACGGCGCCGCGACGATAAGCCCGCGCTGGCCTTTTCCGATCGGCGCGACCAGGTCGATGATCCGCGTGGTCAGGTCCTCGTGATCGTATTCGAGCTTGATGCGCTCCTGCGGGTAAAGCGGGGTCAGGTTGTCGAACAGAATCTTGTCGTGCGCCTTTTCGGGATCCTCGAAATTAATCGATTCGACCTTGAGCAGCGCGAAGTAGCGCTCGCCCTCTTTGGGCGGGCGGATCAGGCCCGACACCGTGTCGCCGGTGCGCAGATTGAATTTACGAATCTGGCTCGGAGAGATGTAGATGTCATCGGGGCCGGGCAGATAGTTGTAGTCGGGCGCGCGCAGGAAGCCGAAGCCGTCGGGCAGAATCTCGAGCACGCCTTCGCCGAGGATCGAACCGTTCTTGGCGGCCTGCGCCTGGAGGATCGAAAAGATCATCTCCTGCTTGCGCATGTTGGCGGCGCCTTCGACGTTGAAGTCGCGCGCCATCGAGGCCAGCTCGGTGATCTTCGAACTCTTGAGTGCTTTGAGATTCAGCACTCCGTCATCGGTCATCACGATGAGCGGCTCGGTGTGATGCGGTTGAACCTGGCGCGGCGGCGCGGAAACGTCGTTGAGATGAGCCTGGTTTTCGCGCGCTGCGCCTCTGCCCTTAGCCATATGCCTTCCCCGCAACTCTGCCTCACTATATATGCTGGATTGCCGCGCTCCCGCCGTCGCGGTGGCGCGGGTTTAGATTACGTTGGTCCGGAAGGGATTCCGCCCAGCGGAATACCTTGTGCAGTTCACTTGCTCCAAGCGGTCGGGAATCGAAACAGAGTAGCCGTGAGATCGAAAAACGGACCGCCCGGAAGCGAGGGGTATGTTCTCCTCCACCCCGCCACAGCGTCCTTGGTGCGGAAGCTCAAGTACGACGCTAACCGCCCGCTGCCCCCGTGTCAACGGTCGATCATGCGGTTTCGATCCATCGCCGGAGGTTCTTGGCGCCGCACTCGATCCCGTGTGCCGCGAGGAACGTCGCGAAATCGCCGGGCGGCGGCGCGACGAACTCGAGCGCGGCTCCCGTGCGCGGATGCGCGATTGCCAGCGCCAGAGCGTGCAGCGCGTGGCGCGCGAATGAGTCCGCGGCGGCCTCGAGGCCGCCGCGCTTCGCCGCGCCGCCATACAGCGCGTCGCCAAGGCAGGGATGACCAATCGACGCGAGATGCACGCGAATCTGATGCGTGCGTCCGGTCTCGGGCCGGACCCGCACCAGCGTCGCGCCGGATTCGCCGCGCGCCGCGGGTTTGAAGCGCGCGAGCACGGTCACGTGGCTGGTCGCGTCGCGCGGGTTATGCGACGCGACCGACATCCGCTTGCGCTCGACCGGATGCCGTCCGATTGCGCGCGCGACCGTCTGCCGGTCTTTCGCGACCACTGCGCGCACGATCGCCAGATACAGCTTGCGCACCGTGCGCTCCTTGAACTGGCGCGACAGCGCGGCGCGCGCGAACGGAGTCCGCGCGATCACCATCACCCCGGAAGTGTCCTTGTCCAGGCGATGCACTATTCCCGGGCGCAACACGCCGTCGGGCTCGGCCATCGTGGCCAGCTCCGGAAAGCGCGCCAGCAGCGCATCGACTAGAGTCGCGTCGGGATGCCCCGGTGCGGGATGCACGGTCATGCCGGCGGCCTTGTTCACGACGATCAGCTCGTCATCGGCGAATAGCACGTCGATTGCGGGAGCGGCGCCGGTGGATTGATGCGGCTCGGGCGCCGCGGGCGGCGCGATCGCGATCGCATCTCCCGCGCGCACCGCGGAGGCGGCGCGCGCCGGAGCGCCGTTGACGGTAACGAGGCCCGCTTTGATCATCCGCGCAACCTGCGAGCGCGAGTACTCGGGCGCGAGCCGCGCCGAAATGAACACGTCGAGCCGCATCCCCGCGTGCGTGGTCGCGACCCGGAAAATGGGAAACCCGCTCACGATTTCAAAGGAGATTTGCGTGAGTTGTGCGCGACGCATCGAGCAGCAACAGTCGCGGGGAATCTCGCCTTGAGCACCTGCACACCTTATCCGATCCGGATGAGTTATGCCGGGATCTCCGCCCGGGCCGGGATCTGTCCGATCAGCTTAACACCGGTTCCCGGACCTGACGCGACGCATTGAAGACCACCGCCGGCACGCGCAGGCGTTCGTCGGATTCATAGATCGTGCGAATTTCCGGGAACGCGGCGTCACCGCCCATCGTCAGCGCCGCCGCCCGATCGAACAGAGCCAGATCGTTGTCGATCAAGGGAACTTCGGGCTCGCGCATCGAACCCCACACGTCCCACGGCAGCATCTCCATGCGGTTGAGCGACGCGAGATCGCGCAGCAGGTTCTGCGCGATGAACCACAGCCCGCTCTCATTGATGAAGCTAAGGCCGTAGCGGCTCGGGTCGGCGCGGCCGGCGCGGCACATCTGCCATGCGTCGCCCGCGATCACAAAGCGGTCGCGCGCAACGTCGAGCGGATCGAGATCGATTCTGAAGGCTTTGCGCTGGATCGCGTCGAGTTGCGCATCCACCAGAATCCAGCGCGCCTGCGCGGCGTTCCAGTACTCGCAGACCCAATGATCCTCGAACTTACCGGGCATGAAGTATCCGCCAAAGCCGCATCGTGCCCGCGCCGGAATCCCCTTCTCGCGCAGTATCGCGGACAGCATCACGGCGAAATGCCGGCACACCACTGCCATCCGCGCGCGCGGCTCGCGCGCGGCGCCAAGCGGACGCGCGTCGAGCGCCGAAATCTTTGTCAGCATCGCGGCGGTCGTGCGCAGATTCGCTTCGTCGTACCGCTCGGGCGGAAGTTTCAGCGCGTAAAAGAATGGCGCCTGGTCGCGATGAATCAGCACAGCCTGCACAACTTCGCACAGCGCCGCGAGGCCGGAGGGCAGCGCACGCAACTCCGCCGCGCGCCCGCCCGGCGCGGTCATCGGTCCGTGGTCCTTAAAAAATTCCAGCGCCTTTTCCATGCCTGCGCTTCCGGTTCGATCGAGATCGTATCCTCACGCCGCGGCGCTGTGGACGCAAACGAGATAACGCTCAAGGTTCTCAAGAGGTCCGTTCCAATCGAACATGCCGGCGCGGCCGCACCGGCGGCCCTCGCGCATCGGTGCGCTATCCATCGCGGACATTTCATCGATCGCCATGCGCGCCTCGCCTACCGCATCCGCATATGTCGCCGCCGCGCCAATCGCGCCGCCTCCCACATCAAAACCGGCAACGCTCCAGTACCATGCGCGCTCGCGGTTCCAGACCTCGAAACTATTGCCCAAGTATCGACGACTACGCATGTGCCATCCTCCGAATCTTCCTGGCTATCAGGTACGACCACGACCCACGCACAGGATCACACGCGGCGTCCGCGGATGCGCCGCGGCCGGAATCGAAAGCCCGGCGCCGATTCCAAGCGCGACGTGAGCCGCGATACATGCCGGGCGCTTTGATCCAGGCATATCCATTCAACGGCCCGAGCCACGTGCCGCAAGCGCGGCTGCGATGCGCGCGCTGGCTCCGGGCTTTCCCGGATCGCCCAGCTCCTCGAAGGTGGGGAGGGCGGACGGCAGCACCACCCACGGATGCTTCGAGCGCGTGAAATAGTGGGCCTCGGGCGGCAGGCGCTCGCCGCGATCCAGCGTGCCCACGCCGACGAAAGCGATCGCGTCGCCGAACTTCGGGTGATAGGACCAGAGGCTGAACCCGCAGTCCGGGCACAGCAGCGCCTTCTGACCGTCCGCGCCCTGGAACGGCTGGGGTGCGCCTTCCAGGATGGTCAACCGATCGGTCTCGATCATGGCGTTGATGCTGAAGGCCGACCCGCTGACCTTCTGGCACGTACGGCAATGGCAGCAGTGGGTGATGATCGGCGCGACCTCCATGCGGAAGCGCACCTTTCCGCATTTGCAGCCGCCGGTGAGCGGAACGAAGGGAGGGTCGATGGTCATGATCGGGTCTCCTGGGCGAAATGGATGAGCATTCCAGTCGCCGCGCGTTGCGACGTTTCGACAACTGTCCGAGGCAACGAGTCATCTCCTAAGATCACGCTTGCGCCAAAACTTCTTCCAGACGATCGAGCGCGCTCGTCCATCCGCCGCGATGCATATCGCGCGCGGTGACCGACTCGAACACCGCCTGATGCAGCGTCAGCTTGGTCTTTGCGCCGTGGTCCTCGAAGGTGACGGTCAGCAGCGTTTCAGGCCTGGTCGGATTTCCATCGGCATCCGCCCACGCATAGGTCTGTACGATCCGCTCGCCTTCGACGATTTCGCGAAACACGCCCTGCTGCCAATGGTCGCCGCCCTCGGGATCGCGCATGTAAAAGCGATACGCGCCGCCGGGCCGAGCGTCCATTTTGATGATCTTGCCGGTGAATCCTTTCGGACCAAGCCATTTGACCATTTGTTCGGGGTCGGCCCATGCCTGGTAAACCACTTTGCGCGGCGCATCGAAGATGCGCGTGATAACCAGTTCCCGTTCCGCTGGAATCGCGGCGGCATTACTTGTTGCGGCCATTTTGCTTCTCCTTATTTTGCACTTGGTTTTGCACTGGGCGGTCCTGTACTTCACGCAGATAGTCTTCCAGGCGATCTAAACTCTCCTCCCAAAACTGGCGATAGGTCTCGATCCAGTCCGCCGCCTGCTTGAGCGGACCCGCCGCGAGCCGACATGGACGCCACTGCGCCTCGCGCCCGCGCGCGATCAGTCCAGCGCGCTCGAGCACCTTCAGATGCTTCGAGACGGCGGGCAGGCTCATCTTGAAGGGCCCGGCCAACTCCGTGACCGAGCGCTCGCCGGAGGCGAGGCGCGCGAGAATCGCGCGGCGGGTGGGATCGGCCAGGGCGGAAAAGGTGATGCTGAGATTGGGCGATGTGCGTTGCTGAACCATATGGTTAAATAACTGATAAGTTAAATACAACCTGGACGAAGGTATGTCAAGCGGCGTCCACCGCTTGGCAACCGGTCATTACCGCTCGAGCAATCCTGTTCTCGCGCCGCGCCGCGTTTACATGCACCGCAGGATCGTCACTTCGAGCCAGTGCCAATCGAGCGCGCCCGGTCCGGGCGGTTTCCGTCGCGGGCGTCCGCCCGGCGGGGAATCCCGGGTCTGCGCGCGATGCGCAGCCCGCGCGCCCGGAATTTCTCCCGTTGGTCGAAATGACGGATGCGGGCATGTCGGAGGGATTAGGGCTCGACGCCGTCACCTTCGCAGCCTCCACTGGTCCACGATCCGTCATTTCGAGCCATCGGCGAGAAATCCCGAGGCGCTCGTGCACCGGCTTGCGATGCTTCATCACGCCTGCGTAAGGATGCCGCGCGCGGCGAACGGGATTCCTCGCCTATGGCTCGGAATGACGGCCCGCCGAGGGCTCGCGTCGATCGCCGGTGGAAATTTCCGCGCTCTTGCTTGCGGAGCGCCGCGCTGGCGCGCGTTACAGCTCGGCGCGGATGTCCTCGGTGTCGGACAACACGCGGACCTTGATGTGATGATCGGTCTCGGCGAGCGAGCCCCAGTGCATCGCGAAATTCTCGAGCTGGATATCGGACTTGAAGCGCGCCGACACGCCCATCACGACTTCCTCGGCGCCGAGCACGTAGGCCACCCGCGCGATCGCGTAAACCTGATCGTTCGAGACCGCGACCAGGGGCGTAACCGCACGCCCGTGGTCCTCGCAGACCTTGACGACCTTGCTGAACAGCTTTTGCTCGGCGCTGGTGAAGTCCTCCGCGCCGTCGCTCGAAGCGAGGCCCTTTTCGCTGCGCACCGTGACGGCGATCAAATCGGCGCTGTCAGGCTCGGCGAGGTAGCGATGCAGATGGGCAAGGTTGTTGGGGTCGCGAATCGCGATAACGCGCTTGGCCGCGGCGCTCAGGTTAAGCCGCGCGGGGTCAAGATGCTCTTCATCGATCATTTCGAGATTGAATTTTTCCGGCTCTTCGCCGTAAGCGTGCTCGGCCTGTCCGTTGATTTTCTGCGAGATCTCGAAGACCACGAACAGGCCCACGGTGAACGAAATTCCCGCGATCGTTGCGACCTGTTTGGTGAACAGGTTCACCACCGCGGTCATGAACAGCACCAAAAACGTGAGCGCCAGGCCGAGCGGAAAATCCTGTCCTCCCGGGCGGAAGAATTTCAGGTTGAGCGGCACCCGCCACAGACGCTGATACTTGTGCTTGTAGCGCAGCACCAGCACCGACAGCGTCTTGAAGACGAAGCTCCAGATGACGCCGAAGGCATACGCCTCGCCCAGGACGTACATATCGCCCCTGGACAGAATGATCGTCGCGATTTGCAGAATCGCGACCATGTTTACGATCCGGTAGTTGGTGCCGTATTTCCGATGCGGATGCCGGAACCAGTCGAGCAGGACGCCGTCTTCGGCGACCCGGGTCAGCACTCCGACCGAGCCGACGATCGCGGTGTTCACCGCGCCCGCCAGAATCAGGAAGCCCACGAATACCACGAACGCGCGCAGCGCAAGGCGCAGCCACAGCGGCCCCACCACGTACATCGCCAGGCCGCCGATCAGGTCGTCGCCGTACAGCGGCATCCGCACGCTATCCGGGATGATCATCACCGCGAAAAACGAGATGAGCGAGGTCAAGAGCAGGCTGTAGATGAATATGATGAAACCGACCCGGAGCAGGTTCTTGAGCTTGGGCGCCTGGATTTCGCGGTTGATCTGCGCCAGCGATTCCTCGCCCGACATGGCCAGAATCGAATGTCCGAACGCAATCAAAATTCCAAACGCGCCGAAAGTCCGCGCCGCCGGCGTATGCGCCAGCCATCCAAGCGAGCTGTCGGGAAAATTCAAATGCAGCGGCGGCATGTGGAAGCCGCGCGTGTACAGCGTCAGCCCGCACCATCCGATCATCATCACCGCCATCACGGTGGTGACCTGCATGATGCGCATCGCCTTGCCGCTGGATTCCTCGATGCCGAGAATATTCTGCCACCAGAAGTAAACCGTGCATCCGATCGCGAAGATCGCGGCGGTGAAATCCGGCGGCAGCGCGATCCCGACGTGCGCGAGCTTGAGCAGTTCGTTGATCAGCCCGACCAGGTATTGTCCCGCCGATACGCCGCTGGTCGGTCCGGTCAGGATATAGTCGAACATCAGGGCCGATACGCTGAGTTTGGCCAGCGTCGAACCCATCGCTTCCTTGACCACCCGGTACACGCCGCCGCGCGTGAACATCGAGCACGACTCGACGTACACCGCGCGCACCGCATACGAGAAAAGCATCACCGCCAGGATGAAATAGGGCGCCGATTTGCCGACCGCGCCCTCGACGATGCCGCCGATGTAGTATGCGGTCGAGGCGAGGTCGCACAGCACCACCGCCGACGCGCGCCAGAACGAGATAAAGGCGAGCATCCCGGTTGTGACGACGATCGCGCGGGTTTGCTTTTTCGAGCCGGTCGCCGCCGGATTCGCACCGGCAACGGGCGCTCCCTTTATAGTAGCAGCCAAAAAATCCTCCAAGGTAACCGCAGGCAGTATTATGCCTTGGCCCTCCGGGACATGATGCAATTTGCAGTCCGGATGACAAACCCTTGCCGAGGCTTGGACTTTTTACGCCGCATACTTGCAATTGGCAGTCCTCTGCTTGAGTTTTGGCCGTGCATTGTGCAATGAACCTCAGGCGTACTCGTGATACTTCCGGCCGCCAGCGCGCTACAATGCCCCCATGTCGCCGCAGGGCTTCCCGGTCTCGACAACCACGATTCGCCGCCCAAGCGCGGGCTTGGTCGCTTGAAAATCGCACTCGCATTTATGATTGGCGCCGCGGCCGCCGCCTTAGGGTCGCGCGCGTGGTTCACCCGCCAGTTCCGTGCGCTGACGGACTGGGTCGCGCGATCGCGGCCCGGCGGCGAAGACGCGCTCGAGCGCCCCGGCGTCCTCGGAGCGGAGCCCGGCGCGCTTGCGGACCAGATCGAAGCGGCGGCGGCCCGAATCGAGCGGCACTATGAGGCGCGGGTCGCGGAGCTGGACCACGAGCGCTCGAAGATCGACGCGATAATCGAAAGCGTCGAGGACGGCCTGATCGTGCTCGACGGCGCGCGCCGGATCGTACACATCAACGAAGTCGCCGCGGCGATCCTGGTGCTCGACGCCGGGCCCGGCATGGTGCTCGATTCGCTGGCGGCGCAAAATCCGCATGTGGCGCGGCTGCTCACCGCGCTGGCCGATCAGCACGGCGGCGCGAACGCACCCGCCGAGTTCAAGGTCTTCCTGCGCGGACGCGACCACACCTACATCAGCCGCCAGCTCCAATGGACCGGCAACTCGACCGAGCCGCTTGGCACCATCCTGCTGCTCCAGGATGTGACCTTCATCCGCGATCAGGAGCGCCAGCGCACCAACCTGATCGCGACTCTGTCGCACGAACTAAAGACTCCGCTGACCTCGCTTTCCATAGGCGCCGAGCTGATGGCGGAATCGGCGCGCAGCGAGGTCAGCGCGCGCCAGCGCGAGCTGCTCGAAACGATCCGCAACGATATCGAACGGCTGACCGCGATTGCCGACAACCTGCTCGACGCGTCGCGCACCAGCTTCGCGCGGATCGGCGTCGAGCGCAGGCCGATTCTGCTCGACCGGGTGATCGGCGAGGTCTGCCGTCCGCTCGAACTCCAGGCCGCGGAAAAAAGCATCACGCTCGAAGTCCGCTCCTGCGAGCGCCCGATTCCAATCTTTGGCGATCCGATCAAGCTGCCGTGGGTCATCACCAACCTGGTCGGCAACTCGTTGCGCTACACTCCGGCTGGCGGACGAATCACAATCAAGCTCGAGCGCGAGGGCGCTATCGCGCGCACCATCGTGACCGACACCGGAAGCGGCATCGCGCCCGAGCTGATGCCGCGGATCTTCGAACCGTACGCGCAGTTTTCCGAGACGGGATTCGCGATGGGGTCGGCGGGACTCGGGTTGTATATCGCCAAAGAGATTGTCGAGGCGCATAACGGGCGAATCTTTGCCCACAGCGATCGCGGTCACGGCACCATGTTCACCATCGAAATACCCTTGCGGGAGGACGCCCTTGGCCCGGATTCTGGTCGTTGACGACGACCGCAATATACGCCGGATGCTGGCCGCGAGCCTCGAGGGTGCGGGGCATCGCGTCACCGAGGCGGACAGCGCCGAGCGCGCGCTCGAGCTGCTCGCGCCGAGCGACGCCGAGATCGTGATCAGCGACGTGCGGATGGCGGGGCTGGGCGGCTTCAAGCTGTTGCAGACGATCAAGCAGTCGAGTCCCGCCGTTGGGGTCGTGATGATGACCGCGTACGGATCGATTCCCGACGCGGTCGAGGCGATGCGCTTTGGCGCTTACGATTATCTGCCCAAACCGTTTAGCGCGGAACATATCCGCCGCGTGGTCGGGCGCGCGCTCGAGGTGCAGAACCTGCGCGCGGAAAATCGCTTCCTTCGCGCCGAGGTCGAACGGCTTTCGACCCCCGAAGCTTTTCTGACGCTCAGCGCGCACACCCGCAAGCTGGCCGAGACCGCCGCGCAGATTGCGGACAGCGACGCCACGATCCTGCTCAGCGGCGAAAGCGGCACCGGCAAGAGCATGCTCGCCAGCCATATCCATCGCACCAGTCCCCGCAAGGACGGGCCCTTCGTGCAGGTGGCCTGCACCACGCTAAGCGAGCATCTGCTCGAGAGCGAACTGTTTGGCCACGTGCGCGGCGCCTTTACCGGCGCGATCAAGGACAAGCCGGGCCGGCTGGAAGCGGCCGAACGCGGCACCGTGCTGCTCGACGAGATTGGCGATCTGTCGCCCGCGGTGCAGTCCAAACTTTTGCGATTTTTGCAGGAAAAGACCTTCGAGCGGGTCGGCGGCGCCGAGACGATCACGGTTGACGCGCGCATCATCGCGGCGACCAACCAGGATCTCGAGCAGCTCGTGCATCAGAAACGCTTCCGCGAGGATTTGTACTACCGCCTCAACGTAATCGAGCTGCGGGTGCCCCCGCTGCGCGAGCGCCCCGGCGAAATTCCGCGTCTGGCCGCGCACTTCGCCGGCGATGCCGCGCTGCGCCATCACAAGACTCCCCTCAAGTTCGCGCCCGAGGCGATTCGCGCGCTGTCCTCATACCCGTGGCCGGGCAACGTGCGCGAGCTGCGCAACGTTATCGAGCGCGCGGTGGTGTTGAGCCGCGGCGACACCATCACGCTGAGCGATCTACCCGATCGCCTGCTGGCGGGACCGGGCAAGGCCGATCAGAGCCAGACCCTCGAGGAACTTGAGCGCCGCCATATCGAGGCGGTGCTCGAACAGGCGGTAACGCTCGAAGAGGCGGCCGACATGCTGGGGATCAACGTCGCGACACTGTGGCGCAAGCGCCGCAAGTACGGACTCGACTAAAAAACGCCGGAGAGCGCGGTCGCTCTCCGGCGCGTAAGTGATGCCCTCATCGCGCGGGTTATTTCTTCTTCATCACCGCCTCGAGCCGCGCTTTGTTCCTCACGCAAACTCCCAGGTCGTCGAGCGGATCGGGCCAGTCGTGCTTAACGCATTCCGGCAGCACCGCCATCTCATCGGTCGTGTAGCCGGCCTTCGTCAGCTCTTTCTGCATGCAATCGGCGTGAGAAGGATTCTTGCCCTCGACGCCCGCGGCGTCATCGGCCGCTTCCTGGATCAGCGCCTGGCGCAACGCCGTGCGCACCCCGTAGTCATTGGTCTTGCCGAGTGCACCGGCGATGTTGCTCGACGGACCGCAGGTTCCGACCGCGTTAACGAAGTTCTCCTCGAGACCGGTGGTTGACAAATCCTTGGCCGATCCGATGCCAGCCGCGGCGAGCACAAACACCGCGGAAATCAAACCGACGAGCAATCGCTTCATAGTGCCTCCTGGGTAAAGTTTCGCCGGCCAAAGCAGCCGATCCGTTGTTCTCTTTAGTTGTAGAACCAGCAAAACGGAATGTCCAGCCGCATATTTGGCGGCTTGGCGGCCTTGATCGGTCCTCGACAATCCTCTTGACGAGCCACGGCGCATGATGGAAATGTCGCAGCGTCGCTCGAAAAGGAAATCACTCATGGCAAAATTCGCCCTCGCGTTCTCAACTCTTCCCGATTCTCCGCCCGCCACCCTGATCGAATGGTCCAAAGCCGCCGAAGACGCCGGCCTGGCGGGAGTTTTCATGACTGAAGCCGGCAGCGACGCGCTCGCCTGCTCGCTCGCGCTCGGGATGCACACCAAGCGGATTATGCTCGGCACGGCGATCAGCAATATCTATTTGCGCCATCCCGCGCTGCTCGCCAACGAAGCCGCCGCGGTGCAGGAGTTCACCGGCGGACGCTTCATCCTGGGCCTCGGCACGGGGCATCGCGAAATGAATACGATCTTGAAGATCGACATGGGCGATCCGATGACCCGGATGCGCGAAACGGTCGCCGCGATCCGAAAGCCGCTCGAGAGCGGCGCCACCGGGCCGCGGGTCACCAAGAAGCTGCCGATCTATCTGGCGGGGGTTTCCAAGCCGATGGTGAAGCTGGCGGGCGAAATCGCCGACGGCGTGATCTTCAATTTCTTTCCGCCCCGGCGCGTCACCCAGGCGCTCGGTGAGCTGGCCCTGGGCGCGAAAAAAGCCGGCCGCGATCCGAAAGCGATCGAGCCCACGCTGTTCGCAACCGCATTCATCTCCGACGATCTCGAGGCCGCGCGGCGCCCCGCGCGCAAGCTGCTGTCACGCTACGGGGCGCTTACGTTTTACGGCAACATGATCGCGCGCGCGGGCTTCGAGAGCGAAATCGCGGGCATTCGCGCCGCCGGACGCGACGCCGCCGCCGCGATGAAAGCTGTCACCGACGCGATGATCGATGCGACGCTGCTGGTGGGCTCCGAGGCGCGGGTGCGCGAGCAGCTGGCCGAGCTGGTCGCACCCGGAATCGGCACCGCGATCGTGTTCACCAATCCGGTCAACGAAGATCGCTCGAGCTCAGTCAAGCGCACGATTCGCGCACTCGGAAATTTCTAAGAAGATCAGACGGCCACCAAGACACTAAGACACCAAGACATACGGACGGGGCCTTCCCGAAGGAACGCCCCGTCTATTCTTCTTAGTGTCTTCGTGTCTTGGTGGCCGCTTGGATTTTCCTACGCCGTGGCCTGCAGCTTCGCGAAGAATCCCACGATTCGCTTGTAGTTGACCCCGAAATCGCCGATCCCGTCGCGCGACTTCGAGCGCATCTCGACGATGCTGCCGCCGCCGTCGGCGGGCCGCACCTGAATCACGAAATCATCCTGGAAATGAAACAGGCTCGAAGTGCTGACCCCTTCGATCGTCATCGTCGCCGGATCGGTGCTGGTGATCGACCAGGCCGGCATCGCCGCCGCGAGCTGCTTCACGCGCTCGAACGCCGCCGCTGGTGGATCGGCGAGATGCAAAGGCGCGAGCGGCGGATAGCCTTTTTGCTGCGCCGCCATGAAGCGCGCCTGATTGTACTTGAGATCGCGCCCGCGATTCGCGGCCAGCGCCTGCGCGTGCGTGAACTCGGGAGGATTGGTGAAGTCGGTCGTGATGTCGTTGATCCCCGGATATTTGAGCCCCGACAGGACCAGCACCGCGACCGGCACGAACACGATCAGCGACATCACCAGTCCCACCTTGGCGCGCGGACGGCCGCCGGCGCGCTCGGGCGCGCCCGTGCGCACCATCGCGACGATTCCGACGATCGTGCCGATAAGCGCGATAAAGGTTCCCCAGATCATCGCGAGCTGAAATCCCACGAACGGCGCAATCAGGCGAAAGTACGCGCCCAGCATTCCCGCCAGGAACAACGCGATCGCGATCATCCCGTCATAGAAGGCAAGCCAAGCAGGAATCATCGATTGTCCCCCAGGTTCAAGTCCCGAAGCTCGAGTCGTCGGCCGCGCCGGCTGCGACCCGGCTACGCTTTATTTCCCCGTACGATGAACTGCGGGAGCACGAACAGAAATCTCTGCTCCGCAATCGCAGCGTTGATCTCGCCGAGCCATCGCTCGACCTCGGCGGGGTTGATGCGCCCCGAATCACGCGCGTAGTGCGCCCAGCTCGACTTCAGCATTGGCAGCGAGCGCCCGGCGGTGTCCGCGCCCGCCATAATCTCGACCTTGACGCCGGCCAGCCCGGCGGCGCGAAAAATCCCGTACAAGCGCCGCCCGATGCGCGGCTCCTTGATCGCGATCGATTTCGCCGCCGCCAGCACGCTATCGGTCAAATCCCTCACCTCGTCTCCCGCGCCAAGATCGAGCGCGAGCATGTCCCAATCGCTATCGGTCGCGACCACGACGCCGCCCGGCGCCGCGACCCGCGCCATCTCGGCGACGGTGGCGGAGGCGGAATCGACATACTCGAGCACGTTCTTGCAGAACACGCGATCGAACGATCCGCCGGGGAACGGAAGCGGCGGAAAAGCGCTATTGACGAACTCGGCCTTCGACTTTTGCTCGCGTGCACGTGCCGATGCGCGCGCGACGAATTCGGCGTTGATATCGACGCCCGTCACCTTGCCCGACGGCGCCACACGCCGCGCCAGTTCGAGCGTCGTATGCCCCGGCCCCGAGCCGACATCGAGCACGCAGAGCCCGGCGCGCAACTCGAGCGGGCGCAGGATAGGTTCCATCGTGGGATGAAACGCCAGAATCTGGTCGTAGGCCGCGTGCCGGTCGGGTTCGATATCGATCCAATGCTGCTTGTAATACGGCTCCGGCATCCCTCTTTCTCCTCTCATCAAAGCGTTATCGCACCCGCCGCGCGAATACAAAGGATAGCCGCGCCTACCGTCCGGACCGGATTGATGCTCAGGCACCTCGCGACACTATCGGCTGAACAACGGATTGACAGAAAGAATTGTGGCGGCTGGATTCCAGCCGCCACCGCCGCGAACACTTCCGCGTCGCGCCAATCCGCAACGCAAGTTACTGCGGCATAAACAACTGCCATCCCCACAGATTAAATGCCGAGAGGTTGTCCGTTAGGATATACTGGTCTATCGGGGTCTGAGCGGCGGGAATTCCCAAATCCGCGAGCTCGTAGGGTGAACTGCCAGTAGCCTGCGGCTCGACTGTCGCGGGAGGCGAACCCGTCAGAGAGCTGTAACCCGCGCCGGATTCGTTACTTTCCGGTGATTCATACCCGCCGCCCATGAAGACATTCAAGAGGATTCCCGGCGACGGCGAGTTGGACGGAGCCGGTCCCACAATAATCGCCGCGCCAGGCTGGGGGGCAGGGTATCCGTAAAGCAGCAGATTGCTCAGATTTGTACTAGCCCCGCGATACCCGGCTAGGAAGCCTTCAATCTCCGGGACGTATCCACCGCAGATGGTGAAAACAACATGCTTGAAGTCATAGATTCCTGTTTCCGTTGAAGATCCATAGACGTGGGCATATGCGTATTCTGTGCTTAAGCCCGATGCACATTTGCCCTGCTGCATACTCACTGCCCCACCCAGATTCGCGATTGGCAATTCGACCCAAGTCGAGTCCGGAGGTTTTGGCGGCGTGACAAAGCTCCCACCCATATCCAAGAACGCCACTACCACGTCGCCGTTCTGCAAGCCGCTCGGCGCCGGAAGCTTTGCGGTGCAAATGTTTCCAGAACCGACGTCGCATTCCCGCTCGCCGTAGCTGTTGCCCACAAGGAAAGGCTGCCCGATCGGGAGCGGCGTCCAGACCGTTGACTGATCGGTGGCGCCCTGCGTGAACTGGAGCACGCTCCATAGTCCGCTTAGCCCGCTTCCCAAACCGGGCTGATTGGGATCCCAGTTCATCGAATTATAGTCACCCCAGCGCTGCAGAATTGGACCTGGCGTGGGAGTCGCGGACGGAGACGGGGTCGGACCACCGAAGGCTCCGGTTGGAGTAGCGGTCGGGCAAGTGTTCTGTCCGGTGAATACTCCGTTGCTCTGTGCGAGACTCCCGCCGTAAACGAGATTGAGCTGCCCCGTGGTTTCGAAATTGCGCTGTACGTTCCATTGCGAATAGGTGTAATTGGTTGGAGAAAAATTGGTGAGAGTAGCGTACAGGTCGAGTTGTGGGTCGGCACCGATGGTAGCGTAGGTTTGCGTAACCCCAATGTTGCCTTCGGCGAGAAACTCCCCGGCCCAATCACTGGTTTCCAGTTGGCCCGCGAAAAAGGCAGCCCCGGCACCGACGAAATAAAAGCCAGCATACGCAGCAGAATACTCAGAAGTAAAGGCGGTTAGCAGATAATGAAACTTGCCCGCGGTATCGTATTGTACGACGGCCTGCTGGATTCGGCCCTGGTCCGAAATATTGATCATGCAGTTCGAGGCCGGAACGGTACAGCCGGGTTGCGGCGCAGGTATACCAGCCAAATATTGGTTTGTCGAGAATGATCCATAAGGCAGGAAACCCGGGCTGGTGCTCAGAAACGTGGCTACCGGAGTCGCCGAAGCGGTGGGCGCGGCGATTCCGCACAGAGTTACCTCCGGCGCATTCGGAGCCTGAGTCGAGAACTGAGCCGAAGCAAGTACCAATTGGGAGAAGCCTTGGCCTGGTCCTGATATATCGCGCGCGGGCCGTGACGCGGCCAGCGGGGGAGTGATTATCGATTGGTTTGGGGTCGCAGTCAGCGGTGGATTTACGATTGAGCCATTCGGAATTAACACGAGCGTGTCGGTACCGTTTGGAAAATTGCTGGCGGGGTCGAGGCAGATCGTGTCAACCGCCGCCCAACTCGAATTGTAACCCAGGACTGGCTGGTCGGGATAAAGATTGTATGGGTAATTTTGGGAACCGGGGCAGACCGGAATGTCATACCGCATCCAGGCGCCGGTACCGTCGATCGCACTGGCGCTCGTTGAGATTGCGAATAACAGGTCGCCGGTTTCCGCAGGCTTCTTGATTGCCAGTGTTGTTGCGAGCCATCTTGAATCGAACGGATCAAATGCGATCTGGGTGTCAACGAGCTGCACCAGGTAGGGATTCCCGATGGCGGAGCATGCCGGCAGAATTTGCCCGTTGGCGCCAGGGCTGTTGCACCAGAACTGATAGAGCGACTCAGGGCCGCCGTTTTGATTGCTGCCGCTCTTGTCGAAAACCCACAGTCCCTGATTCAGCATCTCGACATTCTGGGTAGGCGACACATCCGCAGCTACGTCCAGCGGGGATGTGGGAGGAATCAGGCCGGTTGTGGGCGCGGGAGCCGGGCAGGCTGAGGCGCCGCCACCAAAACCAAAAATCGGCGCTGTTGCAATCGCCTCAGGAATGGCGGGCAACGCGGACTGCGGGGAAGCCGGAGGCTGAGCCGGGGGGGGGGGACGACAGGCGAGGGTATATGGGCGGCATCGCGGGGTTGATGAGTCCGCCTACGGGCCCGGGAGGCGCATCTGGCGTTCTGATGGAACTCCAACTCATTCGGCAGCCTTCGTACTCGTCCTGCGAAAACGGCTTCAGAGCTTTGATTTGCTGCGGGCTCATTGTTTGCGCGGCGGCGACTTCGCTGAATAAATCAAGGCAATGCTGGCGGTAGGCCGTCCACTCGGCTTGCGTCCATACACCCCTGGCCTCCTTTGGCACCGTTTCTGGCATGCCCAGCGTTGTGTGCGGCGGAAGCGGGGTAGCTTGAGGCGCCGGGCTTGTGCCGGGCACCTGCGCTGCGACGACTCCAACAGCGCTAAGTAGTCCGGCTAACGCGAGGGCGCCGATCAGCTTTCGAGGTGTCTTGACCACGCTCACCTCCTCGGGCGCAACGCGGCCAAGACCGCGTCGCGCGAACCATTGTGCTTACACTTGCGCACCGTGAGTTAGCGCAACCTCATGCAAAGGTCAATGCGGGGAACCACGCGAGAATCCGATCACACCAGTCAAGTCAGTCCGCGGAAAGCACCGCGTCAGCGCTTGATCAACTCGGCGAGGCCGTCCTCGATCGGTACGCGCGGGGTCCATCCGAGGATGCGGCCGGCCAGCGCGCGGTCGGCCAGCGTGTCGCGCATGTCGCCGGGGCGGGCGGGGGTATGCACTATCGGTCCGCCGAAAATCTGCGCGATGCGATTGATGCTCACATTGTGGCCGAAGCCGATATTGATCGGGCGGCCATCGGCGACCTCGGCGTCCATCGCGAGGATATTGGCCGCGACCACGTCGCGTACGTGCGTGAAATCGCGGGTCTGCTCGCCGTCGCCATGAATCTCGAGCGGGCGGCCTTCGCGCCGGGCGCGCAAAAACGCCGCGATCGCCAGCATGTATGCACCCTCTTCCGCCATCCCCGGCCCATACACCGCGAAGTATCTGAGCGTGACGGCCTGCACGCCGTACAGCCGATGGAACATCCGGGCGTATTCCTCACCGACGAACTTCTGCAACGCGTACGGACTTTGCGGATTGGGCTGCATGCTCTCGACCAGCGGCAGCCGATCCTGAATTCCATAAACCGACGACGATCCGGAAAACACCAGGCGCCGGATTTTCGCCTCCCGCACCGCCATCAGGACATTCAGCGTTCCGACCACGTTGGTCAGATGGGTCTCGACCGGCTTTGCGATCGAAAGCGGAATCCGCGGCAACGCGGCGGTATGAAACACGCAATCGACGCCGCCATTGAACGCCGGCTCGATCGCGGCGGCATCGCGGATATCGGCATCGAACAGCTCCGCGCCGGGATTGACCCGATCGTGGTGGCCGGTCGCGAAGTTATCGACGATCCGCACGCGAAATCCGCAATCGACCAGCGCGTTGGCCAGATGCGACCCGATAAAGCCCGCGCCTCCGGTGACTACCACCAGCCGCGCGCGATCACCCGCCGCCATCATCACCCTCCAATTTCCGCCAGCACGGAGTTGCGCGAGCCTGGCGCGGCCAGGTCAAATTGAATGGAGATAGGCGCTGGGATAAGGTTGAATGTCACTTGGACTTACCGGCGGACTCTAACAATGGCCACAGACGCAAACCGGATCAAGCTGCTCAAGGATTTGCTCACCCGGCGAATCCTGGTGCTCGACGGCGCGTTCGGCACCTTCATCCTGGGCCATCAGCTCTCGGCCGAGGACTACGGCGGCGCGAGCCTCGAGGGATGTCCGGAAAATATCGTGCGCACGCGCCCGGGCCTGATTCGCGAGATGCACGACGGCTTTTTGGAAGTCGGCGCCGATATTATCGAGACCGCGACCTTCGGTGCGATGCCGATCGTGCTGGCCGAATACGGAATCGCCGATCAGGCGCGCGAGATCAACCGGCTCGCGGCGCAAATCGCGCGCGAGGAAGCCGCGAAATTCAGCACCGCCGAAAAGCCCCGCTTCGTGGCCGGCTCGATCGGTCCGACCACCAAGAACATCTCGATCACCGCCACCGCGACCTTCGATCAGATGGCCGCCACCTACGAAGAGCAAGCCCTCGGGCTGATCGAGGGCGGCGTCGATATTCTGCTGCTCGAGACCGTCAACGACACGCTTAGCTGCAAGGCGGGGCTCGCCGGAATCGATCGCGCGATCGCAAAGACAGGAGTCAAGCCCGAGCTCGCCGTCTCTGGAACCATCGAGACGATGGGCACGCTGCTCGGCGGGCAGGATATCGAGGCGTTTTACGTCTCGCTCGCGCATCGCGATCTCCTGTGGATGGGGCTCAACTGCGCGACCGGTCCCGACTTCATGACCGATCATCTGCGCACGCTGTCCGCGATCTCGCGCTTCAATGTCGCATGCGTTCCCAACGCGGGTCTGCCTAACGACGACGGCGGCTTCAACGAGACGCCGGACTTGTTCGGGGGCAAGCTTGCGCGTTTCATCGCCAACGGATGGGTGAATCTGGTCGGCGGATGCTGCGGCACGACGCCCGAGCATATCGCCCTGCTGGTCGCGGCCGCCAAAGGCGTCCAACCGCGCATCGCGGCGGCGCCGCGGCGCTCAGTGGTGTCGGGAATCGAAACCGTGGTGATCGATCAGGACACCCGCCCGATTATCGTGGGCGAGCGCACCAACGTGCTCGGCAGCCGCAAATTCAAGCGGCTGATCGCGGACAACAAGTTCGAGGAAGCCTCGGAAATTGGACGCGCCCAGGTGCGCCGCGGCGCGCATATTCTCGACGTGTGCCTGCAAGATCCCGATCGCGAAGAGCTGCCCGACGTGACCCGGTTTTTGGAAATCGAGGTTAAGAAGGTCAAGGCTCCCCTGATGATCGACTCGACCGATTGGCGCGTGGTCGAAGAAGCGCTCAAGCGCACCCCCGGCAAGTCGCTGATCAACTCGATCAATCTCGAAGACGGCGAACACGCCGAGCGCTTCGCGGCCGTGATCCGGCTCGCGCGCCAGTTCGGCGCCGCGATCGTGGTCGGCTGTATCGACGAGGATAAGCAACAGGCGCAGGCGATCACGCGCGAGCGCAAGCTTGCGATCGCCCAGCGCTCGTACAAGCTGCTCAGCGAAAAATACGGCCTCGAGCCCGAAGACATCGTCTTCGACCCGTTGACCTTTCCGATCGGGACCGGCGACCAGAACTATATCCGCGCCGGCGTCGAGCTGATTGAAGGCATCAAGCTTATCAAGGCCGCGCTGCCGCGCGCGAAAACGATCCTCGGCATCTCGAACGTCTCGTTCGGCCTTCCTCCGGCGGGGCGCGAGGTGCTTAACGCCGTGATGCTCCATCATTGTATCGAGGCCGGGCTCGACCTCGCGATGGTGAACACGGAGAACCTGCCGCGCTATCCGTCGATTCCTGAAGAGGAGAAAAAGCTCGCCGACGATCTGATCTGGTGGCGCGGCGCGGACCCCATCGCCGCGTTCGCCGCCCACTTCCGCGAGCGCAAGAGCGGAGTCGAAAAAGAGAATCGCAAGGATCTGCCGCTCCTGGAGCGGCTGCCGCGCTACATCCTCGAAGGCTCGAAAGAGGGCCTCACCGCGGATCTCGACGAAATCCTCGCGACGATGGCGCCGCTCGAAATCATCAACGGGCCGCTCATGAAGGGGATGGACGAGGTCGGCCGCCTGTTTAACGCCAACCAGATGATTGTGGCCGAAGTCCTGCAATCGGCCGAGGCCATGAAAGCCGCGGTCGCGCATCTCGAGCCGCACATGGAGAAGGCCGAGAGCTCGAATCGCGGCAAGATTATCCTGGCAACCGTCAAGGGCGACGTTCACGACATCGGCAAGAACCTGGTCGAGATCATTCTCTCGAACAACGGCTACCGGGTCATCAATCTCGGCATCAAGGTGCCGCCCGAGGACCTGATCAAGGCGTTTCGCGATCATCAACCTGATGCAATCGGGCTGTCGGGCCTGCTGGTCAAGTCGGCGCAGATGATGGTGGTGACGGCGCAGGATCTGAAGACCGCCGGAATCGATTGCCCGATTCTGGTCGGCGGAGCGGCGCTGTCGAACCGCTTCACGCGGATCAAGATCGCGCCGGAATATCCCGGCCTGGTCGCGTACGCGAACGACGCGATGACGGGGCTGGCGCTGGCCAATCAGATCATGGACTACGAGCGGCGCGAGACGCTGCGGCTGCGGCTCGAAGAAGATTCCGCCAAGATGCTCGCGGCGACGCCCAAGCCCGCGGGCGCCACGCCGGCGGGCGCCGGCGCGAAATCGTCGGTGCGGCGCGATATTGAGATTCCCGCGCCGCCCGATTTGAAGACCCACGTGATCCGCGCGCACGACCTGGCGGAAATCTTCCGTTACATCAATCCCGCGATGCTCTATACCCGGCATCTGGGCCTGCGCGACGCCGAGCGCGCGCTCGCCGATGGCAATCCCAAGGCGCTCGAACTCAAGGCGGCGATCGAGGAAGTGCAGGACCTGATGCTCGGGCGCGACGATATCAAGGCCAGCGCGATCTTCCGGTTTTTCCGCGCGCAGTCCGACGGCGATCGGACCGTGATGTTCCTGGCACCGGACGGCGGCCGCGAACTCGGCCGGCTGCGCTTCGGCCGCCAGAGCGGGCCGCCGTATCTTTCGCTGGCCGACTATGTCGCCGACGCCCGCGGCGGACGTGCCGATTACTTGAGCCTGTTCATCGTGACGATCGGCGACGGCGTACGCGCGCTGGCCGAAGATTGGAAGAACCGCGGCGACTACCTGCGCTCACATGTCCTGCAAGTGCTGGCGCTCGAGGGCGCAGAGGCATTCGCCGAGTTGCTGCATCAGAAGATCCGCGCGATGTGGGGATTCGGCGATCCGCCGGGTTTGTCGATGAAGGATCTCTTCCAGTCGCGCTATCACGGCAAGCGCTATTCGTTCGGCTACCCAGCCTGTCCGCGGCTCGAGGATCAGGCGATCCTGTTCAATCTGCTTGAGGCCGAGCGCAACGCTATCGGCGTGCGGCTGACCGATGGCTTCATGATGGATCCGGAGAGCTCGGTGAGCGCGATGGTTTTCCATCATCCCGAGTGCAAGTACTTCAACCTTTCTTCCGACGATACCGAGCGGCTCGAGGCTGAGTTCGCGTCCGCACCGTCCTGATTCTCAGCCGCCAGAAAACGAAATGCGCGCCCGGCATGAGAGCCGCGCGCGCATCGCGCACCGAAAGCCGCGCCATCGGATGACGAAAATTATTTGGCCGGAGCACCGCTGCGCGCGGCGCCATTCATCGAGCCGCCATTGCGCGCGTGCAGCTCGATCGGGGCGGGCTTGCCGTGCGCTTCGTAGCTGGCGCATCGGATCATCACCTCGCGATCGCGCGGTCCGTCAAGCTCGACCATAAACACGCGCTGCCAGGTTCCGAGCGCGAGCCGCCCGTCAACCACCGGAATATGCTCGCTGGTCGAGAGCAGCAGATGCATCAGATGCGAGTGCGCGTTGGGGCGCTCGTCAGGCGCGATCGGTGGCTTGCGCCGCGCCATGTCGTTGTGATGATAGCGCTCGGCCGCCGGGCACAGCCGCGCCAGCATCGACTTGAAGTCTTCGATCAGCAGCTCTTCGGCCTCGTTGATTTTGATCGCGGCCGTGGTGTGGCGCGAGAAGACGGTCACCTGCCCGCTTTCGACGCGATGCTCGGACAGATGCGCGTTGATGAGATCGGTCAGATCGATGAACTGAATCGGTTCCGCGGTTCGAATGCGCACGATCGCATCGGACAGCGAAACTGAATGACGGCTTTTGACGCGGCTGGGATCGGCAACAATTCGTGCAAACGGTCGGCTCTGACCCATGTCATCTCCTGGTAACTCAGTGCGCGATACTCGAGTAAATAAATCGTATGCGCTCGAAGCGGGCATGAGCAATCTTCTTTCGATGATTTGACCGACTGACCGGCCTGCGGTTAGTCGGTCAAGCGCGAACGGAAATCGCACGCGTGATGCGGCGATTTAATGCCGCGGCGCGGTTTATGGCGCGGCACAGGCGGCGGGCTGATGCGCGAAGTGGTTATGCTCCGCTTGATTTCAACTCGCGGCGCGCGAGTTCCAGATCCGCATCCACCATCATCGCGGTCAGTTCTTCAAAGCCGACGCGAGGAGCCCAGCCCAGCGTGGCGCGCGCCTTGCTGGCGTCGCCAATCAGGATGTCAACTTCCGAGGGGCGCAAGAACCGTGGATCAATCTCGAGGTGCTTTTTCCAGTCGAGGCCAAGGCGATCGAAGGCGAGTTCGAGAAATTCCTGGACCGGGTGCGTCTGGCCGGTGGCGATTACGTAATCATCGGGATGCGCCTGCTGGAGCATCATCCACATCGCCACCACATAGTCACCGGCGAAGCCCCAATCGCGTTTGGCTTCGAGATTGCCCAGCGCGATCTTATCCTGCAGGCCGAGCTTGATCCGTCCGGCGCTGCGCGTAATTTTGCGGGTCACAAAGTTCTCGCCCCGGCGCGGCGATTCGTGGTTGAACAGGATACCGTTGCACGCGAACAGATCGTACGCCTCGCGATAGTTCACGGTCTGCTCGTGCGCGTACACCTTGGCGCAGGCGTAGGGGCTGCGCGGATGAAACGGCGTGGTCTCGCGCTGCGGAATTTCCGCGACCTTGCCGAACATCTCGGACGAGCCCGCCTGGTAGAGCCGCGCCGCGCGGCCGTGGCGATGGTTGTGATCGCGCAGCGCCTCGAGCAGGCGCAGTGTGCCGAGACCCACCACATCGGCAGTGTACTCGGGTTGATCGAACGAAATGCGCACGTGCGATTGTGCGGCAAGATTGTAAACCTCGTCGGGGCGGACCTGCTCGATAATCCGGCGCAGCCCCGTGCCGTCGCCCAGATCGCCGTAGTGCAATTGCAATCCATCGGAGCCGGGCATGAAGCCCTTGCGCAGATGGTCGATACGCCCGGTCGCGAAACTCGAAGTGCGGCGCACGATTCCATGCACCTGGTAGCCCTTGGCTAGCAGCAGCTCGGCGAGGTAGGAACCGTCCTGTCCGGTTACGCCGGTAATGAGGGCGACTTTGGCCATTTTGCCTCGATATCGAGCGGCGCGCGCGAGGCCGCCGTTTCAGTCTCCACGGACTATGCGATGCGAATCGCTGTCGAAGTGCTGCGTCGAGAACTCATAGAGTTCCGCGTCCTCGAGCGCTTCCATCTGATGCACCAGACCGATCGGCACGTCCATACACTCGCCCGCCTCGAGAATAAACTCCTCGAGGGTGTCCGAATCGGCGGACTCCTTGATGCGGATTATTAACCGTCCGGCGCGCAGGTAAAACGATTCGGTCTTGATCTTGTGAAAGTGCAGCGAGCAGCGCTTGCCTTTTTTGATTTCCAGAATTTTGCCGCAATATCGATCGTTGTTGGCGATCCATACCTCGCGGCCCCAGCCCTTGGGCTCGATATGCACCGGCTTGCGCGCTCGATTCATCTCAACTCAATCCCCCTGCTGCAGATTCCAACGACTGAAAGATTATGTCATGTGGCTCGCTCGGATTCATCATCGGGCGCACCCGCGCGCCGGTGCGGTAATCGCTGACCTTCCGGGCCGGACACGAGACGGTTAGCCGGGCGCGGAACAACCCGCTGGCACGAGGTTGAAAGACGTACTTTGAGCCTCCTGCGCCTTCGGTGGCTCTTTGCGCAGGCAGCGAAGACGAAGGAAGGAAGGCGCCCTGTCTTTTGAGAGGTGTAGCCGAGAAGAGAGTTCCCGCAGCGCAGGAACTGCCATTTATCAAACCCTTGCTAAACGGCGTTTGGCTCTCTGATCCAATACCTGTTGGTCCCCCCGGGCATGCGCAGGATCGGAGATTGCCGCCGCGCCCATCTCGTTCACCTGTATCGAGAAGCGGCGCAAGCTGATTGCGTGCCGTTCGGCAAAGGCGGAAAGCTGCCCGAGCCGGGCGTCGGGCAGCCCGTCGTCGGCCAGCAGCAGTTCCTGGAACGGCGCGATCGCGTAAATCCGCTCGAGATCGTCCAGGGAACCGAGCACCCGATGCCCGTGCATCACTTTGCCCCGCTTGAACGCGTCGTCATCGACAAACCCGATCATTCGCGCGCTTTGCCCCAGGCTGGTAAAGACGAAATCCGCGGCGGCGGCTGCCTTCTCGCTGGCCCCCACCACCAGCACGCGCTCGTCAGTGGCCGCAAGCTGGCTGATTCCCCTGCGAATCGCCTGGAAGGAAATCCGCGTCATCATCAGCAGGTTGAACAACAGAATCACGAACAGCACCACGATCGATCCCGAGAGCTCCAGCGGCGCCACGCGCGCCGCAAGACTCACAAACACTCCCGCCAGCACGGCGCCGTTGGCGAATCTCAACCCGTCGGACAGGCTCGTGTAGCGCCAGATGCCGCGGTAAACGCCCGCGATAATAAATGCCGGATAGCTCGCAAGCGCCACGTATGGAACCTCGCGCAGGATGCCTCCGATGGCGGCGCTGTCGAGATTGAAGTCGTGGCGCAGCGCCTGCGCGGCCAGGAACGCTCCGCTGATCAGCGCAAAATCGATCGCGGCTTCGATAATTCGCTGCTTGTAGCCGAAGCTGAGAATGAAGCGCGCGACTCCCCGCATGTGTCCATACGCCATCCCGGGAGGATTCGTCTCGAAGGTCAGATCCATCATGAACAGCGCCAGCACCGCGGTGGCAAGCACCAGAAATGGCAGCGCCACGATTACGTTTTCATGCGTCAGCACGTTAGCCGCAAAGCCGCACACGGCGCCAACCGCCGCCACCGCGCAGCATACGGCGACGGCGACCCGATCCGTCAGACCCAGAGAGAGCAGCCGATGATGCGAATGATCCGCGCCGCGATGCGAAATCCAGCCACCGGTCGCAAGCCGCGTCACGCTGACGATTCCCGTATCGAGCAGCGGCACGATCATTACCAGGATCGGAAACGCGTACTTGGTAAGCCGCGAATTCGTCGCCAGCGCCCCGCCGGTCAACGCGAGCGCCCCGAGCAGATAACCAAGCGGCAGCGCACCCGCGTCACCCATGATGATCGCCGCGGGGGGGAAGTTGAAGATCATGAATGCGCCGAGCGCACCCGCAATCGCAAGGCTCGGCATCCAGACCTGCGGCGCATGATGCATGAATCCCGTGACCGCGATCGCCGCCGACGCGACTATCCCGATACCGCCGGCCAAACCGTCCAAGCCGTCAATCAGGTTGAACGCATTGGTCGTCGCCAGCAGCCAAAAAATTACCAGCGCGCCGTCAAGCGCGGGCCAGGGCGTCAGCGCATACGCCGGCAGCGCATACCGAACCGCCCACGCGCAAATCACCAATTGGCAGATAAATTTCTGATAGGGACGCAGGTCGATCGAGTCGTCGATCAGGCCGACAATCAGCAGGCTTCCCGCACCGACGAGGATCCACATCGGCAGACTATGGACCACGGCCAAGCTCGCGATAATCGCGCCGATTATCGGCGCGCCGCCGAACTCTACAACTCGCTTCCGGCCCGAGATTGCCGAGCCGTGACTCGCAGTGATCCCCAACCTTCCACCGACAAAAATCGCCAATGGAAGAGTAGCGATTGCGACACCAAACGCGATCGCTACGATTTTCGCGAGCCCATTAAAATGCTCGATCATCGCGAAAAGCCGACTATTAAATTGGCCCACTTCGGCCGGCTACAGGATAGATTTATGCCGTTCAGTCTGCAAGGGACGATTATAGATAAATAGATTACAGGAGTATGAGTAAAAGCACAGGACAGAACCTAGGGTTTAGTAAGGTTTTTGCTGACCGGCTTAGCGTCGCTCGAACAGATGGAGATTCAAGCCATCTCGCCGACTCGCGCGAGCATCGCGGCGAATGCGCTGGTTGCGATCCCGCGATCGAAGCGGTTCACCGCGAGCGCGCGTGCCCGCAGACCCATCGCGCGAAGTTCATCCCGATCCTCGGCGGCGTCGGCGATGGTCCGCGCCAGCGCGACGGCATCCCCGGGCTCGACCACGAAGCCGACGCGATGTTCGAGTGCGATTCGAGCGACTTCGGCCCCCGGCTCCATCATCGCGACGAACGGGCGTCCGGCGGCGAGGATCGCATAGACTTTGCTCGGCACCAGGCATCCCGCCGCACCGGGCATCAGGGGAATCAAGTGCAGGTCGGCGGCGCCAAGCGACTGTGCGAGTTCCTCCTTGGGGCGGTAAGGCAAGAACTCTACGTTGGCCAGGCCGCGCTCTCGCGCCAGCCTCACCAGGGCGGGCTTGCGCGCACCTTCACCGATCAGGACGAAGACGATCCGCGCATCGCGGGCCAGGCATGCGGCGGCGTCGAGCACGGACTCGAGTTGCTGCGAGAGTCCGATATTGCCCGAGTACATCACGACGAAGCGACCGCCAAATTCGCCGCGAAACGGGTTGCACTCGAGCGGATGGATGAGCGTCGTATCGACCCAGTCGGGAATGACTGACACTTTCGCGGTGGGTACTCCCTTGGCGATTATCCGTTCAGCCATGTCGTTGCCGAGGGTCACAATCGCCTCGCTGTGCTCATAGGCGAATGCGTTGGCGCGGCGCAACGTCGCTAGCAACGCGGGGTTTTTGAGCCCGCCATTGGCGTAAGCAATATCGGGATAAAGATCGCGGACGTTATACACCAGGCGGCAACCAAAGCGTCGCTTGAGCATCGCCCCCAGCGCACCAAGCAGCGGCGGGTCGGTTGCCGCGATGATAATGTCCGGGCGCTCGAGGCGCCGGGCCGCGATCGCCGCGAGCACATAGTAGGTGGCCAAATTGGTGAGGCGTCCGGCGAGCCGGGTCTTCGAGAAACGCGTGCCGAAGGTCCGGATGATCTCGATCTCGCCGCGGCGATTGCGCGAAAGGAGCGCGCGCCGCGCCACCGCGCGATAGAGCGGTGGCCCCGCGATCACGGTAATGCGATGCGCGGCCGACAGATCGTCGCACAGTTCAGTAAGGAACTGGCCGGTCGCTTCGGGATCCGGCCAGAACGAGCGATTTAGAAAAAGCAGTCGGATGCGACACGCTCCAGACGAGCGTCAGGCGGATATTCGCGATGAAATAGCGGAGTCCCGGTCAGGCCGACGCGGCTGCGCGCCGACTGCCGAGCTTGAGCCGAACCTGCTCTTCGATCCAAGCGTAGGTGCTTCTGAGACCCTCTTCGAGCGAGATCTCTGGCTCCCACTTCAGCACCGCGCGCAGGCGCGTGTTGTCGGAGTTGCGTCCGCGGACGCCCTGCGGGCCTTCAATATGCTTCTTACTGACCCGGATCGCCGCGATCTTCGCCACCATGTCGGCCAGTTCGTTGATCGTGACCATTCGGTCCTGTCCGAGGTTGAGCGGCTCACGATGATCCGAACGCATCAGCTTGTAGATGCCGAGCACGCAGTCGTCGATATAGCAAAACGAGCGGGTCTGCTCGCCGTCGCCCCAGATCTCGATTTCGTGATTTCCGGTGAGCTTGGCGTATGCGATCTTGCGGCACATCGCGGCCGGCGCCTTCTCACGGCCTCCATCCCAAGTGCCGTTGGGGCCAAAGATATTATGGAAGCGCACGATTCGCGTCTCGAGCCCGTAATCCTCACGATAATGTGTGCATAGCCGCTCGGTGATGAGCTTCTCCCATCCGTACGCGTCCTGCGGCATTGCGGGATATGCGTCTTCCTCGCGCAGCGGGGTGACGTTGGTCTCGGTCTGCTTGAACTCGGGATAGATGCACGCCGAAGAGCTGTACAGGTAGCGCTTGACGCCGTTTTGATGCGCGGCTTCGAGGGTTTGAAAATTGATCATCGCGTTGTTGTAAAGAATCTGGGAATGATGCGCCGAGATGAACCCCATCCCGCCCATGTCCGCCGCGAGCGCATAGACTTCCTCGATTCCGCGAGTTGCTTCGAGGCAGTTTTCCCATCGCCGCATATCGAGCAGGCGGAAATCGTCGCATGCCGAGCGCCCGAATTCAGGTTGCTTGATATCGACCCCGCGAACCCAATAACCCTTCTCTTTGAGAAACGTGGCCAGAAAACTGCCGATGAAGCCGCCCGCGCCGGTAACGAGAACTTTTGTCGCCATATACTCTCCTAGCTGCGAAGATTATTTCAGTGATGCATACTGGAGTCAATTTAGCGCCTCGCGGGTAATAACGTATGAACCCATCGCCAGCAGATCCATCCGCGTGCGCAGAAAACAGTCCAAGGCTTCTTCCGGTTTTTGGACCACCGGCTCGTTTTCGTTAAACGAGGTGTTGAGCAGGACTGGCACTCCGGTCTGCCTGTCGAACTCGCGGATAAGCCCAAAATACAGCGGATTCTGGCGCTCATTGACGGTCTGGAGCCGTCCGCTGCCGTCGATGTGTGTAGTCGCCGGAATAACGGCGCGCTTCTCGGGACGCACCGAGTACGCCATCAGCATGAACGGTGACGGATGCGACTGGGTGAAGTACTCGGGAACCTTGTCCTCAAGAATCGAGGGCGCGAACGGGCGGAATGCCTCGCGCCGCTTGATCTTCGTGTTCAGGATTTCGCGCATCTCGGCGCGTCGCGGGTCGGCCAAAATACTGCGGTTGCCAAGCGCTCGCGGACCCCATTCCATGCGCCCCTGAAACCATCCGACGACCTTGCCCTTTGCGATCTCACTGGCGACCAGGCTCAGCAGCTCGGGTTCGATTTCGATTTTGCGGATCACGCAGCCCTGGCGCTCGATTTCGCCGCCCGCCCGCTCGAGTAGCGCCGCGATTTCGGCGTCGCTGTACTGCGCGCCCCAGTAGGCGTGCTCCATCACAAACTCGCGCGGATGCGCTCCGGCTCGATGCCACGCCTGCATCGCCGCGCCGATCGCAAGGCCCGCGTCACCCGCCGCTGATTGTATATACACCTGCTCGAAGCCGGTGGCCGCGAGGATCTTGCCGTTGGTCACGCAGTTGTAGGCGACTCCGCCCGCCAGACACAGATTGCGCATTCCGGTCGCGCGCCGCAGCGAGCTGAGATTGTCGAGCACAACTTCTTCGAGCCGGCGCTGCATCGAGGCCGCGATCGCGTGATGGCGCTCACCGATTGGCTCGGCGGCGTCGCGCGCCGGTCCGAGCCGCTCGACGACCCGGTCCGAGTACAGCCGTCCGATTGCCGGCTCGCCCGCGTCCCAGGTCATGTCGGCGGTCGAGCGGTGATGCAGGAAATAATCGGGATTGAGCGCGAACCCCATTCGCCCGCCGCCGGGAGCGGTCACGATGCGCCGGAACTCGTCGAGCATCTCGGGCTCGCCGTACGACGCGAGTCCCATAACCTTGTACTCGTCGCCGTAGCGCGGAAAGCCGAGATACTGGGTGAGCGCGGTGTAGTAGATCCCGAGTGAATGCGGAAACGCGACCGCGCCCCACGGTTCGATTTTGCCGCCGCGTCCGACGCCCCACATCGCGCTGGCGAAGTCGCCCAATCCGTCGATCGAAAACAGTGCCGCTTCCTCGAACGGCGAGACCAGAAATGAACTCGCCAGATGCGCCAGATGATGCTCGACGCGGCGCACCTCGAAGCCGGCGCCCGCCGCGCCAAGCGCGCGCCCGGCTTCGGCGCCGATAGTGGCGAACCTGCCTTGCACTCCCAGCCGTCCCGCCGCCCGCGCCGGCATCCGCAGGGCATACAGCACCTTGCGCAGGATGCGCGCCCACGGGTCGCGCGCGACCGCGATCAGGTCGATCTCGCGCGGCGACGCGCCCACGGCCTCGAGCACATAGCGCAGCGCATGAGCGGGAAATCCGGCGGCGTGCTTGACCCGCGTGAAGCGTTCTTCTTCGGCAGCCGCCACCAGCCGTCCATCGACGATCGCGGCGGCGCTGGCGTCACCGTGATAGGCATTGAGTCCGATAATCAGCATTCAAGCATCCGGTGCCGCATCGATGCGCGCCTCAGAGCGCGCCCGGCGCGCGTGCGATCGCGGATTCGCGGGGGCCGTCGCATCGGCCGAGCAGGTCACGGTAGCATCGCATCATATCGCGCGCGCATCGCTCCCACGAAAACTTGTCAATCATCCAAGCCCGCCCGCGCGCGCCCATCGCGGCTCGCGGCATCACCGCGATCCGTTCGAGCGCCGCCGCAAGGCTCGCCGCGTCGTTGGCGACCCAAAGCCCGCAGCCGTGCGTTTCAAGCTCGGCCCACGGCGTGCCGTGGCTCGCGATGACCGGGACCTCGCGCGCGAGAGCCTCCGCGATCACGATGCCGAAGTTTTCGGTGAATGACGGCGCCACGATCACGTCGCGATCGGCGAACCATCGCTCCTTGGCATCGTCCCGCACATCGCCGGACATAAGCACGTCGATACGTGCTGAAAGTGCGGCCACCCGCACAGAGAGCCTTCGTTCGTAGGCCGGCGCTCCGCTTCCGGCTATAGCGAGCGAAAAGGAAATCCTTCCGCGCTCGGCAAGCAACACGCACGCCTCGAGCAGGTTCTCGATTCCTTTCTTCGGATCGAGCCGGCCGATGAATCCAATGCGGAGCCGGTCCGCCGATTCCAGACGCACCGCGCGCTCCGGAATCTCAACCCCATTGGGGACGATTATCCGGGCCGCGTTCGGAAACCGATCCGCGCACTCGCGCGCCTCATCTCGCGAAGTCAGGTGTAACGTCCACCGGCGCGGCGCGATCGCGCCAGAGATTTTTTCCCACAGCGACTTGAGCTTCACCCGCCGCGAGCCCGGCCATCGTTGCAACGCGCCGTGCGGAGTCCATACGACGGGACGGCCCGCAAGCCGCGCCGCCGCGAGGGTGGGGATGCTCGGGAACGAATACGCCGCGTGCAGATGCACGAGATCGGCCCAGCGGACCATCGCGGGTAGCCGCGCGAGCATCGCAGGCGCAACCGACTTCGCCGCGCGCCGAGCGCAGTAGATTGCCTCGACACCGAACGCGCCCGAGTATTGCGCGCGCGCCCGCGGCGGCAGGCGGCGATGCTCTCCGTTGGCATCGGTGGTCAGCACGCGAACGCAGGCCCCCGCGCAAGCCAGATGACGCGTCAGGTGGAAAACGGCCTCGACCAGACCGCCGTACGACCACGCCGGTGCATAGTGCGGCGTGACGTGCAGCACGCGCAGTGCGCGCTGGGATGCGGGAGTGTCCGAGCCGGATTCCTGCTTGCGCAAAAACGTCACGCCTATGCCCGGCGAACCGCGGTCGTCCTCACGCCTGCTGAGGCGCGGCATATGCGGCGGTGCGCTGATCAAGTCCAGACAGTTCGAAGTGCAGCAACATAACGAACAGATTGATCCCAAACAGATAAACCAGCGTCCACGGAATACCCCCGAAGACCATCGAGGTTCCGCCTTCGATATCGAACAGTGAACTGACGATAAATACCGCGGCGATTAGAGCGCCAAATCCCATCTCAGGATGGATGAACATGCCGAGCAGCGCGCGATAAATCATCCCGATAATGAACATCCCGATATATACGCCGAATCTTCCGAAGTTGGCGTACTGTTCAACCACCTGGGGAAGATTTATCGAGGTGCCGGGATCGTCCAAGCCGGTATATCCATAGCGATGGCCGAACGTGCGGCCCGTCACTTCTTCCGGCTTGTCGGGCCAGACGAATCGCGGTATCGGCTTAGCCAGCAGCGGGTAATAGGTTACTCCGCCCCAGTACGGAATAATCGAAGGCGTCTGCGCCATCACGTCGGCGAGCGTCGGAAACATCGAGAGCCGCCCGCCCGCCATCTGGATCAGCGTATCGGGTGGAACCTCGCCGCCCACGGTCGTCCGATAGACAAGATTGGACATATACTCGGCTTTTTGCAGGCTGGACGCGCCGTAGAGTTCCCCGCTCGGCGACCAGGTAGCTTCGCGATACGGCATTTCGAGCGGCCGGATCACGAAGATTGCCGCGGTCCCAACGAAGACTAGAACCCATGGAATCCGATGCGACATCGCCGCGTACATAAGCACCAGGGTAAAGGTGATTACGATCATGCCACCGGAACCGGCGGCCAGCAGCAGACCGATCCCGAGCCGCAGCGGCACCAGCACCGCGAGGAACAGCAACGCCGAAACCCGACCGAGCCGCCCCATCCACCAAAGACCAAGCACCGCGCAGACGCCAATTGTGCAGGTGTTCTGCGCATAGCCTTGTACCTGAGCGAGTGATGTCGGTAACCCCGGAATCCTGACTACCGCGAACACCAAACCGCCGATAGCCATTATCACCGCGGCCAGTTTCACGGCGCGAGCGTCAGTCCACTTCATCCGGAAGCGCGGCGTAATCGAATTAAGCGGAGTCCACGGAAATGCGTAGTAACCGGCTAACATGCAAACCATCCCGGCTATCGAAAGGCGCAGCGCAGCTTCAACCCACCGCGACGACACATCCTGCTGGTACACATTGCCGGCGAATTTTTCGAGCAGAAAGACCCCGAACCCATATACGTAAAAGTAAAGCAAGCTGATCAGTACGATGAACGGAGGATTGCGATCGATACCAAGCCGCCATAGCCACAGCGGCACCGCCAGGATGACGATCATCAGCGAAGCGTAGAGACGTTCGGCGGGCGTGCTATGCTCGGGCGCAAAGTAGTTTAGCGCCGCGATGATCCCGGCGAAGACCGCGACGGTTACGGCCTGGCGCAGAATTGTAAACTCAGCGCCCCGGCGCTCTGCAATGCGCCGATAGATATCGCCGGGCATCCGGTGGAACTGGTCAGGGCCGTCGTTCATCGCGTCGGCTTCTCAAAATAGACCACGTGCTGGCGGCCCACGTCGTCATCGATAGTCGCGCGCCTTGCTATCGGCTCGGCCACAATCTTTGTGAAGCCCGCCGAGCCGGCCAGCTCCGCCATTTCAGCCGGTGTGAACGTCACCATCCGGAGCTTGAGCCATTTCTCCCATCCCGTAAGCTCGCCCTGATTTAAGGCGGCGGCGGTATCGCCGGCCATAAAATGGCACACGCCGACACCGCCTGGCTTCAATACCCGATGAAGGCCTTTGAATACCGCACGGGTCAGTTTCTTGTCCAGATGTTGCAGCACGGCAATTGAATAGACAAAATCGATTTCCTCGTCCGGAACACATGTAATATTGGGGTCGCGGCTTACGCGGTAACTGATGTTCGGCGCTGCGTTGAGCACTTGCGCGCAGGCAATCACGCCGCGCGAGACGTCCACCCCAATCACTTGCCCGGCGAACTCGCTCACCGCTTTTGCCAGGTAGCCTGGGCCGCACCCAAAATCGAGCAGGGACATCCCAGGGACCAGCGACGGTCTGATCAGGTTCGCGCAGATTGCGCGGCGTGACGCGACGTTTCGATTGAATTCCCGCTCCAGCACATCGATGCGTGCGGCGCCCACAGGATGGTCCGAAAAATGCGGGCTGAGTCCGAGCAATCGGATCGCAAGGTTGCGTCTGCGATGGATCGGCGCTGCCGCGAGCATCAACGGCACCACTGGCCGGTCAAGAAACGCTTGCTGTCTCGACAGCAAGGGAATGAGCGCTCGGCCGAGAATCTGGCCGGGCGATTTGCCGCCTAATCTCACTTCGCTAATAGTCCTCCGTTCGTGATTGCCCATCGGGCGGGCCATTTTTCCAGATGGATTGCGGCCGAGGCTGCGCCGCGGCAAGAATTTCCGCCAGCCGGTCGGCATAGGTATTCCGCCCCTGCGTAATGCGCCGCAAGCCGGCCGCCGCGACGGCGCGCCGAGTATCGTCACGTGGCAGCCAGTCGCGAATTTTTCCGGTCATCTCATCGGGAGTGCTGAAGAACGCCGCCTCCCGATCCTCGGCGAACAATTCCTGATGCGTGTCCGTCCTCTCCGCCAGCACAAAGCCGCCGCAGGCCGGCAGCTCGAAGGTCCGCATGACATGGTCGTCGTGATTCGCGCGCCGGACCAAATTTACCGCGATCTTGGCGCCGCCAACCGCGAGCCGGAAATCGCGCCCGACCGCGTTTCCGCGCCAATACGGCCGCAGCTTCGGATAGCGGCCCCAATAGCCGCCGTACAGATGCAGGCGCAGCTCTGGAATCTCGCGGATTAGAGTCTCGAAGTAGGGGGCGCGGTCAGCATCGCCGCCCCCGATAAACGTCACATCGCAATCAAACCGCCGCCGCTCTTCGTCGGTGGCGGGCGGTTCAGGGAAATGCACCTGCGGCATATAACCGAAACGGACGTAAGCGACATTGCCGCATCCGGCCCGGCGCACGTCGTCCATGATCGCGCGCTTGGTGCATACGTAAAGATCGTACAGCGGTATCGATTCGATCAGTTCGCGGGTGCTGTTGGCCGGATTAAACGGATCGTCGGTGGCCCAGTTGATCAGGGTCGCGCCGGATGCCTCCCGGACGGCGGCGAGCGTGCCGGGTGCGAAGTAGGCGCCCTTGCCGATTAGCACCAAATCTGGGCGGATACGCCGCGCCTCGGCGACGAGCGCGGCGTTGAGCGCGCGATAACCGATTGGATGCCCGAGGATCCGACGTGCGACGCGGCTCGGGATCGAGGGCCGCGCGCCGAGATATTTTGCTTCATCGAAAAACACGAACTCGCATTCCCCGCGCGCCGCCATCGCCCCGAGCCCTTCGATAAAGTGCGCGCTCAAGGGCAGAAACGCGCTCGTCTCAGCGTACAGAATTCGCATCGGCTTGATTGAGGCGGCGTCCCGCGAGCGCGGTCTGATACATCGCCGCCATCCGCTCGCCGTAGCTGCTCCATCCGCCGAGCGACTGCACCCGCGCCAGCGCCGCGGCGCCCATCGCGTCACGAATGTCAGGATGCTCGTGCAGGAAGACCAGCTTGTCCGCTATCGCGGCTGCGTCACGAATCGGGACGATAAAACCCTCGATACGGTCGGTGAAAAGGTCTTCGGCTCCCGTGTTCGTGGTCGCAATCACCGGAACGCCGCACGCCATCGCCTGCGCCATGACCAGCCCAAAGCCGTCCTCTATCGATGGAAGCACGAGGACCGAGGCCTGCGAGTAGTGCCCCGCCAGTTCGCCGCGTGGAAGTACGCCCAGATGGCGCAGTGGAACCCCGCAATTCCCCACCGTCTTTTTCGTATCGTCGTCCATAGATCCGATCAGCACCAGATCGAGGCCCGCAATCGCGGCGCGCTTCGCGGCTTCGAGCAGGTAGGCGATTCCCTTGCGGATCGATATCGATCCCACGAACAGGATGCGGAAGACCGAGTCGCGCTTCGGCATCGGATGGAACATCGAGAGATCGACGCCGTAGGGATTAAGCCGCAGCTTTTCGCGCGGCACGCCATATTCGAGGAACGAGCGCATCGCGAAGCTGGAGGGCACGCTGATCAAATCGCAGAATTCGTATTCGGCGAGTTCGCGATCGAGGATGCGCTGATCCGTGCCGCGAAACGGAATATCGAAGCGCGCGTATTCCTCGCGCAGAATCTCATTCTGAAACACTATGTGCGACGAGCCGCGATCGCATACGGTCAGCGCGCCGTGGCGCGCGCGCGCCGCGCGATGGCTCTCAAGCCCAAACGAAGACAGGCAATGAAAGACCTCGCACGGCTCGACCCGCGCGGCCATCCAGCGGTCAAAGGTCTCGATCGCACGCATGTTCAGCCGCTCGCGCAAGCCCAGCATCCCGAACCGTCCCGCGATAGTCGCGGGTCCCATCAACCATGGAAAGGTACTGACTTTCCCGGCCGGCAATCCGTCAACCTTGAAGCGCGGATAGGCGGTATATAGCCGCGCCAGATGCCCGAGGCGCTCCATCTGCCGCGCCAGATCGAACGCCCAAAACGGCGCAGCGCTGGCAACTGCGACTTTGATCCGTGGGCATTGCGCGTTGCCTTTCGGGGAGGCAACTTGACTTGCTTCCGCCAACGTTCCTAGGCTCCCCATCAATGGATTCCCAACTGGCATCGGCGTTGGTCTGTCCGCGGGACCACTCCCCTCTGGAAACCTCCGGCCGCGCGCTGCGATGCGAAAGCGGCCACAGCTACCCGGTCATAGACGAAATTCCGGTCATGCTGCTGGACGATAGGGGGCAGACCCTGGGGGTCGCAAACGATGCGCTTCGCGAAGCTGCGCAATCGGAATCGGATTCGCCCGGCGAGCGACCGCTCGAACCAGAAGAGGTTGATAGTTACGTAGCGCACGCGATTGCCGCGACCGGGGGATTCTTTTACCTGCCGCTCATCGGGTCGCTTTCCGCGTATCCGATCCCGGCGCTCCGCCTGCCACCGGCATCGGGATCCCGCTTTCTCGACCTGGGATGTAATTGGGGGCGATGGTGTATTGCTGCGTCGCGGCTCGGATACGAGCCGTTCGGAATAGACCCCAGTCTCGACGGCGTGCGGGCAGCGCGCCGCGTGGCGAGCCAGCTCGGCGTCGCGGCTCACTACGCAGTTGCCGACGCGCGGTTTCTCCCATTCGCCGACGATAGTTTTGGGGTCGTGCATTCCTACAGCGTGCTGCAGCATTTCAGCAAAGCCGACGCGAGGACCGCATTCACTGAGGCGGCGCGCGTTCTGCGCGCCGGAGGGACGGCGCTGGTTCAGATGCCGAACGTAATCGGTATCCGCAATTTGTATCATCAGGTGCGCCGTGGATTCCGCGAGCCGACCGGATTTGAAGTTCGATATTGGACACCGCGCGAGCTGCGCCAAACCGGTGAGAGTCTGATCGGACCGACCGAGATCTCCATCGATGGATTCTTCAGCCTGAACCCGCAACCCAATCAACTCCTTCCGCTGCGGTTTCGCATGATCACAGGAGCATCGGAAATTTTGCGCCACACCGCCGAGTATATTCATCCGCTGCTTTATGCCGCCGATAGTCTGTACCTGACCGCTATAAAGACGCAGCACCATCAGCGCGATCGCTCCGCGGGCAATCCGTCCACCTTGAAGCGCGGATAGGCGGTATAGAGGCGCGTCAGATGCCCGAGCCGCTCCATCTGCCGCGCCAGGTCGAACGCCCATAGCCGCCCCGCACTGGCTACTACGACTTTCATGGATTCACGGCTTGCGCGGTGCGCACGCGCAGATAGATCGAGGAGGGAAAGTGGCTTTCTGGGTCATCGAAGAGAGGACTACCCGCACCGCGCAATCCATTTTCGGCCGGCTGTGGGTGATAATCCGGAAATACTTCTTGCAGGAGGCCAGGCCGATCGTAATGAAGCTGGGAGAGACAGAACGTAATCTCAACGCCGCGATTGCCGATCAGGAATGCATGCAGCAGCGCCGTTTCCTGCCACTGGAAGAAGGTTCGCAGCGCATCGCGCGGATAGTCGTAAGGCAGAAAAATATCGTGGAAGTGAACCACGACTCCCGGCTTAAGCCGCGGCAGCACCTCGAGGATCAGGAAGTTCGCGTCGCTGCCGGTCTTAACCGCGTGCGACGAGTCGATGAACAGGAAATCTCCGTCGCCAAGCGCCTCGAACAAATCGAAGGGGACCGCCTGCACCGGTTTTTCTATCAGCGCCACCTGCGCGCCTTTAAGCCACGCGCTTGGATAGGGCTCTACGCAAGTGATCGCGCATCGCACGCCATTGCGCGCGGCGGCTTGCAGGATGCAATAGGTCGAGACCCCCGAACCCACCTCGACGATACGCTTTGGCTTGAGACTGCGGACGACGCAATGGAGCGCCTGCGCCTCTATATACCCGTAGCCTGGTCCGCAGCCGGCTGAAAGGGCGCTAAAGTAATGGGGGTTGCCGTGAACCTCGGTTGCATACGGAGCGCAAATCTCACGCAACCGCGCGGCCTGCTGATCCAGGTCGGTCTCAACCCCCGCGAGCTGCGAGGGCTTGGCCCAAATATCCTTGCTCTTGGCGAGCTGAATAACGTCAGGAAAATCGATATAGTAATGATTCGGAAGGACAACGGCCCCGCACCGCAGCCCGAGCTTATGGATTGAGAATAGCAACTCCTTGGCCCGGTTCTTGAGTTTTCGCTTAATCGACATCGCTATGCGCGTTTCCCAGCGACGATGGCGATGCGCAGATGGCGGCGCAGCCAGCGCAGGCGGTCATAGACCATCGGATCGCCCTGGATAAACATCGCGCGCCATCCGAGGAGGCGAATCAGCGGGTCAGTCATGGGAGCACCGGCATCATTGCTTGCGGGCGGTGCCTTGGCTGGTGAAATCGCATCGCTCCAGGCCCATGTCTGCGCTTTTTCATCGAAATCACGCTCAGCCGTTCGCAGAGGCTGGTTTGGCAAGAATATCCGCGACGAGGTCCGGCCGCGCTCGGTTCGCGGGACTCAGCGGCAGCTCACTGCCATCTTTCAAGAGATTATAAAATTCGTATTCAGCAATGCTCCGCAGGTACCCGACGACGTCATCCTGGGTGTATCCGAACCGCTCGCTGTTGATGTCGCTCTCGAAGACAATCACTGGGCGATGAGAAGCGAGGGTCTTATGCGCGCCCTGAAACGCCGCCAACTCGCCGCCCTCGATATCGATCTTGATCACATCAGGTGGCGGAATCTCGCCACTCGCCACCATTTCGTCGATCGTGGCCGCAGGGCACACCAAGGCTCTTGAACGCTTTTCGCGGGCGACCGCGGAGGCATGTATCTGATGTGATCCAATGAAGAGACGGCCCGAACCTGGCGTATTTCCAAGCATGACTGGGAGCACTTTCAATCGGCGGAAGGCGTTCAGGCCAGCCGACCGGGCGATCGCGAGCGCGAGATCCGGTTGGGGCTCGACCGCAATCACAAAAACCTGATCGTTAAAGAATCGCGCGACTTCGACCGACATGTAACCTACGTTCGCCCCGATGTCGTAGAAGACCTTGTCTTTTCCGAGATAGCGAGCGCAGGCAAGAAAGACGTGGTAGTCCCACGACCCGCCGTTGTTCAGAAGATTTGCGAATACGTCGAAACTCCTGGAGGTTACCGCCAGCTTGCCCCCGTGTTTCGTCGGTACCCACTGATTGCCATCGGTGGAAAAACGCCCGGCCAAACGTGGAAACCATCCTTTGCCCCGGGGAACGTACTTTGCCCAGAGGCGGGCCAAGTCGAGCGCAAGACCGATATTTCCTTTGTCAGGCGTGTTCGATTTTTCGATGTTCATCGTCAGACTCAGTTAACCCAAGCGGGGTAAACAAGCCGGAGGAGTTCCGGCCGCGCTGGAACGCGCCACCCGAGGACGCGAATCAGCGGGTCAGTCATGGATTCAATCAATCGGGCAACCCACTCAGACTCTGCCGGCCCCGCCGCAAGGCCAGAAGGCGGCAAGATGCTCCGGCGGCACGATCAGCACCTCGCACTCGGTGAAACCGGGTTCGGCCCGGAAACGCGCGAGCGAATGGGCAAATTGAGATCTGCCGGTAACCCCAAATACCGTCGCGCCGTCATAGAAGCACGAACGAAGCCCGGCCTCGCCGCCCAATTCGTTTAGCCCCGGCTCCGAGAGCTCCAGCAAGACGAACGGGCGATCGCGCGCGAAAACCGCCTTGAGGCCGCGAAGGACGGCAGGCTCAAAGCCCTCTACATCGATCTTGAAGATCCCAACGCCGGAGATTCCCTTCTCAGCCAGGAACTCGCTGGCTTGCCTGACCTCGATTGGAATGGAGGCGCGCGCGTTGCCGCCATGCGTCGCGAGAAAGGAGCCGGTCCCCTCGTTAACCGTGCATGGCGGAAAATACGCCATGGTCTCGTCCCGATCGCCGAGCGCGGTCTCAAATAAGGTGGCGTTTGCGATGTGGTTCAGTTCAATCTTTTCACGGGCACGCCGCAGGACGGACCCGTTCGGGTCAAACCCGTACAACTCATCGGCAAGGCCGCTCATAAGCAGCAGGTGATGACCGACGTTGACGCCGATATCCACATACACGACGCGCCGGCCGCGGCGGCGAAGATAACGGGCCGCGCGATCAAGGACGCTGAGCTCGGAGGGCGCGTGAGCTCCGTAAAGCAGCACGACCCAGTCGAGATAGTTCTTGGTATTTCCGCGGTAGCGTAAGCCGAAAAAGTCCACCTCGAAAGGCAGATCATAGCCCCGGTCGGGATTTAGGATCATAAACAAGAGCCGGTTTTGCCCCCTGAGTATCCAGCGTTGATGGCCTAGCCATCTCGCGAATCGAACCCGCAAGGGGAATTGGTTGGCGAATTTATCGTCAGGCATTATCAACCCCGAACCAAACCGGATCGCCCTGGATAAACATCGCGCGCCATCCGAGGACGCGAATCATCGGGTCAGTCATGGGGATGTCGGCATCACTGCTTGCGGGCGGCGCCCTGGCTGGTGAAATCGCATCGCGCGAGGCCGTGCGCGCTGCAGAAGTCCGGCCAGGCGGAATGGCCTAGGATATCGTCGCTCCACATCACGCCGCCCGGCCTCAGAAATGGCAGCGCAGTCTCGAATTCCCACATCATGTGGTCGTAGGAGTGGTCGCTGTCATGGATGAATATGTCGATCGAGCCGAGCGACTGGAGCAGCGGCGGCAGTTTCTCGCGCGCGTCGCCTGACACTACAGTATGGCGTTCAAGCAGGGCGCCGGGAATCGCCCATCCCGAGGTCAGGCCATCAGGGGTGAAGGAGTGGCCCTCGGCGGGATTCAGCTCGCGGCCGTCCGCGGGCGGCGGGGCGAGATCGACGGTCCATAGATGGCCGGCGGCGTTGCGATCGAGCGCGCGCAGGATAAAGGCCGAGGACTTGCCGGGGGTGCCTCCAGTCTCGACGATTTTTTCGGGGCGCATGATCCGGGTCAGCGCATAGAGCGCCACGCATGAGAAGAACATCGTATTGCCGTCGGGGGCGACCATGAAGTCAGTCGGCAGCGGGAAATAGTTTACGTGCTCGCGATAGCGGCCTCGGACGTCGGCGGTGAACTCGCGATCGTTTTCGATCTCGCGGCAGAAGCGGTCGGCCTCGGCGGATGAGGAGCCGGTAAGGCGGGCGAGTGAATCGTTGCGCACGCGCCGGAACTTTCCATATTGGAGCATCAATCGCGCGCGATTGACGATAGTGCGTGGCCGGCGGATCGCGATTCCAGCCGCTTCAATCCAATTCATTTTGATGTTCAACCGAACTCCTTCGGCATCGCGCAGCCGGATCGTCCGCCACACCGGCGAGCGCAAGCAGTCTTTCCAGCACGGGGGCGAAGACCTGCTCGTAGTTGTATTTGGTTTCGTGCGCGCGGCGCGCCGCGAGGCTCATCGCGATATAGCGATCGCGGTCGGCGAGGATGAACTCGATCGCGCGGGCGATCGACGCGGGGTCTTCGGGATTGGCGTACGCGACCCATTCGTCATCGGCGAAGAACTCGCGGAAGCTCTTGCGATCGGGAACCACCACCGGCAAGCCCCACGCCGCGTACTCGAACAACTTGTTGGGCGACGGCCCCGAATGCTCCCAGTTCGGGTTCGCGGCGTGATAGAGCACCAAGCCCACGGCCGCATCCTCGGCGCGCCGGATGCGCTCCGGATTCGGCACCCATCCGGCGATACTCACGCGGCCCGCAAGCGCAAGTGCGGCGGCCATCTGCGAGAGCCGTATGCGATATTCCGGCGTGCTGAAGCCGATCAAGTCGAGAGCTACCGGAGCGGGCAGAAATTCGAGCGCGCGGATCGCGTCGGGCTGGCCGTTTTCGGCGCCCATCGAACCCACGTAGAGGACGCGCTTTGATTCCCAGCGGCGACGCGCCAACGCGCTCCAATCTTCGTCTTCGCGGGGCGGGTAGAAATCGCGCGCGGCGCCGTTGGGGATGATCATCGGCGGGCGCGGATCGCGGGCCTTATCGAGCCAGATCGGCGCGCGATATTTCGACGGAAAGATCGTGAACGCGGCGTCGCGCGTGTGGCGCATCGCATAGCGTAAAATCCAGTCCTGGAGCGACGCGAGCCGGACGCGGCCGAGCGCGGGAGTGTCGTGGCAGTGGAACACCACGGGGATATCTTTGCGCCGCGGGCCGAGCGCCGCGATCGAGGCGGCAAAGCCGATCGGATCGTAGGCGTAAATCAATGCGGGTCCGGTTTCGGCGATTACGCAACCCAGGCGGCGCACGAATCTTCGATACCACGACAGCTTGCGCCATGCGGGCGCATCGAAAGCCTGAGCCGCGGTGATAATCTCGCCGACCCGCTCGATCGTAACTCCGGGCGCCCAATCCGCCGCCGGTCCCGCGTCATTGCGGCATACGATTTGCACCTCGAAACGCTCGCTCATCATGCGCACGCCGTTGACGGTCGGCGGGTGGTAGTTGGGATTCGCGTACATCACGACGAGCAGGCGCGGGCGCGCGCGCGCGGCGGGAGTGATAGCCGGCGCGGGCGCGGCGCTAATTCGCGGTGGCGATGATGTGGCCATAGTCAATGAATCACGCGCCGCAGGATCGCGTTCAGTTGGCATCCCTGTCCGCGTTCTGCGGCGTGCCGGTAGCGGAACCGAGTCAGGGAATTGCGGATCGCGACCTGCGGTTCGAGCATCAGTCTCAGTGGCCGCGGCAGAGCATTCAACCGATATTGCATCGGCGCAACCGGGTAGCCCTCGGACCACGACTTGACGACTTCGAGGCCGTGGCTGCGGGCAAGATGCCCGAGGCTCTCTCGCGACAGGTAATGCAGATGCTCGTAATTGATATGCAGATGGCACCATCGGTCGCCGGCCGCGCTCAGACCGCCTGCGTCAGGGGTGGAAACATAGATCGAACCGGCCGGCGCAAGACATCGCGCGGCCTCGTGGAGGAACGCGTCGAGCGCAGTCACGTGCTCGATTACATCGACCATCAAAATCAGATCGAATTCGCCTGGAGCAAAGTGCGCATCCTCGAGCGCCGCGCGCCGAAGATCGAGTCCGTAGCGCGTGCGTCCGAACTCGAGCGGTTCATCGGCGATATCGATTCCGACCAGCCGCCGGGGAGCATGGCGGCCGAGGCTCTGGAGCAAAGCACCGCTGGCGCATCCGATATCGAGCACGGATTTGCCGCCCAGCTCGAAATTAGCCGTGACCTCGCGGTACCCGGTAACATTACCGGCCTCGATCGAACGGTCGCGAACCTCGCAATAATTTTGTCCGTTGAAGAAATCCGAAGCGCCCGAGAAGTAGCCATTCTGGTAGCGCGAGAGTAGCGCCGAGGGCCTCGGCGCCGGATCGACAAATAGCAGGCCGCATCCACCGCAAGCCCGCAGGGGCAGACGGTCGCCACGATGCGCGACGAGAGGACCGTCCGGGCGCGCGCCGCATCCGGGGCACTCGAGGCGCGCCGCCAAGTCCTCAGAGTTCCAGGCTGGATTCATGCTGCTCGCATGCGGTAGTGCCTCGCGAAGGCGCGCATCTCGCGCGCGGCGTTAATCCGCTCAAGCCGATTCATGCGCGATGCTCCCCCATCCGGGATGTGCGATCGCGCGCGTAAATTCCCTGCCACTCATGCCGATAGCTCTAAGCGCCGCCGCCGGCAAATACCATCCGTTGGTCACCAGCCGTGCCGTGACCGTGGCGGCGACCACGCCCGCGGTTCCGAAGTGGCGTACCCACCACAACGACAGCGCCAAGTTGAGCGCAGCCTCGACCATGGCAAGCGCGGCATAGCCGTAATGGTGGGTGGTCGCCATCAGGACCGCGTCCGCAGGAATCAGCAGCACGGACATGAAAAGAAGCGCCGCTTGCCATGCGAAGGTGGGACGGCCCGGAAATACGGTTGGACCGACCCACAATCGGAGGAATGCCGGCCCTGCGAAGAAAAACAAAGATGTCGCGCAAAGCGCGTAGATTACCGAAAGTCTGGAAACCGCAACGAACCCGTCCGACACGGTGGCGCGATCGCCGCGCGTGAAGCGTGCGGTTAGCGTAGGCCATAGCGCGGTCGTGCCGACGGAGAAAACGCTGGTCGCAATCAGCGCAAGCCGCATCGGTACGGCGTATCGGGTTACCGCGGACCCGCCGAGCGCGTAACCGATAACCAGATTGTCCGCGCCAAAAACGAGGCTCGATCCGATCGAGAGTCCCAGGAATCCCAGGCTCGGCTTGGCGAGATCGCGCACCACGGAGAACGAGCAACGCCTCAAGAGCGGACGCCCCTGCGGGAAGAGCCGGAGCGCAATGACGGTCGCCGCAATGCCCCCGCCAAGTCCCACCGCGCCTTGCACGATAGAAATCGCAACGAGCTTTTGTCCCGCGAGCATGACCGCGGCCAATCCTGCTACCCGGGCGATATTGGCAACGGCGGCAATCGCCTGCTCGCGATCGACGCGCTCGATACCGCGCAGAAGGGTCGCATACAGCCGCAGCGGATATGCGGCGGCGGTGAATGCAACGAACAGCGCGCAGGCCGCTGTCGCTCGCGTGCTTGCACGCGGTGCGAGCCGGGCAGCCAGAGCCGGAGTCAGTATTGCGGCGCTTGCGATCACCGTGAAGGCCAGGACAACGTAGAACCAAAACGAGGTTGAAACGATCCGCGAAATCTCCGCGCTCTGGCGGCGGGCGGAGGCCTCGGCGATCCGGTTGCCGATCGCTTGCCACGAGCCGAGCCCGACGATGCCCAAATAGGAGCCAATTCCCACGATCACCAGCCATTGGCCGTAGAGCTCGCTCCCCAGGCATCGAACGTAAATCGGGATCAAAATCAGCGGTGCGGCGAAGCCGACCACGAAGTTCACATAGCTCCAGACGACGTTGCCGCGGATCGAGACTGTCATCAGACATATCGCCTGGCGGCAACCGTATGCGCAGCGGCATTGGCCTCGGCCCCCTGCGCGATATCGCGCAACGCGCGATCGATGATCTCGGCGTCGGGTGCGATTGATTCGATCGCCGTCCGACGGCGCTTATTCCGGGAACGGAGCGCCAGCCGCATTCCTGCGCGCGCTGCCCTTCCGGTCAGTCGATCTCCCGCAAGGCATCTTAGTATCGCGGCGCGAACCGGATCGCGGAAATAGCTGAATTCAAAACCGGCGCCCTTCTTAGCTAAATCGCTCCTCCCGGTAAGCGCCGCTCCGACGGCTTGGCGGAAGACCCATTCCCGGAAACCCTTGCGGAGGTCGGCGCGCATTTCCGCGGTGAGCCTGGGGTTGAGTTCGCCCGCCTTCAACCCCTCGTCGATAGCCGCCGTGATGTTGCTAACAATTCTGGGCATATCGTGCAGCCAGGTCAGAAATGGATCCTCGCGGTAGTTGGAAGAGGGATACATGAAAAAAACCGCCGAGGGATGATGCGAGACAATCGCACTATGCCGCGATGCGGCACGCACCTCGAAATCAACGTCGCCGCACGAGCCGACCACCAGATCGAGTCCGCCCGAACGCCGTATCACAGAGGTCCGAAACACCATTCCGGTCCAGGTCAGCGAGGAGCGAAGCCGGATCAGGCGCTTGAATATCGATGGGACCGGACTGAAGCCTTCCGCCCAGAGTTTAACCGGCTCGCCGATAATTCGTCCGTCCAAATCCGCCTGCAGTTGATTGCCGATGAAAAACCCAGCGCGTGGTTCGCGCTCCAATTCAGACAGCGCGACGGTGAAAAATCCGGGTAAAAGAATATCGTCGTCGCTCAGGATGCTGAAGTAAGGGGATTCGACGTGGTTCATGGCGTACGCGAAGTTCGGCATCATCCCGACGTTGTTGGGATGGCGGAAGTATTTGACCCGGGCATCGCGCCGCATGATGTCGCCGACCACAGCGGCGGTATCATCCCCCGAGCAATCGTCGTAAACAGCGACCTCGAAATCGGCGAAGTCCTGCGCGAGCACGCTGAGAATCGCGCGGCGCAACAACTCGGGCCGCCTGAAAGTTGGAATGACGGTCGTGATCAATGCCATCGAATCAATCTTAATTCAGCTTAACTACTTACTTCGTCGCGGTGAGCAGAATTTCTTCGCCTGCGGGCATTATCCAATTCAAGCCGCGCTCGATGCGGCAAAAGGTTCCGGCAAGAATGGTCTCCACCCGCGATTGAGCGCGACCCGCCGCGAAGCGGCCGGTTCGGCGAATCGAGAGACTGGCGACAAGGATCCATCCAGAGGTATGCGTGCTCGCCACGGTCTTAGCACGCGAAAATCCCGCTTGGCGCGCGAGTTCGGAGAGCGCCTCGGGTGTGAACAACATCAGGTGCCTGGGCGGGTCAAGGTGGGCCCAGTTGCTGCCGAAAAGCCGGTGCCCAACACTTCGAATGTTGGGAGTGGCAATGGACAACTGGCCGCCGGATTTGAGCACGCGTCTAGCCTCGCTCAGAACCGCAAGCGGATCGGGTACGTGTTCGATCGAATGGATCATCGTCACCGCGTCGAAGCTGTCGGCCGGGTAGCGGTGCTCACCCAAGCTGCCCAATTCGACGTTTAGTCCACGCCGGTTGGCACTCCGAACCGCCTCGGGATCGAAATCGACTCCGTGCGGCTCCCAACCAAGTGATTTCATGGCAAGAAGGAAGTCGCCCGATCCGCATCCGACGTCGAGGAGCCTTCCTCCTGGAATCGCACGCAGCCTCATCACCAAGGTTTCGACAAACTCGCGCCGCGCAGGCATTACCCAAGCAATGAGGGCTGCGAGGCGATGCGCTGCCGTCGCACCTCCCTGTGGAACGTAGCCGAAGCGCGACCACAGGTAACTCTCGCGCACGAATCGGCTGGCGCGGCGCAGCGCGCTAGCCGGGCCGACGGAGCCGGCCGCTGGCGCCACAGAATCGTCTTGCTGGTGGGTAAAATAGGCCGCGTAAGCAAGCCCGAGATCTTCTGCCAGCGGCGCCGGATTCAACCACATGGAACGGCATCGCCGATTTGCGCATTTCATCAAGGACCACCGGCCCGGAGCCGCGAAGAGCCTGTCCGTAAGATCGGCATAGGTAGGCACGCCGCCGGATCCGCAGAGCGGGCAATTCGGTCGGGTAACGGTGCGAATTGTACGAGCCATATCCGCGGTTTGTGGGGATAAAATCAACTCAAACTCCCTTTCACAACTCTCAGGATTTGGCCCGCGTCCACTGTGCCCAGCTTGGCGGTAGATTTCGATCGAGCTCGATTCGCGTGAACGGCTGTGTCTCACGCGCACCATGGCTGCGAGCCCATCGGGCCATCCGCTCGATTCCATCCTCGAGGCCGATACAGGAATGGCGGCCGAAAACGCGCTGAGCCTTATCGTGCTGCGAAAAGGCGTGCTCAACCTCGAGGCGAGCCGGAAGAAACTCGATGCGCGGTTCCACGCCGAAGACGCGCGCGACCGCTTCCGCGACCGCGCGGACGGTATAGGGCTGATCGGCGCCGACGTTGAACACGTCGTTGCGGGCTTCGGGAATATCGACGCTGCGGGCAATCAAGGGTGCGACGTCGTGGATATGGCTGAAAGCTCGGGTCTGCGTGCCGTCGCCAAATATCGTCATCGGCTCGCCGCGCATCACCTGATTCATGAATATCCCGATGACGTTGCGATACCTGTCGCCAATATTTTGGTGCTCGCCATAGACGTTATGCGGGCGAAAGACGATGAAGTCGAGTCCGAACATCGCGTGCGCGCTGCGAAGATCGAGTTCGACCGCGTACTTGCTGATTCCGTAAGGATCCTCTGGGAGCGGCGTTTGGTCTTCTTCCATCGGCGTCTGAGCCGCCCCGTAAACCGCGATCGAAGACGTGAACACAAGGCATCGGACCGAATGCGCCACAGCGGCGTTGATGAGGTTCGCGCTGCCAACCAGATTATTGGTGTAATTGAAGCGGCGAATGAAGTGCGATAGACCCTCGGCCGCATAGGCCGCAAGGTGATAAACGAAATCAAATTTGCTCTCCGCGAACACGCGCTCGACCAAGGCATGGTCAGTGACGGACCCCTCGATCAGCCGCGCCGCGCGCGGAACGTTCTGCTCGAATCCGCCTGAGAGGTCGTCGAGGACGACGACTTCGTGACCCAGTTCCAGACAGTGACGTGCGACGTGCGAGCCAATGAAGCCCGCGCCGCCCGTGACTAGCGATCGCATGAGTTACCTCCGGACACTCTGACCTCGGCGTCCGCGAGCACGCTGTCGATTGCGCGCGCGATCGTGCGCGCGCCGTTGAAGACGGGAATTATCGCCGCGACGGCTGGGTGCTTGGTAGTCATCTCAATTTTCCGCCGCGCGGCCGGTCACCGCGGCGATCGCCGCGAGCAGGCCTGCGCGGTCGGCTGCGAAGCTGTAGCGCGATACGATTTCGAGGCTCTTTGCGCCCATCGCGGCGGCGTGCTCGGGGCTGCGCGTGACGCGTTCGAGCGCTCGCGCGAGCGCGCCGATATCGCCCGCCGGATAAACGAATCCGTTTGCGCCGTCGATCACCAGGTCGGGCGCCGCGCCGACCGCATCGCTGGCGATTACGGGCTTGGCGGCGTTCATGACTTCATTGAGGATCAATCCCCACGGTTCCGCATTGGAGGGCAGCACGAAAACATCGCACAGGTCGTACAGGCGCGGCAGCTCGGTCTGGTTGCGGAAGCCGAGGAAACGGACCGCGCCGCCCAGTCCAAGCTCGCGCGTGCGGGCTTCCAGAGCCGCGCGCTCCTCGCCGTCGCCGACCATCAGCAGGTAAGGATGCGGGGGAGCCCCGATGGCGGCGCAGGCCTCGATAAGGTCGCGGGCGCGCTTGCGCGGCTGGAATTTCGAGGCGAACAGGATGATCGGCCGTCCCGTCGCCAGTCCGAGCTCGCACCGGAGTTGCTCGCGGCGCGGGCGCGCCGCCTCGGCGTGCGAGCGGAAAAATTCGTTATCGACCGCATACGGCATCGAAAAGATTTTCGCCTCGGGAACTCCATAGGCGAGATAGTACTCGCGGTTGCGCGTGCCGACCGCAAGAAACCCGTCGATCGCGGAGAACAGGCGCGGGAGAATCCGGGCCTTGAGTGCGCGGCGGGCTGGTGACCTGGCGCCATCGGCGATATTCGAATCGCCGCGCATCAGCACCTTGATTCCGAGCGAGCGCGCCGCGGCGACGGCGCGGAGCATCGCCTGATGCGCATAGCCGTGGACCCATAGCGCGTCGAAGCGGCCCTCGCGCAGGCGGCGGCGGATTCGGCGGGTGAACGGGCGCCAGAACGAGATTTCATCGATTGCGCCGAACGCGGGCAGAAATTCGCTTCTGTATCCTTCGATCAGCGGAACATCCCATTTGAACGCGACGCCGAATCCGGGGTCATGATATTCGCGCACGGAAAGGTCGCTTAAGAACAGCACCGTCAGATCGATTTCGGGCGACGCCGCCAGATAGCGGAACATCGGCGCCTGGTACTGGATCGGATGCGAGACCAGGCATGCGATTCGATACGGCGAGGTCATCGGGAGTCAGCCGCCGAATCGAGAATTCCCGTGGCGGCGGCGAGGGCCTCGGCGGCGGTGACCAGGGCGACGCAGCGGTTGTCGTAGGGGCATCGGTCGAGAAAGCAGGTGTGGCACGGCACCCATTTGCGCAGCGTCACGTTGCGCGCGCCGGTGGGAAACCATTTGCCGCGGAAATCGCGCGACGAGAAGATCGAAACGCAGGGCGTGCCGGCCGGGGCGGCCAGATGCTGGACGCCCGAGTCGTTGCACACCAAAAGCGCGCAGCGGCGCAGGACCTCGCACGACTCCCGGACCGAGGTTTTTCCGGCCAAGCTGCGCGCATCCGAGCCAATCGCGGCCGCGATCTCGCCGCACAGGACGGCTTCCTGGGCGCTGCCAATCACGACGATCCGGAAGCCGCGCGCGGCAAGCTCGCGGCCGACTTCGATAAAGCGCGCGGCGGGCCATCGATTGGCCGGCGCCTTCGCACCCGGCGCCAGCGCGGCGAGCGGGGTGTTGGCGATACCCTCGGCGGCGAGAATCCGATCGACGGCGGCGCGTTCGGCGGCGGAAATTTCAAGCGGAAAATCTTCCGATGGATTCTCGGGCGCCGGAACCGTGAAGCCGCCGGCGGCGAGCAGACGCACGAGCCTCGTGGTTTCATTGGGAAACTCGAGCAGCTCCGATTGCGCGCGCGCGAATATGCGTATCCGCTCGTAGCGCCATCCGAAGCCCCAGCGCGCGCCCGCAATCCGCGCGGCGATCATGTTGCGCGCCAGCATCGCCAGCGGCGCATCGACAGCCGGCAGCTCGATCCATGCGTCGAACCGCCGCGCGCGCATCGCGGCGACCCATCGCAGCCGCGCGCGCGGTCCGGCGATGTCCTCGGAATGGTACGCGAGGATTTCATCGAGCCAGCCGACGCCTCGCAGCAGGTCCGCGGCGCCGGGCATCCCGCGGCGTCCGGGTGAGGTGACCAGCGTCAGATGCGCGGCGGGAAACATGCGCCGGATGGCGTGGATGGCGGGAATCGCGCATGCGATATCGCCGAGGTTGCCGATTTTGTAGATGCATACGCGCGCGGGCGCCAACGGACGCGGTCCCGGCCAGAGCATCCGGCGTAGGGCGGCCAGGAACGTGTTGGCGAGCGTCTTGAGCGCAGTTGCGATATGGACTTGAAAGCGCGCGGCTCGACGCGTGCGCACCGGCTCGATGACGTGCGGGCGGGTGCGGGTGGCGCGATCGACCGCGGGGTTCGCGGAGTTCGCGGAGTTTAATGCGGCGTTCAAGATTCAACTCGAGGGCGTCCCGGCATGGGCGCGACTTAGCGCGCGGATCATCCGCCGGGACTGGGCGGAGGCGGCTCGGATTCGGAGCGCTCGGCGGCGTCGAGCGGAGGCGGCGATTGCACCGCCATCAGCGGGGCCGGAAAGGGCGCGCGCTCGAAGGCGGCGATCTGCGCACGCGCGCGGCTAACAAAATCCCAGGCGAGGGTAGCGGCGCATAGCAGGATGAAAGTGAGCATGCCGGCGACCGTCGCATTGCGCCGCGCCATAGGCGCGAAATAGTTGTCGGGCACGACCGGAGGCTCGATCACCTTGAATGCGAAGTCGGCCTGCACCTGCGCGATCTTCTCGCGCTGAATCTGGCGCGCCATCAATTCATAGAGCTGATTCTGCAACAGCGCGTCCGAAGTATCGCGAATTTCATCTTGCAGCGAGACGACCGCGGCGGCCGCGGCCTGCACTTCCTCGCTGCGGACCTTGTCGCGCAGGCTGGCGAGGTAATCTTCGAGGGCCGACTTGGCCAGGGCGGGACTCGGATCGACAAAATACAGCGTGAGATTTCCGCTGCGATAATCGTAGTCGGTCTTGAAGCGGCCGGTTATCGCCTGGTACATCTGCCACGGCGACAGATTCGGAACATGGCCGGCGGCGGTCTTCACGATTTTGCGATCCAGGTGATAGCAGTTGATCAGATCGGTCGTGAACGCATAGCTGGACATGATCGCGATATAGCGCTCCGAGATAGAGACGTTGTCGCTCTCACCGCTTAGGTTGAACATCTCGGCCAATCCGCTGGCTCCGCCGGCTCCGGGCGTGGCGCCTTCGCCGACCGAGCTGGCCAGGGTGGCGTCGGGCGAGACCGGCGTGATGAGCGCCTGCGCGCGGTACCATTTCACGGAGTAATACTTGTCGCGGATCGCGACGTATCCGGCGACGGCGACGGTGATGAGGATTATCGGGATCGCGCGCCTTAGGAGCAGCCGCGCGACGCGCATGAGCTCGAAGATCGCGAACTGTCCTTCGGAGAGCTGCACCGGCTCGGCGGCTGCGTTGCGTCCGTTGACGGCGGCGGGAACAGCACCGCGATGGCCATTTAGGGGCGCGGGGATCATCGCGGAACCGGGCGGTAGCGCGGGTTCACTTCCATTGAAGGCTGTTCCACGCGGGGGTGAGCGCGAAGGTCAACTGCAGCATCGTGCGCACGGAGCTATGGTTCGAGTAGTTGATATTTTCGACGTATTCGGCGGCGGCGCGGGCCTGGACCTCGCCCAGCGAATCGCCGAGCGGCGCGATCTCGAACGGCAGATGGAAGATGTCAAAGGCGCCGCCAAATCCGCTCTCGTTGTATATCCCAAACGTGATCGGAACGAACGACGCGTCCGAGCGCCGTTCGAAAAAGAATTCCGCGGTCAGCTTGTTCTCGTCATCGAACCAGCGCCCGAGCTTGGCGTTGACGTGCCATCCGCCGGGCCCGAGCGCGTCGCCCATCAGCGCGTTCTGATAGGTCCAGTAAAGGCTGTCGCTGTGGGTCGAGTAGTTGCTGTCGAGCAAGGTGTACTCGGCTCCCACGTCGGTCAGGCCGTCGGCGGTCAATTGCGGTGCGTAAACTCCAAAAGTGTAGGAGGGCGACTTGAAGGGCATCTTGAGGAAGGTGTTATGGCCGAGCGGCGCATAGAAATCTTCGCTGAGAATCTCGGAATAGACCTGGGTATTGCGCAGTTGCGGGATGTAGAACTTGCCGTACATCCCGAAGCGCGAGTTGGTATTGGCTACCGCCGAACTTCCGGTCGCGAATCCGGTCGTCCGGCCTAAAAATCCCAGCGCGCTGTAATTGGCGTTGCCGGAACCGCCGAACATGATCGCGTGATTCATTCCCCACTCGAACCACGGCAGCGGCTTGAAGCTGATCACCTGCGCGCTGATCCAGGGGCGCGCGTACACCCGCTCGGCGTCGAGCTGGCCGAACACCACCTGATAACGCATCAGGCCAAGGTAGCGGAAAATCCACGGCAGATGGCGCGGATGGATATTTTGCACACGCAGCGCCGGAAACGGCTTGGCGTTGGCGCTCTGCGCGAGCTGGCTCGACCATCCGAGTCCCCAGGTCATCTCCTCCTGACCGAACGAAATCGCGGTATTGCCCAGCGACACGACCGCCGCGCCGGTCAGCAACTGCGCCCGTCCGACGGTGTTGGGGTTCTTCGACAACGGACCCGCGATCGCGCCCTCGCCGTAGCCGGTGATGAATCCGCCCAGTCCCGCCCATCCGGCCCAGCGCGCAACCTCGTTGCTGCCTGGTGCGGTATCAAGATTGTCGTTGTAGGGCAGCAGCGGAGTGCCCTCGCGGAAATTCAGCCCGGAACCGGTGCCGCTCGTGAACTGGCGCCGATCGCCACTCGAGTACACGTACTGCGCTTCGAGCCGCTCGACCGGATGCACCATCGTGGGGAGTTTGTCCTCCTGGCCCTTTTCGAGCCATGAGACTTCCTCGCGCAATTGCGCGCGCAGGACGTGGACCAGGCGATGCGCGAGCGGATTTCCGGAGCGCTCGTCGAGATTGGATTCGGCCTCGATCGTCAGCCGCGCCGCCTCCACGCGCGAGATGGGCTTGATGTACGAGATATAGCTGTCGAGCAGGCCGAGACCGTTGAGCGTGTCGAGCTCGCGATAGATCGAGCTATCCAGCGGGATATAAACCGCGTAGGTCGAGGCCCGCGCCAGCGGTGGCCGCAGCCCTACAACACCAGCGGCGAGCGCCACGATCGCCAGGGCGGCAAGGGCGGCGTGATGTTTGCGCCGGGTGGTCACTTTGCGCTCGAGCCTTGCCCCGGCGCGGGCGCCACGAGCGGGTTGCGCTCGCGCTCGAGCTCGGCGGCGCGGGCGATCCGAATCGCGCCCAGCCGGGCCAGCGCATTATCGTGGGATTGCGAATCAGCGGGCCGCCTCACGCGTGGCGCGCGATTTCCGTGAAGTTGGGATTGACCGCCAGCAGCCGGGAGCCTTTGGTTCAACGCGCTGGCACGCAGCTTTTGCGCGAGCTGGCCGCGATCATCGCCGAGCAGGTATGCGATCAGGACGCGGCGCACGTAGAGCTGGGTCTCGGCGTAGGGAGGAATTCCGCGATATTTGTCGACCGCGCCTTCGCCGGCATTGTACGCCGCCAGCATCTCAGGCAGCGTCAGCGCACCCGCCGCCGGCCCGCCGCCGGATTGCGGATGATAGCCGCGCAGGAAGGCTATAAAGCGCGCGGCGCCGAGCACGTTCGCGATCGGATCGAATGGGTCGGCGATTCCAAAGCGCTGCGCGGTGGCCGGCATCAACTGCATCATGCCCTCGGCGCCTTTGGGCGAAATCGCCTGCGGATTGCCGCCCGACTCGACGTGGGCGATGGCGGCCAGCAGCCCGGGGTCGAGACCGTACATCCGCGCCACCACGCGGATTAGGCGGTCGGACTCGGGACGCGAGATTTGCGCGCGGACGCCGGCCCCAGCGCCGATCGAACCGGCGCGCGCGGGCGCAGCGGCCAAAACCGCCGCCGTCACAATCGCGGTCAGCACAATTGCGCCCCGGTGCCGCACGCACTCCTCCCTGGATCGTTGCGCTCAGATCGCGCTCGAAATTTAGAGCCTGAAGCATCCGCTCCAGACCGTGCAAGCAAACCTGCTAAAGCGTCGCCCCCATAATTCCGACGATGGCGAGGCCGGTGAGAGAGTTCGCGATGATGCCGGTTATCGTGGCCGCATATTGCAGCTTGCTCGTGTAGATGAGCTGCTCAGGAACGTAAATCGTGTCTCCCGGCTCAACCTTCGAGGTCATCAGGCCGCCCGAGATCACCGGCAGCAGCGGGAACATCGTCGAGCGCGCGCTTTGCTTGATACCCTCGTCGGTCCAGACCGAACCGTCGGCCTTGATGACCATCATATGGCTCGGGTCGGCGCCTTCGGTGGGTCCGCCCGCCATGTTCAGGCAGTCGCGCACCGAAAGACCGGGGCGCCAGACCACGGCGTTGGGGCTGTAAACCTCGCCCAAGACATTCACGTCGGAGGGCCTGCGCGGAATCGTCAGCACGTCCTGATCGATCATCACGATGTTGTCGGGCGAGCTGGCGAGTTCGTCGAGCGGGCGCAAATGGATCACGAGACGGCCCTGCGCCTGCTGTCCTTCGGATTCCGACAGCACCTGCTGGAGCATCGTAAGGCCCGCGGATTGGTCGCTGGGCTGGCTGGTGGGGGAAGCCGACGCGGCAACCGAGGCCACGCTCGGAGTAAGTTGAGCGCGCGCGATCGCCTCACGCAGGCGGCCACGCGCCTGATCAAGACGGGCCTGCTGCAACTGCTTGACCGACTGGCGAATTAGAATCGCGGCGGGGAGATACGCGTCCGGCATCAGGCCGCCCGCGCGCTCGAGCACCGAAGCGACTCGTTCGCCCTCGTGGACGGTATATGGGCCCGGGCGCGCGATCCGGCCGCGGACGTAAACCACCCAGGGCATATGCCAATCGGTGGCCTTGCGCACGAAGAGTTGGTCGTTGGCTTCGAGCACCGGGTTATGTTCGTCCGTGCCGCTGAGCGCCGAGCGCAGATCCACGTCGATAAACGAATGGCTGGTATGGGCGCCGTTGATGACCTGGGTGCGCGCCAACTCGGCCCGCTTGCGATAGGCGTCGTCCTTGAGGCCGCCGGCCAGATAGAGCAGGTCGCTCACGTGCATCCCTTGGCTCAGCATGTAGTAGCCGGGGTTGCGCACCTCGCCCATCACCTCGACGGTCGGCAGATATTTCATCTGCGATTCGCTATAAACAGTAAGATCGTCTTCCTGCTGGAGCGCGATATCGTTCGTCCCCGCGGCAGGACCCGTGATCGCGCCGCCCAGATCGACCGGGACCAGGCGGACCGTCCGCGTCTTGCCTTCCTTGCGGCGAACCAGCGCGTACTTGAAAAAAGTGTGCGGCGCGACTCCCTCGGCGGAGGCGATCAGGTCGGAGACCCGCATCCCCGCGTGCCATTCGTATTTGCCGGGACGGTTGACGTTGCCGCGCACGACCACGATGCCATGCTCGGCGGGCAGCACCGGGTAGACCTTGATCAGATCGCCGTCGTGAACCTCGAAGCGGGCGGACCGGATCGCGCCCAGGTCGACGTCGAGCGCGATCCGCTGCGCGTGATTCTCGACCCGTTCGAGTTGCACGCGCTGCGAATAGCCGAACGCGCTGATTCCGCCCGCCAGCTTGAGCAGATTTTCGATCGAATCGGATTGCCCCGGCAACTCGTAGATCGCGGGGCGCTTGACATCACCCGCAACCCCGGCGACCGGACCGATCACGGGCACGAAGATCACGTCGCCGGGCTGAAGCTGGTCATCGTACGGGATGCGCCCGTTAAGCAGCAGCCCGTAAAGATCGATGACGGTGGCGAGCTGATTGCCGCGCCGCAGCTCGATTCTGCGCAGGCTGCCGATCTTGGTGATCCCGCCCGCCGCATCGAGCGCGTTGGCCACATGCGATAATGCGCTGACCGAGTATGCACCGGGTTTCGCGACCTCGCCGACCACGAAGACCTGGATCGAGCGCAGCCGCCCCATCGTGACATCGACCTTCACGCCGGTGATCTGGCCGGCGCGATCCTCGATGAGTTTTTTGGCCTGGTCGAAGCTCAACCCGGCGATCTGCAGCGGGCCGATCTGCGGAACCAGGATCGCGCCGTCGCGCCCGACGGTCAGGGTCAGCGTGTTGTTGATGCGCCCCCAGATGAGCACCCGCATCTCATCGCCGGGCCCCATGATGTAGTTGCTGCCCAGCGGTATGTCGGAACCCTTGGTCCCGCCCATCTGCGCGGAGAACAACGAGTAACCGAATTGCGTCAGATTGCGGGCGGTAGGAGCCCGCGGCGTCGCGCCGGAATCAAGGCCCCTAAAGGTTTGCTCGATTGAAGAGACCTGGTTGCCGGAGGCGCTGGCGGCGGGCGGCGGCGCCGCGGATGGAAGCGCAAGCTGGGCGCAGCTCTTGAGCTGCTCGACCTGCGCATCGGTGAAGTCCAGGCCAAGCGCGCTCAGGATTCCCGGCACGTCACCCGGACCCAGTTGCTTGGAGGCGAAATGCACGCACAACTCTTGAATATCGTCCGAACTGAGCCCGCCGGTTGACATCCGGCTCTTGAGCGCGCCGACTTCGTCGGAAGAGATGCCGAGCTTCTGCATCATCTCCGCTACCGATTGCTTGTTGACGGAATTTCCGAAGCCCGGCAGCGCGCTAGGCGACGCGGCGCCCAGCGGCGCGGAACCCCCGTCGAGCGTTTCCGCACTGGCGCCCGGCGCCGGAGCGCACGGCGGAATTCCCGCCGCGGCTTTCGAGTCGGCATTGGGGTCGTCGAGCTTGAAGCATCCGCTTGAATCCGATGGCGCCGAACCGAAGCCGGAATTGGATCCGCCGCCGCTCTGGTCAGAGCCTGACAGCGTCGATCCGCCGTCGAGTCCCGCCGCGCGCGCCACGCGCGGCGCACCCATGAGCATGAGGATGAGCAGCGGCGCGAGGGCAAGAATCAGAGCGCTCGCAAACCGCGGCCGAAAGGAGGGAATGATGTTAACCGTACGCATCATCGAGAACTCATCGAGATCTCGTGGAGAACTCTTAAGCAGGGCGGATACTCCTCCGCCTGCGCGCGCATCGGGAATCAAGTTTGGAGTATCATAGCCAGTATTTTATGAAAAGGGAGCAGCAGAGAAGGTTTAAGATTATCTGATGGGACACTGAATATTCCGTCGCGGATTTTAGACCGCGAACGCGTCCGCCATCTCTACCAATCTTTGATTGGCGAATTTATGTTTAATTGTCATTCATCAGGCGCAACTTACCAGCGGATGCCCCGTGAGCAAACGCCCCTTCGCCGTGTTATGCCCGCCTATGAATTCTGCTGTCGCTTATCCGCAATGGTGGATTTAATACGCTATCTTGACGCGGTTCAAGACGCCAAATTTGAACCCGCAACAATGCGTCAACTTGGACCGCCGCTCACTCGGTTCCGTTGTTCCGCGCCCGCCGGAGCACCGCGTCATGACGCAGCGGCGAACCGGCGGGACCCAGCATCTCGACCTGCTGATCGGGGCCGTTGAACGTCACCCGCTCGTTGTGCGGCAGCTCCCAGCTTGCCATCAGCGTATCGGGATCCGAGGCAGCGCCGCCTCCCGAACGCAGGGCGGCAGGCTCGCCGAGCGCGCGCTTGAGCTGGCCGAGCACCGTGGCGGCCGCTCCAGGAGCGAATTGCGCGATCGCCATCTGCATCCCGAGGTTGCCGGTGAACTCGAAGACCACGGATCTGTAGATCACCCCGCCCGACTCGACATTGCTGACCCGCCACGCATCGGCGCCGTATGGACTGGTTTCGAAATCGCCGTCGGGCAGTTCCTCACGCACCCGGTCGAGCGACGCGCCGAAGCGCACGCCCAGAAATGAAGTCAGGTTGGGCTTGCCGAAGCCGAACCAAGTCGCCAAATCGTAGGGTGAGTTCGCGCCGGCGCATCCGGCGAGCGTGGCCGCCGCCAGCGCGATGATCGCGGCCATCGCAATCGCCGCGGCCCGTCTCGGCTCAGGTGGATTTGGCAACGGCTGCCGCCGGCAGAAGCACGCGCAGCGCGGTGGATTCGACCGCATTGAGCAGAATCGCGACCCGCTCCGCCCCGGACAGGTAGTGGTCGAAAATGGCCTCGAAGCCGCGAAACGGCCCATCGACGACCGTCACGTGCTGGCCGGGGTTGAGCGGAGATTCGGGAATCTCGATTATATCGCCGATACCGCGGCGGCGGATTTCCGTGACGATCGACTCTGCCACCACCAGCGGATCGCTGCCGGCGGATACGATCCCGCGCACCCCGGTCATGTACTTTACGTCGAAGTAGCGCGCTTCGAGATCGAAGCGCGCGAACACGTAGCACGGGAACAGCGGACCCAAGCCGGTAGACATTCTGCCCCAGCGCGAGACCTTCGCGCGCAGCATCGGCAGGAACACCTCAGGCACCGCTCGGCTCAGTTGATCGCGGACCCAGCGCTCCTTGCCGGTCTTGGTGCGAATCAGGTACCAATTGGCAGCGTCCGACAAGCGTCTCCTCCGGAGGTCATCTCGGCCCGAAATTCCGCCGCACGGCGATCGCCGAGCACGTGGCGATCATAGCAAAAACAAAGGCGGCTGTGGCAAACGCCACAGCCGCCCTTTTTCAGCCCAGGTTAAAGATCAGATTTCGTAAGAGGCCGTGAACTCGAGCAGATTCTCACGCACCGATCTGCTGTACAGGAACGGGTCGGTGTAACGCCCCGTGCGGCCCAGGAACCACGTCGAGTTTACTCCGAACAGGACGTTGCGCGAGTAGCGATATACGTTGGTGGTCGCCAGCGCGCCGCAGTTGTCGTCGATATCCCACTGGAACACGTTGGTGGTCGTGAGCTGCCCGTTCATCACCCAGTTGGTCGCGGCCAGGAAGAACCAGTTGTTGTCCTGGCGCACCTTGCCGATGAAGTTGCCGACGTTCGGCGTCGCGTTGTTCGGCAGATCCGGATACCAGGTGTTGACGTACTGGAAGGTCAGGAACGTGTGCTGCTTAGAGATCCATGGAATGTACGTCGGACGGTCGCCCGCCAAAATGAAACGCGCGTTCTCAGTGAGCGCCGCCGCACTGCCGGGCCCTGCAGCCTGGGTCCCGTTGCCCGCCACGTTGACGCCCACATTCGGCGCATACAGTACGTCGTAGCGATAGACGATATCGGTCAGGTCCTTGTCATAGTACGTGCCGGTCATTCCAAAGAAATTGTCGCGGCGAAAGTCTTCCGAGAGCAAAATCTTGATGGTGCCAGCCTTCGGCACACCCGGACGCGGTCGGCCGAACGCGTAGTGGCCATAGTTGATGAATAGGCCCGGACCAATGGAGGTGTATCCGGGACCGGCCTCAGCACCAGTGCATGAGGAGCAAAAACCTTCCGCGTTATTGCGAGCCTCGTAGAGATAGATGAAGCTGGTCTGGAGGCCGTTGCCGATCGGCAGCAAGCTCGACAGGCGCGCGCCGAATTCGCTGTTCTGGAGCGAGTTCGAGGGCGTGCTGCCATATGTCGCCACTGATTCGTCGAAGAACAGCCCGCCCGAATAGATCATCGGCGACATGCCGTCACTAGGATACATCTGATTGCGGTACGGCTGCCCGTTCTGATTGTAACCGACTCTGCCGGAAGCGGCGGGAACCACCCACGGATTGCGGGCGTCGGCCGTATTAACGATAGTACCGTTGCCCTGGTAGTCGCCCGGGATCACGAACGCTTCGAGTTCGTTGTTCGCGGTCTTCAGGAAATCGGGCAGGATATAATTGAGCTTGATCATCTGCAGGTTCTTGCGCTGGTCTTCGGGAGCTTCCGCGCCGTAGAACCCGTGATACGTCCCATCGACCGAGTTGGTGATTTCGGTGCCTGACAGCGCGTCGGCCTCCGACCAGATGACTTCCTGCTTGCCGACCCGGGCCGAGAAGTTATCCGTGAAATTCAACTGCGCATAATACTCGTGCAGGTCGTTGCGGACGTACTGTTGCTGAATCGCTTGCTGGCTGTATGCCGTCCAGTCGCGATTGCTCTCCGCGCGGCCGATCTGCTTGAGCGTTCCCATCGCGTCGTACCACGGCCGATAGAACGCGAAGAAGTCCGCGTCTTTCAAGAGCAGCGTGTCGAAGCGGCCCAGGAACTTGTAGTTCTTGACGAAGTGGTAATCGGGGCGGATGTCGCCAAGCTGGCGCATCTCGTCCAAGTCCCAGTGATTGAAGTCGAAGCTGCCGCCCGTTTCGGTGGCCGCCATGCCGGGCTTCGCCAGCGTCACGCCCGGAACAGCGTTGCTGACCGTGGTCGGCGTGCCGCTATTTGAGCTCGAGCCTTCACCCCAGCGCCCTTCCTCGCGGGTCTCGAAAAACCCGAACACCGAAAAGTCGCCCTGCGTAATCGTCGCCATCGCCGCCGACGACCATAGCGTCGCAAGCGTGGCAACCGCGGCTACGATCAAGCTGCGCCATCGCACTTCTCGACCCTTGTCTCGATTCCCGTTCAGCATATACACCCCCAAGCCCGGTTGGACCCTCTTGATTGGTCGCGCTCGTCAAACCCCAAACCCCGATGTAAAAGCGGGACGCGGGATCGGCACAATCCCCCGGCACCGCACTACAACTACGAACGGGGCTTAGCTAGCACTTGGATTGGCAGCATGTCAAGACCGATGTCACGAAAAATTCAAAGTGCGGAAACCCCGGCCTCACGAAATATCGCGCCGGGCGTCCGGGCGGCCCCGCCGCGCAGCTTCGAGCATGGCGCAAACGGTGCACCAGGAAATTGACCGCCGTCGGCTCATCCCATAAATTCGCGCCATCGATTTGCGCGCGCGCAATGCGCCGGACTCATCGGGCCGCGCGAAGCGCTCGGTTAAGAATATTTACCGGCACTTGAATTTGTCGGTCGAAGAGTGTACGTAAAGCGACCGATAGGGGTATCCGGGGCGGGCGGCCTTAGAATGAATTTCCCGGGAGGGCATTCTTGCTGGACCGGATTGCGAGGGGTTCTTGAATGCGACGCGTATCGAAAGTTGGTTTGAGTCGGCTGGCGCGATACCGAATGACTTGGCGGGGGTTACACACAATGATTCAGGGAAGGAACAAGAACATGATTAATGAGGGCGGCTTTGGACTTGGGCGTCCGGTCACTGGACGCCGCGCGAGGCTCGGGAGATGGTTCCCGTCGATGTTCGCGGCGATGTCGGTGTGCGCACTCGCCCTTTCCTCGGCCGGTTCCACATTTGCGCAGCAGAAGAGCCCAGTGGCGGCCCCCAACCTGAGCGTCTCGGGGATTGCCGACAGCGTGGTGGTATCCAACAGCGGCGCGCTCCTCGGTAGTTCGGTGGCAGTCTTTGCCGCCGGCTCAAAGATGCACGCGAAGCCTGAGGTGTACAACTCGGGGCCGGGACCGCACAACACGGACCTGGAGGGCGCCGCCGGGGTTGCGATCAATCCCTCCACCTCTCACAACTTCGTCGCGTCGAGCGCGGACAACTTGGTGCTGTCGTTCTCGCCGACTGCCAACGGCTCGGTCCCGCCCGAGCAGTTGATCGTCGGGCTCGACAACCCCGATGACGTCGCATTCGATGCGACTCCGATTCCGAACCTCGACACAGCGCTGAATAACAGCGGGGATATCACTTCCACGACTCCCAACGCATACGTCAGCAACACGCTGCCGCCGTTGTGCGTTTCGAGTTCGCCCTGCCTGACTACGTCGCCCGATCTTTGCAGCATCGGCAGCATCGAAGGTTTCGAGCCCGTTGGCGAGTTCATTGCGGTCCCGAATACGGTTATCAAGGGTTGCAGTACGTTAAATTTCGGCCCGGTCGGCCTTTATGTCGATGAAGCGACCGTGCACGAATGCACCTGTACAAGCGAATCTCCCTCGACCGATTGCGCCACCGCTGCCGATACTTGCAACATAGGTAATGGCAACACGGTCACCCCGATGCAGACGCGGCGTATCTTCGCGACGCAGCGCTTCGGCGGCTTCATAACGGTTTACGAACCCGAGTTCGCCGCGGCATTGGGCATAACCGGCGCGGATCAGCCGCCGGTGGGCGGATTTATTTCGACCGCGCTCGCGTCGGGCGATGCCACCGAGCCGAACTTCCTGGCGACCAACGGCTTCCTTAGCGTCACTTCGTCCGGGTCTGTGTTCTACACCGTTCCCACTCAGCTTTATGTCACGGATATCCTGGGTGGCCACAACAGGCGCGGCCGCGTGAAGACGTTCAATATCGCGAGTATCGCGAACTGTTTGGTCACGGCGTCGGATGGCACGTGCGAGGTGGCGAATGGAGACTTCCTGGTTGCGGCCAGCGCGACTGACATCGAAGGCAAGCACACCCGGCTGAGCCTTCCGATGGGAATCGCGGCGCAGCCCGATCCGGACTTCGACGGGACTTTCAAGCTGTTCGTCACCAACGTGAACAGCAATTCCGTCGTGCAGTTCTCCAACCTGGATTCGGGTGATGCCCGACCCGAGAGCATCCTGATCGGAGGCCGTACGAAGCTCAACCAGCCCGCGGGTATCGCCGCCTTCCCGGTGGTGGTTCCGGGGGCGCCTCCGCCGTCGGTCGCTCAGGCGACCAAACCAAAGTAGGGCGCCACCGCGTTTCGATCGCCCTTACGGCAGAAACCAAACCCCCGCGGCGGAAACCCGCCGCGGGGGTTTTCATTTTGCGCGGCGTACGAACTCAGACCAGGTCTTCGGCGAGCGCCACCGCGAGTTGCGCGGTAATTACGGCGCGGGCCGCAAGGCTTGGATGGTCGCTCTCGAGCGCGCATTTGCCTGCGCGCGCGAACTCAAGGAACTGCTCGGCCGCGATTCCAGCGACCGGAAAGCGCACGAACTGAACCGAGCTTATCCGCGCTTCGTTCATCTGCCGGGTGTCGAAGATCGCGCGTTCGCGCCGATCGCCAATGACGATCCACAGATGGCGCTCTAGCCCGAGCAAGCGGCGCAGCGCACCGTCGCGCTCGGCCGTCTCCGGATACTGGATGAACATGGTCGCCGACAGCGCCGCGGCGCCGGGCAGCAGTTCGTTATAGGTGTCCAGTTCGTGCTGGATTGCGCCGCGCTCGGTCATGCGCTCGGTGCGAATCATCTCCTGCACCTGGTACCAGACGGTCTGCGGATTCTCGAACAGAAAACTTAAGTGCGATCCGACCTCGAGGCGGCGGCGTTCCTTTTCATGCATGAATATCGGGCGCAGGCGCTCGCGCACGCGATCGTAATCCGCCAGCGCCAGAGTCTCGTCGAAGGTGATCGGCTTCATGTGCTTTTCTCCGCCGGCGCCGGCACGCGATCGGGAAAGCCGCCGTCGCCGGGGGCGCGGTAAGCGCGCTCCAACACTTCGATCGGATGCATCGGATGGATTCCCGTCGCCTGTTCGATCTGCACCGCCGCCAGCGGACAATCGGTGGCCATCACTTTGGCCCCCGCATCGCGCATCCCGGAAAACGCTTTCGCCCCAGCCTGCATCGAGAGCTCGAAAAATTCCCGCTTCATCGCCCAGGTGCCGTCGTGCGCCGTACACGCGTCAACGGTCACGATGCTCGTGGCCGGGATGATGCGCATCAGGTCGCGCGAGCGAAAGCCGATTGCCTGCGCCTTCAGATGGCAGGGCACGTGATAAGCGATCGAGACCGGAGTGCTGAGGAATCCGCGGTTGAAACGCTCGGCCTGCTTCAATTGCCAGAGCACCTGATGCGGATCGACCACCGCGGCGGCGAATTCCTTGGCGTCGCCGCCTTCGATAATCGACGGATATTCCTGACGCATCATCAGCGAGCAGGTCGGATTGATCGCGGCGATCTGGTAGCCCTGCCGGACTAGCGGCAGCATCGCGGCGATATTCGACCGCGCCTGCGCCTGCGCGAATTTTATGTCCCCGCCGTCGAGCGCCGGCATCCCGCAGCAGTTCTGCTTCGGACACTTCACGGCGCATCCGTTTTTCGCCAACACCTGAACGGCGGCGATACCCGGGCCCGGGTTGTAGTAGTTGACGAAGCAGGTCGGAAACAGCGCCACTTTGGCGCCACGCTCCGCAGGCGCCGGCGGCAGCGGATTGCGCTCGAGCCACTTGTCGAAAGTCTCAGCGGCGAAATCGGGGAGCAGCTTGCCGCAATGAATCCCGAGCAGCTTCTCCATCATCACGCGCTGGAATTTCTGATGGCATCCCCAGTTGGCGAGCCCCGGCGCCTTGCTTCCGAGCCGGCCGAGCAGATCGGGATTGCCGAGCAGCTTCTCGCGAATGCCAATCCCCTGCTCCTTGGCGCGGATCGATTTCGCGCGCACCATCAGGCGCGGGAAGTCGAGCTGAAACTCATGCCCGTCGCGCACAGTGTAGGGGCATTTCACCTCGCACAGTTTGCATCCGTAACAAAGATCGATGACGCGCTGGTTTTCATCCTTGGTCATCGCGCGCACGTCGCCGTCATTGCGATCGACGGCCTCGAACAGCGCCGGGAACGACGGACACAGGTTGAAGCACAAGCGGCATCCGTGACAGATGTCGAAAACCCGCTCGATTTCCTTATCGAGTCCGGAATGATCCCAGTACTTCGGCTCGGTCGGCGTGTAGGACAGGCCGTCGGTCGGCTGCGCTTGGATGCGGCTGGACATGGTTGATCGATCTCCAGAGGGACTGCGTCCGGCGGCGCGGCGCGATGCACCTGATCCGCGCACAGCACCCTCACCCGCGCGTCACGATGCTTGCGAAAAAAGCGCAAGCATCGCGCCGCGCCGCCCTCTCCCGGAGGGAGAGGGCGTGTTTACCTGGCGCACGGATGCGGATACGGGCGGCGCTGCGGCATCCGGGCCGACGCTTTTAGCTGAGCGTCTTCGCGGCTTTCTCGAAACGCCCGGCGTGCGATTTTTCGGCCTTGGCAAGCGTCTCGAACCAGTCGGCGATCTCGGGGAAGCCCTCGTCGCGCGCGGTCTTCGCCATTCCGGGATACATGTCGGTGTACTCGTAGGTCTCGCCGTGAACCGCGCTCTTGAGATTCAGCATCGAGTCGCCGATCGGCTGATCGGTGACCGGATCTCCAACCGCCTTGAGGTAGTCGAGATGGCCGTGTGCATGGCCGGTTTCACCATCGGCGGTGTCGCGAAACAGACCCGCGATTTCGGGCTGCCCTTCGATATCGGCGACCTTGGCGAAATAGAGATAGCGGCGGTTGGCCTGGCTCTCGCCGGCGAACGCATCTTTGAGATGTTGGTGGGTTTTGGTTCCTTTCAGACTTTTCATTGGTGCCTCCTGACAGATAAATCGGTGAACAAATGCGGCTTGGATTCCAGCTTGATCGTGAATTCATCCGCGGCGGTTGGCCGCGCGCGCGCGCGGCGCCTTGCAGCGCTCGCACAGCGCGAGGATCTCGAGCGACGCGCCGAGCAACGTGAACTTGCCCAATCCCGAGCGCCCTTCCAGAACCTTATCCAGCTCCGGGATTTCGATATCGCGAATCCTCCGGCACTTGACGCAAACCACGTGATGGTGCGGCGTCAGGTTGCCGTCGTAGCGCGCGCTGTCGTGCAGCATCGTGACCTTGCGCGCCTCTCCGACCTCGCACAGGGTTTCCAGCGTTCGATGCACGGTGGCGAGCGAGATGTGCGGATGGACCCGGCGCACTTGGGCGTAGATTGCGTCGGCGCGGGGATGCTCCCCTGATTCGAGGAGCGCCTGGATGATCGCCAAGCGCTGTGGCGTCACCGCCAAGCCCGCCCTGGCGCAGCGCGCGGCGAACTCCCGGAGTCTGCGCGCGGCGTAGCCGGCGCGGCGGCCCTCATTGACCAGCTGCAGTTCCATCACTCAGATGATAATTATTACCATTCGATTATTGCTCGCGTCAAGCCCCGCGCGCGCGATCACAGGCGCGCAAGTAACGGGGCGCGGCGCGCCAGCGGCCCCACCAGCAGCATCTGCACGTCGCCGATATAGCGCTCGCGAAATCCGCCCTCGCAGTAGCACAGGTAGTATTCCCACATCCGAATGAACTCGCCGGGGTAACCCAGCGCTTTTATCCGGTCGAGATTCGCAAACGTGTTCCGCCGCCAATGCTTGAGGGTCTCGGCATAGTTGGGCGTCAGATCCTCAAGATGAAAGATGCGCAGATCGCTGGCGCGCGTGATCGAATCCGCCAGCGCGGTGACCGACGGGAGGAAGCTGCCCGGGAAGATGTACTTCTTGATGAAATCGACCGTGCGGATCGCGCGCGCGTAGTGCTGGTCGGCGATCGTGATCGCCTGGAGCAGCATCATGCCGTCGGGCTTCAGAAGCGCGCCGCACTTGCGGAAATAGGAATCGACGAAGTGATGCCCGACCGCCTCGATCATTTCGATCGAAACGGCCTTGTCGTAGCGGCCCTCGAGATCGCGGTAGTCCTTGAGCAGGACCGTGATTTGGCCGGCCAGTCCGGCGGCCGCGATGCGGGCGACCGCGAAGCCGTGCTGCTGGCGCGAGATGGTGGTGGTCGTGACGCGGCATCCGTAGTTACGCGCCGCGTAAATCGCGAATCCGCCCCAGCCGGCGCCGATCTCGAGTACATGATCGGTGGGCTTGAGCTCGAGCTTGCGGCAGATGCGCTCGAGCTTGGCCGTCTGCGCCTCTTCGAGCGTGGCTCCGGCGCGCTCGAAGATCGCGCACGAGTACATCATGTTGCGGTCGAGCACGAGTTCGAAAAAATCGTTGCCCAGGTCGTAATGCGCGGCGATATTGCGGCGGCTGCCCGCACGCGTGTTGCGATTCAGATAGTGCAGCAGCCGGCGCACTGGGCCGGTGGCGCGCGCAAGACCGCTGTCCATGCTCTGGGTCACGTCGCGGTTGCGCACCATCAGGCGCATTAGTGTAGTCAGGTCGTCCGCGCTCCAGCATCCCGCCATATAGGATTCGCCCGCGCCAAGGCTCCCACCGAGCGCCAGATCCGCATAGAAGCGCCGGTCATGCACGCGGACCGAGGCGCGCAGCTCGGCGTCTTCGATATCTTCTCCGAACGTGATTCGGTCGGGCCCATCCTCGACCGTCAAACGGCCGTAGTGCAGAGCTTCGAGCCGCGCGAGAACCATCTTGCGCGCGAGACCTTCCAATATCGCCGGACGGCGCGCGCGCGCCGCGCGTTCACCTGCGGCTACGATCGAGTCCGGCGGCGCCATCAGCTACTCGCGCCGTCCGATCTGGCCGCGTGCGCCGAGGGCGAGATCGCCTCGCCAACCGCGACCGCCTTGGCCGACTCGGCGATCGGGGCATGGGCGCCCTCGACGCGCGGCGCGCGCGACCGCCTGCGAGCCGCCGTCAGCGCATCGCCCTGCCGCGCCGGGCGCGCGGCCGCGGCCGCCTGGTGCGGCGCCGCGACCCGGCGTGAGTACAGAACATGTTCGGGGACTGGACGCAGATCCCAGATTATCCCGACCGCCGCGAGAGCCCTGAGCGCGTAGTAAGTGATATCGATCTCCCACCAGAAAAAGCCCTGCCGCACCGCCGCGGGATAATGATGATGATTGTTGTGCCAGCCCTCACCGAGGGTCAGCAGCGCCAGCGCGAAGCTGTTGCGGCTGTCGTCGCCGGTCTCGTAGCGGCGCCGCCCGAATACATGTGCGAGCGAGTTGATCGTAAACGTGCCGTGCAGCAGCGCCACGCTCGATATGAAGAATCCCCAGATCAGCATCTGCGCGCCGCTGGTGTGGAGTCCCGGCCACAGATACTCGAGCATCGCGCCCAAGCCAAACATCGCAAAGCCCGTGATGATCGGCACCAGCACATCGAAGCGATCAAGAAACCGCAGCTCGGGATACCCAGCCAGGTCGTGCACGATTTTCAAATCGGTGCCGAAATTGGCCTCCGACGTGATCCATCCCATGTGGCTCCAGATAAAGCCCTGCTGGCGCGGCGAATGCACGTCACCCGGCTCGTCGGAGCGCTGATGATGCATCCGATGATGCGACGCCCACCATAGCGGTCCGCGCTGCACGCAGGTCGCACCCAAAAGCGCGAAGCCAAACTGCGCGGCGCGCGAGGTTCGGAAGCTGCGATGGGAAAAATAGCGATGGTAGAAGCCGGTAATCGCGAACATCCGGATGAAGTAGAAGGCGGCAGCGACCGCGGCAGCGACCGGACTCCATCCGACCCAGATCACCCCAAGGCACATCAGGTGAATCGCGGCGAAGGGAATACATCGCAGCCAATCGACTTCCTGCGGACCGTCGGCGGGCGCGGCGCCGCCTGCCGCGGTGTCGAACCATCGCGCCAGAGCGATCAGAAAGCTGCGCGCGTTTGCGTATGCCATGCGGTACCTCGGAGATGCCGCGTCCCCATCGCGGCCGGTGCAGCGATTTTGCGCAGAAATCCGCTCGTGAAGGAATAGCCGCGCGCCGCGCGCTAGCGAAGCGGCGCATCGACCACGTCGTCGAAGCGCGAGTAATCCACTTCAGTGCTGCCGCCGGGGGTAAAGGTCATGATGTCAGCCAGCCGTTTGCCGAACAGGATCGCGGCGGCATCGTAGTAATGCCGCGCGTGCACGGTCTGGGAAAAGGTTTCGTCCAGCCCGGTGATCGACACGGTCAGCGCCGCATTCTCGCGCGTCAGCGACTCGGGCGTCGCATTGGCGAGCGGGCTCGATTCGTCCACGCGATGCTGCGCGGTCCAGCTAAGCGCGAACAGCGCGCTGCGGTCGCGCAGCATCGCAAGGTCGTACCAGCGCCGCACCGTTTCGCCTTCCGCGGTCTTCTCGATCCGCGTAAGGGACACGTGCATTTGCGCCTCAACGATTCGGTTCGCGCGCAGGTTGGCCATCCGGAACATCAGGGTCGATACGCCGTCGCGGCGCGAGATAACCGCGAAATTGCTGAAGCGCACCCGCGCGGTCGGCAGCGAGAACTTCGCGAACACCAGCCCGGTCATCATCGCGAGCCCAACCAGGCCGAACAGCGCCTCGACCGACATCAGCGCGTTGGACAGAAACGTGGTCGGCGTCATGCGTCCGTAGCCGATCGTCGCCATGGTTTGCACGCTGAAGAAAAACACGTCGGAGAATGAGCCCGGCCGCGTGCCACCGACTCCGCCATCGATCCAATAAACCAGCGCGAACAACAGGTTGGTGAGCACGTATGCGGCCGTGATGAAACCGAGCAGTCCGGGCCATGAGGCGATCAGCACGCGATGATACAGGTCGGTGAAGATCGAGCTGCGCGGCACGCCCGCAACCGCGCCGCCAAGATTTATCGAGGGGTGTGCGTCGCGCGGCTTCATGGCCCAACAATATATCCGACACCGCGGCCGGACGCATCGTGCGCGCCGGGCCACGCGGGAAATTGCGGTCGGCGCCGTGTATCAGGTCCGCGCGGGCGCCGCGAACCAGTCGCGAGCGTTACCGGTAAATATCATCACGGTGGCAATCACCTGCAGTACCAATTGTGTAAGGCTCAGTATCCCCGCGATCGGAGCGAAATGTAGCGTGGGCGCGAGCATCCGAAAGTATCCCGGAAGTCCCAAAACTCCAATGATCAGCAGTAGCCATCGAGCCCAGTTTTTGCGCCGCCGCGCGACCAGCCAAATGAAGCAGACGATGATCGCGAGCGTTATGGCCTGAACCCAAAAGACGAAGGTCGCGCCGCCGACCCGGCCCGCCTGTGCGACCAGCCTGGTCCACGTCAATGCCGAGACCAGCACGCCTATGCCAAGCGACAGGTACATGAGTCGTTCGAATCGCGCGACGTTGGATGGCATTTCGGTCCCCGTGATCCGCACTAGCGCGGCAGTTCCTAGCGCGCGAACGCCGCGCGCAATACGGCGCACGCCTGGTTGAGTCCCTGCCTGCCCTTGTCAAGCAGGTCCGCGAAGCTTACGAACCCATGCGTCACCCCGTCGTAGCGCTTGAGCGTGACTGACACGCCCGCCTTGCGCATCGCGGCGGCGTAGGCCTCGCCCTCGTCGCGCAGCGGATCGTGGCTGGCGGTGAGAACCAGCGCAGGCGGCAGATTGGCAAGGCTCTGCGCGAAGATGGGACAAGCCAGAGGATTTTTCGCGTCGGCGGGGCTATCAAGATAATGATTCCAGAACCATTTCATATCCGCGCGCGAAAGAACGAAGCCATCGGCCGCAAACTCGCGCTGCGAGGGCGTGTCGTTGGCCGCCGATATCGCGGGATAGAGCAGCAACTGGAAGCACAGCCGCGGACCGCCGCGCTCGCGCGCCATCAAGGCGACAGCAGTCGCCAGATTTCCGCCCGCGCTGTCTCCGCCGACGGCGATAATGCTCTCGTCGCCGCCCAGCGCGGCGGCGTTGGCGGCGCCCCATTTGGCGGCGACGTAGCAATCCTCCGGTGCGGCGGGAAATTTGTGCTCGGGCGCCAGCCGGTAATCGACCGCAATCACGATACATCCCGCGCCGACAGACAGGTTGCGGCATACGACGTCGTGCGTCTCGAGATTGCCGAGCACCCATCCACCGCCATGAAAAAAAACCAGGATGCCCATCGGAGCGGACGCCTCGGCCGGTGTATAGATGCGGATCGGGATCGCGCCGTGCGGTCCCGCGACCGCGCGATCCTCGACGCTGTAAATCTCGGGTGGGTCCGACGGCCGCGCCGCTACCAGCGCCATCATCTTGGCGCGGGCCTGCTCGGGGGTCTCCGCGCGCAGGAACATCGGACCGTCGGCGTTCGCCGCGTCGAGAAAAAGTTTCATCTGAGGGTCGAGCGCGACCGCCATCGGGATCTCCTTGTGCGCCGCGCGCGGGTGCGCGCGTGCGGTAATCGTTGTCAGGTTAAAGTAGGACCGGCTAAAACCGCAAGCGCGCCTGCACGGTCAAAGATGGACGCGGCGCAGCCGCAGCGCGTTGCCGATCACCGATACTGAACTCAGGCTCATCGCGGCGCTCGCGATAATCGGGCTCAGCAGCAATCCGAAAAACGGGTACAGCACGCCGGCCGCGATCGGCACGCCGAGCAGATTGTAGATGAACGCGAAAAACAGATTCTGCCGGATATTGCGCATGGTCGCGCGCGACAGCCGCCGCGCCTTGACGATCCCGCGCAGATCGCCGCGCACCAGCGTCACCCCGGCGCTCTCGATCGCGACATCGGTTCCGGTCCCCATCGCGATTCCGACCTGCGCCTGTGCGAGCGCCGGCGCGTCGTTGATGCCGTCGCCCGCCATCGCTACGACGTGCCCTTCGGATTGAAGGCGTTTGACCTCGGCGGCCTTATCGTTGGGCAGCACCTCGGCGCGGAACTCATCGACACCGGCTTTCGACGCGACCACCGCCGCGGTCGCGCTATTGTCACCGGTCAGCATGACGACCCGCAGTCCTTCGCGCTGGAGCGCGCGTACGGCATCCGCGGCCGACGGCTTGAGCGGATCGGCGGCGCCGATCGCGCCAGCGGGTCGTCCGTCGAGCGCGACCATCATCACCGTCTCACCGTCGCGGCGAAGTTCGGCCACGCGCGCCTCGAGCACGGCGGCGTCGAGCCCGAGCTCCGCGAACAGCGAAGGGTTCCCGAGCGCGACGCTGCGCCCGGCGACCGTGCCGGTAACGCCCATTCCGGCGATCGCGCGAAATTCCGCGACGCTTTCGAGCGTTAGCCCGCGCTCCGATGCGGCGGCGACGATCGCGGCGGCAAGCGGATGCTCGCTTGCGCGTTCGAGGCTCGCGGCGAGCCGCAGCATTTCGCCTTCGCCGGCTTTTCCGTCCGGTCCAATAGTGATCAGATGAGCAACTCGCGGATGGCCCTCGGTCAGCGTGCCGGTCTTGTCGATCAGGAGCGTATCGACCCGCTCGAGCGTTTCGAGCGCTTCGGCGTTGCGCACCAGCACGCCTTCGGATGCGCCGCGGCCGGTCCCCACCATGATTGCCATGGGAGTGGCGAGTCCAAGAGCGCATGGGCAGGCGATAATCAGCACTGCGACCGAGTTCACGATCGCGTGGCCCAGGCCGAAGCCGGCGGCCAGCCATACGAAGAAGGTAACCACCGCGACCGCGGCCACAATCGGTACGAAGTACGCCGCGACGCGATCGGCCAGGCGCTGGATAGGAGCGCGGCTGCGCTGCGCCGACGCGACCATCTGCACGATCTGCGCGAGCAGAGTTTCGGCGCCGACCCGCTCAGCGCGCATCACGAAGCTGCCGGTCCCATTCACGGTGGCGCCAATCGCGCGGTCGCCGGGATGCTTCTCGACCGGGATCGGCTCGCCGGTCACCATCGATTCGTCCACCGCGCTTTGACCCTCGAGCACGCTTCCATCGACCGGAACCTTTTCGCCGGGGCGCACGCGCAGGCGGTCGCCCGGATGGATTTGATCCAGTGGCAGGTCGGCTTCGGAGCCGTCGCTGGAAACGCGCCGCGCGGTCCGCGGCGCCAGATCGAGCAGGGCGCGAATTGCGCCGCTGGCGCGGCCGCGCGCGCCCAGCTCGAGCACCTGCCCGAGCAGGACCAGCACTGTGATCGACGCCGCCGCTTCATAGTAGGTGGGAACCAATCCGTGCGCGTCGCGCATCGCGGCGGGGAACCATCGCGGAAAAACGCTGGCGATAACGCTGTAGCCGTACGCCACGCCGACTCCGCTCGAAATCAACGTGAACATGTTGAGATTCATGCTCCGCAGCGAAGCGTAGCCGCGCTGGAAAAACACCGCGCCCGCCCACAGCACAACCGGCGTCGCCAGCGCCAGCATCAGCCACTGCGCGGTCGCCATCGTAACGACGGCCCCGACCCACGCCTCGGGCAGCATCCCGAGCGCGAGAATCGGGACGGTCAACGCGAGCGCGATCCAGAAACGGATCGTCATGTAGGCAAGTTCGGGGTTCGCTTCTTCGACACCGGCCAGCGCAGATACCGGCTCGAGCGCCATCCCGCAAATCGGGCAGGCGCCCGGCGCGGCGCGGATGATCTCGGGATGCATCGGGCAGGTGTATTGCGAGCCGGCCGGCGCCGCCGCGGCCATCGCGGCCGAGCGCTCCGCGGCGGAGGCGCCTGCGTCGGCAAGAAATTTATCCGGGTTGGCCTTGAACAGCGCGACGCACTTGTCGTTGCAGAAATAATAGGAAACGCCGCCATGCACGACCAGGCGATCGGTCGCGGCGCTATCGACTTCCATCCCGCACACCGGATCGATCGCGATCGCAGCAGCGGAGGCGGCGTCGCCGTCGTGATGATGCCCGTGATGCGTGTCATCCATTGCCGAAACCTCAGCGGAAGTTGCCGCGTTCCCGGCTACCATGATACTCTGGGGGAGTATCTGACGAAAGGGAAATCACCCATGCCCGAATCGAGCGCGCCGCCAGGCCGGCGAGCCAAAACCAAATCCCAGCCGCGGCCCACGACGCTGGTGCGCGAGCTGACCGCGCGGCTTGAGCGCGCCGAGGGCCAGTTGCGCGGCATCAAGCGCATGATCGGCGCGAACGCCTACTGTATCGACGTGCTGCAGCAGGTCTCGGCCGTCCGCCGCGCGCTCGACCGGCTCGCGCTGATGATAGTCCGCGATCATCTCGAAAGCTGCGTGAGCGACGCGATCATGCGCCGCGGCGCGCCGGCGAAAATCAAAGAGCTGGTCGATACGCTGGATCGGTTCCTGGCGTGAGCACCGCCGCCATGATTGCGCGCGAACGCGTGCGCGGACCGCGCTCGCGGCTCGGCGCGGAGCTGGCCGCGCTGATTTACATCGCGCTGGTGGCCGAGGTGGCGACCGCGACCGGCGCGTTTTACGTGATGTTTCCGGAGCTCGGCGCGCTGTCGCACGACGTTCTCACCCGCCCCAACGGACGCTGGGCGCGCGCGCCAATCGCGTTGATGGCGACCCCGGCGCTGACCGCGATCATCGGAATATTCGTCACCCGTGCGATGCCCTATGGTTTCCTTTCCGTGATGCTTACGGTGGGCGGCGCATTGATTGTGATCTTCGCGATCCGCTCGCCGATCGCACCGGCGATTTCGGCGGGACTGCTGCCGCTGGTGCTGGGAGTAAAAAGCTGGTGGTACCCGCCCGGCGTGCTGTTCGGCACGGTATTGTTGGCGGCGCTGTCGGTGGGCTGGAAAAGTTTGGGCGGGAGCGGAGCCGAAGCGCCATCGGAAAGCGCGCGCGACGACAACCTGTCCGCGGACGCGCTCGAGGCCTCACCGGCGGGCTACGGATGGATCGGTGCGCTGATGATCTTCGTGGCGCTCGCGACGATAGTGGCGACCGTGACCGGCCTGCGATTCATCCTGTTTCCGCCGCTGGTGGTGATCGGCTACGAGATGCTCGGGCATCCGGATATCTGCCCGTGGGCGCGGCGCCCGCTGTCATTGCCAATCGCCTGCTTTCTGACCGCGGCGGGGGGCCTGGTGTGTGTGCGATTTTTCGGCGTGGGCGCGCCCGCGGCGGCGCTCGCGATGGCATGGGGCATCGCGGTGCTGCGCGTCTTCGATCTGCACATCCCGCCCGCGCTCGCGATCGCGCTATTGCCGATGGTGATGACCGCGCCGACGATCGCCTATCCGCTATCGGTCGGAATCGGCACGCTGATGCTCACGGTGTGGCTTATTGCCTGGCGGCGAATCACGATCGTGGATGCCGGATAGCGCCGCGCGCTGAGCGCTCCGCTATTGCGGGACCGGGCGGAACAGAGCGCGCCATCGGGCGCGGAACCACGGCGCTCCGTCGCGCGTGCCGTGTACGCTGGCGGCGACCGCCATCGCGCCGTTTTCGATCTTGCAATCGAGAAGCGTGGTTTCATCGACGTGAAAGGTCGCGCCGTTTCCGCCCGGCTTGACGCGAAACTCGTCGAAGCCAAGCTGCGAGCGCAGCCGCGCGTAAACCCGACCGTCGGTCGCCAGCGTATCAACCCGGCCGCGGGCGTGGATGATCTTGTCGGTGGGCGCGATTCCAGTCTGGCTGAAGGTCAGTTTGAAAGGGCCGTCGCCGATCCGCTTGTAGCAAAGGCGGTAGGTTTTCGGGGTCCAGTAACCGACCTTATGCGCGCCGGGCAGCCGCTCGAGCGTGTCGAGCAGATCCACCTGCCCTTGCCAGCATCCGCGAAACACCGCCGGCAGCACCGGCGCCGATTGGGTCATCATCGCAGGCGGTAGCGCGGGCGGCGGCGCGACTGTTGGCAGTGCGGGCGGCGGTGCGGGCGCCGCGGCGGGAGTCGCCGCGGGCGCGATCTGGAGCATGTCGCCCTGCGCGGGGCGCATCGGCGCGGAAGTGGCGCGCGGATGCGGCGTGAGCTGCGGCGCGATCTGCCCGACGCCGGGAGGCTGCACCTGCATCATCGTTTGCGCAAACGCGCCGCGCGCCGCCAGCGCAAGAATCAATCCAGCCGCGGCCGTGACACGCATGATCGGTCGATTCATCTGGAGCAGCATAGCGTACGGGCGCAGCGCGGATAGACCCGCAAAGCATGCGCATATACGATTCTGACATCCGCAACCGATGGCGTCATCAATGAATGAAAAGCCCTATAACTTCGAAACGGAATGGTCCCAGTCACAGGTTCCAGCAACCGGGCGGCGCGCACAGGCGCATCGGATCGCCGGCGCGATGCGCCGCGTGATCGACCATCTGGTGCAGGTCGCGGCGCCCGAAGAGGATCTTCGAGCGGCGGCCGACGCGCTGGAAAAATACGCCGAGCGGCTGTCCAAGTATCCCACCTCACGCGTCTATGAAGGCTTTGCGGAAGTCGCCAATGCCGGAGATACCCACGTCTTTTTCGATCATAGTCCGCTGATCGGGATGGCCAATCCGCTCGCGCCGCCAATTCGCCTGGTCGTCGCCGGCGATCGCGTCGAGGGACGCGCCACCTTCGGCGTCGCATACGAGGGTCCTCCGGGCCACGTCCACGGCGGGTGTATCGCCGCGGCGTTTGACGAGGTGCTCGGGATGGCGCAGTCGCTGACCGGGAATCCCGGCATGACCGGAACGCTCACGGTGCGCTATCGGCGCCCGACTCCGCTGCTCAAGGAATTGGTGTTCGACGCGCGGGTGGACAGGGTCGAGGGCCGCAAGATTTTCACCCGCGGCACGGTCTCCTGCGAAGGGCGGCTCACGGCCGAGGCCGAAGGCGTCTTTATCGCGGTGGGCCACGAGCGCTTCATGGCGATGGCGTCGGAGTTCACGCGCGACGACGGCGTCTGAATTTATCTGGATTGATTGATCCGGATCGCCTGATATCGTGGGGGTATGAAGCAAAGTTTTTCGATTTGCTCGGGCATAGCTATCGGAGCCGCGATTGGCGCTGCGATCGGTTTCACCCTCCATAATCCTGGAATCTGGATGGCAATCGGCGCGGCGGTGGGGCTTGTGGTCGGCGGAGCAGTCGGCCGCAGACGAAGCCTTAAAGTCTAATCAGCCGGGACGAATCAATCCCGACAGGCCGGCGAACAAAAGGGGCGTCAGGATCCATCCGGCCAGGATATGCAGCCACAGGTACCATCGCAGCAGCATCGCAGGAAGGTTGATTGCTCCCGATTTTGATGGCTGCGAATCACGCGAGCGGTGGCGCGTACGATGACGCGGGTTGGGGCACCAGAAATCGCCTTGATGAAGGTCCACCAGCGGCAAAAAATTTTCGAGCGAGTAGACCAAGGCGCTGAACGGCGGATAATGCGGCGGCGTATCGCCGGTCTCGGCGAAAGTCCGGTAGGCCGCCTGCTTGGTCGGTGTGATCACCTGGTATCGGTAGCCGGCGCCAAACAGAATCGCGCCCAGAATCACGAATCCGCCGATCCACCATAGCGCGCGCAGCGGCCGGTACCCGTAGCCGATGGTCGCCTCGAGCAGCAGATTCCACGCGCGCTCGTCCGCATCCTGATGCCCCAAGCGGCGCTGCGCCACGTGCTGGGCGATCAGCACCTCGATCGCGCCGTCGTCGCGGCCATCTTCGCGCAGCACCTTGGCGAGCTGCCGGTAGGGGCGCGGGCGGTAGCCGGGAGCTTGCAGCGCGAGCCAGCGCAGACGCTCGCCGGCGGTCGCGGGACCACCGATTATCGCGTTGTAAGCGAACCCATCGACATTCAAATTCCCGGCCGCGGGCCAGCTCTTTCGGTCGTCGTACAGCGCCTGCGCGGTGGTACCGGCGAGGTCGAGAATCGTGCCCGGAGTATGCGTGATGCCGTCCCAGTAAAGCGATCCCGCGATCTGCGCGCGCCCGGCGTCGAGGCCATTGGCGCCACCGCCCAGGAATTGCGCGCCTTTGAAGCTCAGCGATTGGCCGATTCGCGCCAGCCTGAAATCAACGACCCCATCGGTGATGAACCCTTGATCGAATTCCGCGTCGCCGCCGATACGCGCCTCTTGCGCGGAGATCGAGTCCGCGCCCGCGCCGATCACGCGCGCACCCGAGAGATCGAGGCTGCCGCCGATTTTGGCGCGGAACAGGCTGACCGACGCGTAGCGCCCAAACTGCATCTCGAGGTCGCCCTCGATCGTCGCCATATCGACGCTGACCGCGCCGGTGCGGCTGGCGCGCAAATCAAGCGTCCGCAGCTTGGAATTCGACGCGTCGATCCCGCCGGGAATATAGCATTGGAAGATCGTGATCGGTTTGCCGATCGTAAGGAATGAAAGATCCAGGAGCCCCGAGATTCGGGCGGCGGCGATTCCAAGCCCGCTCTGATCCATCAGCGCATAAGCCTGCGGGTCGCGGTACAGCCAGCGCAAGATCGCGGCGCGAACGGTGCGCTCGGGTCCCCATTTTTCGGCCTGCGTCACGTCGTTGCCGGCGGCGCCGGGGCCGGGCGCCGGACCGAGCCATTTTAGTTCGCGCTCGGGCGCGGCGCGCACCGTCATCCGTTCGGCCGCGCTCAAGGCGCCAAAACGTTCGGTCGCCAGATGCTCAAGACGTTCGGCGGCGGCCAGCGCAGGATCGCGCAGAGCCACGGGCGTTGGCGCGGCGTGCGCGAAACCCGCAATCGTGGCGCAGATTATGGCCGTCACGACGGACCTGCGAACGATTGCGATTTTTGGACTGCGCAAAGCGGATACGCCGTCAGACGGCGGCCATCTCAAGCCATCGCCGATCGAGTTTGGTGACCGGCCGCGCGCCGATATAGGCCGCTAGCGCCTGGCTGGCTTCGTCTTTGCGCCCCGCCTTGATCAGGCTCATCAAGCGCGATTCGAGAAAGACGCCGCGTTGCTCGTCGCTGCCGCCGCCGATCGCGATCTCAGGCAGAATCGGCGCAAGGAGCGCCGCCGCGCGGTCGTATTCGCCGCGCGCATACGCGACGCATCCACGCGCCTGGGCAAGACCGACTTGTCCCCACACCCGGGCGGCGTTTCCGCTCTGGCGCTCGGCATGGCGGCGCGTTTCGTCGAGCGCGCGATCGACCTCGGCCGACTCGCCGGCGCGCTCGAGCGCGAACAGATAGATCGAGGTCAGGAACGGAAAAACCTGCTCGTGGGCTTTGGCGCGCACATGCGGCGCAATTTCGCGCCAGCGCGGCCCCACCTCGCCGCCGGCCAGCTCGATGTACCACAGCAGCAGGATCGCGTCAGTGTGCTCGACAACCGCGTCGGGCTGAAAACCCCAGACCCGCCGGCGATACGCGTCGAGCACGCGCGCGAAATCCAGCTCGGCGCGATAGAACGTGGCCAGATGGAAGGTGTTGTGCGACTGGATGTACTGCCCGAAGCGCCGCCAGGTTGGCGCGTAGCGCTGCATCGCCTCGATACCTTCGGCGATCCTCGCGTCGCCGGCCCATACGTGGGCCAGGCAATGCTGCGCCCACATCGTGAGGGGATCCTGTTCGAGCGCTGCGCGCGCGACCTCTTCAGCCCGCGAGCGCATCGCGTTGAGCTCGAGCGCGAAGGCGAGCATCGCTTGCGCTTGCGGCGAATCAGGGTTGGCGGGTGCGATCCGCTCCATAAAGCGGAGCTGTCGATCCGCAAGGCCGGTTTCAAAGAAATGAAATTCCGCGATTTTCGCCGCCAGCAGGTCGCGCGGCCATCGTGCCGCGATCTGTTCGTACAATTCGAGCGCGCGCGTGAAGTCGCCCTCGCATCCGGCGCCCGCGGCGTCGATAAAAATCCGTTCGCGCTCGGTCAAATCATCAATCCGCTCGCGCGCCCGCGCCAGATAGGGCAGCGCGTGGCGCGACTGCGCGGTTGATTGCGAGAGCGCGAACAACGAGGCCGCGCACGCCTGCACCATCGCACAGTCGCGATGCGCGCCAGCAGCGGCGACGATTGCATCCATCCCGGGCTTCAGCGCGATAGCGGCATCGGCGTAACGATCGATCGCGGCGACGGCATCGTCAGAGCCGGTGGTGACTGGAAGTCCGCGGAAATCAGTTTTCATCATGGCTATGGCGCGACGGCTCGCTATGCGGTCCGCGCGGCGGGCGGTGCGCAATGTTTCGAATGTTTCGATTGCTTCGAGGATAGCCAGCGATAGGCGCATATGCTAGAGTTTATAACTCTGGCGGATTCTCTGGAGGCGCTCGCGCAAACACTCATGTTGGCCATCGAACGAAATAAGACGGTATCGGCCCGTGGGTGCGTGTTCCTTCCGCTTCCTGTCCATTAGGTAGCATCAGAAACCGGAATTGAAAGGCGACCCCGGGTGCAGCGCGCATCCAGGGCCGCCTTTTTCTGTTCGTGGCCGTCAATCCCTCACTCGATGACAGACAGGGGACGAAAAATATGCTCGTGGAAGTAAACAATCTGACCAAGCGCTTCGGAAGTTTCACCGCGGTGGACGGCGTGAGCTTTGGGATCGAGCCCGGCGAGATTATCGGGATGCTGGGGCCTAACGGCGCGGGCAAGACCACGACGATCCACATGATTCTGGGCCTGATTACGCCCAGCGCGGGCGAGGTGCGGATTTTCGGCCACGATATCCAGACGCATCGCGAGGAAATTCTGCAGGCGATCAACTTCACCTCGCCATACGTGGCGTTTCCGTACCGGCTGACGGTGCTCGAAAACCTGCTGGTGTTCGCGCGGCTATACAACGTGCCGCGCCGGCGCGAAAAGATTGACGAGCTGCTCGAGATGTTCGGGATCGCCGACCTGCGCGATAAACCCGTCGTGCGGTTGTCGTCGGGCGAAAACACGCGCGTGGGGCTGGCCAAGGCGATGCTCAACGATCCGCGGCTGCTGTTGCTCGATGAGCCGACCGCGTACCTGGACCCGGAAATCGCGTGGCAGGTGAAGGAACTGATGATGCGCGTACAGCGCGAGAACGGCACCACCATCCTGTACACCTCGCACAACATGGCCGAGGTCGAGCAGATGTGCTCAAGGATCGTGTTTCTCAATCACGGCCGCGTGATCGCGCAGGGCACTCCGATCGAAATCACGCACGCGATTCTCAAGGAAGAGCGGGACGAGCCCGCGCTCGAAGAAGTCTTCCTGCGCGTGGTGCGGGAAAGGATTAGCGCATGAAACTACATCGTGTAACGGCGGTAATCGTTCGCCACTGCTACGAAGCGCGGCGCAACGTGGATCGCTTCATGGACATGGTTTACTGGCCGGTGCTGGACATCATCCTGTGGGGATTTTTCACGATCTACCTGCGCCAGGGCAATCATCTGCGCCCGGATTTGATCAGCTTTCTGCTCGGCGCGGTGATCCTGTGGGGGATTTTCTTCGCCTTCCAGCGCGACATGACGGTCGGTTTTCTCGACGAGCTATGGGCGCGCAACATGATCAACCTGTTCTCGTCACCGCTGGGCGTATGGGAGTACATCACGGGACTCATCTGTGTGAACCTGGTGAAGGTGGCGGTCGGCTTTGCATGCGCCAGCGCGATTGCGGTCGTGGCGTACAAGTTCAATATCATGCCGCTGCTCGGCGCGTTTCTACCCTTCATGCTGAACCTGATTCTGTTCGCCTTCGCGATCGGGATCATCATGTCCGGGCTGATCGTGCGTTACACCACGCGAATCCAGACGCTGGCGTGGAGCTTCGCCGGGCCGTTGCAGCCAGTCTCCTGCGTATTCTACCCGATCAAATCGCTGCCCAGCATTCTGCGCGCGGTCGCCTGGATGCTGCCGACTACGCATGCGTTCGAAGGGATGCGCCAAATTCTGGCCGGCGGAGGATTCTCGCGCGTCCACTTCTGGTGGGGCATCGGCCTGAACGCGAGCTACTTCGCCGCGGCGATCCTTTTCTTCAACTGGATCTTCGCCTCCGCCCGCAACAAGGGCCTGCTGGTGAAGCTCGAGTAGCGGCACGGACCAACGGTGTGCCGTGCGCGCCCGGAGACTCACCACCCGGCGCAACGGCCGACCCGTGGGATGCGAGAGACGGGGACTATTCCGTGGGGTTTTTCGTGGCAGCGGAGGGCTCGAACACGACCGAGAAGTGTTCGCCCTTGCGCTCATAGACCGCGACGTCGAACGGATCCTGTCCAGTGCGCAACCGCTCGATCTTCTGGCCGATCATTTCGAGGCGCTTTTCGAGCGCAAGCGTTGAGACATTCGGTTTATTTCTCATGGCTGTCACCGGATCGAACTCAGGTTTTACTTTAGCAACTTTGCGAGGTTCTGCACAGGCTCCGACGGGGCATTCGTGGCATCACTGGTAGCCGCTCTGTCGAGAAGATCGAGTAGTTGAACCAAAATCGCCTGAAACGGGATGATTAGCGGCGCGAACTGTTCACTCAATTGTCTCGCATTGAGCATTCCGGCACGGTCGGAGTGAATGTTCAGCACCCCCAGCTTTAGCTCGCGATTTTCAAACCGAGAGACCGGAAGCGAGACGAAACTTCGAACCGTGGCCGAACGCGTGGCGAAATACGCTTCCAGCTCCGCGATGATGTCTCCAGAAAAATCGCCTTGATTCTTACACCACTCGCCGAGGGTGTTGGTATCGCTATACCCGTCGAGCGCGTTACGGATGAAGGCAAAAGGCGCGCCGGGAGCACCCGCCATCGAAGACTGTCCGCCGTCCGCCAGATCCGCGGCACCGGCAAAGCCATCGGAACTAGCGTCGGATCTGGTTTGTCAGGAGCCACGCGAGTGCTGGTCGAGAGTTCGCAGTCAAGATCCAATATCCCTTCGAGCTGCCTGAGATCGGTCGCCGGATCGCAAAATTTCAATCTACGCTGTACGCCTGCGGCCTCGGCCTCGGTGAGCCCCCCCACCGCGCGAAACCGCATGATGTTGACCGCGTAGAGGGTATTGGGTGGTTGTCGATCAAATTTCTGCGCGAGGGTTCCGATTCCCGCGCAGACGATCCGGATCGCTTTCTGGATGGCCTCCTTAGGGCTGGCGGCCGGCAGAACCTCGCTCAAGACAGCAAAGCGATCGCTGTAAATGCTTCCGAACACGTAAAGAAAATCCGGGGGCGGAACCGTCCGAATCAGATTCGCAAGCTCGTCGGCCTTGCCGTATAAATCGCGAGTGGCGTGGTCGCGTCGCTGTCCGGCGACAAACTGTCCGAGGAAAAAGAGGAAGGCGGACACGAGCGCGGTCGCCCAAAACACCGCCGCCTGCCAAGGTACGGGGAGCCGCAGGCGCGAAAAAGGAAACTCTGACTGTATCTGCCCCGTGTATAGAGTTCCGAACAGCCCGGCCATCAGGGTCAGCAACGCGACCACCGCTGCGAGGAGCGCCCCGCTCGCGGCGGTGAGCACCTCCCGCAGTTTCCGTCCCAGCGAATCCCCCTTCATAACGACCATTCAATCCCAGAAGCGCCGAGTGCCTGCAACCGGCGCGAATCCCTCACCGCCGCGGCATATCCACCGCGCCCACGGCGTAGGCCACGGTCGCCGATGCCGTCAGCAGATCCGCCGTGGACTGGATCATCGTGAAGCGGGCGTTGGCCAGCGCCGTGTCGGCGGTGAGCAGCTCGACGATTGTACTGAGTCCCTGCCGATAGGTCTCAAGGTTGTCGTTGTATGATTCCTGCGCGGCGGCGAGTAGCGCTTGCGCGAACTGATACTTCTTCGCCGCGGTCTGAAAATCGTAATAGGAACGCCAGACCTCGGCGATGGTCTCGAGCTCGAGCGACTTGACGCTCTCGCGCTCGGCCGCGCGTTCCGCCTCGGTGCGGCGGTCGTCGTTCACACGGCTGAACCCGGTGAAGATGTCCCAGCGCAGAGTCAGCAGGGCCGCGTACTGCGGCGATGCGCTCTTGATCACGTTCGCGTCCGCAAAATTGTACCACCACGCCTGCTCGCCATAGTCCGCGCCGGCTGCGACAACCGGATACCATCGCGCGCGCGAGCGCTTCTCGGCCGCCACGCTGGCCTGATACTTCGCCGCTTCTGCTTCGAGGTCGGGGCGCTGATGAAGCGCCGCGCCGATCAACTGCTCGACTTCCTTGCCCAGTGTCTTCGGCACCGGCTGATTTTCGAGCGGCTGGATTTCCAGCGGCTCATCGGCCGCGACTCCCACCGCGACCGCGAGCGCGGCGCGCGCATCGTTGACCAGCGTGCGCGCGCTCTCGAGCTCGAAATCGGCCTGCGCCTTGCGCTCGCGCGCGAGCAACAGCGCGGGCTCGGTGGCAAGCCCCAAATCGACGCGGCGCGCAACCGCCGCCAGGTCGGTGCTCGCCAGCTTAAGGTTCTCAGCCGCCGCTTGCACCGCGGCCTGCGCCGCCGCGACCGCGTAGTAGGAACGCTGCACGGCGAATACCACCGTCTGCATGGTCCGGTTGAAGCCGAAATTGGCGGCGGCGAGCTGCTGGCGCGCCAGCTCCGAGTCCGCGCCGCGCCGTCCGAAGTCGAGCAGCGTGTAGGTCAGCTCGGCCATCGGCGACGCGGACCATTGCTTGATCACCGCCGGCCCGGGCGCGACCTGGAACAAGAGCCTGTTGTAGCCGCCGTCGGCCTCGAAGCTCGCGTGTGGATAGTAGGGCGCCTGCGCGATTGCGTACGCGGCGGCCGCGGCGCGGGCCGATTGCCACGCTTGGCGGGTGCGCGGATTGAGCCGCAGCGCCAGATCGATAAGCCGCGGCAGATCGTAGCGTGCCGCGCCTGCCGCCGGACGCAGCCCGTGCGCCGATCGCGTGATCTCCTGGGTCACCGCCGCGAGGCGATATTGCGGCGCGGTGGGCGCCGTCGGCTTCCATGGCTGATCGGCCGCAACCGGCGAATATAGGTCCGGCGCGATCTCCGGACGTTCCGTGTAGCGGGCGCATCCCGCGGCAAACGCAGCCAGTATCAAGGCCGCCGCGCCGATCGAAACGCGCGGGCAGGAAAACTTGCGGCGTCGATGCCCGTCAGCGGGAGTCGGATAATTCCGGATCGTTGCCAACTTCATAAAGCCCCCGAAAGTGGATATTTCAAATCCGCCAGCTGGCTCATCCCGGCCGCGGTCCGCATCAGAGTAACCCGCAAGCGCGGCAAAATCGCGCCGCTCGAAAACCATTTCGCTGCCCTGGCGATGATGCGTGCGGACCAGCGGGCGCGTAGAATCTCCACGGCATGAATCGAAACGTGCGATGGATACTGCCGCGGGCGGGCGCCGCCGCGTCGGCGACGTTCACGGCGGCGGGATGCGACCCGATCGTCAATATCGCGGGGGCGAACTTCCCGAGCTGGCTGGTGGCCGCGATCGCCGGCGCGGTCTTGGCCGCGCTCCTGCGCCCGGTGTTCGTCGCGATCGGTCTCGAGCGCTACCTGTGGCCGCTGCCGGCGGTTTACGCGAGCCTCGCGGTGCTGCTCGGATGCGTTTTCTGGATGATCTTCTTCAACCGGGTATAAAGGCCTGACTGTGGCTCCTGAAGACGACGCGGGCGCGGATAATCCGCTGCTCAAGACCATCGGGCGCCTCCTGAGCGTCGGTATAATCGCTGCCGCTGCCGCCGCCGCGCTGTTCGTCACGCGCCTGTATTACATCTATCCGCGCACCGACGACGCATACGTGCGCGCCAACCTGATCGGCGTGGCGCCGCACGTGAGCGGACCGATCGTCAAGCTGCCGATCGTCGATAATCAGCATGTGCGCAAGGACGAGCTGCTGTTCGTCGTTGATCCGCGCCCCTACCAGGCGGCGCTCGACGCGCTGGTCGCCAAACTGCAGTTGACCGACCTGCGGATCCAGGGCCTGAGCGCCGCAATCGCCGCCGCGCAGGCCGAACAGAAGCGCCGCGAGGCCGACTTGGCTTACGCGCGCCAATACCTGCATCGAATCGAGCCGCTGCTGGCCAAACATTACGTCACCGCCAATGACGTCTTCGATGCGCGCAGCAAGATGCGCGCGGCCGACGCCGCGGTGGAAAACGCGCGCTCGACTGTGCGCCAGGCGCGAAACGAGCTGGGCCAGTATGGCGATATCAACGCGCGCCGCAAGCAGGCGCAAGCCGAAGTAACCGACGCGCGGCTCAATATCGAATACTGCCACGTGCGCGCCCCGTTCGACGGCTACGTGACCAATCTCAATATCGCGGTGGGTCAGTACGCCAACGAGGGCAAGGACGTGCTGAACCTGATCGACAACCGGGTGTGGTACGTGGTCGCTAATTTCCGCGAGAATTTTCTCGATCATATCCGGCCCGGAATGACCGCGCGGATTTACCTGCTCAGCTACCCTAACCATCCCTTTCACGGAATCGTGCAGGGCGTCGGATGGGCGCTTTATCAGCAAAATGGCGCCAGCATCGAGGGACTGCCGCAGGTCGAGCCGACGCTCAACTGGGTGCGGCTGTCGCAGCGCTTCCCGGTGCGTATCACACTGGATCATGGCGATCCGAATTTTCCGCTGCGCACCGGGCAGACCGCGGTCGTAACGATCCAGGGTTTCCGCTAGCGATGGCGACCGCGCCGGGCACAGGACTTCGCTCGAGCCTGCCGCTGGCACGACTCGCGGCGGCGGGGGCGCACGGCTTTGTACGACGGATTGACTGGCTGTTCGGCGCGCTGGCCCCCGACCTGACGGCGCATCCGCGGCGCGCACGCAGCGCCCTTCGCACCGCAGTCATTTGCGCGCTTGGGTTCGGCCTGATGGCTGCCGCGCACGCCGATTCGTTGCTGGGCCCGTATGCGCTGTGGACCATCGCGTCGGCGGGTGGCGTGCGAATAACCCCGCTCGCCGCACTGCGCTATATCGTCATCACGGGCGCGATGCTGGCGCTTTCGGTGCCGATGGCGGGCCAGCTCGCCGAGGCGCCGTGGCTGATGCTCCCGTTTCTGGGCGTGGTCGCGATGGCGTTTCGGTACCTCATGACCGTGCGGCGGCTCCCCTATGCGTGGGTGATCGTCGAGATCACATTCTTGACCTCGTTCTACCTGGTGGTGTTCGAGCCCCGTGATTTCGGAGTCGAAGTAGCCGCGACCTTCGGCGGGGTGGTCATCAGTTTCATCCTGGTCGCGCTGTTCGACACCGTGCTGTGGCCCGATCCCGCCGACGCCACGCTGACCGCGATGCTGGGGCATAGCTTGGGACGCACCCGCGCGCGGCTCGGGCAAGCGATGGCGCTGTACTTCGCGCCACGGGGAAAATTGAATGCGAAAATTCCCGGCTTCATGTCCGACCTGCCAGCGCATCTGGCGGTGCTCGAGCGCGCCGTTCAGGAGGGCGCAAGTTCCGAGCGGCGCGCGGTTTTACTCGGCGCGATCACGCTCGAGGAGCGGCTGCATATCGAGGTTGACCGCCTGATTGTGACCGCGCTCGATCCGCAGCTTGGTGATACGCGCACGATGTTGCGGCCCGAGATCGAGGCAACGGTCCGCGCCCTGGACGCCGCGCTCGCCGAGCGCGAGGTGGAACTCGCGCGCGGTGAAATTTTATATGGCGAGAACGCCACCGGACCGTCCGCCACCTTGATACCGCCGGCGATCGCCGCGCTCCAGACACGGCTGGCTGCCTTACGCCCGACCTTGCTCGCACAGTCCACGGGGACCGAGGCCGCCAACCTGGGCGCATTTCTGGACGGGCTTGGGCGGATCGGTGACCTCGCCGAACGCGGCCTCGAGGAGCCGTGGCTGCGGGACGCGCAGCCCGAACCCGAGCGCACCTCCGAGATCGATCCGGCGCTGGTGCACTATTCGCTCAAGGTGGGGCTCGCCATCGTCAGCGCATTCGTTATCGGCTTCACGACTCAGCGCGCGGACCTGTCGGTGATCATCACCACGGTGATTATCGCCGGGCTTCCGACCTATGGCGCAACGCTCAACAAGATGCTCCTGCGGCTGGGCGGCAACCTCTTCGGCGGCGCGGTGGGCATCCTTGCGATCATCGTCGTGACGCCGAATTTCGAGACCGTTCCGGTCTATATGCTGGTCGCCTTCATCGCGCTGTTCATCGCCGATTACGTGGGACTCGGCAACGGGCGCCTGGCATACGCGGGACGCCAGATGGGCAGCGCGTTCGTGTTCACGTGGGCGGGAATCAGGCCCAGCGAAGCGATCACGACCCCGCTCTATCGCGTGTGGGGAATACTGCTCGCGATGGTGGTGCTGACCGTGGTGTTCAGGTTGCTGTGGCCGGAATACGCGGGTGACTCGATGCTGCCGCGGTTGCGCAAAATTCTGCGCGCGACGCTCGACCTGATGCCGGGAGGCGCTGCGGCCGGCGCGATCCGCGCGATCCATAACGCCGACGCCGGCATCACGCGGCAGTTGGCGGAGTTGCTCGCGGTGGCGGACGACGCGCGTCTGGAGGGTCGCGCCAGCGGCGGCGATCCCGACGCAATCGTAAATGTCTCGGGCACGCTGCGGCGTATCGCGCATCGCCTGAGCGCGCTCAGCACGACGCGGCTCGAAGCGCCGGCGCCCGCGCTCTCGCCAGAGGCGGAAGCCGTGCGCGGGCGGCTTATCGCGGCGATGCGCACGCGGCTCGAAGCATGGCGCGAACATTTCGAGGGCGCGCACTGCCGTAGCAGCCGCGCGGCACTCGCGCTGGTGGCATCCCACGCGCCTGATGAAATGGAAGTACCCTTGAGGGAGTTTACCGACCGCGTCGCCGACGCCGGATTCGCGCTGATTGCGGGATGGCCGACGCCGATGCGGATTCAGCTCATGGCCGAACTCGCGTCGCTCACGCGGCTGGTCCGGTTGTTCGCGAATCTTGACCGCGAGATGGCCCGCGTGGCGCGACCCGCACGCGCACCGGGCGCCTGACCCGATGACGGCGGTATCAGAGCGCGCGAATTCGGATAATCAGCGGCGTTTGCGGGCGGCTTTGGCCACCGGCTCATCCTTGGGACGATACTGATCGACGTGCAGCTTGCGGCCTTCGAGTTCGGTGTCGTGGAAGAAATGCGCGGCGTTGATCGCGTCGTCCACCTCGAGCATTTCGACGAACCCGAACCCGCGCGATACGCCCGAGAGCTTGTCGGTGATGACCAAGGCTCCGCCGACTTTGCCGATGCGTGAGAACAGTGTCGTCAAGTCATCGCGCGTAACCGATTCCGCCAAGTTTCCTACATAGACTCTGGGCACTGTGCATCCTCCGTCATTGAATGAATCGAAGCGTGGCGCCGGTCATGGCACCGCCGCCGCACCCGCCGAGCGAAACCTGTTGCGTAGAGAAAGACTGAGCGGGCATTGGCTGCCCGCCCAGATGCGATCAATACTTACCAGCGGTTTCCACCGCCGCCACCGCGGCGCTCTCCGCCTCCACCGCCGCCGCCGCCACCACCTCCGCCACGACGGTTTCCGCCGCCGCCACCACCGCCTCCGCCGCCAAACCCGGCCTCACGCGGCTTGGCTTCGTTGACGCGGATGTTGCGGCCTTTGAGCTCGGTCTCGTTCAGGAGCTGGATCGCCTTCGCAGCTTCTTCCGGCGTCGACATCTCGACGAAGCCGAATCCCTTTGACTGACCCGAGAACTTGTCCGTGATAACCGCGGCGCTCTGCACCGCACCGGCCTGCGCGAACAGTTCTTCCAGGTCGTGGCTAGTAACCGAGTAGGCAAGGTTGCCTACGTACAATTTGCTGGGCATTAAGTGCCCCTCCATCAGTAAATGCCGGGAAGCTATCGAACAGAGACCCCGGGACCATCCCGGGTCTGAGTACAGGAAGGCATCCGAGCGTTATGCCGCCATGATAAGGCTTTTCCGCTCCTGAGGATAGAGGGCAAGTTCCGCGTCGCCAGCGCGATTAGCTGATCGCACGGTTCGCGGGTTGACGAATGATCGGTTTAGGGCCTTTAATGCGCCTCATGGCTGGAATTGTTTCATACGGTTCTTATGTCCCGTACCGGCGGCTCAAACGAGCCGCGATCGCCGCGATGCTGGGGGTGACTGCCTCCAAGGGCGAGCGCTCGGTTGCGAGCTTTGATGAAGACTCGGCCTCGATGGCGGTCGAGGCGGTGCGCGACGCGCTCAAGGCCGCACCGCCGTCGTCAATCGGAGCGCTGCTGTTCGCGACCACTACTCCGCCCTACGGTGAAAAACTCAACGCCGCGATTATCGCCGCGGCCACCCGGATGCCGCCCAATATCCGCGCGGTCGATCTGACCGGCTCGGTGCGCGCCGGAATTTCCGCGATCCTGCAAGGCGCCGACGCCGCCAGCGGCTCGAAAACCAACGCGCTCGTCGCAATCGGCGACGCCCGCCTGGGTGCGCCCGAAGGCAAGGCCGAGCAGCAAAATGGCGACGGCGCGGTCGCCTTCGTGCTCGGGACCGAGCACGTGATCGCGGAAATCGAGGCGACCGCCTCTCTCACCCGCGAGTTTATGGACACCTGGCGTGCGCCGGGCGAGCGCTTTGGCCATTCGTGGGAAGAGCGCTTCACGCTCACGCAGGCGTACTCTCCACTGCTCAGCAAGGCGATTACCGACGTGCTGGCGAAAGCCAAAGTAGCGCCCGGAGATCTCGCCAAGGTCGTCCTCGACGCGCCCAACCTTCGCGCCGCCGACGAGATTATCCGCGCGATGAAGCTCGATCCCGCCCGGCTCGGCGACAATTTCGCGCTCACCGTCGGCCAGACCGGCGCCGCGCATCCGGGCTTGATGCTGGCGGGCGTGCTGCCTTCTCTCAAGCCGGGGGAACGCGTGCTCGTGGCCTCAGTGGCCGATGGCGCCGACGCGATCCTGCTGCGCGCGACGCCGGCGATCGCGGGCTTCAAGCCGGTGCGCTCGGTCGGGATGCAGATCGAGTCGAAGGGCGACGTGAGCTACGGAAGTTATCTCAAATGGCGGGAGATTCTGCCGACCGAGCCGCCCCGCCGTCCTGATCCCGACCGTCCGGCGGGTCCGCCGATGCTGCGCTCGCAGCAGTGGAAGTTCGGATTCGTCGGCTCGAAATGCACCCAATGCGGAACCCCGCAGTTGCCGCCGCAGCGGGTATGCGTCAAATGCCGCGCGTTCGACAAGATGGAGCCGTACGCGTTCGCCGACCGGACCGCGCGGATCGCGACCTACGCGATCGACCGGCTGGCATACTCGCTTAATCCCCCTACCGTCAATGTTGTGATAGACTTCGAGGGCGGAGGGCGCTTCTTGTGCGAGATGACCGATTGCGAGCCCGAGAAGGTCGCGATTGGCGATGAAGTCGAAATGACATTTCGCCGCCTGTTTACCGCCGACGGCGTTCACAACTATTTCTGGAAGGCACGGCCCAAGCGCTAGGCGCGAGGAGAAGGTTTTATGGCAAGTCGAGGAA
>Ga0307374_10000121_pt1 | contig 135927 bp, 128 predicted proteins | sample OX3MG_FD_202532 | JGI IMG/M metagenome (GOLD analysis project Ga0307374, IMG submission 202532) | Soil microbial communities from Risofladan, Vaasa, Finland - OX-3 | ecosystem: Environmental > Terrestrial > Soil > Coastal area > Acid sulfate soil | place: Finland: Risofladan, Vaasa...
AGTGCGGGCGGGGGCAGTGCGGGCGGGGGCAGTGCGGGCGGGGGCAGTGCGGGCGGGGGCAGTGCGGGCGGGGGCAGTGCGGGCGGGGGCAGTGCGGGCGGGGGCAGTGCGGGCGGGCTACTCGCCGCGGCGGCGGGCGCTCGCGCGCCGCTTGCCCTCGTGCATCGCCTGCACGCGAGCGACGGGGATGGTGTGGCCTTCCGCGATCAGTTCGGTGCTCAGCCGCTGCGGCGGGGGCATGGCGGCGCCCCAGGAATCATCCTGCGCGATCAGCCGCGGCACGGTATGCACGGTGAAGTCGCCCGGCGCTACCCGGTCACAGCGGGAGGTGTCCTACGCACTGTGCGATGACCGCCGGACGCTACTGTGGTTCGCCAACCAGCGGGCGGTGGAATACCACCCCACCCTGATCCGGGCCGACCGCTGGGATCGCCCCTGCTACCTTGTCCTGGACATAGACCCGCCCGCCGGCCAGCCGTGCCCCGCATCATCACGATCAGGTGTGCGCGCCGGCCTTCGGCCGCCTGGTGCGCGAGGTGGCGGTGCGCCCAGCGTCGGCCCGGGGCGCCGGTACCGTTGGCGGGTGAGCGCTGGGCAGTGGGACGGGCCGGACGTGCTGCTGGTCGCCGTGGACGGCTCGGATACCTCGATGCGCGCTGGCGCCTACGCGGCCGGGCTGGCGCGGCGGCAGAACGCCCGGCTGGTCTGCCTGTACGTGCGGCCATTCAGCGCCGTGGCCGGGATCGGCGCTAACGCCGCCACCTCGATGCGCGAGGCGTACGACGACGTCGCGGCCGAACTGCGGCAGGCCGTCGAGACGCAGGCCGGCCGGCTCGGGGTCAGTGCCGAGTTCGTCGAGCGGGACGGCAGTCCGTTCGCCGAAATCGTCCGGCTGGCCGACGAGTTGCAGGCGGACGCGGTGATCGTCGGCGCCTCGACCAAGGCTGGTCACCGCTTCGTCGGCTCGCTCGCGGTCCATCTGGTCCGGGCCAGTCGCTGGCCGGTCACGGTCGTCCCCTGATCAGCCCTGGGTTTGGTGACCGAGGTCCCGGCTGGCCGTGACATACAGCCATGCCGGATCGGTGCCCGGCGAGAGAGGCTGGATGTGCCGGAGTATGCGTCAGGTCCGGCTGCCGATAGTGAGAGGGGAGCCGACATGACAAGGCGGGACGCCCACTTTGATGCCATGCTCCGCCATCTTGGTGCCGCTTATTACGAATCGCTGCATGGCAGGGCCACGGCGGCGGATGTGGCCCGGGCACTCGATTCCGTCGAGGACCACACCCATGAGCACGGGGCTACCGAGTCGGCCAGCGCGCAGCCCGGCGGAGGCCCGTCAGCGACCGCAGGACCGCGGGGCCGGGGTGACGAAAAGCAGCATCACGGGCGATGGCATCACCGGGTCAGGGACGTGATGACGACGTCCGTGGTGACCGTGGACCGGATAACCCCGTACAAGGAGATCGCCACGCTGATGGCCGAGCACCGGGTCGGCGCGGTGCCTGTGCTGACCATGGGGCGCCATGTGGCGGGGGTCGTGTCCGAGGCTGACCTGCTCACCGTGCAGGACAAGCGCGAGCGCCAGGCCCGGGGGGAGCCGGGGAGGCGGCTGCACTGGCTGGGTGGTGAGAAGAAGCACTGGGGTCTCACGGCGGCCGAGTTGATGACTTCACCGGCCATCACCATCCACCCGGATGCGTCGCTCCCGGCGGCGGCCAGGCTGATGAACAGCCACCACCTCAAGCGGCTTCCCGTGGTGGACGGCGACGGCAAGCTGATCGGGATCGTGAGCAGATCTGACCTGCTCAGCGTCTTCCTGCGCCCCGACGAGGACATCGCCCGGGAGGTGCGCGAGATGCTGAGCCAGATCCTGCTCGCGGATCCGGAAGGCGTCACCGCACGGGTGCACAACGGCATCGTGACCCTGAGCGGCCAGCCCGGCCAAGGCGACCAGAGTGACCTGATCCCGGTTGCGGTCCGGCTGACCTGGGACATCGACGGCGTCGTGGACGTGGTGAACCAGGTACCCGCCGTCGCCTGAGGTGCCGCGGATTCTTTCCCCGGGAAGTTGTTGCCGTGGCCGGCTTGCGACTCCTGTCTGCGTCACGACAACGCCCACCGCCGCTGCCCGCGGCGCGGGCCGCAGCCGCCCGCGCCACGCTGGGCTGCGCTTGCTGGCTGTTCGGGTGCGCCGCAGACCGCGATACAGCCTGCGGCAACTGGTCACCCTCGCCCCGGGTGCGGAGGCCAACGCGCTGCTGCGGATCGTCCGCGCGGCCAACTCCCCGGCCGCCAAGTGCCACCCGGTCACCGCCGGCTACCTGCAGATCTACCCGCCCAACCAGACGGTGCCGGTGTACCTCGGCTACACCGTGCAGGCCTGCGCCAAGCCCATCCGGTTGCTGACCATCAGCGCCGTGCGGCCGGGATCAGGCGGCGCGTGATCACGGCAACGGCCCGCGGAAGCACGGCAGGCGGAAGCACGGCAGGCGGAAGCACGGCAGGCGGAAGCACGGCAGGCGGAAGCACGGCAGGCGGAAGCACGGCAGGCGGCGGGCTGTCCGGCCTTGCCCGGGCAGCCGCCGCTCAGCGGCCCTCGGCGACCGCCACCACGACGCTGTACGGCAGATGCCGCGGATGGATGAGCAGTGCCCTGGCCACCTGGCGGATCTTCAGCCGCAGCGGGGTCAGCATGCCCTCGCTGTAGCGCCAGGCGCCGAAGTGGTCATTGCCAAAGCACTCGGCGACAGCCCGGCGGAAACGTCGTGCGTCTCCGCCGTCGCTCTGCCAGGTGGGCAGCCACGCGCGCAACTCGTCATCGCGGGTGAGCATGGTCCAGTTCATCAGCCGCTGCGCGATCTGGCCGGCCGCGTCCACGACGAACGCCAGATCGCCGGCTCCTGTGATGCCGTGGACCCGGCCTTCGCCAGCCCGCCCGTGGTGGATGCTGGCCGAGCTGAAGCGCGCCCCCACGGCCAGGGCGGCAACCGCGTGGCCGGCCTCGTGCCAGGCAGTCTCGACGGCTGCCTTCCGGGCCGGTGCCAGGCTGGCGCAACAGCCGCACTCGTAGCGCTGCCTGACCCACTTGTCGTGCACGATCGACTCGTCATCATAGCGGACGGCCCGGCTGAGCCCGGCCCGGACCTCGCCGAGGACGCGCGTGTCTGCTGGCTTCATGGCGACGAGGTAATCACTGTGCTGGCGTGCCGTCCGGTGAGTAGGCAGGTGTCCTTCGGGCGGGGCGCGTGCGGCGCTGCCCGCTGACGGTGTTGACTGACCGTATGCCGATTGAGGGTGATTATGAGCCAAGCACGCAGGGCTGGGTCCGCGACCAGGTCGAGCTGTACGAGAGTTCGGGCGGCACGCGCGGCACGACGCTGCGCGACACCGGCCTCCCGGTGGTGGTCATCACCAACCGCGGGGCGCGGAGCGGCAAGCTGCGCAAGACGCCGGTGATGCGGGTCGAGCATGACGGCCGCTATGCGGCGGTGGCGTCGAAAGGCGGCGCCCCGGAGCATCCGGTCTGGTACTACAACTTTCGCGCGGACCCGCGGGTCGAGCTCCAGGACGGCCCGCACAAGCAGGAGATGATCGCCCGGGAGGTCACCGGTGCGGAGCGGGCGCAGTGGTGGGAGCGTGCCGTCGCCGCCTACCCGCCATACGCCGAATACCAGCAGAAGACCGAGCGCCAGATCCCGGTGTTCGTCCTCGAGCCCGCCTAGGGATCCTGACCCCGCCCACCGGTGCCGCCGCCCCTCGGGCAGGGCAGCGGCATGATGCCGAGCCGCAAGGATAGTGACCCGCCGACTCGGCTGGCAGACTGGCTGGGGTGACCGAGGTGCGCCTCGACGGAGGCAACGCGGGCGGGGCTGTCCGGGTGGGGGACACGGTCCGCCGGGCTAGCGGGCCGTGGACGCCGGCCGTGCACGCGCTGCTCGCGCACCTGGCTGGCAAAGGCTTCGCCGGGAGCCCCCGGCCACTGGGCATCGACGAGCGCGGGCGGGAGATCCTGACGTTCGTGGAGGGGCAGACGGTCGGCAGCGCGCTGCCGTGGCCCGGCTGGACGCACTCCGCGGAGACGCTGGCTCAGGTGGCCCGCTGGCTGCGCGGGTATCACCAGGCGGCGGCGGACTTCGTGCCGCCCGCCGGGGCGCGGTGGCGGAGCGGCGGCCAGTGGGATGCCGGCCTGATCATCGGGCACAACGACGCGGCCCCCTACAACGCGGTGTGGCGGGACAGGCGGCTGGCCGGATTCATCGACTGGGACATGGCCGGCCCGGTGACCCCCGAATGGGACCTGGCTTTCGCCGCGTTCAGCTGGGTTCCGCTGCACGCCCGCCAGGCGGCGGTCAGCGAGGGCTTCACCGATTTCGGTTCCCGGCCGCGGCGGCTGCGCCAGTTCCTGGCCGCGTACGGCTGGGCCGGCGGCGCGGGCGACTTCATCGACGTCATCCGGGCCCGGGTGCGGGCGCACCTGACCGGCCTGCACAGCCTGGCCGCTGCTGGTGATCCGCTCTTCGCCCGGCTGGTCGCCCAGGGGGTGGCGGCCAGCCTGGAGACCGCACTGGCTGAACTCGACGAGGTGTCAGGACCGGGGTGAGGTGGCCGTGGGGCTGCCGGTGTAAGCGGCCAGCGTGCGGTCCGCCGCGGCCTGCGCGGCGGCCTCGTCCGTCCCGGCCGAGACGCTGGCGTCACGCCACTGGTGGTTGCTGAGCGGGATGAACCGCTTGCCTTCCTCCGACGCCAGCCACGCGGCGCTTTCCGCCGGGTTAACGGCCCTGCCGGATGACAAGTGGATAGCCAGGCCCATCAGCCCCATGTCCCAGCCCACGCCGACCGCGCCCGGGCCGAACTCAGCCCACCGCTGCTCGTTGATCTGGAGGATGTGCTCGAGTTCGAGCCGGGTACCGGCGGGGCGCACCGTCGCGAAGCCGTGCCGAGGTACCGGTCCCCGCTGGTGCGCCGGCCATCGACCGCCTGGCGGGTTTCCCCGGCCGGGACTGCCGCTGGTCCCGGCGGAACTGCCCGCGACGAAGACCGAAACCAGAACTAATCAACGCGCCATGGCGCCGGGCCCGCCCACCACAGGTCCGCAGGGGCAGGGTCTGGCAAGGTTGGCCTATGGCGACTGATTCCCCGCACCGCGAGGTAACCATCCAGCGCGTCACGAACGGCAAGTTCACCGCGGTCAACAGCCGCGGTGGCCGGGTCCCGGTCGGCACCGGCGGCGATGCCGACTTCACGCCGACGGAACTGCTGCTGGCCGCGATCGGCGGCTGCACGTCGATCGACGTGGACATCCTGACCTCACGCCGCGCGCAGCCGGAGGCCTTCGAGGTGGCGGTTGACGCGGAAAAGGTGCGTGACGCCGGCGGCAACCACCTGACCGACATCCAGGTCACCTTCCGGCTCGTGTTCCCCGAGGGGGAGCAGGGTGATGCGGCCCGGGCGGTGCTGCCTGACGCGGTCAAGAGATCGCATGACCGGCTCTGCACGGTCGGCCGCACCGTCGAGATCGGCACCCCCATCACCCCCCGGTTGGATGGTTAGCAGATGGCGCGCGGTACCCGGATCGGTTCGGCCGTCATGTTCGTGCAGCAACTGGACAGGTCGGTCAGCTTCTATCGGGAAGTCCTCGCGCTGGAGGTCGCCGACCAGAGCCCGACCGCCGCGTTGCTGATCAGCCCGGAGGGGACGCAGCTGGTCCTGCGTGCCATGGGCAGCAACGCCGCTCACCCGCTGGGCGGCGTGGGCCTGCAGTACGTGATCTGGACTGCGGCCGGGAAAGACGACATCGACCGGTGCGAGCGGGTGCTCAAGGCGCGCTCGGCGTACCGCGACACCCGCCGCAGCGGAGACGTCGTGGCGGTGGAGGGGCACGACCCGGACGACATGGTGGTGATGATCACCTATCCCGGGCCTGATCAGGTGCCGGTGCATCAACTCCCGGTGCGCATCTACGGGTGGTGACCTGACCCGGGGGGAGGGCCGGTCAGCCGCGGGGTCGCAGTTTGCGCAGGAACGCGTTGACCACCGGCCCCGCGCTGTCCGCCCCGGTGCCACCGCCCTCGACCAGCACGGCGAAGGCGAGGTCCCCGCGGTAGCCGATGAACCAGCCGTGTGAGTGCGTGCCGTTGCCGAACTGTGCTGTCCCGGTTTTCCCGAAGACACCAGGCGGGAACCCGACCCCTGCGGCGGTGCCGCCGGTCACCACCGCCCGCATCATCGGGCGCAGCGTGCCCAGGATGGCGGCGCTGAGCTGGTGCGGCGGGGTGGACTGCCGTGGCATGGGGCTGGTCACCAGCACCGGGGGCCGCCAGGTGCCATCCTCGATGGCAGCCGCCACGCTCGCCTGGCTGAGCGGGTTGACCAGGTCGGTTCCCTGGCCGAAGGCGTCCGCCGCCTCGTCGATCGGCTGGGTCGGGGTGCTGAAATGCCCGAGCGTGGCGGGGATGCCCAGGGCGGGGTTGGCGTTGAAGCCGAACGTGGCTGCCATCGAGGCGAGCGCGGTACCGCTCAGCCGTTGCGTGGCGAGCATGGCAAAGGTGGAGTTGCACGAGATCGCGAAGGCGGTTTGCAGGTCAGTGGTGCCGAGGTGCTCGTTGTTGTCGTTGTGGAACGTCCTGCCCCCGATGACGACCTGGCTGGGGCACTGGACCGTGCTGGACGGCCGCAAGCCGGTCTCGGCCAGGGCAGAGGCCGTGACCACCTTGAAGGTCGAGCCGGGCGGGAAGATTCCGGCCAGCGCCCGGTCGAATCCGCCGGGGCGCTCCACCACGGCGAGCACCTTGCCGGTGGACGGCTGGATGGCCACCAGGTCGATGGGCTTCGACGTGGCCGCGGCCGAGACGGCCGCCGACGCTGCCGTCTGATCCGGCATGTCGATGCTGGTGCGCACCGGCTTGCCGGGCGAGGAGGCGAAGCGGGCGGCTGTCGAGTCGATGTGGTTGCCGGGGCCCTCGACATCGATGGTCAGCGAGGGCCGGCCAGCGAGCTGGGCCTGGTACGCCTGCTCGACCCCGCCCTGGCCGATCAAGTCACCGGCCTGGTAGGGCGCGCCCAGCGCCTTGGCCTGAGCAGCGGTGGCCGCCACCACGGTGCCGGTGAGCAGCGCCAGGGAGCCTGACTGGGCGATCACCTGGGGGGAGCTGAGCGCGGTGCCGTCTGCTGCCAGCACTGGTGCCCGGGTCGGCCAGGTGGCGCTGAGCACGAACCGCTCACCAGCGCGGAGCCCCGGATAGATGGCCGCCGGGCTCCAGTTCACCCACCAGCGCTGGCTCCGGCTGACGAGCCGCAGCCGCCCCTGGTAGGCCCAGGTGTGCCCGCTCGCCAGGTCGGCAGTGGCGGTGAACCGGGCTTGCGTCCCGGTGACCTGGCCAAGTTTCAGGTGGATGCCGCGCATGCCGAGTTCGGCGGCCGCCTGGCGCAGCGGGGTGGCCAGCCCGGACTGCGGCACGTTCACGCTGATCTTGTTCATGGCGGAGTAGTCGCCGCGCTGCCAGTCGCTCAGGTAACTGGCAGCCGTCTGCGCCGGGCTGCCTTTGGCGCGGAGCAGCAGGTAACCAGCCGCGGCGCCGGCCCCCGCGACGACCACCACGGCGACGACCACCAGCGCCGTGACGGACCGTCGCCTCGTCCGGCGCGCGCTGCCATGGCTCATGGACCGGCCTTTCCCGGCTCGCTCTCCCGGACAGCTGGTCGGCGGCCCGGGCCACAACGATAGCCGCGGTTGCCCCGGTACGGTCGTGAACCCGTCGAAGCGCAGCGCCGACGCGCGGTGCGCGGCCGCGGTCGGGCAGTCTTGTGCCATGGCGCAGAATCTCACCTTGATGGCAGTGCACGCTCATCCCGACGACGAGGCTTCGAGCACCGGCGGCGTGCTGGCCCTCTATTCCGCTGAAGGCGTCCGCACGGTCGTCGTCACCTGCACCAATGGCGAGTTCGGGGACACCCCCGGCGGTGTCAAGCCCGGCAGTGACGGCCACGACGAGCAGGAGGTGGCGCAGATCAGGCTGACTGAGCTCAGGGAGGCCTCCAAGCACCTTGGGGTCACCGACCTCGAACTGCTCGGCTACCACGACTCGGGGATGCTGGAGTGGGAGTACAAGGACCGTCCGGGCGCGTTCTGCAACGTGCCGTCCAGTGAGGTGGTGGGCCGGCTGGTCGGCCTGATCGAGCGGTACCGGCCGCAGGTGGTGATCAGCTACGACGACAACGGCGGCTACCAGCACCCGGATCACGTGCACGCCAGCAGGTGCGCGGCCGAGGCCGTGGCCCGCACCGGCATCCCGGCGAAGCTGTACCTGACCGCGATGCGGATCAGCGACTGGCAGGAGATGTGGGCCGCGCTGCGTGAGGTGGGCGCGGACGTGCCCGACATGAGCGGCATCAGCGAACAGACGCGGCGCCAGATGGAGCAGTCGGAGCAGCGGATCACCACCAACGTCGATATCCGCCCGGTGCTGGAGCGCAAGCGGGCGGCGCTGATGGCGCACGCCAGCCAGATCAACGAGTCGTGGTTCAGCCAACTCCCCGCGGACCTGGGGGAGCGGGTGTTCGGCAAGGAGAGCTTCATCAGGGCAATGGATTCCACCGGCGCGCCGGTCCCCGAAGTTGACCTGTTCGCCGGCCTCCGCTCAGGCTAGCCGGGGCAGCTAGCCCGGGCAGCTAGCCCGGGCAGCGAGCCGCTCAGGCTAGCCCCCTGCTGTTCGCCGCCCTGGTGCTCACCGGGTGTGCGGACGCTAAGGGCCGGGGAGCAGCGGCGACATATCACGGATCTGGTACGCCTTCACGCCCGGTTCCGACCGGTTTGCGGGTACCGGATCCGTGATATGTGGACCGCACCCCCGGCGGCCCCGCAGATCCAGCCAGCGGCCCGGGGCCTGGCAGGCACACCGGGGCTCAGGGCACCCGACGACACCTGCACGGACGTCGCAACGGACAGCTCCGGCACCTGGGTGGCCCCGGCATAGCCGCAAAGGGCCACCGGAACCGGCACGCCAACCAGCAGCTGAGCCGCGCGGTGCGCCTCACCCCAAGCGGGTGAGGTGCGCCACCGGCGAGCCGGTCATCGTTGCTGCTTAACGCCGACAGCCAGCAATGCTGGCTACGTGATGGGCCTACCGCGGGAGCGGTACACATGGTGCTTGATCTTGTGCTCATCGGGCTCGCGATCACCCTTGAGCCCTTCCCGGTCACGGCCTTCATCCTGATCCTGTCCGCGGAGAAGGGCATCAGGAAGGGCCTGGCGTTCATCCTGGGCTGGCTGGCTGGCCTGCCTGGTCGTGGTGGTCGCCGCCGTCATGCTGCTGACCGGAGGCAAGCCGGTCCAGCCGAGCACCGCCCCCTCGACCGCTGCCCTGGCCGTCAAGCTGGCCCTTGGCGTAGCGCTGATCGGTGTCGCGGTGCGCCAGTGGCGCCGGATGGGCCGCCCGCGCAAGGCACCCGCCTGGATGGCCAGGCTGGACCGGCTGTCGCTGTGGACGGCCGTGGGTCTTGCCGTGTTCCTGCAGCCCTGGACGCTGGTGGCGGCCGGGGCGGCAACGGTGACCGGGGCCAAGCTCTCCACCGCGGGGGACTACCTGGCCCTGATGTCGCATCGCGACCAGGTGATCATCGCGCTTTCTCTGTTGCTGGGCTGCTGGCTGGTGGGTAAGAGCAGCTACCTGCTGGCGGCATCGCAATGACCACGCCCGCCAATCCTCTTGCGCTCCTGCGTACTCGCAGCTACGTGGTTCTGCTGGTGTTTGCCGCGATCATTGGCGTGCCTGTTTCCGCGGCTGCCTACGGCTTTCTCGCGCTGGTCACCGAGTTGCAGGGGTGGATCTTCACAGATCTGCCCAAGGCGCTGGGCTTCGGATCCGAGCCCCTGTGGTGGCCGGTTGCGCCGCTGGCGGTTGCCGGGGTGCTGGTCGGGCTGACCATCCGGTACCTGCCCGGCAGAGGCGGCCGCTCACCGGCGGACGGATTCAAGGCAGGCGAAGGCCCCCCCGCACTGGTCGAGCTTCCCGGCGTGCTGCTCGCGGCGCTGGCCACGCTGAGCCTCGGCGTGGTGCTCGGGCCCGAGGCGCCCCTGATCGTTCTCGGCGGCGGGCTCGGCGTCTTGGCCGTCCGCCTCGTCAAGCGGGATGCTCCAGCCAGGACGGCCGCTGTGCTGGCCGCCGCGGGCAGCTTCGCGGCCGTCAGCACGCTCCTCGGCTCCCCCTTGCTCGGGGCCTTCCTGCTGATGGAAGCCTCCGGGCTGGGTGGCGCAACGCTGGAACTCGTGCTGATGCCCGGCCTGCTGGCCGCGGGCATCGGCTCGCTCATCTTCATCGGCCTTGACGCCCTGACCGGGCTGGGCACGTTCTCGCTGGCGATTCCGAACCTCCCGCACGTCGGGTCGCCTGATGTCGCCGAATTCGGCTGGGCGCTGGCGATCGGGGTGATGGCGGCGCTGCTCGGCTCCGGGATCCGCCGGCTCGGCCTGTTCCTCCGGTCTCATGTCGAGCGCCGGGTACTGCTCGCCACGCCGGTCGCCGGCCTGGCCATCGCGGGACTGGCGATCGCGTTCGCGGCTGGCACCGGCAAGGGTTCTTCCGAAGTGCTGTTCTCCGGGCAGTCTGCCCTGGGCCCGCTGATCACGCACGGCGCCAGCTATACCGCGGGCGCGCTGCTGTTGCTCATCGTCTGCAAGGGGCTGGCCTACGGCGCGTCGCTGAGCGGCTTTCGCGGCGGCCCCACCTTCCCGGCCATGTTCCTGGGCGCAGCGGGCGGGATAGCCCTGTCCCACCTGCCCGGCCTGCACCTCGTGTCCGGGGCGGCCATGGGCATCGGAGCGATGTGCGCGGTGATGCTCAGGCTCCCGATGACCTCCGTCCTGCTGGCCACCCTGCTGCTGTCCTCGGATGGCCTGGCCATCATGCCATTGGCCATCGTGGCGGTCGTGGTGGCGTATGTCGTCTCGGCGAGGCTCGCGCCCTCGCCCGCCGCGGCCCCGGGGAGGCAGCCCGCAGCCTCCCCGGGGCCGGGCGAGCCATCCGGCTAGCTGATCGGCGGCAGGACCTGGCCGGTGTCCAGCACGGTCCGGAAGGGGTCACCCCGCTGAGCCAGCCGCTCTGGCATGGCCCGGATGGTGACCGCGTCCGGGCGCAGGTGGGGATCATCAAGCTCGTCCCACTCGATCGGTGCGGACACCGGCGCCCCGGCGGCGGCGCGCGGGCTGTACGGCGCGACGAGTGTCTTGTTGCTCGCGTTCTGCGTGTAGTCGAGCCGGGCCAGCCCGCCCCGCTCGCTCCTGTCCCATTTCCAGCTCACCAGCCGGGGCACCACCGCGCCGATGGCCCGGGACAGTTGCTCCACCCAGGCCCGGGTCTCCTCGAAGCCGGGTCCCGGCGTGACCGGGATCCAGATCTGGATGCCCCGCCGGCCGGTGAGCTTGGGCTGTGCCCGCACGCCCAGGTGCTCCAGTGCCGTGCGGTGCAGCCGGGCCAGCACCAGCACCTCATCCCACGATGTGGCCGACCCGGGGTCGATGTCGATGAGCGCGTAGCTGGGCCGGTCCGGGTGGTCGGTGCGCGCGGTCCAGGCGTGCCATTCCAGCGCACCGAAGTTGGCCGCCCACACCAGCGCGGCCGGCTCGTCCGCCACCAGGTAGGTCGTGGTCTTGTCCGGGCTGGCCCCGGGGTCATGCCAGCGCGGGATCCACTCGGGTGCATGATCGGGCAGTTGCTTGTGCCAGAAGCCTTTGGTGTCCGCGCCGCCCGGGAAGCGGTGCATGTTGAGCGCGCGGCCGGCCAGGTACGGGATGGCGACCGGAGCGATCTGCGCCGCGTAGCGGATCAGCTCGCGCTTGGTCACCGGTGCTTCACCAGGGCGGCCCGGGAAGAGTTGCTTCTCCAGGTTGGTCAGCCGCAGCCGCTGGCCGAAGACCTCCCATGTGCCGCCGGAGCCGAGGGCGTCGAGGGCGGCAAGCTCGTCCGGGCTGGGCCCGTCGGCGACGGGACGGCGCAGCGGGACAGACGCCTGCGCTGGGGGCAGGTCGGAGCGCCACAGCCGCTCCGGGTCTGCCTTGACCTCGTCGTTGGTGCGCCCGCTGAGCACGGATGCCGGGTGATCCTCCGGGTCCCAGCCCGCCACGGCATACTCGTCATGCTTGTGCAGCAGCAGCCACTGCCCGGCTTCGCGGCGCACCAGGATCAGCCGGCCACGCAGCTTCTCACCGTGCACATCTGCGTGCAGTTCGCCTGCCGCCACTGCCCCGGCCGGGTCGTCCGTGGCGTGCGGCTGCCACGTCCCGCGATCCCAGACGATCACATCACCCGCGCCGTACTCGCCCCGCGGGATCACGCCCTCGAAGTCGAGGTACTCGATGGGATGGTCCTCGACATGCACCGCTGCGCGCTTCACGCCCGGATCGAGGGTGGGCCCCCTGGGCACCGCCCAGCTGACCAGCACGCCATCGATCTCGAACCGGAGGTCGTAGTGCAGCCGCCGGGCGCGGTGCCGTTGCACGACGAACCGGCGGTCGGCTGCTGCTGTCCCGCTGTCGGCCGCGTCCTTGGCCGCCGCGCCGGTGCCCGCCGCGCCGGCCGGCTGCTGCCCGGCCGGTTCCGGCGTACGGGCGAAGTCCCGCTTGCGCTGATACGGCCCGAGCTTTCCGGGCATCCGTCACCTCCAGCCACCTGTCCTGGCATTTCCCGCGTACCGCGCCCCCACACCCCCCCGCCTTCACCGGGCGCTCCGCCGCTGGCCCCGGACCAGACGTCGTGATCATGACATTGGTGTCGTTCCAACGACACCAATGTCATGATCACAACAGCGGTGCTGCTAGTGGCGGGCTTGGTGTGAGCTTTGGAGCTTGTGGGGTTGTTGTGATTGGGAGTGGCCGAGCCTGATGAGGGCGGGGCTGGCAGGCGGGGCCGCGCGGGATGGCGCTGCGCGCGGGGCGGGATAGCGCTGCGCCGGGTGGGGCGTGGCGGCGCTAAGATGGTTGTTATCTAGCAAGCAAGTATTGTGTCGGGGAGGGAACAGGCCGTGATAGGCGCCAGTGCCCAGGCCGAGACGAACGCCACGGTGGAAACAACGGCCGCCCCAGGCCCACAGGCCAGCCCAGACCCCCAGTCCCGGGCAGGAGCGGACACCGATGTCGAGACCGCGGCACGGTTGCGGACGGCCGTGGGCCGGCTGGCCCGCAGGATCCGGCCGACCCGGGTGGGCGCGGGCCTCACGCTGACCGAGGCCACGGTGCTCGCAACGGTAACCCGCCGCGGCCCGGTCGGGCTGTCCTGGCTCACCCGCGAAGAGGGGATGAATCCGACCATGCTCTCGCGGGTGATCTGGCGGCTGGAAGACGCCGGGCTGCTCGCCCGGCGCCCCGACCCGAGGGACCGGCGTGCCGCGCTCGTGGAGGCAACCCCCGCCGGACGGCGGCTGCATGAGCGGATCCGGGCGGAACGGACTGACGCGCTGAGCCAGCTCATCGAGCAACTCGACGCTGGCGACCGCGCCGCGCTGACCAGAGCCGTGCCAGTACTCGAGCAACTCGCCAGGGACCTCAAGGAGCGACGGTTATGAGACGCCGTCGGGGCAGCTTCTGGCGCAGCACCTTCTCCTCGCTCAAGGTGCCGAACTACCGGCTGTACTTCACCGGGCAGTCGATCTCGCTCGCCGGTACCTGGATGCAGATGACGGCGCAGTCCTGGCTCGTGCTCACCCTCACGCACTCCAGCACCGACCTGGGCTTCGTGGTTGCCCTGCAGACCCTGCCCATCCTGGTCTTCGCCCCGTACGGCGGGGTGGTGGCCGACCGGGTGGACAAGCGGCGGCTGATGGTCGTGCTGCAGATCGCCATGGGCCTGCAGGCAGTGGCCCTCGGATTGCTGACCGTCCTCGGCGCGGTGCGCTTCTGGCAGGTCTGCCTGCTTGCTGTCATCCTCGGCCTGAACAACGCGTTCGAGAACTCCGCCCGGCAGGCGTTCGTCCGGGAGATGGTCGGCAAGGACGAACTGCGCAACGCGGTCACGCTGAACTCGGTGACGGTGAACGCGGCCCGCGCGGTCGGGCCCGCCATCGGCGGCGTCCTCATCGCCACCGTCGGCATCGGGACCTGCTTCCTGCTGAACGCGGCGAGCTTCGCGGCCGTCGTCACCTCGCTGCTGGTGATGGACCGCTCCGCGCTCCAGCCGAGCCCGCCGGCGCCGCGGGCTCGCGGCCAGTTGCGTGAGGGCCTGCGTTACGCGGCACGCACTCCGCGGATCGCGATCCCGCTGGCGATGATGAGCCTCGTCGGGCTCTTCGCCTACGAGTTCCCGGTGTCACTGCCAGTGCTCGCCCAGCGGACCTTCCACGGTGGCTCGGAGGCCTATGGCTTCATGACCGCGGCGATGGGCGTCGGCGCGGTGATCGGTGGCCTGTTCACCGCCGCGCGAGGCCGGACCGGGCTCCGGCCGATGATCATCGCCTCGGTGGGATTCGGGATAGCGATCTGCATCACCGCGTTCGCCCCGGTGGTCGGCCTGGCCTACGCCGCGCTGCTGTTCGTCGGCTGGGGGAGTGTCTCGTTCATCGCGATCGGGAACTCCACGATCCAGCTGAGCGCGGAGCCGACCATGCGGGGCAGGGCGATCGCGCTGTGGCAGGTGGCGTTCCAGGGGACGACGCCGATCGGCGGCCCGGCGGTGGGCTGGATCATCGCCCAGTCGGACCCGCGGGGCGGCCTGGCAGTGGGCGGCGCGTCCTGTTTCGTGGCTGCTCTCGGCGGCATACTGCTGGCCCGCCGGGCCCGCGGCAGGCGGGTCGGCGCGAGCGACCGCACCCCCCTGGAAACTGGCGGCGGCATGTCTGCCCTCCCGGCCCAGGCTCCGGCGATTGGCCAGATGAGCGACGGATAAGGGTGCCGCGCTGCGCCGTCACTCGCGAGGGCCGTGCTGCCACACGCCGAGCACGTTGCCTGCCGGATCGCGGAAGGTCGCCACCCACAGATCTCCCCGGTGCCGTCCTGGAAGCTCGGCGCCTGCGCATTGATCGCCCAGCCTGGGTAGCGGCATAGGCACTGAGTCATGGCTGGCCTCTACCCGCGCCTCCGCTGGCATGCGGGATCCCGCGGAGTTGATGGTGTAAACCCCCCGGGCGCGCCCGCCGTCTCCCTAATGTCACCAGGCGGAAGGCGGCGGTAGTCAGCAGTGGCGGGAGGAGAGTGCATGGGGCCGGTCAAGGTCACGTCTGAAGAACTCGCGAGCGCTTCGGTGCAGCTGAGCATGGGGTCGCGGGAGATCCACAGCCAGCTGGCCGCGATGCGCAACACGGTCCAGTCCCTCGCGGGGTGCGAATGGCAGGGCGCGGATTCGTCCTCGTTCGGCAGCCTGTGCCAGCAGTGGAACACCGCCGCGGCTCATCTGCGCGAGGCGCTGGACGGCATCTCGACGCTGTTCGCGAACGGGGCCGACGCCTGCGCCGGCTCTGCTGCGGAATGGGATTCCACCGTCCCGGGAACCCGCTGTGAATCCCCGCGTAGGTGGGCGGGTCGAGGGTAGCCGTACTGCATGGACAATTCCGGCCGTGCGACGGACGGCCCAGCCGAGCTGACCGACCAGGCGCTGCCCCGGGAGGTTGCCAAGCTTGTCGGGGTGCTCAGTGAGGATGCGACCGCCGTCAGCGGGCGGCGTCGGCTGCTGGCGGCGACTACCCGGCTCGCCCGCCGCGGCGGCCGGGCCGGCTGGTACGGGGTGCAATCCGGTGGCCGCTGGCTGACCTCCGAGGTGCTCGCGATGGCGCCCCGGCTGCCCGTGCGGGACCAGCAGAAGCTCCGCGCCCAGTTCCCCGGCCACAGTCTGGAGGAACTCGCCGACGCGCTGATCCACGGCGCCTCGCGTGCTGCGACGTCAGTAGGCGCCGCTGTCGGGGCGGCCATGGTGCTGCCATTGCCCGCCGCTCCGGTGGAGGTGGCGGTGGAGACGCTGGCGCTCGTCGGCATCGAGATCAAGCTGGTTGCCGAACTGCACGAGGTGTACGGGATGCGCGCACCCGGCTCGGGGACCGAGCGCATGCTGGCTTACGTGGTCGCCTGGGCGCACCGGCGCGGCGTCGCTCTGGCACCCGGGGGGCTGGTCCTGGCGGTGGGCTCACCACTGCGCAGGCGCCTGCAGCGCCGGCTCATCGCCCGCGCTGGGCGCAGCGCCGCGTCGCTTGGGCCGCTGCTCACCGGGGCAGTGGCCGGCGCGGTGCTGAACCGGCGGGAGACCCGCCGCCTTGGCGCGGACGTGCGCGATGACCTCCGGCGCCGCTCCTCCTACGCCACAAGCTGGCCCAGCTGACCCGGCAGGCAACCGCGGGGGAATAGGCCGCGCGTCGGCCTGCGTTGGACTGGCCGCCGGGAGGAGTTGCACTGGCCGCCGGGAGCATATGCCCTTCGCGGAAAGGGGCCAGATGGCTGAGGACATTGCCGCCACGCCGCGCCGGATTGACCGAACCCATGGAGTGACCACGCTCGGCCCCGATGCCCAGGTGGACGACAAGGCGCTGGTCATCCCGCCCGGGGACTTCAGGCTGGCGGACCCCTTCCTGCTGATGTCGGAGGACTGGTTCTCCTCGCCTGGCTTCGACTGGCATCCGCATCGCGGCCTGGAGACGGTCACCATCGTGCTCGACGGCGCGCTGGAGCACGGGGACAACCTCGGCAGCGCCGGGGTGCTCGCACCGGGCGACGTGCAGTGGATGACAGCCGGCCGCGGCATCATCCACCGTGAGCTGGCCTTCCGCAACGAGCACGCGCACACCTTGCAGCTCTGGGTCAACCTGCCGGGCGCCAGCAAGATGACCCAGACCCGGTACCAGGATCTGCCAGCGGCCGGCCAGGGCGTGCTGACGGTGCCGGGAGCCACGGCGTCGGTCATCTCCGGCAGGTCAGGCGCGATCACCGGGCCTGCCCGCAACCACTGGCCGATCACCGGCCTGCTGCTCAGCATCGAGCCGGGCAGTAGTTTCACCCAGCGGCTGCCCGGCCACGACCGGGCGTTCCTCTACGTGCTGGCCGGCCAGGTCAGCGCCGCCGGGCGGATGCTGCGGGCCGGCCAGGTCGCCTGGTCCGACCCGGTGCGCCGGCCCAGGTCAGGCGCCACCGCGGATGACAGCCAGCTGACGCTGCGGGCACCCGACGCCGACGAGCCGGCGAAGGTCATGCTGTTCTCCGGCAGGCCCATCGGCGAGCCGGTCGCGGTGGGCGGCCCGTTCGTGATGAATTCCAAGGCCGAGATCGCCCGGGCCTTCCGCGATTTCCAGGCCGGCAAGTTCGGGCAGGTGCCACGGCAGGCACGGCTGAAGACGCGGTGAGCCGGACAGCCAGAAACTAGCAACAGGTTTCCAGAATTGCCCATGATACTTTCCGGAGCGTGGCGAACTGGGGTTTCCTGACGAATCACGCCCGGGTACTGCTGTGCATCGCGCACGACCCGGCGACGCGGTTGCGCGATATCGCTGCCAGCGTCGGCATCACTGAGCGGAGCGCGTACGGCATCGTCAGCGATCTGGCTGAGGCCGGCTACATCGTCAAGCACCGGGACGGACGCCGCAACCAGTACGAGGTGCGGGCGCACCTCCCGCTGCCGGAATTCGCTGACCTGGGAAGTACCGTCGGCGAGTTGCTGGTCCTCCTGTCCGGCACCGCCGGCCGCCGCCGACCCGCCGCCGACCCGCCGCGGCACCCAGCGGCACGACCCGGCGGCCAGGGAGTAGCGGCAGGGAGTAGCTGACATCCTGGCCCGGGCACGCCGAGCCGGACTCAACGCAACGGTTCAACCATGGCCAGGCCCGGGATAGCGTCCCAGCCGATGATCTCCAGAACCGCCCTGAGCTGGTGCGGGACGTCGTACAGCAGGACACGTGTCGCGTTGGCCTGGCTATCGCTGCCGCCGGGCTCCTCGTCCGCCAGGTCCGCGTCGCCGCTGGCGCCGGCCAGGCGCGTCCTATTTCCCGGTTGTTATTTCTCGGCTGTCGAGCTCAGCTCAGTGGCGTCCTCGGCGTTGGCTGAGCCGCGGTCTCTCCTGACCATCTCAGCCAGTGCCCGGCGCATCGCCGCCAGGCTGGAACCCCGCGGTACCTTGAGCGATACATACGCGGCCGCGCCGCTCGGAATGGGCAGCCAGAAGTTCACCAGCCGCCAGCCGAGCACACCGAGGGTCGCGACGCTCCTGGTCAGGCCGAAGCTCACCAGGAGCACCGGGGTCACCGAATCGATGACGCCGAGCCCGGCCGGGGTGACCGGGATGGCGCCGAGCACGTTCGCGATACCGTAGGCGGCGAACAGCCCCACCGGGTTGGTGAAGCTGCCGAAGGCGGCGATGAAGCACCACAGCGACGCGGCGTCGAGCAGCCAGTTCAGCGACGCCCAGGTCAGTGAGCTGACCAGGACGCCCCGGTCGCGGGCCAGCCTGCGCAGCGACTCGTCGGCCTGCAGCACGACCCGCTCCAGGCGCTGGCCTCCTACGCCGGGAATCCTGTCCCCGATCGCCCGCAGGATCCGGCCTGCCCGCTTCCCGCCCCGGGTGAGCCCGACCACCAGCGCGGCCATCGCGGCGAGCAGCACCGCGCCCACGATGGCGACGGTCACGTAGATCGGGCGGAACCCGGACAGCGGGATGGAGATCACCAGCGATAGCCAGAGCAGGACGTTCAGCACGATGGTGGAGCCCATGCCCTTGGTCGCCATCATCACGCCGACGTCGGTGCCGTCCAGCCCTTCCGAGGTGAACAGCTGGAAGCCGACCCCCGCACTGCCGATGGTGCCGGCCGGGATGACATGCGCCACCGCGGCTGCGGCCAAGTCGATCCGGAACAGCCTGGAGATGCCCGGCCGTCCCCGCGGGGGCAGCAACGCGCGGGTCAGCAGCGCGTAGCAGAACAGGGATGCCGCCTCCAGGCCCACCCCGGCGATCATCCAGCCGACACCCACCCGGCCGAGCAGGTACAAGTCCTTGCTCGCCCCGATGAGTTCCGGGATGACCAGGTACTCGACGATCAACGCCAGGATGAACAGGAGCACCACCCGGCGCAGCGGCCGCCGGGCGGCCCGCAGCCAGCGGGCCCGCAGCCAGCGCGGCAGCCGGGGCGCCGCGGCCTGGTCCGGCTGCGCCGGCTGGTCCGGCTGCTGCCCTGGCCCGGTCAGCTGGTGTCCAGGCGCCGGAACGTCACTTCATGCAGCAGCAGGCGCAGCGCGGCAGCGGCCGGGATGGCCACCAGCGCGCCGATGAGCCCCATCAGCGCACCGCCGACGAGGACCGCCACCACGGTCACCACCGCGGGCACTTCCACCGTCCGGCCCATGATCCTGGGCACGATCAGGTAGTCCTCCGCCAGCCGGTAGGCGATGTAGAAGCCGAGGGTGGCGATGGCGACCGGGAGCGACACGGTCAGCGCGACCAGCGAGACCGCTGCGCCGCCGATGGTCGACCCGATGACCGGTATCAGGTCCAGCAGGGCCACCAGCAGTGACAGCAGCAGCGGGTAAGGCACCCCGAATATCTGCAGCCACGCATAGGTGCCGACGCCGGCGATCAGTGACGTCAGGAAGTTTCCCAGCATGTAGCCGCCGACTTTGACGAAGATCTCATCGCCGATCAGGATGACCCGGGCCCGGCGGGACTGTGGCGCGAGCCGGTAGGCGAAGAGCTTGATGCGCGGCATCGCCGCCAGGAAGTAGACCATCAGGACGATCACGACGAGCATCGAGCTGGCGGCGCTGAGCACCAGCTCACCGGCCCCGAGTACCCCGCCGACCAGCGCGGTCCCCTTGCTGGACAGCAGGCTGGACAGCCGTTGCTCGATATGGAAGCGGGTATTGAGCCGGCCGAGCTCGGAGTTGTGGTTCTGCAGCGTGGTCATGTAGCGCGGCAGTTCGTGCACCAGGGCGGTGATCTGGGTGGTGAGCGGCGGGATCGCCGCGGTGACGAAGGCCGCGACAACGCTGGCCACCGCCAGCAGGATCACGATGACGGCGGCCGCGCGGGGCAGGCGGCGCCGGGTCAGCCAGCTGACCGCGGGATCGAGGCCGGCCGCGATGAACAGGGCCAGGCCGATAAGGACCAGCACCGACCGCGCTCTGATCAGCAGCTCAACCAGCCCGTAGGTGACCGCCACCCCGGCGGCCGCCGCCATGCCGACGAAGAACGGCGAGCGCCGGTTCATCGGCCGGCCGAGGCGCCCCAGGCCGCCTGTCTCTTCCGCGATGGCGGCTGCCGCGTCGACGGCCTGCTGCATGTGGTCCGCGGACTGCCGGCCGGCGGGCTGTCGGCCGGCGGCCTCGTGGTCCGCGACGTCCTGGTCGGCGCGCTGGCGGTCCCGCAGCGGCTCATCGTCAGCGACGGCCGGCCCGCTCTGGCTATGCTCCGGACGGTCCTGGTACGCCGGCCGGCCAGTATGTGCCTGGCCCAGCTCGCCTGGCATCACGTCGCCCGTCCTCCTGACGGCACTGCCGGTGCTGGCGAGGAGCCGGCGGGGGGCGGCAGGTCCGGCTTCCATGCTGCCCTGCCGCAGGTAGTTCACACATCCCCGGCGCGCTGGCCAGTCGCGCGGCCGGGTGGCGTCCAAGGCGCGGCGCTGGCTGGCAGGCAGGGTCATCACGTTCTCCGGCTCATCCGTTGTCCTGCCCGTGTGCGGCACCCGCGGGCCGCGAATTAAACCGCGTCGCGCGTCACGTTCAGCCCGCTCCGGGCAGCCGGACCTGGATGACGCCGCCGCGGATCCGGGTGTCGAAGACCAGCCAGCGGGGCTGGTGCGGAGGCGGCCAGCCCGAGGTCAAACCGGTGTGAAGGGGGCAGCCGCGGGTAGTGGAGGCTCCTTTCCCCGGCACCGAAGAGGAGCACCGCAGATCATGGCAAGCACCTTCAGCGTTGATGTGGCCGCGATACGGGATCGCGCCAGGCAGAAGATGGACCAGGAGCCGGTGACCGAGTCCTATGGCGAGGACCCGGCGGACGTGATCTCCATCCTGAATGAGGACGTGGCAACCGATGAGCGCATCGTCATCAGCACCTACCAGGAGATCATCCGCTGGCTCGGTGACGACGTGACCAGCCGCCGGATGCTGGAGGAGATCCTCGCCGACGAGGAAGAGCACGCCGACGACATCGTGGACCTGCTCGGCGCATGACGCACATCGAGACAGCACGGGGGGCCGGAAGCAGGCAGCCGGTGGGGTGTATGGGCCGCGCAGCCGCCGGGGCCGGGCCTGGACGCGACCCGGGCTGCCCGTGGCTGGCGGCTCACCGGCACGAAGCAGTACTGCTCCGGTGCCCGGACGTGCACGCATGCGCTGGTCACGGCGGCCGCGCCGGACGGGACACGGCTGTTCGCGGTATCCACCGACAGCCTCACCCCCATCACGGGCAGCTGGCCGGCCACCGGCATGGCGGGAAGCGACACACTCGACGTGGACTTCGACGACATCCCCGCGGAGCCCGTCGGATACCTGGAGCGGCCCGGGTTCGCGCACGGCGGCGTGGGTGTGGCGGCCTGCTGGTACGGCGGGCCGCTGTGCCGCGACGAGGCGCACTCCCGCCGGGTCGCGGACTTGTCTGTCTGGCCAAATTGATACGAACCTGTAATCCTGTCCTGACCTGGGAGGACAGGTTAGGATCATGCCAGGGTGTAATCACACGGTTACAGACGAGGAACGATGCGACAGGAACAGGGCACGTGTTACCCCACGCACGCGGCCCACCTAGCGGGGCCGCTCATCCTCCGGCACGACGAACGTGCCCCACCCGGGGCGGACCACGACAAGCCCCTCAGCGGCAAGCAGGCCGACCGCCTTGCGGATGGTGTTGCGCGCTAGGCCGGTCTCCTGCTTCAAGAACTCCACTGACGGGATCGGCCGCCGGGGAGCGATCCGGCCCGACTGGATCTCAGCACGCAGATATGCCGCCAGTTGCACGTAAGGCGGCAGGTCAGCGTCATGATCGATGATCACCAGCCCATGCTAACCCGCCACGAAGGGAGAGGATAAGCCCGCACCGGTCATGACAGGTCATGACAAGTCATGACCCGGCTGCCATATCACGCTGGTAGGATGTGATATGCCAGACAAAAAAGAGCGGGCTCGGCCCAGCGGCCGAACGCCAGACCGAGCCCTTGACCGCCTACATAGGAGGCGACCCACCTTGAATTCTCCCACTCCGGCCGCAGCCGCCGTCGCGAACATTCGCGAGAGCCTGCGGACCGCAGTCACCGACCTGACCGAGGTCATCGGCGACCTGCCACCCGACGAGGACCGCATCGAGCGCCTGGCTGCGCGCCTCGACCGGCTCGGCGAGGACATGAACGACGCGGCTGCGGCAGTGCGCCGCCTCAGGGTCCAGGCGGTGACCGAGGTCCGGAGCGTGCCCGCACGGCGCGTGCCCCCCGACGCCGCCAGCACACACCGCGTGCCCCCTGGGGGCGCGTCGTGAGCTGCACGCCCGCCGCCGCGCTGGTGCGGTGCAAGGGTCCAGAACCCAAGCTGGCGGATCGTCTGCGACTGGCGGTCGAGTGCGTCTTGCACCTTGAACCACGTTTCGTCATCGAGCACCGGATCGTGGCGGATGATCTCGCCTTCAGAGTCGCGATGCCTGGCCAAGTATCGTGCCACGTATGGCACCCTGTAGCACCATGTGCTACGACGGCCTAGAATTGCCTTATGAGCGCCCAGCCTGAGATCACCCAGCGAGACCTTCGGAACAAGTCCAAGGAGATCATGAACGCTGTTGAGGGCGGGCAGGCGTTCACCGTGACGCGAGACGGGCGCCAGATCGGGGAGCTGATCCCGATCCGCCGCCGCCGCCGGTTCATCCCCCGTGATGAGTTCGCTGCGACGTCCCGCAATGCCCCCGCTCTCGATCTTGAGGCATTCCGGGCTGACCAGGACGCTGCAGCCGACCACGACGCGGGGACTTCCGATGACCGCTGACCGCCACGAACAAGGGCTGCTCGACACGAACATCATGATCTTGCGCAAGTGGGTGGACCCTGCCGAGTTGCCGGCCGCGGTGGCCATCAGCACCATCACCCTTGCTGAGCTATCGGCTGGGCCGCATGAAGTGCGCCCGCGCAGTGAGCAGGGCGGGTACGAAGAGCATGCTGAGCGCGCCCGTCGGCTTGACGTGCTGCAGCGGGCGGAGAACGAGTTTGATCCGATCCCCTTCGACGTGGAGGCGGCGCGCGCTTATGGTCAGGTCTCCGCGGCGGTGATCGCGGCTGGTCGCAAGCCACGGCGGAGAGCGGTCGACTTGATGATCGCCTCAGTTGCGATCGCTGAGGGCATCCCCTTGTTCACCACCAACCCAGCAGATTTCGCCGGCCTCGACCATCTGCTGACCGTCGTACCCGTGACGCGCCCGCCCGTGCCTCGCTAGACCCGTGCCAGTAGCGGGGTTCCACTGGTCACGGGCAGTCCATGTCCATGTCCAGTTGCTGCACGTGGCTGACCTCTCGTGCCGTCCGAGCATCACGGTCCAGGTGGTGCCCGCCGAGGTCGGTGCGCACGCTGGCCTGCTCGGGGCGTTCATCGTCGCGGACTTCGACAGCGCGCCAAGTATCTTGTACGCGGAGACGGCCGTCGAGGGCCAGACGATCGAGAAACCCGCCCTGGTCAGCAAGGCAGCGCTGGCATTCGACAGGCTGCGGGCCGAGGCCCTGCCCCGCGGGGCCTCCCGGGACCTGATCGGGAAGGTAGCTGAGGAACGATGGGTGACATAGACGGCGTCCGCTGGGACACGGTCCAGTGGCGCAAGAGCAGTTACAGCGGCAGCAACGGCGGCGCGTGCGTGGAAGTCGCCGTCCTGCCGGACGCCAGCCGGGCGGTACGGGATTCCAAGGACCCGGACGGGCCGAACCTGGCGTTCGCGCCGGAGGAGTGGCAGGACTTCACCGCCGCCGTGCGGACCGGCCAATTCGACCTTCGCTGAGCCATCAGGCAGCTAGCCGACCCGGCGGCGCGGCCTGCGCCGGCCCTCGGCACCGGCTCCGAGTCGGCTCCGGAGTCGGCGCCGTGATCCGCTGCGGTCTGCGTCGGGTCGATGAACACGTATGGGGCCCGTCCGCGCCTGGTGTCCGCTCGATGGTCGCCCGGATGTTCCGCAGCATCCTGGGTCAGCGGACCTGCCGATGAGCAGTTCCCGGCTGTCCAGGCCGAGCCTGACGGCCACCACGACCAGCAGGACGCCGATCGCGATCGAGGCGTCATGATGGGCCTTGCTGCCCTGACGAGGCCGGGTAAACCCCTGGTCAAGTCGTCAGCACCGGTGCCGGGCCCGTCCGCCCGTTCCGGCGGTGAACTGCTGAGCGCTCAGGCCCTGCGCTGCAGGGTGTAGCGGACTGTCTGCACCCGGATCAGGCCGTCCCGGAACACGAAGGTGTCGATGCCGTCATCGACCCGGGTGGCGCCGGCGTCGGCGGCCCATTCCAGGAAGAGGACATCACCCTCGTAGAGCTGTGTCTTCAGGTCCCAGCTCGCGTTCGGCACATCGGCGAGCAACTGGGTGAAGGCGCCCCGGATGCCGTCCTTGCCGCGCAGGACGCCCGCCGGGGAGATGAAGACGGCATCGTCAGCGTAATCAGCGACGATCTCGTCCAGGTCCCCGGCGCCGAGCGCCTGGGCGTGGTGGGCGAAAACTTCCTCAGGCGTGCGTGCCATCGCTATCTCCCTTGGTAACGAGTGCGTCAGGCCTACCATATGGTCGCGGCCGCGCCAGCGGACAGGGCCGTAAGGCCCCCGGCCGGCCAGCCGGGGCGCCGGCCGTACGCGCACAGCCCGCGGTCATGCAGACCCGCGGTAAGGCAGACCAGGGAAGGCAGACACCGATCGTGACAACGCCCGTCCAGGCAACCGCTCAGCTGCCCGCCGGAGTACCACCCGCACGCCGGATCGCCGAGGAACTCAGCGTGCGGGAGAGCCAGGTGACGGCGGCGGTCGACCTGCTGGACGGCGGGGCGACCGTGCCGTTCATCGCCCGCTACCGCAAGGAGGCGACCGGCGCGCTCGATGACGCGCAGCTGCGGACGCTGGAGGAGCGGCTGCGCTACCTGCGCGAGCTCGAGGAACGGCGCGCCGCCATCCTGGAGTCGATCCAGTCTCAGGGCAAGCTTGACGAGGCGCTCACCGCGCGCATCATGGCCGCCGACTCCAAGGCGCGCCTCGAGGACATCTACCTGCCCTACAAGCCGAAGCGCCGGACGAAGGCGCAGATCGCCCGCGAGGCGGGCCTCGAGCCGCTGGCCGAGGAGCTGCTGGCCAGCCCGGATAACGATCCGCGGCAGGCGGCGCAGGCCTATCTGGATGCGGAGAAGGGCGTGCCGGACGTGGCCGCCGCCCTGGACGGGGCCCGGGCGATCCTGGTCGAGCGGTTCGCCGAGGACGCCGACCTGATCGGCGAGCTGCGCGAGCAGATGTGGTCCCGGGGGCGCCTGGTCTCCCGGGTGCGCGAGGGCAGGCAGGAGGCCGGTGCCAAGTTCGCCGACTACTTCGAGTTCGAGGAGCCCTTCACCGCCCTGCCCTCGCACCGCATCCTCGCGATGCTGCGCGGGGAGAAGGAAGAGGTCCTCGATCTCACCATGGATCCCGGCGACGTCCCGGCCTCTCCCGGCGCGGACGGGACAAGCGACTATGCAACGAAGATCGCACGGCGGTTCGCTATCGAGGACCGGGGGCGCCCGGGGGACGGCTGGCTGGCGGAGACGGTCCGCTGGGCCTGGCGCACCCGGATCGCCGTCCACCTCAGCGTCGACCTGCGGATGCGGCTGTGGCAGCGGGCCGAGGACGAGGCGGTCGCCGTGTTCGCCGCCAACCTGCGCGACCTGCTGCTGGCCGCCCCGGCGGGCACCCGGCCCACGATGGGCCTGGACCCCGGTTTCCGCACCGGTGTCAAGGTCGCGGTGCTGGACGGGACCGGCAAGGCGGTCGCGACGGAGACGATCTACCCGCACGAGCTGAAACGGTCCGCCGCGGCGGGGAAAGGCGCGGGCCCGGCAGCGTCGCCACGCTGGGCCGAGTCGATCGCCGTGCTGGCCCGGCTGGCCGCGGCGTACCGGGTCGAGCTGATCGCGATCGGCAACGGCACCGCGTCCCGCGAGACTGACCGGCTGGCCGCGGACCTGATCAAGGCGCACCCGGAGCTGAAGCTCACCAAGGTCGTGGTCTCCGAGGCGGGCGCCTCGGTGTACTCGGCGTCCGCCTATGCCTCACGTGAGCTGCCCGGCATGGATGTGTCGCTGCGCGGCGCGGTCTCGATCGGGCGCCGGCTGCAGGATCCGCTGGCGGAACTGGTCAAGATCGACCCCAAGTCCATCGGGGTCGGCCAGTATCAGCACGACATCGCCGAGCTGAAACTGTCCCGCTCGCTGGATGCCGTGGTCGAGGACTGCGTGAACGCGGTCGGGGTGGACGTCAACACCGCCTCCGTCCCGCTGCTGGCCCGGGTATCGGGCATCAGCGAAGGCCTCGCCGCTGCCGTCGTGGCCCGCCGCGACGAGGCCGGGCCGTTCCGCAGCCGCCAGGCCCTGCTGGACGTGCCCCGGCTGGGCCCGAAGGCTTTCGAGCAGTGCGCGGGCTTCCTGCGCGTCCCCGGCGGTGACGACCCGCTCGACGCCTCCAGCGTGCACCCGGAGGCCTACCCGGTGGTGCGGCGCATCCTGCAGGCGGCCGGGACCGGCATGCCCGGGCTGATCGGTAACACGGCGGTGCTGCGCTCGCTGCGGCCGCAGGACCTCACCGACGACCGCTTCGGCCTGCCGACCGTTACGGACATCCTCCGGGAGCTGGAGAAGCCGGGCCGTGACCCGCGCCCGGCCTTCACGACGGCCACCTTCGCCGAGGGCGTGGAGACGCTGGAGGACCTGGCGCCCGGCATGGTGCTGGAGGGCGTGGTGACCAACGTCGCGGCGTTCGGCGCCTTCGTCGACGTCGGCGTGCACCAGGACGGCCTGGTGCACGTGTCCGCGATGTCACGAAATTTCATCAGCGATCCCCGCCAGGTGGCCAAGCCCGGCGACGTGGTGCGGGTCAGGGTGCTGAGCATCGACATCCCGCGCAAGCGGATCTCGCTCACCATGCGCCTCGATGACGAGCCCGGCGGCACCGGCCGGGCGGCGCGCCGCGACCCGCAGCAGGCTCCTGGCGGCACCCGGCCCGAGGGCCGCTCCGGCCGCAACCCCGCCAGGCATGGCCAGGCGGGCGACGACGCGGCAACCCGGGGCAGCCAGAACCGCGGCGGCCGGGACGGCGGCGGCCCGAACCGGGACGGCCAGAACCGCGGCGGCCCGAACCGGGGCAGCCAGGACCGCGGTGCCCCGGCCGCCGGCGGCGCCATGGCCGATGCGCTCCGGCGGGCCGGGCTGGCCGGTGATCCGGCTGACGGGCCGGGTGGCGGGAAGCGCGGCCGCCGGGGCTGACGAGTTCGTTGTTGCGGCTGCCAGCCGAAGCGCGGATCAGTGCGACGGGCAATACCGGGTATGAATACGTGGTGACGCTCTGTTTAGAGTGAGACAACAGATTCATAGTGGGCCAGCTGTGACAGAAGTAGATGAATCCCGGTTAGCCAGGCCCTTGACGATGCCCGGGGGGGCGAAATCCGCTGCCGGCAAGGGTGCCAAGCGGGGAGGTTTCTGCCAGAGGGTTTCTTCGCTCGCGGGCCGGCCGGGGTGGGCCTGGCCGGGCCCGGGTCTGGGCCGCGTGCCGGAGGTGGGCCGCGTGCCGGAGGGGGATACGTTGGCATGGCCGCGGGGCAGGATGATGGGCTACACCGCCTGGGTGTTGCTGCTCGCCGCCGCCTACTGCGTGCTGCCCGGGCAGCGCACCGTGCTATGGGGCCTGATCGCGCTGACCGGGATCCTCGCCATCGTGGCGGGCGTCGTCACCAACCGTCCCGCCCGCACGGCGCCCTGGCTGCTGCTCGCCGCCGCGAACCTGAGCCTCGCCGTCGGCCAGCTGAGCTTCCTGGTCATCACCCAGGCCAGGCACGGGGTCGTCGCGTTCCCTTCCGCCCTGGATCTCTTCTACCTGGCCAGCTATCCGTTCTGCGTGGCCGCGTTGCTGATCTTCATCCGGTGCCGCTCTACCGGGTACGACCGGCGCAGCCTGCTGGACGCGCTCACCCTGTCCGTGGGCCTCGCCGTGCTCTGCTGGGTCTACCTGATCCTGCCGGATATCCGCCACGCCGGGCTGTCCTGGCAGGACAGGGCGCTCGCGATCGGCTACCCCGTTGGTGACGTGGTGGTCCTTGCCATGCTGGCGGGCCTGCTGGCTCCCGGCGGCTGGCGAAACCGGTCCCTGCAGCTGCTCACCATCGGCAGCGTCGGCATGCTGGCCTCTGACGTCTCCGCCAGCCTGATCCATCTTTACGGTTCGTTCCGCAGCGGGACCGCCGCGGACCTCGGCTGGGCGGTGCTCTATGCGGCCTGGGGCGGCGCCGCGTTGCACCCGGGCATGGCGCGGCTCACCCGGCCGGTTCGCCGGCCAGCGGCCCACAACTCCCCGCTCCGGCTGACCGTGCTGATGCTTGCCTCGCTGATCGCCCCCGCTGTGCTGCTCGCCGGGGCCATCGACAGGCAACTGCCGGACGCCGCCGTGATCGCCGTCTGCTCCGCCATCCTGTACGTGCTGGTGGTCTCGCGCCTTGCTGACGCGGCAGCCTCGCTGCGCCGGGCCCTGGCCCGGGCGGAGGTGGTGCGGACGGCTGGCGCGTCCCTCGCGTCGGCGGTCACCGAGGAGCAGGCCGCGAGTGCGGTCCGCGAGGCGGTGGCATGCCTGGCCGGCCCGCATCGCCGGCTGGATGCCATGCTCGCCGTGCGCGACGCGGGCACCCTCCGGGCCGTTGGCGTCCCGCCGGGGGAGCCGGCCATGCCGACGGACCTGCCCCCCGAGGTGGCGGAGAACTGGCTGTCCCTGCTGACCGGGCCGGGGCCGCAGCTGCGGCCAGCCGCCGAGTTCGGCGGGCCTGCCGCCGCGGACGCCACAGCCGATGACGCCGTCCTGCTCTGCCCGCTGGTGCTGAAGGACCGGCCGGCCGGCGACCCCCTGATCGGGGTAGTGGCGGTGTTCGGCGCGGCCAAGGACCTTGCCGCGCTGTCCGGGACCCTTGAAGTGCTGGCCCGCCACGTGGCGCTGGTGGTCGAGCGGGTCGTGCTGAGCCGTGAGGTGATCCAGCGCAACAGCGAGGCATACTTCCGGACCCTGGTCCATGACACCTCCGACGTCATCCTGATCATCGACGACGACGGGCGGATCCGGTACGCGACGCCGTCGGCCCGGAGCATCTTCGGCGCCCTGCCGACGGAGGGGGCGTACCTGTGGGACCTCGTCCAGCCGGACGAGCGCGACGAGATCGCCCGTGCGCTGGCCGACATGCGTGACGATGAAGGCCGGGACATCGCAGAGGACTGGCGGATCACCGCCCGCGACGGCGCCTACGTGGAGCTCGAGGTCAGGTCCAGTGACCTGCGGCGCGAGCCAACGGTCGGCGGGCTGGTGCTCACCTTGCGGGACGTGACCGAGCATCGCCAGCTGGAGCGTGAGCTGAAGTACCGGGCGTTCCACGACTCCCTGACCGGGCTGCCCAACCGGCTGCTGTTCCAGGAACGGGTGGTGCGCGCGCTGGCCCGGGCCCGGCGGACGGGCGCGAACGTCGCCGTGCTCTTCATCGACCTGGACGACTTCAAGATCATCAACGACACCATGGGCCACGGCGTCGGCGACGAACTGCTCATCGCCGCGGGACTGCGGCTCACCGCGCTGACCCAGGGCAGCGGCACTGCGGCGAGGCTGGGCGGAGATGAGTTCGCGCTGCTCATCGCTGATGCGGGGGATTCCACCATGGTGGACGTGCTGGCCGAGACCATCGTCGGCGGATTCACTGAGCCGTTCGCCCTTGCCGTCGGCCCAGTGATCGCCACGGCCACCGTCGGCGTCGCCACCACGGAAGACGCCTCCAGCACGGGAGACCTGGTCCGGCACGCCGACCTTGCGCTGTACGCGGCCAAGGCCGCGGGCAAACGGCAGTGGCGCCGCTATCAGCCGGTCCTGTCCGCCGGCATGATCAGGCGCCGCGAACTCCAGTCAGCGCTCGACAACGCGGTGGCGAACTCGGCCTTCACCCTTGCCTATCAGCCGATCGTGGAACTCACCAGTGGCGACGTGGTCGGCTTCGAGGCTCTGGTGCGCTGGCCACATCCGGAGTGGGGAATGATCCACCCCGAGCAGTTCATCACCCTGGCCGAAGAGACCGGCCACATCGTGCCGCTCGGGGCGTGGGTGCTCGAGCAGGCGGCGGCGGACACGGTCCGCTGGCAGCGCCAGGCGCCCCGGCAGCCGCCGCTGTACGTCAGCGTGAACGTCTCCGCGCGCCAGTTGCGCGACACCGGCTTCGTCCGGGCGGTCCGCCGGGCGCTCGCGGCGTCCGGCCTGCCGCCGTCCGCGCTGCTGCTCGAGCTGACGGAAAGCGTCCTGCTCCGCCCGGACCAGCGGATCGCCGCCGACCTGGAGGAGCTGAAGGACATCGGGGTGCGGCTCGCGATCGATGATTTCGGCACCGGCTACTCGTCCCTGAGCTACCTGCGGGAACTGCCGATCGACGTGCTCAAGATAGACAAGTCCTTCGTGGACGGGATCGCCTTTTCGACCCAGCGGCTGGCGCTCGCCGAGGTCATCATCCGGATCGCCAAGACGCTCCGGCTGACGGTGGTGGCCGAGGGCATCGAGAGCGAGGTGCAGCGGGATCTGCTGGTCTCCATGGGCTGCCCGTACGGGCAGGGGTACCTGCTGGCCAGGCCCCTGGGAGCGGGCGACGCGGAGGCGGTCGTGCGGGCCGGCGCCACCATGGTCCCGCAACTTCCCGCCCCGGGCCGCTGACTGCTGGTCCGCTGACTGCTGGTCCGCTGAGCCGCCCCTTCCTGCCCATGGCCCGGCCCGGTTCTCCCGGCCGCTTCACCCGGCCGCTTCACCCGTTCCGGTTGACCCCCGGGCAACCCTAATGCTCTTATTAAGCAGAGGAATCATAGGATACCGGGGAGGGAGTCATGCCCGAGGTTCTTTCCAGCGGGGACGAGTACCGCTACCAGCGAGGCTTCGGGAACGAGTTCGCCAGCGAGGCGGTCCCCGGGGCCTTGCCGGTCGGCCGCAACTCGCCGCAGCGGGCGCCCCTGGGCCTGTACGCGGAGCAGCTCAGCGGCACCGCGTTCACCCAGCCCCGGGCGGCCAACCGGCGCACCTGGGTGTACCGGATGGTGCCGTCGGCAGCTCACCCGCGGTTCGCCCGGATCGGCAACGGGTCGGTGCACGCCGGGCCGTTCGACGAGATCGAGCCTGACCCGAACCGGCTGCGCTGGGATCCGCTGCCGCTGCCGCAGGATCCGGTGGACTTCGTCGGCGGCCTGTACACGGTCGCCGGCAACGGCGACCCGCGGACCCGCAGCGGGATGGCGGTGCACATGTATGCCGTCACCGCCACGATGACCGACCGCTACTTCGTGGACTCCGATGGCGAATTGCTGTTCGTGCCGGAACTCGGCACGCTCGCGCTGCACACCGAACTGGGCCCGCTGACACTGCGGCCCGGGGAGATCGCCCTGGTCCCGAGAGGCATCAGGTTCCGGGTGGAGCTTCTCGGCGGCCCCGCCCGCGGCTATCTGTGCGAGAACCACGGCGCGCCGTTCACGTTGCCCGAGCGCGGCCCGATCGGCGCCAACGGGCTGGCCAACGAGCGCGACTTCCTGGCACCCACGGCAGCCTTCGACGAGGGCACCCGGAGCGCGCAGGTCGTGCAGAAGTTCGGCGGCAACCTGTGGGCCGCCGACTACGACCACTGCCCGCTGGACGTCGTCGCCTGGCACGGCAACTACGTGCCGGTCAAGTACGACACCGCCAACTTCATGGTCATCGGCACGGTCAGCTTCGACCATCCCGACCCGTCCATCTACACGGTGCTCACCTCACCGACCGAGACGCAGGGCCTGGCCAACGTGGATTTCGTGATCTTCCCGCCGCGCTGGCTGGTCGGCGAGGACACCTTCCGGCCGCCCTGGTACCACCGGAACGTCATGTCCGAGTTCATGGGCCTGGTGCACGGCGCGTACGACGCCAAGGCCGAGGGTTTCCTGCCAGGCGGGGCGAGCCTGCACAACACGTTCACCTCGCACGGCCCGGATGCCGAGACGTTCGCCAGGGCGAGCAGCGCGGAACTGGCGCCGCAGAAGGTGGCCGACACTCTCGCGTTCATGTTCGAGAGCCGCTGGATGATCATCCCGACCAGCCAGGCGATGCAGGCGGCGCACCGCCAGCCTGACTACGACTCAGTGTGGACCGGCCTGCGCCGCTCCTTCACGGCACCCGCCGTCACCCGGTGACGTCGCCATTGCCGGCCGGGACCACGGGGCCAGCCGCCGCGGCGGGTCCCGGGCAGCCGGTGGCCGCCCTGCTCGCGGCGGCACCGCCCCGGTTCACCGGCACGCTGCCGCTGTGGTACCAGCTTGCGCAGAACCTGCGGACGGCCATCCTCGGCCTCGGCCACGACGGCCCCACCCGCCTGCCGACCGAAGTGCAGTTCGCCCGGCACTACGGGGTCAGCCTGACCACCGTGCGCCAGGCACTTGGCTCGCTCGCCGCCGACGGGCTGATCACCAGGCACCGGCGCCGTGGCACCTTCGTCAACCCCGCCGCACCGCGCTCGCGCGCGCTGCGGGTCCTCGGCTCGGCCGACGCCGTCATGGCCCAGCAGTGCAGTGACGAGGTCCGGGTTCTGGGCCGTGCCCGGGTTCCCGCGAGCGCGGCCCCCGCCGCCCGGCTCGGCACCTCCGGTGAGGTCGTGCTGATCCGTCGGCTGCGCCTGGACGACGGCATCCCGGTCAGCTACGCGGAGAACTACCTGCGCCCCGAGCATGCCGCCCGGATCACCGATGCGGCGCTGGCCGCGGCGCCGGTCACCAGGATCCTGCGCGATGATCTGTCGCTGCCGCTCACCCGGATCGACAACGAGGTCTCCGCGCGCACCGTGCCGGCCGACGTGTCGGCGCTGCTCCAGATTGACCTACTGAGCCCGGTACTGGTCTCGGAAAATGTGACCTATGCGACGGGATCCACCCCGGTGGACGTAGCCCGGATCCACTACCGTGGCGACCGCTTCACCTTCGCGATCTCACTGGACATTCCTTGACTCTGCTGACGTTCACCGAGTACACCCTGCCGTTGTGCGTGTTCTCCCACGGCGCGGACAGCCCCCGGGTGGGGGCTGGCCTCGGCACGCACATCATCGACCTGGAGCGGACCTTCGCCGACCAGACGTTCGCCGTGCCGTCGCTCAACGCCTTCCTGGCCCGGGGCCCGCGGGCCTGGCAGCGGACCCGGGAGCGGCTGCTCGGTTTCGTCCGCGGTGGCCAGATCACCCAGACCGTGCCCATCGCCGAGGCCACCCTGCACCTGCCGTTCGAGGTCGCGGACTTCACCGACTTCTTCTCCTCGCTGGAACACGCGACCAACGCCGCGCGCATCCTGCGCCCGGACGACCCGGGGCTGCAGCGCAACTGGCGCGAGATGCCGGTCGGCTACCACGGGCGGGCCGGCACCGTGGTGGTCAGCGGCACGCCCGTGGTGCGCCCGCAGGGCCAGGTCGCGCCGGGCCACGGCCGGTCGGCCCTCGCCCCGACTCGCCGGCTGGACTTCGAGGCGGAACTCGGCTTCGTGGTGGGTGTCGGCTCCTCTCCCGGCCAGCAGGTGCCGATCGGCGAGTTCGCCCGGCATGTCTTCGGCGTGGTGCTGCTGATCGACTGGAGCGCACGCGACATCCAGGCCTTCGAGTCCCGGCCGCTCGGGCCCTTCCTGGGCAAGTCCTTCGCGACCACGATCTCGCCGTGGGTCATCCCGCTGGCCGCGCTTGACCAGGCCCGGGTCCTGCCCCCGGCGCAGGATCCGCAGCCGCTCGACTACCTGCGCACCGATCAGCCGTGGGGGCTGGACATCGACCTCGCCGTGAGCATCAACGGCCAGCTTGTCTCCCGGCCCCGGTTCGCCACGATGTACTGGACGGCGGCGCAGCAACTCGCGCACCTGACCGTCAACGGTGCCGCGCTGCGTACCGGCGACCTGTACGGCTCGGGCACGGTGTCCAGCTTCCGCCGCGAGGAGCAGGGCTCGCTGCTGGAGCTGACCTGGGGCGGCCGGGAGCCCATCACGCTGGCGGACGGGCAGGCCCGCGGCTACCTCGTCGACGGCGACACGGTGACCCTGTCGGCGTCCGCCCCCGGCCCGGACGGCTCGCGGATCGAATTCGGCTGCGCGTCCGGCCGCATCGCCGGGGCGCCCGGCCTCGCCTAGCCAGGGGCAGGCGCCTGCGGCGGTCCGGCGCCAGGACCATCCCGCTGGTCGCCGCCCGGGCCGTCGCCGGCGCTGGCGTGGAACGCCTCGAGCGCCTCCCCGGGGGTGTCGTAGTAGACGTCCGGCCCGGCCGTGCCGGTGATCCCGTAGTGGGCGAGTTGCTCGCGCACCGGGCCCGCCATGCTGGTGACCACGACCCGGACGTGGCGCTGGTGAAGCTGCGCGATGGCCCCGGCGAGCGCCGAGGACGCTGTGTAGTCCACATCGCCGATGGCCGCCCCGTCGAGGACCAGCCAGCGCAGCGGGCTGCCCTGCCCGGCGAGGTCCAGCACGTCCTCCACGAACCGGGCCGCGTTCGCGTAATAGAGGCTGGTGCCGAACCGGTAGACCACCAGTCCCTCCTCGGTCCGCGCGCCGGGCAGCACCGGGGCGGGCCGCCAGTGCCCGGCCGCCGACTTCACCAGCACGCTGCTGCGCGGCCGGTAACTGTGCCGCAGGTGATCGATGATCGAGGCGATCACTGCCACCGCGATGCCGTACTGGATGCTCAGTGCCACCACGGCCACCGCCGTCACCAGCGCAACGACGAACTCGTGCCTGCGGACGGACAGGATGTGCCGCATCCCGTTGCGGTCGACGAGTTCGGCGCCGATGAGGAAGACCACCGCGGCCAGCGCCGCGCTTGGCAGGTAGGCCAGTGGCCCGGTCGCGGAGAGCAGCACCACGAGTGTCACGGCACTGGTGGTGAGCTGGGCCAGCTGGCTGCGCCCGCCCGCGTCGTCGACGATCTGGGTCTTGGTGGGGCTGCCGTTGACGATGAACGTGCCGGAGAACGCCGCGGCGATGTTGGCGGCGCCCAGGCCGATCAGGTCGGTCTCGGTGCCGAACGGCTCGGCGTGCTTCACCGCGTAGGCGCGTGCGGTTGCCGCGCTCTGGGCGAGGATGACGATGAAGATCGATGCCGAGGCGCCCAGCAGCGCGGCGGTGTCGTGCAGCCCGAGCGCGGGCAGCCCCAGCTGGGGCAGTCCGCGGGGGACGTGGCCCAGCACGCTCACCCCATGCGAGGCCAGGTCGGCCGCCCAGCTCACGATGATCGCGCCGATGACCGCGATCAGCGCCCCGGGGATCCGGCGGGTGATCCCCCGGGCGGCCAGCATCACGCCGATGACCGCGGCCGACAGGGCCACATCCGCGGGCTTGGCCCTGGGCAGCGCGGCCACCGCCTGCCCCAGCTTGATCAGGGTGTACGGGCTCGTGGCGGTGGTCCCGAGCATGTCCGGCAACTGGCCGATCGCCACCTGGATCCCGACGCCGGTGAGGAACCCGAGCAGGACGGTGCGGGACAGGAAGTTCGCCAGGAAGCCGAGCCGGGCCAGCCGCGCCAGCAGCAGCAGCCCACCGGTGAGCAACCCGGCGAGCCCGGCCAGCTGGACGTAGCCCGCCGATTGCGGGGCCGCCAGCCGGATCAGCGCGCTGGCCAGGATGGCCGCCGTCGCGGAGTCGGCGGCGACGACCAGGTGGCGGGAAGCGCCCAGCACGGCGAACAAGGCCATCGGCAGGAGCAGCGTGTACAGGCCGGTCACCACCGGCATTCCGGCGATCCTGGCGTAGCCGAGCACCTCGGGGATGCCAAGGGCGGCCAGCGTGAGGCCGGCCAGCGCGTCGGTGGCCAGCTGGGTCCGGCGGACCGGGCGTACCCCCTCCAGGACGGGCCAGTCCCGCGACCGTGCCCACCTGGCCACCGACATCAGCTGGCTCCCCCTTCCCGCGGCGCGGCGCTGCCCGTAATCATGCCCTGCGCCGAACCCCGCGCGCCGCGCCCGCGCCGCTGCCCCGCGGACCTTGCCGGGCTTGGTGGGATTGATGTGATTTGTGTGACTACCCGTCTGGTGGCTGGCGTGCTTGCTGTGGCTTACGTGATTGATGAGGTTCTTGTTATTGGTGGATGCTGTTCTGGCGGGCTCAGCTGCCGCGGACGCGGGCTCCGGCGGGATCGTAGGGCGGGCGCATGGTGATGGTGGCGGGACAGATCTCGCCGCCCGCGTTCACCTGGTAGCTGCCCGCGCGCAGGAATCCGGGCGTGATCACCTCGCCGTCGGGGTGGCGGAGGTAACCCAGCCCCACCGGCCTGCCGAGCGTCTCGCCCCAGGCCGCTGACGTGAGCTGGCCCACCGCGACACCGTCGCGCAGGACGAGTTCGCCGCCCCACAGCATCGGCCCATCCGGGCCGGGATCATCCAGCAGCACCGAGACCAGCTTCCGCCGGGGACCCTCGGCCTTCGCCTTCTCCACCGCCTCCCGGCCGAGGAACGAGATGTCGCCACGGAGCTTGCAGGCGAACAGCAACCCGGCCTCCACCGGGTTGTACTCCGGGGTCAGCTCCCGGCCGAAGGCCCGGTAGCCCTTTTCCAGCCGCATCGACTCGATCGTGTAGTAGCCGGCGTTGACCAGCCCGAACCGTGCGCCAGCGGCGGTGAACTGCGCGAACACGCCGACCGCGAACTCGGCGGGCACGTAGAGTTCCCAGCCGAGCTCGCCGACATAGGTGATCCGGGTCGCCCGGACGGTGAAATACCCGAGGTCGATCTCGCGGCTGGTGCCGAAGGGGAAGGCCCGGTCGCTGAGGTCGGTCGCGGACAGCGACCCCAGCAGTTCCCGCGACCGCGGCCCCATCACGCCGAACACGGCATACGCCGAGGTCACGTCGGTCACCGTGGCGTGGCAGTCGCGCGGCATCCGTTGGAGAATATGGTCTTTATCGCGTTCCGTGCTGGCGGAGCTGCTGACCAGCAGGAACTCCTCGGCGGACAGCCGGGTGACGGTGAGGTCGGACTCGTACCGCCCGCGCTCGTTGAGCATCCCGGTGTAGACCGTCCGGCCCGGCGGGACCGCGATGTCCGCGGTGCACAGCCACTGCAGCGCCTGCTCGCTGCCCGGCCCGGCCAGCAGGTACTTGGAGAAGGACGTCTGGTCGAAGAGCGCCACATCGCGGCGGGCCGCCTGCTGCTCCGCCGAGGACCAGGGGAGCCAGTTCGGGCGGCCCCAGGTGTACTCGATCACGGGCTCGGTGCCTGGCGGCGCGAATACGTTCGGCCGTTCCCAGCCCATCCGGCTGCCGAAGCAGGCACCCGCCTCGGCCAGCACGTGGTGCACGGGGGAGCAGCGCAGCGGGCGGGCGGTGCGCAGTTCCCGGTTCGGCCAGGGCACCGCGTAGTGCAGGCCGAGGACCTCGCCGACCCGGTCGCGCAACCACCTGGTGTTGCCGTGGAAGCGGGCGAACCGCCGGATGTCGGCCGCGGTGAGGTCCATGCCGGGATCCCCGGTCAGGATCCACTCGGCGAGCGCCCGCCCGGCCCCGCCCGCGGAGGCGATCCCGACCGAGTTGAAGCCGGCCGCGACGAAGAAGTTCCGCAGCTGCGGGGCCTCGCCGACGATGAACTGGTTGTCCGGGGTGAAGCTCTCCGGGCCGTTGTAGAACTTCTTGATGCCGGCCTCGCGCAGCGCCGGGATGCGCAGCTGGGCCTGCTCCATGAGGATCGCGAAGTGCTCCCAGTCCTCGCCGAGCAGTTGGAACTCGAACGGGTAGGGGATGTCCTCGGGGGAGACCCAGGGCTTGGCGTTCGGCTCGAACCCGCCGACGACCAGGCCGCCCACCTCTTCCTTGAAGTAGGTGTAGCCGTCCGGGTCGCGCAGCACCGGCAGGTCGCGGTGTACCCCGTCGATCTGCTCGGTCACCACGTAGAAGTGCTCGCAGGAGTGCAGCGGCACGTTCACCCCGCACCAGGCCCCCACCTGCTTGGCCCACTGGCCGGCGCAGTTGACGACGATCTCCGCCTCGATGTCACCCTCGATGGTGCGCACCCCGGCCGCCGCGCCGGCGGCGATGCGGATGCCGGTGACCCGGGTCCGCTCGCGGATCGTGACGCCGCGGCCGCGGGCGCCCTTGGCCAGCGCGTAGGTCAGGTCGGTCGGGTTCGCCTTGCCGTCGTCGGGCAGCCAGATCGCCCCGGCCAGGCCGGTCACGTCCATCACCGGGTACCTCTCCCACGCCTGCCGCGGGCTGAGGATCTCGGCCTGGAGCTGGTAGGCCTCGGCTGCCGCCGCGGTCCGGCGGAGCTGGGTCATCCGCTCCGGGGTGCGCGCCACGATCAGGCCCCCGCAGCGCCGGAACCCGGCGGACAGCCCGGTCTCCTGCTCCAGCCGGGAGTACAGCTCGGTGGAGTACTGCACCAGCCGGGTGCCGCTCTCCGAGGCGCGCAACTGGCCGACCAGCCCGGCCGCGTGCCAGGTGGTCCCGCACGACAGCTGCCCCTGCTCCAGCAGGAGGACGTCGGTGCAGCCCCGTTCCGCCAGGTGGTAGGCGACGCTGGTGCCGATCACCCCGCCGCCGATGATGATCACGCGTGCCCGCTGTGTCAGCCCGGGGGGGCGACCCCCCGGAACCCCCCGCTCGCCGCTTCGCGCCGAGGCTTCCGCCGGTAGATCAGTCGTCACGGACCACGTCCTCCAGCAGGCGGGCGAAGGCTGGGCTGGTCAGGACGGTCGCCGCGGACTCGTAGCGCTCCATCGCCCAGGACCAGAAGTCGAATTCGATCGGGCTGGTCGCCCGCTGGATCGCTCCCCACAGGGTCCATCCGTACTTGCCCACCAGGCCGAGGATCCGCGCACGGGCAATCTTGTTACGCAACGGCCGCTGGTAGTACCCCCTGACCAAGGCGGCGAGGCCGTCGGTGGACAGACCGCATTCGGCCCAGATGTTGCCGAGCTCGAAGCAGGGATCGTTGTTGCCCGAGTACTCGTAGTCGATCAGCCAGATCCGCGCGCCGTCGTCGATGAAGTTGGCGGCGAGCAGGTCGTTGTTGCACGGCACGGTGCCGGCATCGCGGACGGCGAGTGCCTTGCGTGCCGCCTCCACCTGCGGCATCAGGCCGGTGTAGCCGGCCGGGATGGTGATCTGGTGCTTCCGGGCGACCGTGAGGTAACGGCGCTGCACCTCGAACATGTTGAACTCGCCGGCGAACCGCGGCCCGGCATGCAACTGGCGGCAGGCCCGCGCGATCCGCGGGGTCATCGCCGGGTCGCGGACATCCTCGTCGCCCAGCGTGTGGCCGCTGAGGTAGCGGAGGACCAGGACGCAATCCGCCGGCTGGTAGGCGACCACCGGCGCGCCCACGCCAGCGGCGGCGGCCGCCACCGAGTTGTGATGCTCGTGGTCCCGGTTGATCGCGAGCAGGTCGCCGGGAGTCCAGACCCGGGCGACGAAGGTGCCCTCGGGGGTGGTCACCTTGTAGTTCCGGTTGGTCAGGCCGCCAGGCAGTGCCTCGATCGTGCGCGGCGCGGCGGCCAGGCACGGCACGCGGTCGAAGAGGCTGTCCGGGTCAGCTGCCATCTGTACCTGGCCCGGCAGGTGGGCCTGCGCCTGCTCTGGCAGGGGTGCCTGCGCGTGGCCCGGCGGGTGGGCCTGCGCCTGCTCTGGCAGGGGTGCCTGCGCGTGGCCCGGCGGGTGGGCCTGCGCGTGGCCCGGCGGGTGGGCCTGCTCACCGGGCGGCCTGGCCAGTTCTCTCATTGGAACGCAGGGTAAATCCCTGGTCCCGAAAAGGTCTAGACGAAATCGCGACTTTCCCCGGATTGTGCCGGGCTGGGCGGAAAGGGTCTAGACAGTTACTTGGCCAGGACTTTACGCTACGCCTCAACCTGTGCGGCCCCATCGCAAGGGGAGGAACAGCTGATGAGCACCAGCCCCCACGTCTCCGCTGATCATCACCGGGATTCCGCCGACCTCGCCCGCTTCGGGTACAAGCAGGAGCTGAAGCGCTCACTCGGGCTGTTCAGCTCGTTCGCGGTCGCGTTCAGCTACATCTCACCCTCCACCGGGATCTTCACCCTCTTCGCGCTGGGCCTGACCACCATCGGCGGGGTGTTCATCTGGACCTGGCCGGTGGTCGCGCTGGGCCAGTTCCTCGTCGCGCTGAACTTCGCCGAGGTGTCCAGCCACTACCCGGTAGCCGGGTCGGTCTTCCAGTGGACCAAGTACCTGGCCGGCCGCCGGTACTCGTGGTTCACCGGGTGGATCTACCTGTTCGCGGGCATCCTCACGGTGACCGCGGTGGTGGCGACCATCCCGCTCGCGCTCATCCCGGCGCTGAACGGGCTGGGCTGGCACAGCCTGAACGCGGCCAGCCTGCACACCCAGCTGGTCGTCGCACTGATCACGCTGGTCGTCATCACGGTGCTGAACATCTACGGGCTGCGCCTGGTCGCGCTGATCAACAACACCGGGGTGCTGTTCGAGATCCTCGGCATGTTCGTGTTCGCGCTCGTGCTCATGGCCTTCCACAACCACCAGGGCTTCCACGTGGTCACCAACAGCGCGGGCATCCATGTCGCGCCCAACACGTTCCTGGCCGCGATGTTCATGAGCCTGTTCGTGATCTACGGCTTCGACACCGCGTCCACGCTGGCGGAGGAAACCCGCGACCCGCGCCGGGCGGCACCCAAGGCGGTCCTCTTCTCGGTCATCGGGGCGTTCATCATCGGCGGGGTATTCCTGCTCGGCACCCTGGTCGCCATCCCGAACATGGGCGCCGCCGTGAAGGGCGCCTTCGGGCCCGCGCAGATCATCGAGGCCAACTTCTCCACCGGGTTTGCCACCCTCTACCTGCTCGTGGTCTCAGCAGCGATCTTCGTCTGCTGTCTGTCGATCATGGCGGCGACCATCAGGCTCTGCTTCGGGATGGCCCGCGACAACCAGCTGCCCGGCTCCGGGCCGCTGGCGAAGGTGTCCAAGAGCCTGCACACGCCGGTCTGGGCCTGCATCGTGATCGCCGTCCTCTCCGCGGTGCCGTTCGTCAGGTACGCCGGAGCGGGCTACATCGCCATCGCCGCGACCGGGATGATCTACCTGAGCTATTTCCTCGGCAACCTGGTGATCATGCGGGCGCGGGTCCGCGGCTGGCCGAAGATCGGCGCTCCGTTCAAGCTGGGCCGCTGGGGCATGCTGGTGAACATCCTCGCCCTGCTCTACGGCGGCGCGATGCTGGTCAACTTCGCCTGGCCGCGGGTGGCCAGCAACCCGAAGCCCAGCCAGACGCCGGCCGGCACGCTCAGCTTCGGCCTTGGCTTCCTGAACGACATCCCGGTGCTGTGGACCGTGGTGGTGGCCATCGCGCTGGTGGGGGCGATCTACTACTTCGCGGTCGCGCGGCGTAAGCAATTTCCTGAGCTGATCGCGCCGGCCGCCGATGACGCGCCGCTGGTTCCCGGGACGGCGCTGCCGTCCGACTGAGCATGCCGCCACGACCGCGATCGCGACCCGCACCGGTGGCGCCGGACATGCTCGGCCTGACCCCGCCGGTGATCGTGCGGGAGCCGGGCAGCACCGCGCACGGCCAGATCGAGGAGTGGCTCGCTGAGGCCATCGCGGCGGGCCAGCTCGCGCCGGGTGCCCGGATGCCCACCGAGCAGGACCTGGCGGCCTGGCTCGGGGTCAGCCGGATGACCCTGCGGCACGCGCTGGCCACGCTCGCCCGGCGTGGGCTGATCGAGCGCGCGGTGGGCCGCAACGGCGGCACCTTCGTCGCCGAGGGCAAGCTGGAGCAGGATCGCACCACGCTGTCCGGGTTCTCCGAGCAGTTGCGCCGGCACGGGATGGTGGCCGGCGCACGGGTGCTCTCCGCGGCGCAGCGGCCGGCCGGGCCTGCCGTCGCGGCCGCCCTTGCGGTGGCAGAAGGCGACCCGGTCTGCGAGATACGGCGGGTCAGGCTCGCCGACGGCCGCCCCATCGCCGTCGAGCACTCGGTCTTTTCCGCCGCCATCTTCCCCGGGTTGCTGCAGTGCCGGCTCGACGGGTCGCTCTATGACCTGCTCGGGGAGAAGTACCAGTTGCGGCCCTGCCGGGCCCGGGAGAGCCTGGAGCCGGTGACCGCGGGGGTCAGGGAGGCAGAGGCGCTGGACGTGCGCGAAGGCGCCCCGCTGATGCTGGTCGAGCGGATCGCCTACGCGCAGGACGGGCGCCCGGTCGAGTTCGCCCGCGACTTGTTCCGCGGTGACCGGACCCGGATCGTGATGTGGACATCCGAGCTGGCCAACGTGCTGTGAGCCGCGCCTGGTTCCTGCTGAGCTCCGCCCGGTTCTGGTGTGAGCGGGAGTGCTGACACTGTAGCGCTCACAAGGAGCGTGACCGGACTCGCTGCCCGTGTTCGGCGACCGAGCCACCCGAATGGTGCTCCGGTCGGCCGAACGACACCGAGAACACCGCCCAGACGACCTTTCCCGCCGTCGTGGGGGTGGTGCAACCCCAGGTATCACTGAGCGCGCTGATCACGTGCAGCCCGCGGCCATTCTCGGCAAAGTAATCGGGCTCCTTCGGCACCGGCACCCGCGGGCTCGGGTCCGCGACCGCGCACAGCACCGTTTGCCCGGGCTGCACCAGGCCGAGCCGGACCGGCCAGCGGCGGCGTCCTCTCGCCGGATCCGGTATGCCATGCCGCAGGGCATTGGTCAGCAACTCGGACACGACGATCGCGATGTCGTCGGCGCGGTCCGTCACCCCCCACCGCCGCAGGGTGGCCAGGCTGAAGTCGCGGGCGACGCTGACCGATCTCGCGTCAAGGCCCGGTGTGCGCGTAGCAACTCGCGGAAAGCGGGTCCAGTCCAGCGTGGCATGATCCGCAAGCGGGTGCGCCCCGCACGCTGCGGCTGCCATGGTCACCGCCGGAGCAAGCCAATCCCAGCACACGTCGCTGGCCGCGGTGCCTGCCAGTTGTAATGGGTGCGCTGTCATTGCCGTCCGAATGATCCCGTCTCGCAGGGGAAACAGCCACGTACAGCGGTATCTTGCCGCATGCACATGCTCTTTGCAACGCCTTCTGCACAGGCGTTTGCACATGCATCTGATCTGTTAGGCTGCACTGTGCAGGTGATCATTACCGCACATGCTGGCGTGCTAGCCACGTGCGTTCCCCCTCGCACTGGGAGGAAAGATGCAGGTCAAGAACGGCATCCCGGCTGGTCAGCTTGCGGCGCGCTGGCGCAAGAGCAGTGTCAGCAACCCCAGCGGGAGCTGTGTGGAAGTGGCCGAGTTGCCCGGCGGCTCGATCGCTGTCCGCAACTCCCGCCACCCCTTCGGGCCAGCACTCATCTACCCTCGCGCAGAAGTCGCGGCGTTCCTGGCCGCGATGAAGAAGGGCGAGTTCGACGACCTGTGAGCCCGTCGCCTGGCCAGCGGGACTGCCGGAATCTCGTCGCCCGGTGGTTCCGTGGCCTGGCCAGCGGAACTGCCGGAAACTGGACGTCCAGTGGTCTCGTGGCCGGGTCAGCGGAACTTGCCGAAATTGGCCCCGGGACACCGTGCGGGTGCGGTGATATCGTGCTCTGAGTGGCCCGCTGGAGCAGGCGGGCCGTATTGCTGCTGGCAGATATTGCGCGCCCGCAATGGCGCAACTGGGCTGAGCATCTGGTATCGGCCGGGGGGTTGGTAGTGGCTGTGCTTCCGTCAGTGGGAGCTGTGATGAGCCGGGAGCTGAGATGAGTAGCGTTCATCCGGCTGGTGACGAGCCTGCTGGTGGGTTGGCCGGCTCGCGGGCTGGCGCGACAGTGGTGCGCATGGTGCTCGGGGCGCAGCTACGCCGCCTTCGCGAGGCGGCCGACGTCACGCCTGACAAGGCGGGATACGAGATCCGGTCGTCCCGGTCCAAGATCAGCCGGATGGAACACGGCCGGGTTGGCTTCAAGCTGCGTGACGTGGACGACCTGCTCAGCCTGTACGGCGTCACCGACGAGCAGATGCGGGCCGGGCTGCTGTCGCTGGCCCGGCAGGCGAACGCCCAGGGCTGGTGGACCCAGTACGGAGACATCCTGCCGGACTGGTTCGAGACGTACCTGGGCCTGGAGGCCGCGGCCTCAATGATCCGGACCTTTGAGCTCCAATTCGTGCATGGCCTGTTCCAGACGGAGGGCTACGCCCGGGCGGTCACCGTCCTCGGCCATCGCGCCGCGCCAGAGGCGGAGATTGACCGGCGGGTGAGCCTGCGGATGGGGCGTCAGGAACTGCTCAGCAGCCCGCAGCCGCCCCGTGTCTGGTCCGTCATGGACGAGGCGGCACTGCGCCGGCCGGTCGGCGGCCGCGAGGTGATGCGCGCGCAACTGAACCGCCTTCTGGAGGTCGCCGGGCTGCACCAGGTCACCCTGCAGGTCGTGCCGTTCCGGCGTGGCGGGCACGCGGCCGCGGGCGGATCGTTCAGCGTGCTGCGCTTCGGTGAGCCGGACCTGCCCGATGTCGTCTACATCGAGCAGCTCACCAGCGCCCTGTACCTGGAAAGGCGCGCGGACGTCGATCACTACATGGAGATCATGAACCGGCTCAGTGCCGAGGCGCTCACTCCGGCCGGCACCACGCGGCTCGTCAAGGAGATCATCCGAGACACCTAGCCCGGGGCGGCGGTCCCGGCGCTGCCTTCCCGGCTGGCTCCCGTTGTGTGGTGCGCGGTGCCCATATATGGACGCGAATCCACCACACAGTCGTTGTGCCCAGGGTGGCGTGCCGCTGTGTGGCGGGCAGTGGGGGTGGCGGGGCGGCTGGGCTCTGCGGGGTCAGTCCCCATGGCGCCGCGTGGGCACGGGGCGCCGCGTGGGCGTGCGGGTGGCAGGTCAGCACACGAACCAGGGAAGGGACCGTTGGCGCAGCAGGCTTTGATCTGGCCGGGCAGCAGTTATCCGCTCGGCGCTACCTACGACGGGGTGGGCACCAACTTCGCCCTGTTCACAGAGGTGGCGGAGCGCGTTGAGCTGTGCCTGTTCGGCGAGGACGGCACCGAGTCGCGGGTGGCGTTGCACGAGGTGGACGGCTTCGTCTGGCACGGCTACCTGCCCGGGGTGGGTCCCGGCCAGCGTTACGGGTACCGGGTGCACGGCCCCTACGACCCGGCGGCGGGCCAGCGCTGCAATCCAGCCAAGCTGCTGATCGATCCGTACGCGAAGGCGATCGAGGGAAGCGTCCGCTGGGACCCGGCCGTGTTCGCCTATCCGTTCGGGCATCCCGACCAGCGCAACGACACGGACTCCGCGCCGCATGTCCCGCGCTGCGTCGTGGTGAATCCCTACTTCAGCTGGGGTTCCGACCGGCACCCCAGGACCCCGTACCACGAGACAGTGATCTACGAAGCGCACGTCCGCGGCCTGACCAAGCTGCATCCCCACGTCCCGGAGGCGCAGCGCGGGACCTACCGGGGCCTGGCCCATCCCGCGGTCATCGGGCATCTGCAGGGGCTGGGGGTCACCGCCATCGAGTTGATGCCGGTGCACCAGTTCGTCAGCGACGCCATCCTGGCCGAACGGGGCCTGGCCAACTACTGGGGCTACAACACCATCGGGTTCTTCGCGCCGCATAACGGCTACGTCGCCAGCGGCACGCGCGGCGAGCAGGTGCAGGAGTTCAAGTCCATGGTCCGGGCGCTGCACCAGGCCGGCCTCGAGGTGATCCTCGACGTCGTCTACAACCACACGGCGGAAGGCAACCACCTGGGGCCGACGCTGTCCTTCCGGGGCATCGACAACGCCTCGTACTACCGGCTGATGAGCGACGACCCGCGGTTCTACATGGACACCACGGGCACCGGCAACAGCCTGCTCATGCGCCACCCGCACGTGCTTCAGATGATCATGGACTCGCTCCGCTACTGGGTGACCGAGATGCACGTGGACGGTTTCCGGTTCGACCTGGCCGCCGCGCTGGCCCGCCAGTTCCACGAAGTGGACCGGCTGTCGGCCTTCTTCGACATGGTCCAGCAGGATCCGGTGGTCTCCCAGGTCAAGCTGATCGCCGAGCCATGGGACGTGGGGGAGGGCGGCTACCAGGTCGGGAACTTCCCGCCATTGTGGACGGAATGGAACGGCAAGTACCGGGACACGGTACGGGACTTCTGGCGGGGCGAGCACGCTACGCTGCCCGAGTTCGCCTACCGGCTGACCGGCTCCAGCGACCTCTACCTCAGCGACGGCAGGCGCCCGGTCGCCTCGGTCAACTTCGTCACCTGCCACGACGGCTTCACCCTGGCGGACCTCGTCTGCTATGACCATAAGCACAACGAGGCCAACGGCGAGGGCGGCCGGGACGGCAGTGACGACAACCGCTCCTGGAACTGCGGGACCGAAGGCCCCACGGACGACCCCGGCGTCACGGCGCTGCGGGAACGGCAGAAGCGCAACTTCCTGAGCACCCTGCTGCTGTCCCAGGGCGTCCCGATGCTGCTGGGCGGCGACGAGATGGCCCGCACCCAGCAGGGCAACAACAACGCCTATTGCCAGGACACCGACATTTCCTGGGTGCACTGGCCGCCCGCCGGCCAGGCCCGGAACCCGGACGGCTACCTGGGTGACCAGGACCTGCTCGAGTTCGTCCGCACGCTGATCCGGCTGCGTGCCGAGCACCCCGTGTTCCGGCGCCGCCGTTTCTTCCGCGGCCCGGCGGTCCGTGGCAAGGGCTGCGGGCCTGATCAGCCAGGCGACATCGCGTGGTTCACCCCGGCCGGCGAGGAGATGACCGATGACGACTGGGCGGCGGGCTTCGCCAAGTCGCTCACCGTGTTCCTGAACGGCGACGCGATCAGCGAGCCTGACCCGCGCGGCGAGCGGATCCGCGACGAGTCGTTCCTGCTCCTGTTCAACGCGAGCGAGCTGGACCTGGAGTTCACCATCCCGCCGCAGCGCTACGGCGAGCAGTGGGTGAAGATGCTGGACACGTCGGCGCCGGTGAGCTCGCTGCGGGACGCGCCCGCAGCCAAGCCAGGTGACATGGTCGCCATGCCCAGCCATTGCGTCCAGGTCCTGGGCCGTGCCTGAAGATGTTAGCCCGGGGGGGCGACCCCCCGGACCCCCCGCGATTCGCGGGCTCGGCGGGGACACGCCTGCGGCGCGCCCCGCCTCACCGGCGGAAGCGCCGGTCTCCACGTACCGGCTGCAGCTCCACGCTGGCTTCGGGTTCGCTGACGCCGCCGCGATCGCGGACTACCTGGCCCGGCTCGGCGTGACCCACGTGTACACCTCGCCGATCCTGCAGGCTGCGCCCGGCTCCATGCACGGGTACGACGTGGTGGACCATTCCAGGGTGTCCGCCGATCTGGGCGGGGAGGCGGCGCTGCGCGACATGGTGCGCGAGTTCCGCCGGCACGGGCTCGGCGTGATCGTCGACGTGGTGCCCAACCACATGGCCATCGGCGTGCCCGAGTCGCTCAACGCGCAGTTCTGGTCGGTGCTCCGGGAAGGCCCGGACTCAGCATGCGCGCGCTGGTTCGACGTCGACTGGGCGGCCCGCGGCGGCCGGCTGCTGCTGCCCATCCTGGCCGGCCCGGTCCAGGACTGCCTGGGCGACATCATCGTGGTAGCCGGCGGCCAGGGGGCCGGCGGCCAGAGCGCAGCCGACGAGTCCGAGCTGCGTTACTTCGACCACGTGCTGCCGGTCCGGCCGGGTACCGGGCAGCTGCCGCTGCCCGAACTGCTGGACGCCCAGCACTACGAACTCGCCGACTGGCGCGACGCCGCGACCGAGCTGAACTGGCGGCGGTTCTTCGACATCACCTCGCTGATCGGGGTCCGGGTGGAGGACCCGGAGGTCTTCCAGGCCACCCACGGGCTGCTGCTGCGCCTGGTGGCGGAGGGGCTGATCGACGGCTTGCGGGTCGACCACCCCGACGGCCTCGCGGACCCCCGCGGCTACCTGGACCGGCTGGCCAGCGAGACCGGTGGCATCTGGGTGGCCACCGAGAAGATCCTCACCGGCGCCGAGCGGCTGCCAGCGGACTGGCGGTGCGCGGGCACGACCGGTTACGACGCCCTGGGCGCGGTGGGCGGGCTGTTCATCGACCCGGCCGGCGCGGCGCCGCTGACCGGGGAGTACCTGCGCCGCACCGGCGGAGCCGCCGATTTCGCGGCGGTGGCCGAAGCCGCCAAGCGGGAGACGGCCGGCCACGCCCTCGCCGCCGAGGTGTCCAGGCTGGCCCGGCTGCTCGCCCGGGCGGGTCACCCGGCCGTGGCTGAGCTCAGCGCCGGCGACCTCACCACCGTGCTCGTCGAGTTGCTCACCGCGGTGCCGGTGTACCGGGCCTACGTGGTCCCGGGCGAGCCGGCCCCCCCGGTGGCCGCCGCCACCGTGGCGGAAGCGGCGGAGTCAGCCCGCCGGCGGCTGCCCTCGGCACTGCACCGGGGCCTCGCGGCCGTTGCGGATCTGGTCCTTGGCCGCGGCGGAAACGACGGGACCGGTGCAGACCAGGCCAAGCTGATCGAGCTTTTCCAGCAGACCTGCGGCCCGGTGATGGCCAAGGGCGTCGAGGACACCGCCTTCTACCGCTGGTCCCGGCTGGTCGCGCTGAACGAGGTCGGCGGCGACCCGGGCTCGTTCGGGGTCAGCCCGGAGGAGTTTCACGGCTTCGCCGGCCACCTCGCCCGGCACTGGCCGGCCAGCATGACCACGCTGTCCACGCACGACACCAAACGCCAGGAAGACGTCCGCGCCCGGCTCGCGGTCCTCGCCGAGGCGGCGCAGGCCTGGGCCGCGGAAGTGACCCGCTGGCACGATCGGGCAGTGCAGCTCAGCGGCGGCCAGCCCGCGGAGCCGGACACCGAGTACCTGCTGTGGCAGACCCTGGCCGGTGCGTGGCCCATCGACAGCGACCGGCTCGCCGGATACCTGCGCAAGGCGATGCGCGAGGCGAAGACGCGGACGTCGTGGACCGACCCGGACACCGGGTATGAATCCCTCGTGCTCGGTTTCGCGGACGAGGTGCTGCGCAACGGCGAGCTCACCGGGCGCATCGCCGGCTTCGTCGCCGGGCTGGACGGCGATGCCCGGGCGAACTCCCTCGGCGCGAAGCTGGTCCAGCTCACCATGCCCGGGGTCCCGGACGTGTACCAGGGCTGCGAGCTGGCCGGCCTGTCGCTGGTCGATCCGGACAACCGCCGCCCGGTCGATTTCGCCCGCCGCCGGCAGCTGCTCGCGGCGCTGGATGAGGGACAGCTGGCCGCCGACCTGGATGCTGAGAAGCTGCTGGTGACCGCGACCGCGCTGCGGCTGCGCCGGGCTTACCCGGACTGGTTCGCCGGAGACTACACGCCGCTGCCCGCCGCGGGCCCGGCGGCGGAGCACGCGGTCGCGTTCCTGCGCGGCCCGCAAGCGCCTGGCCCGGACGGCGCACACGCGGTCACCGTCGTCACCCGGCTGCCCGCCGGGCTGCGGCAGCGCGGCGGCTGGGCGGACACGGCGCTGCCGCTTCCGGGCGGCTGCTGGCGGGACCTGCTGACCGGCGCCACGCTGGCCGGCCCGCGCCCGCTTCTGTCCGATTTGCTCCAACGTCTCCCCGTGGCGCTGCTGGTCCCCGGCGGATCACTTCCGGCGGATCCCGAGCCGGCCGCCCCGTCCGCGATGATGTCCCCTGAGGTGCCGGGATGAGCGTGTTCCGGATCTGGGCGCCGGCGGCCGGGCAGGTCGAGCTGCAGGTGGCGGAGCAGCAGGTGGCGATGCGCCCGGCGGCGGCCGCCGGCTGGTGGGAAGCTGACGTGCCAGCCGTGCCCGGCGGTGCCGACTATGCGTTCCGGCTCGACGGGGGAGAGCCGCTGGCCGATCCGCGCTCACCCCGGCAACCCGCCGGCAGCCAGGGGCTGAGCCGGAGCTACGACCACTCCGCGTTCGGCTGGACCGACCGGGGCTGGCGGGGCAGCCCGCTGCGCGGTGCGGTGATCTACGAGCTGCACGTCGGCACGTTCACCCCCGAGGGAACGTTCGACGCCGCGATCGGGCGGCTCGATCACCTGCGCGACCTCGGCGTGGACATGGTCGAGCTGATGCCGGTCGCCGCGTTCCCGGGCCGGCACGGCTGGGGCTACGACGGGACCCAGCTGTGGGCCGTGCACGAGCCCTACGGCGGCCCGGACGGGCTGAAGCGGTTCGTGGACGCGTGCCACGCCCGGCGGCTGGCCGTGCTGCTGGACGTGGTCTACAACCATGCCGGCATCGGCAACAACCTTGCCGCGTTCGGCCCCTACTTCACCGATGCGCATGTGACCCCGTGGGGGCCCGCGGTGAACCTGGACCAGCCCGGTTCTGACGAGGTGCGGGACTTCCTGATCGGCAACGCGCTGATGTGGCTGCGCGACTACCACGTGGACGGGCTGCGGCTGGACGCGGTGCACGCCTTCGAGGATCACCGGGCCCTGCATTTCCTGGAGGAACTCGCGGTGGAGGTGCAGGCGCTCGGCGCCCGGCTGAACCGTGAGCTGGTCCTCATCGCGGAATCGGATCTCAACGACCCCCGCCTGGTCACCTCGCGGGAGGCCGGCGGGTACGGGCTGGCGGCCCAGTGGAGCGACGACTTCCACCACGCGGTGCACGCGGCGATCACCGGGGAGCGGCAGGGCTACTACTGCGACTTCGGCTCGATCGAGGCGCTGGTGAAGACCTTGACCCGGGTGTTCTTCCACGACGGCAGCTGGTCCGCCTTCCGCGGCCGCAGCCACGGCCGGCCGGTTGACCTGCTGCGCACGCCCGGCTACCGCTTCCTCGGCTACCTGCAGGACCACGATCAGATCGGTAACCGGGCAACGGGCGACCGGATCTCCGCGGGGCTGCCTGCCGACCTGGTCAAAGTCGGTTCCGGGCTGGTGCTCACCGCGCCGTTCACCCCCATGCTGTTCATGGGCGAGGAGTGGGCGGCGGGCACCCCGTGGCAGTACTTCACCGATCACATCGACCCTGAGCTTGCCGCGGCGGTGGCGGTCGGCCGCCGGGCGGAGTTCGGCGCGCACGGCTGGGGTCCCGCCGACGTTCCCGATCCGCAGGACGAGGCGACCTTCCGCCGCTCGAAGCTGGACTGGGCAGAGCTGGAGTCCCCCGGGCACGGCGAGATCCTCGCCTGGTACCGCGAGCTGATCGCGTTGCGCCGGGCCTGGCCCGAGCTGACCGATCCGCGGCTGGACCGGGTGCGGGCCGACTACAACGAAGGCGGGCGCTGGCTGGTCGTGGCGCGCGGTCGGCTGCGGATCACCGCCAACCTGGGCCAGCGGGCCAGGCGGTTGCCGCTCGGTGCACCCGGGTCCGCGCTGCTGGCTGCCTCCCGTCCGGGTGTCACGCTGGAGGAGGCCGAGGTCAGCATGCCCGCGGCCGCCTTCGCGGTCATCGAGACCGGAACCTGAACGGTTCCCCGGCCGGCCGGCAGTCCGGACGTCTCCTGACCCGGTGCCAGGCGTGGTGGCCGCGCGCGTGGGCGAGGTGTCAGGTGGCCGGGGTGACGATGCCGTACTCGTGGATCTTCCGGTAGATCGTCGCCCGGGACATCCCCAGCGACTTGGCCGCCTTGACCTTGTTGCCCTGGTAGTCGAGCAGCCCCTGGACGATCGCGTCGCGCTCCATCGACTCCAGCGGGGACAGCAGCCGCCTGCTGACCGTCCAGCACTCCGGCGGCAGGTCACCCGGCTGGATGGACCCGGTGCGCCGTTTCTGCACGACCCGCTTGAGCACCTGCCAGAGTTGCTCGGTGTTGCCCGGCCACTTCGACCGCAGCAGCAGCTGCATCGCTTCCGGCGAGCAGGTCAGCCGGCCGTGCTGGCCGAGCTTGGCCAGGAAGAAGGGCACCAGGGCGTGCAGGTCCTCGATGTGATGGCGCAGCGGCGGCAATTCCACCGTGCTCGGGAAGAAGCGCAGCAGCTTGGTCAGGTCGCCATGGGTGCGGGTGCTGTTCAGGGTGACCGCCACCCACAGCTCGTGCTGCCGGCAGGCCGTCCGCGCTTCCTGCAGCGCGCTGGTCAGCGCGTGCAACTGCCTGGCGTTGAGCACATCGACGTGCCGGATCACCAGGGCGCCCTCACCGTCGAGCAGTTCAAGGCGGGCGCGCAGCAGCCAGTCCGTGTCGGTGGCCTCCGCAGCGTCCAGGACGTAGAAGCGCTCGGCGGCGTTCCGCCGCTGGTGAACCGCCCGCACCACGGTCAGCTTGCCGACCCCGGGCTCGCCCTCGAGCGCGAGCCACTCCGCTGATTCATAGACCGCCTCCACCTGGCGGCAGCCACGCAGCCAGAGCGCACCGCCGCCGACCAGGCCAGGCAAGGACATCGAGGGCTTCACCGGCGCATCGGTGGCTGGCTTGCCGGCCGGCTCGATCAGCTTCACGTGCACCACCCCGCCGGCGACCCGGTCCGCGGCGTGCACGGGGCGGCAGTACATCCGGGCCTGGATCCCGCTGGGCAGCTCGACCGACACCGCGCCGGCCTGACGGCTGGTCAGCACCTCGGCTGCCTGGCCGAGCAGCACCCCCTGGTCGCCCGGATCGAGCACCTGCCGGGCGTAGTCGTTCATCATCACCACGTCGGCATTCAGCGCCAGCACGATCCCGCTGGTCCGGCGGCAGGCCCGCATGTACTCCTGCATCAGCTGGAGTTCCCGGGCACTGCTGTCGGCGAGGATCGCCTGGGTGATCTGGTCCGCGGTGGTCTTGGCGAGCGCGATCAGCAGCGGGTCAGCATCCTTACGCCAGCAGGTCAGGTCCACCGCGCCGATCGCCTTGCCGGAGATCGGGTCGTGGATCGGCACCCCGGCGCAGGCGAGATCCTCCAGGTCTTCCGCGTAGTGCTCGTGACCGAACACATGCGCGGGCTGGCCGCCCTCCAGCGCGGTGCCGATCCCGTTGGTGCCGACATACTCCTCGGCGTAGCTGAAGCCGGGCGCGAGCTGGACCCCGTCCAGGTGACGCTCGAGGTCGTGGTCGGCGGTCATCCTGCTCAGCACGACGCCCGCGGCGTCGGTCAGGATGACGCTGATCGGCTGCCCCTCCAGGTGCTCGCGCAGGTTGCGCAGCACCGGCATGGCGTTACGGGTCAGCGGCGTGTCGAGGTCGGGATCCCGGACGTACGGCAGCGCGACGCGGTCGGCGGCGACCTTCCACTGCCGGGACCGCCACCACGACGCCAGGATCGGCCCGCGCACTTCTTCCGGCTTGACGGACTCAGCCGTCAGGAACCGCTCTCGCGACTGCGCCAGCTGATCACCCTCGACCAAGGCCGGCTGGTGCACTGCTGTGGGCACCATGGCGCCTCCGTACCTCCCGGTACCGCTTTTCGCGGGCTGGCGGCTCAGCCCGCGGTTGGGCATCCGAGTACGCGTTGCTTCCTACCCAACATAAGCGCGACGGTACCGGCCCCTGTCTCAAGTTGAGACCGGCAGCCCCCTGCCTGCGGCGTTTTGATGCGAGAACCGGCTCCACGCGATCAACCGCCGAAGAATCGGAGATGCCTCATGGATCGACCAGACGCGCCCTCCAGCGAGACCTACAACCCCTGGAGCGTGGTCAACCTGGTCTTCCACCACCTGGCTGAGCAAGGCCTGCACCCGATCCTGGGCGAGTCCGGTGACCCCGGAGAGCCGGCCGCCAGACTGCTCTGGGCACTCGGCATCGAGCCGACCGCTGAGGGTAACCGGCAGGTCTCCCATGAAACCCAGCATCGCCTTGCCGAACTCCGGGACACGTTTTTCGGTGAGCACTGACTCGCGGCTGCACATCGGGCCCAGGCGCAGGCAGACGGGCCTGTCTCATGTTGAGAACCCGGGTCTCGCTTTTACAGGTTGTTATTCGGCACATAGGGACTTCTCAGCAGCTAACCCACGAAGCAGCCAACCCACGAAGGGGAAGGGGTGACCATGAGTCGCCAGAGTGTGGCCAAGGCCCACCAGAAAATCCAGGAGCTGTCCTGGGAACCGATGTACCACGAGCCGGTGTCCCAGTACGGAACTGACTACACGTTCCGCAAGGCCCAGAAGAAGGACCCGCTGAAGCAGGTCCTCCGCTCGTACTTCCCCATGCAGGAAGAGAAGGACCACCGGGTCTACGGAGCCCAGGACGGCGCCATCCGCGGCAACATGTTCCGCCAGGTGCAGGAGCGCTGGCTGGAGTGGCAGAAGCTGTTCCTGTCCATCATCCCGCTCCCGGAGATCTCGGCGGCGCGGGCCATGCCGCTGCTGTTCCGGACCGTCCCGAACCCGGAACTGCACAATGGCCAGGCGATCCAGATGATCGACGAGGTACGGCACTCGACGATCCAGCAGAACCTCAAGCGCCTGTACATGAACAACTACATCGACCCGGCCGGCTTCAACAACAGCCTCCGCAACTTCCAGAACGACTACTGCGGGACCATCGGCCGGCAGTTCGCGGAAGGCTTCATCACCGGCGACGCGATCACGGCGGCGAGCATCTACCTGACGATCGTGGCCGAGACCGCGTTCACCAACACGCTGTTCGTGGCCATGCCCGCCGAGGCCGCCGCCAACGGCGACTACCTGCTGCCGACCGTGTTCCACTCGGTGCAGTCGGATGAGTCCCGGCACATCAGCAACGGGTACGCCACGCTGCTGATGGCGCTGTCCGACGAGGAGAACCACCAGCTGCTGGAGCGCGACCTGCGCTACGCGTGGTGGAACAACCACCGCGTGGTGGACGCCGCCATCGGCACGTTCATCGAGTACGGCACCAAGGACCGGCGCAAGGACCGCGAGTCCTACGCCGAGATGTGGCGGCGGTGGATCTACGACGACTACTACCGCAGCTACCTCGTCCCGCTCGAGAAGTACGGCCTGGTCATCCCGCACGACCTCATCGAGGAAGCGTGGAACCAGATCTGGAACAAGGGCTACGTGCACGAGGTAGCCCAGTTCTTCGCCACCGGCTGGCTGGCGAACTACTGGCGGATCGACCCGATGACCGACACCGACTTCGAGTGGTTCGAGTACAAGTACCCGGGCTGGTACGACAGGTACGGCAAGTGGTGGGAGAACTACAACCGGCTGTCCCGGCCGAACGGGCACCACCCGATCGTGGCCGAGAGCGTCGACTACCAATACCCGCACCGCTGCTGGACCTGCATGGTGCCCTGCCTGGTCCGCGAGGACATGGTCATGGACGAGGTCGACGGCCAGGTCCGCACCTACTGCCACGAGGCCTGCCGGTGGACCGACGTGAACGCCTTCCGGCCGACCTACCAGGGCCGGGCCACGCCCAACATGGGGCAGCTGATCGGCAAGCGCGAATGGGAGACGCTCTACCACGGCTGGAACTGGGCCGACGTGGTCTCCGACATGGGCCACGTGCGGGACGACGGCAAGACGATGGTCGCCCAGCCGCACCTCGACCTGGATGATCCGAAGAAGCTGTGGACGCTGGACCACCTGCGCCGGATGCCGCCGGTGCAGAGCCCGAACGTGCTGCTCAACGAGATGACGCCGGAGCAGCGCGAAGCGTTCCGCGCGGACTACGTCCGCGGCGGCCCCGCAGGCCGCCCCGCACCCGCGGAATGACCGAGCGGTAACCGGTCCATCGAGCTGGGAGGTGGGCCGCAGGCCACGGCCTGCGGCCCCCTCCCCTCCACTGGGCTCATCAACCACTGGCGCATCGCGAGGGAGCCATGGCGGACAAGCATGTCGTGCGATTCGAGCCGGTCGGCATCGAGATCGAGGTGGGCGAGGAACAGACCATTCTCCGGGCCGCCGCCGAGCAGGGAATCATGCTCATGCACGGCTGCAAGGAGGGGCAGTGCTCCGCCTGCAAGTCGTTCGTGCTCGAGGGCGACGACATCGAACTCGACAGGTACTCCACGTTCGCGCTCCCCGATTACGAGCTCGAAGAGGGCTACACCCTGCTGTGCCGGGCACATGCCTACGAGGACGTCACGATCGAGCTGCTCAACTACGACGAGGAGATGATCCGCTCCGGCCTGCCGATCCAGCAGGGTGTCGCGGAGGTGGTGTCCAAGGACGCGGTCACCCACGACATGCGCCACCTGATCCTGCGGCTGATCGAGCCGGACGAGATCAAGTTCTTTCCCGGCCAGTACATGGACATCGCCATTCCCGGGACGGAGGCGACGCGGTCCTTCTCGATGGCGAACACCTCCAGCCGCGAAAGCGGGCTGCTGGAGTTCATCATCAAGGTCTACCCGGACGGGAAGTTCTCCAGGTTCCTGGCCGAGAAGCTGGCCGAGGGTGACCGGCTGGACCTGTCTGGCCCGTTCGGCGTCTTCACGCTCCGCGAGGGCGACAACGACCTGGTTTTCGTGGGCGGCGGGGCGGGCATGGCGCCGATCCTGTCGCTGCTGCGGACACTGGGCGAGCGCGGCATCCAGCGCAAGGCCACCTTCTTCTACGGCGCGCGGACCAAGCAGGACCTCTGCTTCGAGGCCGAGCTGCACGCGCTCGGGGAGAAGCTGCCGGACTTCCGTTACATCCCGGCCCTGTCCGAGGCGGCGGGGGATGACGAGTGGGACGGCGAGACCGGGTTGATCACGGACGTGGTCAGGCGGCATGCCAGCGACCTGACCGGAGCACACGCCTACGTCTGCGGTCCGCCGCCAATGGTGGAGGCGGCCCTGCCGCTGCTCGCGCAGCTGGGCGTGGAAGAAAAGCGCATCTACTACGACAAGTTCACCACGACCGGCGATCCCGGCGAGCAGTGAGGAGCAACTGGACCCACGCCAGCCCAGCCAGGCCACCAGGAGAGCCTGGCGGCGACATCGGCCTGAACTCTCACAATGAAGGAGAGACCTCATGACAACCGCTCCAGAACGCAGTGTGCCCAAGCCGGTCTTCACCGACGCGGAGGCGGGGGCCAAGGAGTTCCCGGACTCCACCGCGCGCCGGTTCAACTACTACACACCGAAGAAGCGCAAGCAGAGCCACTACGAGGACGTGACCGTCGAGGTCCAGCCCGACCCGCGGCACTACCTCGCCCAGGGCTGGCTGTACGGGTTCTCCGATGGCCGGGGCGGTTACCCGCTGGACTGGACGGCGCTCAAGGCGTGGGGATCGGACCGGCCGGAGCCGGAGCGCTACCCGGGATCGGGCGGCAAGGGCTACGACTGGCCCGCGCTCGGCTGGCACGAGTTCCGCGACCCGAACGAGGAGTGGGAACTCACCCTCTACCGGTACAACTCCAACGTCGTCCGGCAGCTGAACCAGAACGTCGAGGCGGCCAGGGCAGCCAAGGCTTTCGAGCAGTGGAACCCCAACTGGGTTCATTTCGTCGAGCGCAACGTCGGCGCCTGGATGCACGTCGATCATGGCCTCGGGCTCTACCTGTACGCCAACGCCAACCGGCGCGCGCCGACGAACATGCACAACAACGCGATCTCGGTGAACAGCATGCACCGGATCAGGGCGGCCCAGGACCTGGCACTGTACAACCTGACGCTGAGCGAGGAGATCAACGGCTTCGACGGCGCGGGGCACATCGAGACCTGGAACACCGACCCCGCGTGGCAGGGCGTGCGGGAGACCGCCGAGCAGCTCACCGCCATCGACGACTGGTGTGAGGCGATCTTCGCGGCGAACGTGATCTTCGAGCCACTGGTCGGCGAGCTGTTCCGCAGCCACCTGGTGCAGCACGCCGCGCCGCGCAACGGCGACTTCGTCACCCCGACCGTCGTCGGCGCGGCGGAGTACGACTTCGCCGAGCGCGACCTGCGGTACACCATCGCGATGTTCGAGCTGCTGACCAGTGACCGCGAGTTCGCTGACCACAACAAGGCGCAGCTGCAGCAGTGGCTGTCGGCCTGGGTGCCGCGCGCCATCGCGGCCGCACGCACCCTGCAGCCGATCTGGTCGCAGCCCGATGCGAAGCCCCCTCGTTTCGAGGATGGCCTGGACGCGGCCAAGCACCGGTTCAGGGGCATCCTGTCCGATCTGAGTCTGGAAGCACCGAAGGAGCTGGCGCAGTGACCACGTTCAAGACGGCGGAAAGCCCGTTCAAGGTAGACAACACGGCGTCCAACATGTGCGGATTCACCCTGATGAACAATCAGGTCGGCGCGGTCGTGGCCCAGGTCATGAGCACCGAATCCAATGTGAAGGTGACGCCCCTGCCGTCAATGATCCGGGTTGACGCGGTCCGGCGCATGGACGTCGTCTACGACGAGATCTCCGAGGCGCTTGGCGAGGAGCCCGGCTTCTTCGACGCAGCGGAGTTCGAGGAGAACATGTCCACCCACTACGGCCGGATGGTCCACCTTGACGACCGGACGATCATGGTCGCGAACCCGGAGGACGCCGCTGAAGAACTCGGCTTCGATCTGACGGCCCACTAGACCTTGCGGTAGCCGGGCCCAGCGGTTCTGCTGGTACCAGCGCTCCTGCTGGAACCAGCGGCCGCGGGGCCCGCAGCCGATTGGGCTGGCAGCCTCAGCCGCTACGACGTTTTGCACGACATTCGGCCCATAAGGAGGCTTTCGTGTACGAAAAGGATGGCGAGAAGTATTTCGTTGTCGATAGTCATATGCACTACTGGAACGCTGCCCCGGACAACTGGGTGCCGGGTGCGGAGCAGTACGCAAAGGGCTGGATCGAGTGCTTCCACGCTTACCAGGGACTCGGCCCGCCCGAGACGCACTGGTCGATCGAGCATTTCCAGAAGTACTCCGAGGACGACCTGATGAAGGACGTCTTCGAGGACGGGTACGTGGACGTGGCCGTGTTCCAGCCGACCTACCTGACGGAGTGGTACAAGGAGGGCTTCAACACCACGGAGCGAAACGCGGCCCTCGGCGAGAAGCACCCCGGCAAGTTCATCGCCAACACCCGGTGGGACCCGCGCGATGGCGACGAGGGGCTGAAGGTCCTGCGGCACAACGTGGAGCGCTACGGGTCCAGGGGCGTCAAGCTCTACACGGCCGAGTGGAACAACGGCTCCCGCGGCTGGAAGCTGAGCGACCCCGGGGCGTACCACTACCTTGAGGCCTGCCAGGAACTCGGCATCAAGAACATCCACGTGCACAAGGGCCCGACGATCTGGCCGCTGGACAAGGATGCCTTCGACGTGTCCGACGTCGATCACGCCGCGACCGACTTCCCCGACCTGAACTTCATCGTCGAGCATGTCGGCCTGCCGCGGATCGAGGACTTCTGCTTCATGGCGACGCAGGAGCCCAACGTCTACGCGGGACTGTCGGTGGTCATCGGCGGGCTCATGCACGCCCGGCCGAAGTTCTTCGCCAAGGTCATGGGTGAGCTGCTGTTCTGGGTCGGCGAGGACAAGATGACCTTCGGCAGCGACTACGGCATCTGGGAGCCCAAGTGGCAGATCGAGGGATTCGTCGACTGGGACTACCCCAGTGACGAGTTCTCCGACTACCCGAGGGTGAACACGGCGACCAAGAAGAAGATCCTCGGGCTGAACGCGGCCAAGCTGTACGACATCGAGGTGCCTGCCGAGTGCCGGCTGCCTGCGAGTGCCGGCCCGCCGGCCGCACCGGACGACGCCCAGTTGGTCTCGGGGGCATGACTGCCCACCTGACGGCGGGCGCGTCCCGCGCCAGCACCCGGGGGCGCCCGCCCGGGGCCCCCCGGGTGCTGGCGGCGCTGGAGGCGGTGCGCGACCCCGAGCTGGATGAGTCCATCACCGCGCTCGGCTTCGTCGCGTCGTGCACCGTCTCCGCCGGGGGGGCCGCGCGGATCCGGCTGCGGCTGCCGACTTACTTCTGCGCGCCCAATTTCGCTTTTCTCATGGTGGCCGACGCCTACGACGTGGTGTCGGCACTGGACGGCGTGCGCAGCACCGAGGTGATCCTCGAGGACCACTTCGCGTCCGATGCGATCAACCACGGGGTCGCCGCGCGGGCCGGCTTCGTGGCGTCCTTCGATGGCGAGGCGGTCAGCGAGCTGGATCAGCTGCGCGCCGATTTCCTGCGCAAGGCGGTACTGGCCGGCACGGACATCATCTGCCGGGCGCTGCTCGCCGACGGCGCCGATCCGGCGGCACTGGCCACGATGTCGCTGGGGGAGGTGCCGCCGTCACGGGAGCTCGACCGGCTGCGGCAGCGGCGCACAGACCTCGGGCTGCCCGCGGACGACGGCTCGCCGCTGGTGATCGACCCGGTGACCGGGGCGCCGGTCGGCAGCGACGCGATGCCGATGCACCTGCGCCGGGCGCATACCACCCGGGTGAGCGTGGAGGCGAACAGCGGCATCTGCCGTGGGATGCTGCGGCACAGGTACACAACCCCAGGACTTGGCGAGGAGGAGCAGTGAAGGCCGTCCGCTTGCATGGGTTTCATCAGCAGCCGGTGATCGACGAGGTGCCGGAGCCGGTCATCAGCGGCCCGCTCGATGTGATCGTGAAGATCGGCGGGGCCGGCGTCTGCCGCACCGACCTGCACATCATCGAGGGCCAGTGGGACGCGGCGATGGGGACCCCGCTGCCGTACATCCTGGGCCATGAGAACTCCGGCTGGGTGCACGAGGTCGGCTCGGCGGTCACCAACGTGGCGGTCGGCGACACAGTGATCCTGCATCCCACGCCCACCTGCGGGCTGTGCCGGGCCTGCCGGGCCGGCGACGACATGCACTGCATCGCCAGCTCCTTCCCCGGCCTGTCCACCGACGGTGGGATGGCCGAGTACCTGCTCACGTCGGCCAGGGCCTGCGTGAAGCTCGATCCGGCGACCAGGCCGCAGGACGTGGCGGCACTGGCCGACGCCGGGATCACCGCCTACCACGCGGTCCGCAAGGCCATCCCGCTGCTCTACCCGGGCACCACCTGCGTGGTCATCGGCGCGGGCGGCCTGGGCCACATCGGCATCCAGTGCCTGGCCGCGCTGACCGCGACGAACATCATCGTGGTCGACCGCAACCCCGACGCGCTCAAGCTGGCCGAGCAGCTCGGCGCGCAGCACACCGTGGTCGCCGACGGCCGGCAGGTCGACGCCGTCAAGGAGCTGACCGGCGGCAACGGCGCGGAGGTCGTCCTCGACTTCGTCGCCGAGCAGGGCGCCGAGGCCGACGGCTTCGCCATGACCGCCCCGGCGGGCTCCTACTTCGTCATCGGCTACGGCGGCACCCTGCACATCCCGACGCTCGACATCATCTCCACCGAGCGCAATATCATCGGGAACATCGTCGGCACCTACAACGAGCTCGCCGAGCTCATGGCGCTGGCCCAGGCCGGCAAGGTGACCCTGCACACCAGGACCTACCCGCTGGACGCGGCGGCGGAGGCCCTGGCCGATCTGGACGCGGGCCGGGTTCGCGGTCGCGCGATCCTCGTCCCCTAGCTGTTCGCAGCATCGCCACTAACAAATGAAACCCCAGGTCAAGGAGGACTGATGGCTAAGGAACTGCGTTTCGGTGCGGACGCTCGCAGCCTGTTGCTGGCCGGAGTGGACAAGCTGGCCGAAGCCGTGAAGTCAACGCTGGGGCCCAAGGGACGTAACGTCATCCTGGAGAAGATCACCGGGTCACCCGTGGTCACCAACGACGGCGTGACGATCGCCCGGGAGATCCACCTCAAGGACCAGTTCGAGAACATGGGCGCCCAGCTGGTCAAGGAAGCCGCGATCAAGACGAATGACATCGTCGGCGACGGCACCACGACGGCGACCGTGCTGGCCCAGGCGATCGTCCAGGAGGGCATGCGGGCGATCGGCTCCGGCGCCAACCCGGTGCTGGTCAAGCGGGGCATCGACATCGCGGTGGACCGCCTGGTCGCGTCACTGCAGCAGGCCGCGCACCCGGTGCAGAGCGAGGAGGACTACCAGCGGGTCGCCGCGATCTCGGCGAACGACGACGAGACGGTCGGCGCGGTGATCGCGAAGGCGGTGCACACGGTGGGCGAGGACGGGATCGTCACCGTGCAGGAGTCCGCGGCCAACGGGATGAGCGTGGACTTCATCGAGGGCTTCGAGTTCGACAACGGGTACATGTCGCCGTACATGGTGACCAACCCGGCCAGCCTGGAAGCGATCGTCGACGAGCCGTACCTGCTGCTGTGCAGTGAGAAGATCACCAAGGTGCAGCAGCTGATGCCGCTGCTCGACAAGATCATGCGCGCGCCACGGCCGCTGGTCATCCTCGCCGAGAACGTCGAGGGCACCGCGCTGAGCATGCTGGTGCACAACCACGTCAACGGGATCTTCCAGTGCGTCGCGGTGCGCGCCCCCGGGTTCGGCGACCGCCGGCTGCGCAAGCTGGAGGACATCGCGTCGATCACCGGCGGCGCGGTGTGCAGCAAGCATTCCGGCTTCAGCCTGGAGACGATGACGATCGAGCAGCTCGGCCGGGCGTCGCAGGTGCGGGTCAACGCCGACCAGACCGCCATCATCGGCGGCTACGGGTCGCCGGACGACGTCGAGTTCCGGCTCGGCCAGCTGCGCGCGGAGCTGGAGCGGGCCACCTTCGGCATCGACGAGGACGTGCTCACCGAGCGGATCGGCGCGCTGTCCGGCAAGGTCGCGGTGATCAAGGTGGGTGCGCCCACCCCCGCTGAGCTGAAGGAACTGCAGCACCGGGTGGAGGACGCGCTGGCCGCGACCAGGGCGGCGATGGCCGAGGGCATCGTGGCCGGCGGTGGTGCCGCGCTGCTGCACGCCGAGAAGGCGCTGGACGACCTCCAGGTCAAGGATGACTACGCGACCGGGGTGGAGATCGTGCGCAAGGTGCTGACCGCTCCCGCGTACCTGATCGCCGCCAACGCCGGCTACTCGGGTGAGGAAGTCGTGGCCCAGGTCTCCCAGCTTGGCCCGGACGAAGGCTTCGACGCCCTGCAGGGGCGCTACGGGAACATGATCGACATGGGCATCATCGACCCGCTGCGGGTGGCCCGCTCCGCGCTGCAGAACGGCGCCTCGGTGGCCGGGCTGCTGCTCACCACGAACACGCTCGTGGCCGAGGAGCAGACGCCGTGGGGCGGCAGCGCCGCGCTGATGACGGAATACGGCCCGCTGGATGAGGGCCTGAACCAGCCGTCACCGGATTCCAGCACGCCGCAGTCGCTCGGCCTCGGCCCGTCGGTCGGCTGAGGCAGCCGGCCAATGGCAGCAGATCCCGCGCTGCGCCTGCCGGCCGGACCGCCCACGCCGCCCACGCCGCCACCAACGCGACCAGCCCCACCAGCGCCAGTTCCGCGGGCGGGCGTTAGCCCGCCCGCGGAGGCCGCGCAGGAACAACTGAGCACGCTGCGCCTGATGCGCTCGCGCGGGCGGGTCCGCGGCATGGTGGCACTGCTCGGGCCTGCGTTCGTCGCGTCGGTGGCATACATCGACCCGGGCAACTTCGCGACCAACTTCTCCGCCGGGGCGGAGTTCGGCTACACGCTGGCCTGGGTCATCGTCGTCGCCAACCTGATGGCGATGCTGGTGCAGTACCTGTCGGCGAAGGTCGGCGTGGCGACCGGCCGCGACCTGCCTGAGCTGTGCCGGGCGCTGCTGCCGCGCGCGGTGTCCCGCGGCCTGTGGGCGCAGGCCGAGCTCATCGCCATGGCCACCGACCTCGCCGAGTTCGTCGGGGCCTCGGTCGGCCTGAACCTGCTCTTCCACGTGCCGCTGCGGGCAGCCGGGCCGCTCACGGCGGTGGTCGCCTTCGCGATCCTGGGCCTGGAGCAGCGCGGCTACCGCCGCTTCGAACTGGCGGTCTGCGGCCTGCTCGGAATCGTCTTCCTGGGCTTCGCCTACGATCTCACCGCGGTGCACGTGGCCCCGTCCGCCCTGGCCAGCGGGCTGGTGCCCGGCTTCCCCGGAGCGGGCGGCCCGCTGCTCGTCGCGGGCATCATCGGGGCGACGGTGATGCCGCACGTGGTGTACCTGCATTCGGCCCTCACGAAGTCCCGGATCTCCTGCAATGACGATGACGAGCGCCGCGAGCTGCTGCGCTTCCAGCGGCTCGACGTGCTCATCGCGCTGGGCGCGGCCGGGCTGATCAACCTGGCCATGCTGGTCGTGGCGGCCGCGATGGCGGGCCAGGCCGGCGGCTCGCAGCTTGGCTCGATCGCGGGGGCGCACGCGGGGCTCGGCCGGCTGGTCGGCGGCGGCGCCGCGCTCGCGTTCGCGGCGGCGCTGCTCGCCTCGGGACTGTCCTCCTCCAGCGTCGGCACTTACGCCGGGCAGGTCGTCATGCAGGGATTCATCGGCCGCCGCATCCCGCTGTTCCTGCGCCGCGGGCTCACCATGCTGCCGGCGCTGCTGGTGCTGGAACTCGGCCTGCCGACCACGGGCAGCCTGGTGATCTCGCAGGTCGTGCTGTCATTCGGCATCCCGTTCGCGCTCGTCCCGCTGGTGCTGCTCACCCGCCGGGCGGACGTGATGGGCCCGCTGGTGAACCGGCGCCGCACCACCGTGTCGGCCGGGCTGGTCACCGCGATGATCGTGGTGCTGAACGTGTACCTGCTCTACGCGACGTTCTCCTGAACCGGCCGGGCCGCCCGCTGCCCGGCGCGGGTGGCGACGCGCGCGGCCGAGGGCTTCCTGCGGCACGCCGGCGGCGCGGGGCGGGCCGGCTGGCCCGCCCCGCCACAAGTACGCTCGTCCGCATGGCAACAGGACAGGCTGAGGTGGACCGGGCGATGATGGACGCCGCGCTGGCGCAGGCACAGGCCAGCCTGGCCGCCGGCGGGGTCCCGGTGGGCGCCGTCCTCGCCAGCGGCCCCGATCTCATCGCGGCGGGGCACAACGAGCGCGTCCAGCTCGGCGACCCGGTCGCGCACGGCGAGATCGCGTGCCTGCGCAACGCCGGCCGCCAGCCGTCCTACCAGGCGATGACCCTCTACACGACGCTTTCCCCGTGCCAGATGTGCACCGGGGCCATCCTGCTTTTCCAGATCCCCCGCGTGGTGGTGGGGGAGGCCGAGACCTTCGCTGGCGACCTGGGCTTCCTCACCGACCGCGGGATCTGCGTGACGCTGCTCAATGACGAGCGCTGCATGGCCGTTATGCGGGAATTCCAGGACCGTTACCCCGCCATTTGGAGTGAGGATATCGGTGGCCGGTAACCCGCTTGGCCGGCGCGGCTCAGCGGCTGAAGTCGACCGCGGTGGTGTTGGCCCCGCTGATCACGACAGTGACCACCTCCTCCGGTCCGGGGGAGTAGCGCCCGGACAGTACCGCGGCGAGCGCGGCGCAGCCGCCGGGCTCGGCGATCAGGCGGAGGGAGTCCCAGAGCAGTTCCTGGGCGTTGCCGATCTCGTCATCGCTGACCAGCACGACCCGCCGCACGTAGTCGGCGATCACCGCGAAGGTCTGCTCGCCGACCCGGCGCGGGGCCAGCGAGTCAATCGCCACGCTGCCCACCTCGGCGTCGACCGGTCGCCCGGCCTCCATCGCCCTGGTGAGCGTGGGCGCGCCCGCGGGCTCCACCCCGATGACATCCAGCCGGCCCGCGTAGGCCGCGCAGATGCCGGCCAGCAGCCCGCCGCCGCCCACGCTGGCCAGCACGCTCGTCGCCTCCGGCGCCTGCCGCTGCAGTTCGGCGCCCAGCGAGGCGGCCCCGAGGATGGTTTCGACCCGGTCGAACGCGGGCACCTGCAGTGCGCCCGTCGAAGCCGCCCAGTCCTGGCTGGCGGCCAGCGCGTCGGCGTAGCTGGCGCCGCCCACGATCAGGTCGGCGCCGTACCCCCGGATGCGCTCGACCTTGGCCGGGGACGAGACGTCCGGGACGAAGATGCGGGCCGGCACGCCCAGTGCCCGCGCCGCGTACGCGACCGCCGCGCCGTGATTGCCGCCGGAAGCCGCCGCGACTCCTGCCCCCGGGATCGGGCGCAGCAGCAGGTTGGCGAACGCGCCCCGCACCTTGAACGACCCGGAGTGCTGTAGCTGCTCCAGTTTCAGCACCAGCGGCCCGGGCGCGAGCCCGAAGGCCGCCCGGTCGATGCTGACCACCGGGGTGCACCGCAGGTAGGGACGGATGACTGACTCGACGGACGCGATCGCGTGCGAGGTGATGTCGCCGACCATCGCGATGGGACTGCCCGCGTCGCTCACTCCGCTCCCTCCTGCGCACCCCCATGCTATGCACTTGGTGGGCCGGGCGGCTGGCGGTAGCGTTTGGCCATGCCTGGCTCCCCTGCGCCCCTGCCGAACTTCCCGTCCCCCCGGCTCTGGCGGATGCGCTGCGCCCAGGTGGCGGTGGCGACGGGGCGGGTACAGGCGGTGCGGATGGTCGAGCCGCTGCTCTGGCGCCCGTTCGGCTGGTGCCGACTGGAAATCGACGTGGCCGGCTCGCCGGGCCGTGATCATTCGGACGGATCGGGCCGGATGCGCAAGACCCTGCTGCCGGTCGGCCACGCCGACACAGCCTGGCAGCTGATGCGGCTGGTCACCGGGCCGGTGCAGCGCTGCCTCTCGCTGGCCACCGTCCACCTCGACGCGGCCGGCCGGAACGTCCATGCCCAGTTCCGGGAACGTCCCGGCGATGAGGCGCGCCCCCTGGTCGAGGAGCTTGCCGCGCTGTGCCGCAGCGCGCGGCAGCGGGTGCCAGAGAGTGGCATCGTGCGCTAGGCGACGAGGGCGGCCCCGGTGAAGGCTGACCAGAGTGTCGCGTACGCGCCCTCCGCGGCCAGTAGCTCGGCATGCGTTCCCAGCTCGGCGATGCGTCCGGAGTCGATCACCGCGATGCGGTCGGCGCGCGCCGCCGTGCTGAGCCGGTGCGCCACCACCAGCGTGGTGCGCCGGTGGGTCAGCCGCTCGGTGGCTTCGACCACGGCCGCCTCCGTGGCCAGGTCGAGGGCCGCCGTCGCCTCGTCGAGCAGCAGGATGTCCGGGTCCACCAGGTAGGCGCGGGCCAGCGCGATCAGCTGGCGCTGCCCGGCGGACAGGTTCCGGCCGCGTTCGGCGACGTCGTGCAGGAAGCCGCCGGGCAGCCGGGCGATCATGTCCGCCGCACCGACGGCGCGCGCCGCGGCCTCCACCTCAGCGTCGGTGGCATCGGGCCGGCCGTATGCGATCGCGTCCCGGACCGTTCCGGCGAACAGGTAGGGCTCCTGCGGGACCACGCCAAGGCGGCGGCGGTAGCTGTCCAGGTCGTAGTCCCGCACGTCCACGCCGTCCACCAGCACGGTGCCGCTGGTGACGTCGTAGAACCGGGCCACCAGCTTGACCAGCGTGGACTTGCCTGCGCCGGTCTGCCCGACCAGGGCCACCGTCTCACCGGGCGGCACGACGAGGTCCACGCCGTCCAGGGCCGCACGCTCGCTGGCCGCATAGCTGAAGTGCACGTCGCGGAACTCGATCCGGGCGCTGCCCCGGGCCGCGCGCCGGGGGTGCGCGGCCTGCGGGGTGCTGCTCGATGTCAGCAGCAGCCCGCCGATCCGGCGCAGCCCGACGGCGGCCTGCTGGTAGCCGTCGAACACCTGGGACAGCTGCTGCACGGGCGAGAACAGCATGTCGATGTACAGCAGGTAGGCGACGAGCGCTCCCGCGGTGAGCAGCCCGCTGCGCATCTGGCCGGCCGCCACCAGCAGGACGAGCGCGCCGGCCGCGGTGGACAGCGACTGCACGAAGGGGAAGTACACCGCGATGTAGCGCTGTGCCCGCAACCGCGACCGCCGGTAGGCGGCGCTGAGGCCCGCGAAGCGGGCCAGGTTGACTTCCCCGCGCCGGTAGGCCTGGGTGACCCTGAGCCCGGCCACGTTCTCCTGGAAGTTCGCGTTGACGGCGGCGACCTTCTCCCGGGCTTCGGTGTAGGCGCGGGACGACTTCGCCCGGAACACCACGGTGGCCACCGCCACCAGCGGGATCAGGGCGAGCACCGTGAGCCCGAGCCGGAGGTTGATGATCAGCAGGGCGATCATGACGCCGACGAAGGACAGGCCCGAGTTGACCATCGTGATCAGGCCGGTCTGCAGGAACGACGACAGCGCGTCCACGTCTGTCGTCATCCGGGTCATGATCCGCCCGGACATCTCGCGCTCGTAGAAATCGAGTCCGAGCCGCTGCAGCTGGGCGAAGATCTTCACCCGCAGCGTGTAGAGGACACGCTCGCCGTTGCGCCCGACGACCACGGTCTGCACGGCATTGATGGCCCAGTCCGCGCCGACGATGGCCAGCGCGATGACCGAGACCAGCACGACCGCGTGGAAGACGTGCGTCTGCACGCCGTGGTCGATTCCGCCGCGGACGAGTGCGGGCATGGCGAGGCTGGCCAGGGCATCGAGCGCGTCCAGCACCAGGCCGATGATGAGGCCGAGCGCGAACGGGCGCAGCACCTGGCGCAGCGTGAACCGGGGGGCCGCGGCCCGGGCCCAGCCGAGATCCACGTCCGGCTTGTCGCTGGCCGGCGGCAGCGCCGCGACCTGGGCCAGCAGCCGCGGCGACGGCGGGATGCCAGCCATCATGCTGCTCATTCCCCCGGTGCCGCCGCCGCGCCCGCCAGCCCGCCCGCGGGCACCGACCTCCCGCCCGCCCGGGCGGACTGCCCCGGGCAGGGAGCCGAGTCCCGCGAGCTGGGCGGGGAAGGCCGCGGCGAGGCTGTCCGCCGGGGCCGCGGGCCCGGGCGAGTCCCCGGCCTGGTCGCGGGGCCACAGGCGCGGGGTGATGTCACCGCTGGCCGCCCGCCCGCCGCCCGTCGCGGCGTCGCCGTCCGTGTTCCGCATGCTGGCGCGCTGGTAGCCGGCAAGCTCCGCGGCGTCAGTGCCCTCGGCATCGTCGTCGGGCCCGGTGATCAGCTGCCGGTACAGCGGGCAGCGCTCCTCGAGTTCGGCATGCGTGCCGCAGTCGACCAGGCGGCCCTCGTCCAGTACGGCGATCCGGTCGGCGAGTTGCAGGGTGGACCGCCGGTGCGCGATGAGCAGGGTGGTGCGGCCGGCCATCACCCGGCGCAGCGTCGTGTGGATTTCCGCCTCGACCCGCGCGTCCACGGCCGACGTGGCGTCGTCGAGCACCAGGATGCGGGGATCGGTCAGCAGGGCGCGGGCGAGCGCTGCCCGCTGCCGCTGCCCGCCGGACAGCGTCAGCCCCTGCTCGCCGATGACGGTCTCGTAGCCCTGCGGCAGCGCGGTGATGAACTCGTCCGCCTCCGCCGCCTGCGCCGCCGCGACCACCTCGGCCCGGGTGGCGTCCGGCCGGCCGTAGGCGATGTTGGCGCTGACGGTGTCGGAGAACAGGAAACTGTCCTCGGCAACCAGCCCGATCGCGGCGCGCAGGGAGTCCTGGGTCAGGTCCCGCACATCGTGCCCGCCGACCCGGAGCGCACCCCCGGTCACGTCGTAGAAGCGCGGCAGCAGCAGGGAGATCGTTGACTTGCCGGAGCCCCCGGTGCCGACCAGCGCGAGGGTCTCGCCCGCTGCCACGCGCAGCGACAGCCCGTCCAGCACCTGCCGGGACTCCAGGTAGCCGAAGCTGACGTTGTCGAGTTCCACCTCCGCGGCGCCCGGGCCGAGGTCGGTGGCGCCGGGCCGGTCGGTGACCGCGGGCCGGGAGTCGATCACGTCGAACACCCGGATCACGCTGGCCCGCGCTTCCTGGCCGGTGGTGACGAGGCTGGCCAGTGCCCGCACCGGCCCCACCATCTGGATCAGGTAGGAGGAGAACGCCACGAAGGTGCCGAGCGTGATGGAGCCCTGGATGGCCAGCCAGCCACCGAGCGCGAGCACGCCGACCTGGCCGAGCGCGGGAACGGACTGAAGTGCGGGGTTGTAGCGGGCCATCAGGCGCACCGCGCGTACCCGGGAGGCGTAGAGCAGGCTGCTGGCCCGCTCCAGCCGGCCCACTTCCTGCTCCTCCTGGCCGAAGCCCTTGACCACGCGCACCCCGGTCACCGTGCCGTCCACCACCCCTGCCACCTCGGCGGCGTGCTGCTGTGCGTCCCAGCTCGCCGGGAACAGGGAGCGGCGCGAGGCGACCGAGATGAACCAGAGCGCAGGGCCCACGGCGAGCGCGATCAGGGTCAGCATGGGGGAGAGGACGGCCATGATGGCCAGCGACAGGATGAAGAGCACGGCATTGCCCAGCAGCATCGGGATCATGCTGAGCAGGGCCTGCACCATGCCGAGGTCAGAGATCGACCGGCTCACGACCTGGCCGGTATGCAACTGGTCCTGATGGGTCCCGTCCAGCCGGGACAGCGCGCCGAACATCTCGACGCGCAGATCATGCTGGACATCCAGGGACACCTGGCCGCCCCGGTACCGGCGGAGGTACAGCCCGCCGAAGTTCGCCAGCGCGGCACCGATCAGCGCGACCGCGAGCGGCCAGACCGCCTGGTGCCCGGGGCCGACCAGATCATCGACGATCTGCCGCTGGATCAGCGGGATGAAGGCCGCGACCAGCGTCACGACCAGGGTGCCGCCAAGCGCGAGCAGCACATTGCGCGGGTAGCGCCAGCAGTACCCGATCAGCCGCCGCATCCACGGTGAGTCTGCGTCAGGCGCCTTGTGTCCGGTGTCTGCCGCCTTCCGGCTGGGGATCGCGTTCGTGGGGGTATTCCGGTCGGTGTCCGTGTCCCTGTCCCTTTCCGTCCCCGTCGTTCCTGGCCCGTCGCGCCTCCGCCAGTGCCGAATCGAGCAGGCCGAAGGCGTCCAGCACCGTGGCTGGGTCACCCGTGGCCGCCAGCAATGGCCCCAGCCACGCCGAATACGCGGCGTCCGCCCGGTCCAGCGCCGCACGGCCGGCCGCGGTCAGCGACAGGCGCACGACTCTCCGGTCGCCCGGTTCGGCCGCGCGGACGGCATACCCGGCCGCGACCAGGCCGTCCGCGGTCGCCGTGAGGGTCGGCTTCGCCACCGCCAGCCGCTGCGCGAGCCGGGTGGACCGCTCGCCGCCGGCCCCGGCCAGCTTCATGATCCGGTACTGCGAGGGGGTGAGCCCCGCGTCGACGCACTCCAGCCCGCGGAACAAGCGCAGGATGACCAGGATCGCCTGGGACACCTCGCCTGCTCCCGCAGGGATGGTGCCGGCCCCCGCGCGGATGGTGCCCGCGCCCCCGGGATCTTTGTGCGTCGCGCTCACAGTTAGGCAGTCTAATAACTTACCGGGCTGAGTTCATTGCGCGAGCCGGCGGGCCGCCGCTCATGATGTGATACTCAGCGTGGTCATGGTTGGACATCGGGTCAGGCGCTCGCGCCTTGCGGTGGCTGCGGCTGCGGCCTGCGCCGTGGCCGCCGCGGTGGCCATCGGGATGGCTGTGTCCACCGCCGTGGCGCGGCATCCGGGTGCCGCGCGGGCGGCGCCGGCGGGGCCCGCGCTCGCCGCCCTGACCGCCAGCCAGCTGGCCGGCCAGCGGGTGATCTACAGCTACCGGGGGCTGACCCCGCCACCTGCCCTGCTCCGGCTGATCCGCCGCGGTGAGGCGGCGGGGGTCATCTTCTTCGCCGGCAACATCTCCGGCCCGGCCCAGATCGCCGGGGTCACCCGCGAGCTTCAGCAGGCCGACGCGAGCAGGCTCAACCCGGTGCGCGAGCCACTCCTGCTGATGACCGACCAGGAGGGGGGTATCGCCCGGCGGCTGCCCGGGCCACCCGACCTCTCCGAGAAACAGGTCGGCCAGTCAGCCGACCCGGCCGCGCAGGCGCGCATCGCGGGCGCCGGAGCGGCGGCGAACCTGCTCGGGGCGGGCATGAACGTGAACCTGGCGCCGGTGCTCGACGTGTACACGGCGGCCGGTGACTTCATCGACTCCTACGGCCGCTCCTACAGCCAGGACCCGGGCACGGTTTCCGCCCTCGGCGCGGACTTCATCACGGCGCAGCAGGGTGCGGGGGTGGCCGCCACCGCCAAGCACTTCCCCGGCCTGGGGGCTGCCGCGCAGGATCAGGACACCGACGTGCGGCCGGTGACGCTGGACCTGCCGGCCGCCACCGTGCGCCGCGTCGATGAGCGGCCTTACGCCGCGGCGATCTCTGCCGGGGTCAGGCTGATCATGGTCTCCTGGGCCGTCTATCCCGCGCTCGACCCGGTCCGCCCAGCCGGGCTGTCGCCCGCGGTCGTCCAGGGCGAGCTGCGCCAGCGGCTCGGCTTCCACGGGGTGACGATCACCGATGCGCTGGGGGCCGGGGCGCTGCGGCCGTTCGGCACGATCGGGCACCGGAGCGAGCTGGCCGCGCTGGCCGGAATGGACCTGATGCTCTGCGCGGCACAGTCAGTCGCCGAGGGCGAGAAGGCACTGGACGGGCTGGCGACCGGCTACCACGACGGCCTGCTCAGCCGGCCGGCGTTCACCGCGGCGGTCGGCCGGATCCTGGCGCTGCGCGCAGGCCTGCCGCGATGATCACTCCTCAGCGCGGGCGGGCGGGGTCTGGCTCCCGGAAGCCGTAGCCCACGGCGGTGGCGATCACGATCAGCACGAAGAGCAGGAACGTGATCACGTGCACGCTGGTGCACCACAGGCAGATGGCGTTCAGCGTGAACAGCTCGGTGTAGATGAGGTACAGCACGAACGCGATCCCGATGATCACCGAGGCCAGCCGCGCCCACGCCAGTTGCGGGTATTTCGAGCGCCAGGCCCAGGGCGAGGTGGCCGCGACCATGAACACGTAGAAGGCGAGGCCCAGCACGGCGACCGGGATGCCGAACACGATGGACTCCGCGCTCGTGGTCACCGCGGCACAGTTGACCAGCCCCTTGTCCGAGCACACCAGGCTGACCGAGGTGTCGTAGTGCACGATGGTGAGGTAGGTCGAGACGCCCAGCCCCCCGATGGCCAGCACCCAGGTGGTCAGTTGCAGCCAGGTCGGGGCGATCCTGGTGGCGGGCCCGGCCGGCTCGGCAGCGACCTCGCTGGCCGGCGGCTTGCGCTGTGTCCGCGCATCCTGGGCCCGCGCATTCTGCGCCCGGGCGCGCTGCGCCGCCGGCCCGGCCGGGCGCGGGGCCTGGCTTCCGCCGGGCTGGGCCTCCGGCCTGCCGCCACGGGTGCCCTTGTCCTTCCTGGCCCCCGTCCTGGTGCTGGCGTTGGCGGCCGGCCGGCGTGCCTGCTTGGGGGCGGCCATCAGAGCTGGCCTTGCAGGTTCTTGATCGTCGGCGTGGTGCAGACGCTCGACGGCTGGTTGTTGGTGACCTTGCAGATCGCCGCCGTGATCATGTTCGCCGCGCCGTCGGCGCCCTGGGCGATCGCGCTCGTCTTGTCATTCAGCGCGGCCGCCACCTGGTCCCACGTCTTGCCCGCCAGCACCTGCGGGTTGTACTGGGCGCCGTGGATCAGGTACTTGCCGCCGAAGTCGATGAACGGGATGGCGTCCGCCTCGGTCGAGGAGACATAAGGCGGGTTGTCGTACTTGGTGATCAGCGCCTGCTGCCCGCTGGTCGGCTTCTGCAGCGTGGCCTCGCTGACGGTCTCCTCTTCGACCGTGGCGAGCGTCAGGTACCTGCTCGTGTAGCTGGACTTGTAGAACGTCACGGTGGGCGTGTTCGGGTAGACCTCCGGGCTGCCCTTCGAGTGAATGCCGTGCAGGCCGGAGAAGGTGCCGAAACGGCTCAGCGCCACCACCATCGGCCACCGCTCGGTGGCGCAGTACGGGCAGTACTCGGCGCCGATGTAGAGCACCTCGGGCTTGCCGGCGGAGGTCAGCGCCGGGGCGGAGACCGCGGACACGCTCTTCGCGTAGGCGCTGCCGCTGCCCACCGAGTTCAGCGTGGCCACGGGCACGCTGGTCAGGTTCTTGATCACGCTGGCGGACAGGGCGCTCCCGGTGGACGAGTTCGAGCTCGAGCTCTTGCTGCCTGAGCCCGCTGAGCTCTGGGTGGCCTTGAAGACGACGAAGGCGACCACGATGGCGACGACGCCGAGGATGCTGCCGCCGGTGATGAACATCCGGTTGCGGATCTCCGCGCGCCGCGCGGCGGCCCGCTGCGCCGCAATCCTCTCGCGGGCGCTTTCTCTCTTGTTCCTGCTCGCCTTGCCCATTACCCGTCCTATGAATGGTGCCAGTGGTCGCCGGCCAGGGTCCATCGTAGGCGGCATCAACGGATGAGGCTGCCCCGTTCGTGGGCCGCGGACGGCTGAATTGACCCGTTCCCCGCAGCCCAGGCAGCGATCTGGGCCCGCGAGGTAAAGCCCAGCTTGGCAAGGATATTCGCAACGTGGCGGGCCGCGGTAGCCGGACTGATAACAAGCTCGTCCGCGAGGGCCTTGTTGCTGTGGCCGTGGGCGATAAGCGCCGCGATCTCGCGCTCGCGCGGGGTCAGCGTGGACCCCGGAGCCAGGCTGGGCAGCGCTGACAACCCGGCCACGGGTGTCACCCGGTCCGGCGCCGCCGCTGTCCCGTTCGCCGGCCCGGCTGCACCCGGCTCCGCGTCAACCGCGTCAACCGCGGCGTCCGCGGCGTCCGCGGCGGGCTCGTCGGCCGCCCGCGGCCCGGAACTCAGGGCCAGCGCCACCGCGCCGTCAGGGGTCATCCCCAGGCCCTGTTCCCAGAGCCGGGTGAACGCTTCCATGCCCAGGCTCCGGGCAGGATCCAGCTGCTGCTGTACCCGGTCGGTGGGCAGCGGCGGCAGCCCGGCCGCCTTGCGCAGCGCCGAGGCGGCGGCGATCAGCACGACAGGAAGGCCGGACCGGCCTTCCCGGGCGGTCAGCGCGGCGAACGCCTCCAGCCCGCGGGCCACGCCGATCCGGGCGCCGGTCAGCCGGCTCAGCCGCAGGCTCTCCGCCAGGTGCTCCCGGGCGAGCGCGAGCTGTCCCTGGTCAAGGGCGACGCGGCCGATGCCGGCCAGGCAGCGGGCGATATCCGGCCGGGAGTCGATCTCACGCAGGGTCGGCAGCGCAGCGCGGTAGCAGTCGATCGCGCCCGCCGCATCGCGGCGGAGCCGGGCCAGTGCGCCGAGGCCGAGCAGGGTGCGCGCGACGCCCCACTGCTGGTCGATGCCGCGCATGACATCCAGCGCCGCCTCGCCAAGCTGTCTGGCCTCGCGCAGCCTGCCACTCGTCGCGGCCAGTGTTGCCTGGGTGCCGAGGGCATAGCCCTCGTTCCAGGCGTTACCCGCCTCGCGGGCAGTTGCCAGGGCCTGCGCCGCGGCGTCGGCCGCGGCCTCCAGCCTGCCCGCATGCAGGTCGGCCTCGGCCAGCAAGTTGAGCGCGGTGGCGGTCCAGATGAGCTGGCCGGCCTGCCGGCACAGTTCCAGGCCCTCACGCGCCCAGGCCTGTGCTTGCGCCGCAGCGTTGGGCATGACGAGTTGCGCCCGCCCGATCAGCGCGGCGCCGAGCACCGGCGCGGGCAGCCCCCCGTGGTCGAGGGCGGCGTGATCCAGGGCAAGGAAGCGGGCGAACCACTCCTCGCCTTCGGCGAAGTAGCCGCGGACGATCCAGCACGGCCGGACCGCGGTGCAGATGCGCAACCCGGTCGCCACGTCACCGGTAGCCAGGCAGCGGCTGAGGACCTGGCGCAGGTTGCCGGCGTCCACGTCGTAGCGGCGGAACACGTCGACGGCCGCCGCCCACCCGGCCGGGATCACCGCCATCCCCACCGCCTCGCCGTGCTCGGTCACGGCCAGCGCGTAGTCGCGGAACCTGAGCTGGAAAGCCGCGGCTTCGCCGGCCTCGGCGAGGCGCTGGGCGGCATAGGCGCGGATGCTGTCGAGCAGCCGGTAACGCGCCTGGCCGAGGACTTCCGGCTCGACCACCACCAGGGACTTGTCCACCAGGGCCGCGGTCAGGTCGATGATCTCGTCGGCGGGCAGCATCTCGTCCGCGCACACCTGCTCGGCCATCTCCAGTGACCAGCCGGCGAAGACGGAGACGCGGCGCAGCAGCGCCTGCTCCTGGGCGGAAAGCAGGCCGTGGCTCCAGTCGATGGTCGCGCGCAGCGTGCGCTGCCGTGGCGGCGCCGTCCGGTCGCCCGAGCCGAGCAGCGTGAAGCGGTCGCCGATGCGGGCGGCGATCTGCTCGGCGGACAGCACGTTGACCCGTGCGGCGGCGAGTTCTATCGCCAGCGGGACGCCGTCCAGGGCACGGCAGACGGCCGCGACCGCCATCGCGTTGCGTGCCGTGACAGCGAAGCCGGGCCGGGCCGCCGCGGCCCGGTCGGCGAACAGCCGCACCGCCTCGTACCCGGCAAGCTCCCGCGCATCCGGCAGTCCGCCGGGCGGCGGGACGGCGAGCGGGGTGACCTGCCAGACCGCTTCCTGCGGGATGCGCAGCGGCTCCTGGCTGGTCGCCAGGATGCGCAGTCTCGGGCAGCTGACCAGCAGCCGCTGGCAGAGTGCGGCGCAGGCGTCCACCAGGTGTTCGCAGTTGTCCAGCACGACCAGGACCTGCCGCGTTTCCAGCGCGTCGGCCAGCGTATCCAGCAACGCCCGGCCCGCCTCGCCGTCGATGCCGATGAGTGATGCCATCCGGGAGACGATCAGGTCCGGTTCCCAGACGTCGCCCAACTCGACCACGCACACTCCGTCGGCGAAGTCCCTGCTGACCGCGGCCAGCAGGCGCAGCGCGAGCCGGGTCTTGCCGATTCCGCCCGCGCCGCACAGGGTGAGAGCCCGCGCCCGGCGCAGGGCCAGCCGAAGGTCGTCCAGTTCGCGTTCGCGCCCGATGAACCGGTTCGGCTCTTCAGGCAGCTGAGTCGAAAGTGCCTGGGGTTCCATTTTTCCTTTTTGAACCGGTTTCGCCCGCCCGCCGTCAGTGTCGCATCAATCGCCGCCGCCTGTCCCCAGTATGGCGTGGCGCGAGAGTAGTCGCACCTGACGCACGTCAAGCCTCTTTAAGGTGAGACTTCGTCCACTGCCTGAACGGTCAGTCATTAGAATTATTTGGGTGTCGCATTCGATTTTCCGATACGGGTGTTGCTGGTGAGGCGAGCGCCTGCCCAGCACCGCCATTGCCGGACGGACTACGAATAGTGTTCGTGAAGGACGCCCACGCCAAGGGCGGACCCCCGCTAGGCCGACGCAGCCCCCCGCGCCCCGCGGCGCCAGGGGCGTCCCTCGCGCCCGCCCGGTCGCACCGAGCAGGCGACGCCCCCCACCCGCCACGATCCGTTTGCGGGATCTTGATGTTAGATCTTCTTGCGCCACGCAAGCAGGAATAGCTATTTTCGGGAGCATGGCGGCTATCCCGCGCAAGAGCGCGCGCAAGTACACAGGCCCGCAGGTGAGCGCGACCGCGGGAGGCAGGCTGCGGTGGCGGCATTCGCTGCTGGTGATCGTCTGCGCCGGCCTTGCGGCCGCGGGGTGCAGCTCGTCGGCGGGCTCGTCGGCGTCCGCGCAGGGCGCTGCCGTGACGGGCACTGCCGTGACGGGCACGGCGAGCGTGGCCTACGCGTCGTCGCTGCAGTTCCTCAACGAGAAGGTGGCCGGTCCCGCCTTCACCAGGGCCGGGGGATACACGTACTCCGGCCGGGGCGCGTCCTCGGGTGAGCTGGAGTCGGAGATCGCCGGCAAGGAGATCACCCCGAACGTCTTCGAGAGCGTCGGCGGCGACAACATCACGCCGCTGGAGCCCGCGTTCACCAGGTGGTACGTGCAGTACGCGGGCACCCAGATCGTGGTGGCGTACAACCCCAAGAGCAAGTACGCCAGCCAGTTCAAGGCTCTTGCTGACGGCAAGGAGTCGCTGAAGAGCCTGTTCACCCTGATGGAGACGCCCGGGTTCAAGCTCGGCCGGACCGATCCCAACATCGACCCGCAGGGCCGGGACTTCATCTACATGCTGGAACTCGCCCAGTCGTACTACCACCTGCCGGGCGACGCGGTCACCAGGATCCTCGGCGGCCCGGCCGGCTCGTCGTCGTCAGCCCAGATCTACGCCGAGTCCTCGCTGGACGCGACGCTCCAGTCCGGCCAGCTGGATGCCTCGAGCGCGTTCATCAGCCAGGCGGTGCAGCTGCACCTGCCCTACATCAAGCTGCCGGCCGCCATCAACCTCGGCGACGCCTCGCTCGCCGCGCAGTACGCCAAGGCGACGGTCACCATCACCCCGCCCGGTGGCGCCAGGTCGGTCAAGAAGGGCTCGCCGCAGGTCATCGACATCACCATCATCGGCAAGCCCACCCCGGCCGGGATCGCGTTCGTCAAGTACACGCTGTCGGCGGCGGGCCTGGCCCAGTACAAGCAGGGCGGGTTCACGCTGCTCACACCGACAGTGACCGGGGACAGCAGCGCGGTTCCGGCTGCGGTGAAAAGTGAGCTGGGCGGCTAGCCCGCCGACCCAGTTCGCTGGGTCGGCGGTACGCCGGACGATCCGGTCCGCGGGCGGGGTGGCCTCGCTGGCCGGCGCGGGTGTCGTCTGGCTTGCCCTGCTCGGCCCGTTGATCGCACTGCTGGCACACCTGTCCTGGCATGAGATCAGCACTGCGCTGTCCGCCCCCGGCGCGCTGGACCCGCTCCTCGTGTCGGTCGGGTCGGGGGCGGTCACGCTGGCGGTGTTGCTGCTCCTGGGCACGCCGCTGGCCTGGAAGCTGGCCCAGGGCACGCTGCCGTTCCCCCGGGTCTGGGAGACCGGCGTGCTGTGCAGCCTGCTGCTGCCCCCGCTGGTGATCGGCCTGCTGCTGATCTTCATGGTGGGCCCGTACACGCCGATCGGGGAGGTGCTGGGCAGCGTCCACCTCTCCGCGACCAATACCTTCCTCGCGCTGGTCATCGCGGAGGTGTACGAGTCGGCTCCCTACTACGTGCTCGGCGCGCAGGCGGCGCTCAGCGCGGTCGAGCCGGGCATGGCGGAGCAGGCGGCGCTGCTCGGCGACCGGCCGGCCCGGGTGGCCCGCCGGGTCACCATGCCGCTCGCCGCGCCCGGCCTGGCCATGGCCCTCGCGGTGGCCTGGGCGCGGGCCATGGGCGCGTTCGGCGCGGTCGTCATCATCGCGTATCACCCGTTCGGGATACCGTTGCAGATCTGGACGACACTGCAGGAGACAGGCCTCGCCTCGGCGCTTCCGTTCGCCCTCGTCCTGCTCGTGGTCGCCCTGCCACTGCCGCTGGCCGCCTACATCTGGAGCGCGCGTGCTCGAGGCCGACGTCGAGGTTGACCGCCGCGACTTCACCGTGCGCGCGGCCTTCGGCGTGGCGCCGGGGGAGCGGCTCGCCCTGTTCGGCCCGTCCGGCGCGGGCAAGACGACGATCCTGGAGGCGATCGCCGGGTTGCTGCCGCCCCGGCGCGGCAGCGTGGTCCTGGGCGGCCGGGTGCTCACCCGGACCGAGGCGCCGCGCTGCGCGGTCCCGCCCTGGCGCCGCCGGGTCGGCCTGCTGCGCCAGGATCCGGCCCTGTTCCCGCACCTGTCCGTCCGGCAGAACCTGACCTACGCACCCGGGGCGGCCGCCCGCGGCGAGGAACTCATCGAGATCGCGGGCCGGCTGGGCATCAGCGGGCTGCTCGACGACCGCCCGGCCAGGCTGTCGGGCGGGCAGGCGCACCGGGTGGCACTCGGGCGGCTGCTGCTCAGCCACTGCGACGCGCTGCTCCTCGACGAGCCCTACACCGGCCTGGACGCCTCGTTGCGGCACGACCTGACCGACCTGGTGCGCGAGCTTGTCGCGGCCCGGCAGGTGCCGTCCGTGCTGGTCGCCCACGAACTCGCCGCCGCGCAGGCCTTCGCCGACCGGCTGGCGGTGCTGGACCGGGGGCAGGTCCTGCAGGTCGGCTCGCCGTCCGAGGTGGTGGCGACGCCGGCCCGGCGCCGGGTGGCGGAACTCGTCGGGTACCGCAGCTTCGTGCCGGTCACCAGGGACAGCCCCGGCGGGCCGGTGGCCGGCGTGCACCCGGACCGGGTTGCCGCTGGCGCGCAGCCCGGGCGCGGCATGGTGCTGGCCGGCCCGGTCCGGTCGTGCCGCCCGTCCGGAGCCGGGTGGGAGGCCGGCATCGAGGCGGCCGGGACGGTCGTCCCGGTCCGGCTGCCCGACCGGCCGCCGGCGGACGGCGCCGAGTTGGTGGTCACCCTGCTCGACCCGCCGTGCTACGGCCCGGACGGCGCCCTCCTGGCTCAGCACATGGGGCAGGTCCGGACGTGAGCAGCCAGCCGACGGCGGTTCCGGTGCCCGGCGACGGGATGCGGCTGCGCGCGGCACGCCAGGCCCGCGGTTACTCGCAGCAGCAACTCGCCGGCATGGCGGGGGTGTCCAGGCAGGCGGTCTCGGCTGTCGAGGCAGGGCATTCGGACCCGTCGCTGCGGGTGGCCCTGGCACTGGCGAGTGCGCTGGGCGTGACGGTCGAGGAGCTGTTCGGGCCCGGGATACCGGCGCCGGTGGTCGGGGCGCGCCCGGTGGCGCCGCTCGGCGACGAGGGGGCGCGGGTCACCCTCGCCCCGATGGGGGATTCGTTCGTGGCGCTGCCCATGTCGGCGGACTCCGCGACCCGCGCCGGGTTCCTGCCGGCCGGCGGCCTGGTCGCGATGCCGGCCGGCGGCGCCCCGGCCACGCCGGTGCGTCCGCTGGGCCCGCCCCGGCCCACCCTGGTCGTGGCCGGCTGTGACCCGGCGCTGCCGTTGCTGGAGACCCCGCTGGCGCAGCTTGACCCGCCGGTCGCGTTCAGCTGGTGGCCGTGCGGCAGCGCCGAGGCGCTGCGGCTGGCCGCGGCGGGGCTGGTCCACGCCGCCGGCGCGCACCTGCTCGGGAACTCGGGGGAGTACAACACCGGCCCGGCCCGCGACCTGCTGGCGCGGCGCGGCGCCGAGGTGATCGGGTTCGCCTCCTGGCGGGAGGGCCTGGTGCTCCGGCCCGGGCTGGCGGGCCGCGTCTGCGGGCTCGATGACCTGGCCGGCCACGGGCTGCGGCTGGTCAACCGGGAGAAAGGTTCCGAAGCCCGCCGGGTGCTGGACCGGGAACTGGCCCAGGCCGGCCTCGACCCGGCGGCGATCCGCGGTTACGGCACCCGGGCCACCGGGCACCTGCAGGTGGCGTCGGCCACCGCAGCGGGGCTGGCCGACGCGGGGGTGGCCAGTGAGCCGGCCGCGCTGGCCTACGGGCTGGCCTTCGTGCCGCTGGCCGCGGAACGCTTCGACCTGGTGATCCCGGCCAGCCAGGCGGGCACCCGCGAGGTGGACGCACTGCTCCGGGTGCTCTCCTCGCCCTGGCTGCTCGCGCAGCTTGGCAGCCTGCCCGGCTACCGAGGCCGGTGCGGGGAACATGTGGCCTCACTGTGACGGCCAGGTCCTACTGTGGACCCGTGTACGACCACGACCCCAGCGAGATTGGCCTGCTTCACCGGCATTCCGCGCTGCTGGACTTCCTGCGGGACTACGCGTTCATCGAGGAAAGCGGGGCCTAGCGGCGGCGGGCCAGCCACATCCGGGTGCGGTAGGGCACGGCCATCGCAGTGCCGGGGAAATGCGTGCCGAGCAACTCGTCGATCCGGCCCAGCAACCTGTCCCGGGCCGCCGCGGGGAGTTGCGCGACATAGGACTTGCTGCGCTCCTCGGCCATCCACGCCGCCACGTCCACCTGCCGTGTCCACGGCACGACGATGCAGGTGGCGGGTTCGAACAGACCGGTGCTGGCGATGGCCTCCGCGCTCCAGTCCGTGTTGCGGTGGTGCCGGCGGTAGCCCGGGCAGGCGGCTTCCATCAGCTCCTGGTAGGTGTCGAACCAGGTCTGCCCGTCCGCCCAGGCGAGGCTCCACCACGCCGCCCAGTGCCCGCCGCGGCGCAGCACCCGGGCCACTTCGAGGCCGGCCCGCTCCGGGTCGAGCCAGTGCCACGACTGGGCGAAGCAGGCAAGATCTACAGATCCGCAACGAATCGGCAGGCCGTTGCCGTCCGCCTGCAGGCAGCTCATTCCGGGGCTGCGTGCCCGGGCACGGCGCAGCATGGACTCGCCCAGGTCGACCCCGACTACCCGGGCGCCGCGGGCGGCCAGTTGCCGGGTGGCGATGCCGGTGCCCGCTCCCACGTCGAGCACGACGGCTCCCGGGAGCGGGCGTGCGGCCTGCTCGATCGCCGTGAACAGGCCGTCCGGGTAGGACGGCCTGCCGGTGTCGTAGTCGGCCGCCACCGGATCGAACGGCGACCGGGACATGCGGCGGTTACCGGCCCAGGGACTTGGGGGTGTTCACCTTGCTCGCGGCGACCTTGAGGATCACCCGGCCCTGCGGGCCGATCGGGTTGCGGTACTCGGTCCCGACATACTTGCGGGACAGCTCGTCGATGTGCTTGCGGGCCTCGTCGCCGGTTTCGGTGGCCACCACCGTGCCGCGTACCTCCGCCCAGTCCCACGGGTTGTCCGCGGAATGGATCAGCACGGTGATCCGTGGGTCCCGGCGCACGTTGCGGGCGCGCTGCCGCTGCGGCTCGGTGTTCACCAGGATGTGCTCACCATCGGTGTCCACCCAGGTGAGCAGGGCCTGAGGCTGGCCATCCGGCATCAGGGTCACCACGGTCGCGAGGTTGCGGCCCTTGGCAAGGCGGACGGTGTCCTCGTCAAGCGGCATGATTCGTGTTCCTCTCAGCTGGCTTAGGGGCACCGGAAACCCGGGTACCGCTCATCATGTCACCCGGGTAGCCGGTGCCGGTCAGTGCCGGTCAGAGCCGGTCAGTGTCCGTAGACGGGGATCAGCAGCGCCCGGCCGATGGTGTGGAACCGGAGGTTGAAGCCAGCCACCGCGGGGGAGATGTCGGAGTCGACGCCGAGGCTGCCGGTGTCCACGGCGTGCACGGCGAAGACGTACCGATGCGGCGGGTCGCCCGCTGGCGGGGCGGCGCCGCCGAAGTCCTTCGTCCCGTAGTCGTTGCGCACCGAGAACGCCCCCGGCGGCAGGCTGGCGCCGCCGGCCGCGCCAGCGCCGGCCGGCAGTTCGGTCACGGATGCCGGGATGTCCAGCACCAGCCAGTGCCAGAACCCTGACCCGGTCGGGGCGTCCGGGTCGTAGCAGGTGACGGCGAAGCTCGAGGTCTGCGGGGGGAAGCCGGACCAGCGCAGGCTGGGTGAGATGTTGTCGCCGGACATGCCGAAGCTGTTGTAGACCTGCGCGTTGCTCATCTGCTGGCCCTCGGCGACGTCATCGCTTTCGACCGTGAATGCCGGGACCTTCGGGAGGAAGTCGTACGGAAGCGGTGCGCGATCAGTCATGGTTTCCCTACCTTCTCTTATGGGCTCTCTGCTGAGCTGCATCCCCCGGAAAACCATACTGGTCCCATGGAGGCATCGGAGTGACGCGCGGTCCGCTGAGGTGGCCGCGCGGCGGTGCGCTCATGAGCCCGCGCGGGCTCATGAGCCCGCGCGGCGGTGCGCTCATGAGACTGCGCCGGGGCGCGTTCATCGCGCTCCTCGTCGCCGTGGCGATCACTCCAGGCCCGGCGTCCGCGGCGCGGCCGTGCACCGGCCGGGCCTGCCAGTCGGCGGGCCTTACCCGGTGGACCCGGGCGCTGCCCGGCTCCTGGGTGGCCCAGCCGGGACTCGCCGGGACCACGCCGGCCCAGGGCGAGGCGTACGCGGCGATGGCCGGCCCGGTCGCTGCCGTCGGCGCCGGGATGACGGTGTACGCCTACCGGTCGAGTTCGGGTGCGCCCCTGTGGGCCAGTTCGCTCACCGGATTCCGGGCCGGGTCACGGCTCGTGTCCGTGCGCGTCTGGCCCGGGGTGGTCACCGCGGGCGTGCAGGTTCCCGGCGATCAGCCGGGCGCGGCGGGCTCGCGCCGTGAAGTGGTCCTGGCCGGGGCGAGCGGGCGGCAGTTGCGCTCCTACCCGGCCGCGGCCTTCGGCGGCGCCGTGCGCGCTGACTCCGCCCGTACGGTGATCGTCGGGGACACCGCGCTGACCAGCTACAACAACCGGACCGGGGCGGTCGTGTGGAGCCTGCCGACGGGCCCCGCGGCCCAGGCCTGGAAGACCGACGGCAACGACATCTACCTGACGGTCGCGGCAGGCGGCTACCTGAGCGGTGCGCCGGTGCGCGCGTTGCGCAAGGTGAACCTGCGCACCGGCGCACAACGGCTGATCCGGCCGCCGGGCAGGTCCTACCGGGGGGTGCTGAGCCGCGCCTTCGACGGGGTGGTGGTCTTCACCGACGCACTGGGCACCGTCGCCTACAGCGGTTCGTCGGGGGCGTGGCTGTGGCGCCGGTTCGGCGCCACACCGGAGAACGCCGATCCCGTCGACACGCTGCTCTACCTCACCCACGGCAACACCCTGGTCGGGATCGACCCGTGGACGGGCCGGACCCAGGCGCATGTCTCGGGCGGGTCCGCGTCGGGAGCCTCCGGGTTCTTCGCGGCCCGCGCAGGCATCGTGCTGGGCCTGGACCAGGGCGCCATGGGCGACGCGTGGGGATATGACGTGGCGGCGGGCCGGGTGCTGTGGACGAATCCGTCGCTGCCGTGGCCGCACTACTTCGTGGACCTGTCCGGGATCGGCGGCAGCGCCGACCCCGCCTCCACGGGGATCCTGCTCGCGATCTGCGGCCGGCTCGGGGCGGCCGCGCCGGGGAGCGCCGGCCAGGCGTGCGCGCGGCCTGAGCTTGTCGCGCTCAACTGGTAGCTTGTCGCGCCCGCAGTGAACGTGGCCCACGAAGCTGGTGAGCTGCTCAACATCGCCGGCGGAACGGCTGGGCGCCCGTGCCAACCGGGCGACGGCGAAGGGCCGTCTTCGTCATGTTCACCTCCGGCGCCCGTTGCCCCCCGGGAGGGGCCAGGCGTCCACTTCGTGCCCGCCGTGCGGAAGATGAACATGCCGCTGCCGGCGGCTTCTCGTCGCGGCCGGGTCGGGGACGGCCCACCGGTTCGGCGATGAGATCCGGTCGGCTGGCATGTTCTGCGCCTCGTGCCTGTTACAGGGGACAAGGACCGGCAGCGAAACACGGGGGTTGAGGTGGCGAGGATGTGGCGGCGCAAGCACCATCCGGTGGATGGGGACGCCCCGCGGGTGATCGTGGCGGGCGCCGGTTTCGCCGGGCTGGCCGCGGTGGACGAACTCGACCGCGCCGGGGCCCGGGTGCTGCTGATCGACCGCAACGTGTACAGCACCTTCCAGCCGCTGCTGTACCAGGTGGCCACGGGCGGGCTGAATCCCGGCGACGTCTCCTACCCGGCACGGGCCTTCACCCGGCGCCACGGCGCCAGGTTCCGCCTCGGTGAGGTCACCCGGGTGGACCCCGCGGCACGCCGGATCACGCTGGCGGACGGCGGCCAGCTCGACTACGACTACCTGGTCCTGGCTACCGGGGTGTCCGCCGCTTACTACGGCGTGACCGGGGCCGCGGAGCACAGCCTCGGCCTCTACACCCGGCGTGATGCCGTGGACCTGCGCAACCACATCATGGCCCGGCTGGAACGGCTGGACATCGCCGGAGGCGGCAAGGACGTGAACTTCACCGTGGTGGGCGGCGGCGCCACCGGCGTCGAGCTGGCCGGCGCGCTCGCCGAGCTTCGCTGCACCGCGCTGGATGCCGCGTTCCCTGAGGTGGACCTCGCCTCCGTGCACATCCGGCTGGTCGAGCAGGCGCCGGCCCTGCTGCTGCCGTTCAACCCGGCGCTGCGCGAGTACGCCCGCGACCAGCTGGCCGGGCGGGGCGTGGAGGTCCGGCTGGATACTGCCATCCGGGAGGTCCGCAGTGACCGGGTCATCCTCGCCAACGGCGAGGACCTGCCCAGCGACGTCACGGTGTGGGCCGCGGGTGTCAGCGCGCCGGCCGAGGTCGCTGGATGGGGCCTGCCGCAGGGCCGGGGCGGCCGGATCCTGGTCGGCCCCGACCTTCGGGTACAGGGCCAGGAGCGCATCTTCGCCCTGGGCGATGTCGCGCTGATCGAGGGCCATCCGCTGCCGCAGCTCGCCCAGCCGGCGCAGCAGACCGGACGGCACGCGGCCAGGCAGATCCAGCGGCTCGCCGCGCAGCAGCCCACCACGGCGTTCCAGTACCGGGACAAGGGCATCATGGCCACCATCGGCCGCCGTTCCGCGGTCGTCGAACTGCCGCACCGGGTCAAGGTGCGCGGAACGCTGGCGTGGCTGGCCTGGCTGGCCCTGCACCTGCTCACCCTGCTGGGCAACCGTAACCGGCTCTCCGCCATGCTCAACTTGTCCTGGCGCTACCTGACCTGGGGTCATGGCGGAGGCGTCATCGTCGGCGACGACCCGCCGCCCTTCATGGTCGACGGGCCGCTCCCAGTGGGCAGCGACCGCGCATCCCGGGACGGCTGAGCTGCTTACTATGAAGCATGTCCCCAGCGACCGAGCGATCCGGCGCAGCCGCGGAGGGCGCGGGCGAAGCCTGGCACAACGCGCCTCCCGCCGAGCAGGTGCGGTCGGGACGGCTCATGCTGCGGCGGCTGCATGCCGATGATGCGGACGCCATCGCCACTGCCGTCGGAATCAGCCTGGATCACCTCAGGCCATGGATGCCATGGGCGACCCGCGAAGCCGCCGAGCCGCGGACCCAGCTGATCCGCGTCGCCGAGGCGGATGAGCTGTGGGAGGCCGGTACCGACTTCATCTACTCGATCCTGCTGGAACCGAGCCGGACCGTGATAGGGGAGATCGGCCTGCACCGCCGGGTGGGGGAGGGCGGTGTCGAGATCGGCTACTGGATCGACTCGCGGTACGCCGGGCGTGGCCTGGGCACCGAGGCGGCCCGGATGCTGACCGAGGTCGGCCTCTCGCTGGACGGCGTGACGCGGGCCGAGATCCACTGCGATGAGGCGAACCAGGCGAGCGCTGCCATCCCGCGCAAGCTCGGCTACCACCTGGACCGTGTTGAGCAGCAGCCACCCGAGGCGCCCGGGGAGCAGGGCCGGCGAATGGTCTGGGTGCTCAGCCAGCCGGACAGGAACGAGTCCAGGCGATGACAGCCGAGCGGGACTGGGCCGCCTGGCACGACGCCTATGACGTCCCGGGCTCGTCGCTCGCCCAGCGGCTCGCCGCGGTCCAGGGCCGGATCGGGTATGACAGCCTGCGGAAACGCCACCCTGAGGAGGCGCCCGGCAGCGCCGGCTAGTGCCCGAGGACGGGGGTACGCACCAGCCCCAGCGTGCACTGCCGCGCCTTGATGATGAGTTCCGTCGCGGGCGTGCGGACGCTGGTCGGACACCGCTGCGCGGTGGGGCCGCTGGCGCCGATGATCAAGGCGCACGTCACCGTGGCGAGCGCCGCAGGGAAGAAGAAGATCGCCTTCATCCGGTCGGATGGCTGGGGGATGCGCCGGCGCACCGGCGCGGTACGCCGCCCGATCCAGGCGCCGAGCCTGGCGAGCCGGGCCTTCACCTCTTCCACCCGCGGCATGTCCTCATCCCGGGTGAGCCTGGTGAAGATGAAGAACAGGTTGGCCAGCCGGGGATCGGAGTCTCTCAGCATGTGCTCGATCCGGTCCAGGATCCGCTGCTGGCTAGCGGGCAGGCTCACGGCTGACTCCCATCTGCACTCCGGTCCGCCTGGGCACCGCCGACTCGGCGCACATCCGGGATGCTTGGCTTGCGCCCAGGCTACCGGCCGCATCGCCGCGACTACCGGCCACCCACCGCTCTGTAATAACTGCGTCAGATCGTGCTTGACAGGCACCCGGGTTTGGGTCTGTTGTGGGTGGGAGAAAGTGTCGGAAACGGTTCGACTCTGGTGGGCATCATGCGCGATTCTGGTTGGCTTTGGCCAGCTCACGGACCGGTGAGCCAACGAAAGAGCAGGTCAGCGCGACTGCGCGGGCGGCTGGCCATCGCCGGCGCGCTCAGTGTCGCGGCCATGCTGTGCCTGCCCCAGCTAGCCCGGGCCGCCCCAGCCCGGCCGGGTGCCCCGGCCGCGCGGGCGGCATCGGATTCCGGCCCGCGCGACCGCGGCCCTGCGGGCAGTGATTCGTCCTGCCCGCCTGCCCGCCCTGCTGCCGCTGGCTCGTCAGCCGTGGCCGCGCCCGCCGACGTGCGGGCGATCCCCGGCGACGGCTCAGTCACCGTGGTCTGGTGCCCGCCAGCCACCGGGGCAGGCTCGGTGGTGAGCTACACGGTGACGTCCTCCAGCGGCCAGGCGGTCACCGCGAAGGTGCCTGACGACTGGGCCATCGTGGACGGCCTGGCCGACGGGACCTCGTACACGTTCACCGTGAGCGCCAATCCCGCCGGCGGGACGGCCGGGCCGTCAGCCTCCTCGCCCCCGGTGACCCCGGCGAAGATCGCCCCGCCCGCGGATGTGCTCCGCGGCCAGCCGCAACAGGTCAGCTACGACTCCAGTTCGCTGCTGATCGGCGGCAGGCGGGTGTTCATCACCGCGGGCGAGTTCGACCCGTGGCGCACGCCGTCCCCCTCGCTGTGGCTGGATGACCTGCAGAAGATGCGAGCCGGCGGCTACAACGCGGTAACCGTCTACTTCGACTGGGACTACACGTCCCCCTCGCCGGGCCGCTACGACTTCACCGGCGTGCGGGATATGAACGAGTTCCTCAACATGGCCCAGCAAGCGGGGCTCTACGTCATCGCGCGGCCCGGGCCGTACATCAACGCGGAGACCGACGGCGGCGGCATCCCGTCCTGGGTGCTCAACGCGCCGAATGGATACCGCACCGACGCTCAGCCCTACCTGTCCGCGGCACTCCAGTGGTATTCGCAGATCGACTCGATCATCGCCGCCCACCAGATCACCAGGGGCGGCGACGTGATCGCCTACCAGATCGAGAACGAGTACACCGGCAGGTCGCAGGCGGACCTGCAGTACCTCGCCGCCCTGGAGCAGCAGGCGAAAGCGGACGGAATCTCTGTGCCGTTCACCTTCAACCAGTGCTGCGGCGGCCCGTTCTACACTTCGGGCACCGGCGCGGTGAACATCAGCGGCCCGGACAATTACCCGCTCGGCTTCAATTGCGCCAACCCCAGCGGCTTCGGCCAGCCTTACGGCTACCCGGCCCAGCCCGGTGAGCCGCTCTACCTGCCGGAGTTCCAGGGTGGCTCGTTCGATGGCTGGGGCGGCTCCGGCTACGACAACTGCTACGACCTGACCGGGCCCGGTTTCGAGAACGTCTACGACAAGAACAACGTCGCCCAGGGCGTCACCATGCAGAGCAACTACATGGGCGTGGGCGGGACGAACTGGGGGTGGCTGCCCGACCCGGGCGTGTACACGTCCTACGACTACGGCGCCGCGATCCGGGAGACCGGGGAGATCGGCACGCCGGCCGACCCGAACTCGATCGTCGGCTCCAAGTACGGCGAGAACAAGCTCATCAACGAGTTCGAGACGTCGGTGGCCCCGCTCACCAGCACTCAGCCGGTGGCGGCCCCGGTTCCGGACAACCCCGCGGTGACCACCCTGGCCAGAGCCAACCCCAGCGACGGAACCCAGTTCATCTACCTGCGGCGGGCCGACGCGACATCGACCGCCACGGTGCACACGCACCTCGCGCTGAACGCGGACCAGGCCGCCGGCTACACCTATGACGACGCCAGCTCCACGCTGAGCTACACCGGCAGCTGGACGCACGCCGGGCCGGGCGCCGGCTACACCGCGGGCGACTATGACGGCACCGAGTCGTGGAGCACGCAGTCCGGTGCCAGCATGTCGGTCACCTTCTCCGGCACCGCGGTGCAGTGGATCGGCCCGAAGAACACCAACGGCGGCATCGCCGATGTCTACCTCGACGGCAACCTGGCCGGCACCGTGGACACCTACGCCGCGGCCGGCAAGGAGTTCCAGCAGGTCCTGTTCAGCCAGACCGGCCTCGCCCAGGGCAGCCATACGCTGACCATCTCGGTCACCGGGCAGCGCAGCCCCGCGTCCTCCGCGGACACCGTGGTCATCGACGCGATCAACGTGCCGACCGCCGCCCAGCTGTCCGACTACTACCCGGCCGTGCCCCAGCAGGCCGGCACGTCCATCACGCTGGACGGGCGCGACTCCAGGCTGCTGGTCGCCAACTATGCCTTCGGCGGCCAGCACCTCGTCTATTCCACCTCCGAGCTGATGACCCAGGCGAGCATCGGCGGGCAGGCCACCGCGCTGCTCTACGACCCGGCCGGCACGGCCGGGGAGACGGTGCTGCGCTACCCCAGCCAGCCCTCGGTCAAGATCCTTTCTGGCTCGGTACAGGCCACCTGGGACGCCAGCCGCGGCGACCTCCGCCTCGATTACACCCACCAGGGGCTGGCCGAGGTCAGGGTGGACGGCGGCGGGGTGAAGGTTCCGTTGCTGCTCCTGATTGCCTCGACCGAGGTGGCCCAGGAGTTCTGGCCCGAATCGACGGCAGCCGGCCAGGTGCTGGTGCGGGGCGGCTACCTGGTGCGCACCGCTGCCATCCGCGGGCCGCAGCTGGTGCTCACCGGTGACACCTCGCAGGCGGGCCCGATCACCGTGTGGGCGCCACCGGGCGTCCGGTCGGTCAGCTGGAACGACCAGCCGGTCAGGGTCACCGCGGGCTAGGACGGATCGCTCACCGGGAGCGTGCCCGGGCCCGCGGCGGCGCGACTGCCGGCGCTGTCCGGCTGGCGGTTCACCGCCGAGGCACCCGAAGCCCAGCCGGGCTTCGCCGACAGTTCGTGGACGCTGGCCGACCACCCGGTGTCGAATGCCAGCTCACCGGGCACCCCGGTGCTGTACGCCGGCGACTACGGCTACCAGCACGGGTTCGTCTGGTATCGCGGGCACTTCACCGCCACCGGGAACGAGACCGGCGTCAAGCTCACCGCCGACGGCATCTCCCCGACCGGCGCTTTCTCCGTTTGGCTCAACGGCGCCTTCCTCGGCTCCGGCACCGCCGCCGGCGCGACCACCACGACGTTCAGCTTCCCGGGTGGCGCGGTCGACCCCGGTAAGGACAACGTGATCGCGGTGCTGGTGGAGAATACCGGCAACCCGGAGGGGCCGAGCGGCGAGAAGACCGGCCTGTACAGCGCGTCGCTGGTCGGCTCCACGGCGCCGGTCACCTGGCGGCTGATGGGCAGCCCGGGCGGCACCAGCCTGCCGGACCCGGTCCGCGGGATCATGAACCCGGCCGGCCTGTACGGCAGCAACCACGGCTGGGACCTGCCCGGCTACCCCGACGGCGACTGGCAGCCGGTGACACTGCCGGACAGCTGGTCCTCCCGCGGCATCCCGCCGGGAATTGGCTGGTACCGGACCAGTTTCTCGCTTGACGTGCCGCGGGACGGGTACGTCCCGGTCGATGTGCAGATCGGCGGCCCGGGGCCGGGCGCGGGCACCGCGGACTACCGCGCGTTCATCTATGTCAATGGCTGGCTGATTGGCCGCTACGTCAATAATGCCGGCCCGCAGCACCAGTTCTACGTGCCCGCCGGGATCCTCGACGATCAGGGAAGCAACACGCTGGTCATCGCGGTCTGGGGCCTGGATGCCACCGGTGGCGGGCTGGACCAGGTGAGCCTGGTCGCCGCGGGCAACCAGGCCGGCGGGGTACCGGTGCGCCAGGTGGCCAGCCCCGGCTACTCGGCTCAGGTCTATGGCCCGCCCGCCAGCCCGCAGCCGACGCTGGCCGCGATTCCTTCTTCCGCGCTCGCCCAGGGCACCTTCACGGTTCGCGCGACCCTGGGCGACCCGGCACAGCAGCCGCTGCGCGACGCCTCGGTCGGGCTGAACGTGCCATCGGGCTGGACGGTCTCCCCGTCCGGGCCGGTGTCACTGGGCACCGTCGCCCCGCGCGCTGCCGCCTCGGCCAGCTTCAAGGTGACCGCGCCGTCCGCCGGGCTGAGCCCCGGCCTGGTCGGACTGCTCGCCAGGGCAACCTTCAGCCGCGGATCCGGCGGGAACCAGACGCTGATCAACAGCGCCGACGTGAACGTCCCCGCGCCCAGCCTGTTGTCCACCTTCAACAACACCGGCATCACCGACGACGCCAACCCCAGCCCGTCGTCGGGTTTCGAGGGCTTCGACGGGATCGGCACCAGCTACTCCGCGCAGGGCCTCGCCGCTGACGGCCTGACCCCCGGCGCCTCAGTTACCGCCGCTGGCCTCAGTTTCACCTGGCCGAACGTGGCGCCGGCACAGCCGGACAACACGATGGCGGAAGGCCAGACGATCGCGGTCAGTGGCTCGGGCGCCGCGCTGGGCTTCCTGGCCGCCGCCAACAACTCGGCGGAATCGGGCACCGGCACGATCTACTACACCGACGGCTCCACCCAGTCGTTCACGCTGAACGTGGGGAACTTCTGGTACCCGGCGGGACAGCACGGGAACCCATCCAACGTGCAGGTGGCCGGGGTGAAGTATGCCAACTATCCGACTGGCTCCTCGGGACACGAGATCTACGTGTTCGAGCAGTCGGTGAGCCTGGCGCAGGGTAAGACGATCGAGGCGGTGACCCTGCCGTCACTCGGCGGCGTGGCCGGCTACAACGCCGCCCTGCATGTCTTCGCCATCGCGGTCGGCTAACCAGGAGTGGCGGCCGGCTAAGTAGCACCGCGTCTGAGTTCCTGGCCAGTGGCTCGATGGCGAGCGCGGGGTCGGTGAGGGCCAGGGCGTGCAAGTCATAACCACACAGGTTGACCGTGGCTCCTCAGCGAAGGAGCCAACCCTCATGCCCGCACATCTGAACGACGGCAGGTTCCCCGACGACAGCGCCGTAGAAGTCCGGTACCCGCGATCCCAGCAGAAGCAGGAGCGGAAACGGCCGCCAGGTCCTGAGCTGGCGGCCTCGGTAGGGCGGTCACGCGCGTCAGCCGGCCTGCCGGTGCCGGTACCAGGTGTCTCCGACGACCATGTCGGAGATACCTTGGCTCTCGCAGAACCGTACGAGGTCGGTCATGCGATTGATGAATCCGTGACCGCTGAAGTTGAGGGACGTGTTGCAGAGGATCCCGAGTCCGCGCAGGCGGGCAAACTGGGATAGCAGGTCGTGCAGCCTGCGGTTGCTTGACCGGCTGACGGTCTGTACCCGGGCAGAGCCGTCGACGTGGGTCACGGCTCGGAGACCCTGCTCCTCGCGGACTCGCCGGAAGTGAAGCATGCAGGGGTCGTCGAAGTCCTCGTGGAACGCTGCCGCAAGATCCTCGACCCGGCAGGCCGGGGCGATGGGCCGGTATTGCTCACGCTGCTTGATCGCGTTGAGGCGCTGGCGCGTCTCCTCCCCGAACGGCTCGGCAAGAATCGAGCGGTTACCGAGAGCGCGGGGACCGATCTCCCACCGGCCCTGGACCCACGCGACGATCCTGCCCTCGCCGAGCGCCTGTGCCAGCAGCCGGTCGTCGGCCGGGGACCGCTGCCAGCGGGAGGCGTCCGGCTCTGCGTCGTTGACGAACTCAAGGCCGCTGTAGACGTCCCAGTCGATGTGCGGGTCTCCGGTGAGCGCGGCCAGGGCGTCGGCGGCGGTGCCGATGGCTGATCCGGAGTCGTTCGTACACGGAGGCACGAAGACGGACGAGAAGTGGCCAAGCTCGGTCCAGGCAGCGTTCCAGTCGCAGTTCAGTCCGCAGCCGCCCGAGATTCGCAGCGGGGTACCGGGAGGTAGCTGCTGGCGCGCAACGGTGGCGAACATCGTGAAGATACGGTCGGTGAGTAGTGCGGCCGCCGCCTTGGTGGCCTCGGCCTCGACGCCGGCGTTGTACAGGGGTGAGTCTCGGAAGGCGTGCTTGGGCGCCGGGTAGACCGTGTCCAGTGCCAGGATCCGGTCAACGGTCGCGGTCGTTCCCGCGTCCGTCTCTACGGCCTTGCCGTAGGCCGCCAGCGCCATCAGCTTGCCGCTGTCGCCGAGTCGGGGAAGGGCGCCGTTATCCGGGAAGGTGGCGTCAGCGAGGGCGAACAGGAAGGCGAAGCGGCCTCCGGGCTCGGTGAGTACCGGGATCGCGCGGATGACGTCGTACCGCTCATCGATGACATAGAAGGCACCGGTGTCGCCTTCCCAGACCAGTACGGTCTGGATCGGATGCTGTCCGGCAGGCGCCATCCCGAGCGCCATCATGATGTGCGAGCGCTCGTGGGACGATGAGAAGAACCGCACGGACCGGCCGAAGAACCTCGCCGGCCGGTCGATGACGTCGCGGACGCCGTCGTAGCCCGCGCCTATCTGCCGGTGGCGCATTGTTCCCTGTTCCCGCCATCCGCCTAACGCGACTACGTCGGGCACGTCGCCGATCAGCTCGGCCGCGGCAAGGATCGCGGTAGGGGTGAGCGCGGAGTACCGGCCGAACGAGTCCTTCTCGGCCTCGATCGAGTAAAGCAGCTTGCGGTCTCGAACGATGGCCACCGTGCCGTCGTGCCCGGGCTTCAGCGCAAGTACCAGCATGGACCACACTCCAGATGACGTGGAACGGGGACTGTGATCAGTTGTCACAGCGCATAAGCGGGCTGGCAGAATCCCCGCGATGGATGCCCGCGCCGGGTCAGGCGAGCTGGATGCGAGCGAGCTTGCGGCCGGCCTTCAGGTAGAGGCTGGCCCCGCCAGCAGCGTGTCCGGCCTTGGTGAGGGTGCCTTCGACTGCCTCGTTCAGCGGCCGGAGCACAGCAGGCTCGTCGAGCACGGCGACGATGTCCGGTCCTGTGCCGGTCTCCACGACCATGCGAACACCGTCCTGCTTGGCCATGCGCCGTGCTGCCGAGATGCTCGGCGTGAACGTCAGAACCTGGGTCAGCACGGAGCCGACCGTTTCGTGGCCGTGCGCTGCCAGGACCAGTGTGGGCAGTGACTCGACGTCGGCGAAGCTCCGCCGGGAGAACTGCGCGGTGAAGCTCTGACGCGCGGCCATGGCCGCCGCGATCCCGTGGACCGCCGCAACTGCTTCTCCGGCCACAACCTTTTTTAGGTCCATCGGATGCAGCGACTTGTCTTCCGTCCGGGAAATCACCGCATCGATCTCTGAGTCAGTCCATTCAGACCAGGCGCGGAGGTACTGCACCATGAGCCGGTCAGGAATCGACATGATCCTGCCAAAGATGTCGTCGGAGGCGGCGGTCAGGGCGATGTAGTTTCCGGCGCTCTTGCTCATCTTGGCACCGGTACCGTCGGTACCTTCGATCAGCGGCATCGTGATGACCAGCTGGGGCTTTTGCCCCACGATTTCCATTACCTTGCGGCCCATCTGCATGTTCAGCAGCTGGTCGATCCCGCCAAGTTCCACGTCAGCGTCTATTTTCGCCGAGTCGATAGCCATGACGACGGAGTACATGAACTCCGACATGGCTAGCCCTTGTCCTTGTGCAAGGCGGCTGCGGAAGTCTTCCCGCTGCAGGGACATCGAGACGGGGACCTGCGCCAGGATGCCGATCAGCTCGGGAAGCCTGATCTCGGCGAGCCATTCGCTGTTGTGCCGGAAAGCGGCTCGCTGAAAGTCAAAGAACGGGGCTACCTGGTCGCGGTAGGTGCGCATGTTGCGTTCGATGTCGTCATCGGTCAGCGCGGGCCGCTCGGCCGACCGGCCGGACGGGTCTCCGATCCTGGCCGTGATGTCGCCGATGATGAGCACGATCTGGTGACCCATGCGCTGGAACCGGCTGAGAATGATCATAGGAACGGCGTGGCCCAGGTGCACGTCGGATGACGTTGGATCGATGCCCAGCTTGACGGTGAGGCCCCGGTCCTCGCTCCGCGCCGCCTGGATCGCTTCCGACAGTGCCGCGGCGGAGGGAAGGACGTCCACGGTGCGCGCGGCGATCAGCAGTGCCTGCTCTTTCGGATCAAGGTCGGACAGGTCGAGGCGACGCCTCGCGCTGGACTCGGTCAGGAGATCTTCAACTACGCGGTCCGACGACAGGTCTTGCGTCGCGAGGATCGGCAGCATGCGGGCGACGGATTCGCCGAGGCGTGTCATGGATATTCTTTCAGCATGTGGTAGTCGGTCAGGTCGGGGCAGCAGTATACCTGCCCGGCGGAGGGTGCTGCTTGCGGTTATCTCGGCCATAGGGCGGCGACTCCGATCAGGAAATCGGCGAACTGCGTCTTCGCTTTGCGCCAGGCTGCGCTGTTTTCCTGGCACGACCAGTAGTGCCGGACGAGTTCTTCGCCGACACAGTAGGTCATCTGGCACATCAGCTGGAATACCGGTGACTCCTCGGGCGCTCGCGATTCGTCCCCGCGGACCAGGCTGACGATCTCATCGGGAGAGGTTTCGACGCTGATTCCAGATCCGGGAATGCTTTTCGAGAACTTCGGGTGCCCGTTGAATCCAGTGTTAAGCCTTGCGTAAAGGGCGGCCAGCAGCAGGTCTCCGCGCAGAGGGGTGTCGGCGTCGAGCCGGGCCGCCAGTCGCTGGGCGAAACGCACGTACCGGTGCTCGTCCAGGCCGAGCAGCACCAGGACCGCGTCATGGTCCTGCCCCAGCGCAATGAAGTCGGCGGCCATCAGGGTGAGCGACAGCCGGCGCCGGAACGTCATCGTGAGGTCGACAATCCCGTGAGCGGCGTAGTAACCGTGATTGTCCTCCTCGGCCGCCGCGAAGTCGCCCTCCTCGGTGTACCGGCCAAGCAGGTACATGGTCCTGGTCACGTCGTCATGGTCGGCCTGGCTCCGCAGGATCCCGTGCTCCTGACTGAAGCCGAGGCGGGTGGCGAAGATCCGGTAACGCTCGGCGAGCTCCCGGGTAAGGCCGTACGGTCGTGCCCGGCCATTGTAGGCATCAAGATCGCCGAGCACTATCTGGCACCGCTCGCCGCCTTCCTGAAGCCGGGTCATCTTCATGATGTGCGAGGCGGTCGCCATGTGGGGCGGGCCGGACATGCCGAAGCCCGTCGTCACGATCCGGCGGTTCCGGGAGCAGGCGACGAAACGGTGTGCCTGGTGGTGGCAGAGGTATCGGGTGTTCAGCTCGTCTTGCGTCATTCCGGCCAGCTCGAAATCGAACCGGCGAAGGTCGAAGTTGCTGTACCCGAACTCCGCGATGACCCGCCGGTAGTACTCGCCCGAGAATATGACCGGCTGCGCGGAGGGCGGCTGTACCCGGTTCCCGGCCGTCACAGTCGCGGCCCCTCGCTGGTCAGGACTGCCTTGATGGGCCGGTGCGCGCGGCGGCCGGTCACGGACGCCAGCGCCTCGGGCAGATCGCCGAGGGCGAACCGCGTCCCGGTCAGAGGGTCCGCCCAGCCAGGCCGCCCCGCCAGGATGTCCAGTGCCATGGCGAAGTCGCCGCGTCCGCCGCGATGGCAGTACGAGAAGGCGCCGGCGATCGTCAGGGACCGCCGGAAGACCGAGCGGAGATCGCGGTTCAGTCGTACGCCGGGGTCGTAGGCCGTCTGCACGACCACTGTGCCGCCGTCCCGGACGAGGTTCAGCGCCGTGCTGAGGGAGGCATCGTCCCGACCGCCTGCCGCGTCTACGACCAGGTCGAAGTCGCGACACGGCGCTCCTGGCCGAGCCAGCCGTGCGGGCAGGAGCCCGCGCAACGGTGCCAGCTTCGCGGGCTGCCGCGCGATAAGGGTTACCTCCCAGCCCAGCGAGCTTGCGTAGGCGGCTGTGCAGATGGCGACTGTCCCGGAGCCGACGATGCACAGTTGTCCCGGCGGAGGTGACTGCGCGGCGCATCGCAGGCCGTGGATCGCGACAGCGAGGGGGTCGGCGAGCACGGCGTGGGCGGGTTCGGCGCCAGGTGGCAGCGGCAGCAGGCTGTGCTGCGGCAGCGCAACGAACTCAGCGAACCCCCCGGGCACGTCCCAACCGACTCGCTGCAGGCGGGGGCATAGCTGCACCGCGCGTGCCCTGCAGTGCCCGCAGTCTCCGCATCCGATGAGCGGATCCACGACGACCATGCGGCGCGAGCCTCCGGAAGCATGCCAGCCGACGATTTCGTGTCCGGGTTGCCAGTCATGATCCGGCGGCTGGACCGGGCTCGTCGCCAGCTTGGCTATGTCGCTTCCGCACAGGCCCGCGTAGGCGACTGCGACGAGCGCGCTGCCGGGCTCTGGCTGGGGCATGGGGTCACGCGACCAGGTGAGAGCGCCCTGGCGTACCTTCCACGCGAACGCCTGCCTGGCGGCTGTTGTGGTCATGTGCTCCCTGCCCTGGAGAGGAGGAGATCGGGCAAGTCCTCGATCGACGTGATGCGCGGGCCGCTCCAGGGCCGGTCGCCGAACGCCAGCGTGCCCGCTCCGCCGCGCCGCTGGACCCGGACGGCCGCCAGCCCTGCGGCGGTCGCGCCGCGGAGCTCATCCCCGCCGCCGTCGCCGCAGAACGTGGTCTTCGCGGGCTCTGTCCCGACCAGGTCGAGAATCGCCGCGTACAGCCGCGGCGACGGCTTGACCGCGTGAGCGGTACAGCTGAACACGGCGCCGTCGACAAGCGGGGCGAGGTCGCTCGCAGGCCAGGCGGAGGCGACGTCTGCAGAGGCGTCGCTCAGCACGCCGATTCGCAGCCCTTGATCTCGCAGGCGTCGCAGCGCGGCAACCACGCTCTGGTCGGGACGAAGGCGATTCGTGGCCTGCACGTAAAGCAGGCGGGCCAGGTCGGTGCACGTCTCAGCTGAGCCGGTCAGGCACTGGGCAAGATAGCCCGCGAGGTCGTCCAGGCTGGGCAGGCGGCCGTCATGGCGGATCCTCCACGTGCTGATCAGCGTCTCCTCCGCTGTGCGGGTGTCGACTTCGGTGATCGCGGCGATGGCGCACGCCGCGCGGTGACGGTCGTGCCTGGTCGGAGCGTCCACCAGCGTGCCGAAGAGGTCCAGGACCGCGGCTCGTAGCCGGGTACGCATCTCACGCCCCGGCCGAGCCGGCCTGCCGCAGCCTGACCAGCGCGCGGTCGGCGACGACGCTGCGAAGTGCGTGCCAGCGGCGTCTGTAGCCCCGGCCGGCCCGCACGGTGTGAGCCAGGGCCGCGCACAGCGGGCGCAGGGCGCGAGCACGGCGCCCGCGCTGAAGAGCTGCCTCCACCTCGTGTGCTCGCGCTTCCGCCCGGTAGTGGTGGGCGAGGCGGCGCAGCGCGGACTCCGTCACCCAGGCCGGCGAGGCGACTGCCAGCCCGTCAATTCGGCCGGCCAGCGCCACGCACACGCCTGCGAGGTATTCCTGCCATACTCCGGGCGTCTTGCGGTCGGTCATGCTGGCCTCGTGAACGCGGTAGTACGTCAGCGGGTCGGTGAGCTGAACGCCGCGGCCGACGTCAGCCAGCACGTGGAAGAAGAGCTCATTGGCGACCGGCAGGAGGTCGAGCGCTGCCCGCCGGTTCACCACCAGCGTGCTGGTGCTCCCGCCCGGGTGGGGCCCGGGCACGAGCAGCGCCTCATCTCCGTCCGTCACGTACTCCCAGTGCTGGACGAGCAGCGTGCCGCCGTGAAGATGGGAACCCACCACGCTCAGTTTCTCCGGAGCGAACCAGTCGTCAGCGTCGAGCAGCGCTACCCAGTCGCCCCGGCTCTGCTCGATGCAGTCGGTCAGCGTGGTCGCGAAGGGAACGCGCGGCCGGGCGAACACCCTGACGTGCTCGCCGTACCCGGCGCAGATGTCCAGCGAGCCATCGGTCGATCCGCCGTCAACGACGAGTATCTCTTCGAGTTCGTACCCGCCGGGTTCCTGCTGCACGCAGCTGTCAATGGCCCGGCGGAGATACCGGCCGTAGTTATAGCTCAGGATGCAGATCGAGATGCGGGGAAGCAGGGCGGCGTGCATCGTCATGACTCCTCGTAGATCGTGCTGTAGGCCGCCATGATCTCGGCGTGCTCCTTTCGCCGATGCCCGGCAAACTCGGCTGCTGACCTGGGAGAGCGAGGTGAGCACTGCCGTTCGGCGGCCACGTCGAGCGCGGCGAGGAATCGTTCGCCGTACGCCCATTCCGACCCGTCGCTCCAGTCGAACCAGACGGGCTCTTCCGCCAGGCCGCCGTGAGCAGCGACCTGCTCGCGCAGGTAGCCAACCGAGGAGGCGACGGGCAGCAGGCCGAGGTCGAATGCGAGTTCCAGCTGCCCGGAGTGCGATCCCCAGAGGTAGGGCAGGATAAGCGCGTCGCACTCCGCCGCGAAGTTCGCCACATCCGCGTCGCTGGCGTAGGGGACCACATCGACGTGCAGTCGCGGTTCGCTGGCTGCGGTCGCTGCGATCAGCTCCCACCGGTCGCGCTCGTGGGCCAGATTGGCGCGGCCCGGTGCGCGCAGGAGCAGCGACAGCGTCGAGGACCGCTGCCTTCTGCCCAGCCGCCAGTTGTAGAGAACGGTCGGTATGTCACGGTTGGCGCGCAAGGCGCCGAAGAGCAGGTACCGGAGGCCGGCGCCGGCCGGGCGCGGACGGGGCACGGGCAGGGCATCTGGGGAAACGACGTAGCCATGCGGGATGACCGTGCTTGTCAGCGCGGCACCTAGCCGGTGCCGCAGGACCGCGGCGGAGCCTGGGGTCAGGCAGACGAAAGGCACGTCCTGCTCCGCCAGGAGGCGAAGCTTGCGGTGGTACGAGGGGCGGTCACCGAAGACCGGATCGATGTCGTGCGCGGTGAAGACCACCCGGCGACGTGAGCGCGCGCACTCCCGCAGGACGGTACGCAGCTCCGTCACGGAGTCGAACTCAATGTGGTGCAAGTGCAGCACATCGAACCAGGAGAACGGCCGGCGCTCTAACAGCCAGCCGAGTGTTACGTCGCGCGGCACCCGGCCGACCGGGTCGATGTCCGCCGAGTTGAGAATCATGATCGCGGGGCTTTGCAGCTTGCGCGCGTACGGCGTCCGTGCCGTGACGTGAACGACCTTCAGCTTTGCCGTCATGGCCGGGCTCCGGCAAGCTCGGCTATCGCCTCGGTCACCTCGGCGGCGCCCGGATACCCGGCCACCGGGCCGGCTACCTGCCTGGCCGGGTGGTTCATGCCGGCAAGTGCCGCGGCGACCGCAGCGCGAACTGCGGCTGGCTCGGGTGGCCAGGGCAGCTGCGTTCCGCATCCGAGTCTCGCCGCGGCCTCCGCGACGTAGCTCTGGTCCCGGCCGCGCGGGGCGAGGACAAGGGGCACGCCGTGCCACAGCGCCTTGGTCACCAGGCCGTAGCCAGCGGTGGAGACGACGATGTCGGTGAATGGCAGCAGCCAGGTATGCGGCGTGTAGCCACGTACAGCGGCGTTGGCTGGCACGTCGAAGTCACAAGGATGCTCAGCGGAGATCGTCACGACGACGGTGACCTTCTCGTCCGCCAGGCCGTCCAGAGTCGCCCGGACCAGTTCGATGTCGTCCTGCCAGGCGCTGCTATTGGCGAGCAGTACCACTGGCCGCTGCCGTGATGGCGGCAGCAGCCCGCCAGCGGCGCCGCCCGGCTCATCCCAAGGCGGGAGGGACGTCCGGGTCACGTACGGGGGCAGGACGCGGTCGCCGCGCCGCAGGTGCGGATGGCCGAGCAGGAAAGTCCGCTGCGGCGACATCCGGTACCACGGCGCGTCCGCCGCCGGCCGTATCTCCGGGCCGAGACCGACTGCCTGGCGCAGCAGGTTCCACCAGCGGAAGTACCCGTCCGGTTCCGGGCCAAAGGACTCCCACCACACTCGGTGCATCGCGTCGACGTGCGCGCCCTGGTCGAACAGGTAGTGGACGTAGGAGGCCCGGGCGGCACCGGCAGATTCCGCGAAGAGCGACGCACCGATCACGAACGAGTCGATCAGCAGGACGTCCGGCCCGAACGCCTGGCACGCCTCCGACGTCTCCGCGTACTCGGCGGCCACTCGATCCGTCAGCCACTCGCCCCCTGCCGCCGGGCCGAGCTGGTGGCGGTCGCATCGATCCGGGCTCGACCAGTCGAAGTCGATCGCCGAGTCAAGGAGGCGGGCACCGACAGCGTTTACCAGGCCGCTCAGGCGCGGCGGGCCGAGCGCCGCAACGTCGGCACCGCGCGCTCGCAGCTCCTGGATCACCGGGGCGACCGGGTAGAGGCTGCCTCGCTGGGCATACGGAACCCAGAGAACCCGCAGCGACGGCACTTTCGCGTGAGCGCGACGGGCCGGGTCCAGGCGGCTTGCCTGACCAGCTCGTGACACCGGCGCACCGGGCCGCGTGGTCATTTGCGGCCGGCGGATTGCGCCGCCTCCCGCACTTCAGCCATCTTCTCGTAGGCCAGGCCCGTGCCGAGAACAGCCATGGCACGGTCGTAGCCGTCCGCCAGATCGGAGGCGGTGCCGGCCGCCGCGAGATACAAGCCCGCATTCAGGGCGACGATGCGTACCCGATCCTCGGGGCCGCGTCCGCGAAGTAAGTCGACCGCCCACCGCAGTGCTTCGTCGCCGCTGCGGGGCGGGGTCACCTGATGGCGTGCCCGCTGAGCGAGCCGCCCTGACAACACCTCTGCCTCCAGGTCGTACTCGGTCGGCTCGCTTACCGCTCCGCCGCGAAGCTCGCAGGTCCACGAGCGTTCCCCCAGCCCGAACTCGTCAGTGAAGTAGCCCCCGGCGCTGCGGGACGCAACGACGAGCGCGCGGCGGACACCGAACCGGCGAAGCACTCTCGCCGCCAGGCCGACGTCGGGGTGCGCCAATCCGTAAACCAGGACGTCCCCGCGTACCGGGGAAACGAGCGCGGCGAGGCCGAAGCTGAACGGGCTCAGCACGTGGAAACGGCCACCGTACATCGAGTCGACCAGCGGGATGCCGTCCTCAACCGGCACGAAGGCAAACTGGTGCTGCCGAACGAACGCCAGCACATCCGCGGACTGGAGCACCTCGGGGAGGCCGAGCCGATGTACCAGATCCCGAGAGCCCATGACCGAGGACGTAGCCTTCGAGCCGATCTTCACAACATGCACACCTGCGGCGGCTGCGACCAGCGCGCTCAAAGTCGAGACGTTGAAGGTCTTAACGCCTTTCTTGCCACTGCCGGCGAGCACCACGACCGGTGTGACCGGGGTTGGTAAGGCGGCCTCTGGCCCGATCGCGTCCAGAGCGAGAGCCGCTTCAAGTACCTCGATCACCTCGTCCTCGACCGGACCGCGGGCCATGATGCCTGACATCAGAGCCCCCAGGTAGCCGTCGCGGGACCTCGGATCGACACCGAGAAGATCGAGAAATCCCTGCCTGACCAGGCCCTTTTCGAGCGGTCCGCCCACGGCAACCCGGTAGAGCGCCTCTCTCAGCGACTCCGGGGGCGCGCTTAGCGCCGAGCGTCCGCAATCTTCTTCCAGCGGTCTGGCCACATAGCTCAGCGCTTCCAACGCCATCAAGCCTCCCCTGTTGATGCGGCGCGGTCCTAGGGGGACGTGGCCCGCATGGTTCCAAACGTCTGTGACCGGCTGCATGCTAGCGGTGATTGCCGTCAATGAACCACTTATTACCGACAGTCACGACAAGAGGTGACTTGCGCCCTGGGCCGCCGACGCGGCCATGGACAACGTGTACTGCTAGCACGGTCGGGCCGACAGTGCGCCGCTCGCGGAGGACAGCGTCGGTGCGCGACCCGAGGCGGCGTTGATCGCCTCTGGCGCAGGTGCCTGCGGTTCGCGGCTGAGTAACGCGGCCATCGCCTTCGCCAGCTCGCCGCGGGTATAAGCGGCGGTCTGCTCGCCACCACCGCGGACTTCGACGCTGCGCAGCGACCATTTCTTCTTGCGGCAGCCGAAGACGGCCACAAGCATCTTGCCGCCGGCGCTGAGGCGCAGTTCCGCATGGCTGCCGCCCACGCTGGTCTCGGGTGTGACGTGTGCCCTGGCCCGCAGGTAGGCGGCGTAGTGGCAGACCATGGCAGGGACAGCGGCGGGACTGTCAGGCATCAGGGGCTCCTCGCCGGGACTGATTAACCGGATGTGTTCATGCCGCACAGCGCCCAGACAACCTTGCCTCCCGTCTGCGCCGTGGGGTAGGTCCCCCATTGGTCGCTGAACATGGCGACCAGGAACAGGCCCCGGCCGCTTTCGGCGTATTCGTCGGCCTGGATTAAGGCCGGTGGCTGGGGGTTGGCGTCCCAGACCAGAATCAGGACTTGCCTCTTGTCGGTGAGAAGCCATAGCCGTACCGGGTAAATCTCCGGCATGGCCCTGGCGGCAGCGACCGCGTTCGTGGTCAATTCTGAGACCACCTGCTCTGCGTTTTCGCTGAGCGAGGTCAGCGCCCATTCCCAGAGGATGTGGCGCGCGTGCAGGCGGGCTGACGGCACCGCGCCTGGCAGCGCGCCCAGTTCCAGGAAGTCCTGTACCGGCCAGTGGGCTGCCATGTCCGTTCCTCGGTCTTGGGCAGGCGGGACCGGCACCGGAGCCCTGCTCAGCCTGGGACCGCGCATGATCGCGGGGGCCGCAGTCCCATCAGCAGTGCCGGTCCCGCCCTGGGCAGGGCGGGCACTGCCACCACGTGACCGTGGGGCTGTCCTCGTACTCGTCCTGCCAGTCATAAACGATTCCCTCTGCTACGCGGCGGGGGTGGGGAGCCGGATTCTCTGTGCGTGTCCGCTGTAATTCACCGGGGCGGGCGTTCTGGTGCCGGGGCTGGTCATTGGCGCAGTCCGTCTCGGAGCGCGGCTAGCTCGCCGGCCCAGGGGCGGTCGGTGGCGGCGTTGTCGGCCTCACGGCTACGGCTCGGCAGCGGTTCCCGCCACATCGGGTACATGGCAGGCCCGCCGGGCAGGCGGATGGGCGGGCCGTGGTCGGTGTACCCGTGGCGCAGGTAGAGCTGGCGGGTGCGCAGGTCAGAGGCTTCTAAGTAGGCGGGTACGTGAGCGTCGCGGTCGAGCACCTGGTGATAGGCGCGCAGCAACGTGGTGCCGGTTCCCTGGCCTTGCCGGTCCGGGCGGACGGCGAGGATAGCCAGGTGGTAGTGGGGCGTGCCAGCAGGGTGGCGGCGGTCGAGCGCTGCGTCGAAGTCCAGGAACCGGCTGGTCCAGGGACTTGTCGCAGCGGCCAGCCGCGGGCCGTAGTCAGCGGCCTGGCCTGCCGGGTCCTCGCCGACGCGGATCCACAACGCCGCCGCGGTGCGGCCGGGGGTGGTATGGACCACGCCGTGAGCCGTGGCGTGCTCGACGTAGAGACGGAAGTACCCGGGGAAGATCTCGCGGCGGGCGGCCGGGTCGGCTATCAGCCACCTGGACGGCGCAAGGTCGTGGAAGGCGCCGGCGATGACCTGGCTGAGGACGCCCAGGTCCGCCTCATCAGCGAGGACCACGCTTCTCCCCGCGTCGCCGGCGGCCGGGCCGTTGCATGATGTCATGACTGGGTTCCCTGGCTGGCGGGGGCGAGCTGGCCCGTGACGGCGTGGGCACCGAGCCCGATCGCGTCGTACACCTGCGGGCGGCGGGCCTTGAGGATCAGCCCCCAGCACAGCCCGATCACGGCGACCACGGCGTAGCTGGCGGGCAGCGCCCACGCGGCCACAGCGCCGGCCGGCACGCCGAGCAGGGTGTTGTAATGCAGCACGGCGAGCACGACGATGCCGGTCAGCAAGACGGCGGCCAGCGCGGGGGCGATCAGCCGCTGCCAGGCGTTCTCGCTGTGCGGGTGGCGGGCGAAGAACGCGATGACCGCCCCGGCTGTCAGCGCGAGCAGGGCGAGTATCCCAAAACCGCCGGTGGTACCGAGCCAGAAGAACAGGTCCGTCATCGGCTGCCAGCCGCCGATCGCGTAGGCCACGATGACGGCCAGGCCAGTCGCGCTCTGCGCCAGCGAGGCGGCCTTGGGGATGTTGTTGCCCCCGGTGCGGCCCAGCGCGGCGGGCAGTACGCCCTCGCGGCCCAGGGCGTACATATAGCGCCATACGCAGTTATGGAAGGCCAGCGCGGCGGCGAACAGCGAGGTCAGGAACAGCACCTGGGCGGCCTGCGACAGGGCGCCGCCGCCCAGGCCGAACAGCAGGCCGGGGCCTTGCTTCCCGGCGGCGGCCACGACGTGGGCCTGGCCGGCGTGAGCGGCCATGGCCCAGCTCGCCCCGGCGTAGACGACGGCGATCATGCCCAGGGCGAAGTAGGTGGCCACCGGTATCGTGCGCCGTGCGTTCTTCGCCTCTTCGGCCAGCACGGGCGCCTGCTCAAACCCGACGAAACCAAGGACGGCGACCACAGCGAGGACACCGAAGGTACCGAACCCAGCCGAGGTCAGCGTCGCCGGGGACAGGGTGGCGAAGCTGAGGTGCCCGCCCGCCGGGTGCGCCAGGCCGGAGACCGTCTCGGCCACGATGACCAGGATCTCGGCGCTGAGCAGCACGCCGAGGACGCGGCCGGTGATATCCACCCGCAGCAGGCCCAGGACGGTGATGACCGCCCAGGCGCCCAGCGCCCACACCCACCACTGGGCGTGCACATGCAGGTGGGCGGCGGCCTCGCTGGCTGCGTTGGGCCCGAACGCGCCATACAATCCGACTTGCAGGAAGGTGTAAGACAGCAGCGCCACCAGGGCGGCGGCCACGCCGACGACGCGGCCGATGCCCCGGGAGATGAAGGCGTAGAACGCGCCGCTGTTGGTGATGTACCTGGTCATCGCCACGTACCCGGTGGCGAACAGCGCCAGGATGACCGCGATGACTCCGAACGCGGCCGGGATGCCAGTTAAGCCGGTGGTCGCGTAGGCGGTCGGGATCACCCCGGCCGCCACCGTCAGCGGGGCGACGCCAGCGAGGACAAAGAACAGCACGGTCGGCACGCCCAGCCGGTCGCGGGCCAGCGCCCGGGACATGGTGCTGGGCTTGGGTCCTGCTGTCTGGGTTCGGGACATCAGGTTCTCCTGGTTACTGGCTAGTTCGGATAGGGGCAGGTGTTCACACGCGGTGGGAGAGCAGGGCACTGTCGACGGCGGCCTGGGTCTGGGCGATCAGCTCTCCCAGGGCGGGCCCGAGGTGCCACACGGCCTCCTCCAGGCTGCGGCCGGTCCTGGGGGGCGCGTACTGCGCGAGGCGGTAGCGCAGCCCGCAGGCAGTGGCCAGCCCGGCCAGGGCCGCCCCGTGGGCGGGCGGTGGCCGGGTGGGATCCAGCGCGGCCCGCACGCGAAGCAGCGGCGCGAACGCGCAGTCCGCGTCCACCGGAACCCACCGCCCGCCGCGCCAGGGGCCACGCCCGCCGGCCCGGGTCACATTCCCCGAGTGTTCGAGTCGGCGCGCGACATCCTCTGCTGCGGTGCGCGCCATGAAAAGCAGCCAGTCCCGTACCGGATGACTCTGGCGCTCGCTGGCCAGCAGGCTCAGCACATGACGCGCTAACCCTTCGTCGGGCGGGGTGCGGCCGGCCGCCACCACTCCCTCTTGCCGGATGCTGATCGTGCCCAGCAGCATCGACTCGGCCAGCAGCCCGCCAGCCAGCCCAAGGCCCAGGGCGCGCGGCTGCAAGAATGGCTTGCCGTTCACCTCGTGGTGGGCCAGCAGGTAAAGATCATCAGCAACCAGCCCGGTCCCGCTCAGACCCGTGCTCATCGTGCCCCGGCAGGGCTGGCGTCAGGCGGCACGGGCAGGCTGGGCGCCCGGAAGTCACGGACAATCAGGCTGAGCTGGCGGGCTGGGCCGGCCCGCCGCGTTTCGCCCCGGTACCGGGCGCACACCGCGAAGGTGCGCCCCCCGGCCTCATGCCACAGCGCGCCAGTGCTGCGGGTACCGGATTGTCCGAATGTCACGATCACCTGCGCTCCACTGTGGTGTGTTGGTCACCCGCAAAGCTACGGTGATCAACACATCACGGTGGGTACGCGCGATGCCCCCTGGGTCATGGGTACGTTTTGTACCCATGACCCCACGGCTCAGGCTGCGACGCCGATCGCGGTTGCGAGCACCTGCGCAGGGCCCCGGACCATGCGATCACCGTGCTCAGCCGCCTCGCTCACGTACGAGCGGGTGAAGAAGTTGTAGCGGGCCGTGTCGGATGACTCGTCCCATGCGCGCTGCAGCAAGGTCACGATGGCGACCGGGTCGGGGCGGTTGGAACGCGTGCGAAGGGACCGTGCCCGTGCGGACTCGATCAGGTGGAAGCTCCGCCGGGTGGAGCTTGGCACCGCTGCCAGGTCAAGCCGGCTTGCCTGCTGGATGGCGTGCCCAGCTTGCATCAGGTCCGCGTTCATCGTGACTGCGTAGGCATCCACCATGCCCGGCCCGAAAATAAGGTAAGGATGCGAATAACCCCGGCCGAGGGCGTGGGCCGCGCGGGATGCTTCATCCCAGTGCCGCCACGCGTCCCCGGACCGCCCGGTCTTAGCGTAGGAAAGCGCGCAGGCGAGCTGGAGCAGCCCCCACCGCGACAGATCCTCGGCCGACTCGTCCGGCCGCAGCAACTGCGCCGCCGAGGATGCAATCTGTATCCGTGCCGCTGGCTGTTCCCCTGCGTCGCGGAACACATGGTTGAGATACCAGGCAGCTCCCGCGATCACGTACGGATCATCAGCGTCCTGGGCTGCGTTCATGGCGCGGTCCCCGCACAGCATGACCAGGTCCGGGCACGGCTGGAAAGACAGGAACAACTGCGCGAGGTGGTAGGTCTCGGCGAGCGACCCGAGCGCGCGGCGCCGGTCAGCACCGTCCAGGCGGCGCACCGCGTCACGCCCGTCGCGCAGCAAACCCGGAAGGACCACCGACACCGCCGTGCGCTGGCGCTTGGCGCCGTGCCACATCTCCCATGCGCTGCGGACCCGGGACGACAGGTCATCTGCCGTCGTCGGCTCGCCGCCGTTCTGCGGGCTGAGGGCATAGTCGGTAAGCGACCGCGCGACTGCATCAAGCGACTCATGCCGCGCCTTACCAAAATGCGCCACAGACAGCCGGTGATCGCCGGTCAGCTCCGACAGGTCCGGTACCCCCAGCACCTCCGCAATACGCAGCAGCATCGACAGCCGGGGCGCCTGAAGGCGGCCCGACTCGACGGCCTTGACCCACTCAGGCGACTTCCCGACCAGCCCGCCGAGGACCGGGCGGGACATCCCCGCGCGATCCCGGAAGTGCCTGATCCGCTCACCCGTGGTCCGTCCGGCAAGGTCATCTATCCCGGCCATAAGCCCTGCGCCTCCTGACAGTGCGACACATTCAGGATAAAGGCGCTGCGCGGGCGTGTGCCGCAACCCCAGCCTCACCATCTCTCACTTGCAGAGTACGGCAGCAGGCCAAACACGGTGCTACGCAAGGTCAGCCCAACAACCACGCCAGGTCAATCGGATGACAGGCCCCGGCAATGGCCTGGGGCGCGTTCGTGCAGCCCAGGCCAGCCCAGCGGGGCCGGTTGCTGCGGAAGATCAGCGCGAGTCAGATCCGCAGCCTGCCTGCGGGTTCTCCTGGCCAGGTACATCGCAGGTCGATGGCAGGTACATGCCATGTGGTACCGCGCCCGCGGTGTGGCGGGCGCATGGGCGAACTGCCTCGTGGCGCATCAAGGTCTGCGTCCAACGCCGCCCAGGACCCAGAATTTGCCAGGGTCGCTAGGCACGTCGGCGGGCAAGTCCGGCCGCCACAGCGGGAGGTAGACCAGCCCGGGGTCCACGAGCTCGAAGCCGTCGAAGAAGCGCAGGATGTCCGCGCGGGAGCGGGCGCCCCCCTTACTGGGGACGCCGCCCTTGTACACCTTGTCCATCGCCTCCATCACCGCGGGCTTGCCCTCGTCTGTGCCGTGGCACAGCACGAGGTAGCTGCCCGGTGCGAGCGCATCGCGCAGGGTGGCCACGATCCGCCAGGGATCCTCGGTGTCGGCGATGAAGGGCAGGACAGATACCAGGAGCGAACTGGCGGATGCCAGCCTCGGCGAGGAACCGCACCGCCCGGCCGAGGAAGTCGCGGTTAGCGCGGGCGATCGTCCGGATGTTGGGATCGACCGCGGCGAGCGACCGGCCGAGGTCCTGGTCGGCCAGGAAGTTGTGGCTGCCGCCGAGCAGGTAGTCATAGACCCGGGCGACGTTCGCCCGCCTGGTGTCGACTCCCGGCGGTACCCAGCCTGGCTCGCCATCCATCACGCCTCCGGTCCTGATGTGCGCGGCTCTCCTGGCGCGCGGCGCGGCTCGCTGGCCGGCTCCTGGATAACGGTTCCAAGGCACCTGGCGCAAGGCCCGGCTTGCCGCCCATGCAATACATTTCGTGATTGCACGCTATCGCAGGGTACGGGCAATGGCGGCCGTACCGCTGTCGCGGGACGAATGGCCGGGCAACGACCTCCTCGACGCCGGGAATCCAGCGGCGCGGCGCCTCTGCGGGCCGCCGAACTCGAACGCGCCACCAGCCTTTACGCGGCCGGACTCGGCCCCGGTGACACGCACGCTTGCACGTTGGAGGCGCTGGCCTGCACTGAGCTTGCCGCTGCGCGACTGCGGGCGGGCCGGGTCGAGAGCGCGGTCGCCGCTGCGGAGCCGGTCCTGGCCCTGCCTTCCGGTAAGCGGATCCCGTCCCTGCCCCAGCGTCTTGGCGCGTCCAACGGAACTGGCCGACGCCAGCTACCAGGGCTCCGCGGAGGTGGCGGGGCCCGGAGGAGCGCATCAAGGCGTTCCTCAGCGACACGACCGTCGGCGACCGGCGAGCCTGACCAGGCTGCCAGCACCGGACCGGGAAGGTCTGCTGCCAGGACCATCTCGGCCCGTACCACGCGAACGGCAACCGCCCGGCCGCCCCAGGCTGCTGCATGAGCCCGCGCCACAGCCCCCAGTTGGCCTGACGCCCCGGCTCCTCGGCTGGCTGGTGGCCATAGGCGGGCTCGTCGACCTGGTGTCGGCGCTGGTTCCGCATCTGGGGCTCACCCGGTTCGCCCCGCAGGTCGTGTCGCCGGCCGCGCACGTCCTGCTGGTCCCGGCTGGTGTCCTGCTGCTGATCACCTCCAGGGGACTGGCCAGGGGCAACCGGCGGGCCTGGCGCCTGGCGACCGGGCTGCTCGGCCTGTCCGTGCTGCTGCAACTGCTGCGTGGCCCCGACTATGCGGCGGCGATCGTGACCGGGCTGGTGGCCATGGCCCTGATCGCCCGGCGTGACGATTTCCGCCGCCGTGGTGGACACGCTCCGGGCGAAGGGCGGCCAGTTGCCGGCCGACATCGACCTGCTGCCCGGCGAATTCGCTGACTGGTTCCCGCTGTCGGTCGCCTCGATCGTCGCGATCGGCGTCATCTGGGCGGCCACCGTGTGGCTGCGTCCCTGGCGGCAGCGACTGCTGGCGGACGTGGGCCGTCGCGAGCAGGCGGCGGGCATCGTGCGCCGGTGGGGCAGTGACACGCTGGCGCCGTTCGCCCTGCGCTCCGACAAGGAATCGTTCCTCACCGGGCAGACGCTCATCGCCTACCGGGTCGTCCGCGGCGTCGCCCTGATCAGCGGTGATCCGGTCGGGCCGCCGGAGGAGGCGGGACCGTCGCTCGAGCGCTTCCTGGCGCACGCCCAGGCCCGCGGCTGGCGCACCGCGGTCATGGGCGCCTCGGACCGGCTGCTCCAGACCTACCGGGACCGGGGGCTGCATCCGCTGTATCACGGTGACGAGGCGGTCATCGACACCGGGCGCTTCTCCCTCGACGGCCGCCACATGCGGGCCACCCGGCAAGCCACCCACAGGCTGGAGCGCAAGGGATTCCGCACCGAGGTGGTCATGGCCGGTGACGTGTCGCCGGCGCTCCGGGCGGAACTGGCCGCGGTCGAGCACGCCTGGCTGCGGGGCGGCGCGCGAAAGGGCTTCACGATGGAACTCGACAGCCTGTTCCGGCTGGGCGGCGGCGACGCGGTGTTCGTGATCGGGCGGGACGAGCTGGGCCGGATCACCGGGTTCCTGCACCTCGCGGTGTGCCCGCCGAGCCGGTCGCTGTCACTGTCCACCATGCCGCGGTGGCGGGACACGCCGAACGGCTTCACCGCGTGGCTCATCGTGGCAGCAGCATCGTGGGCGCGCGGCGAGGGGTTCGGGCACGTCTCGCTGAACTTCTCGCCCTTCGCCGGACTGCTCGCCACCAAGGCCGGGTTGCCGCCCATGCAGCGCCTGCAGCGCCGGGCGCTGCTGCGGCTGAAGGGAGTCCTGGCCCTGCAACTGGACAACCTGCTCCGGTTCAACGCCCAGTTCGACCCTGCCTGGCAGCCCCGCTACGTGATCCTGCAGGCCTGGACGGATCTGCCCCGGCCAGCTGGGCGGTGCCGCTCGGCTGGGTGCTGGCATCCATCGCGGCGGCGGCGATCGCGGCGGGTCCTGCGGCACCGGCGCTCAGTCCCGGTGCCGGACTGGCGGTAGCGGCCGGGCTGCTCTACTCCGCCGGCGATGTGGCGACCAAGGCTGCGGTCGGCGGCACCAGGCCGGCGCTGCTCTTCGCGCTGCTGCTGCTTGCCTGCCACGGCCTGGCCTTCATGGCCCTGCAACTCGCCTTCCAGCGGGGGACCGTCCTGGCCACGGCCGGGGTGTCCACCCTGCTCACCAACGCCGTGCCGATACTCGCCGGCCTCACCGTCTTCGCCGAGCACATGCCCGGAGGCGCTGCGGGCGTGTTGCGCGGACTCGGCTTCGCCGCCGCGGTGCTCGGCGCCGCCCTGCTCGCCGCCACCGGACGCGCCGGTCCCCCATAAGTCCCGGCGGTAAGGTACCTCCGGCCCTACGGCCGGCCGGGAGCCGCGCGGCAACCTGGTAAGCAGCACTGTCTGGCGTGCTTCACCGCATTAAGTCAGACTTATCCCAGGGGTTCTTAAGGTTCAGCGGTCAGGCTTGGTTGTCTAGCTGACGAGGTAGAAGGGGTATGGATGCGCCGATGGCAGCGTCTGGCCAGGTCTGCCCGCACTGAGCTGTACCGGCGCCGTCCCCGTCTGGTCATGGCGGCTGCAGCGGCAGCCACCGGGGCCGCTGTCCTGGTGGCCGTGCTTGCCCCGGCCGCGCCGGGCGCGGCGCGACTCGCGGTCCGGTTGGCCGCCGCGGTCCACACGCTGGGACTCAAAGCGCACAAGGCCGCCGCCACCAGGCCCCGCGGCGCCCCCGCTGGCGGCGCGGCGGCCATTGGCACGCTGTTCACCAGTCCTCCCGGCAGCCTGCCGGCGGGCGGTCACTTCTGCACCGCCAGCGTGGTGGACAGCCCCGCCGGTGACCTGGTCATGACCGCGGCGCACTGCGTCAGCGGGCTCACTCCCAGCCAGTTCGTCTTCGTGCCGGGATACCAGAACGGCAAGGCACCCTACGGCGTCTGGTCGGTTAGCCGGGTGATCGTGGACCAGGCCTGGTCCACGGCCGCCAGCCCCGATGACGATGTCGCGTTCCTCGTGGTCGATAAGCCGGGAACGACTGCCAGCGTGCAGTCCATTACCGGCGGGGAGCGGCTGGGCGTCGGCCAGCCCGCCGGGCAACTGGTCCAGGTCACTGGTTACCCGAACGGCGCGGGAACCCCGATCTCGTGCCTGAACCGCGCGGTGCTGTTCAGCCCGACGCAACTCGAGTTCGACTGCGACGGCTACGCCAACGGCACGAGCGGCAGCCCCCTGCTGGCCGACGTGGACCCCTTCACCGGGCTCGGCACGGTGATCGGCGTGATCGGCGGGTACCAGCAGGGCGGGGATACGTCCTCGGTCTCCTATGCGGACCGGCTGGAGGCGAACGTCGCGACGCTGTACAAGCTGGCAACAAGCCAGCCATAACCGGCGGGGCTACCCCGGATCAATGGTCGTGCCGCGGGCCACCCCCGATTCGTACTATGGCCGCCCGGTGCTCAAGGAGCCAGTGTGGCGGTCGCCGGAAATCCCCGGCTACCTGTTCCCCGGCTACCTGTTCCCCGGCGGGCTGGCCGGTGCCTCGTCGGTGCTCGCCGGGTTCGCGCAGCTGACCGGCAACCGGCGGCTGGCCCGCGCGGCGGCGGAGGCCGCGGAGCGGTCAGCGCGGGGCGGCGCCTGACGGCGGGGAATCCCGGATGTGGCTTTCGATGTCCTGCTCCGGCCGCCGCTCCTGGATCTGCGCGTACAGCCGGTACGCGCGCCGGTCCTGCTGGGTGAGCGGCGGCGGGGCGAGGCTGCGCGGCCACAGCCGCCGGACGCCCACCACGTTCGCTTCCACCGCGTAGAGGGTGAACTGCGCCTGCAGGTAGAGCCAGGCGAGCAGGCCGAGCACAATGCCGAACACGCCGTACAGCGACGAGCTCTTCGCCAGGTTGTGCGCGACCAGGTAGCCGCCGAGGAGCTGCAGGCTCTGCCACACGATCGCCGCCAGCACCGCACCGGGGAGCATGTCGCGGGTGCCCACCTCGCGGGCGGTGGCGAGCCGGAAGCCGAGCCAGATTACCCCGACGTTCAGCAGCAGTGACACCACGACCGCGCCGGCCTGGGCGCCAGCGCCGGGGAGGATGCGCGCGCTGCCGGCGCCCGCGAGCCCGGACAGCAGTGTGGTGGCGAGCAGGCCGATCCCGACGACGAGGATCAGGGCCAGATCCCGCAGCATCGACCAGGGGAAGCCAGGGCGACGCGAGAACGGCACGCCCCAGACCGTGTTCAGCGCGTTCTGCGCCGCGCCCGCCACGCCACGCGCGCCGAGGAACGTCAGGACGAGGCCGATGACGAGGGCGAACCCGGTCTGGTTGAGCGAGTGCACATTCTTCTTCAGCTGGTCCCCGATCACCGGGAACTGGCCGAACGCGGAGTTGAGCACTGAGTCGCGCAGCGCCGGGTCGTGCGCGAGGACGATGTCCAGCACCGTGACCAGCACCAGCAGCAGCGGGAAGAGCGAGGCGAACGCGTAGTAGGCGATCAGCGCAGCGAGGTTGCCTGCCTGGTCATCACCGAACTTCTTCCACACGGCCACCGGGAAGGCCAGCCACGGCCGGCCCTGCTGCAGCCGGTCCACCCGGCCGACAAACCGCTGCACTGCGTTCATTGCCCATCAGTACCCGCCAGGCGGCAATCTAACAGGACCGGGGCGAGGCTGGCCACCAGGTACATCACCCCGAACGGGTCGCCGGCGTACCGCACATCCACCGCGAGGGCCTGCCCGCCCCGCGGGAGTGCGCCGAGCGCCCCGGCGAGCACCTGCCACGCGGGCCGTCCGGTCGCCATCAGCTCCCGGGCCAGGGCGGGATCGATGGCGAGCAGTGCGCCGAGGTCGCCCGCGCGCACGGCCCGCTCCACCCCGGCGTCGAAGGCGGCAGACCGCTCGTCGAAGTGGCCGGGCGCCTTCGGCCCGCGCCGCGCGCTGCCGTCGCCCATCACCAGCAGCACCGCGCGCTGGCTGAGCGCGGCCAGGCCGGCGCCCAGCCGGCAGCAGCCCGCGGTCGGCTCGTCCTGGCTCACCGTCCAGATCACCCGGGGCCCCCGGTAGCCCGCCTGGTCGAGCAGGTAGGCCCCGAGCCCGGCCGATGCCGGCAGCGCCGGCCGCGCCGCCTCGCCGGCCTCCGCCTGCTGGCCGCCGAACGCGGCGATGCGCAACTGGCCGTGGCCCGGCCAGCGGGCCGTTTCCGGGCCGGGGCCGACCACGGCGACCACCTCGGGCTCGTCCCGCAGCAGTGCGCTGACCGCCGCGGCGCACGCCTGGCGCAGTTCAGGCAGCACCGGGTCGGCTCCGGTCAGCTCGCGGACCAGCAGCGGAGGCCACGGGCACAGTGCTGCTGCGGTAATCACCGGGCGGCCGCGATGATCACTCAGGCCAGCCCTCGCACGGCGCGGGCCGGCGGCACCGCACCCTGGATCGCGGACACCATGGTCAGCACCTCACGGGTCTCGCGGACCTGGTGCACCCGGAAGACCCGGGCACCCAGCCAGGCGCAGATGGCCGTGGTGGCCAGCGTCCCGGTCAGCCGCGCGTCCGGCGGCGCGCCGAGCGTCTCCCCGATGAAGTCCTTGTTGGACAGGGACACCAGCACGGGCCACCCCGTGGCCACCATCTCGCCGAGCCGCCGGGTCACTTCCAGCGACTGCCAGGTGTTCTTGCCGAAGTCATGGGCCGCGTCGATCAGGATCCGGGCCGGGTCGACACCGGCGCCGGCCGCACGAGACGCCTGCTCCAGGGTGCGGTCCAGGACATCCGCCATCACGTCGTCGTAGGCCACCCGGAACGGGCGGGTCCGCGGCGCCTGATTCCCGGCGTGCGCGCAGACCAGGCCGGCGCCGGCCTGTCCGGCCACCTCCGGGAGCAGTGGGTCCTGGCCTCCCCAGGTGTCGTTCAGCAGGTCAGCGCCGGCCGTGGCGGCCTCCCGGGCGACCTCGTGCCGCCACGTGTCCACGCTGATCACCAGGTCGGGGTAGGCCGCCCGGACCGCGGCGATGAAGGGGACGGTCCGGCGGATCTCCTCCGCGATCCCGACCGAGGCCCCCGGCGCGGCTGCCACCCCGCCGATGTCGACGATGTCCGCCCCGTCGGCCACCACGGCGTGCACCCGCTCCATGGCGGCCGCCTCGTCCCAGGTCGCCCCGCGGTCGTAGAAAGAGTCCGGGGTCCGGTTGACGATGGCCATGATCAGCCGTTGCCGTGGCTCGAAGGAACGCCGGCCGAGCCGGAGCACCCGCTGCGGGGCCGGGTCCGGCACGTCAGGCCGCCGGCGGGTCGGGCCGGCCGGCCGCCCGCGCCGTGGCGGCGCCAGTTGCCCGCGCCGCGGCGGCGGGCGGCCGCTCATGGGTGGGGATCGGCCGGGTCCGCGGCCTGGCCGCGCCGTTCTCCCGGACGAACTGGTGCAGTTCCACGTCCGGCGGCAGTTCTCCGGGCCGGTTCCGCCTGGCCTCCGCGACGACGAGCAGTTCCGCGGCCATCAGGGCGAGGTCGTGATCAGCCTGGTGCCGGTGCGCCCTGGAGCCCAGGTCCACCTGGGCCAGCGCCTCGAGCCCGTACCGGGCGTGGGTGTCCAGCAACGTGGACAGCTCGACGCCGTAGCCGACCGGGATGGTCAGCGACTCCATCAGGCTGCGCCGTGCCGCCCATTCCCCGGCCAGCGGCTGGACCACCCCGGTCAGCTCCGGCCACCACAGGCTCAGCAGCGGGCGCGCGACCAGTTCGGTCACCCGGCCGCCCTCGGTGGACGTGGAGCCGTCACGCTCGGTCCGCACCCGCTCGTAGAACCCTTTGACCAGGCGCACCCGCGGGTCAGCCAGCAACGGGCCCAGCAGGCCGGTGACGAAGTGCGGGCCCCAGCGGGTGAGGTCAGCGTCCACGAACACCAGCAGGTCGCCGCGGGTGACCATGAGCGACTTCCACAAGGCCTCGCCCTTGCCGGGAAACGACCCGAGCGAGGGCGCGATGTCACGGGCCCGGTGCACGGTGCCGCCAGCCCGGGCGGCCACGCCGGCCGTCGCGTCCGTCGAGTCCGAGTCGATGACCACGATCTCGTCCACCAGGGGAGCGTCCACCAGCAGGGCCTGCCGCAGCGTGGTCACCACCCGGGCCACCGTCCGCTCCTCGTTGCGGGCCGGGATCACCACGCTGATCCGCGCGTCCGTGCGCCGCTTCGCGTCCAGAAGCCGCTCCAGCGGCCAGTCCCGCCAGTGCGATGTCCGCTGGCGCAGCCACGCCCCGGCGTGGTCCAGCGTCCCCGGCATCGCTCCCGGTGAGCTACCTGGCGGCACGACCGGCATGTTACCCGGCCCGTCCTGGTACTGATTACTGGCTGGGGGCAACCTGGACCGGAGGTTGGACGTCCTGGAGAATGATCAATGCGTCAGCGACGAGGGCGAGGAGCCGCCATGAGGCGAACGGTTCGGGGCTGGCTGGGCGCCCTTGGCGCGGTGACAGCACTCGGCGGATGGGTGCTCAGCCAGGCCGGGGTCGCGGGCGCGGCGGCGGCCTGGCCGGCCACCCGGAGCGCGCCGGCCAGCGCGGCGGGGTACGTGCCGCCGAAAGGGACCCTGTCCCCGGGCATGCACGGCCCGGCGATCAGGAGCCTGCAGCGGCGGCTGGCCCAGTTGCACTACTACCCGGGCCCGGTCGATGGCCAGTTCGGCAACGACACGCTGGAGGCGGTCTGGGCCTTCAAAGAGGTTCAGGGCATCCAGACCGCGGTGAACCCTGACGACGTCGGCCGGGTGATGAAGCAGGCACTGGTCAATCCCCGGCAGCCGAAGGCACTCAAGCCGAAGGGTGGCAGCTGGCGCGTCGAGGTCCACCTGACCCTGGGGTACCTGGTCCTGTACCGGCACAACGTGCCGGAGCTGATCAGTCACATCTCACCCGGCGGCGGCTATTACTACCCCTGCCCGGGTCCCGTCGGCGGCACCTGCGGTCCCGCGATCACCCCGGACGGGAACTTCCGGGCGCACTGGTTCGCCCCGGGATGGGTGAAGGTCCCGCTGGGTGAGATGTACAACCCCGTCTTCTTCATCGGCGGGGCCTACGCCATCCACGGTGACATCCCGGTCCCGCTGGCACCGGTCTCGCACGGGTGCGTGCGGATCCCCATGGACATCGCCGCCTTCTTCCACCGGATGGTGCACATCAGCGAGACGAACGGCACTCCCATCTACATCCGGGGCCGCGCGCCGGGGACGTGACCCGCCCCGGGGACGTGACCCGCCCCGGGGACGTGACCCGCCCCGGGGACGTGACCCGCCCCGGGGACGTGACCCGCCCCGGGGACGTGACCCGCCCCGGGGACGTGACCCGCCCCCGGGGACGTGACCCGCCCGCCCCGGGGACGTGACCCGCCCCGGGGACGTGACCCGCCCCGGGCCGGCGTTGGCACACGTTGTGGCAAAGTCCGGCCAAGGCGCCGAAGCCGGTATGGCATCCTTATCGCCGTGGCGACACGTCAGCTCCGCCTGGACGGGACCGGCGTCCAGGCCCGGTATGCCGCCAGCAAGGTTCCGCAGATCACGGTCTACTTCTGGATCATCAAGATCCTGACCACCGCCATGGGCGAGGCTGCGGCCGATTTCATGGCCTTCCGGTATGGCCTGGTGATCACTGGCGTGGCGGGCACCACGGCTTTCGTGGCCGCGCTGGTGCTCCAGTTCCGCGCCCGCCGTTACCTGGCCTGGGTCTACTGGACGGCGGTGGCCATGGTCGCCGTGTTCGGCACGATGGCCGCCGATGGCCTGCACATCGCACTCGGCGTCCCGTACGTGGCGTCCAGCGCGTTCTTCGCCGTCTCGCTGGTCGTGGTCTTCGTCGCCTGGTACGCGACCGAGGGAACGCTGTCCATCCACAGCATCAACACCCTGCGCCGGGAGATGTTCTACTGGGCCACGGTGATGGCCACGTTCGCGCTCGGCACCGCCGTGGGCGACCTGACCGCGGTGACCGTGGGGCTGGGCTTCCTGGCCTCGGGAATCATGTTCACCGTGGTCATCGCCATCCCCGCGGTCGCGTTCTGGAAGCTTCGGATGAACTCCATCCTGGCCTTCTGGTTCGCCTACGTGATCACCCGGCCGCTCGGCGCCTCCTACGCGGACTGGCTGGGAGTCTCCCGCGGCCTGGGCGGAGTCGGGCTGGGCCGCGGGCCGGTCGCCCTGATCCTGACGATCGTGATCGTCGGGTTCGTCGCCTACCTGGCCGTGACGCGCAAGGACGCGGACGAGGGCGCTGCCGCGCCGGAGCCGTCGCGAAGGCCGGCCCGGCACCGCCGGTAACCGGGCTGGCAGCCGCACCGGACCGGGTGGCGTACGAGGCCGCCCACGACCCGCTCAGCAGCGCTAGATCCAGGCGGCCGCTATCAGCCCGCCGCCGAGTTGACGCGGTCGTGCACCCCGGTATGACACGTAGAGGTCGCCGCCGGCCAGGTACAGCAGCCAGTTCCCCGAGTGGTTCGCCGCCAGGCTGATGTGCTGGAGGCCGGGGAACCCGATGGCGACCAGGTGCCGGAAGGCGCCGGTGGTGCTGACCTCCCACATCAGCTTGGAGGTGTTCCGGACCGGGACGCCGGCGCAGCAGGCGCGGCTGACGAACAGCCCGCCGTCGGGCATGAACACGCCCTCGCGCCAGTAGCTGCGCCGGCGGCCGCTGCCGGTCACCGGCACGGAGGTGTCCCCGGTGCCGCCCAGGTAGTCCTGCGCGGTCGTGGTGTCCATGAGCACGATCTGCCAGCCTTCGTTGTCCTGGATGGACGCGATGGACACCGCGAGCAGGGTGCTGTTCGGCGCCCAGGACAGGTGCGAGATCGGGGCGGGCAGCCCGCTCGACTGCCCGGCCGGCAGCATCGGGTAGACCCGCTCGACTCCGCTGCCCAGCGTGCGGACGACGAGGTTGAACTGCGCTGACAGGTTGGCCGTGTTCGGCGTGCAATGGGGGGTCAGCGAGGGCTGACGGGCGAACGCGAGGGTGGCCCCGTCCGGGCTGACGGCCGGCATGCTCCCGGTGGAGATGAGGGCGGGGGGGCCGCCGGTCACCGGCACCGATTCCACATCGTCGGTGCAGCCGTGCCGCCTGCTGAAGTACACCGTCCTGCCGTCCGGTGAGGCGGAGATCTCGTCGCCGAGCACGCCGCTGGGCACCAGCGTCCGGTTCGGGGCACCGGTCGCCCTGCTGAGCACGACAAGGGCGCCCCGCGAGGTCACCGCGACCATCGCCGGCGGCTCAGCCACAGTCTGGCTGGCTGCTCGCGCCCGGGCAGTGCGTGACGCGGTCGGGGCCGCTGACCGGGGCGCCGTGCTGTGCTGCGCGCTCGCGCTGCTGCCGCCGCCACAGGCGACGACCAGGGTCAGCCCCGCTGGCACGGCCAGCGTGCGCAGCAGCAGGCCAGCCGCGGAGCCTAATGCGCGGGGTGCTGGGGGCATCGTGTTGCCTCCATCTGGGTGGAACCGTCAGCGGGTTGAACCTATCGGGCCACGCCTCGCCGCACAGGCCTTTCCGCGGCGGAATGTCCGGTTCCTTGATCTGCAAGGTACTGTAGGCCACAATGCTGACACGCTGGAGAAGTCGCCCTTGACGCTCCATAGCGATGCGAAGGGGCATGGTTAGGTGTGTCCGGGGGGGCATAGTGGGTTCAGTTCCGGCTTCGCGCGGACGCGGGGCACGCCAATGGCTGCCCGAGATGCGCGAGGTGTTTGCCAGCCTGCCGGCCGCGGTTGCCTACCTGGCTGGGGACGACCTCGTTTTCGAGTTCGCCAACGACCAATACTCCCAGCTTGTCGGCGGCCGGGAGGTGCTTGGCCTGCCGGTGCGCGAGGCGTTCCCGGAACTCGCCGGCCAGGGCCGCTTCGGGCTGCTCCGCAAGGTGATGGAATCCGGGCAGCCGCTGCGGGGCCATGAGACCGAACTCTGGATCCGCCGTGGCGGGGAGCGGCTGGAGCAGGTGTTCGTTGATTTCCTCTACCAACCGGTGCGCGATGGTGACGGTGCGGTCGCCGGGGTGCTGCTGTTCGCCGCCGACGTCACCGCGAACGTCCGGGACCGGCGCGGCAACGAGAGCCTGGCCGCGCAGCTGGTGGCTACCCAGGAGCGGTACCGGACGCTCTTCGAGACGCTGCCGCAGGGTGTCATCCACTACGCGGCCGATGGGCTGATCATCGGGGCCAACCCGGCAGCGAGTGAGATCCTGGGCCTCGGCCCGGATGAGATGATCACCTGGCCGATGACATCCTCCCTCGACGCTGTTCATGAGGATGGCTCCCCCTTCCGGGCCGAGGAATTCCCGGTCACGGCGGCGCTTCGCACTGGCGAGGTGGTCGCCGACGTGGTGATGGGGGTGCCGCACGCCCGGACCGGCGAGATGCGCTGGCTGATGGTCACCGCGGTCCCGGACGCCCGGGACCGGGCTGGCCGGCCGCAGCGGGCCTACGCGATGTTCCGGGACCTGACCGATCAGCGCCGGGTGGAGGCGACGCTGCGCGAAGGCACCGAGCTGATGGGCCGGCTGCGTGAGGCCAACGTGCTCGGCGTGGTGGTGAACGGTGAGGACCGGGTCCACGATGCCAACGACGCGTTCCTCGACATCGTCGGCTACAGCAGGGCAGACATGGAAGCGGGGCGTATCTCGTACCGGAGCATCACGCCCCCGGGATGGGCGGCCAGCGACGCCGACGCGTTGCAGCAGCTACGCCGCACCGGTGCGTTCCGGCCGTATGAGAAGGAGTACCTGCACCGGGACGGGCACCGGGTGCCGGTGCTGGTCGGCGCGGCGGTGGTCGGTCACAACCCGTTGCGCTGGGTCAGCTTCATCGTCGACCTGACCGCGCGGCAGCGCGCGGAGCAGGAACGCGCCGCACTGCTGGCGCGGGAGCGGGCCGCGCTCGCTGAGGCCGGGAGCGCCCGGGAGCGCCTCGCGTTCCTGCTGCGGGCGGGCGACCTGGTGGCCGCGGGGCAGCACCGGCACGAGCTTCTCCAGCACGCTTCCCAGCTGGTGGTGCACAGCCTGGCCGACTTCTGCATGGTGTACTTGCCAGCCGGGGACGGCATACTGCGCGCCACCTCGATCGCCTACCGCGATGCTGCCGGGGCCGTTGCCTTCGCTGACCTTCGTGGCCAGCCGGTTTCCACCATCGGCCGGCAGGCAACCAGGGCAGCCTATGCCACTGGCACCAGTCAGCTGGTGCGCGATGTCGCGGCACGGGCGGCCGGCCGGAGCGATCTCACCCCGCCGCTCCAGGAAATCATGGCCCGGCTCCGGCCCGAGACCGGCCTCGTCGTGCCGCTCATGACCGGCCAGCATCCGCTCGGTGTGCTGGCCATGGGCCGCGGCGCCGAGCGCCCCAGGTTCGCCAGAGCCGACATCGAGGTGGTCGAGGAACTGGGCCGCCGGATGGCCGTCGGGCTCGCCAACGCCGACATGTCCGCCCGTGATCACACTGTCGCGGAGACCCTGCAACGCTCTGTCCTGCCCGATACCCTTCCCGAGATCGCCGGGCTGGACCTCGCCGTGCGCTACCTCCCCGGGACCGACGGGATCGACGTCGGTGGTGACTGGTACGACGCCTTCCCCCTCGATGCGAACCGGGTAGGGCTGGCCGTCGGTGACGTGGTGGGCCACAACATCACCTCCGCGTCGATCATGAGCCAGGTGCGCAATCTGCTCCGCGCGTACGCGGTGGACAAGGTGCACCCTTCTGACGTGCTGCGCAGCACCAACGCGGCCCTCGCCCGGCTGCTGCCGGAGGCAATGGCCACCGCCGTCTACGCGGTGCTCGACGTGACCACCGGCAACCTCAGCTATGCGAACGCCGGGCACCCGCCCCCGGTCTGCGCCTCCGCCGACGGCCGCGTCGAGTACCTGGACGCCGCGGCCGGCGCCATGCTCGGTGCTCCCGGTGGCCATGCCTTCACCACCGGACGCCGGCAGCTCGCCCCCGGCACCGGGCTGCTGCTCTACACCGACGGGCTCATCGAAGACCGGCGCCGGGATATCACTGACGGATTCCGCGCGCTGGCCGGCGCGATGCACCAGGCCGCCTCCTGCAGCGCGGAGCGGACCTGCGCCGCGGTGCAGACCGCGCTGCTCGGCAGCACCCCGCGCGCCGATGACGTCTGCCTCCTGGCCGCCAGGCTCGCTGGCTGACGGCCGCCGGAGTCAGCCGCCACACTGACGAATCCCGGTTCGTCCCGTTGTTCAGAACTGGGCTTTCAGCTCGGCGATCTGCTGGATCCGCTCGCGGAGCTGCGCGTAGGCCGGCCGCTCGCGGATGCGGGCCAGTGCCCACCGGACAATCAGCGCGCGCAGCCTGTGTTTCTGCGCAGGACCATCAGCCCGGAAATTACCTACTTTCAGCGAAGGGTTCACCTGGTAGATCCGCCCCGAATTGTCCGAGCCTGTACCGTCGTGCCTGTACCGTCGTGCCTGTGACCAGCAGCGGCGAGGCGACCGGAGTCCCGGAAGTGCGCGCCGCGTTCTCGGCGGAGAGCGTGGCGCAGACGCTGGCGCGGGCGTGCGCCGCCGCGGGCCTCGATGCGGACGGCGCCGAGCTGTTGCGGTCCGGCGAGAACGCTATCTACCGGCTGCGCACCGCCCCGGTGGTCGCCCGGATCGCGCGCGCCGTGGATGAGCTGCCTGATGCGCAGACCGGGGTCGCCGTTGCGCGTTGGCTGAAATCAGCGGCATTTCCCGCGGTCCGCCTCGACGGGCCCGCTGATCAGCCGCTGGTCATCGATGGGCGCGTGGTGACGTTCTGGGAAGGAGTTGCGCGAGGCCTACGCGGGGCTGGAGTTCGCGTTGCCGCCAGGGCCGGTCCACGGGGACGCGAACATCGGCAACGTCATGCGCGACCGGTACGGCACCCCGGTGCTGATCGATCTCGGCGGGTTCGCCGCGGGGCCGCCCGAATGGGATCTGGCGCTGACCGCGATGCACTTCGAGCACCTGGCACACCGCCGATGAGTACCGAGCGTTCGCTGCCGTCTACGGGTTCGATGTGCTGGCGTGGCCGGGGTACCCGGTGCTGCGGGGCATCCGTGAGCTGATCATGGTCAGCTGGCTGGCGCGCAGCGCCAGCGAGAACCCGAAAGCAGCCGCCCAGGTGCACAAGCGGATCGACGACCTGCGCGGCGGCGACGGGCGCCGGGACTGGGCTCCCTTCTAGCCGCTCTTGCTGGCAGTTCTGTCGGTACCGGCCGGTACGGTCCGGTCATGGCTTTCTTCACGGTGACGATGGTGCACGGCCCGAGATGGAACCCCGCTGCCGGGATCCGGGAGCAGGACGCGTGGGACGAGCACGCGGCGTTCATGGACGGGCTCGTTGACGGTGGTCTTGTCATCCTGGGCGGCCCGGTCGGCGACGGTGAACAAGCCCTGCTGGCCGTCGAGGCGGCGGACGAGCAGGAGATCAGGGCGCGGATGGACGAGGATCCATGGGCCCCGATGAAGCTGCTGACGATCGGCGAGATCCAGCCCTGGACGATCTGGCTCGACGGCACGCGCCGGAAGTAGCTGGCAGGTGCCCGGACGAAGCACCGTGCCACCCTCGTCCCCGGTTACCGCTCCAGGGCCAGCCGGCCGGCCAGGGCGACCATGATCGTCCCCGAGCCGGCGTCCAGGGCCTGCCGTGCCCGCCGCCGCCGGGACAGCCAGCCGCCGAGCCGCCCGGCGGTGAGGCCCACCGCGCCATCGACCAGTACCTCGAACGCGATGAAGATCGCGCCGAGGACAGTGAACTGCGCGGGTACGTGGCCAAGCCCGCGGTCCACGAACTGCGGCAGGAACGCCACCGCGAAGGTGGCCATCTTCGGGTTGACCAGGTTCGTCACCGCCCCGCGCAGGTACGCGTAACGTCCGCTGAGCCGGGCGCTTGCCGCCGGGGTAGCGACCGGGCTGCCGCGGCGCGCGCTGCGCAGCGCCTGCACCCCCAGGTACAGCAGGTACGCCGCCCCGCACAGCCGCAGCACCGTGAACGCGGTTGGCGCCGCGGCGAACAGCGCCGAGAGACCGGCCGCGACCGCCGTGATCTGCACAATCTCGCTGGAAGCCACCCCGAGCGTGGCGAGCAGCCCGGCCCGCGTCGTCCAGCGTCTGCATCAGTTCCATGTTCTGTGCTTCGTTGCTCATCCTGACCTCCCCGTGCCCCGTCGAGCACGTGCGCACGGCCAGCCGCACCGCTCCAGGTCCGCCGGATGCCCTCAGCGCCTTGACAGTGCCAGCCGCCTCTATTAGCTTCTATTACACATAGTCATAGCTAAGTTACTTTGAGTTACTTAGGTGTCGGTGGGTCCCTGCTTCCTCCTTGGTCCTGAGCCTGCTTGCTTGAGTGGCTCATCACCCATGGGGGGAGAAAGGCATGTCCTCGCTTACCGTTGATCAATTCGCCGCCCTGGTCGTGGACTGGTCGAAGCGTCGGAACGACCAGCTCAAGTTCAACTGGCCGGTCAAGGGTGGCTGGGAGGGCTGGATCCAGGTCGACCTGACAGCTTTCGTGCTATCCGTCGACTCCACCGCCGACATCCTGCGCGAGCAGCCGATCTACTCGTCTCCAGGCAAGCGGACCGACCTGCTGCTCAACACCACCCTCGATACCGACGCCCAGATCCCGGTCGAGATCAAGGCGGAGTCCTTCGAGAACAGAGGCCCCGGATTCGTCTCGGGTGTGCTTGCGGACCTCAGCAAGCTCAATGACGAGCGCAACACCAACTACAGCGAATCAACCTGCATCATGCTCGCCGTGCCGTTCAGCCAGGAGAGCCGGGATCAGGTCGAGGCCATCGAGTTCGACGGGCACCGGATCTTCGTCCGCATCTTCCAGGGGGAGGTGGCCTGCGCGATCGCGGTGTGGACCGAGGTTGACGGCTGGCTGTCGCCCAACTCGGAAGTCCTGGCCGCGCACGCGGTATCGGCGGCCGCCCGCGGCTGAGCCGCGCCACCCCTGCACTCGATGATGTCCGCGCAGGCACGTAGCCGTGCCAGGAAATGATGAGGAGCGTCGCAGTCATGGCCGACTGGAACGCAGAACTGTTCGTCAAGCTCTACTCGAAGATGTCGCTGGCCCTCGGGGTAACCCCGGTGCCGGAGAATGCCGACCCTGAAATGAAGGAGATCCTGGAAGGCCCTGTCCCGCGTCCCAGCGGGATCATGTTCACGGGTCCGGACGAGGCCACCGCTCCCCGGCAGCAGGACTCGCTGCTCGCGATCTACAACCCGGGCCAGTACCTTCCGGCCAGCCTCGACCCCGAGAAGAACCTCAACGACCGATATTCCCTCTCGGTCCTGCTCGACGTCATCCCGCAGTTCAGCTGGGCCTTCAAGCCGGCCGCGGCGACCGTCTCGCTGACCTACCGGTCGGTCCTCGATTACAAGGAAACCCCGCTTACCTCGCTGACTCCCGAGCAGAAGAAGAAGGTCGAGGACGCGGAGAAGGTGATTGCCGCCGATTTCCAGGGCTACCGCACCTACCAGGACGCTTACTGGGTGGCGCTCGATGCTTACCAGGCTGCGTTGGCCACCTACCTGAACGACGGCCCGCCGGTCCCGCCAAGCCTGAAACGGAAGGTCGATGCCGCGCTCACCGAGTGGAAAGCCCTGGGCCACAAGTCACGGGTGGAATCCGCCGTCGCCGTCCTCTCCGCCTACGAGGCGCTCGAGCCGGAGCAATTCTGGTACAAGCTGACCCAGCGTTACGACTCGGCGACCCAGATGAAGCCGGACGGGAGCGAGTTCCAGCCGGTAGGGATTTCTCCGCCCTACAAGGTCTGGTTCCAGGACGCGGGCTGGACCAGCTTCAGCTTCTCCCAGAAGGACATGGATAATCAGGAGAATTCCCAGGCCATCGGCGTTGCCGGAAGCCTGGATGGCACGTTCGGGATCTTCCGGGTATCCGGTTCAGGTGAGTACAAGCAGGACGCCAAGTACGTGAAGATAGACCAGACCGAACTCGATTTCTCCGGCAAGCTCCTGCGGGTCTCCCTGGACAGGTCCTGGATGAACCCGCTGATATTCGGGAGCAGGGCATGGCGCTGGTCGAAGTCATCTCCCGTCTTCGGCGTGGACCTGTCCACGGGAGCGGACATCGCCGGGGGAGTGGCTCCCACGGGTGAGATGACCGCCCTGCCCACGGCGGCCATTCTGTGCAAGGACCTCTCGATCAAGGGCTCCTTCGACAACACGGTCGTAGATCAGTTCCGCCGCGAGATAAACGCCGAGGCGTCCGTGGGGATAGGACCGTTCACCGTCTCGGGGCGGTTCGCCATGACCGACGAGAAGAAGACAGTCAAAGGATCTATCGCGACCAACGGCATCGAGGCCAAGGACGTACAGGTGATTGCCCTGGTCTGCCAGCTCGTGCCCAAGTGCCCGAACCCTGACAATACGCTGCCATGGCCACAATGACGCCAGGCGTCATCGGCCGCCGGGCCCCGCTGGCATCCGCCGGGCGGGACCCGGCGGCCCAGGTCCAAGTCCAGATCTACAGCAAGCTGGCGGCGGCGCTCTCAGAGTCTGGCACCACTGCCCAGCCCGGCAAGGCGATACTGTCGCTGCTCTTTCCCGGGTATTTCGTCCAGCCACATCTGGACCCGGATAATCCTAAGACGCAGTACCTGATCGCCAACGCCTTTAATATCGCGCTGGCATGCAGTTGGATTGCCGAGCCACGGGCGGCGACCATATCAGACGTCTACAAAGGAATTCTGGACGGCAAGGAAGTCCCGCTTGTCCACCTGACCCCGGAGCAGAAGGAAGAGCTGGAAAAAGCCGAGGCCTATCTCCTCGGCCCAGACGGCCGGCCGAGCCCTGCCTACGAAGAGTACCAGAGATGCCAGCTCGCCTATTTCGAGGCGCTGGACAGCTACGAGGCCGCGCTGGCCACTCAGGAGAATGGCGGCCAGAAAGTACCCGCGAATCTCATGGCAGCCCTGAAGGCAGCGGCGGCAGCGTGGAAGAAGGAGGGGCATCAAGAAGAAGTCGAGTTGGCGATCGCCACGATAGCGCAGTACGAGGGGCTGGAACCCCTCGTTTACTGGCGGAACCTGGCGGCCAGGTACCAGGAGTGGACACGATACGTCGACCTCGCTAGCTCTTTCCAGTACACCAGCACGAACCCGCCGTACGAACGCTGGTTCGATGAGTTCGGGTGGTCGACCTTCAGCTTCGAGCAGCACGACTTCGAGCGCCAGCGCCGCGCAGGGTGTGCTGGCCTGCAGCCGCGGTGCTGCTGCGCTTGCGGGGCTGAGCCCGCCGGGACCGGCGCTGCCGACGTCGCTCATCTCGACTTCACTGACTTCCGCCTCACCTGCAAGCTGCGCCGTATCCAGATCGTCCGGCCCTGGCTGGACGGCAACGTGTTCTTCAGCCGGGCCTGGCGGTGGTCTCCCGGCAGCATCGGATACGGGTCGGTGATCTCGACCGGCGGGGACATCGCGGGCGCGGTCCTGCCGGAGGGCACGTTGCCCGTGCTGCCCACCACGGCCATCATGGCCCGCGATGTCGAGGTGTTCTGGTCGGACGCCGATGCCACCAGGCGGGTTGGCGAGTTGGCCGCGTCGGGCCGGGAACTCGCGCTCGGCCCCTTCCGCCTCACCCAGGCCAGCGCAACCCAGGACGAGCACCGTATCTGGATGCCCGACCCGCAGGTCATCGGCTTCCTCAGCACCCTCCTGCCGCGATGCCCAAACCCAGAGCCCACCTTGCCCTGGCCACTCACCCGCCTCCTATGGTCCAAGCACGGGGATGACCGGGCTGGCGTCGGTCTCGGCTCTCACTAGCATCGCTTCGTGACGATGGATATCCCGCGTGATCAAGCTGAGCACACTCGCCAGCCTGGCTGACGTACCCCTCTTCATCGTCTACCGCCTCTGGCTGAAGAGCTAATTCCGAGCTGCACCCAGCTCAGACCGCCACCGCCCGCCTGAGTCCGGCGACGCGTTCCTGCAGGAGCGGAGCCCGCCCGTCGGCGGCTGCGTATTCCGCGAGGCTAGCGGCCAGGGATATCGCGCAGGCCCGAGCCGCCAGTTCCCGCTCAGCGCCGACGGGTCTGCCATAGGCGGACAACAGGTCCGCGCGGGCTTTCCCGGCGAACCCGGAGTAGGCGATCGACAAGTCCACCGCGGGGTCGGCCAGGCAGAGATCACCCCAGTCGATGACTCCCGTCGCGGAGCCGTCCCGGTCAACGAGCAGATGGGGCACATGCAGGTCGCCGTGGGAGACCACAAGAGGACCGCGCCCGGATACGCCATCTCCGCACTCGGCCTGGTCGAGTAAGCGGCTGACCTCGCTGTCGCCCGGCCAGATCCCGAGGTGCACGAGCCTGTCCAGGACCTCGCGGGCCTTGCGCGCTCGGACCGGGGCGCTGGCCCGCCGCATCGGGTCCACCGGCAGGTCGGCACCGTCCACCAGGGCGACGAGGCCAGGATCGTGAAGCATCCGCAGGAAATGGCCGACCGAGGCCGCCGCCCCGGCGCGCTCGGAGTCTGCCAGCGCTGAGTCGGCGAGTTCTCCTCCCGGCGATCTCGCGGCGGGGAAACCTGAACAGCCACTGACCGTCCACCACGAAAGCCGTGTTATCCCAGCCGGTCGCCAGCACCGTCACCTGCACGGCGCCCAGATCCGGGAACTGTCCACGGATCAAGTCCGCGGCGAACTGCGGGGTGACCTCTACCTCTGCTGTCCACTGCGCCCCGGCAGGAGTCGGGCTCTGCCCGTTAATCACAAGCGGTCACCTTAACATCGCATGCGGCAAACCCGGATGGCGCTTTGAACTCGCCCAAGCCGCTACGGCCGCCCGGCGCAGCACGCGCGCCGCGGTGCGGCCAGCACCCGGGAGCGCACGGCGACCAGACGCTCCCCAGGGCTGACTCAGGGAGGCGGCCAGCCGGCCGCGCCAGCTCAACCAGTCAGCTGGGGCAAGCACAATCTTGGCTATAACTGCGAGAGTGGCTCCTCTTCCCATGCTCGTCGTCGTCAGCGGTCCGCCGGGGGCCGGGAAGACGACGCTTGCCCACAAGATTGCGCTGGCGGTGGGAAGTCCGGCGATCTGCCGGGACGAGATCAAGGAAGGGATGGTGCATGCTACCCAGAGGTTCGTGCCGGGGTCCAGCGAGCAGGAGTTCTTCACCAGGCTGGACCAGGCCGGTGTGCTGGTCCGCAAGCGATTCAGCACCCGCAACCCCGCCGAGGTCACGGGGTACGCCGTCGCTCTCCCCGGTGACACCAGCCGAGCCGGTCCAGGCTGGCGACCTGAATGACCCTGCGGTTATTCTCCGCGACCTGCCCGAGCGGGAACGTGCCGAGTTCCTCCGCCAGTACCACGAGGCCGTGGATGCCGCGCATGATCCGGTCGGTCACCAGCAGCTGCAGCGGCTCCTGCGTGCCTGGAGGCTGACGGTCATCGCGACCAGCCGAGCCGGCTACTACGAGGAACTCGCCGCAGTGCAGAACGGCAGGGCGCACACGACGCCAGCAGAGGAAGCCGTCCCGGACTGGCAGGAGCGGCTGGCGGCGGCGCGGGCTCAGGCGCAGCCCTGTCGTTAGGACCGGTGGCGCGCCCAGTCGTGCGCGACTGCGGCGAAGCGCTGTTTCCACGGCTGGGGATCATCGTGAGTGGATCTCGTCGTACATCCGCGCGCAGGCCACGGCGAAGGTGTCGATGCCATCGCCTGCGCCGCCGCCCACGAGTCGCACTGTGCCGCCCAGGCCTCGGCCTCGGCGGCGGTGTGGCCGCCGAGCATCAGGCGCAAAAGGAGGCAGGCCGGGTCGATGAACGCGGCGCCGCGGGTGGGCCAGGCCCAGTCGGTGATCCACGCGGTCCCGGCGTCCATGAGGACGTTGAGCGGGTTGAATTCGGTATGCAGCAACGTGTCGCCGGCCAGCAGGTTCCGGGCCACGTCGTCGTCGAGGTAGGCCGCCCACCGCTGCTCGGCCTGCTTGACCGGGAGATCGGGGCAGGGGATCCGCTGGAGCCGGTTGAGGACCCGCACGACGGCGGGCAGGTCGGCCGATCCTGGTGTGTAGTCGGCGTGGCGTGTGCCGGGGAGGTGGTCGAAGGCGAGCAGGTTCCATCCGGCGCCTTCGGCGAGCCAGCGCAGCCGCGGGGCCAGCGGCAGCACATAAGGGTTGATCATCGCTTCGCGGTGCTGGCGGACGACTCCGGGGTGATCGGTGCGCAGGCCCTTGACGAAGAACTGGCCGCCGGCGGTGTCCAGCACGATTGCGAGCTGGGAGTTCAGCCCGGCCGTCACGGTCCTGGCGCCGCGGACCGGCCCGGTCTGGGCCTGGATCAGGTCACGGACCGGCTGGCCGAGGTCCTCCCAGTCAGTGTGCTGCAAGGTCATCCTCGATGCGGGCGGCCCTGGGCGGCGCGCTGGCCCGGCCTGGCTAGCCGTCTGCTGGTTAATAGGGGTTGTCGTCGCCGGCGTTGCAGAAGCACATCGAGTGCTCGACGTAGCCGTCACAAGGTTAGGGACGAACTTGATCTCATCATCGCCGACGTCGGCGCGGTGGGGCTGGATCTAGACGAGGACCGCCTGCGATCGGGCAAGAAGCTCGGCCGGAAACCGAGATGAGGAACCCAATCCTGACCGGCAGCGGCTATGCCAGGGTCAAGCTGTCGGGCTGTTACTGGTCAAGCTGGCTGAGGAAGTCGGGCGAGGTGCTCGCTGCGGACGACGCAGATGGTGACCGAGGAGCGGCGGGCGTTCTGGGATCAGCTTTCGGATGCGGAGCGGGCATTCGCCAGCGAGTTGCGGGAGACCGGCAACAGGTGGGCATACGCGAGGCATTTCCGCCGATGACACCTAGCGGGCGCTGGATACGATGGAGTGCCTGCTCACCGCCATCGACGCCGCCGAGCTCCGCAGGTTACGACTTGAACTTCAGCCCACTGCGACCGGGGCGACGACGCAGCCGGCTGATCTACGGCGGCCGCAGCTACGATTCGAAAGCCATCCTCGGCGTGGCGTACAAGTTCGCGACCGGCCTGCCGCTTGGTTCGGGCGATTTCAGCGGCGGAATACACGGCGCCGCCAGTGTGCTACGAAAGCTCGGCTTTGAGGTGCGCAATGTACGAAACCCGGCCGGGTAGGAATGAGTTGGGCCAGGGAAAACGACGGGTCCATATCGGAGTGGACCCCATCATCCGCATGGTTCGAGCCGCGTCACTTACTCAAACTTACCCGACCTGATCCCTGACACGAACGCTGTCCATTCGTCGGGTGTAAAGCGCAGCTGCGGTCCGCCGGGGTCTTTGGAGTCACGTAGTGCCATGTGGCCTAGTGATGTGCAGGCCACCTCAACACAGTTGGCGCCCGTGTTCGAGTACGACGACTTGGCCCAGGGGGTGACTATCTCGTCGTGTTGCATGATGGCTCCTCGTTACTGGCGCTCACGCACGTGCCGGTCGAGGCGCGCTGCTGACTCCTCGGTGCTGAGCGCGGCACTCCGCAGGGTATCGAAGACCAGCGTGTAGCCGAGCAGCTCGTCCTCCTGCTCAAGGTACTGGCTGCTGGTCAGGTGTTCGATAAATACGGTGCTCACAGCCGGGTTGCTGCCGAACGAGAACAAGACGAACGACCCGGACATGCTCGCATGGTCACCCGCCTCAAGCGGCAGGACCTGCACGCTGATGTTCGGCCGTCTCGTGAGGTCGGCCAGGTGTTCGAGCTGGGCCTTCTGGATCGAGAAGTCACCGACCGTGGTGAGCAACGCCGCCTCCCACACCACGGCGTCGAACCGGACGCCGGTTCCATCTTCAAGCCGGCTCTGGCGCTCACGCCGGATGCTGAGGAAGTTGTCGAGCTTGTCGGGAGAGATCATGGCCGGGTTGGCGAGCATGACAGCCCGCGCGTACTCGGGCGTCTGCAGGAGGCCGGGGATGGACGTGGGTTCCCAGGTCTTGATGTAGCTGGCGTCAGATTCCAGCCCGATGAAGTCGGCGTAGTACGGCGGGATGGTGTCGCCGTAGTCCTGCCACCAGCCGCGCTTGTTGCTCTCACGCGCCAGGCGTTCAAGGTAGGCGCGGTGCTCAAGATCGTCCACCCCATAGTGGTCAAGCAGCAGCCGCAGGTCCACGACGCGGGCAGTGACGATGCCGTTCTCTATGCGGCTGATCTTTGCCGGGCTGCATTGCAGCACGTCAGCGGCCTGTGCAGTCGTGACGCCAGCGGCTTCCCGCAAGCGCCGCAGCTCGGAGCCAACGCGCCGAGACCTGACAGTGGGCTGGCCGCCAGATGGCATGAGCACTCTCCCTCGGTCCAGTAACGCGAAGCGTACCGATGACGGGCAGGGAGTAAAGATACTGCAACCCTTGCAGTCTGCAAAGCTTGCAGTTACGCTCGAAGCTGCACCAGTGAGGGATCGAGGCTCACTGGAGGAGTCGGAGTCGTTGGTGGTCCGGAGGTTACCGTGCATGCAGCCATACGCGCCTACACGTTCACCAACGCCGCGGAGTCCGTCCCGAAGGCGCGACGGTCGGTTCATAAGATCCTCCGTGCCTGCAAGTACGACAGTGATCTGATCGATAAGGCGCTTCTCTGCACATCGGAACTAGCCACGAATGCCGTAATGCACACGACAACCGCACCTACCTTCACGGTTCTCTGCCGGTTGCAGATCGACATGGTGACAATTGGCGTCGTTGACCGTGACCCCCGTCTTCCGCGCAAGCTCGATATCTGCGAAGACGATGGCTTCGGCCGCGGCCTCCTTTTAGTCGAGTCGCTGTCTGACGAGTGGGGGATTGAGGCGCGTAGACACGGCAAGATGGTCTTTGCCCGTCTGAGGGTTGCCGCCCCTCATACTCCTGTTGAGCTGCATGAACCCAAGACCGCCCCATGCTTCACATAAGCCGGGAGCACCGGCATGCGTCAAAGTCACCCTGGGCGTTTTTTCTTTTCGTTGGTCGTTTCACGCTCAGGGAATCCAAGGTGAGTAAGGTTCCTCTTCATCTCGCAAAAAAGGACGTAGCACGCACTTACCTGCGCATGCCGGTGGCCTCCCAGGTGCGGTCGGGGTAGTGGCCTCCACATCGGGCGAGCACGACGTGCAGCGCCGGATTGCCGCCCAGGTCGAGCGCGATCATCCACGCTGGATGATCGTGTGGGGCTCCTACAGCCGTGAGTTCTGGGCGTACCCGAAGTTCAACGTGCCGCCAGGGACGATCCTTCATTCTGGCGACCCGAACGTCGTCGCAGTTCAGATGCGCCAGGTGGAGCTTCAGCACGGGCGCGCTGGCAGTGGCAAGCCTTGATCCTTTCTATGGTGGCCACGAGCCTGCCGCGGTCCCGGTCCGATAGCTCGCGGGCTGGTCCCAGCCGTTGAGCGCGAAGGTGGCGCCCTCCTGGATGCGGCTGATCGCTGCGGCGGTGTATGGCACTGTCTGCGCTGGCAGATTGTCAGGATCCGCCCACAGCAGCCCGGAGCATTTGGCGGGCTCGCGGTTGACGGGTTCGCCGTCCCAGCGCAGAGGCTCGAAGAAGAAACCGATGCGGGCGTGACCGCCAGGGTTGCGCTGGTGCATCACCAGAACCATGCGGAGCGCGGCTGGTTCGAGGACTATGCCGACTTCTTCTTCGGTTTCCCTGATGACCGCGTCAAGGATGCTCTCGCCCTGTTCGAGGTGGCCAGAGGGCAAGCCGTATTGGCCGGAGGCGTAGACGTCCCCGGCTCGCTGGGCGAGCAGAATCTCTCCGGCGCGCCGCAAGAGGATGTGGGCATCGATGATGCTGCGGTAGCGGTCAGTCATAACGGTCCTCGGAGAGGTGGCGGAGGATTTGGTCTGCGAGCTGGCCCGGCTCGCTGAGGTTGGCGTCGAGGATGAACGCAGCGTGCTGCCGGACTGCGGGAAGTTCCTGCTCGACGGGGTGGTGCAGGTCGGCTCTTCGGCTGGGTACCGCAGCGAGGCGATCTCGATCGCGTGCCCGCGCCAGCCCGGTCAGCGGCGGAACGTCTAAGAAGATCACCTTCACGGGCAGCGGGAGAACGATTTGCCGAAGGGCGGTGGCGGCTCGGACGTGGCGAAGGCCGTCGACGACCAGCGGCTGACCTGGCCGCCACCCGACCATGTCGAGAGTGGCCCTGGTGAAGGACTCCCAGCCGGCGGCGATCAGCTCGGTTCCTATGCGCTGAAGGACTCCGCGGCTCGAAGGAAGCCCACGAGCGGCAGCCACGGAGCGGATGAGGTCTCCGTACCCAGTCTGGGGCCAGCCGAGCCGGCCGGCGAGCATCGTTGCGACAGTGGTCTTCCCCGCACCGATTGGCCCAGAGAGCGCTACCACTGCTGCCGGGACGCTGGTCATAGCAGGGTCGGCTGCGTTGCGGAGGCGCTGGTGAGGACGGCCCATCCGCGGCGGTCACGCTTGGGGAACGACATGCCCGGCAGGGTGCGGGGGCGGATGACGTCGACGAGGGTGGCATGGCCGCAGTCGGCGCGCTGATCATCCAGAAGAAGGTCGTCTCCCCCAACGATTTCCCCAGCCTGGAGAAGCTATCCGAAACCCTGCTCGCCTTCGTGGACCGCTACAACCAGACCGCGAGGCCGTTCAGCTGGAAATACACCGCCGCTGACCTCACGGACCTGCTCCACCGCATCAGCGAACACGAAAAACAAGACACCAGGCGGCAAACCGACCTCACGGAGGCAGCCTGACACCCCTCACGAACTTATGGGATCACCCACTGACCGGAATTTAACTCGCCTTCAATGGGCGCGCGGCAGCGGACCCGGGCTGGTTCGGGCGTCGGGCCTGGTCAGGTGGTTATGGGGTCAGGCGGCTGGGGTGAGGGTTACCTCTAGTCCCATCGAGCGGAGTCCGCGGACGTGGTTGCGGATTTTCTTGTCCCGGCCGGTGCGGCGGGCGACGTAGTCCGGGCCCAGGCCGGCGTAGCGGGCGGCGGGGCCGGACAGCAGGTGCCAGATGATGACCAGGATGGACCGGGCGACGGCGACCTGGGCCTTGGCCTTGCCTCGCCGGCGGGCGATCCGCCGGTACCGTTCGCCGGGGAAGGTGGGGGTGCGGGATGCGCCGGTGGGCGGCCTGGCCCAGGCTGCTGCGCGGGTAGGCGTTGCCGTGGCCTTTCTTGCCGGGGCGGCTGCGGGGGCCGGGCTGGCTGGCGGCCCGGCACAGCCCGGCCCAGGACACCAGGTGGGCGGCGGCA
>Ga0307374_10000124_pt1 | contig 135039 bp, 133 predicted proteins | sample OX3MG_FD_202532 | JGI IMG/M metagenome (GOLD analysis project Ga0307374, IMG submission 202532) | Soil microbial communities from Risofladan, Vaasa, Finland - OX-3 | ecosystem: Environmental > Terrestrial > Soil > Coastal area > Acid sulfate soil | place: Finland: Risofladan, Vaasa...
AGGAACAGTGCGGGGTCGGTGCTCCGGCGAGGGGTGGTCCCTAGTTATTGGCAAACACCCGGTCGAGGTGGTCCCTAGTTATTGGCAAAAACGCCGTCAGGTGGTCCCTAGTTATTGGCGGGCGACAATGAGGCTGCCTTGAAGGCGCTGATTCTCGAAGCTGTGCGGCTGAACACAATCAAAGTGCGCAAGCGATAACGCCTGAGATCCGCCGGCCGGGCACTGGGAGGCTCAGCTCGCTACCAAACTCGGAGAGCTCGCAGAAAGTCCTGCCTGTCGGTGCATCCAGCAATTTGACGCGTTGTGACGCGTTTCGTGCGTGAAAGAGGTTCTTTCCGCTGTGCGACTCACACTCAATTGATGACAGCGGTCCGCATCAAATGGCACGTCCTGTCGCGCAGGGGCATCTCCTGACGCAAAAATGGTGCTCGCGCAGGGAATCGAACCCTGAACCTTGGGATTAAGAGGAGATTGACCTTCCTTGCCAGGAAGCGTCACGACGTGCCAGGGCGTGCCTCACGTATTCGGCGGTCTGACGCGTTCGTGCCACAGCGCGTCCTGGCGTGCCACAGACTGCCATGCGTAAGCTGTCAGATAAGCTGTAAAACCCAACTGGCCGTCAGTGGACCCAGCCACTAGAGGTCGGCGAACCGCCGGCGCTATGCCGCTGCTGCACTGTCAGTTTGGACGGCGAGAAGGTATGCGTCTTCGAGGGTAGGCTCGACGGCCACGGCGCTCGAAATGGGCGATGCCGCAGAGACGACCCGGATCGTCATCGAGTTAGCGTGGCTCACCATTGCGCTGACTGGATAGGTGACCTGCAGGCGGGCTGCTGTCTGGGCGTCGGTCGTGATGCTCCAGACCTTGCCGGTCGCTGCGGCAATGAGCTGATCCGGACTCGTGTCGACAAGGATTCGCCCTCCCTTGATCACAACGAGGCGGCTGGCCACCGCCTCCACGTCCCCAATAATGTGGGTGGATAGGATGATCAGCCGATTGCTGGTTAGCCCAGCCAAGAGGTTCCGAAACCTGACCCGTTCCTCAGGATCCAACCCCGCGGTCGGTTCGTCCACGATGAGCAGCTCGGGGTCGTTCAATAATGCCTGGGCGATGCCAACACGCTGCTTCATACCCCCGGAATACGTCCGCAGCTTGCGGTCGGCGTCTTCCTTCAGATTGACCAGCTCGAGCAACTCGTCGACGCGCCGCTTCGCCTCTTCCTCCGGGAGTCGCTTCATCGCCGCCATGTAGCGCAAGAAACTCCGCGCGCTCAGCTCCGGATAGACGCCGAAGTCTTGGGGCAGATATCCAAGCACGTGCCGGATTCGGGCGCCTTCCTCGCGAACGTCGATACCACTCCAGCGGATGGTTCCGGCCGTGGCCGGCAGCAGGGTCGCGACCATGCGCATAAGCGTCGTCTTGCCTGCACCGTTTGGGCCGACCAAGCCAACCATCCCCGACTCAAGTTCGAGGCTCACGTCTCTAACGGCCCATCGGTCGCCGTATTGCTTGCTCACACTATTGAGCGTCAGGCTCATCGGGGGATCGTTCCAATCGCCCTACGCAAGAGCGTTCTTGAACCTCTGGAAACCGAGCATCGTAATGGCCACGAAGATCGCGCCCAAGACGACAAGCCCAAGGTGTGGCCCGGCCCAAGACCCCAGGTCGGGGATCTGCTGCTGGACCTGAACTGCCGTAGCCGCCGGGTCTGCGGCCCCATTCGCGAGGATCTGCGCGTAGCGCTCAGCGGCCGCCTGCGGCAGAACCTTGAGCACGCCGTTACCAGTGGGCGTCCAGTACCCGAACCAGCCGAGCCCGTGCCCGATGTCCACCATCAGCGAGAGCATCACCCACAGGAGCACGACTGCCACCTTGGCGGGCGTGGCCAGCCGTGGCAGCAGGGTCGAGAGCATGAAGCTCAGGGCGCCGATCACGACCACCGCCGGTGCAACAAGCACCGCCCACGTGAGAACCAGGCCGCCCCAGTTAGTCATTGGAAAGCCTGCCTCGGTCAGATGAATGAGCAAGTCCGCCGCGGCCACCGCGATCAACATCACGACCGATAGCACGAGAGCAACCGCCAGAGAGGCGAGGAAGCGGCCCCAGATATAGGCGGCGGTTGAGATTGGCGTCGCCATCAGCAGCTCGTGCACGCGCTGCCGGTGGTCGCGGGCAACCGCGTCGGCGACCACGAAAGGGACGAGCATTCCAAAAAAGAGGAGAAGCAGGGCCACCACTTCGAAGACCGTTCCCAACGCCGTGCTGCCCAGCACCGTGAGCACGACCCCGCGGCCGGCTCCCGTTTCTACTGGTACCGACCACGAGTGCTTCACCCAGACCAGCCCGGCGAACAGCGCGAAGATGACGCCGACGATCGCGAAGTTACTCGGGCTGGCAGCCAGGCGACGCAGCTCCCATGCAGCGACGTCGACGAGGCTGCTCGAGGTCGACCCCGAGCCTGTACGCGACTTCGCGTTCATGATCTCTTCTACGGCCGGGCTTCTCAAAAGGTTCGCAACGTCGAATCCGCGACGCGCTCACCCGGGTGCGGGAACCTGATCGCGTTCGGGGACAGCAGTGCGATCGTGGCTGCAATGAAGATCAGCCCGCCGGCCGCCACGGCGGCATCGAGGGGTATCCCGACCGAAATGTCCGGGCCTCGAAGGCGCCATGCCGCGAGCACGGTGACCGTCCATGCGGCGTAGACAAGCGTCGCAGCTCTGGGCATCGACACGCGGAGGGACACGACAAGGGTTAGGCCCGAAGCCAAGAGGAGGGGCGCGAGCCAGGTTGAGGTGAGGCTAAGGATGGCCTGGCTTCCGCTCAGCCAGAGTGGAGCGCTGAGCAGCAGGCCGGTCAATACCTGGTAACCCAACATCACCACCAGACGAGCCACGGTCAGCTGCCTCGGGTTGGTCGGGCACGCGAGTTCCAGTTCCAGGACGCCGAAGCTCGTGCCCTGGAATGCGCTCCGCATGCCGAGGTAGGCGAGCAGCGGTCCAACCAGGTAGAAGACGAGGCTTCGGCTTGGATCGAGCCCCATCCCGACAAGGAGCATTCCGCCCAGCATCACAATGCCCGAGGCGACCCAGAAAGCTGCCGGAAAGACCATCAGTTGGGCGCGTGCGACGGAGAGAACCGCCTTTAGCTCCGACGCAAGGATGGAGATGATCCCTGCAGCGCGAACCGCCTGGTTGGTAGTCGAATCGAGGGCCTTTTGCAGGTTGGTCAGAAGTACCTCTGTCTCACCGCGCGCCGGCAGCGGGACACTCTGGGCCGCGATGCTCAAAAGGATTGGGAGAGTACCGGCAACCTCCCCTTCGGTCTCGCCCAGCTCGCGAAGCGAGTCCTCCCAGCGTGCGAGCTCCGAACCATGGGTGTGGCTCAACCTTCGCCTCCTGAATCCGCGTTCGCCAGCTGCTCGCGGAGTCTCCGCGTTCCAACGCTCAGTCTTGACTTGACCGTCCCGATGGGGATGCCTAGGGTCTGGGCGATGGACTCAAGGCTCATGTCGTGGAAGAAGCGAAGGATCAACGCGGCTCGATACTCGTGGCCGAGCGCAGCCATGGCGGCGGCTACGCGACGATTGGTATCTCTTTCCAGGGCGGTTACCTCGGGTCCCGACCTCGGGTCCACTAGATCGGCCAAGGCGTCCTCTCCGATCATCTCGCCATGCCGACCGGAGGCTCGAAAGTGATCACGGGCGAGATTCGATGCAATCGCGTAAAGCCACGGCTTGAACGGTCGGCTTTCAGCGTAAGTGCGTTGACGGATCAGGCGCAGAAAGGTGTCTTGAACGAGATCCTCGGCGAGTCGTCGGTCGCCACCAACCATTCGATAGAGGAACCCGAGTAGGTTGGCATGGTGGCGCTCCACAAGTGGTCTGAGAGCTGCCTGGTCGCCTGCCATCAACGCCTCCATGAGTTCCTCATCGGACAGCTGCACCCGATCGCTCATACGTTGAAGGTGGCAGGAAGGTTCGCTGGCGCGCATCCGCGGGCAGCCCATGCGTTCTGCGGCTTTCCAGCAGAGATAACTTGGCAGATGGTGCCGGACATCGACCTTCAAGCATGGGATTCTTGGTCTGATTACAAAGGTCCGCGCCGCTAAGGAAGGGCCCCGGCTGAGTTCAAACCCGGCCCCATTGATGATCGTTCGTGGGGTTCTTTCCGGGTCGGTAAGCTGTCAAATAGGGCCTGTTGCCGAACTCCGGACTCTGAGAGAGAATTTTCGCTAACGCCTTAATCGCAGCCAACGTCCAACTTGGAGGTGCCGCCCATGATGGGCCACAAGACGGTCGAGCCGAAGCTGTATATGAGCTTCTCGCTGGACGCCGCGGTGCCAGTCAATCACCTAGTCCGCCGCCTCGCGGCGGTGGTCGACTTTGACTTCGTGCGCGGCCTGGTGCGTCGTGATTACAGCCACACCGGGCAGCCATCGGTAGACCCAATCGTTCTCTTCAAGCTCTGGCTGTTGGGCTACCTCTTCAACATCACAAGCGAGCGCAGGCTCTGCGAGGAAGCGTCATTGAATCTCGCCTGGCGATGGTTCGTGGGTTACGAACTGGACGAGCCGTTGCCCGACCACAGTGTCTTGAGCAAGGCGCGCAAACGGTTCGGAGTTCGCGCCTACGAGAAGTTTTTCCAGCACATCGTCCGCCTCTGCGAGTCGGCGGGGCTGGTCGAGGGCGACGTTCTCTTCATTGACTCGACCCTGAGCAAGGCCAACGCAGCTCCGCAATCCCTACGTTCGCGAGCCCTGCTGGCTCAGAAGTTGCCGGACACCGGCCGCTTCCTGAACGAGCTCTGGGTGGTCAACGAGGACGACCTGGAAAGTAATGGCAGCGGTGGCAAGCGTCGCCGTGAGTTGGGTGGAAAGCGAACCGACTCCCGCCGCTCGGCCGTCAATGATTTCTGTGTCAGTCCGACCGACCCCGATGCACAGAAGGTAGTGAGGCCAGGCAGGCCGGCTGTGCTCGGACACAAGACGCACTTCCTGGTCGACGGCGGCAAAGCGAATGTGATCACCGCCGTGGAGGTGCGGCCGGCCGGGGAGTCTGATGGGCAGGCGGTCGGCAGAGCGCTCGACAAGCATCGGCTCGCATTGAACCGAGGCCCCCGCGAGCTGGTCGGTGACCGTGGCTACGGCAGTCAGGTCGCGATACAGGCTTGCGTTGCGCGTGACGTGCAGCCCTTGCTGGGTGTGAGGACACCCACCAACCCACATGGTGGCCTTGATCGGTCGGAGTTCACGTACGTTGCTGAGGGCGACCTCTACATCTGCCCGGAGGGCAAGCAACTGCGCCGTGTCGGCGAGAACTACAACCGCCACCAGACCATGTACAAAATCGCCAAAGGCGCCTGTCGAGAGTGTCCGCTCAAGCCACAGTGCGCTCCGGGTCCAACTGATCGCATGATCTCTAGACGCTGGGACGCGGGCGTCGTCGAGGAGATGCAGGCCCGCCTTCGCAGCCGCCGCGGGCGGCGCCTCCTCAAACGCCGAAGCACCATTAGCGAGCACATCAACGCCGATGCCAAAGAAAAGCACGGCATGAATAAAGCGCAGTTCCGGGGACGGGCCAAAATGCAGATGCAGGCCCTGCTCACCGCCACCGCAATCAACCTCAAGGTGCTGGCTAACCGCCGTCCGGAAGCCCAATCCGGAATCGCGGCTACGGCTGCCGGATTGTGCTCGCTACTGCCCTGCTCGGCTCTTAACGCTCGTCTTCGCACCTCGAGGTGGACTCGATTGGTCGGACGCAGCGATTCCCGAGCTTTTGGGCGCCGTCCTGGTAGCCGCCGACCTCGCTAGGAGCCTTCGGCAACAGGCCCAATAGGCTGTCAACCGGCGACTGGGCGGATGTTGCCCACCACCGGTTGGCACGTCAGGTACACCAGAGACACGTCCTGACGCTCTGAGGCACAAGATGTTGGTGCTCGCGCAGGGAATCGAACCCTGAACCTTGGGATTAAGAGACTCCCGACAGATCGTGTCAGGGCATCTCAGGGAGTGTCAGTACGTCTCTCCCGTATTCGGGTTATGACGCAGTCGTCTCAGCGCGTCTCTCGGTGCCTCACAGAGTCTCCCGGCGAAGCTGTCAACGGGTTCATGAGTCCAGTCTGCGCAACAGCGTTCCCGTGATCGAGGACGTATCCCTGAGCGTCGATCGCGGGGCTAATCGGGCCGCGACCAGCAGAAACAGGGTCAGCAGAGGGATGCGGCTGAAGACAGACCAGCCCGGGGAATTCGGATCTATGAGCTGCGCCTCGATCTGCGCCAGCACGAGAACCCCCACCTGCATCCCGATCACAAGCCACCACCCCCAGCCCCATCGGCGAACAAGTAGCACGATGGACGCGAGGAGGTCGAGCGCTCCGATCGCGCAGAGCTCAATCGCAAAACGTGCGTGCACTGAGGCTGCCTGCACTGAGGCGCCGCCTTCTGTGTATTGCTCCGTCCACTCGTCGGAGCCAGCGAAGAAGCACACCAAGGACCCGCACCCGAGCACGGCGACCGACGCATATAGGGCCCAGCGGGAGTAATGGCCGCGCACGAAGATGTCGAACAACATCAAGTTAAAGGCGATCAAGGCGATGCCGATGGACATGTAGGCGGCAGCCATGAGCCAGTACACGCGTCCATCTTCAATCAGATCTCGCTTAATAGCCAGGACCCCGATGTGGTGGTCAGGTCTGCGAGCACCCAGCGGTTGGCCCCATCGGTCGTGCGGTAGAGGGACGCGCCCGTACCGGCAAACGTCCCACCCCGAGTTCGCATCGACGAAGTCCAGCTACTGGCTGAAGAAAGGCAGTTGGTGGAACCTCAAGAGGCGCCCGCCATCACTGGGCGTGTGCGCAGCGCATCAACAGAGCAGCACGCACCATCCTCGAGCTGCTCGAAGGAGGCGGTCGCGGACCGACGCCGCTCTCCTAGCGCTCAATTCGGCACAGCGAACGGCCGGTGTCCCGCCGACCGGCTTGCGGTTCGCCCGCCAGAACCCTAGTGCAGGCCTGACCGCCCTAGCTGTGAGCGTAGCCGCGATGAATAGCGCGGAGCGCCCGCACGCGGTCCGCGTCTTTCGGCCGAAGCGGAATGGTCAAGGTCGCCAGTTGATCCTCGATCGACTCGATCCAGACGGACCGTCCTTTGACTTCGATCGCCGTCGCCCGCCGTCGAAGGTCGTCATACGATCCGGCGATCTCCGGAACGACGTCAAGCGCACCAAACCGCGTCCGAACCAGATGGTCAAATGAAGCCGGGTCATCTGGACGTGGCCGCCACTCTTCACGAGCTTTTCGTTCTAGGGCTGTTGGCTCGAATGCCAGCCACCGCCGCTCGCCGTCGTCGCCATTTTCCCATCTACCGAAGGGTTCCTCTGGATCTAGATCTGCGCCTACCTCCTCAAGAGCGGCTGCGAGGCGATCTAGGTTCTCTCGGTCGCTCGCCGGAGTCACGTCTAGGTCGCCTGGCTCAAGCGGTACCCCGTACAGGCGCGCGGCCACCGATCCCGTCACGACGTAGCGCACTCCATGTCTGTCTAGCAACCCAAGCAGGGCCTCTATGTCCGGCTTCGCGCGTTCCCAGGGCACCCGTCGAGCCTACCGCCTGGGAGGACATTGTTGAAACCCGGAGTTCGAGGAAGCGCTGTTCGGCGCCGTCGTCGGTGAGTTCCCTCGCACGTCGATGAGCGTCACGCGACTAGTCGGATCAGCGACTGCGGGTGGTCCGATGGCCACAGAAACCACGCTCGATGTCCGCTTGACCGTAGCGGCATTCGCTTTATCCACCAAGATCAGAACTCTCCCCAGAAACTGGCCTTCCGATAGCCCGCGAACATCGCGATCGCGATCAGAAACTGGCCGGCTCCGATCACACCCTGCAGGGCCTCGTACCAGGTTGGCCCGCTGGCCGGAATCATCCCGGCGATCTGCAGCGCGGAGGCTGGAACGCGTAACAGGCCAAAGAAGAATGCGATCAGGACCAGCCAGAAAGTCCATCTCCAGCGAAGGAAGGCCCCGACCACAAGAAGAGCGATGAGGGCCGAGAGCGCAATCAAAAATGACGCCTCGACCGCGAGGCTGTCCTTACCGACCTTAGGCAGGGTCTGCGTGTAGACCTCAGGCGACAGGACAAGAATCGCGACAAGCGCGATCCAAACAAGCGCAAAGAAGCCGACCACCAGTACCTGGGTCCGATTGAGGATCGTAGCCAGATTCTAAGGTCGTGTTCGAGCACGCCCGTGCGCGGTCGAGTTCAGTACACGGTCGGTTGCCTCACACATCGTCGCCCAATGCGTGCAAGCACGAATCGGATGCACGTCGCAAGCGAGGAGTTCAATCGAGTCGATCGTCACCGCCACCGGCACCCACAGCACGGACAGCACGTTGCATCGCCGTGAATTACGAGGACCACGCTGCACATGGGGCAGCAGCCGTCCAGGTGCATTCGACCGGCACTGGTTACTGTCGCTACTCCTGGAGCGCTGAAGGAGACGTCGCCGTCGGCGGGCTTCATCGTCGAACTTAAGACTGAGTTGACGTCAATCTCGCCACCGTGTCCTCAGGACAGGTCACGCCGCGCGAAGACTGCGGTGCCGATGACGAAAAGAACGAGGCTGACTATCACGGGCAAGACCCATGCGTGCCACGTCAGCCCGTTTCGAAGCGGATCGGTGCCAAGTAGCCAGTGCCACGGCGACGCCTCACGGATTGGCTGGAGCACCTTGACTTGGGCGGCAAGCCCCTCGATCACGAATCCCACCAAAGCTACAGCGGATGCAGTCGATATCGCCATGGATCGACGGCCGCTGGCGGCGCCGACAGCGAAGGCGAGCGAGGCGAAGCTAAGCGCCAGCAGACCGGTGGCTGTCGTGGCAGCGACGATCTGTCCCAAGCTCACGCCCTTGGAAAGACCGACTGCGGGGGCAAGGAGCGCCATGATGGCTGATGAGACCAGCGTCAAGACTGCGAGGAGCACGACAAGCGCACCGGCACGTTCTGCTGCCACGCGGATCCGGCTCACCGGGTTGGACAACAGCAACTCAAGGGTTCCGGCAGCCTCGTCCCCGCTAATGCACCACGCCGCCAGACCGATGCCGAACACCAGCAACATCACCGGCAGGACGTTGGCGAAGTACTGGCTATTCAGGTACCCGACCGGTGAGGTCAACGGACTGCCAGGGTCCAGGCCGAGTGCCGCCTGTACACCTGGCGGCAGGCCGGCGAACGTTTTGTCGAGCGCGCTATTGTCACGCACTGTCGGGTACGCAAGAGCCAAGAGAGCGGCAAAGCCGACCAGGCCAAGGCTCCACCAGAGCGTACTTATCCGTCGTCGCCAGAGCACCTGGCGGAGCACTGACAGCATGTCAGGTCACCTCCGGAGCATGGTCATAGAGCGAGATAAAGAGATCTTCCAGGTCATCGCCCGCGCTGCGCACCCGTAACAGACCGGGACCTCTCAGTGCCGCCTCCATGGCAGGACCTGCGGCTCCATCGACCGCGATGGTGGCGGTGTCGCCGCGAACCTCAGCCTCGACAACGCCCGGAACTCCTTTGAACAGCTCGGCGGTGATGGGAGCGGAGAATCGGAGCTCGAGCCGATGGCGTGCGCGATCGAGCAGCTCACGCACTGGAGAGACGGTTACCAATTTGCCCTCGCGAATGATCGCGAGCTTCATTGCCACCCTCTCAACCTCGGGCAGTACGTGCGAGGAAAAGAGCACGGCGGCTCCCCGATCGGCAGCCTCACGGATGAGATCGAGGAATTCGCGCTGTATCAGAGGATCGAGCCCGGTCGTCGGCTCATCGAGGATCAGAACGTCAGGATCGTGCTGAAAGGCCTGAACCAGGCCGATCTTTTGCCGGTTGCCCTTGGACAGCTTGCCGAAGGCCCGGTCCGGTTCGAGATGCAATCGTTCGACCAGCTCGCCGATGCGTGCACGGTTGTAGTTTTGCCGAAGCTCACCGAACCAGGAGAACAACTCATTTCCCGTCATCGCTGGGTCGATCCGGAAGTCGCCGGGCAGATAGCCGACGCGGCGTCGGATTGCGGTATCGCGAGCCGCCGATCCACCAAGAACGGTGGCCGAGCCGGAAGTTGGTCGAATGAAACCCATGAGCAAGCGGATCGTCGTCGTCTTCCCAGCTCCGTTGGGCCCTAGGAAACCAACCACTTCGCCCGGTCCGACCTCAATGCTCAGCTCCGAGACGGCGGTGAGCTTGCCGAAACGCTTGGTGAGTCCCTTCGTCGCGATCGAGGGCTGCACCCCGCCGCCACTCATTTCCGAACCACCCCGGTGAGCAAAATGTCGAGCGCCTTGCGTATGTTGGCCCAGCGGAAGCCCGAGGCGTCGAGGCCACCGTGGAGCAGCAGTCCGTCGGCGAGAGCCAGAAGGAGCGAGGCGAAAGCATTGGCGGGGATCTCTTCCAACTCGCCGTTGGCGATGCCATTCTCTATCCAAGAGCGGAGGCGCTCGCGGCGGCGCTGCACAACTTCTGCGAATCGAACGCGGACCGCCTGTTCGGTCATCATCGCCGTCCAGAGGTCGGCGCGAACCTGGACATGTGCTGGGTCTTCGCCCTGTGCGAGCGTGGCGCGAGTGAGCCGACGCAATCGCTCCGCACTTCCGAGCTCCTTTGCGTCCAACTGATCGAGGACCAGGTCAACCGCGCCGGCGTCTTCTTCCAGGAGCGCAAGCAGCAGCGCCTGCTTACTATCGAAGTAACCGTAGAAAGCGCCTTTGCTCAGGCCCGTTTCCGCACATACGTCGTCAACCGTCGTATCGCGGTAGCCCTTGCGGGCAGCACACCGCCAGGCGCCTTGGATAAATTGCTGCCTGCGCTCATCCCGAACGGCCTCCGAAATGCGCGGCATCGATCCGTATTATAAAACGGACCGGTCGGTTTGTTTCTCGTCCGGACACTCGCCTGCGTGCGTCTCCAGCCTGCGGACTCCGAGATACCGCTATGCCGCTGGCGCCGAGGCCTCCGAAGATGCCCAGACTCTCACGCCGTCGAGGTGATCGGCGTCGAGCCTTATCGGAAGCGGTTATCAGGGCCCCGATCCGACTGCTCGCACAGTGGGAGCGATCGGCCGAAGCCGTGCGGACATTTGAACCGGGCTGAGTACTGCTGTCGGAAGAGTTGGGGCGTGGACCCTCGCCTGAGGGTCAGTCGATGCACCGAGAGCTCCTCTCCCAGCGAGGCCAGGTTCAGCCCGGTGCGGCTTCCTCAAGCACTATCTCGATCAGGTGCATCGCAGGCATTAGGCATTCCGAATCGCTGCACGCCTGCCAAGAGATGCTCACCCTCAGCGTCCGCGCTCCGGTCTCGGCCGCGACGTTCACAGCAAATGGTATGAGTAGGTGCAGCCTCCCCTCGTAGACGTTGAACTCCTCATCCAGTCCTTCGACCCGGAAGGGGCGGACCGGCGGGTACTCCGGCTCGCCGGCGACCAGACCCTCCTCAGCATTGATCTCGACGGCCAGTGACGTGTACCCGTTCGGGATTGGCCGGCCATAAACATGCCAGCCCGGCTCGATCTCAACCTCGACGTGCAGCCGAGTCTTCTCCCATCGAACGTAATAATCGGAATCGGTGTAGGCCCTCACCTTTACGTGCGCGGCACCCAGCTCCTGCTGGTTGCCCGACCTTGCCAGGGTCGCGCCATGGGTCACGGCCTCTAGCAGCTGGCGGGCGCCCTCGCGTGCCCGGTAGTTCTCCTGGATTCGCTTTTGGGATACGGTCCCCGACTCGTCGAGGACAAAAACGGCCGGGTACGCGACCCCTTGTTGATGCGCACTGGTCTTGATCCCGAAGGCTGCGTGGTGGGCCTCCAGCTCTCGGTCCAGCAGACCCAGTTCGGTGATGACGCGGCTGCCCACATCGGACAAAAGAGGGAAGTCGATCGCCTTGGCCGCGGCAAAGTCCCGCAGCACCTCCTGAGAGTCATAGCTGATTCCGATCAGCGCGACGCCGGCGCGGACCAACTCGCCGTGTGCCTTCTGCAGCTCAACGAGCTGCGCCTTGCAGTAGGGTCACCACTTGGCGCTTCGATAGAACACAACCAGGGCACGACGGCCTGCCCTCCAAGCGTGGAGGGAGATCGGCTGGCCGCCGGCATCGGGGAGCTCGATGTCCGGAAAGGCGGCGCCAACGGCGGGCCCGATCTGGGTCATGTCAGTGCCGTTCACCTTCATGTCAACCTGGACCCGGGGGTACCTGTTCCCGGGGCGGGCTCAGGATGAGGCCGACTGTGACCACGACCCGGTAATTGAGAGCAAGACGCGGCTCCCGGCCATCCTTCCGACAGACACGTTGCGGCGCTCACGATAGAGGCGGATCTGAGGCCGTCTACTCCGGGCGTGGCGGCCGCCACCAATAATGCTTGGCATCGCTTGCGTCGCGGGCTCTGTCCGCCATCGCCAGGATCACACCTGCACCCACGGCGCCTGCGATCTGGATCGTCTCCTCGATCTCCTCGTCAGTGGCACCCAGCTTCTTCGCACCTGCGAAGTGAGATACCGCTCAAGGTTCGCAATGCAAAGCCAGGACGAGGGCCAGGTGCATCAACTCCTTGGTCTTGGCGTCGAGCGCCCCAGCGTCGTGCGTCTCCTTGAAGTAGTCGGCGTAGCTCTTGCGGGAGTTGAAGTAGCGCTTTCGAATATCAGGCATGCCTATATGCTACCCCGGCGTCAGAGCTCTTTTGGGCCACCCGGGACTGGCTGAAGGACGGCAACAGTCGGTCTGGATCGCGGCGCCGGCGGCTGGCCGGAGGCTCGAACACCACACTAGCCAGGTCCACGTCGCGTGTCCCGCGTTCATCGCAACGAGGAGGGCGTTCCAAACCGTTTGCGGCTCGCTTCTGAGGCGTCCCGGGTGGGTTCGACTACCTCCGATGACGGAAGGAGCAGGGGATTAGTGGTTCGCCGCGATGCGGCTCAACTCGGTCATGAAGGCCGCCGACTGAGTTCAAACCACGGCTCACTCGACGGCGTTCGAGGGGCTGTTTCCTGATCTGTAAGCTGTCAAATAAGCTGTCATCACATGATTGAGCGCACTTTGCCAACCGCCATTTGTCACGTCAGGTACACCAGAGACGCTTCCTGACGCTCTGGGACACAACAGGTTGGTGCTCGCGCAGGGAATCGAACCCTGAACCTTGGGATTAAGAGTCTGTCGACACCGCGTCTCAGGGAGGATCAGGGAGGCTCAGTGCGTCTCAATCGAACTCGGATTTATGACGCAACAGTCTCAGGGAGTCTCAGCGAGGATCAGGGAGTCTCACCGTCAAGGTGTCAAATAAGGTGTCATTGGAAATGGCGGCAGCATTTCCGCTACTCGCCCAAACTTGACCCCTACTTCAGCGAATTTGCGACCTGCCAGAACTCTAGGTCCGTCATGCCACTGGTCGAAAGAAAGTAGGGCACTCCGGGAGCCTTGCTGCCGCTGTTAGTTATGGTGCCCGGCTCGTTCCACATCAGCCACCGGATGCTGACCGGCGAGGTGGCGTCGTAGACCTGGTACCGCGCCGCAACGCCACGGAACCTGACCGTTGTGAGGCGGGCGTGCGGATCCGTCGCGGGCGGCGGATTGGGACCCTCATTGAGGCTCAGGGTGATCATCTTGTCCCGGAGGTCGCTCTCGTACAAGACCGAGAACGAATCCGGACTGGTGTCTGCCAGCTGAGCGTCGAACGTACCTGAAAACGATTGCGGCAGCAGCACCGGGCGCGTATTGGTGACTGAGGCGCGAATTTTTGCTTCCGCCGCAGCGGGGGTCAGCCAGCGCAGGACTCCGCCTTTCCCGTTGTTGCCAGACGGCGGCACAGCCGTTCCCGGTTCGATCAACTTCCACGTACTCCCGTCCCAGGCAAACATCTGGTTGTCCAGACTGCTTGAGACGTCCCCCCAAGAGACGACTTCATGGAGGGAGCTCATGTAGACCATGTAACCGACCGAGGGTGGCTGCAGCGCGGGATGCTGGCGGGACCACGTCGAGCCGTCCCAGGTCCACGTGTCACCGGTTAAAACGACCAGTTGCGATCGCTGAGGGTCATATGCGGTTGACACGGACCCTAGAAGCGGCAAGTTCACCTTCGGATTGAGGAGGTCCCAGTTCGACCCGTCCCACGCCCACGTCTGAGTCAGATAACGCCCGCCAACCTGGCCTGACGAGGCGGCCAGCAACAAGATCTGATGCCCGTCATAGGCCATCGTTCCGGCTGACGTTGGCGTCGTCGACGGTCTGAGCTGCGCCCAGTCCGAGCCGTTCCACGACCACGTCTCTGCCCCGTAGTCGCTAGTGAATCCATAGAGCAGCACGGTCTGCGAGATCGGGTCGAACTCCATTGTCGGGGCTTGCCAGTCGGAGCCGATTGCCGGCTCGTGCTGGGGATGCTTTTGCTGCCAGGTCGCGCCGGTCCAGATCCAAGTCTCACCACCGAACAGCACCGCGTCATGGCGGGCGGAGTCGTAAGCCATCAGCGTTCCCTCCCACGCTGGTGGGGTTGCCGATGGATGCCGATGCGTCCAATACTTCCCGTCCCACGTCCACGTGTCGTTGAGCGCTGGCGTGCCACCGAAAACCACCATCACTCCGTGAGACTGGTCGTACGCCACCCCCGCGCCGCCTCGCGCGGGGGGAGGCGTTGTCGATCCCGCTGGTATCTGGTGCGTGCGGAGCAGATGCGAGCTGACGACCAAGGTAACGACGACCGCGAGCGCTAGCAGCGCGGCAACAACGCCAAGCAGCCTGGACTGGCGCGGTTGGTGGCGCGGAAGGGTTACCGCGGCGTGGACCGACCGATTCCGCAGAGCGGGCGGCACGGGACTGGCGCCGAGCTCTCGATCGAATGCAGCTGCGATACGGTCGCGTGTGGAATTGCTCATTTGGCCACCTCCACCATGCCTATCCGAAGTCGGGTGACACCGCGATGCACACGCGACTTCGCAGCCTGGGGTGAAATCCCGAGAATCCGGCCGACCTCGCCAAGTGGCAGGTCGAGATAGAAGAAGAGGAATAGGGTTGCTCGATCCGTCGCCGGCAGTTTAGACAGTTCGCGGTCGAGATCGATCTGAAGGTCGAGTCTTTCGCTGACACCTGGCTCCGTTCGGGTAACTGTTCCGAGCCGGACGACCGACCACCAGCGAGCACGGCGCATCGTGCGGCACTGGTTGGCGACGATCGAGAGAAACCAGGGCCGGACTGCCGCGTCCTTACGCAGCTGGCCCAGACTCCGCCAGCCCTTCAAGGTTGCCTCTTGCACCGCGTCTTCCGCCTCGTTCGCATCGCGTAAGAACACCATCGCCAGCCTGAAGGCGGGATCAACGAGGGGCCCGACGAGAGCGTCGAAAGCCATCTCGTCTCCCGCCCCCGCCGCACGGATCAGGCCCGCTTCATCCATTGAGGCTGTACTTACCACCGTCCTATTAGACGCAGTCACCCTGCAAATGGTTCCGCCGGGTATGGGACATGCGATCCCGACTTAGCTCTTGTCAATTGCACGCTGCCTCATTCGCGTTGCCTGGGGACCCCGGCTCTGGTTCACAATTCAGGGTGGCAACTATGACTCGACGTTTTCAGGCCGTTGTGATGGTCGTGGCGAGCATCATGTTTGTGGGCTGTACGACGAGTCCTGCCGGACCGAACCGTGTGAGTGGCCCTGTGTCTACGTCCCCCAGATCGCTGGACGAGAGCGCCGCCATCAGGGCCGTCTTTGCCTCAGGTGTTTCTAGGCCTTCGCCGACGTTCCCGGAGTATCCGGATCGAATCGTCTGCATCATTCCGGATGCGGCGCCAGGGATTCACTACACGGCCACCTGCCAAACGGCGGCGGCGCGCAACGGGAGCCTGTGGGTCGTGACCCTTACGGAGTACTGGGCGTTCCGAGGCGAGCCCAGCGAAGGGCAGGTGTTGTGGCGTTACAGCGTCGACAATGCCGCCAACGTGATTTTCTTGGGCAACTTCCCTAACCAGTGGGGAGTCATGTGACGTAGCGGGCCCGCACCGATGGATCGTCGCAACTCTGAGCCGGGCTGTTCCAATGAGATCGCTGTTCGAGCCACATGAGCTGCGGTCCTCCCGACTCGAAGTCGAAACAGTGGACAGTGCGATTCCTGATCCCCTGCTGGGGGGTTTTAGGCCTTGACGAACGCGGTTGTTGAGTTCAATTTGCACGTGGTCGGGTGCGATCCGCGGGCGCGTTCTCAACCGTCAAGGTGTCAAATAGGGTGTCAACCACCGATTGGCGACAAGCTGACGTCGACCACTTGAGACTCTGAGCACCGCATAGAGACTCTCTGAGACTCTGTGACACTACATATTGGTGCTCGCGCAGGGAATCGAACCCTGAACCTTGGGATTAAGAGTCCCCTGCTCTGCCAGTTGAGCTACGCGAGCGCGTGACGGCCGACTGTCGATTCTAAGGTCCACCGGCTGTTAACAGCCGAGGTTCCCCTGGCCGGCCCGTCACTCTAGCGTGCCTGGTATGCGCGCACGAGCACCCCTGGACGTCGACCTCGAGGACAAGCTGCTTTACGGGCTGACGCCGATGCGCCTTGCTTACTTGGTCATCGGCCTCGTCTGTGGCCTTGGCCTGTGGTCGTCGCCGTGGGCGCCATCGCCCGTGCGCGCGATCGCGTGCGTGATCGTTGTTGCCGGCGGGGCTGTCGCTGCCTGGGGTCGTTGGCATGGCCGCGCTGTCGACAGCTGGCTCGCCGACATTTCGCTGTTCGTGATCAGCACACGTCGCTTTGGGTTGGATCAGACCTGGTTGCGGCGCATCATCTGTCGAAAGCCGAGACCCGATCACGTACAGCCACCAAAGCGTCACGTCGTGATTGTCGTCACGAGCAGAGCCCCAAAGGCCGGGGCGACAACAGTTGCAACTGAGCTTGCCGCGTCTCTTGCCATGAAGGGATATCCACACGAGCTCTGGACGGTGCGCGATGCATTTACTGGTCATCCATCGAGCCCCAGTCCCTCGGAGCCGCTCCTGTCGGTGACGGCAGTGGAGGGCGGTCGCGTGTGCTACCTGGATCAGGGAGCGGGTCCTTCTGTTGCCGGCGTGATTCCGGAGGACGAGCTGGTTCGACGGGCAGCGAGCCTGAGCCTGCCCACCGTCGTCGCATTTCCTGAGTCCGCGGCAAGCAAAGCCTTTGGCGACCTGGTCGAGGTCATCGCCGCCGCAGGTTGAAAAGGGACCTTCAGCTTGGCCCGATACGATTGAAGGTTCGGGGCCCAACCGTCCTGTGGAACGGGAGCGTGGACGCAGTGGCGATTAGGACAAGCCCCATCGGCTTTGCGGGCGCCACCGACAGTGACCGCCTTCGATGGGTCCATGGGTTCAGGCGCCTGCTGGATGGAGTGGACCTACCGATCCAGTGTGTCGTCCAGGTCGAATCCGGAAATGGTCCCGGCATATCACCGATTGCGAAAACCGCGTTTGATTTAAGCCAGACGCGAAACGCCGACATGGCTTTCGTAGATGAGATCGCTCGTGCGCAGTCTGCGCAGCGCACCCATGTCGTTCTGGTCACGGTGCGCCCGCAAGCAATGCGACTTGACGCGGCCCTTCGTGAGATGGGAATCGCATTCACCGTCTCCGACGCTTCCCGCGATCCGATCTTCGGCACCGAGCAGGCGAGCCACTTTCTACATGCCGGAGGTTGGAGCCGCACCTGGCATGTCGATCGCCTTCCGGGCGGGGAGCTCGAAGCCGGCTGGCTCCACCGGCTGATTCCGCGTGGCCAGAACGTGAGCCTCTCTTGGCATGCGACACCACTACCGGTCGCATGGATAGTCGAATACCTCCAGCGCCAGCTGGTCGGCATGAAGGCCTCGCGCATCCAGGAACAGACCGCCGGCACAGCCGACCCGGCACTCGCGGGAGCCCTCCTCGCCGCCGAAGACCTCCAGCGCCGCCTTGCCGCGAGCCAGGAAAGGGCATTTCACGTCTCGACGTATCTGACCCTTACTTCTCCATCGCTCGAGGCCCTCGAGGCGGGTGCCGCAGGGATCGAGGCCGCGGCCCGCGCGGTCCTGTGCCGCTTGCTCCCATGCAAGTTCCGAATGTTCGACGGGTACCTCGCGACGCGGTCGGTTGCCGTCGACAGACTGCAGCGCAAGCGCGTCCTCGACTCCAGCACTCTCGTCACCTTTTTTCCGTGGCAGGACTCAGAGCTCGCGCAGGAAGGCGGTTTGATGATCGGACGGAGCCGCGCGACGGGCTCGCCGGTGACAGTCGATCCATTCGCGCAGGCGGTCCACTCGAACGCGAACATCGGTGTGTTCGGACATTCCGGCGCCGGCAAGACCTACCTGCTCTCCGCACTCGCGATGGGAGCCCTTGGATTGGGCGTCCAGGTCTACGTGATCGACCCGGAGCACGAATACGGCGAGCTCGCCAGGCAACTCGGCGGCCTCGATGTGCCAATGGCCCTGGGATCAGGCCACGCGATCAACGTCCTCGACCTGCGGCCGGCGGACCGGCGCGACGAATCGTGGATCGGCCCTGCGACAGCCGACGCGGTCGACCTGTGCGAAACCATCTGCGGCGGGCTTGACGAGCGCGAGCGGGCGTCGATCGACTCGGCGGTCCGGCGTGCTTATCGCGAGGCAGACCCTCCCCTGCTGGGCGACGTTGCCTCGGCCCTGGCGCCTGATTCGCGGGTCGCAGCGATCTTGAGCCGCTGGGTCCACGGCAGCCTTGGCCAAATGTTCAGCGCCCCGACGAACATCGACCTAGACGCACCGATAGTGGCGTTCGGCATGCGTGAGCTGCGCGATGAGATGGTGGCGCCGGTGCACTTCCTTCTCGCGGAAGCGCTCTGGACGCGCATCAAGAGGAAGGACCGTCGCCGCATGCTCATCGTCGATGAGCTCGGCCTCCTCTTCGAGGACCCGACCATCCGGAGGTTTGTCGTTGGCCTCGCGCGCAGGATTCGCAAATACAACGGATCTCTGGTCTTTGCCACCCAGAACCCGGGCGACCTCCTGAGCTCGGAGCAAGGGGCAGTCGTCGCCACGAACCCCGCGGTCCTGTTTTTCGGCGTCCAGCGACCCGGCGAGGCCGCCAAGCTGCAGCGTACGTTCCACCTCAGCCGGCAGCAGCGCACGTTCTTGGAAACAGCAAGGCGGGGAGATTTCTTGCTGGCCGCAGGTGCCGAGCGGCTGGCGGTTGAGGTCGCGGCGCCGCCATGGCAGGAAGACATGATGCGGCGGGCTCGTGAGGTGGCGCGACCCCGGTCCTGAACCGGTAGTCTAGCAACGCAATGGCGCGCGTCCTTCACTATCGGTTGCAAGGCCTATCGGAGCAGCGGCTCGAGCGCGTGCACGAGCAATTCGAGACGCTCGCGGCCGCCCGGATATGGCGTCGCCATTCGCCCTGGGTGGCCAGCCCGCGCTCGACCGGCCTGTTCGAGATGGAGTATTTCCGTCATCTCAAGCTGGAGGATAAGGGCGACCTCAGCGCGGCCGGGTTTGTGAAGATGGCCGGCGACGAGACCGACGCCCTCATCATCACGATCTTCATGCGCGATCTCAGCGCGGAGTACGGGATCCGGGTGGCAATGCGAGACGAAGACCACCCCCTGGCCAAGCTGCGCCGGCTCGAATTCCACAAGGGCCGACTTCCCAGCGGCCTGGCACTCGAAGACGTCCTGGCGAAGCGGCCGGTGATCAAAAAGGTGCAAGGCGAAAGGATCTTTTTCTACCCACCGACCTTCAGGCTCCACTCGCAAGGTCCTGAGAGTCCTGAGTGGGCCTACGCGTTGTGCGGAATTCGCGCCTATGCGCCGACGCTGTTGGAGGCCGAGCAGGAAGCCCTCAAAATCCTGCGTGGCTTCGGTCACCTTGGCGGCTGAGGCCACCGCCTCCGCCAGAGGTTTCGTCAGCTCGGCCGACGGAACGAAGATCTCCTATCGCGCATGGCCGGTGGCGGGCGCCCAGGTAAATTTCGCCGTCGCGCACGGCCTGGGCGAGCACGCCGGGCGTTACGAACGTTTTGCCCAAGGGATGGCAAAGCATGGCTATGGCACCTTTGCCGTCGACCTGCGCGGACACGGCAACAGCCCCGGGCAGCGGGGCCACGTCGACTCATGGTCGCAATGGACCGACGATGTCGCAGCCTTCGTCGACCACGTGAATGCGGCCGCGGACGGCGAGGTGGTACCTCTCGGTCATTCCTTTGGCGGCGCAACCATGTTGAGCACGGTTCTAGCCGGCAAGCTGCCCAGCACCCGGCGCTTCATCGTTTCCAGCCCGGCGCTCAAGGTGAAAGTCGCGGTCCCCGCCTGGAAGATCAAGCTGGGAACCACGGCATCGAAGGTGGTTCCGAAGCTCGCATTGGACAATGAGGTCGACCCAAAGCTGATCTCGCGAATCCCCGAAGTCGTGGAGGCTTATCGCATCGATCCCCTGGTTCACAGGAAGATCTCGAGCCGCCTCTACACGGAATGGTTGGCGGCGACGCGCGACATCCTAAACCGCGCGGGCGAGATCAAGATCCCGTTTCTGATCCTGGCCGGCACCAGCGATGGGCTGATCGACCCCGAAGGCAGCCAACAGCTGCACGAAAACGCGGCGGCGATGAGCGAGCTCAAGTTGCTGGAGGGCCGCTACCATGAGCCCTTCAACGACCGCGACAACGAGGAGGTCTTCACCCTGATCGCAACCTGGTTGACGAAGCGTTGATACTCGCCCTCGCAGGACTCGCGAGCTGGAATCTTCAGCCGGGATCGTGGCTGTTGTGGATCCTGGTCGGGCTCATCTCAGGCGCGGTGGCGGCACGAGTCGTGGCCGGCCGGGGCTTCGGCTGCGTCGCGGACATCCTGGTGGGAGTGGCCGGAGCATTCATCGGTGGCTACCTGCTGGCCGCAATCTTTGGCGCCAACACGACGGTCGGATTCTGGGGGAGCATCGTCGTCGCGTTCATCGGCGCGGCCGCGCTCCTGGCCGTGCTGAAGCTCCTATCCGGCGGTCGCCTCTGACGCACCGCTGGCGGCGAGCGACGCAATTCGCTCGATCGCTGACGCGACCTCGGCCGGCATGAACAGCGGGATGTCGTGCGGCGACTCGTACCAGCTGATCTCGATGTTCGGCGCCAGCTCTGCCAGCCTTGCCGCGCCCGCTTCTCGCGATGTCGCGATCCTCGCCGGCCCGTGCCTGGCAAGCAGCGCGGCAGCAGGTACATCGACACGTGGCCATAGAACGTCTGGCTGCGCTTCGTAAAGACCGCGCAACAGCTCCAGGCGCACCGGCGCTGTGAGGGTCAGGATCATCGTGTTGCCATCGGGGACGATCCTCGACTTCACGAACGATTCGAGATCCTGGTCCCAGGCGCCTTCGAAGTCCTGCCTCGACTGCGCCACGGCTTGGTCGAACGACGCAAAACGCGGCAGCGGCGGCTGCATGATCTTCTGCGCCTCCTCCCAGCTGAAGAGGTTGGCGGCGCTCTGGACCGGGCCGTCGATGAACACCAAACCGCCCGCGATGCCCTGGCGCGTGCCGACCAGCTCCAGGGCCACTGTCGCACCCCAGGAGTGGCCAATTACAACCGGCTTCTCGAGCCCCAGCTTTTCGATCGTGAGGTCGGCGTCCTTGAGCAGCTCCACCATCGCGTAGCCGTCAGGAAATCGCGGCGCCCGCGGGGGCTGGCCTGTGAGCCCGTGACCGCGCTGGTCGAGAGCGATCAGACGGCGATGTGGCAGGTGGCGCGCTAGCCGCTCCCAGTAGCGGGCGTTCGAGCTGAGGCCGTGAAGCAAGAGGAGCGGCGGCTGGCGGCCGAGGTCGGATTCAGGCTTCCACTCGAGGTAGTGCAGGCCGACGCCGTCACGCTCGAGCCAGCCGTCAGCCGGGGCGCCCACTAGCGCCAAAGACTAGCTCGCTGCGGCTGTCACTTCGTCGGACAAGCGCTCGCTTTGGAGGACGGCCTGCCTTTTGCGCCGTTTGATCAGCAGGGCCGTGAAAGCGGTCAGCGCGAGCACGACGATCGGCAGGACCAGCGTCTGCTTCAGGGCATCGATGTAGCCGGTGACGAACACGTCGTGAGCCAGCGACGTCAGCAGCCGCGCGACAGACGGTGGAAGTCCAGAAGGCAGGTTGGCTCCGTTCTCGCCGGTTCCAATCTGAAAGCCGTTGGCGGCGACGGAGCTGAATGCCGCGATGAACTGACCCCTGAACGCAACCGGCAAGGCGGCTGACTGACTCACCGCCTGATCGTGCAACGTGATCGCCAGCCGGTTTTGCAGTAGCGCTCCAACCACGGCACTGCCCACGGCCTGACCGACTTGCCTCGTCGTGTTGAGCACGGCGGATGCAGTCCCTGCCATACGTGGCTCGATGTTGCGCATGGCAACTGTGGTCAGCGGCGCGAACGTCATCCCCATGCCGGCGCCGGCCACTATGGCGGGCACGAGGAACGTGAGCCAGGTCGAGTCGGACCCTGCGACAACCGTGAGCGTGCCAAAACCGATGGCGAAGACGAAGACGCCGGTCATCAGGATGTATTTCCCTCCGACTCGGTCTGCCATCCGTCCCGCGAACGGGGCGACGACCATCGAGGTCAGCGACATCGGTGCGAGGGTCAGGCCGGCGGTGAGTGCGGAAAAGCCGCGCACCGACTGCAGGTAGATGATGATCGGAAGGAACAGGCTCATCATCCCGAAAGCGATCGAGGCGCCGATCCAGTTGGCGACTGCGAAGTTGCGCTCTTCGAACAGCGACAGCGGAACCAGCGGCTCAGCCACGAAGCGTTCCCAAATCACGAACAGGACCAGGAGCACGACGCCGAGGCCGATTACCTCAGGGATCGTGACCACGTACGAGCCGATCTCGCCCCAGTTGAAGCGCTCGCCCTCGATCAGGCCGAATACCACGCCAAACAGCCCACCGGTCGCAAGGAAGATGCCGAGGACGTCCCAGCCGTGGCGACGACCTGGCCGCAGGTCCGGAACGATGATGAACGTCGCCACGAAGGCGGCGATCCCGATTGGGACGTTGACAAAAAAGATCCACCGCCAGTTCAAGTAGGTGACGATGGCGCCGCCGATGGTGGGTCCCGCAAGCGTGGCTAGTCCAGCGACGCCTGCCCAGATGCCAAAAGCCGCGCCACGGCGCTCGGGCGGGAACAGGCTCGTGAGAATGGCCAGGGTCTGGGGCACGAGGAGTGCCCCGCCGACGCCTTGCAAAACTCGGGCGGCGATCAGCTGATTTTCGTCTTGCGAAAGACCACAGAGGGCTGAGGCGATGGTGAAGATGGCCAGTCCGGCGGCGAACAGGTTGCGCTGGCCGTACAGGTCGCCGAGGCGGCCGGCCGTGATGAGCAGAACTGCGTACACAAGGATGTAGGCATTCAGGACCCACAAGATCCCATCGAGGCTGATCTTCAGTCCCGCGCTCATGGCCGGAATGGCCACGTTCACGATCGTGGTGTCCAGCATGATCATGAAAAAGCCGGTGACCAGCACCAGCAGCACGATCCACGGGTTTCTGCTCTTTTCAGCCATACCTACCACTCAACCTTATTCGCAGGCATTCGATTCCGCCAATTCATAAGCTCACCTCGCGCCCGAGGGACTTTTCGTACCAGGCCACGTCCCAATATTTACCGAACTTCCGGCCCTGCTCGCTGAAATGCGCCACTCGCTTGAAGCCGAAACGCTCGTGCAAGGCGATCGATTCCGGATTGGGCAGCGCGATCCCGGCGTAGCCCCGATGGATGTCCTCGGCCTCCAACCGCTTGAAGAGCTGCTCGTAGAGCCTGGATCCTGCGCCGCGCCCCACCCGCTGAGGGGCCAGATAGATGCTCGTTTCGATGGATGTCTCATAAGCCGGCTTCGGCCGGAACCGGCTGCTGCTGGCAAAACCCACGACCGCGTCGTCCGAGACCGCGACCAGGACGCGGTAGCGCCCTGAGATGTCGTGATGCGCGAACCACTCGCGCCGAGCCTCGATGGTGATCGGCTCAACGTCGAAGGTGAAGTGCGCCGCCTTGACGTAGTGGTTGTAGATGTCGTTGATCGCCGTCAGGTCTTCGGCTGCTGCGGCCCTGACCCTCAGCTCTACCTGCTTCATCAAAATATTCTCCAGCGTTCGCACAGCGGACAATTGGTTCGAATGGACCGAATTCAGCTGGAAGGCATGGTGTTCAGCGGACGGCATGGAGTGCGGCCGGCCGAGAGGGCGGAGCTCCAGGAGTTCACGGTGGACGTCAACGTGGACGCCGACCTCCTGGCGCCCGGGCGAAGCGACAGGGTCGAGGACACCGTCGACTACCGGCCCATCTACGCGATCGCCAAGAGTGTCATCGAGGGCGATTCGGCGAAGCTCATCGAAACCCTCGCCCAGCGGATCGCCGAGCGCGTGCTCGAGCTGGACAGAGTCGTGGGGGTGTCGGTCCGTGTCGCCAAACGGCCGCAGAGCATGCGCCCGATCGACGCCGCGGCCGTGAAGATCAAGCGGGTGCGCGCGTGACCATCGCCTATTTCGATTGCTTTTCAGGGATCTCAGGCGACATGACCCTGGGCGCGCTCATCGACGCAGGCGCGAACGCTGCGATCCTGGACGCCGCCGTCGAAGCGATGCGACTCGGAGACGAAGTCAAATTCGAGGTTCGGCGTGATACCCGCGGCCATGTCGCGGGTACGCGGGTGCAGGTCGATGCCCGCGAGCGCGTCGAACGTACAGTTCCGGCGCTGCGCGGGGTGGTTGAGGACGCTGACGTCCCGGACGACGTGAAGCGCCAAGCGCTCACGGCGATCAACCGGCTCGCCCAGGTCGAAGCGCGGATTCATGGCGTCTCGGAGGCGAGCCTTCACCTGCATGAGCTGGGCGGCGCCGACACGCTGGTCGACCTCGTGGGCGCCTTCTGGCTGCTGCGCGACCTGGAGGTGACCCAGGCCTACGCGTCGGTCCTTCCGGCGCCCCATGGCCTGAAAGGGGACATGCCGCTGCCGGCCCCGGCAAGCGTGCGCTTGCTCGAGGGCAGCGGGGCGGTCTTCGAGGACGCCAAGAGCCACCAGGAGCTGGTGACGCCGACCGGCGCCGCCATCCTCGCGGTTGCGGCCCGGTTCGAGCGACCTGCAATGACGCTCATTTCGATCGGCTACGGCATCGGTGCGCGCGACACACCGGGGAACGCGCTCGCGGTGTGGATCGGGGAGGAGGCGCGCGCCGAGACCGGAGTCACGTTGATCGAAACCAATCTCGACGACATGGCACCGAATGTGCTCGCGGCCCTCTGCGAGGACTTGATGGCCGCCGGAGCGCTCGACGTGACGGTCACGCCGGCACTCATGAAGAAGGGACGGTCAGGCCATCTGCTGACCGTCATGTCGCCGCCTGAGCTGGTTGCGCGCTTGACTGACGACCTGCTTCGCCACAGCACGACTCTTGGGGTCCGCATGACCAACGCGCAGCGCGTTTTGGCGGGCAGGCGGATCATCGAGGTCCAAACGTCGCTCGGCACCGCCCGGGTCAAGGTGAAAGAGATCGGGAGCGAGTCGGTCGATGTCTCGCCCGAGTACGAAGACTGCAGGCGCATCGCCAAGGAGACGGGGCAGGACGTCAGGCACGTCATGAGGTTGGTGGCCGAGACCGCCCGGCGAGAGCTGGGGCTCGCCTGAGGCTGCGAACGCCGGAGCCGCGACAATTAGCGCCGTGACCGCTCGTGCTCTCGATGGCAAGGAGGCGGCCCGCGACATCTACGAGCGCATCGCCGCCGATGTTGCGGCTCGCATCGCGAAGGGTGGTTCTCGCCCCAAGCTGGCAACCGTCGTCGTCGGTGACGACCCAGGGTCTGCGATGTACGTGCGGATGAAGCAGGCAAACGCAAAGCAGGTTGGCATTGACTCGGACGACCACCGCCTACCGGCCTCGACCACAACCGAGCAGCTGCTCCAACTCGTCGATCGATTGAATCGGGATGAGACGGTGAGCGGCATCCTGATCCAGCAACCGGCACCGCGACATATAGATATGACGCGCGCGATCCGCTCTGTCGATCCCGCGAAGGACGTCGACGGCGCCCATCCATTCAACGCAGGCATGGTCGCGCTCGGTTTCGCGGGCGGAATCGAGCCTTGCACTCCTGCCGGCATCATCGTGCTGCTGGAAAGGGCGGCCGTGCCGATCGCGGGCGCAAATGCCGTGGTGGTTGGGCGGAGCAACCTGGTGGGAAAGCCCACAGCCCTGCTTTTGCTGCAGCGCCACGCCACCGTGACCGTCTGCCACACGCGCACCACCGACCTCGCCAGTCATTCGAGGTCGGCCGACATCCTTGTCGCGGCGGCCGGAAAGGCGAACCTCATCACCAAGGAGATGGTGAAACCTGGCGCGGCCGTGATCGACGTCGGCACTAACGTGGTCGATGGCAAGCAGGTGGGCGACCTCGGGCCCGGGGTCGCGGAGGTGGCCGGGTGGCTGACCCCGAACCCAGGAGGCGTTGGGCCGATGACCCGCGCGATGCTCATCAAGAACACCTATGAGGCCGAGGTTCGTAGACGCGGGTAGCGTGAACGCTTGACATACGAAGAGTCGCTCGCCTACATCTCGAAGCTGGGCCGCTTCGGAATGAAGCTTGGAACGGAGCGAACTCGAGCCATCCTCGACCACTTGGGGAAACCGGAACGCCGCCTGGAGGGGGCGTTGATCGCCGGCACGAACGGCAAGGGTTCGACCGCTGCTTGCCTTGCCTCCATCCTGCGAGTAGCAGGCCACAACGTCGGCTTCATGCCCAAACCGCATCTCATCTCCTACACCGAACGGATCCAGGTCAACGGCGTGCCGATCAGCGAGCAGGATTTCGTGCGCGTGCTCGAGGACTTGAAGCCCGCTCTCGACGCCGTCGGGCTGGAGACCGGCCAGGCCACGGAGTTCGAGATCTTGACGGCGATGGCGATCGCCTATCTTGCCCCGCGAATCGACAGACTCGTGTGCGAGGTCGGGCTCGGTGGCCGCCTCGATGCCACTAACGCCCTCGACCTTGGGATTGCGCTGATCACCAATGTCGACCTCGATCATCAGAAGTACCTGGGCGACACGATCGAGAAGATCGCTCACGAGAAAGCAGCGATCATCAAGCCCGGCAATCAGGTGATCACCGGCTGCGAAGGCGTGGCCCTCGAGATCGTCGAGGAGCATGCAAGACAGGCGGGATCGTCGCTATGGCGCTTGGGCCGCGAGATCACCGTCTCGTCCACGCCGAAGGGCTGGGATGGACACGACCTCGACGTAAGCGTCGGAGGCCATGAATATTCGGAGCTGAGCCTCCCCCTTGTCGGCGATTACCAGCCCGCCAACGCCGCGCTGGCGGTTGCTGCCGCAGTCGCGCTTGGCGATGCGACTGACCACTCGGTGCGGGATGGCCTCGCGTCGACGCTCTGGCCGGGAAGGCTCCAGCTCGTGTCGACGAGACCTCGCGTGATTCTCGACGGCGGCCACAATCCGGCCGCGATGACCAAGTCTGGCGCCGCGCTTCGCCGCCTGATCGGAAAAGAACGCCTGGTCGCCGTCTTCGCGATGTTGAGCGAACGCGACCCGAATCAGCTCCTGGCGGCGTTGCGCAAGGTGGAGCCCGACGCCGCCGTCTTCACCGAGCCCGGCAGCGCGGGCGGGCACGCGATCCCGGCAGAGCAGCTGGCGAGCATCTATGGCTCTGGCGGTTCAGCCGCGACCCCCGCGTCAGCCGCGCTGGAGCGGGCAAAAGACCTCGCTGGGGCAGGTGGGAACGTCCTGGTTTGCGGTTCGCTTTATCTGGTCGGTGAGATCCTGGCCCAGACCCGGGAGATAGGCGGACGTTGAGGCCCGCGGTCTGGTAGTAATGAGCTTCGCATGCAATCTCCTGGCAGCCAAACCTACCATCGCGGAACTGACCGGATCCTCGGCGGCGTCTGCTCTGGGCTGGCGGAGGGCTTTCACGTCGAGGTGCTGTGGGTCCGGCTGGCCTTCGTAGTCCTCGCCTTCATCAACGGTGTGGGACTGCTGCTCTACGTCGTGCTATGGGTGGTGATGCCCGAGCCCGCCGGTTACCGGCCTCCCGGCCAGAACGCGTTCGGGTCGATGGGCGCGGACATCAAGAGGGCGTGGACTGACCTGAAAAACCAGTTTGGATCTGGTCCGGCCACACCTGCGGCCCCGGCCTCAACCGCAGGCGCTTCGCCTTCCGCACCAGGCGCGTCCCCTGCGGTCGCCACCGAGACCGCATTGCCACCCGCCGCCCGCCAGCCGGTCACGCACACCCCGACCTTCGTCTTCGGCGCGATCCTGATCGTGCTCGGGCTCGCCTTCCTGGCCGCCAACAGCGGCATCACATGGAACGTGATTCTGCCGGCCGCCCTGATCGCGCTCGGGATTGTTCTCCTCGTCAGGAATCTGGAGAAAAAGACCTGATCCACCAGCCGTGGCCTAGCGGCGGGTCAGCTGGCGCAGGTCGATCTTCCAGTCACGCTGAGGGGCGCGCATGAAACGCACGCAAAGGTAAGCGGAGCCGAGGATCATCGGCAGTAACAACACCAGGGCAACTATCACCCACAGACCGCCGGCGCTCAACGCCACGCCCGCGATCAGCACCACCGCGACCACCAAGCCGACCGAACCGGCCAGCAGCTCGGTCGCGGATCGGATCTGCACTGGCGGTTTGGCGCCGAGCGTGGGCGGCGCACCGGCAGGCCTGACCCTTGCACCCGCCGCCCAGGCGTAAATAATCAGGCTGACGCCGACCAGGCCCGTCAGGAGTGCGACATCCTCGGCCACCTGGCCCACCTGCGTGTCCGCGACACGGCCCGCGGCGACAAACGCGATCGCAACCAAAACCGCACCGATGACGAGCGCGAGCCATCGCACGCTACTGGTTGGCGGCGAGGATGGTCGCGCGGAGACGTCGCATCCCCCTTAGCCACCTGTCGTAGTCGGACGCTCGCCGGCCGAAATACTCTTCAACCTCCGGGTGCGGCAGTATGAGGAACCTCTCGTCGCGGAGGCCCTGCAGGACCGAGTCGGCGACCTGATCGGGCTCGAGCGCTGTGGCCGAGAGAAAGTCGAGGCCCCGCCTTCGTTCCATCGCCAACATGTCTGTCTTGACCCCCAGCGGGCAAAGGCAGGACACGTGGATTCCCTCGTCGCCATGGGCGATCGAGAGCCATTCGAAGAATGACAGCGCCGCCGCTTTGGTCACTCCGTACGGGGCCGCGAACATATGGTTGAGCAAGCCCGCGGCGGACACCGTCCCGACGATGTAACCCTCTTTGCGCGCAAGCATCGCGGGCAGCGCGTGCCGAGCGAAGTAGACGTGGGCCATCACGTTCACATCCCAGATGCGTTGCCAGTCCGAGTTGACGGCTTCGGGACCACCGCCCACCGCGATGCCTGCGTTCGAACACAAAATGTCGATACGTCCTTTGGCGACGTGGACTTTTTCCACCAGCTGCGCGACGTCGGCTTCATTCGACACGTCGCAGCGGATGGCCATGCCACCGATTTCGCGAGCCACGCTCCATGCATCGTCCGCATCGATGTCGACCACGACCACGATCTCGGCGCCGGCCGTGGCAAATTTGCGGGCAAGGGCGCGACCGATGCCTCGAGCTCCACCCGTCACGACCACAACGCGGTCAGCTACTTCCATGAATGGCAGCGCGAGTCTACGCCCCGACCGACCGTCCTTGGCTCCCCGGCGGTCCCGTCGCACGAGGCCACACGAGACGTGGTCGAGAGTGGGTTTAGAAATTTCGAGAAATAAAAGAAGAGGCTTGCTTCCGCAACCACCGATACCGCATAGAATCACTCCCCATGGTCGGTGGGGGCCTCGACTACAGCGCGCCATTTCAACGCGCCATTGAGCTGATCGGCAAGCGCTGGACTGGGGCGGTCGTCAAAGCCTTGATCCCGGCACCTGCTCGATTCAATCAGCTTCTTGCCGGTATCCCCGGCATCAGTGACCGCGTGCTCACCGAGCGTTTGCGCGAGCTCGAGACCGAAGGGCTTGTCGAGCGTCTCGTTGACCCGGGCCCACCGGTCAGAGTCAGCTATCGGCTCACAGCGCGAGGCAGGGCGCTCGAGCCGGTGCTCGCCGCGGTTGCGAGCTGGGCTGACAGCTGGCTGACGTCAGTCGAAGCCGCCGTCGGCTGAACGCCGCGGTGGTTCCCTAGCCTCCGCCACACGGCTGATAGGCTTTAGCGCAATGCCGATTGGCGATTTCCTGCGCCGGCGGCCTGAAGCCCAGACGTGCCTGGCTTGCGGGTCCCCACTACCTCACGGCGCTGTCTTCTGCCCGTCGTGCGGCGTGCGTGCCGACGACCCTCAGGCGGAGCCGCTGCACATCGTCGACAGGACCACGGGCCTCTTCAACGATCGATTCGTCCGCCCCGTGCTCGAGGACGAGCTGGCGCGGGCTCATCGCTATCAGCGGAATCTCGGTGTGCTGCTGGTCGAGGCTGATGGCAGCGGCTCGCCCGAGGAGTCGCTGAAGATGATGGCCGCCGCCCTGGCCGGCACCGTGCGCGACGTTGATACGCCTGGCGTCTTGGGCCGAACCCCGCCACAGTTGCTCGCCATCCTGCCCGACACCGACGTCGCCGGCACAGCCCACGCTGCCAACCGCGTGCTGTCGGCTGTCAACGAGGCCTTGAAGCTGCACGGGGGCCACGCGGCGGTCGGTCTGGTCTGCGTGCGGCCTGGCCAGCGTGTTCGAGCCGGCGCTGTGATCGAGAGCGCGAGCCGATCGTTGCGCTCTGGCAGGCCGGAGATGATGGGCAAGCCGGCCTGAACGTCGAGGTCTATCTCGCCCGCCATGGCGAAACCGAATGGAGCCTCAGCGGCCGGCACACTGGAAAGACCGATCTGCCGCTGACGCCTCAGGGTGCGGTGAATGCGGCGCGCTTGAAGGGTCCTCTACAGGAGATTCACTTCGATGTCGTGTTCTCGAGCCCTTTGCGGCGCGCCAGGCGCACCGCCGAGCTCGCCGGGTTTCCAAACCCGCGGGTCACCGAGCTCCTGCGCGAGGTCGACTACGGCGAGTACGAGGGCCTCACCACCAAAGAGATTCGCGAATCGCGGCCGGGTTGGGAGCTCTACAAAGACGGGAGTCCAGACGGCGAAACACCCGCGCAGATCTACGCGCGGGCGATCGACTTCATCGACCTGGCTTCGACGGCCGGTGGCCGGGTTCTGGCGTTCTCGCACGGCCACTTCCTTCGTGCCGTCGCCATAGCTTGGATGCGACTCGATGTCAAAGCTGCAGCGACCCTGGACCTCGATGTCGCCACGCTCAGCCTATTACGGGATGACGCGCTCGACCGCCTCCTCGCGATGTGGAACTGCCGTCCCTTATCCCTTTAGCCACCCGCGGGGCTCAGGCCTTGCGCCGCAAGCTCCATTCTCGGCTTCTAACCCCAGGCAAGCCCGCGTAGACAAGGTAAGCAGAAGTCTCGACCTCCGCGTGATAGGTGTGCCGCTCGCCCGGATTGATGAGAAGCATCTCTCCCGCGCCGACCTCTCCGTGGCTGGTCCCATCGTCGAAATGGAGGTGCCCCACCGTGACGATCAGCGCAACGGGGATGGCGTTGCGATGCTCCGGCACGTTCTGCCCCGGCTCCAGCCGCAGGCCGACCACGCGCATCGATCCGCAGTCAGCGATCTGCTCGAAGCCGAGGGCACGCCGCGATCCTTCAGGGTCTTGCGCTGTCACTCTCGCCGAATATCATGCCCGCCTGGCGCCGGAAAGCCTCACCATCGAAACCTGTGGTGATCAACCGGCTCACTGGTGTTGATGGCGCTCGAGGAGCGCGCGGGCTCGTGGTGGTGATCGATGTGCTTCGTTCTTTCACGGTTAGCGCATACGCGCTTGCCGGCGGAGCGCGCGAATGCCTTCTGGTGGCCACCACCGCCGAGGCTCGAGCTCTTCACAAGAAGATCCGCGGCTCGCTCATCTGTGCAGAGGAGGATGCCCTGCCGGTGCCAGGCATACCTATCAGCAACTCGCCGACTCAGATCAAGGCGGCGGACCTCAAGGATCGCGTCCTCATCCAGCGATCAAGCGCCGGCACCACCGTGATGTCCGCGGTGCGATCGGCAGACCAGCTTTACGCCGCGAGTCTTGTGGTTGCGAGGGCAACCGCCCGAGCTTGCCTGGCGGGGCAGCCGCCGGCGGTGACTTTGATCGCTTCCGCCGACCACCCCGAAGACCATGCCTGCGCCTCGTACATTGAGGGCCTGCTCCGTGGAGAGGAGCCGGACCCCGTGGCCCTCCTGCAACCCCTGCGTGAAAGCGCTCGATTCGCGCGAGCGTTGAGCGGGACGTGGCCGGGATTCCCGCCCACAGACCTCGACCTGGCGCTTGTACCCGACCGGTTCGACTTTGCCATGCCGGCGCAACGCCATGACAACTATCTGCGGTTGACGGCATCGGTTGCCGGCGACCGGAACGGCTAAGATTCGGGCAGGGCACCAAGGGAATCCGGTGCGAAACCGGAGCTGTCGCGCAACTGTGAGCGGGGAGCCTCCGTCCGACAAACGCCACTGAGGTGCAAGCCTCGGGAAGGCAGATGGGGGCGGCGAGCCGCAAGCCAGGAGACCTGAACGCCCGCAACGGCAACCCGTCCGCGCGCAACGGCACGGAAGCTCCTGGCGGTCGGCTTTCAGCAGCGCGTTCGGGAAGGCTTGACCGCCTGGAGGAAAAATCGTGCGTAAGTACCTCTTGTGGGCCAGCGCGACTCTGGCTCTACTCATCGCCGCGTGCGGCAGCTCGTCGCCGACGAGCCAAGCGAGTCCCACCAGCTCATGTATCAACGCGAGCGCGGTCCACCATGCATACGTGGTCGTCGAGCACCTGGCCGGCACCATCGTCCAAAGATGCGTCGGTTTTTCTGGCGCCACGATCGACGGCGAGACTCTGATGAAGCAGTCGGGACTCGAATACCAGGCGCAGACGTTCAGCGGCCTCGGCAAGGCGGTGTGCCAGCTCGACAACGAACCCGCGCAGTTCAACACGTGCTTCCCGCAGAACCAGCCCTACTGGTCGGCCTTCGTCGAGACAGGTGGTGCATGGACGAGCCTTCCGAGCACCTATACGAAGGCCAACCTTCACGACCACGACGCTCTTGGCTGGAACTATGTCCCGGCAACTGTGACGTCTCCCAGCCCACCGCCGCTGGCCACGCCGAGCACGTAATTGAACGCGAGGGCGGTGGCGGCCTGGTCCGCCACCTGCATCTTCATCGTCCTGTCGACGACCAACCCGGCTTACAAAGCCGCGGTGCTGGTGGCGGCGGTGGCAGCGCTCGCCACCGGCGTCGGTCTTCGCCGGATGCGGGGCGTGCTCACTGGCGTCGTGCTGATCGCCGCCTTCGCGGTTTTGCTCAACTTCGTCTCCGCGCACCTGGGTGCGACCGTGTTGTTCTCGCTCCCCGACCAGATCCCGGCCCTCGGCGGTCCGTACACCCTCGAGGCTCTGGCGTTCGGCGCGACTGGCGGGCTAACCATCGCCGCCGCAATCCTCGCCGCGGCGCCTTTCTCGTTGCTCCTCGCGTCGCACGAGGTCATGGATGCGCTGCCGGCCTCGCTCTCGCGGACCGGCGCCGCCATCGCCGCCTCGTTGAACCTGGTGCCGGCGGTAGCAGCGTCCTTTGTCCAGGTCACCGAGGCTCAGCGGTTGCGTGGGTGGCGACCGCGCGGCCCGAAGTCGTGGTCGGAGATCGTGGTCCCGGTGGTCCTGACCAGCGTTGAAGGTTCGATTCAGCTGGCGGAGTCGATGGAGGCGCGGGGTTACGGCTCGGGTCCACGCACTTCGGTCAAGCCGCGCCGCATACAGCTCGACGATTGGTTGCTGATCGGAGCCTCCGGCGCAGCCTTCGCGATCTTCCTCATCTCGCAGGCGACGGGCTGGGCAGCTCCCTGGTACGCGTACCCGAGCTTGACGCCGCCCGCCATCGATGCCACTCCGCTCGTTGCCTGCTTGCTCCTCTTCGCACCGGTGCTGATTTGGCGGTCGCGAAGCTAACCCACCTCACCTACGCGTACCCGGGCGCGCGAGAGCCTGCGCTACATGACGCGAGCCTGGAGATACGGGAAGGATTGACTGTGGTTGCCGGTCCGTCCGGAGGCGGCAAGTCGACGCTGCTGCGCGTCTTCAACGGGCTCGTGCCGCATTTCCACGGCGGCCGCATATCCGGTAACGCAACGGTGGGAGGGCTGGACATCATCGCGACCCCCACCAGGGATCTGGCGCGGCACGTTGGCTTCGTTTTCCAGGACCCCGAGCTGCAGACCGTCTACAACATGGTCGATCGCGAGATAGCCTTCGGCCTCGAGAACCTCGCTCTCCCGCAGCGCGAGATGGCGAGTCGCATCGAAGAGGCCCTCCACGCGGCGGAGGCACTCCATCTTCTCGGCCGCACGGTGCGAACGTTGAGCGGCGGCGAGAGGCAGCGGGTTGCGCTGGCCTCGGCGCTTGCGATGCGCCCGCGGCTGGTGCTGCTGGACGAGCCCACCTCTCTGCTCGACCCGGAAGGCGCCGGGTCCGTTCTCTCTGCCCTGATGGGCATGGTCGAGCGCGGGACGCACGCAGTGGTTTCGGAGCACCGGCTGGAACCCATCCTGCCTCGTGCGCAAGCAATGCTCCACCTGGAAGGTGGCGTTGTGGTCGAGGTCGACCCGAAGACCTGGTCGGCTCAACCACCGGCACCGCCGATTGCGCGCCAGTCAGCGATTGGAGCCGAGGCATGGTCGCTCGCCAAAGTCTGCGCTGGATTCGGTAGTCACGTGGTCCTCGACGGGGTCGACCTGGCGGGCGCCGCGGGCGAGGTGGTCGCGCTCAGCGGGCCAAACGGCGGCGGCAAGACGACACTGCTCCGCCTCATCGCCGGCACTCTCGCCCCGCTCTCTGGCGCCGTCGGCCGCCGCCCAGGCCGCATCGCGTACCTCCCGCAAAACCCGGCAGCGCTTCTGCATCGCCCGACTGTGCGTTCCGAGGTGACCTTCACGATCGTTCGCGCAGGAGAGCGCGAATCGCCTGAGGCGATTCTTGAAGCGCTCGGGTTGATGTCGGTGGCGGACCGATATCCACGCGACCTGTCATCCGGCGAGCGCCAGCGAGCCGCCCTGGCTGCAGTCCTGCCGGGGGCACCCTCTGTCGTTCTTCTGGATGAGCCCACACGTGGCATGGATTCGGGCGCCCGCGCCAGGTTGGTGAGTCTCGTCGCCGGCCTTCGCGACCGCGGCGCAGCGGTGGTGCTGGCAACACACGACGCGGAGCTCAGGTCGGCGCTGGCGGATCGGACCGTGAACGTGGGAGGCGGCCGCGCCCTCGAGCAGCCGCGAGAGGCGGTCCTGTTATGAGCACGGGCATGAAGAGAGCGCTGCCGGTCGGCGTGGTGTCGTTGGTCGGCGTGTTTCTTTTTCTCTGGCCGTTCCTCGGCAGCGGCCTCCCAGCGGACACTCCCGCCTGGACCCTCGCGCTCGCCTGTGTCGGCGGCTTGTTCCTGGTCGAGGCCGGGGCCCGCCAGCTGGACTCGCGCGCTGTCGCCTTGCTGGCGGCGATCGCAGCTATTGACACCGCCCTGCGGCTGGCGGTGATCGAAGGCATCGGCGGCTTCAGCCCCATCTTCTTCTTGGTGCTGTGCGCGGGCTACGTGTTCGGAACCTCATTCGGTTTCCTGGCCGGGGCCTTGTCGATGCTCGTGTCAGCCTTGGCGGGAGGAGGCGTCGGACCGTGGGTCCCCTACCAGATCTTCGCGGTGGGTTGGGTGGGAGTCGCGGCCGGACTGGTCGGGCACTGGAGCCGGCGCGGGCGGGTGCCCGGGTGGCGCGACGTGCTGGCCTTGGCCGGCGTGGGTGCGGTCATGGGATTCGTGGTCGGCGCCCTTCTCGACATCACCGACTGGGTGCCTGTGTACCGCGGCAATCCATCGCTGGGCTGGCTGCCTGGCATGGACGCCGGCACGTCACTCCTGCATTTCGGCCGCTTTTACCTGCTCACGTCGCTCGCGTACGACACGTTCCGGGCGGTGGGCAACGTGGTGATGGTCATCGCGCTTGGATTGCCCGTGCTTGGAGCGTTGAGTCGCTTGCGCGCCCGACTGACCTTCGAGGTAATCCCTTTGTCCGGTGATCTTCAACCAGCTCCGGCGGCGGCCGCAAAGCCAACGCCCTAGGTCAGAACGCTCTTCGTCTCGAGCTGCTGCCTGAGAACAGCCTCACGATCAGCAGGAGAAGGGCGGCGCCGATGACGCCGACGATCGTGTCGCCGAAGCGGCCGAGGCCGCGACCCGATGCCAGATGACTGGCCAGGAAGCCCGCGACGAGTCCGACCAGACCCAGATCAGGATCGTGTCGAGGTCAAGGTGGATGGGTTGATCGTGATAACCATGCGAAACCCCCCTTTCAGGGACAACGCGCAGCCGCAACGTTCTCCTGCCCGGGCTCAGGCCAGCTTGCCGGCCAGCTCTCCCAGGGCGGCTCCCAGCACACGGTTGAAGGCGGGGAACGGGTGGATCACATCGGATAGTGCGCGAAGCGGAGTTCCGACTTTCACAGCGAGGACCAGCTCGCCCAGGATCTCGCCGGCCCTCGGGCTGGCCAGGGTGGCGCCGACGAGCACCCCTCGGCGCCGATCCGCGACGAGCTTCAGCATCCCGCCCTGAAAGTCGTGGATGTAGCCGCGAGCACTCTCACCCGGGTCGGTGAACGCGGTCTCGACGTCGATCCCCTGCCCACGCGCGGCGGCTTCAGACAGGCCGACGGAGGCGACCTCCGGGTCGGTGAACGTCACACGCGGAACTGCCGAATGGTCGGCGAGAGCCTCCTCGCCGCGAAGGCGCCGGGCGACCACCTGCCCGTGGTAGTACGCCAGGTGGGTGAAGCCTCCGATCCCCGTGACATCGCCGGCGCCGTAGATGCCGGGAGCCGCTTCCAGCGTCGCCGGGTCGACCTTCAGCCAACCCCGCTCGGTGCGCGCCAGGCCGATGGCCTCCCACGCTTCGAAGTTGGCCCGGCGGCCGGTGGCGACGAGCAGGCGCTCGGCCGTCACGCGCGCGCCGGACTTCATCTTGAGAACCACGCCCGCGTCACCTTTCTCGACGCCCACGCATGGGTCGGCCGCAATCAGCTCGATGCCGTCGGCTTCGAGGTGCGGTTTCAACGCTGCTCCAGCCTCCGGCTCTTCCAGCCCGAGGAGTCGGGGCCCCGCCTCGATGATCGTCACCTTCGAGCCGAAGCGGGCAAACGCCTGGCCGAGCTCAAGCCCGATGGCGCCGCCACCGAGGACCGCGAGCGAGATCGGCAGCTCGCGGGGCAATGTCGCCTGCCGGTTCGTCCAGTACTCCGTGGCGTCGAGTCCGGGAATGGGAGGAATCGACGCGGTGCTGCCGTTGGCGACCACCAATGCGCGACGCGCGACGTAACGCTCGCCGCCGACCTCTGCGGTTTTCGGGTCGATCAGCTTCCCATCGCCGCGCACAAGCGTGGCCCCCGTTGATTGGAGGGCCGCTGCCGGTCGCGTGTCGTCCAGGTCACGCGCCATCCACAGGACGCGCTTTGAGATTTTCGGGAAGTCGAGCTCCCACTCCACCCGGGAAGCCGCCAAGGTGCGCGCACGCTCGGCCTCCTTGAGCGTCTCGCCGGATCGCAGCAGCGTCTTTGAAGGGATGCAGCCCCAATACGGGCATTCCCCGCCCACCAGCTCCCGCTCGATCACCACCAGCGTCAGCCCGCTCCCTTCCAGCCCGCCCGCGATCGCCTCGCCGGCCACCCCACCGCCCAAACACACGACGTCAAATTCCTGCGGCAACCTCTCCACCTCCAGCGTCGCTCGCGCGCCGCAACGATTCCAGAAGCGACTTGGCAGTAAAAGTCCCCAGGTAGCGGTCGCCATCGAAAACCGCCGCGGCCTCAGTGGGACTTGCCACCGCGGCAGCGAACGCCTCGCTCAGGGTGCTTGACGGCGGGACTCGCGGCTCAACCGCCTGCGGTCCTGAGGCGGGATGCTCCAACGTTTCCACTTCGATCTGCTTCACCGACATCCGGCGAACCAGACGCTCGCGACCAAGGAACTCCGCAACGTATTCACTGGCCGGCCGGGTGAGGATCGCCTCAGGCGTGTCGTACTGGGCGATCCTAGCCTGCATCTGCAACAGGCAGATCCGGTCGCCCACCATCACCGCCTCGTCGATGTCGTGTGTGACGAACACGACGGTCTTGCGCATCGAACGCTGGATGCGGATGAACTCCTGCTGCAAGCGTTCGCGCGTGATGCGGTCGACAGCCCCGAACGGCTCGTCCATCAAAAGTATCGGCGGGTCGGCTCCGAGGGCGCGCGCGAAGCCGACGCGCTGGCGCTGGCCCCCCGAGAGCTGGTGCGGATACCGGTCGCGATACTCGCGCGGGTCGAGCCCGACCAGCTCCAAGAGCTCCTCCACGCGCGCTTTGATCCGCGCCCTGTTCCAGTCCCAGAGGCGCGGCACGGTGCCGACGTTGTCGCCGACCGTCATGTGCGGAAAGAGGCCGGTGTTCTGGATGACATAACCCATCCTCAGCCGGAGCTTCGGCGGGTCGACGCCGCTGGTGTCCTCGCCATCGATCAGGATCCGCCCGCTGTCGGGGGCGATCAGCCGGTTGATCATCCGCAGCGTCGTCGTCTTGCCGCAGCCGGACGGGCCGATCAAAACACATGTCTCGCCACCTGGGATATCAAGCGTCAGGTCCCTCACCGCGTTCGACCCGCGGGCGAACTCCTTGTTTACGTTCTCCAACCGGATCACGGGCTCGTTTACCGTAATCGAATGCCGACTGGCATATTCCTCACCTACGACCCCTGGGTCAACTGGGGCTGGCTCTTCGGCCACATCCCACTGTTTGAGGATGCGCTGCAGCAGCACCTCACCCTCACCGCGATCGCAATCCTCGGCGGCCTTGTGCTCTCCCTGCCGCTTGGTGTCGCCGCCCACCGCTGGCGCTTGTTCCGTAGCCCGGTCCTGGCAGTGTCCGAAATCTTCTACACGATCCCATCGCTTGCCTTGTTCGCGCTTCTGATCCCTTACACCGGGCTGACGGTGGTCACCGCCGAGATCGGCCTTATCGGCTATTCGGTGCTGATCCTGGTCCGCAACGTAATGGTCGGCCTCGAAGCGGTGCCGCCGGACGTGATCGACGCCGCAGATGGCATGGGCTACCGTCCGCTGGCAAGGCTGCTGCGAATCGAGCTGCCGCTGGCGCTGCCGGCCATCATCGCCGGCGTCCGCATCGCCACGGTGACGACGATCGGCCTCGTGACCGTCACCGCGCTCATCGGGCTCGGCGGCCTGGGCCAGCTCATCCTGCAAGGCTTCATCGAGAACTTCCACACGCCGCTGGTGGTCGCGACAGTGCTTTCGATAGTCCTGGCCCTCGTCGCTGACCTGTCGCTTGCCGGCCTTCAGCGGGTGGTCGTGCCCTGGGCGCGCAACGCGTAGCCATGGCATTCATTGGCAGCGTGTGGCGGTGGTTTTCTGATCCGGCTCACTGGAGTGGCGCCGACGGCATCCCGCAGCGCCTTGTCGAGCATGTCCAGCTCTCGGCCGAGTCAGTCGCGATCGGCGCGCTCATCGCACTACCGATCGGGGTCGTGCTCGGACACTTCGGCCGGTTCGGCAACTTGGCGATCAACATCTCCAACGTCGGCCGGGCCCTGCCATCTTTCGGAATCCTCGTCCTCGCGTTCCAGGTCTTTGGCCTTGGCGACTTTCCTATCGTGTTCTCGCTCACCGCGCTCGCCATTCCGCCGATGCTCACCAACAGTTATGTCGCCCTGCGCGAGGTCGACCCCGACGTCAAGGATGCGGCGCGCGGAATGGGCTACCGCCAGCTCACGCAGGTGCTCAGGGTCGAGTTACCCCTGGCGGTACCGCTGGTCATGGCCGGAGTGCGCACCTCGGCGGTCCAGGTGGTGGCGACCGCGACTCTGGCCGCCCTGATCTCCGGTGGAGGTTTCGGACGCTACATCATCGATGGCCTCGCCCAGCAGGACTTCACCAAACTCTTCGCCGGCGCCCTCCTGGTCGCGCTGCTGGCCATGGCCACCGAGCTCTCCCTGGCTGGGCTGGAACGGCTGCTGGTGCCTCGAGGAATACGTCTTCTGCGGGCTCCTGTCCTCGCGCCAGCCACCACCACCAAGGCCGCATAGTGGAAGATTCAGGTCGGAATCGGGGTTGGATTCGAGTAATCGGCCAGCGCCAAGGAGGGACTCAATGATCCGAAACTTCACGTCGCGGTGGTTCGTAGCGATCCTTGCCGCGTTCGTGGTTGTGGCCACGGCCTGCGGAGGTTCGACCCCAGGCACGACGTCCAAAGGCACGCTTACAGTGGCCGGCTTCAACTTCCCGGAGAGCAGCATCCTGGCCAACATCTACGGTCAGGCGCTCGCGCACGACGGCTACACCATCAACTACAAGCTGCTTCTCGGCCCGCGGCCGATCGTCGCCGCGGCCATCAAGGCCGGCTCGATCGACATGTACCCGGGCTATGCGGCCAGCGAGCTCGAGTACTACAACAACAGCGCGGGCGAGGCTACCAGTGACCCCACCGCGACCACCGCGAAGCTCAACACTCACCTGCAGCCGCTCGGGCTGGTCGCGCTGACGCCGGCCGCAGCGGTCGATGCGAACGCCTTCGCGGTGCCCCAGGCGATCGCCACCCAGTACAACCTGACCAAGCTTTCTGACATAACTCCGGCAATCGCGAGCCGGCTCGTGTTTGGCGCTGGGCCGGAGTGCCCAACTTATAAGTTCTGCCTCCCCGGGCTGGCGGCGGTCTACGGCCTCCACTTCAAAGCCGTCAAGACGCTCGACACCGACGGACCGCTCACCCGGGCCGCGTTCAAGAACGGCAGCATCCAGATTGGCCTGGTGTTCACCACGGACGCCGACCTCAAGGGCCTCGGCCTGGTTGTCCTCGACGACGATAAGCACATGACCGCCGCCGACAACGTGGTCCCCATCATTCGCCAGGCGGCGGCCACCCCCGAGGTCACATCCGTCCTGAACAGCATCGACGGCAAGCTGACGACCGCAGACCTGATCTCGATGGTCGACCAGGTGGCGAACCAGCATCTGGACGCCGCCGCCGTCGCCACGACGTGGCTGCAACAGCACAACTACTCGAGCTAGGCGACAGACTCCTTCTTAGCCAGCTGTCGCTCGAGACCGACAGCATTCGCCGCCGCGCCTGCCACCAGCAGGCCGGCGGCGATCAACATTCCTGTCCTGAACGCATCCCCAGATGCATTCCTGGCCTGCGCTGCCACGTCGTTGGGAGCTGAGGCGGCAGGTGTGTTAAGCGGACTTACCTCGGCCCTCAGCGCCGTCGAAGACGGATCGATGCCGGGGATTCGCGACGCCAGCGAGGAATAGAAGACGGCGCTCACGGCGACGAAGATCACGGCACCTGCGAGCTGTGGTCCGATGCGAGAGATGGCGTTGTTGATCGATGACGCCAGGCCGGCGTTGTCGACGGGGACCGAGGCCATGAGCGCGGCGGTCAGGGGCGCCACCAGGATGCCGAGGCCGAGGCCGAAGATGATCGACGCCGGCAGGAAGTCGATCAGGTATGCGCCAGGAGGAATGAAACTGCTGGGAGCGTCGGGCCGCAGCTTCCAAGCGGTGCTCGTCGGGGGAATGCGCGCGTAGAGCAAGACGCCGGCCGCCATGACCAACGGCCCGACGATCAGGAAGAGACGTGGACCGTAACGGCCCGCGAGCGTGCCGAACCGCGGCGACAGGACCGCCAGCAGCACGGTGCCAGGGACGCCGACCAGGCCTGCCGCTGTGGCGGTGTAGCCGAGGGTGCCCTGTATATAGAGCGCCGAGACGTAGCCCACCGTGTAGAGAGCCCCGTAGATCAGCAGCGTCGAGATGTTGATGGTCGAAAACGAGCGGGATTTGAAAAGGCTCAGTGGAATCAGCGGGTTGCGCCGGCGGGCCATCAGGAATGGCAGAGCGGTGGTGGCGAGCGTGCCGATTGCGATCACCACGTAGGCGACCGGATCCCTCCACTCCCGCTGTTGCCCGTAAACGGTGCCGAACGCGAGGCCGCCCACCGCGAGGCCGACGACGATCGCTCCCAACCAGTCGAAGCCCGCAGGCGGCGCGTCGGACCGGCTCTCCGGCACATGCCGCCAGGTGGCGTAAAGGGCGAGCGCCACGATCGGGACGTTGATCAGAAAGGCCGCCCTCCACGAGATGGTGTCGACCAGGATGCCGCCGATGGCTGGGCCCAGCAGCGTCGTGCCGGACGAAGCGCCAGACCATATCCCGAATGCGCGGCCTCGCAGAGGACCGTCGAATCCCGCGGTGATCAGGGCCAGCGAACCGGGTACCAGGAACGCACCCGCAACGCCCTGCAGGACGCGCAGAACAATTAGCGTCTCGAGGTTTGGGGCCAGACCGCACAGGGCGGACATGAGGCCGAAACCCGCGAGGCCGAGCATGAACATGCGGCGCCGGCCATAGGCGTCGGTGAGTGCGCCGGCGAGGATGAGCAACGTGCTCAGGGACAGCAGGTAGCCGGTGTAGACGTAGGTCTGCCCCTCGAGCACGCCGACCAGCGAATGAGGAAGGTCGCGGCCGATCCGCGGTAGGGCGACGTTCACGATCGTCGAATCGAGAAAGACGGTCGCCGAGGCCAGCACTGTGGCCACCAGCGTCCATCGCTGCGCGCGATTCATTTCGATGTACGTTAGCGCTGTGCCGAAGGGCGAACGGCTGGCTGACCTCGAAGCTGCGCGCCAGCGGTGGGAGGCGGCGTTCGCCGAGGTCCCCGACGAGGCGCTTGCGTATCTCAAGCCAGGCGACGACTACGCGCTGGGCGGCTTGCAGGTGCACGTCAACTGGGTCCTCGTCCATTACCGCCGGGTCCTCGACGGCCTTGTCGATCGCGGATTCACCCCGCTGCCTCCGCTGGATCCGCCTGGCGAGAACGCCGAGTTCAATAAGCGGGCCAAGGCCGGCCTCGACCGTGACAGCCGGCGCCTAGCGCTGGCGGACATGGCTTCGGTGCACAAGGCTGTGGTCGAGACTGCGAACCAGGTCCCCGACGAAAGCTGGTCGCGCAAAACGCCTGTCACGTATGGGGTGGGCCAGGACCCCTATCCGACCAGCCCCGATGACGTGATCGGCTGGCTGGCCGACCACTACCGAGAGCACGTCCAGCAGTGCCCGGAGCTGGTGGCTGATTGGCGGAAGACTCTTTAACGCGCGCTTAAGGCAGGCGGTTTACCCAAGCCGGCGTCCCGTACTTCTCCTCCACCAGGCCCTGTGCAGCGGCGATCTCCTGGCTCGAAAGCTCGCTCCTACGCACGCTGAAATCCTGGGCGAAGAATCTCTCCAGGTGAAGCGTCGTCTCGGCGCAGCTCAGTGATGTAAACCACGAAAGGGGCGAGACGGGTTTCTCAGCACTCCGCACTCCACGCTCTGAAACACGGTCACGGCCGATCCGGATCAATCGCGGCAGCAGCTCGACTTCCATGGCGTGGGCGATCGTCGTGTGATGGAGGACAAATCCCCGGCGCCGTGCCTGCGCCGCCCCGGCAATCTTGCCTCGCGGCGAGATGATGTCGTTGATCTCCCGATAGCTCGCGGGCACATCGAGCGCGATGAACGCGCGCACCGCCCAAGCGTCGAGCGCCGCATACGACTGACGAAAGCTCAAGCCCGCGACCGCCTCTCCAGGAAGGTACATCGAGTAAGTGATCGTTCGTCCGGGCTCGCAGAGCATGGTGCCGCCGCCGCTGATGCGCCTGGTCACCGAGAACCCCAACCGCCGCGCGGCAGGCACGTCCACTTCGTTCGACACTGATTGATGGGACCCGATGACGAGCGCCGACTCGGTCCACTCCCAGAAACGGATCGCCGGACGCCGCACCCCATCGATGACGCGTCCGAGAAGCACCTCGTCCAGCGCCATGTGCATGTGGGCGCTGTGGGGTGAGGCGGGAATCAGATCCCAATGCAGGTCTGTCAGGTGGTCATCAGGCACGGCTCTGCCAGTATTCCCGATGCAGTGACGCGTAGGTCGGACAAAGCTCCCGCGCCTCAGTCACGCACGGCGTCGAGCCGCGGCCAGCCGTACGACACCTCCTCAAGGGTCACCGAACCAATGGTGATCGGCTGGGTCCGGACATAGACCCCGCCGAGCCGCTCGTAGAAATCACGTGCCTGACGGTTGTCCCGCAGCACCCAGATGATCATGTCCTCCAGGCCCATCTCTCGCAAGCCTGCAACCACCGCTCTAACCAGCTCGCGACCGTAACCTCGCCTTTGCGATGACTCCAGTAGATAGATGGCATAGAGCTCCCCCGTGTAGCCCGTCTCGCCCGCCCGCTCGCGGCCGCCGGACGCGAAGCCGACGACATCGCCTCGGGCACCGCCCTCTTGGACGACATAGACGCGGCTCGACTTCTCGGTGATGAAGCGCCGCCATCGATCCGCATAGGCAACCTCAGTCAGCGAATCCAGAAAGTCAGCAGGCAGGAGCGATCGGTATGTCGACCGCCAGCTGTCGACATGGACGCGGGCGATCGCCTGGGCATCGTTGACGTCGGCGGCTCGAATCATCTGGCGACAATCTATCGCCGAGCCCCGGCTTAAGCTGTCGTCGGTCGGCGATGGAACCTGACGACGAGCCACAGTCGCATTCGAGCACCTCGCGATTGCGGCGCGCAGTGACTCTTGGCGCGTTGTCCGTTCTCGTGCTGGCTCTCGCCGGTCTCAGCTATCTGCATCCAGGCTGGACCATCGGGCCGGCGGGCGCGCAGGCGAACACTTCGAGCGTCGCGGGGTCGCGCCAACTCACCGCCGTTGACTTCGTGACGCCTTCAATCGGCTGGGTGGTGGTGGATGGCCAGTCACAGGACTTCGCGGTGCTTCATACCTCCGACGCCGGGCAGACCTGGGTTCGCCAGCTCACCGCCGCAGGCGAAACAACGAGCGAGTACCTGCATTTCTTCGACGCATCGAGCGGGGTGGTTGCAGTTCTCGGCACGCAAGCCGCCATTTACCGCACACGCAACGGGGGCAGGACCTGGGCCCGCCAGCCGATGACAGCCAACGGCGCGAAGGTGCTGTCGGCCGACTTCATCGACGCCGACCACGGCTGGCTGCTCACCCAGGCATCCACCGAGGGCGAGGCTCTCTTGCGCACAGGCGATGGCGGAAGGACCTGGGTTGGGCTCGGAAATCCTGTCGCCTATTCAGACTGGGCGTACCGCGTCCTCTTCTCGGACCGCACCAATGGCTGGCTGTACAGCCAGTCGGCATCCCCATACGCCTACCAAAGCCAGAACGGCGGCGTGACCTGGCAGCGTGTCGCTTTGCCCGTGCCGCAGGACGGTTGGCCCAGCTCAGACGGTGCAGGCGTCTCGGTGGAGGCTCGCCCAACCAAGGGAGCCGGGGTCAGCGTCACGGTTGTAATCGGCCAAATTGAGACTCTTCCGACGCCCACAGGCTCGAACCCGCGATTCGCCCCTCAGCCGGCAAACCAGTTTCAGCTGAGCTCCGTCGACGGCGGCCGTTCATGGAAGGCCATCTCGATGCCCGCCGGTCACGGCGCCATCGCCTACTTCGACGCGCTCAACTGGTTGTGGATCGGCTCTGGTGTCCAGGCGAAGAGCTCTGATGCGGGCAGCACATGGTCTCCCATTCGGAGCCTGCTGGTGCCGGCACCTCTGCCTGAATCGGTTCAAGTCATCGATGCGACGCATATTTGGTTTGGAGCTATGGCCGGCCCCCGGCCGCTCGTCGAGGGAACCGACGACGGCGGCGTGAGCTGGAGCATGTTCCTCCTCCCGCCTACGGCCGGCTAGCTCGGCCAATGTCTTATGACATGGACGCGAGTGCCTCCGGTGCTCGTCACGGGAGCGACCGGCCGGGTGGGGCGCGCCGTCGTCGGCCTATTGATAGACACGGGCGTGCCGGTCGGCGCCCTCACGCATCGCTCCGAGGTGGCGGCGACACTGCCAGCGGGCGTCGAGGTCGTCGCCGGCGACCTCACCGTGCCGGCGTTCATCACCTCAACGGTGTTCGACATCCTCGCATCGGCGCCGCGATCGTTTCGCCGGCTCCAGGGCCGGCATGAGCGGTCTCCAACCGCAGCACCCGCCCGTCAGAGGAGCAGGCGACACCGAGGCGGGGTAATCTCTGCGCCGTGATCGCGCGTACGATCCCACGACTGTCGCGTAAACCACCTGGGCCGCGAATCGCCATGTCGCCTTCTTCGTGGGGCATAAGCGATGTTCCCGGCTGGGGCCATCAACTCGATGTCGAGCGCGTGCTTTCGGAGGCCGCCGCCGTCGGCGAAGGTGCGATCGAAGCCGGTCCGCCGGGATTTCTGCCCGACCGCAGCGACCTCGCCAAGCCAATGCTCAAGCGCCACCGCCTTCGTGTCGTCGCCGGACCCGCGCAAGCGATCCTGCATCACCACGACGTCGGTGGTCCAGAGCTCGCGTTTCTCGACGGCCACGCCAGCTGGCTCGCTGCGCTCGGGGCTGAGACTTTGGTGCTGTCCGCTGTCCCGCCGCGTGACGCGGGCGAGAAGCACGGCATAGTGCTATCGAGCATGGGCTGGGCCCATCTCCTGCACCTGATCGGGTCGGTGCAGCATGTTTGCTCGCGACATAAGCTGCGGCTGGCGGTGCAGCCTCGCTACGGCAGCATGATCCAAGGGCCCGCGGACATCGAGCGGCTGCTCGTGGGAACCGAAGCGGCTCTTTGCATCGACGTCGGGCAGCTGGTGCTGGTGGGCGCCGACCCGGTGGAGGTTCTGGAGCTCGCGGCAGGACGCATCCAGCACGTCCATTTGAACGACATCGACGAAAAGCTCGCCGTCCGGGTGCGAGATTTCGGGCTCGATTACGGGGAGGCGGTGTCGAAGGACTTGTTCAAGCCGCTGGGAACCGGAGACGCCAGCGTGGACCGCGTCGTCGAGACCCTCCGCAAAACCGGCTACCGAGGGTGGTACACGCTCGAGCAGGACACGAGGCTGCCCTCCGCCGACGACCGGCCGCTGGGAATGATCAGTCGCTCCCTGCAGCACCTTCGGGAGCTGCTTGGCACCCCGGTGACCGCCTAGATCCTCCGGTCGCTTGCGGCCCAGTATGGCTCCCTGATCTTTCGCTTCAGCAGCTTGCCGGCCGCGTCACGAGGCAGGTCTTCGACAAAATCGATCGACCTCGGCTTCTTGTAGCCCGCGATCCGCGCCGCGGCGAAGCCGATGAGCTCGTCAGCGGAGGCGCTGGATCCTGGTCGGAGCTGCACCACCGCTTTCACCGATTCACCCCAATGATCGTCGGGCACTCCGATTACCGCCACGTCCATGACCGCCGGATGCGCATGAAGCGCTGCCTCGACCTCGGCTGGATAGATGTTCATGCCACCCGAGATCACCATGTCGACCCGGCGGTCGCAGATGAAGTAATAGCCGTCAGCGTCGCGATACGCGATGTCGCCGACTGAGAAGAATCCCTCGTCCAGGCTGCGGCCGGTGGCGTCGGGGCGCTTGTAATACTCGGCGAGCCACGAGTTGCGAACCATGAACTCACCCGGCACACCGTCCGCCACCTCAGCGCCGTCAGCCCCCACGAGGCGAATCTCCTGGCCTGGTACCGCGGTGCCGCATGACCCCGGTTTGCGCAGCTGGTCTTGGGGTCGCAGCACCGTGTTGATCCCGGTTTCCGTGGCGCCGTAAAACTCCCACAGCACCTGGCCAAAGGCGGCCTCGGCCCTCGCCTTCAACGCATGCGGGCATGGCGCCGCGCCGAGCAGCACCGCGCGCAGCGATGAAACATCGCGTGGCTGTCGCTCCTGCGCGTCGACGAGTCTTTGCAGCAGCGTCGGCGCCATGAAGCTCGTGGTCACTCGATGCCTGGCGATGAGGTCGAGCGCGTCGTCGGCGTCGAACTTGGGCTGCACCACCACGGTCGCGCCGAGCAGCTGATGCACCGCGGTGAAGAGCGAGACGGCGCTGTGGTAACCGGGACCGCACATCAGATGAATGTCCGAGTCGCTCAGCTCAAAGATCGAGATAACCTGGAGGATGTTTTCGACGTTGACGCCGTTTGGTCGCCATGCGCCCTTGGGATGGCCAGTCGTGCCCGACGTGTAGATCATCGAGGCCCCGATGCCCCCTGCTTCCGAATCGGCCGGCTGCTGGTCTGACGCGCCCGCCATCAACTGCTCGTACACCAGCCAGCCGGCAGGCGCTCGCCCGCCCACGGCGATGAAGTGTCGATCGCCCTCCACCTCGTTTCGTGCCGCGTCGACAGCGTCCACGTGCGCGGGTCCGGCCACCACCACACTCGAGCCCGAGTCGTTCAGGACATAGGCGATCTCCGAGCCTCGCAGCCGGTAGTTCACGGGCACGCCGACGAGGCCGACCTTGCGAAGCCCGTTCGAGATCTCGAAGCCCTCGACCGAGTTGAACGACATCACAGCTACCCTGTCCTGGGCCGTGCAGCCGAGGTCTCGAAAGAGGTTGGCGGCCCGGTTGGCGCGGCCGTTGAGGGTTTCGAACTCGATAGATCTATCGCCGGATATCAACGCCACCCGCCTCGGGTTGGCGCCGGCGTGGCGAGCCAGAAAATCGATGTCGGCCATGGATCCATCGTAGGACCGGCATCCCCGGTCTACCAGTGGCTACGCCTTACATAAGGCGTTTGAACCGAGCCCGAAGGTTGACGCCGTCGCCGGGACGCTGCCCTTGATCACCAGCCGGTATCGGTAACACCCTCCAAGTAAAGCCCACGACGGCGATGGGGCCCAATGGTGGAAGACAACCACCGCCGCGATCGGCGGGTATTGCTGCAGCACGCCTGATGTCGCATCCGCGATCGAGGCGATCGGCGAGGTCTTGCTCGAGTCGAATTGCCATAGGTAGAGCTTTGTCAGGTAGCGGCCGGCAGGGCTGTCGGCCGCCTTCGGCAGCTTCGTCGCGTTGAGCAGCCCGTCCACCGCAGCCTGCGGCCCCGGCGCGGCCTTGACCGAGGCATAGCTCTGGCCCGGGATCGGTCCTGACCAGTCGACTCCGCTGACTCCGCTCTTGGCCAGGTAACTCTTCACCGGCGGGGTCCCGTCCTTCCCCGAGGCTCGGTAGATCTGAATGCCACCGCTCACCGCCATCGCGAGCAGGCTCGCGTCGGGGCTCCACGCCAGCGCGTCGGCATGAGGAAGCTTGGAGTTGACCGCGCGCGGGCCGGTCGCAGGTGACGGCGTTGCGGCTGACGGCGAGGTCGCAGGCGAACTGGTTGCGCCGGCGACCGGCACCGCCACGTTGATCGGCTCGATCACTGGTCCGTGGTCCGGCCTGGAAACGGCGGCAGTCGTGCCGTCGGGGCTGATTGCGATCGGGCCGTCGTCCTGGCCCAGCTTCAGAGGAAACGGGTTGAGGACGTTGGCGTCAAGGTTCAGCCAGTACCACGCGCCGGTGGCGAAGGCTCGGACAGCGACCAATCCGCTGGCACCCGGCGCGGCGCCCTCGGTGAACAGCGCCGCCTGGGTTGGGGGCTTGGTCATGACTTTGATCCCGGCAGTGGACTTGGTCAGGTCGAGAGCGTCCACCTCGTAACTCGTGCAGCACCCGACGGTAAGCGCCAGGTAGTGGCCGTTGGCGACGATGCCGAAAGGGCCCTCGCTCTGGAAGTCGTACGACGCGGCGAGCGGCGCGATCGTCCCGGCGAAGGGGTCGAGGCGAAAGAGCCAGTCATAGGGGACCACTCCGGGGGTGTCCCGAGTCTCGACCGGCCGATTGTCGTGGATCGTGAAATACAGGACGGGGTGCGAAATCCCTGGCGCGGGCGCCCACACCGGCCCGGCGATGCCGAACGCTCCACCTGCCGGCAGAGGCGAGACCAGCGTGGATTTGCCAGTCGTCGGGTCAAGCACGCCAAGCCCGCTGGCCGCCACATACGCGATGAGGCCCTGCCCGAGGGCGCCTTCGACCGGGGAGGGCGTGGCCTCGGCCACTGGCGTGCCGCCCCCGCCGCACGAGGCGGCGATCATTAGGAGGATGGCGGCAAGCGCGATTCTCTTGAGGGGAAACGTCATCGCCACTGGTGTGTTACGTGAATTTCCCGAGGAGCGTTACGTTTGAGATGAGATCTGTATTCGTTTTGGCGCTGGCGGCGATCCTCCTCGGCGCTTGTGGCGCGGTCGGCGGCGGGGCCGCCCCGCCCCCCGGCAGCCCCTCCCCAAGCCCTGGCGCCGGCTTCGATGTCACGGTCACCGAGAACACCCATGCAGTCACGCTCAGGACCGGCCAGACGTTGGCGGTGGTGTTGCATGCGAGGGTTGGAATGGCCGACTGGACCAGCGTGCGGTCGAGCGATCAGTCGGTACTCGCACCGATCGTCAATCCCGCTGCATCCGCCGCCCGAGGCGTCACGCTCGCGGCGTTCAAGGCCATCGCCCCGGGCGCGGCTCGCATCGACGCCACCGCGGCGCCTGACTGCTCGCCCGGCGTGGCCTGCCCCGCGTACGTGATGTTGCTCACCATCGAGGTGACCGTGAGCGCGGGGTAAGGGCCTATTGACCCGAAGCGTTGCGGATGGCCGACGCGATGGCCTCCAGCTCCGCTCGGCTCCTGGTCTCCGTGTAGTCCCTCGGGAAGGTGAGACCGAACCCGTCATTTGGGTACCGCGGGATGACGTGAACATGAAAGTGGGGAACGTCCTGAAACGCGACCTCGCCGTCCGCGACGAACAGGTTGACGCCGCCGGCGCCCAGTGAGTCGCGGACGATCTGCGCCATGTGGCGAGCGACTCGAAACGTACGCATCGCTGCCGTCTCGTTGAGGTCGGCCATCAAAACCGCGTGTTCGCGCGGCGCCACGATGATGTGGCCGTGGGTAATCGGTTGGATGTCCATGAAGGCGACGACCGTATCGTCCTGGTGAACGAAGGTTGCAGGCGAATCGCCTCGGAGGATTTCGCAAAACACGCACTCGTCAGCCATCGCCAGCGCGAAGCTTAAAGCGGAGAGTCGGCCTCCGTGGGAGGTGGCACGTGAATCGGCGCGCTGGGCCCGGGCTCCCCGTGCGCATCCGGATGCGAAACCGCGGAGTCCAAACCGCCGTTGGTCATGACCTCGTCGTGCTCTTCGACGACCGAGGTCACGAGGTCGGTCTCCTCCTCTGCATGAGCCTCGCCGTTCGTCGCGCCTTCTGGGCGCTGGCCCCGCCGCCGGCGCCGAGCACGACGCTCGCCACGATGTGGCCGCGAAAGGCGCTGCACCTGTGAGCGGATGCCGACTCGCTGGCATGCGGTGACCACGGCGCCGACTCCGGCCACCAGGCCTTCCTGCTTGGCGTGTTCGAAGAGCGGACCGAACAGCTCGGGAGCGCCGCCAATCACGGTCTTGGAATCGCCAACGATGACGAGGAGCTTCTTGGCGCGCGAGATGGCCACGTTCACGCGGTTGGGGTCGTTGAGGAATCCGATGGCGGCGCGGTCGTTTGAACGCACAAGCGAGAGGATCACCGCATCCGATTCGCGGCCTTCGAATGCGTCAACCGACTCGATGTCGTCGGGCGGCACTATGCCTTTGAGAGCCGACGAAAGGCGGTTCACCTGCGAGGCGTACATCGCGATCACGGCGAGCTTCGCCTTGCGCACACGACGCCGGATGATCGAGGTGATGTCCTTGCAGAGCGCGACCTCGAACTCATTGGCGACTGAGCGCTGAGCATCGCGATATTCGTCCTGTGCGCCGGTATCGACCCAGACGAGCTCTCGATCGAACGGCCACGGCAGCGGCATTCGCTGATGGGGGGCTTCGTGAATGAGCTTGCCGTCGTAGAACAGGTCCGACACAACGCGTCCGATCGGCTCGCGCATGCGGTACTGCCGCGGCAGCATGATCTTCGAGCTCGCCGGCACCTTGTCCCAGATCCAGCCGTAGAAGCTGTCGTCCCTGACCATGTCGTCGAGCGGCTGCTCGACTTTGAAAGTGGATGCAGCCTCTTCCATCACCGGCGGCAGCTGCTTGAGGTCGCCGATCATCACCCAGCGCTTCGCGAGAGGCATCAGAGCGAGCGCCTCGTTGGCGCGCACCTTGTTGGCCTCGTCGAGGATCAGCCAGTCGAAAACCTTGAACCGTAGACGCGAGTCGATGGCGAGCCGGTTGCACGTTCCGGCGACCAGGTTGTAAGGCTCGAGGTCGTCGCCCTCGACGATCGTCGGACGCAGGCGCCTGGGCACCTTGCCCGGCTCCGCGACGCGCGCTTGACGCACGTGCGAGAAACCGAGCAGCCGTTCCTGCCCGGTGTCGACCGCGTCATTGGAGTGCGACGAGAGGAGGATCGATGAGTTGGGGTTGCGCCCGAGGATTCGCCGAATCGATTCGACGATCGCTGTCGTCTTGCCGGTTCCGGGCGGGCCCTGGATGAGATAGATCTGGCCGGGTCGCATGCCCATGACGCGGGCCACCGCCTCCGCCTGCTCTTCGTTCGGGTCGGGAAGGTGATGCGCTTTCTTGCCGTCGAGCTGCACCGTGGGCGGGCTGCCGAGCCAGCCGGTGTCCGCGAGCTCCGCGGCAAGGGCGCCGGTGCGCGGGCTGCCGATCTGCAGCTGCCTGATCACCGAGCGCTGCGCTTCGAACATCTCGACGCTGGCGGTCGGCAGCACGATTCCCTCGTCGGGCAACGGGTCGTATCGCCGAAAGCTCACCCAGAGGTTGGAGCCCTGGATGCGGTCGAGGGACATGCCCCGATACTCGGGGTAGCCCGCGGAACGCACGGTCAGCGAGTCGATGCCGCGATAGATCCGGCCGTCGGCGTCGTCGACGAGGTGGAGCACCGCCCGGACGTACTCGCCGCCGCGCATGTCCTCACCGCACTCGGGGCAATGGATGCTGCTGGCGGTGGGCACCTCGGCCTCGCACTTCGGGCATTCCATCCACTGTTCGGTCGCCTCGTAGCGCCTGACAGCGGCCTCGGCGAGCTTTTCGCGGTAGTCACGCAGGTGCTCGATGAAACGCATCGTGGAGTCGAGGATCGGCAGGGTTTTGGCCTGCTCGCGCAGGACGATGGCGGTGAATCCCTCGAGGTCGCCGTCCCACTCCTTGACCAAGAGCAGCTCCTGGTAGCGAAGTCGGAGGCGATTCTTCTCCATCTCGAACTCGCCGTCCAGGTCTTGCCAGTCGGTGATCTCGAGAGCCAATCCCTGAGGAGTTCGTCCCAGCCTGCCGGTCAGCAGCGTCTGCTTGACCTGGCCGACGAACTCGAGCGGCTTGTCGGGCTTGACGACGGTGTAGGTGCCGTCAATGCTCTTCTGCTCCTCGAGGACCTGCCGCAGCAGCTCAGCCCCGCCTGCCGCCTCCATGGCCGACACCTTGAGGGCGGCGGGAGTGCCTGGCCGGACGCGGATGCCCAGGCGGCCGGCCTGGATCTCCTCGCCGGGTATGTCCGGGTTCCAGAGCGGGAGGACGTCGCCGGGGTTGGGCGTGCTCATCTACGCGGACCTAGAGGTTCGCCACAGGTTGGTTAGGCGTGAAATAGGAGTCACCTGAGTTCAAAAAGGGGGTCCGCAGGCGGGACCAAGCACCCCAATGGGCAGGGTTTACGTTAGCACAGGCCGCAGCTGTTAGGTACCCACATATCCGGGGCTTAAACGGGATCGGCCGCACTTCTCCCCGGTGATGCAACATTGACAGCCATGTGGAAGAACCGCCTCAAGCCGTACGACCTCCTGTCCGGCGAGGACGTCGAGGCGATCCACGAGCAGGCGATGACCATCCTCGAAGAGATCGGGGTCGACTTCCTTCATGACCGCCCCCGCGAGCTTTTTGGCAAGGCGGGAATGGCGGTGGACGGGATGCGCGTGCGTTTCGACCGCAACTTCATCATGGAGATGGCGGCGAAGACACCGCCCACCTTCGACCTCCAGGCGAGGAATCCAATGCGGACCGTGACCCTGGGCGGCGACAACGTGGTGACGGCTCCGGTTTATGGTCCCCCCTTCATCACCGACCTCGAGCGCGGCCGCCGAGGCGCCACCATCGAGGACTTCAACAACTTCGACAAGATGGCCCAGGCCATCGACCAGATCCACTGCGCGGGCGGCACCACAGTCGAGCCGGAGGACCTGCCGCTTGGCACCCGGCACCTCGACATGCTCTACTCGCACATGCGCTGGACCGACAAGCCGTTCATGGGGAGCGTCATCTCGGACCAGAACGCGCGCGACACGATCGAGATGGCGTCGATCCTATTCGGCGGCCGCGACAAGATCGAGGCGACGCCGGCGGTGCTGAGCCTCATCAACGTCAACAGCCCGCTCCGATATGACGATCGAATGCTGGGCGCCCTTCTCGAGTACACCGAGGCCGGCCAGCCCGTCATCGTCACCCCGTTCCTGATGGCCGGCGCCATGTCCCCAATGGGGCTCGCCGGCGCCGTGGCGCAGCAGAGCGCCGAGGCGCTCGCGGGCATCGCCCTCGTGCAGCTGATGCGGCCTGGCACGCCTTGCGTTTACGGTTCGTTCCTCACCAACACCGACATGCAGTCAGGCAGCCCGGCCTTCGGAACTCCCGAGTCGGCCATGGGCATCCTCGCGAGCGCCCAGATGGCTCGCCACTACCGCATCCCATTTCGTGGCGGCGGTGCATTGACGTCTTCGAAGTCGCCCGACGCGCAAGCCGCCTACGAATCGATGATGTGCATGTGGCCGACCATCCTCGGCGGCGTGCACTTTGTCCTGCACGCTGCGGGGTGGCTGGAGAGCGCGCTGCTCGCGTCGTACGAGAAGTTCATCATCGACGTCGAGGCGCTTCGGATGTTCGAGTGGATTCTCGGCAGAGGCTTCCCGGTGAATGAGGAGGCGTTTGCGATGGACGCGATGAGAGAGGTTGGCCCCGGCGGCCACTTCCTTGGCGCGGAGCACACGCTCCGCAACTACCGGACCGGTTTTTACAGGCCATGGATCTCATCGACCGAGAACTTCGATCGATGGAACCGCTTGGGCGCGAAGACCGCTGACGTGGTGGCGGCCGCGCGGTGGAAGAAGGTGCTGGAGGAGTACCCCGACCCCGGCATCGACCCGGGGATCGACGAGCAGCTGCGCGAGTACATCACCAGGCGTAAAGGAGAGATCGGCGACGACTGACGCGCAGGGCGCGGACAGTCCGCTCGCCGCGCTCCTCGATGGCCTCGCGTCGGATCGGCCGGTGCCCGCGAGTGGTTCGGCATCGGCCGCGGTCATCGCCATCGCTTCATCGCTGCTCGAAAAAGTCGCCAAGCTTTCCACCACCCGATGGACCAGCGCCGACGCGGCGCTCGAACAGGCGCACGCGCTCCGACTGCGGGCCGAGGAGCTGGCGGAGGCGGACGCCAGCGCGTACATGTCGTACGTCGACGCGCAACGGGCGGCCAAAGCGATGCCTGATGAGGAGCGCGAGCGCGTCATCGCTCCGGCACGCGCCGCCACCGTCGACGTGCCGCTGGCAATCGCTCGGCTCGCCGGCGAGACGGTCGAGCTGGCCGCGACGCTCGCGGAAAACGGAAACCCAAACCTGCGGGCGGACGCGATGGTGGCCGCCACGCTCGCCGCGGCCGCTGCCTTGTCAGCGGCGAGACTCATCACGGTGAACCTGTCAGGCGCCCCGGACGACCGCTCCGCTGAGGCCACTCGCGTGGCACGCGCTGCGAGCGCCAAGGCCGCAGCCCTAGGATCCCTAGGGGTTCATTAGGCTCGCGCGCGGATTCGCCACATCCAGCTCCCGTATGACTAGGGCCAGGACCTCGGCGGGCGTGCCTTCGCGCACCTCGACCGGCCCGCGTCGCCAACCTTCGAGGTAGGCGTCCATGTCGGTCGAGCCTTCCTTCATGGAATAGGCATCGATCGCGACCTGAAAGCGGTCCGGCATCATACCTTTGACGTCGCCGCTCTCATCCCAAGCTTTGATCTGAGATGGGATGTGCTTCCAGAAAGTGACCTGGTAGTTGGCCATCAGGTTTCTACCAGCTCGGCCAGGCGATCCTCGAGCTCGCCAAGGCCGACGTCTTTGATTTCCAATGGCAGACCAAGGTACGCCGCGATGTCTTGCGCCTTGCGCGCCAATCGCGCCAGCGGAACCTGCCGCAGATACATCACCGCTTCGTAGTTCCCGAAGAGCATCGGTTTCAGCTCGGGGTCGCGGTCGAGGCCCAGTCCACGCACGACCGCGCGGTCGAAGTTGCGCACCAGCCAGTCGGTCAGAAAAAACGTCCCGGGCTTATCGTCAGAAACCTGGTGGAAGAGGTCCTTGCCCGCAAACATCTCGTAGCAATGCGGGCCCCTGACCTGCGCGACCCCCAGCTCTTGGAGGATTGGCTCCAGGCGACCGTTGGTTCCGCAGTCGCCGTAGACGACGACCAGGCGCTCATACCTAGGCCGCAGCGTGCGCAGCTTCTCGTTGAGCTCTTCGACGATCCGCTTCGGGTAGAGGTGGAGCATCGCGGACAGGCCGTAGATGTCGACCTCCCAACCGCGCCGATCAACTATGTCCTTGACCTCGGCTCCCAGCGCGCCGCAGATGACCAGTGCCGTCGTGGTCATACGACCGCCTCGAGGTGGGGAAACCCGAGGACCGCCACGAATGAGTCGTTGAAATCGGACCGGCCGGAAAGCTCGATGTACTCGATCCTCGATGGCAGCTCGAAAGCGACCTGCCGCTCCCGGTACGAGAGCAGGGCGATCTTCGCTCCCTCCCCAGCCGAGTTGCCCACGGCGATGATCTTGTCGACTTCGACGTCCGGCACTAGTCCGATGATCCTCGCGCTCTCAGGATTCAGGTACGAGCCGAACGATCCCCCGAGCAGAACCTCGTCAAGGTCCTTCGCCTCCACGCCGAGGATGTCCATCAGCACCTTGATCCCTGTGGCGATCGAGCCCTTCGCGAACTGCAACTCGCGGACATCGCGCTGCGACAGAAACACTCCCTCGGCCAGGAGGAATGCACGCACGCCGTCGATTTCGATCAGCCGGTCCGAGAGCGGATGGCCAGGAACATCGACCGCCGCTTTCATCCGGCCCGAGTGGTCGAGCAGGCCGACGTGGAGGAGCTGGGCCACCGCGTCGACGAGCCCCGAGCCGCATATGCCCAGCGCAGGCACATCGCCTCCGATCACCTGCAGCTCGATGGTGTCACCAAGGGTGACGCCCTCGATGGCTCCCTCGGTTGCCCGCATGCCGCACCGGATCTGGCTGCCCTCAAACGCCGGACCCGCGGGCGCGGCCGTCGCAAGGGCCCGCTGCGCGCTTCCGAGCACTATCTCGCCGTTGGTCCCGACGTCGACGAAGACCCTGAGCTTGTCCTCGCGCACGACGCTGGTCGCCAGCACACCGGCGACGATGTCCGCGCCGACGTACGCGCCGAGTGCGGGAAGCGTCTGGATGTAACCGTTGGGGTGGATGTCGAGACCGACCTCCGAGGCCGCCACCAGCATCGGCTCCATGAACGCCGGCGTGAACGGCATGACGGCAAGCGGGCTCGGGTCGATGCCGAACAGCAGGTGAAGCATCGTGGCATTCCCCACCACCACAGCTTCATAAGTGCGATCCGGCGACACGCCAGTCTGTAAGTAAAGGTCTTTCAGGATGCCGTTCATGGTCGCCACCACAGCGGTTTGCAGCTCGAGGACGGAGTCGGGGCCGTTCATCCCGTGGCTGATGCGCGAGATCACGTCGGCGCCGAATGGCGCCTGGCCGTTGAGGGTGGACAGCACGCCGGCGGCCATGCCGGTGCGAAGGTTCATGAGGGTCCCCACCAGCGTTGTCGTGCCGACGTCGAAAGCGACGCCGAAGCATTCCGCCGTCGTGTCGCCGGGCTCTAGCGCCACCAGCTGCTCGCCCCCGAGGACCGCGGTGACCTTGAAGCCGGAATCGCGCAGCGCGCGCGGAATCGTACGCATGACTGGCACGCCCACCACCATGTCGTGGCCCTCGGCCGTCAATGCTTCGCGCAGCCGCAGCACGTCGCTGCGCTGGTCCTCCAGCGTGGGCTCAACCAGCTCCAGGTAGACCTTGCGAACGTTGGGATCGAGGATGACGAGGCGGCCCAGTCCCATCGTGGCGGCCTTCGGCACGCGTAGGAGCTGCGGGACTTCGCAAATCATGTCGTCGTAGATGCGTGTCTGGCACGACAGGCGCCAGCCGCCCTCGATCTCTTCTTTGCGAAGGAGGCGATGATCGGCGGTCGTGACCTCAGCCGTGCCTTCGATCACGCGGACCTTGCACTTGCCGCATGTGCCGCGGCCGCCGCACGTCGAGTCGATGGGCAGTCCGATCCAGTGCGCCGCGCTGAACAGCGTGGTCCCCGGCGGGACTCGGGTGGTGCGGTCGAATGGCCGGTAGGTGACCTCCAGCTTGCGCTGGATCATGCTGGGGCGGCGCCTTCGCGAGCCGCCTGGGCGACCTCGGCGCGGTAGCTCGCGATCCAGCGCATGGCGTACTCGTCGTGGCCGAGCAGAAGGTCGCCGGCGAGCACCGCGCGCCTGACCTCCGAGACGAGCGGGTTGGTGATCGCGCACGTCAAGCCGGAATGCATCGCCAGCGGCAGGAACGCTGCGTTGACTGTCGCACGGTCAGGCAAGCCGAAAGAGACGTTTGAGGCCCCGCACGTCATGTTGTTGCCGAGCCGGTCGCGAATGAGACGCATGGTCTCGAGCGTGATGAGACCGCATGTCGGGTCGGCGGCCACGGTCATCGCGATCGGGTCGATGATCACGTCCTCCTGTGGTATGCCGTGGTCGGCCGCGCGTTCGATGATTCGCCGGGCCAAGGCCAAACGTTCCTCGGGGATCATCGAGATTCCCGTTTCGTCGTTGGCCATGCCGATGACTGCAGCGCCGTGCTTTTTGACCAGCGGGAGGATTCGCTCCATGCGCTCCTCCTCGGCGGTGACGGAGTTCACCAGCGCCTTGCCCTCGTATGCCGATAGCCCCGCCTCGAGCGCCTCGATGATCGATGAGTCGATGCAGATCGGGACGTCGGTGACCTCGACGACCGCCTTGATCGCCGCGACCAGCAGCGCTGCCTCGTCGAGCTGCGGAATGCCGGCGTTGATGTCGAGCATGTGAGCGCCGGCCCTCACCTGGGCGATGGCGTCAGCGCGGACGCGATCCATCCTGCCTTCCTTCATCTCGGCCGCGAGCACCTTGCGCCCGGTCGGGTTGATGCGCTCGCCGATGATCACGAAGGGCCGGTCGATCGACACGACCACCTCACGTCCCCGCGAGGTGAGGCTGGTTTCCACCTGCGCGGTTATCCCTTCTTCAGGGTTTCGTCGATCAGCTTGACCGCCTGCTCCAGCGCCCGCGCCCCCGCGGAGGCCTCGTTGCGAGCCCCCACCAGCTGCTTGGCCAGCCGCGTGGCCATCGAGGCATCGGGGGCATAGCTGTCGGCGCCCACGTGCTTCGCATACTCCTCTGTCACCGGCGCGCCGCCGACCGCGATGTGCACCTTGTCGCGCAGGCCCGCCTTGGTCAGAGCGTCGATGTTGACCTTGAACATGGGCATCGTGGTCGTGAGGAAGGCCGAGAACCCGAGCACGTCAGGCTGGTGTGCGATCACGGCTTCGACGAATTTCTCCGGCGGCGTGTTGACGCCAAGATCGAAGACCTCGAAGCCGGCGCCCTCGAGCATGATCACCACGAGGTTCTTGCCGATGTCGTGGATGTCGCCCTTGACAGTCCCGATGACGTAGCGGCCCACGGGTTGGGCGCCAGTCTCGGCGATGAGCGGTCGAAGGATGGTCAGGGCGCCCTGCATGGCGCGGGCCGCCATCAGCATCTCGGGGACGAAGAAGTCGCCTTTCTCGAAGCGCCGGCCGACCTCTTCGAGGGAGGGGATCAGGGCCTTGAAGAGGATGTCCATCGGGTCCATGCCCAGGGCCAGCCCCTCCTCGGTGGCGGTCTTGACTTCGGGCGCGCGCCCGTTGAGGGTGTCGTCGAACAGGCTCGCGCGAATCTCCTCTTCCCGGCTCATACCGATCCTCCTGGTTTCACGAGATTACGAACCACCGCTGCCGTCTTCTAACTGTGAAGGCCTAGGCGGCTTGACGCGAGGGGTCAGTGGCGTTTTGTTGCGCATTGCTCAACAGGTGCTCAGAGGTCAACAAGTCTAGCCCTGGCTCCGGGGGCTCGCAAGCCTGTATTGTTGCGCAGTGAGCAACGGCTCCCCCCGAGATGCCGGCCTCGTCCGCTCGGTGGACCGGGCGATAGCGATCCTGGACCTCCTGGCACGTGACGGCTGGCGGGCCGGCGCCGAGGTCGCGCGCGATCTCGGCGTTCACCGTTCCACCGCTCTTCGGCTGCTGAGCACGCTCGAGCGTCACGCGCTGGTCGAGCGCGACCCGCGCACCTCGAAATACCGGCTGGGACGGCGCCTGCCGCAGCTCGCGAGCGTGGTCACTGGAGAGCTCGACCTTCGCTTTGTGGCCCGCCCCGTGTGCGAGCACCTCGCCGCCGCCGTGGGCGAGACGGTGACCCTGGACGTCCTCGACGCCGACCAGATCGTCCCCATCGAACAGGCCACCGGGTCGACCTCGGTGGTGAGCATCAACTGGCTCGGCCGCCGCACCCCCGTTCACTGCACCGCCAGCGGAAAGGTGATCTTGGCATTCGGCCAGGCTCCGCTCAGGGAAAGGTTGCTCTCGCGGCCGCTCGAGCCCATGACCCCGCACACCATCGTCGACCGCGAACGGCTCGAAGAGCAGTTTGCGATGGCCCTCGAAGCAGGCTTCGCGCGCACGTTCCAGGAGCTCGAGATGGGGTTGAATGCGGTTGCCGCTCCCGTCTACTCGGCCCACGGCGATGTGGTGGCCGCGATCGACGTCTCAGGTCCCGCCCACCGGCTTCGCGAGGGCGACCGGCCGGAGCTGGTCGACCTGACCCGTGAGGCGGCGGCCGACCTGTCACGCCGCCTGGGCTACCGAAGCCGCCCGGCCAAGGGCTGACCGGCAGCTTCATCGCCGGCTCTTAACCCTTTTCACCCCACCCTCACCCCGCGCGCTCCTTGCAACAGCGCCCTGGAGGGCTCATCATGGCGGCTGCAAACCTGGATGCGCGGCATCCAAGCGGGTCGCCGGCCAACAGAAGTGGGGAGTCAACGCATGAACTGGCATCGGATCACTCGTCTCGGCCTGGTCGTCGGAATCATCACGCTGGTCGCGGCAGCATGTGGGCCGTCGACCGCGACGTCAAACAGCAACTGGGCGACGGAAACATCGGCTGCCGGCGGTGGGGGCATGACCGCGCTCATCGCCGCGGCCAAGGCCGAGGGCCGACTCAATGTCATCGCGCTGCCGCCCAACTGGGCAAACTACGGCGCGCTCATCAGTGGCTTCACCGCCAAGTATGGGATCCCGATTACCTCCGCCAACCCGTCCGGCAACAGTCAGGACGAGGTGAACGCGATCAGCGCAGGGACGACCCGAGCGCCTGACGTCGTCGACGTGGGCATGGCGGTCGCGCTGGCGAACACCTCGCTGTTCGCCCCCTACCAGGTGGCGACCTGGAACGACATCCTGCCGAGCCAGAAGGAGCCGACCGGGCTGTGGGTCCAGGACTACGGCGGTTACATGTCGATCGGATACGACTCGAGCAAGGTGCCGGGAGGGGTCATCAACTCGATACAGGACCTGCTCGCGCCGACCGGGTTGAAAGGCAAGGTTGCACTCAACGGCGACCCGACCAAGGCGAACGCAGCGCTCAACGGCGTCATGATGGCTTCGCTTGCCAACGGCGGCTCGCTCGACGACATCAGCAAAGGCGTTGACTTCTTTCACCAGCTGAACCAGCTGAAGAACTTCACACCCGTGCAGGCGACCGACGCCACGGTCAAGAGCGGTGCCACCCCCGTCGTCTTCGACTGGGACTACCTGTCTGCCGCGCACGGTGTTGACGTGCCGACCTGGAAGGTTTTCGTGCCTTCGAACGCCATCCTCGGCGGCTACTACGCCCAGGCGATCAGCAAAACCGCGCCGCACCCGGCGGCCGCCAGGCTGTGGGAGGAATACCTGTACTCAAACGAGGGCCAGAACCTGTGGCTCGAGGGACTTGCGCGACCCGTCCGCATGGCGGCCATGCAGGCGGCTGGCACGATTGACGCGGCCGCTGCCGCCAAGCTGCCGCCCGCCAACGGCACCCCCGTCTTCCTGAGCGCGGCTCAGGCCACTGCTGCCAACGCCTACCTCAACGCTCACTGGGCGGCGGCCATCGGTTGACGGTAGCGGCCGGTAACCCGGTTGCGAAAACGGCGAGCCGCCCCCGCGAGGGCGGCCGCCGCATCTCGCTTGATTGGCTTGGGGCTGTCCCATTCTTCGGCTATGTCGGCCTGTTCCTGATTCTGCCGACCGGGATCGTGGTCGTCGGAGCCTTCTTCAGCAACGAAGGCCCGACCCTGGCCAACCTCAGTAACCTGACCCAGCCCTTCATCATCACCTCCCTGATCAACAGCCTGGTTCTGTCGACCGTCACCGCGATCGCCGGTGCTTTTTTGGGCGCTCTGATGGCGTACGCCCTGGCCACCGGCAACCCGAACGGCGCCCTCCGGCGCATCGTGTCAGCCGCGTGCGGAGTGCTGGCCCAATTCGGAGGCGTCATCCTGGCCTTCGCGTTCATCGCCACGATCGGACTTGGCGGCCTCGTCTATGTGTCTTTGCAAAACCTCGGGATCGACATGTATCCGAACGGTGTCTGGCTGTACACGCTCCCCGGCCTGATGCTCGTCTATATGTACTTCCAGATACCGCTCATGGTCCTCGTATTCCTGCCGGCGCTCGATGGCATCAGGCCGCAGTGGCGCGAGGCGACCGAGAGCCTCGGGGGCGGCACCTGGCATTACTGGCGCTACGTCGCCGGCCCGCTCCTGACCCCCGCGTTCCTCGGCGCCACCCTGCTGCTTTTCGCCAACGCTTTCTCGGCGTACGCAACGGTCGCGGCGCTGGTCAACCAGGGCGGCATCGTGCTGCCGATCCAGATCGCCAATGCGCTGCAGAGCGAGACCGGGGCGCACGATCCGGGTTTTGCCAAGGCGCTCGCTTTGGTCATGGTGATCGTCGTCGCCATCGTGATGACGCTCTATGCGTTGCTCTCACGGCGAACCGCAAAATGGCTGCGGTGACAGCGGTCGGCATTGGTCTCATGACGTGATCCGGGCACGCCGTCGGAAGCTGCAGATCTTTCGCGCAGTCGTCTTGATCCTGCTCGGCGCTTTCTTCTTGGTCCCGATCGGCTCTATGTTCGAGTTCTCGACGCGCGGCAACACCATGGACGCGCCTCGCACGCTCGCCTACTGGGCCTCCATCTTCACCTTTCCCGACCTCGTCCAGGCCATGATCGCCTCGCTCGAGCTGGCGGCGATCACGGCCCTCGCGATGCTGTTATTGCTCGTCCCGACCATGATCTGGATCCGGCTGCGGTTGCCCAGGCTGAGGCGCGTGATGGAGTTCATCTGCCTGCTGCCGCTCACCATCCCTGCGATCGTTCTGGTCGTCGGGCTCTTCCCGATCTATTTGTGGGTATCGTTCTACGGCGACGCAATCTACCCCGGTGCGGGAGATTCGATACTGACCCTCGCATTCACCTACGTCATCCTCGTGCTGCCGTACACGTATCGCACCCTGGACGCGGGGTTGTCCGCGATCGATGTCAAGACGCTGTCTGAGGCCGCGCGCAGCCTCGGGGCCGGGTGGCCGACAGTGATCTTGCGGGTCATCGTTCCGAACATGCCGGCCGCCATCCTCAACAGCTGTCTGCTGGCCGTGGCGCTTGTCCTGGGCGAGTACACAGTCGCCAACCTCCTCAATTTCGAGAACCTCCAGGTCGCTCTGGTGACATTGGGCCGTTTGAACGCTGGGGTCTCGATTGCTGTCGCCGTTGCCGGGCTCATGTTCACCTTCGGGCTCCTGGTCGCCCTGTCGTTTGTCGGCAGAACCCGCTCGCAGGTAAAGCCCGCGGCGCCGAAAGCGAAGGCCGACGTGCCGCGGGTGTCGGCGTCGAGCGGACCCGTTTGGGGCCAGCGAACCTGATATGGCGAGCGTAGGCCCGGCAGACCGCAGCGGGGTTGAGGTCCGGCTCGAGGACCTTCGGCGCAGCTATGCGGGGGTCACCGCCCTGGATGGGCTGAGCCTGACGCTGGCGCCGGGCGAGATGGTGGCGCTGCTCGGACCGTCTGGGTGCGGCAAGACCACCGCCATGCGACTGGTGGCGGGTTTAGAGGAGGCGAACAGCGGTCGCGTCATGTTCGGGGGCAAGGACGTTACCGGCCTGCCCGCCAACAAGCGCGACGTGGGCATGGTGTTCCAGGCGTACTCGCTTTTCCCGCACATGACTGCCCAGCAGAACGTGGCGTTCGGCTTGAGCCTCCACAAGGTCGGCGTCGATGCGCGCCAGCGCCGGGCGGGGGAGATGCTCGAGCTGGTGGGCCTGTCCGCGTTCGCCGATCGCTACGCGCACCAGCTGTCAGGAGGCCAGCAGCAGCGCGTCGCGCTGGCGCGAGCGCTGGCCATCCAGCCGACGGTGCTTCTGCTCGACGAGCCGCTGTCGGCGCTCGACGCCAAGGTGCGCTCGCGGCTGCGCGATGAGATTCGCCGCGTGCAGCTCGAGGTCGGGACCACGACTCTCTTCGTCACTCACGACCAGGAGGAGGCGCTGGCGATCGCCGACCGCGTCGGGGTCATGAACAAGGGTCGTCTCGAGCAGCTGGGCTCGCCGACCGTCATCTACTCGCGCCCGGCCACTCCGTTTGTCGCCGAGTTCGTCGGCCTGACCAACCGGTTGGCGGGCGTGGTCAAGGACGGCGAGGTCGAGGTTCGCGGCACGCGCTTGCCGCTGGTGCAGCCTGACGCGGTCGGAGGACCGGCCATCGCGCTCGTGCGCCCTGAAGCGGTGGCGCTGGCGGCCGACACCGGCAGCGTGCCGGGCCCGCTCGTCGGCTCGGTCATCGCGGTCTCGTTCCTCGGCGCCACGAGCCGCGTCACTGTCGACCTCGGTGATGTGACTGTGCTTGCCCAGCTACCGACATCGGACGCTGCTGCGCACACCGCGGGGGCGCGCGTGAGGCTCGTGCTCCGCAACGATCCCGTTCTCATTGCCCGAGACGAGACTGATGCGGCCGATGCGTGACCTCCCCACCTAAGCTCACGCTTGCGCGCAGGCTAGATGCGGGTCCGGTTCAGCGAAGCGGGACGATCGGGTCCTACCGCTCGGTCGCGCAGGTCGAGGGCGAGCCCCACTCGGTTCGCATGGAGCTCGTCGGCGACGCCGCGGTTGGCAGCATCGATACAAGTGGCAGGGCGATAGCGAGCTTCGCGCACATCACCGATCTGCATGTGACCGACGTCGAGTCGCCGGCGCGGTTCGAGTTCATCAACCGCGAATACGCCGACCCACGTTTACGCGAGATGCTCCCGATGTTCCGGGCCCAAGAGGCGCTCAACCCGCACGCGATTGACGCGTTGGTCCAAACGATCAGCGGGATCAGCGGCGGCCCGTTGACCGGCCGCCCGCTGGAGCTCCTTGCCATGACGGGCGACGCTGTCGACAACGTCCAGACGAACGAGCTGGCTGCTTTCATCGCCCTTCTGGATGGCGGCCTGGTGCAACCCGGCTCGGGCAGCCTGGCTTATGAGGGCGTGCAGTCCCCGGACTGGCCCGACGCCTTCCTCTGGAAGCCTGACGGCTCTGTGCCAGAAGACCAGTACCGGCAGGCACTTGGCTTTCCACGAATCGCCGGGCTGCTGGAGCGCGCGCAACAGCCATTTCATGGCAAGGGTTCGAGCCTGCCGTGGCTCGGCTGCCATGGCAACCATGAGGAGGTCTGCCAGGGCGTCGGCGTCGTGAACCAAGCGCTGGGCGCCGCGACCGTCGGCTCGCGAAAGCCCTTTCGACTGCCGGACGGAATCGACTTCGACACGGCGGTCGAGACCTTCGTGAAGGATCCGCAGGCTTTCATGTCGGGTCCTTACGTGGAGGTGACGCCTGACCGCGACCGTCGACAGTTTGGCTTTGGCGAGTTCCTTGACGTGCACCTCCAGTGCAAGCGGCACCCGGCCGGCCACGGGTTTACCGCGATGAACGTCGAAGACGGATCCGCGTACTACGTCTACGACACGCCCGCGGTGCGATTCATCACTCTCGACACCGCCTGCCCCGGCGGTGGCGCTGAAGGCTGCATCACCTCGGCGCAGCTGCACTGGTTGGAGCGCCGCCTCGAAGAGGTCCACTCGTCGTTCTTTTCGCGGGACGGTACCGCCGTTAGGTCGTCGAGTGAGGACCGCCTCGTCGTCATCCTTTCCCACCACCCGTTCCACACCCTCACCAATCGCAGGCCGCACCCGCATGGCGCCCGCGACGGGCGAGGAGATCCGGCGGCGGTCCACGCCGAGCCGAGCCGCCTGCTTGACACACTGCTGAGATTCGGCAACGTGGTGCTGTGGCTGAATGGACACGTCCACGCCAATCGCATTCGCGCCCATCGCGATGAAAACCGCGAGGGTCGAGGATTCTGGGAAGTGACCACGAGCTCGGTCGTCGACTGGCCGTGCCAGGGCCGGATTGTCGAGATCCTCGAGGCCGGCGAGGGCCTGGTGGCAATCGCATGCACGATGGTCGATCACGAGGGGTCGGAGCTCGGAGATATCCACCGCGAGCTCGCCGGCAATGAGCCCGGCGGGGGATTCGACTCGGGCCGCGCCGGAACTCCGCTGGATCGGAACGTCATCCTGCCGGTTAGGTCCCTTTTCCCGCGCGCGGGACGCCACGACTGATAGCGTTGCGCGCAGCGCGACAGTATCCTATAGTGCGACACCGAAGGGAGCAATCATGAGGTGGGGTGGTGACGATCGCTGAGGCCGGCGCACGGCGCCTGGGCCGCATGGGGCAGCCCAGCCGACAGGCGCTCCTGGCGTTCCTGCGTTCGCCGCGCTACGAGATCCTGCCCACAGACGACGTCGAGCAGCGCGTCCTTGCGACCGTGCCGCACGAGGTCACCATCACCGTCACCGCCTCGCCTCGCCGGGGCATCGAAGCGACGATTCAGCTCGCGGAGCGGCTGGGCCGGCAGGGATACCAGGTCGTGCCTCACATCTCCGCTCGTCTCATAAGAGATGACGCGCACCTGCGCGAGGTGCTGGGAAGGGTGGCGGCCATCGGCAGGCGCGAGATCTTCGTCGTCGCCGGCGATGCCAAGGAGCCGGCCGGCCAGTTCCCGGATTCCATCTCGCTGCTGGCCGCGCTCACCGCCGACTCACACGGCATGCGTGAGATCGGCGTCACCGGCTATCCCGAGCGTCACAGCTTCATCGATGACGATCTCACCATCCAGGCGATGTGGGACAAGCGGCGCATCGCGACCTACATCGTGAGTAACCTTTGCTTCGATCCGCGGGTGGTGAAGAAGTGGGTGATGCGCGTCCGGCGCCGCGGCGTCCAGCTGCCGATCCACGTCGGGCTCGCCGGCGTTGCCGACCCGGCCAGGCTGCTGCGCATCTCCACGCGGATCGGAGTCGTCGACTCGGCGCGTTTCCTGCGCGGCCACTCCAACTGGTTCCTGCGCATGGTTCAGCCGGGGGGATACGATCCCGGCCGCTTCACGACCGGCTTGCTGCCGGAGCTCGCGCTGCCCGACCGGAATGTAGCCGGTCTTCACGTGTTCACGTTCAACGAAATCGAGCCGACCGAGCGCTGGCGCCAGGAGACCCTGGCCCGCCTTGAGGCGGCCTAAAGGAGGCAGGTTCATGGCTGTCACGTTTCCCACCGACCTCGAGATCGCGCGCCGGGCCCGCCTGCTGCCGATGCCCGACATCGCCGCCCAGATGGGCATCGGATCACACCTGCTCGAGCCCTATGGATACGACGTCGCCAAGATCCGGCTCGAGGCGATCGACGAGCTCGCATCACAACCGAAGGCGAAATACGTCGTGGTGTCCGCGGTCACGCCAACCCCGCTCGGTGAGGGCAAGACCACGACGACGGTTGGCCTCGGGCAGGCTCTGCACCACATCGGCAAGCGCGCGACGGTGGCGATCCGCCAGCCGTCGATGGGCCCGACCTTTGGCATCAAGGGCGGCGCCGCCGGCGGCGGCTACAGCCAGGTCGTGCCGATGGAGCGCCTGAACCTCCACCTCACCGGCGATATGCACGCGATCACGGCTGCGCACAACCTGCTCGCCGCGATGATCGACAACCAGATCCACCATCACGAGGCGCTCGTGGACCGCGACAGCGTCACCTGGCGACGCGTGATGGACGTCAGCGATCGAGTGTTGCGCAACATCATCGTCGGCCTGGGAACGCGTGAAGACGGCGTCATCCGCCAGACGGGGTTCGACATCACCGCTGCGTCAGAGGTCATGACCGTGCTGGCCCTCACCAACTCGCTGCGCGACCTGCGCGCGAGGCTGGGCCGCATCGTGATCGGCAACACGACCGGCGGCAAGCCGATCACCGCCGAAGAGCTGTCGGCAGCCGGTGCGATGACGGTGATCTTGCGTGACGCCATCAAGCCCAACCTTCTCCAGACGCTCGAGAACACGCCGGTCTTGGTCCACGCCGGTCCGTTTGGCAACATCGCCACCGGCAACTCATCAGTCATCGCCGACCTCATCGGCATCCACTGCGGCGATTTCCTGGTCACCGAGGCGGGCTTCGGCGCGGATATGGGGGCTGAGCGCTTCTTCAACATCAAGTGCCGCGCGTCAGGCCTCGCTCCCGACGCGGCGGTCGTCGTCGCGACCGTCCGCGCGCTGAAGGTGCATTCGGGACGCTTTCGCGTGGTGGCAGGGAGGCCGCTGCCGCCGGAGATGGTCAAGGAGAACCCAGACGACGTTTGGGCGGGCGCCGCTAACCTGCGGAAGCAGGTCGAGAACATCAGGATCCACGGAGTGACGCCAGTCGTCGCCATCAACGCATTTCCCACCGACCATCCTTCGGAGCAGGCCGCGGTCCGCGAGATCGCCGAGGAGCTTGGCGTGCGCTCTGCCGTTTGCAACAACTTTGCGCTCGGCGGACGCGGCGCCACCGACCTGGCGGAGGCTGTCGACGAGGCGGCAAGCGAGCCCAGCTCATTCCATTTCCTGTACTCGTCAGAGGCGACTTTGAGAGAGAAGATCGAGACCGTAGCGACGAAGATCTACGGCGCCGAAAGTGTCGAGTACTACCCACCCGCGGCCGAGCAGATCGACTCCTACGAACGCAACGGCTTCGGCAAGCTGAGCGTCTGCATCGCCAAGACGCACCTATCGATCTCGTCCGATCCCAAGCTCAAGGGCGCGCCGACGGGTTGGAAGCTACCGGTTCGCGAGGTTCGCGCGTCGGTCGGCGCCGGCTTCGTGTACCCGATCTGCGGCGATATGCGGACGATGCCGGGCCTGCCCTCGAGCCCGAACGCAGTCCGCATCGACATCGACGACAAAGGGGAGATCGTCGGCCTCTCGTAGGGACTTGAGCGACCTGATCGGACGCCGCGCGTTCCTGAAGGGAGCCGGCGCCATCGGCCTGGCCGGCCTGGTGGCGCCGCTTGCCGCGTGCTTGCCGGCAGGCCCGACCGCCTCGCCTGCCGTATCACCCCCGCCGACGTTCCGGCCACGGACCACCCCGATCAAGCACGTGATCGTGGACGTCCAGGAGAACCGGTCGTTCGACCACTACTACGGGTACGCCCCGTTTGCCGGCAAATATGGAATCCCGGCCGGTTTCAAGCAGCCAGATGGCTCCGGCGCATTCGTCAAGCCTTATCACTTCGAAAGCCTCACCACCGCTGACATCTCGCACACGTGGGCAGACATACATCGTGAGTTCGACAAAGGATCGATGGATGGCTTCTTCACCACCGACGGGCGCAACGCGCTCGGTTACTACACCGCGGCCGACCTGCCTTTCTACTACGGCCTGTTCGAGTCGTCCACCCTGTGCGTCAACTATTTCTGCTCGATGCTGGGACCGACCTACCCAAATCGGTTTTACCTGGCCGGCGGGACCTGCGGTGGAATCACCACCAACAGCGTTTTCGGATATGGCGTCCTCGACTACCCGATCATCCTCGACCTGCTCGAGGGGGCCGGTGTCAGCTGGAAGGTCTACAACATCGGCCTCGACGATGTGACCAATGGCGAGTCTGACAACGTGTTTGCCTTCTGGAAACGATGGGCCCACGATCCGCGAACGGTCGCGGTCCAGGACGACTATCTGCAGGATCTGAGGGCAGGCACGCTGCCCGAGGTGTCGTTCATCATTCCGAGCTTCTCCGAGCAGCGAGATGAGCATCCGCCCGCTGATATAGCGGTTGGCATGAATCTCCAGAAACAGCTGATCACGGCGCTCCAGCAGTCCAGCGCTTGGGCGACCTCGGTTTACATTCACACGTACGACGAGGCGGGCGGGTTTTTCGACCACGTTCCGCCACCGCAACTCGATGCGTTTGGTTTGGGAGTCCGTGTGCCGACGTGGATCATCTCGCCCTTCGCGCGGCCGAGCCACCTCGAGCCTGCCCTGTACGAGCACGTCTCGATCCTCAAGTTCATCGAGACCGTCTTTGGCCTGCCCACCCTCGCATCGGTGAACCACCGCTTCGATTCATCCACCCCCGGTGGCTCGAACAACGAAGCTTCAAATGGTCAGGCGAACGGTCCCCCTGCCCCACCGCGCGATGGCCTGGCCACGATCGGGAACCTGATGGAGTGCTTCAGCTTCTGACCGATTCGTCGCCTGCCGCCGAGGCGATCACCGCCCTGGGCTGACGCGGCAGATCCGAGCAGGCTCCTTCGAGCTACCTCCTTCGGCTCGGCACCGAGCGTGTCGGAGGTGATGAATGGGTGTCCGCCCCAGGGCTGGCGAGTTGCCTTTCAAGATCGTTGAACGTTTCAATGAGCTCGATAGCCTCGAACGCGCGATTGCGGCGCCCTAGGCGCACCTGACGCAATATGCCCGCATTGTGGAGCTGGTTGACTGCATCATTCGTCGCTTTGAAGCTGCGACCAATAATTTCAGACGCGGTTTTCACGGTAATAACCGGAGCACCTGGTAACGCGTTCAGGAGGAGGTTAACCGCCGAACCTTTTCGCACCCGCCCCTGGCGGAGCCGCCAGCGGCCCTGCAAGTCGGCCACTCGCTGCTCAAACCTTCGAGCATCACCGACCGCGCGACTTGTAGCGGCCGCGAATAGCGCTATCCATCGATTCAATCCCTGGTGAGCGGCCGGACTCTCAGGATCGCCCATGTAACGAGTGCCCATCAGCCGACTGACGTAATCCTTAGACCACATGGCAAGGACCAGTGATACAGGCGGTAAAACTCGAGGTATCAGACCGCGCCGACGCAAAATCACATGGATTAGCGCTCGTCCTGTTCGACCATTTCCGTCAATGAACGGGTGGATGGTCTCGAACTGGGCATGTGCTATCGCTGCCTGGGCTATGGCGGGTAATTCGTCCTCGTTGCAGAAATTGCATAAGTCATTAAGGAGACGTGGCACCTCTTGGGGGGGTGGGGGTACGAACTGGGCTTGACAGGGGCTGTAGTCACTTCCACCGATCCAGTTTTGACGATCCCGGATGACGCCCCCAACCGACGAAAGTCGTTTGCCGGCCATGAGCCTTCGATGTATTTCCAGAAGGTGTTCGATCTGTACAAGTTCGGCACTGCCAGCAGTTTCGACCGCCCACGACATAGCATCGATGTTTCCCAGGATTTCCTCAGCTGTGACGTCGTCCTGTTTGTCGCCGAGCGTCCTAGCCGCCTCTGCGTGTAGAAGTCGCCGCCCTCCCACTTCGAGGCCTTCTATCTTTGAGGAAGCCACGGCCTCCGCTCGCAGCAAAAGGCGGGCCAAACCTTCCAGTCCAGTCAGCGTCGTGGCCTCTGCATTCAACACTTGAACTGCAGACTCGGCATCTGTGACATCCGCGGAAACGTCGCCGTCAAGAAGGAATGCTCGTTTTGCCACGGGGTCAGGCATATAGGCTTCGTAATCGCAGCCGTGGCGATCGCGCCTAGGAAGTCCATCGGCAGCAGTTGGATCCCACCGTAGGTTAATCGACTTGGCCATCGGTATTATAGCTTAGCGAATAAGCTCCTATATAGCTTGGGCATATTATAGGTTAATAAGAAAGCTATAATAAGGCTCCGCAAATCCCACGTATACGAGCCAATTCGGCCCGCCACGCTCTTGGCTTATCTCAGAAACCTCCAGATTGGCGCGTGTTCTGGGACTTTCGGCGCTCCACTGCTTCGGACAGCAGTGATGCGAGGTCGATGACCTGCAGCTTGGCCCCAGTCTCGCGCACACCGTCGTCGAGCATCACCGTGCAGAATGGACATCCCACTGCGAGTGTGTCCGCGCCGGTGGCGGCGGCTTCGCGCACCCGCTCCTCGTTGATCGGCCGGCCGCGCTTTTCTTCCATGAACATGCGCGCGCCGCCGGCGCCGCAGCAGAAGGTCCGCTGGCGGTTGCGCGGCATCTCCACGGCCTGTCCCGATGCCGCCACGAGCTCGCGTGGCTCGTCGATCACATCGTTGTGGCGGGCGAGATAGCAGGAGTCGTGGTAGGTGATCTTGCGCTCGCCCGCGAGCGTCTTGAGCCGTCCTTCGCGGACCAGGCCCGCCAGGAACTCGGTGTGATGGACCACCTCGTAACGGCCGCCGAAGTCGGCGTACTCGCTGCCGATGGTGTTGAAGCAATGCGGGCAGGTCGTGATGATCTTGGTCACCTTTGCCTCGTTCAACGTGGCTACGTTCTGCTGGGCCTGCTTCTGGAATGTGTACTCGTCGCCCATGCGGCGCGCAGGGTCGCCGGTGCAGGCTTCGCGAGGCCCGAGGATGGCGAAATCGACCCCTGCCTCCTTGAGCAACTTGGCCGTCGAGATCGCGGACTTCTTCGCGCGTTCGTCGAACGAGGGAGCGCAGCCCACCCAGAACAGCACGTCGGGTGGCGCCTCGCCCGGCTGCAGCACTCGAACGTCGAGTCCTTGGGCCCACTGCGCGCGGTCGCCCTGCGCCCGACCCCACGGATTCGATGCGCGGTCGATGTCTCGAAGCATCGACCCGGCCTCCTCGGGAAAGCGCGACTCGACCATCACGAGGTTGCGGCGCAGATCGACTATGTGGTCGATGTGCTCAATGCCGACCGGGCACTCCCGCACGCACGCCCCGCAGGTGACGCAATCCCAGACCACGTTGTCGGTGACCGCATCAGGTACCAGCGGTGAAAGCTTGGCCGCCTTCGATGCGAGAGCCTTGGGGCCATCGGCGAGCACCTGGTCTCGCAAAGCCATGATCAGCAGCTTTGGCGAGAGCTCTTTTCCAGTGTTGTATGCGGGGCAGACGTCCTGGCATCGGCCGCACTCGGTGCACGACAGCGTGTCGACCATCTGCTTCCAGCTCATGTCGGCCACCGTCGCCGACCCAAAGCGCACCGTGTCCGGTGGCGCCTCGAAATCGACAGGCTCCAGGCGGCCCCGCGACTTGGTCCGGCCGAAGAAAACGTTGACCGCGGCGAGGAAGATGTGGAGGTGCTTCGAGTAAGGCAGGTAAACCAGGAAGCTGAGGACTAGCAGCACATGCGCCCAGACCGCTGCGCGCTCGACCGTCTGGTTCAACGCGCCACCCAACGTGCGCGCCAGCAAGCTCGAGATAGGCGCCCATGCGGCGGGGTATTCGTTGAGCCCAAGGGCGATGCGGCTCGCGTGCCAGACGAAGAGCGTGATCACGATGCCCGCGATCCACAGCAGGATGAGGTCGGCCTCCCCGAGGTGGCTGCCCGCGAATCGCGGCGGTCGTTGGACCTTGCGGATCACAAAGGCGGTGATCACGCCGGCGAGCACGAGGAACGCGAAGAGATCGACCATCAGCGCATACCAGCCCTGCTCGCCGAGCCATGGCAGGGTCGCGTGCTGGTCGACGATTCCGATCATCGCGATGAGGATGGTCGGCAGCAGCACCAGGAAACCCCAGAAGATCGCCGCATGCATGAGGCCGGGCAGCCAGCGTTGCAAGAGCTTGCTCTGGCCGATGACGACCACCGCCTCGGCGCGCACTCGACCGGGCAGGTCGTCAAAGCGCTTGGCGGGCTTGCCGAGACGGATGAGGCGGTAAAGCAAGACGGCGCGGCGCGAGAAGAGTGCGACAGCGCTGACGAGGACGACTGCGAGAGCGATCGCTGGCGCCGCGGTCATCTGGACCTGCGGATCTCCGCCGATATGGCCGGGACTATCTCCTTCAGGTCGCCGATGACCGCGTAGTCGGCGTTGAGCATGATCGGAGCCTCGGCGTCGGAGTTGATGGCGAGGATCCGTTTGGCGTTCCTGCACCCTGCCATGTGCTGGGTCGCGCCGGAGATACCGCAGGCGATGTAAAGGTCGGGCGCGATCTTCGTGCCGGTCTGCCCAACCTGGTCGGTGTGAGGTCGCCAGCCGGCGCTGGTTACCACCCGCGAGCAGCCGACCGCGCCGCCCAGGAGCGCGGCGAGCTCCTCGATGATGGCGAAGCCTTCTCTGGATCCAACCCCACGCCCGCCGCTGACGACAACCTTGGCCTCGGTGAGCGAGATACCGCCGCCGGCAGCAGCGATGTGCTGTGAGACTCGGACCAGCTGGTCTTTGGCGTCGAGCTGGGCGACGAACGGCTTGACGTCGACCTCGGCCGGCGACGGCCCGTCCTCGATGGGAAAAGTGTGCGGCGGGACCGTGATGATCGGGCGCGGGCTGTGCAGGCGCGCCATCTCCCACAGGCTGTCGCCCCACCGAAGACGAGTCAGTGAAACCGCCTCCCCCGTCTCGGCGGCGACGCAGTTGGCTGCGAATGGAAGGCCCGTCCGCGCCGCGAGGCGTGCCATCACGTCGTTGCCGCGATCGGTGCCGGCGGCCAGCACGGCCGATGCATTCAAGTCGTCTGCGACCAGAGCCAGCAGCGCAGCGATGGCGTCGGGCGCATACGGCTGCACCGCCTCCATGGATATGGCATGCGTCTCAGCATCGAACTTGCGGGCCAGCGTGAGCATCTCCTTTGACGCGTCGCCCTCCTCCATCAAGACCAGGACCGTCAAAGGACCCCAGCCTTGTGCAGCATCTCCACCACCGCCGGCGCCGCGGCCGGACCGGTGCCGAGCACCTGGACGCTCTTTCCCTTGCCCTCCGGCACGCGCAGCTGCATGAGCTCCAGTCGTGGTTCCGGTCTGACCGGGGCCGAGATCGCGACTGGTTTGCGCGCTGCGCGCAATCGGCCCGGCACCGACGGATAGCGCGGGAGGTTCAGACCCTCCTTGACCGTGACGACCGCCGGGAGCGGCACGACATAGACGTCGCGGCCGCCCTCCACCTCCTGCTCACAGCGAAGGTTGTCTCCCTCAGGGGTCACCTTCTTCAGTCCAGTGACGCAGGGGCGGCCCAGCGCGTACGCGACCCGAAGGCCAACCTGAAAGCCGCCTGCGTCGGCCGATTCATTGCCGAAGAAGATGAGCTCGAAAGGTCCGGACGCCGCCTCGTCCGCGAGTATCGCCTCGGTGATCGCGGCTGCGGTGCCCTGCGGGTCCCATTCCCGGCTGTCGGTCTGCAGGTGGACGGCGCGGTCAATACCCAGGGCCATGGCGTCGCGCAGCTGCTCCGCCGCCTCAGGCGGCCCGAGGGTGAGCACGACCGACTCACCTTGGTTCGCTTCGATCAGGCGGACCGCCTCTTCGACGGCGCACTCCTCGTGCGGGCTGATCGTGAACCCGAGGTGCCGCGTCTCCAGCGACATCCCGTCCGGCGAGAGCACCATCTTGCCGCCGGTGAACGGGACCCGTTTGACGCAGACCAGGACCTTCACGAGGAACGATTCACGCCTTGATGCGGAGGTTCTCAGGGTCGAAAACTGGTGTCGCTCCGGCGACCGCCACCGTGACCGGGTAGCGCTCGCCCAGGTACTCGACAGCCAGCGGGGCGCCGACGACTGCGTGCTCCGGCGGTAGGTACGCCATCAGGATGTGCTTGCCGATCGACGGCCCGGCGCCGGCGCTCGTGACGTACGAGCCGCGGCCGTTGCGGTCGACGATTCGCTGGCCATCGCGGGTGAGGATCGGCTCGCGGCCGAGCATGTAACGCTTCTCGCCGCTCTTCGACGTGTGGTCGTCGACAGTGAGCGTGCACAGGGTCGCCGCGGGCTCTTCTTCGCGATGGCGCAGGTGCGCCTCCTTGCCGACGAAGTCCGCCTCCTTGACGCGAGGCGCTGCCATACCCGCCTCGACCACGTTGTACTCGGTCTCCAGCTCGTTGCCGTGCGCGCGGTAGCCCTTCTCCAGGCGCCCAGTCGTGCCGTACACGCCGATGCCGCAGGCCGCCAGGCCGTGGGTCTTGCCGGCCTCCCAGAGGAGATCCCAGAGCTTGAGACCCTGGTCCATCGGGATGTACAGCTCCCAGCCGAGGTCGCCGACGTACGAGATGCGAGAGGCGAGCACGCGTAGCGTGTCCATCTCGATCGTTCGGCACGTGCCGAACTTGAAGGCCTCATTCGAGACGTCCTCGGACGTCACCCTCGCGAGGATCTCGCGCGCTTGCGGTCCCCACAGGCCGATGGTGGTGAGCGACGTGGTCAGGTCGGACAGCTGAGCCGTGCCGTTCTCAGCGAGGTGATCGGCGAACCACTTGCGATCCGACATGCCGGCCGCCCCGCCGGTCACCACCCTGAAGCGTTCCTCGCTCAGCCGCATGACCGTGAGGTCGGATTTGAAGCCGCCGTTATGGCTGAGCACCGGTGTGTAAACCACCCGGCCAACCGGCACGTCCATCTGGCGCAACGCGACGCTCTGCACCGACTGCAGTGCTCCCGGACCGACGATGTCGAAGATCGTGAACGCCGAGAGGTCGAAGAGGCCGGCGCGTTCGCGCATCGCGAGGTGCTCGGCGTTGATGATCGGCGACCACCACCGGCTCTCCCACTCTGCCGAGCGCCGTGTCACCCGATCGCCGAATTCTTCGAGCAGTGGTGCGTTGGCGTCGTACCACTGAGGCCTTTCCCAGCCGGCGGCTTCAAAGAACGTCGCGCCCAACTCCCGCTCGCGCAGGTTGAAGGGCGACAGGCGGACATTGCGGTTGGATGCCCACTGTTCGCTGGGGTGGACGATGCCGTAGGTCTTGTTGAATCCCTCGGCTGCGCGCGCGCGAACGTGAGCGCGTGTCTTTTGATGTTCGTGGAAACGGGCGATGTCCGATGAGTGCAAGTCGATCTCCGGCTCGCCGTGCACCATCCATTCCGCGATCGCCTTCCCCGTTCCGGGACCCTCCTTGACCCAGACCGCGGCGGCCGACCACAAGCCCTTGACGTCGGGCGACTCGCCCAGGACCGGCATGCCGTCCGGGGTGAGCGACAGGATCCCGTTGATCGCGTACTTCACGCCGACCTTCTCGTCGCCAACGATCTCGGGCATCAGCTCCAGGGCGTGCTGCATCTGGACCTCGAAGTCGGCCTGGGTGAACGGAAACTCTGTGGGCGACAGCGCAGCTTTTTCGATCGGCGGGATGTCCTCGGGGTCGTAAAGAATCGGCCGATGCGCGTACGAGCCGATCTCGAGGTCGCCGCCCGCCTGCCGCTCGTACATGTTGGTGTCCATATCGCGGACGATCGGAAATTCGATGTCGCTTTTCGCTCCGGCGAACCGCGGCACCGGCCCAACGTCGATCATCTGGTGCACTGCGGGCGTGAGCGGAATGTGCGCCCCGGCCATGCGTGCAACCCGCGGGCTCCATACGCCACAGGTGATGACCACTGTCTCCGCCTCGATCTCCCCGTTCGCGGTGCGCACGCGCCGTACACGCCCGTGCTCGACGTCGATGCCCAGGACCTCGGTCTTGGCGGAGACCATGAGCGCCCCCGCCGCCTGGCCCCGCTCTCGCATCATCGTGCCCGCGCGCAGCGAGTCGACCACGCCCACCCCCGGCGTATAGAAGCCGCCGAGGATGATCGACTCGTCGATGTAGGGGACGAGCCGCTTGACCTCGGCCGGCGACACCAACGACACGGGCTCGATGCCCCACGCCGTGGCCGAGGCCATGCGCCGGGTCAGCTCCTGCATCCGCTCCTTGGTTCGGGCGACCTCGATGCCGCCCGATTGGGTGAAGACACCCAGGTCCTTGTACTGGTTGACGCTGTCGACGGTCAGCGCGGTCATCTCCTTGGAGTGGTCGACCAGGTAGATGAAGTTGGAAGCGTGCCCGGTCGATCCCCCGGGGTTGGGCAGCGGGCCTTTGTCCAGCAAGACGATGTCGCGCCAGCCCAGCCGGCCAAGGTGGTACGCGACGCTGTTGCCGACGATCCCGCACCCGATGACGACCACGCGCGCGTGGCTTGGAAGATTACTCACTCCGGTTGGTACGGCGAACGGACCTCTTCGGGGAGCTCGTACCAACTGACGCGCTCTCCCACCTGGGCGCGAAGCTTCCATTTCAGAGGCTTCGATTGGTTCTCGACCGCTTTCCATATCTCCGCGGTCCGTGACCTGACCAAGTCGCGATCCACATCAAGGTCATTCAGTGTGGCGAGGAGCTTGTCGATGTTGACCTCAAGCGCGTGATAGAGGCGCCAGTCTTCGGCCGTCAGGCGAGCGATGTACGTGGCGTCGATAGCCTCGATGTCGTTGCTGGCGATCGGGTGATCGAGCAGCAAGGCGGTGAGGTCGACGAGGTCCTTGCGGTTCATCTCGAAGATCTGCAGCTTGCTCAGCAGCAGGTCCGACGGGCTGCAACAGGGCCCCTCGTGATCCAGCCGGTCGCGCAGGTCGATGATGTGCGACATCCGAATCGAGTCGATGAACACGTCGACCTGGCGGCCGTGCTCGTTATCGAAGAAGTACAGGCGCCGGTCGCCCTGCATCAGGTTGAAGCGCTCGTTTGCTTCGTACCCCAGCGAGGGAAAGAGAGCGAGGGCACCCTTGCGGTCGCGCTTTGGAATCACGTAGTCGAGGTCGCCGTACTTTCGCCGCAATGGCGGTTTGTGGGCGCTCGGCGAGTGGATGTGGATGCCGGCGCCCCCCATCAGCTTCACGTGCACCCGTGCGGCACTGGCCGCCGAAGCGATCCGTTCGGCCTCCGCTATCGGATCTTCGAGCGGGCCGTTACCCCCCATCGACCTCGATCACGATCGTCTTGAGGTCTGTCATCTGCTCGAGGGCGAAGCGTCCGCCGACGCGGCCGATCCCGCTGTGCTTGCCGGCGCGGCCGCCGAATGGCAGGTGCGCCTCCCAGTAGTTGGTGGATTCGTTGACGTTCACCCAACCCATCTCCATGTTGTCGGCGAACCGAAGGGCACGGGAAAGGTCGCGCGTGTAGACGGCGCCAAGCAGGCCATATGGAGAGTCGTTGGCGATCGCCAGGGCCTGCTTCTCATCCTGGAACTTGATGATCGGCGCGATCGGACCGAACGTCTCCTCTTTGCTCACGCGCATCGTGGGCACGACGCCGTCGATGATCGTCGCGGGATAGTAGAGCCGCGTCGGAAAGCCGTCGGCGCGCTTGCCGCCGAGGACCAGCTTGGCGCCGCTCTCCAGTGCGTCCGCGACGTGCTCGTCCATCTTGGTGGCCACGCCTTCGTTGTTCAGCGGCCCCAACGTCGTCTGGGCCTCGAACGGGTTGCCCAGGCGTAGGGCTCGGGTCGCCTCTTCCAACCGCGCCACGAACTCGTCGTGGATCGGCTCTTCGACCAGGATCCGCTCGCCCGCCGTGCAGCTCTGGCCGGCGCACAGGTAGCAGCCCACGATCGCGCCTTCGACCGCGCGCGTGATGTTGGCGTCGGCGAAGATCACCATCGGACCGTTGCCGCCGAGCTCGAGCATCACGTGCTTGCCGGCCGCGCGCCGCGCCACCGACGCCCCTGTCTCGGTCGAGCCGACAAAACCGACGCCGTCGACCAGCGGGTGGCCGGCGACCTCGTCCCCGACCTCGGCGCCAGGACCGGTCACCAGGTTCACTGCCCCCGGCGGGAAGTCGGCCTCAGCGATGCACTCCATGAGCGCGACCGAGATGACGCTGGTCGAGGTGGCAGGGGTCCAGACGACTGTGTTGCCGGCAGCCAGTGCGGGCGCGATGAGCTCAGCCGCCATCGTCAGCGGCCAGTTCCAGGGCGTGATGATTCCGTAGACGCCACGCGGGTAGTGGCGGGTCATGACGAGCTTGCTTGGGCTCGCGGACGGGATCACGCGACCCTCCAGGCGCTTCAGGTCCTCGGCGGCGATTCGGAAATACTCGGCCGCCTCGTCGACCTCGCCCAGCGCTTCGGCGTGCATCGGCTTGCCCTGGTCGAGCGTCAGCAGATGCCCGAGCTCCTCGCGGTGCTGATCGATCGAGTCCGCGATCCGGTGCAGGCGCGCCGACCGTGCGAAGCCCTTCAGGTCGGCCATCGCCCGTCGCGCTTTGTGCGCCGCCACCACGGCTCGCTGCGCGTCGGCGCGCGTGCCCTTCGGCACCGAAGCGATGGTCTCGCCGGTGGCGGGGCTGACCGCATCGAAGGTGTGCCCGCTCTCGGAGCCCACCCACTTGCCGTCGACGAACATCTTTCTCACCGACTTCGCGACGTCGACTGTCATGTCACCTCTCCAAGGGGTTTACTTCGTCGCCTTCGCGTTGACGCGATGGCGGCCAAGCTCGAAGGCCTGGGCATAGATCCGCCGATAGGCGGCGGCGTCGACGTCGCGCGGGTTGCCGATCGTTTGCGGGTCGGCAAACGCCTTGTCCGCGAGCATCGGGATCTCCTCTTCAGAGAAGCCGAGCTCCTCCAGGCTGAGGATCTCGACGTCCTTGGTCAGCTGATGCACGTACTCGACCGCCATCTCAGCGGCGCGCCATACCGGCTTCCCTCGTGTATCGAGCCCGAAGGCCTCTGCCATGCGGGCGAACCGCACCGGCTCGCCGGCGTGGTTGTACTCCATGACCGGGCCCAGCAGGCGGGCGGTCAGCTGGCCGTGAGGCGCGTCGTGGACGCCGCCGGCGGACTGGCTCATCGCGTGAGCGGCGCCGGCCGAATCGGTGCCGTACGAAAGCCCGCCCAACATCGCCGCCGCGCTCATGTAGTAGCGCGCCTGCAGGTTCTGACCCTGCGAGAAGGCGACCCGCAGATAGCGCGCGACGTACTCCATCGCCATCAGCGCGACGGCGTCGGTGAACGGCTGGTGGTAGACCATCGTGAAGCACTCGACCGCATGCGCGAGCGCGTCCATCCCGGTCCCGGCGGTCACCGGAGCGGGGAGTCGCACGCTGAGCTCGGGATCGATCAGCGCCACCCACGAGGCGATGTTCGGCGTGCCGCCGACGTTGAACTTGATTTTTCGCTTGGGGTCGGTGATCACCGCCCAGAGCGTCACCTCGCTGCCGGTACCGGCCGTGGTCGGTACCGCGATCATCGGCGGGATGCGCGAGGTGAGCGGGCTGTGCCCCCACTCGTAGTCGAGGATGCTGCCGTCGTGCGCGGCGACCACGCCGATGCCCTTGGCAGTGTCCATCGAGCTGCCGCCGCCGATGGCGACCAGCCCGTCGCAACCTTGGGTCTTGTACTCTGCCGCGCCGGCGTCGATCAGCTCAACCCCTGGGTTGGCTTTGACGCGATCGAAGACGACGGGCTCGACGTCCGAGCCGCGCAAAGCTTCGAGCGCGGTGTCGAGCAGGCCGGCGGCCTTCACTCCTGGATCGGTCACCAGCAGGGGTCGACGAATTCCCAGCAACGCGGCCTCGTTGCCGAGCTCGCGGATGGCGCCCAGGCGCTGCACGAGCCGTGTCGGGCTCTGGTAGGTGCGCAGTGTGTATTCCAGCATTTCTTTTTTACAAGGCGCGGCCGCCGGACCGAAGCCCGGCGGCCGTTGTTGAGCCTCTATTCAACCGGAATCTCGTGGTGGATGCGTCGGAGGTCGATGCCCTGCCGGCTGCGGACCACGCGTGCGATGACATAGATGACGACCGCGACGATGTATGTCGCGAGGAAGTAGTAGACGGAGTTGGGTGTCGAAGAGAACGTGGTGCCGTACAGGTCTGCGGAGTTGAAGGACCACTCCCAGAGCATGAAGAGGAGGAACGCGCCGGTGATCACGCCCACGATGGTGATGGCCGGTATCCCGGCAAATTTCCAGCCGGCGATCGGCGAGGCGTTGTAGAGGTCCTTTCGCCGCCAGGGCAGGATGATCGCCGCGACGGTGGTGGCGAAGAACGTCAGCGCCAGGACGGCGGTGGCGTCTAGAAAGACGCTGGTGAACGAGGCCTTGTAGGCATAGATGGCGCTGATCACGATCGAGGGCACGATCATCAAGACGAGCGAGCCGTAGGGCACGCGCCGCTTGGCCGAGATGTTGGCGGCCCATGACGGCAGCACTCGATCGAAGGCCGCCGCGAAGATGACGCGCGTCGAGGACAGGAACAGCGTCCCCGCCCAGCCGAAGAACCACAGGCCCATGACGATGATCAGCAGCGCCTGGAAGAGGTGATTGTTGACCAGGAATCCTGCGAACATCACAGGGTAGGGCCAGATCGGTACTGGCGGAGCGGCGGCGCCGGAGACTGCGAAAAGGTTGTTCCAGTAAGCGGCGTTGGCGGACTGGTAGAAGTTCCAGCCGATCGTCTTGTTGATCAGGAGCACGACCACCACCACCATGGCGACGGTGACCCACAGCCCCCAGAACATGCTCCAGAAAGGCTTGCGGAAGTCCTTGGCTCCGCGGACCTCGCCATAAAGTGTGGCACCCCAGTTGGGCCACAGGAGATAGAACGCAAGCCACGGGAGGAGCAGGAGCACCGGCCCGAACGCCAGGGTTCCGAAGTTAGAGCCGCCGAACGTCTTGCTCGCGGCTGTGATCGTGGCCTGGTAGGCGCCAGGCGGCGCGTTGAAGAGGCTCGTCGCCTCGCGGTTGAAGGCGTTCTGGAAGTCGCTCTGGCTGTAGATGAGCAAGAGCCCGCACACGACGACCAGGCCGGCGATTCCGATCCAGAAGCAGACCTTCTGGATACGCGCGTAGGTCTCCATGCCCATCGTGACGACGATGCTCACGAAAGCCAGGACGATCAGGCAGGAGACAAAGATGCCGTTCTTGCTCGTAAAGAAGGTGGCGACCCCAGTCCAGCCCAGCGTGTAAGCCAGCGGCGAGAAGAACTGGACGACCAGGATGTTGGCGTAGATCGGCGCCCAGAGAAACAGCGTGAACCACCATCCGGTGATGGAAAGGACGAAGCCGAGTCCGCCGCCGAGGACGCGACTCTGCCATGCATAGTCGCCGCCGGTTCGCGGCATGACGCTGACCAACATCGCGTAGGTGATGACGAGGAATGTCGTGAGCACGCCGAACAGCAGGATCCCGGCGATCAGCTGGCCGTTGGGGACCGTGTACACGTACGACATCCCATAAAGGCCAAGCGTGATCAGGTTCACCGACCAGAACGAGTAGATGAAAGCGTCGAACGTCGACCAGGCCTTGACGAGGCCAGTCGCGTTTCTCAGAAACAGTCCCGGCCGTGCCGCCGGGCCGCCCATCGTCGATTCCGCCATGTTGCTTCCTCCTTACCTCCTCATCCGTTGACCAGCTGATAGCTCTTGATGCCTTTCTTGGGATCGAGCTGGATGATCGCTCCCATGAGCATTCCCTCTTCATATGAGCTGCCTGGATTGATCGAGAGGGTCTTGCCGATCTTGATTGCGCCCTTGCTCTCGTGGATGTGCCCGTGCAGGGACAGCAGGGGCTGATGCTTCTCGATCGCCGAGCGCACCGCGGTCGAGCCGACCGGCCGGAGCGCCCGCCCGCCATGGAGGAGCCTCAGGTCGGCGTCGATCGCCGGCGCTTCGTCAAGGCCTGACTTGTACGGCGGGCAGTGCAGGTTGAAGATCGCGTGCGAGGCGTCAGGGACCTGCTTGGCCATCGCCTCGATGCGGTCGCCGAGCGCTTCCTCGGTTTCCTCGCGGTGGGTGTTCCAGGGCGTGTGGTTGGACCAGCCGGTCGAGATCATCGTCCAGCCGTCGATCTCCACCATCCTGCCCTCGCCGAGCTCGACCAGGTCGGATCGGCGGATCACATCGTCGACCTCCATCTCGTCGTCGTTGCCGGGGCAGACAAAGCACCGCACCCCGGTGCCTCGGAGCTTGTCGGCGGCCATGGCCATCCAGCGGTCGACCCCTTCGAGCATCACCCGCTGGAACGTCTCGGCCCGCATCGTCTCGTCCGTGTCGAGCTCATGCAGCCGCTCGACGCTCATCTGCAGCGGGTAGTAGCCCTTGCGGCGGATCTGGGCCTCCACGTCGCCAACCTGATCGCCGCCGACCGCCTGCTGCGCGCCGGCGAGGGTGAACGTGAAATGGCCGTTTTCCTGGACGATCGGGACGATCGCCTTGCCGGTCATGTCGCCGCCGCAGATGAGAACGTCGGCGTCGTAGAACTTGGCCGCGTTGAGGAATTTGCGCCAACACATCTCGGAGCCGTGCAGATCGGTGGCGAAGAAAACTTTTGTCATTTCTATCGCTCCACGAGAACCCGGCGGATCTCCCGCTCGAACCCGGTGACGTGACGCCGCATGCTGGCCTCGGCTCGCGATCCATCGCCCGATAAAACTGCCTGCAGCAACTCCACGTGCTCTGCGACCGCCTCGCGCAATCTCACCTCTTGGTCGACGACGAGATACCACAGCCGCAGGCTGAGATTGAGGTAGCGCTCCAGCGTGCCCTCGAGAAACGAGTTGCGCGCCGCTCGGTAGATCTGGCGATGGATCCGTTGGTCCAGGCGCATCAGCTCTCGCTGGTCACTCGCCCCGCCACTTTCGAGGACGGCCAGCAGCTCCTGGACCGCGACTCGGTCCTGGCCGGCGAGTCGCTCCGCGGCCAGACCTGCCGCATGGGCCTCGAGCACGACCCTGACCTCGGTGATACGGGCAAGGTCGGTGATGTTCACGTCAGTCACGAAAGTCCCGCGATGCGGAATCGACTTGACCAGGTTCTCGAGCGCCAGGCGCTGCAACGCCTCTCGGATCGGCGTGCGGCCGATGTCGAGGTCCTCGCGCAATCGCGCCTCGTTCACGACCGAGCCCGGCGCCATGTCGAGGCACACGATCCGGTCTCTGATGCGCATGTAGGCGGCTTCGCTTTGCGAGCGCGCCGCCTCCGGGGCGTCGACCACCGCAAGACTGGACGCGGCTTCGTCGACGGCGACGCGCCTGTCCAGCCTGACCTGCGAAGCCAAACTCCTGCCTCCTCCCCTTCGCGTCGACCGACCGATATGCGGCCGATATACGGCGGGAACCGTAGCACCGCGCGGGGGCCCCGTCAATTTGAAAATTCGACGGCTGTCAGGCCTGGGCTTGGGCCATCCAGCCGGCAAGCCGACCCGAGTCCAGCACCTCGATCGCGCGCTCCCAGCGCATGTCGTAGTACGCGCGAAAATCGAAATCGACAGCCGAGATCTTGGCCTGGATGGCACCCCAAAGCGTCCAACCCACGTCCGACATCAAGGCGAACAGGTTCATCCGCGCCAGCTGCTGCGGATTCGGGCCACCGAAGTACGCGGCGCAAAGCGCGGCGCGCAGGTCCTGGTCGAACTCTGCCTCCTGCGCCGTGTTGCCCAGGTCGAAACAAGGGTCGTTGTTGCCGCTCAGCTCGTAGTCGACGATTCGGAGTGCCTCGCCATCGTCGATGAAGTTCTCGCACAGCAGGTCGTTGTGACACGGCACCGCCGGCAGCGCTCCTCTGACAACTGCTTCCTCGAGGCGCGCGATCATCGGCAACCGGTCGCGATAGCCATCTGGAATCCTCACGCCGTGCTCCTCGACGATTCGGAGGTACTCCTCGATGAGCCGGAACATATTGAAGTCCTTGAGGAAGCGCGGCGAGCCGTGAAGGCGGCGGAAGGACTCGGCCATGCGCGAAGCCATCACCGTTGATTGCAGGGTCTGTGCCGACATCGTCTGGCCAGGTATGAACTCGAGAACGAGGGCGTCAAGGCTCGGGATGTGCTCGAGCACGCTGGGGCCGATGCCTGTGCTCGCTGCGGCCTTGGTATTGAAAACCTCGTTGGCGCGGTCGATGGACAGCAGCTCAGTCGACTGACCGGGTAGGCGCATCACGTACCTCTCCCCGCCGACCTCGACGAGGTAGTTCTCGTTGGTGAGGCCGCCCGAGAGCTGGGAGACCTTCGGCCCCTTGCCCTTCCACAAGTCGACCAGCGCCACGGCCTCATCGACACGCGACGGCTTGCTCAAGCGGGCGCTGGTGCGCCGGGCCTGGCGATGACGGCATCTCTGGTGACTGTCGCCGGAACCTTGCTCCCGAACACTTCGACCTCCACCACGCCGCCAGGCCCGATCTCGACCGGAAGGTATGAATACGCGAGATTCTTCTTCACCGTGAAGCCGTACGCGCAACTGCGGATCCGCCCGATCACGCCATCGGCTCCGTGCACCGCCTCGCCGCCATAGATCGGGAGATACTCCTCGCTGCCGACCGCCAGGGTGCGAAGCCTCCGCTTGATGCCGCCCTCGCGCGCGGCGACCAGCGCCTCCCGACCGTTGAAGTCGCCCTTGTCCAGCTGGACGCAAAAGCCCAGGCCCGCCTCAAATGGGTTGTCGAGGAGCGTGAGGTCGGTGCCGTAATACCTGTAGCCCTTCTCCATCCGCAGCGAGTCCAGGGCCCGGTATCCGCCAGGCCGGATTCCGAAATCGCGGCCGGCGGCCATCAGGCGATCCCATACCTGCACTGCCCATGAAGGGTTGAGGTAGAGCTCGAAACCGAGCTCTCCTACATAGGTCACGCGCTGTGCGATCGCGATCGGCCCGCCGATTCGGATGGGCCGCGCCTGCATGAAAGGAAATACCGCTTCCGAGATATGGTCTTCGGTCACGCGTTCGAGCACGTCGCGGGCATGCGGGCCCCAGATGCCGATCACAGAGAACTCGTCGGTGGTCTCGCGCAGGTCCGCTGGCTCGTCGTCGCGCAGCTGTGTTCGCAGCCAGCCGAGGTCGCTGTTCACGTAGCCCGCACCGGTCACCACTCGAAAGTGCTGATCGGCCAGGCGTGTCACGGTGACGTCGGCCGCGATCCCGCCGTTGCGCTCGAGAAACTGTGTGTAGACGACGCTACCAGCGGGCCTGTCGATCCGATTGCCGGCGCAACGCTCGAGGAGCGGGAGGGCACCCGGTCCCCGAACATCGATCTTTCCGAAAGAGGTCATGTCGATGATGCCGACGCTCTCGCGGAACGCGCGGTGCTCCTCCGCCAGCACATCGAAGTACGGCGGCCGCGTCCAGCCGAATCGTCGCTGGTCGGCCCCCGCCCGCCGCCATCGCCGTCCTGGTTCGAGGTAATCGGCTCGTTCCCACCCGTGCTTGACGCCGAAAACGGCGCCCTCGTCCTGGAGGCGCTCATGCAAAGCGCTGGTCCGGCGCGGACGGCCCCACTCGTCCGAGTCGAGCGGGTAGCGCAGGTAGTAGTAGTAGCGATAGGCCTCGCGCGCCAGCTCGGCCGCGTAGCGGTGGTCGCGGTGCACAGGCCCAAAGCGCCATGGCCGATAGGGGTGGAGGTCGAGCTCCGACGAGCCGGTGGTGATGAGCTCCGCCAGCGAGCGGCCGATGCCACCACCGCCACCGAAACCATTTAGCGACAGTCCGGCGGCCATGTACAGACCGCGCACCCCAGGTACCGCGCCGACCAAAGGATTGGAATCGGGAGTCATGGCGTCGGGATGGCAGACGAGCTTCACGATGCCCGCCTCGCCCATGAATGGAAATCGCCGCGCCGCGCCGGCCAGGAGTGGCTCGAAACGAGCCTCGTCTGGAGGCAGCGACGTGCCTGCGTGATCCCAGGGCACGCCGTCGATCCACCGCGCGACAGGGTTGGCCTCGTAGCCGCCGAGCACGACACCTCCCGCCTCGGACTTGCCGTAGATGAGGTTGTCAGGGTCGCGAAAGCAGGGCATGTCATGAGGCAGCTCGTGCCCGGGCACCGCGTGCAGGGCGGCGTGCTGATGGTCGACCGGCGTCGAGACCATGAACGCGCCGGCCATGGCGGCGATCTGCGGCGCCCAGATGCCTCCCGCGATCACGACCACATCGGCCTCGATGCGACCGGCGTCGGTCTGCACGGCGTTGACCGCACCTTTGTCCGTCAGCTCGATGCCCGTGACGCGATGCTGCGTGAGGATCGACGCCCCGAGCTTTCGCGCGGCGGCGGCCAGCGCGTAAGTCGCCGTGTGTGGGTCGAGGTGGCCATCGCTGGGAACCCAAACCGCTCCATAGAGAGAGCGAGTGGTGATGGCCGGCATCAAACGGGCCGACTCTGCCGCGGAGATCAGCTCCACGTCCAACCCGATCCCGCGTGCGCGGCTGACACCTCGCTGCAGCTCTTTCAGCTGGTCGGCGCTCGATGCAAAGCGCAGGCCGCCGACCTTCTCGAATACGCCCAGCTCCTCGTACAGCTCGATGCTGTAGCGGCGGAAACGCATCATCGTCGGCGAAGGGTTGAACTGGGTGACGAGGCCCGCGGCGTGACATGTCGAGCCGCTGGTCAGCTCTTCCTTCTCCAAAAGAGCGGTCTCGCGCCAACCCGCCTTCGCCAGGTGGTACGCGACGCTCGCCCCTGTGATCCCTCCCCCGACGACCACTGCCCTCGCGCGGTCCATTCCCGCGTAACTCTAGTGGCCGATAAGGACCCTAGTCAGGTAGCGGCGCTTCTTTGGTTTCGGGCAGCCAGAAGAGAAGGAAGGCGCCCACGACGGCGGCGACGCCGATCAGCTCGAGCGCCCGGCCGAGGCCCAGCGAAGGCGACAGGAGGCCGACCGCCTGGAGGCCCACCACGCTCCCGATCGCCGCGGCCACCCCGACGGCGGCCTCGGCGGTCGCACGCGCGCGGGTCGGGAACAGCTCGGCCGACCAGGCGCCGAACACCGGCGTGGATGCGCTCGCGACAGCGCTCCAGAGCACGTTGCCGACGACAAAGCCGGCAATCCCGGTGGTGAAGCTCAAGCTGGCCACCACCGCCGTCGATGCGGCGAGGCCGATGCCAGGCCATCTTCGCCCGAACCTATCGCTCAAGTAGCCGCCGGCGAGATAAGCCAGTCCGCCGGCGCCGCCAGACAACGTGATGAGGATGCTGATCGCGACGGGCGTCATATGGAGCGTGTCGGTGGCGAACACTGTGAACAGGAGCCCGGCCGGTTCGAGCAGCACGGCAAGCAGGGCCGTGGTCGCTGAAAGCACGAGGATGCGCCGCCGCCAGGGTCCGCCCATAAGCAGACGGAGCGCCGAGCCGCTGAGCCGAACCTTCGACCAGGTGCGACCTTCCGGCAGCCTTAGCCAGATGACAGGCGCCGCCACGAAACCAACACCGCCGGCGAGAAATAGCCACCGCCAGTGCGGCGCCAGCAGCGGGTAGCTGATCACTGTGATACCGGCGCCGATCCCCGCCAGCACGGCCAGCACGCTCACCGCGAGGCCGCGCTGCCCAACCGGCGCCTCCTCGACGATCAGCGCCGTGGCCACGCCGCCCACCATGGCCTCGAAGCACACGGCGACTAGACGAATCAATGAAAGGGCGGTCAGCGACGGCGCGAAAGCGCTCGCGAAGTTCGCGATCGAGAACCCGGCGACACCAATCGCGATCAGCCGCCGCCGTCCAAAGCGGTCGGCCAGCGTGGCCAGAGGCAGCGCCCCGAGGGAACCCAGCGCGAGGACCGAGCCGAGATTGGACAGCCCGGGAATCTGCGCATGAAAGTCGGACGCGATTGCCGGCAGTGCCAAAACCAGCACCGAGCCGTCGAACGCGGTGAGGATCACGGCCAGCCCGGCCCAGACCAGCGTCCGCCGTTGCAAATCGTCGAGCTTAGTCACGCGCATGTATATTCGGCTGGCTGTGGCACCGGTGGTGAGCGTCGAGGCGCTCCGCAAGCGCTACCGGCGCCGCGATCCATGGGCCGTGGACGGTGTCACGTTCGCCCTCGAACCCGGCCAGGCCTTCGGCCTGTTGGGTCCCAACGGCTCAGGCAAGACCAGCTGCGTCAAGATGATCGCCGGCCTTCTGCGGCCCGATGGTGGCGTCATCTCCCTGTTCGGAGCCAAACCCGGCGACCCTGCCGCGCGCGCGCAGCTGGGGTTTGCTCCTGAGGAACCGGACTTTCCGAAGTTCCTGCGCGCCCGCGAGGTGCTGGATTACTTCGCGAGCCTGCTCGGTCTAGACGAGGACGAGCGAAAGCGGCGCATCCCCGAGACGCTGGCGTTCGCCGGCCTGGATCAGGAGCGGCGCCAGGTGCGCCAGTTCTCAAAAGGTATGAAGCAGCGCCTCGGCATCGCGCAGGCGATCCTGGGCCGGCCTAAGCTGCTGATCCTCGACGAGCCGACCGCCGACCTGGACCCCATGGGCCGGCGCGACGTCAGAGCGCTCATCGAGTCGTTGAAAGCCAGCGGTGTGGCGGTCCTTCTCAACAGCCATCTTCTCAGCGAGGTCGAGCTGGTTTGCGACACGGTCGCAATCCTCGCCAAGGGGCACGTGCTGAAGGAAGGCACCATGGCCGAGGTCGTACCTGAGGGACGCACACTCGAGGATGTTTTCGTCGAGCTGGTGCAGGCGTCAGCCCCGCCGAAGCACGACAACCTACCATCCTTCATCACCGACAAGGAAGACCAGTGAAAGGCACGCTGGCCGTCGCCAGGTTCACGCTGATCGATCTTTCGCGCCGGCGAATCCTCCTGGTGTTCGCCATTCTCGGGGCGGTCGGAATCGCCGGCATCGGCACCATCCTCAAGATCTTCAGCTCCACCTTTGCGGGTGCAGCCTTTACCGGCTCACCGGGCAGTGCGCCGCCCGATCCTGCCAAGATCAATCGCTTTCTCGATCTGATGTTCGTGTCGGACCTGGTCGGGGCGCTTGGGTTGTTCGCCCTGCTGATCGCCTTTGGCATCGGCATGACTGCGATCTACCACGACCTGGAATCGGGCGCCGCCGTCGCGATCTTCTCTAAGCCTGTATCTCGCTTCGCGTTCACGGCGGGCAAGGTGGCCGCTGCAGCGGTGGCGATGATCGTGATCGTCGGTCTGCTCAGCATCGAGGCCATGTTGGTCGGTCTGTTGTTTGGTGGCGGCCTCGAGCAAACGCTGGTGGCCGAAGCGGTTGCCCAGGTCGCCAATGCTTTGACCTTGATGTTGATAGTGCTGGCGCTCAGCACGTGGATGAATAACATTGTCGCGGCCATCCTTGCGTTCATCTACAACGCTGCGGCGGGAGTCGTCGTCGCTCTTCACAACCAGTCAGCCGCGGGCAACCTCGGCGACAACGCAATCCTCAACGGAGGCCTCAACGTTCTTTACTGGCTCGTGCCCCATCAGCTCACCAGCGATGCACCTCGTGAGCTCGTCAAAGCCGAGGTCGAGCTGTTCTCAACCCCGGGCCAGCCAGGGCCGGACGTGTCGCAGGCCGTCGCGTCAGTGCCTGGCCCGTCGGATCTGACCGACATCCTCTGGTGGGCCTTCGTGGTGATTCTTTTTGCGTCGCTCGTCTACGTCGCCGTTCGACGCAGGCAGGTCTAGAAAACCTTCAGCTTTCTCAGGATGTAGGGGCCAGGACCCAGGAAGCCGCAGGTCGCCGCGATGTGGGCGATCGAGACACCGATGAGCGAGGGTGGCCCCGGCAGTAGCCAGAACGCCAGCCCCAGCGGCACCCCCACCAGCGCGGTCGCGAGGGTATCGATCCAGGGCCATCCCAGGCGGTGATAGAGCACATAGGCCGCGGTGCCGATGAAGAAGCCGACGGGCGCTCCGAATGCCGCGCCCAGGCCACCCTGCACCAGGCCGCGGAAGAAAGCCTCCTCGACCGGCCCGTTCAGCGCGTAAAAACCCGCTTGAAACCAAGCATCTCCTCGGCCCGCCGGAGCGCTCAACGCGCGGCGTCGCCGCGCGAGCCAGAGCTGGGCGACCATGGCCGCCAGGAACATGATCGGCGCTGCCACCAGCCCGAAGCCGAGCTGGTCGGCGATCCGCCCTGGCGCCACGCCGAACCACGCGGGTCGCGATGCGATCACATACGCGACCGCGGATATGAGCGTAAATGGCAGAATCCGGATCAGCAGATCGGGGCGCATCCAGGCCCAGGTGTCTGGAATACGGGTGAGCACAAGCGACGTTGGAGCTTTAGAGATCATGGCAGCGGTAGAACCAATCCTGAACCCCACATCGGCGCGGCAGCTCGACGTTTTCTTCGACTATCTCTGTCCATTCGTTTACCGGGCATCGGTGCTCCTGCAGAACGTGAAGGATTCGGGTAAAAGACCACTCGATATCAGGTGGCGTTACTTCTCCCTCATGCAGGCGAATGCCAAGGTTGAAGGATTCACGATTTGGGATGCGGCCGATTCGGAAGCTCGTGGCCGCCTTGCATTCAAAGCTGCGGAAGCGGCTCGCCGGCAGGAGGCGTTCGATGCTTTACATATGGCCTTGCTCCGAGCACGGCACGAGCAGCGCGCCGACATTGACGATGTCGCAGTGGTCGAGCAGCTGGCCGAAGATTCGGGATTGGACCTCGATCGTTTCCGCCAGGACATGGCCGACCCGCAGATCGTGTCTGCGCTCGAGCGCGATCATCGGGCTGCTGTCGCCGACTATGGCGTTTTCGGCACCCCGACGCTCGTATTCGGCACTGGCGCGGCTGCCTACATCCGCCTTTCCGAGCCGCCTGCCGAGGCCGACTCCGTGGCGATATTCGATCGATTGATCTCGATCGCCGCCGAGGAGCCCCGCATCATCGAGATCAAGCGCCCGGTAAAACCCGCACCGGCCTAACCCCGACTCGGGTAGCGGCTCGTCGCCGGAGGTTTCCATAGTGGGGTCAAGGGATGAGCACGCGATGGTTTGGCACGCAGCGCGAGCCTAAGCACGCCGACCTGCACCTGGGTCAGCCACAGCTTTCCGCGGATCCGAGCGGGCGCTCGATCTTTTCGAGGGCGGAGGGGTTCTGGCGCGCGTGGCTGGCGACTGGCGCTCGCCGGGTACCGATCGACCGCCGGCGGGCCAGAGGGGCCGAGCCTTACCTGAAGAAGATCCTCGTCGGCGCGCCGTCGGGCGCTGTCGATTTTTCGAGCGCAATGGCCCGGCAGGCGATCGACGAGGCGCTCCACGAGCTGCCGCCTCAGCACAAGCAGGTCGTCAAGCTCGCCTACTTCGGCGGCCTGACCAACCGCGAGATCGCCGAGGCACTCGGCCTCACCGTCAGCGAGGTGCGCCGCTCGCTTCGGGGCAGCCTGGCCGTGGTCGGCGCACGCTTTGAGCGCGGCCGCGCCAAGGGGCGCCGGGCGATCCAGGACCTGCTGCTGTTGCCGTGGTGGAGGTTCGATGGCGTGCGAAAAGCCCCGTGGCCGGCGCTCGACCACGCGCTTCAGACCGGAATTGTCGTGGTCATGACAGCGGCCGCCGCCGCATTGTTGGTGACCCATCAAGCGCCCGTGCATGCCGGGCATACCCACAGGGCACCTCATGCAGCAGCCGCCGTGTCGGCCGGCTCCAACCGTCAGTCGCACAACGCGACCCCGCAGGCTGTCTTGAATCCATCACCCCGACCCCCGCCGGTGGCCAATGCGGCGGGCGGCGCTGGATCCGTAGCCGCCATGCCCGCCAAAGTAGAGTCTTTGCTCTCACTTCCGGTCAGCGTCACGGTGCCCCCGATCTTGCCGAACCTGCAAGTCCCGGGTCTGCCTCAGCTCCCGTTCGGTGAGTAGATAGCCACACCGTCGACAGTCGCGGTCAAATGGTAGCCCGCAGCGACGAACCGGGCGAGCACCGGGTAATTGGTCATCGGATACATCGAGAAGTCGCTCCAGTTCGCGGAGGCAGACGTGTCGACGACGAGCGCGGGCGGGTGCAGCGTCAGGTCCTCTTGCAGGGCCGGCCACACGGCCGCGGACGTGTCCCAATTGTTAGGCGGCAGCGCCGATCCGCGCGCGAAGCCTCGCAGGAAACCGGGAAAACGGCTCGCCATGATCCTGTCGGATTCGACATAGAGGGCGGGCCAATCGCCCCAGACGAAGACGCGATCGTCCGGCCGGGTGTGGCTTCGGATGTAGGCGGCGACTGCCTGGTGCGCCGGCACGGGCGCCTGGAAGTCATAGGTCAGAGGGTCCGAGACCAGGTCGAACACGCCCCATCCGGCCATGGGCAGGACGAGGCCGGCGACCGCCATGGCTGCCACCAAACGCCTTCGCGAGCCGTCGAGCGCCCTGTCGATGGCGAAAGCAGCGAGGAGGGCAAGTGGGCCCATCACCTGGATGAAGTAATGCCAAGACAGGTGGCCGCCGGCCAACGATCCGGGTATCGAGACCACCAGCCACGCCACGATGAGCTGCGCAGCGGCCGGCAGACGCTTCCAACGCCAGGCGAACGCGACGGCCGCCACCCAAACGACCACCGCCGTGGCGACGAACGGAAGCACGCTGTCCCAGGAGCGCATCAAGACCAGGGCCGGCGTCCAATTGAGGGCCGCATACCCGTACAGCGTCCCAATCGTCCAGTCCCAAAAGCCGATGAGCGAGCCGGTCGCGGCAAGCAGGGCCGCCGCCAGCACCAGCGCGCCGGCCAAACCGGCGGCGAACAAACCAGATGCGCGTAACCGCTTGTCCGCCGGCTCCATTAGGACTATCGCGAGCGGCACCAGCAGGACGTTTACGGCGGCCACCTGGCGGAACGCGCCGGCTGCCACCAGCAGAGCCCCGGACCAAAACCACCGTCTCCGCAGCAGGAGGAGGACAGAGACAGTGAGCGGCAGCATCATGAAGATCTCGGTGTTCGAGGCCAGGAGCCGGGGGTTGCCGGCTGCGGTGAGAACTCCGTAGATGAGGGCAGCGAGCAGGCCGGCTCGGACGCCGTACATCGATCGGCCGATGACCAAAAGAAGGCTGCAGGTTGCCAGCATGACGATCAGTCCGACGAGATGAATCGCTGTCATCTGATAGGCCCCCGCGACGTGGAAGATGGCGGCGTATACCCAGTAAATCCCGGGCGGCTTGTTGTCGACTCCGCCTGCGGCATAAAGCTTGCCGCCGAGATTCATGAGCGCCGCGATCGAGCCGTAGATCGCTTCGTCGCCGTCCAGGAGGCGGTGAAAGAACGCGGGAATGTGCGCCAGGATCACGATCGCCGCCACCGTCACTCCCCAGACGCGGGGGCCGGGTCGGCGGGCCGACGGCAAGGTTGCCATGGCGTCCGACTATATTCGCGCGGTACCGTCATCAGGTGAACCGAGCGAGGCGCCTGCTGCCGCCGCTGGCCCTCGCGGCCATCCTGATCGTCTTACTGGCGAACTTCATCAACCGTCAAGAGCCGCCTGGAATCGACTACCACACCTACAAAGCCGCAGCCGTGGTTGGGCTGACCCAGGGCTGGTCGAACATCTACGACCAGTCTTTGGTGGCGGCGGCTCAGATCAAGCTCGACCCCGGCGAAGTGGCCCAGCCATTCCTGAGCCCGCCCACAGTGGCCTGGCTGGTGGCGCCCCTCGTGGCGCTGCCCTATTCGGCGTCGTATTACCTCTGGGCGGCCTTGGTTCTCGCCGCATACATCGCGGCGCTCGCCTGGGCGGTCCCAAGCCGCGGGCTCACGCGTTGGATCTTGGTCGCGGCAGCCGTCGCTCCGTGGTGGGTTTTGGAAGCCATCCGCGTTGGTCAGGTGGTGCCGCTGGTAGCGGTAGGCATGGCGATCTCGTGGCGATTCCTTAGAGAGAATCGAAATTTCGCGGCGGGGCTCGCGTTGTCGTTGCTACTGTTGAAGCCGAACACCGCTTTCCTCGTCCCACTGGCGGTGCTGGCGGCGGGTCGGGTGCGAGCCTTGGCCGCGTTGACCGCGGTCGGAGCCGTCCTGGCGCTGGCCGCTTTCGTCACTGTGGGAACGACCGGCGCATTCGACTACTGGAGCCAACTCACAGGATCGTTGCCGACCGGCGCCGATGCGTTGACGCTCGAACGAGCGTTGAACCTTCGAGGTGTGGCGCTCACTGCGTTGCGAGTCGTCATCGTTGTCGCTGTTCTCTTCGCGGCTTTCCGACTGCGCCGCTCGCCCGGGCTGGTCCTGGTGGTCGGCATCCTCGGCTCATTGGTAGCAGTCCCATACCTGCATGCATCCGACCTTTGCTTGCTTGCGGTGGCTTCGGTGATCGTGTGGGAGGAGCGGCCGGTTCTGGCCTGGCGTGTGCCAATCGCAGCGGGCTGGCTGCTAACCACTCCATTAGTCGGCATTGTCCGGACCGGGCTTCCGCTGCAGAGGTGGCCTCTCGTCGAGCTTGCCTTCCTGGCCGGCCTATGTGTGATCGCGTGGCGCGTCAAGGCTTCACGACCTACCGATAGAGTTGTAGGGCTGCATGAGCTACCTACCTGACGCGGACCGATACTCCCGGATCGAGTATCGCCGCAGCGGGCGAACCGGCATCAAGCTTCCCGAGATCTCGCTTGGGTTGTGGCAGAACTTCGGTCATACGCGTCCGCTCGAGGTCAGCCGCGCGATTGTGCAGCGCGCCTTCGACATGGGCATCACGCATTTCGACCTGGCCAACAACTACGGGCCGCCTTATGGGTCGGCCGAGGAGACGTTCGGCCGGATCATCGCCTCGGACCTTGCCCCGTATCGGGATGAGCTGATCATCTCGACCAAAGCGGGCTGGGACATGTGGCCCGGACCGTACGGCGACCGCGGGTCACGCAAATATCTTCTGGCGAGTCTCGACCAGAGCCTGCGTCGCATGGGTCTCGATTACGTCGACATTTTTTACTCGCACCGCTTCGATCCCGACACCGCGCTCGAGGAGACGATGGGGGCCTTGGCTTCGGCGGTTCGCCAGGGCAAGGCACTGTACGTCGGCATCTCGTCGTACACGAGCGCCCAGACCAAGGAGGCGGCGGCGATCCTGCGCTCCATGGGCACGCCGCTACTCATCCACCAGCCCTCGTACAACATGCTGAACCGCTGGATCGAGGATGACCGCCTGCTCGATGTGCTCGAGAAGGAAGGGGCGGGCTGCATCGTCTTCTCGCCGCTCGCGCAAGGCGTCCTCACCGGCAAATATCTCGCCGGGATTCCCGAGGGCTCTCGTGCGACGCATTCGCGCTACCTGTCGCCCGATCAGATCACGAAGGAGACTCTCGCCAAGGTGCGGGCTCTCAGCACAATCGCCGAGAAGCGAGGACAGCCGCTGGCGCAGATGGCCCTGGCGTGGACGCTGCGGGATCCGCGGGTCACATCGGCCGTGATCGGCGTCAGCAGCATCGCCCAGCTCGAGGAGAACAGGGCAGCGCTCGACCACCGGGAGTTCTCTCCTGCCGAGTTGGAAGAGATCGACCGGGCTCTTACGTCTTAACCGGCAGCGCTGCCCAGAACACCCGTTCCCCGGCATAATCAGATCGCCCGCCCCCGACCAAGGGGAAATACTTGCCACTGGACATTCACGACATCGACGGCCCGCTCCGCGTGCTCGCTGGACCGGGCACCGGGAAGACGCACGCCCTTGTCGACCTGTACGAACAGGCCGTCCGGGACGGCGTTGCCGGCCGTGGTCAGATCCTGGTCCTCACGTTCTCCAACGGCGCCGCCTCCGAGATCGCGCGGCGTATCGATCTACGCCTGAACGACGACTACGGCGACGCGTGGATCTCGACCTTCCACAGCTTTTGCTCGAGGCTCCTGCGCGAATATTCACCTGACCCCGAGCGACTGCTGCTTGACGGCTTCCAGGAGACGATCGTCATGCGCGACGTGCTCGCCGGGATGGAGCCCGATGTGCTCGGCGGGTTGGCGGGGGTGCAGCGCTCCGATGCATTCGCCAGGGACGTTCTGACCTTTGTCGCGCTGATGAAACAGAACCTGGTTCACCCCTCCGCCCTCTTGCTCGCAGCCGAGGCGAGCGCAAGCGAGCGCCTGCGCAGTCTCGCGGCCGCCTACCAGGCTTACCAGGAGCAGATGCGGCGCGCGAGCATGGCCGACTTCCGAGATCTCATCACCGGCGCAATCGAGCTGCTGCAGTCGAACCCCAGGCTGCGGGAGCAGATGAGCGCCCGCTTCCGGCTGATCCTCGTCGATGAGTTCCAGGACGTGGACCCCGCGCAGTTCGAGCTCCTCCAACTCCTCGCGCCACCTGCGTCCCAGCCACGCTTGGTGGTCGTGGGTGACCCGGACCAATCCATCTACGGTTTTCGAGGCACGGTTCCACGCTTGCTAAGCGACGACTTCGCGAAGGTCTACGGCGGGGCGACGCACAGGCTCGACGACTGCTACCGCTGCTCGCAGGAGGCGCTCGATTCCGGCGAGAGGCTCCTCGCCGCGACCCAGCCAGGGCGCCATGCCCGCGCATTGCGTGCGGCAAGCCCGCCGCGTTCGCCGGCCGTGGTCGTCGCGCGCGAGGGGGACGCCGTCGACGAGGCGTTTTTCTGCGCGCGCGAGATCAAGCGCCTTTATGCGGAGTCGGCAGACCTGCGGCTCAGGGATTTCGCCATCGTGCTGCGCAGCACCACCTGGCTTGGGGGCCCCTTCGAGGAGGCGCTGCGGGCCCTGGGTCTTCCCTATGAGGTGCGAGGGTCTGGCGCCACGGCGCGCAACGAGGTGGTCCGATTCCTTGTCGGTTACCTCGAATCGCTCCGCAAACCGGATGACCCCGACGCTTTCGAAGGCGCGCTTGCCTCGACCCTCGGTGGCGTCGGCGCGCGCACGCTCAGCCGGCTTCGCGCACATGCGCGCGAGCAGGGCCGTCCGCTCACGCGCGTCGTGCGCCGGCTGATGTACGCGCTCGCGGCACGCGACGCGGCGCGCTACCCGTTGCCGTGGGGCGGAGAGGCGCCAAGCGAAGTGACGACCGAGCCGGACTATCTTGAGTACCTCTCACCGGAGGAGCTCGACCGCCTGCATGCCGCGATGGTCGCTCGCCACCGCCTCCTCGGCCGAGTGCCGAGGTTGCCGCTCACGAGCCTGGCTTACTCGATCCTGATCGAGGACGGAGCTATGCGGCGTCTCCTCGACCTCGGCCTGGCGCCGGACCAGCGGGCTGAAGCCATTGGCGACTTGCGCGCCGCCATCGGCGGCCTCGAGGCGATTCAGACGGTTTACGAAAGGCTGCACGGCACGCCGCCCTTGCTCACCGACATCGCCGGCTCGCTTGACTCGCTGCTCAGCGGCGCTGCCGACGACACCGACGCGCCGGCGCAAGGATTGGACGGGCGTCCAGACGCGGTACAGGTACTGACGGTGCACCAGGCCAAGGGCCTCGAGTTCGAGGTCGTGTTCACCGCGGGCTTCGCCCACGGGCTCTTTCCTCTTGCGGCACGGCCGCACCCGCTGCTGGATGTCGACGATCGCGCCTGGCTCGAGCGCTACAAAGTTGGATTCATGCCCTCGTGGCCCTCCGATCCGGATGGCCATCTCGCGGAGGAGGCACGACTCGCGTTTGTCGCAATGACACGCGCAAAAAGGCGGCTTTACGTCACCTTCGCCGACGTTTATCTGCGGTCGGCTGGGGCGTCGGTATTTCTTGGACTGGCACAGCCGGAGGCGGAGTCCCGGGAGCTGACGCGCGCGTCGGGAAGGCTTGCGCCGCGCGATGTGCTGCTCGCACGCGAGGCCGAAGTGTTGATTGCATCCCACCGAGACGCGCTGAATGGCAGCGCAGGCAGGGCGCTCGCCCTCGGTCTCGACGTTGCGTTTCTCACCGATCGCGAATCGGGCGAGCCGTTCGAGCCGTACGGCGGGGAAAAGAATCCAAGCAATGTCGAGATTGGCCATTTCAGCCCGACGACGCTCAACGACTACCTCAAATGCCCGCGCCTCTACTGGTACAACCACCATCCGGGCCTCGTGGACGAGCCGCGATCCGTGGCGATGGAACGTGGTGGATTTCTGCACGAGGTGCTCGAGGAGTTTCACCTGCACGAGGTGGAGTGGCGACCGCTCGCCTCGGAGATGCAGCGCGAGTGGCTCGAGGCTTCGTTGGTCAAGCACCTGGACCCCTACCTGTCGAGGATGGAAGGCGTGCTCGACCGCAAGCGCGAAGAGCTGCAGGTCCGCGCCGTCCTGGGCAACTACATCAAGTTCGTCACCGGCCTGCAGGTGATCAGGCGCTTGCGAACGCTCGATGTCGAGCGCAGGTTTCACCTCGAGCTCGATGGCGTGGAGATCGTCGGGAAGATCGACAGGGTGAACGACGTGGGCGACGGCCAGGTCGAGGTGGTCGATTACAAGACGGGCTCCGGCAAGCCGATGCGCTACGCGTATGAGCAGTACTTCGGCCCTGACATGTCCGATGTGCAGCTGGCCCTGTACTACCTGGCCTGCCGGCACGGAGTCGACGACGAAGGCAAAGCCCTCGGTTTTCAGCCGCGATTCCTCTCCCTCTGGTACCCGAAAGACTGGGTCTGGAGGGACATGCGCCAGGACATCTTCGCCGTCGGCCAGCCGGCAGGCCTCAAGGAATATCGAGAGAAGGCGCTTAGCACCGAGGACCTCGAGCGCAGCCGTGCCGTCGTCATGCAGGCGATCGCGGGGATCAAAGGCGGCCACTTCGAGCCGGGACCGCGTGACCTCGCAGGCACCTGCGTGACTCGATTCGGCAGCTGCCCGCACGCAGCCATATGCCCGTACGGAGGGGCACCCCCCGAATGACGCTGAGTGCAGAGCAGAGGGCGGCGGCCCATGCCGGCCCGGATGGCGCATTCCTGATCGCCGCCGGTCCCGGCACGGGCAAGACATTCACCGCGACCGAGCGTTTCTGTTGGCTGGTCGAGCAGGGCGTCGCGCCGGACCGGATCCTGACGGTGACCTTCAACGACCGCGCGGCGGAGGAGCTGCGCCAGCGCATCACCCGCGAGCTGGCGGAAAGACGGCCTCAGCTTGGCCCGGAAGCTCTCGACGCCGCCTGGATCGGCACGTTCCACGGCACCTGTGCGCGGCTCCTGGATGAGTTCGCTTACCTGGTTGGGGCGCCGCGCGAGCTGAGGGTTCTGGACGAAACCGAGCAGCGGTTGTTCGAGCAGCGCCTCGTGGCTCGGCTGCGTAGCGGCACTGCTGCCCCGCTTGACCCGGACTCGTTCACGGCGCTGTCGGTGGACGATCTCGACGACCTCTTGCGCTCGGGTCTCCGGTTCCTGCTCAAGCTGAAGGGGCGGGGCATCAGCCCCGAAGGGTTCCGCACCCGCGCTCTTGAGCTGCACGGCCGGCACTGGGATGCCTCGTTCGACGGCGCCTCAGGCAGCGACGCGGCGCATGCAGAGCTCGAAGCGATCGGCGTCCTGCACCTCGTCTACAAGACGTATGAGGATGCCCTGCGCGCGGCGAACCTTCGCGATTTCGACGACCTCATCCTCGAGGTGATCGGTGCATTGCAGCGCGTGCCCGAGTTTCGCCGCCGCTGCCGTGAGCGCTTCCGCTACCTGCTGGTTGACGAGTTCCAGGACACCAACCGGATTCAGCTCGATCTGATCAGGCTTCTCGCCGCAGATGGCTTCGGCAACGTTTCGGCGGTCGGCGATGCGAAGCAATCCATCTACGGGTGGCGTGACGCGGAGATCGAGAATATCCGAACGCGCTTCACCGGGCGCCGGCTGCCGCTGACGCACAATCGCCGGTCCTACCAGCAGATCCTCGACTGCGCGACCGACTTCATTCGCCGCGACCCGGATTTCGCCTCGGAGCCAGAGCTGGTGGCGACCCGCGGGTCCGGCGAGCGGCCGGTAACGGTGATGATGGCGCCCGACTCGCGCACCGAAGCCAGGTCGGTCGCGGAGACGATTCGCCGCTTGAACGTAGGCGGCCGCGCGTTCTCCGACATCGCGATACTCGCGCACTCGATCCGTATGCTGCCACGCGAGTTCGAGGATGAGCTACGCCGCCAGGGCATCCCTTATCTGACCAGCGGCGGCTCGGGCTTCTTCGATCGCCAGGAGATAAAGGATGTGCTGGCGATGCTCCGGCTCACCGAGAACCCGATGGACGACGGCGCGCTGGTCAGGGTGCTCCAGGGCCCGATCGTCAGGTTGCCGGATAAAGGTATGTACAACCTCGCCGCGCGGCGTTTCGGCCGCAGCGGCATGCGCTTGAGGGATTGCTTCGAGGAGTCGGGCCGTGCGGGCTTTCCCGAGATGGATGCGAAGGTGGCGGCGCAGGCGGTGCGGCTGGTGGAGCTGACCGATCGGCTCGGCGGCCTGCGTGACGCGCTGACGGTCGCCGACATCCTCAACCGTCTACTAGAGGAAACGGGTTACCTCCGCTGGGCCGAGCTCCGCGCGCAGAGGGACGGCAGTCCCCGCGCGCTGCTCAACCTCCGAAAGGTCTTTCAACTCGCGTCGCGCTTCGAGCGCGACCTTGCTCTGGCCGGCATCGGCGACTTTGTGCGCCACCTGGACCAGGTGATCGATGCGGAGCTGCCTGTCGGCGAGGCGGCTGAGGAATCGGCCACCACGGATGCGGTAGCGCTGCTGACTGTCCATTCGGCGAAAGGCCTGGAATTTCCTGTGGTGTTCTTGGTCAACCTCAGACCGCCCAGGCCCCGCGACACCGAGCGCCTCTTCTTCGACCCGGACAACCTTGGCTTCGTCATGAAGAACTGGCGGGGCGACAAGCATCCACGCTTCAAGGAGACGTCGCCCGGTGCGCCGGCCGTGGCACTCGCGATGGGCGAACGCCGGCGCATCGTCTACGTCGGCATCACGCGAACCAAAGATGCCCTCTACGTCACCGCCACCAGGGAGGAACAGTCCCCGCGCGATATCGACGTCGGCGCCAACGGCGAGGTCGACCATTTCGCCGAGATCCTCAGCTGGGCATTCGCCAACCCCGATGCGGCGACAGTCGTCGAGGCGGAGCAGCTAGAGCTGCCGGTCATCCGGGTGGCGGATGGCTCAGGCGCGGACGGCCCGGCTGTCGTCGAGGCAGTCCTCGAGCGGTGGCAGCACATCCGCCCGCGCGAGGACGCAGTTCGACCAGGGCCTGAGCGCGACATCGAGCTGAGCTTCTCGCAGCTCCATGACTTCGAAGCGTGCCCCGTCCGGTATCGATTCAGCCAGGTTTGGGGCGTGCCCGCTCCGCCCGACGACATGCTGCCGGCATTCGTGCGGGCGTCCGGATCAAGTGAGCTGGGCGCCTCTGTCCATGCCGCCCTGTCGGCCTGGCATTCGGGTGGTGGCGACCTGCTGCGCATCTACCGTGGGCCAGAAGCCGGAAGGGAGATGCTCGCGCGCTATCTCCAGCAACCGCTGGCGGTCGCGCTTACGCTTGGCGTGGAGCTCGAGTTCAATCTTCGCATCGGCCAAGCCCGGATCCGCGGTTTTGTCGACCGGGTTTGTGAGCTTGACGGCCGGCCGACCCTCGTCGACTACAAGACCAACGCCACACTCGACGCAAGGTTGATCCAGGCTTACTCGACCCAACTCCGGCTGTATGGGCTGGCGGCACGTCGAGGGTTGCTGCCGGGTGGGCGCGAGCCCCGGCTCGTCCTTTTTGACATTCGGCGCGGGCACCTGATCGAAGTCGCCCCCGACGACAGGGCGGTCGAGGCAAGGATCGCGGCCGCCACATCGAAAATCCTTGCCGGCGACTTTGCACTGGGGCCAGAGCACGCGGAACGGCCCTGCATCTTGTGTGCTTTCAAGCCGATCTGCGCCGACGCCCGCGTTGCGGTTCCTGCCGCGCGGACGTGACCGGCGCAGAGCCGCTTCGAGAGCAATATTTCGAGCGCCGCCAGATCAAGGAGGCGATTGCTTTTGCAGAAGCCGGCGGCATCGCCGTGCACCGCAACTTCGACCACTACCACGGTTCGATGATCCGGGGCATGGTGCGCGAGCGGCCTTTCCTCCACATCATCGGCCTGCGCCCCGTGCTCGAAGAATGGGGGCGCCGGCATGGGCTGCGCCCTGAGTGGGTCCAGCCGGAAAAGCGGCGAAAGGTGGCTCACTACGACGTCTTCGGCGCTCGCGCCGCGGACCTCATAGCGCGCCTTGCCTCACCTGAATGAGCGAAAGAAGCTGGCCGGGGGTCTATCGGCCATCGGCTTGAGGGCCAATCAGGCCCTTGACGCCATATGACGCGATGCGTTATGCTGCAGTGCGTCAACCTAAAAAGGAGGCCAAGACAAACATGACTACCGAACTAGACCAGATCGCAGATTCGGCCGGTGAGACGGCAACCACTGTCGCGGAAGTCGCTTTCGGCGCCGCCCAGACAGTTCGTGAAGTCGCGTCAGACCCCATGGGGACGGCGCGCAAGCAGGTGAAGGGACTCGAGCGTAAGGGCACCCCGGCCGCTCGCAAGGTCAACCGCCGCTTCAACGCACGGCTGAATGCCGCGACGGCGCCGGCCAAGGACGTTGCCAAGAACATCAACGCTCGGCTTTCGGCCGCCGCACAGGTCGCCAGCGACCTGATGCCTGAGCGCATCACGGTGCTTGGAGTCGAGGTGAACGGCAGGCTGCCGGAGAAGGTCGTGATCAGGGGCTTCGAGCTCGTGAAGCTTCAGGCTCGCCGCCGCGATGTCGTTGGCAGCGTCGCCAAGCGCTCGCTGCGGATCTTCAACGGCTCGTTCAAGACCATCGCGAAGACCGCGAGCAGGCTGGAGTACGCGACCGAGCTCAGGCACGCTCCAACTGTCAAGAAGTCGGTGGCGACCAGGGCCTCGACCAGGACCCGCCGCGTCCGCAAGATCGCCGCGCGCCGCCGCGCGGCTTAACTAAACGACTCGTTGAGGGCGCCCGCGCAGGGCGCCCTTTTTCATTTCAGGTAGATTGCCGACCGTGACCGTGGTCTGTACCGGCTCCATTGCATACGACTACATCCTCAGCTTCAAGGGCCATTTCAAGGACCACATCCTCGCCGACAAGACACACATCCTCAACCTGAGCTTCCTCGTCGACGACCTGCGCAAGCATCGTGGGGGCGTCGCCGGCAACTACGCCTACAACCTCACCCTCCTCGGCTACCCTGCCGCCGTGCTGGCGACCGCTGGCTCCGACGCTGCCGAGTACCGCGACTGGCTCCTGGCCAGGGGCGTCGACTGTCATGGGTTGAGACTTCTCGACGGCGAGATCACGGCGACCGGTTTCACAACGACGGATCTTGATGACAACCAGCTGACCGGCTATTACGGCGGGGCGATGGGTCGCGCCGCCATCCTCGGCGTGGATGACGCCCCTCCGGGCGCGGACGCTCTGATCGTCGGTCCGAACGATCCCGCTGCGATGATGCGGCTGGTCAAGGAGTGCCGGGCGAGGGGTCTGCCTTTCGTCTTCGACCCGGCGCACCAGCTGCCCCGGCTCTCAGGCGAGGACGTCACCGAAGGCGCACGCGGCGCATGGATCTTGATCGGAAATGACTACGAGCTCGAGCTGATCATGCAGCGCACCGGCCGCTCGATAAGGGGGCTGATCGAGCTGGCCGAGATCGTGGTGACAACGCTTGGTCGCGACGGTTCTCGGATCTGCACAAGTGAGGGGACGGTCGACATTCCAGCAGCGCCGGCACGGCGCGAGGTGGATCCCACCGGCGCGGGCGACGCGTATCGGGCCGGCCTGGTCGCCGGCTTGTTGCGCGGCCTCGAGATCGAGCAGGCAGGCAGGGTGGCATCGCTGGCGGCCGCCTATGCGGTCGAGCAGGTGGGAACCGTCGAGCACTCGTACACGCTCGGCGAGTTTGCCCAGCGTTACCAGGAGGCATTCAGCGTTGCCCTGCCCAATGCGTTCGGGCGACGCCCCTAACTAAATTTCCGGCCTTCCTCTCGACGGTAGGCCCACAAGGCGAGGGCAAAAAAGGCCACTCCGTAGCCGATGAGGTAGATCCAGTCAGTGGTCACGCTCCCGTCGGTAGGCGCGCCGATGGCATCCCAGCCGAGCTGACCGAAAAAGTGCAGCGGCAGATATGGCGCGATGCTCTGAATAAAGCTGGGCAAGAGCTGCTTGGGAAAGAAGAGGCCGGACGCAAACGCGGTCGGCAGATAGATCAGGTTGATCACCGCCACCGCGGAGTTGGGTCCTGACAGGTAGCCGATGGCGAAACCCAGGGCGATGAAGGGTATCGAGCCCAACAGCACCCGGTACGCCAGAGTCACCCACTCCAACGCGTCGATTCTCACGTCGCCTGCGATGTAGGCGAATGGAAAGAGGACCACGAGCGTCATGGCCGCGAAAGCCAGCGCTGTGATGCATTTGGAAAGCAGGTAGACCCAGGGCGGCATCGGCGTCGCGCGCATGAGCACGTCCATCTTCTGACCTCGCTCGGTCGCCACTGAGATTCCGAAGCTGAAGATCATGACGTTGGCCACGGCGTACACGGCCATCGATGCAAGGAAGTACGCGCCAAAGCTCACGCCTGGGAAGATCTGCTGCTTTGACTGGCCGATGCCGATGAACGCGTAGAACATCACGGGCAGGAAAACCGACGTGATGCTGAATGCCGGCACGCGCCACAGCTTCAGAAACTCAGCGCCGGTCTGGCGCACGAGCATGGGCAGAATCGGCGCGCGAGCAACTGTGGCTACGGCCATTACCCGGCCCCCTGGTGGCTGGTGAGTGAGATGAAGGCGTCCTCCAGGTCTGCCCCGGACACCTCGAGCTCTGAGATGTCGATCCCCTTGCGAAACAGCTCTCGAAGCACAGACTCCGGCTGATTGGTTAGAAGCTGAACACGGTGGTCTGTAATCGTCGTGGTCGTCACTGGCAAACCCTCGAGGTCTTTTTCCGACAGGTTCCCGGCTGTAAAGCGAACACGCTTGCCGGCAACCCTCGATTTGATTTCTTGAGGTGAGGCATCCGCAATGACCACCCCGCGGTCGACCACGACCACGCGCTTGGCGAGCTGGTCCGCTTCTTCGAGGTAGTGGGTGGTGAGCACAACGGTGCGGCCCAGGTTCGCGAACTCGGCGATGCGCTCGATGAATGAGCGCCGTCCCTCGACGTCCATGCCGACCGTCGGCTCATCCAGGAAGAGAACCTCGGGATCGCCGCACACGGCGAGCGCGAAGTAGAGCCGTTGGCGCTGGCCGCCAGACAGCTCCTTGACTTGGGCGCCGGCTTTCTCCTCGAGGCCGGCCATCGCGATCGCTCGATCGCTGGCCATCGGCTTCGGGTAATAGGAACGGAAGAGGTCGACGATCTCTCGCACCTTCAGCATCGCCGGGATGCCTGACTCCTGGAGCATCACGCCCACCCGGCTGCGAGCATCGAGGTGATAGGGGCTGAGCCCGAACAGCAACGCCTTGCCAGATGTCGGCTTCCGCAACCCCAGCAGCAGGCTGATCGAAGTGGTCTTGCCGGCGCCGTTCGGTCCGAGCATCGCCACGACTTCGCCGAGCTCGATGTCGAGGCTCACTCCTCTGAGTGCCTCGATGGAGCCGTACTTCTTGGTTGCCTCGATGAGCTGGGCAGCGACTGGCACTGCCGAGAATCTACTCTGGTGGCGTGGCGACCATTTTCTCGCGCATCATCGATGGCGAGCTCCCGGCCGATTTTGTTTGGAAGGACGACGCCGCTGTCGCCTTCTTGTCCAATCGCCCACTTCGACCGGGACACACCCTGGTGGTGCCTCGTTCGGCCACCGACCACTGGCTCGACCTGGAGCCCGACCTGCTGACACACCTCGCGGCGACCGCGCAAACCATCGGCAAGGCGCAGATGGCAGCTTTCAAACCGGCCAGGATCGGATTGATGCTCGTCGGCCTGGAGGTGCCGCACGTGCACTTCCACGTGGTGCCGATACGTGGGCCGCACGACCTGGACTTCGACAACCAGGATCCCAACCCGGATCCGGCGATGATGAAGGCGGCCGGCGAGGCATTGCGCCGAGAGCTGCGCCGCCTCGGCGCACCCGGAGCGCTCTAGGCCAGAGCCCGCAGCAGCTGGTCGATATGCAGCTCGAGGTGGCTGATGAGCGGCAGTCGCGCCACCTCCTCAGCGGTCATCGTCTCTCCCCCGTCCACCTTCACCACCCGTCGCATCGACGCAGCATCCGCATCGTGAAGGCGTTGGATGGTCCGAGCATGGTCTTCCAGGGCCATGCGAATCAGCTCCTTCGGCTCGATCTGCGCCATCTGCTCGTCCATTGCGTCGCGGAGGCCGACATTGTTGAGCAGGTCAAGCTCGGTCATCTTGCCGCTCGAGACTTTGTGGAAGATGACGCCGTAAAACTTCGACAGCACGACGATGTGCGCCAACACCTCGTGGGCGCTCCAGGCGGCCGGAGGCGGGACGTCCCCGCTCAGGGCATCGGGCCTGGCGGAGCCAGCTCCCGATCCGCCCCCCTTTTGGCCATGAGCGGCCGACACCAGCGGGCCGTATTCAGCCAGGCGATCCGATGCTCTCTGAAGGCGATCGGCGAGGGCAAGCCGGTCGTGGTCGATCATCTCGTCGAGGAAACCCTGGAGGTCGGTCGCCGTGAAGGTCGTGCTTTCATTCGTCATGACACAACCAATCTATTGGAGAATCAATCAAATGTGCTACTCAGATGACGCCCGCCCGCCGCTGCCACCCATCGGAGGAGCCGCCTCCGACCATGGAGACTTCGAGCTCACCGCTGCCGACGGCAACAAGTTCATGGCTCACTTCGCCCGGGCCGCCCAACCTACCGGCGCAGGCATGGTCGTGATGCCTGACGTCAGAGGGCTGCATCACTTCTACAAGGAGCTCGTGCAACGGTTCGCCGAAGCGGGCATTGACGCGGTCGCCATCGACTATTTCGGCCGCACAGCGGGGAGCGGCGATCGAGGAGAGAGCTTCGATTACAAGCCTCATGTCGAGCAGACGACCCCGGAGGGCATCAGCGCCGATGTCGCGGCGGCGGTGGCGCACCTCAAGTCGAAGGATGGCGGCGCGGTCAAAGCCGCCTTCACCGTGGGTTTCTGCTTTGGCGGCTCGAGTTCCTGGAACATGTCTGCGCTGGTGGACGGGCTCGATGGCTGCATCGGCTTCTATGGCCGGCCGGAGCGGACGCTGCCATTCCTGTCCCGGATGAAGGCGCCTCTGCTCCTGCTCATCGCCGGCGCCGACTTCACTCCAACCGAAGCATTCCACGACTTCGACACGAAGCTGACCGAAGCCAAAGTGCCCCACGAGATGCACATCTACGAGGGAGCGCCGCACAGCTTCTTCGACCGCAGCTTTGCCGAGTGGAAAGAGGCGGGCGACGACGCCTGGCGCCGGATGCTGGCGTTCATCAAGAAGAACAGCTAGGCCGGTCTCCCCTCGTGGGGAGCGACCTCTGGAGACGACCGATGGTGCCCGAATCGCGGCCCATTGGCAGGTTGGATGAGCGTAGCCATCGGCGGTGGCTTCGACTTCGTGTCCTAAACTGCCGTCGGCCGTATAGTCAGCTTCCATGGCGAGAGTGGCCCCTCGGTCCAAGCCGGCGCCGCAGCTGCCTGCCGCCCTGGTGGCCGAGCTGGAGCGGCGACGCGCTGGCATGGCTCGCCACATGGCACGGGCCGTGGTGATGCTGGTGCGCTGGGACAATTCCACGGGCGTTCCGCCTCAACGCTCCGCGATCGCCAAGGCATGCGAGGCGGGACTCGACCTATTCTTGGCCACCGCCCGCGAGGCGCGCCCGGCCACCGCCGAGGAGCTTCGGCGCGTGGCCCAGCTCGGAATCCTCCAGGCCCGCAGCAGTCAGTCGGTCGAGCCCATCCTCAATGCGTATCGCATCGCCGCTCGCGTCGCATGGGACGCCATACTCGCGGCGTGGCGGGGCCACCCTGAGGCGACCCCCGAGGCGATCATGCTGACTGCCAACTACGTTTTCGGGGCATTGGACCAGGTGGCCGCCGAAGTCACCAAGACTTACCTCAACGCGCGCGAGCATCACATGCAGCGTGGCACCCGCGCGCGGGCTCGCCTGTTCCACGCGCTGATCAGCGACAACTTCGACTCCGAGCTCGAGCTCCAAAAGCAGGCCCTGGCGCTGAACATGCCCATTGCGCCGACCGGTTATGTCGCGGCGGTATGCAAGCTCGTCGTCGGCAGTCGCGATGGCGAGCAGGGAGGAGAAGGGCTGGCCGAGGTGGCCGCCTCACTGCCACTGCCCCGAGGCGCGATCCACCACGCCACCGACCCGACCACCCTTGTCATCCTGTGGCCTGCCGAGTCCGCGGCCGACGTGGAAGGCGCCCGGCAGCTGGTCATGAGCCTTCAGAAGGAGGCGGTCAAGCGCTCAGGCTCAGCGCGCGCCCGGGTGCGCGCAGGCATCGGCGGCTACCACGCCGGCTTGCGGGGTATTGCGGGCTCGTATCTCGAAGCCCAGCAGGCAATTGAAGTTGGGCGCAAGCTCAGACCGGATGCGGTGGCGCACCGGCACGATGAGCTCATCCCGCAGCTCGTGCTGGCGCAGAACCCTCGGCTGGCCGAACGCTTCGTGGTGCACAGTCTTGGGCCTCTGCTCGAGGCCAAGACTCGCAACCGCGAGCAGCTGCTCGAGACACTGCAGGTTTACGTGGCCCAAGGCTCGGTGAAAGACGCGGCGGCCGCGCTGAAACTGCACCGGCACACCGTCCTGTACCGCCTGGACAAGTTGCGCGAGCTGCTTGGCGCCGACCTGGACACGCCGGCGAGCCGGCTGCGCTTGCAGCTTGCACTGGATCTTCGCAAGCTACTTTAGCCCTCAAACTGGACCGCATGTCCAAACAATGGCCTTTGTTTTCCCACAAGGCGCCAATGTGGATAGGCCCTGACGTCGGTAAGCTTCAAGCCGTGACAAACAACTCCAATGGCTCCAGCGGTCGCCGCGTCGTCGTGACCGGCATGGGCTTTGTGACCCCGATCGGAAATGATCTCGAGACGGTTTGGTCGAACCTGGTCGAAGGCGTTTCCGGAATCGGTCAGATCACGCATTTCGACACCACCAACTTCGACACCAAGATCGCCGGCGAAGTCAAGGGCTTCAATCCCGAGGACTACATGGACAGGAAGACCGCTCGACATATCGGGCGCTTCTGCCAGTTCGCCCTGGGCGCGTCCAAGCAGGCGCTTGCCCACGCCGGTCTCGATCCGGCCGAGATGGACCCTGACGACGTCGGCGTCATCGTCAGCTCCGGAATCGGCGGCATGGAGGAGATCGAGAAGAGCCACACGCAGCTCATGGAGCGAGGGCCGAAGCGCATCAGCCCTTTCACGGTGCCGATGATGATCGCGGACATGGCGGCCGGCCTCGTCGCCATCCACTGTCATGCCGGCGGCCCCAACTACGCGATCGTCAGCGCCTGCGCCTCAGGCTCGCATGGAATCGGAGAGGCCTCGGAGATCATCAAGCGCGGTGACGCCGTCGCGATGCTCGCCGGAGGCTCCGAAGCCACCATCACGCCCCTGACGATGGGCGCCTTTTGTCAGATCAAGGCCGTCAGCGAGCGCAACGACGAGCCGGAAAAGGCCTGCCGGCCGTTCGATCTCGGCCGTGACGGCTTCGTCATGAGCGAAGGCTCCGTCATGCTCGTGCTGGAGGACATGGACCACGCCAAGAAGCGTGGGGCGAAGATTTACGCGGAGATCGCCGGCTACGGCGCCAGCGCCGACATGTACCACTTCACGGCGCCCCAGCCGGAAGGCAAGGGCGCGATCCGCGCCATGCGACGCGCGCTCGAGAAGAGCGGCGTCGAGCTGAGCGACGTCGGATACATCAACGCGCACGGCACCTCGACCAAGCTCGGTGACTTGGCGGAGACGAAGGCGATCAAGGCTGTCTTCGGCGACCATGCGTACAAGCTCGCGGTGAGCTCGACCAAGTCGGTGCACGGCCATCTGCTCGGGGCCGCCGGTGCCATCGAAGCAGCGGCGTGCGTCCTTGCGCTCAACCGGGGCTTGCTGCCGCCGACCATCAACCTCGACCATCCCGACCCCGAGTGCGACCTCGACTACGTACCGAACAAGGCGCGCAAGGCAGACATCAAGGTGGCCATGTCGAACTCGTTCGGCTTTGGCGGCCACAACGCAACGCTCGTGATAAAAGGCCCTGAGGCCAACTAGGAGAAAAACGTATGGCAACGCCGCTAGATTTCAAGGAGCTCCAGGACCTCGCCAGCGAGATCCTGGGCATCGAACCTGACCAGGTGCAGCTCGACAAGAGCTTCGCCAAGGACCTCGCGGCCGACTCGCTCGACCTCGTCGAGCTCGTCGCTGCTGTGGAGGACAAGTACGACGTCGAGCTTTCCGAGGAAGAGCTCGAGAAGATGAAAGTCATCGGCGACCTCTGGAAGTTTCTGGAGCAGAAGACCGCCGAGCGGCTGGAGGCCTGAATGACATGGCGATAACGACCGCGTATCGCACGCGTTCCGGGGCTGTCCCGCTTCGCTCGTTCAAGACGAAGGGCCGGCACAGCGCGATTGCCGGCGTGGGTGTCTACGCGCCAGAAAAGTTGATCACCAACTTTGACCTCGAGAAGATGATGGATACGTCCGACCAGTGGATCACGGAGCGGACAGGCATCCGCACACGCCACATCGCGGAGCCTGGCACCACGACGCTCGAGCTGGCGACCAAGGCCGCGCGCGCAGCGCTCGATGCCGCCGGCATCACCGCCAACGAGCTCGACATGATCCTGGTCGGCACGTCGTCGCCGGACGGTCCGTTTCCGTCGATCGCATGCCGCATCCAGGACGAGCTGGACGCGCCTGGCGCGGTAGCTTGGGACATGCTCGCCGCCTGCACGAGCTTCATGTATGGGCTCGCGACAGCTGATTCGTTCATCGCCACGGAGCGAGCCGACAACGTGCTCGTCATCGGTGCCGAGGTGCTGTCCCGGATGCTCGACTACTCCAACCGCGGCACCGCCGTCATCTTCGGCGACGGTGCTGGGGCCGCAGTCGTGAAACCGGCCCCCGACGGCGCCGGATTCCTGTCCTGGTGCCTTGGCAGCGATGGACGCGGCTACCTGCAGGTCACGGCCGGCAACAAGGAATTTGGCGCGTACGCGGCCAAAGACCCCGCGCCCATCATCGAGATGGAAGGCCCCGACGTGTTCAAGTTCGCTGTCGACATCTTCATCCGCCAGGCCAATGAGGTCTGCGGCACCGCGGGGATATCGATGGAAGACATCGACCTGTGGGTCCCCCACCAGGCCAATTTCCGGATCATCGATGCCGCCGCGCGTCGCATCGGGCTGCCGCTCGAGAAAGTCGCGATCAACATCGACGAATACGGCAATACATCGAGCGCGTCGATCCCAATCGCCCTCGAAGGTGCGATCCGCAAGGGGCGCGTCAAGACCGGCGATCACGTCTTGCTGGCCGGGTTCGGCTCAGGCCTGACGTGGGGCGCCAGCCTCCTCAAGTGGGTGTAAAACTCACAGCCCCGATCGCCCTTCTCTTTCCCGGCCAGGGCGTGCAGAAGCCCGGGATGGGCAAGAACCTGCACGACAGGTACCCGGCGGCGCGCCGCGCGTTCGAGCGCGCTGAAGAGGTCCTGGACATGCCGATCCGCCGGCTGTGCTTCGAGGGTCCCCTCGAGGAGCTGAATCGCACGGACATCATCCAGCCGTGCGTGATGACGGTCTGCTGGGCGGCGTACGAGGTCTGGCGCGAGAGCTATGGCCTCGAGAACGTGCAGGTCACGGCCGGTCACAGCCTCGGCGAGATCGGTGCGCTAGCTGCCGCCGGCTCGATCCCGTGGGAGACCGCCCTGCTGCTCGTCAAGGAGCGCGGCCGGATCATGGCCCAAGCCGCGCACGATCAGCCAGGCGGCATGATCGCGATCGTCGGCCTGGACGAGGCGCAGGTCGAGGCGATCCGCGCCGAGGCCTCAGCCAAGGGGCAGTTGTGGGTCGCCAACCGAAATGCAGACGTGCAGTTCGTACTATCGGGTGAGACGGCGGCGGTCGAGGCGGCAGAGCCGCTCGCGCTCGCCGCGGGTGCGCGCAGGGCGCTGATCCTCACGATTCCAGTCCCGGCGCATACGCCGTTGATGGCGCATGCCGCGGCCGCCTTTCGAAAGGTCGTCGACAAGCTTCCGCTGAAGGCCCCTTCGATCCCGATCCTCGCCAACGCCTCGGGCGAGGCGCTGCGTTCCATCGCAAGCCTGCAGGAGGAGCTGCGCCATCAGATGCTCCGGCAGGTCGACTGGGCGCGCACCATGGTCGCGATGCGGACCATGAAGGTGCGGACCGTGGTCGAGCTGGGGCCGGGGCGCGTGCTCGCAAGCCTTGCCGCCAAGCACATTCCGGGCGTCGACACGTGGAATGCGGAAGAGCTGTTCATTGACTTCGCGGACCCGGCTCCCGCATGACCGATTCGCTCGCAGGCAAGACAGCGCTGGTAACCGGCGGCGGAAAGGGCATCGGCCGTGCCATCAGCCTTGCGCTGGGCGCGATGGGTGCCAAGGTGGTGGTGAACTACAGGTCTGACAAAACCGCGGCCGAGGAGACGGCGGCCGCGCTGCCAGGCGGGACCGCCCACCAGGCGGATGTTGGCGATCCAGCCCAGGTCGAGGCGATGGTCAAGGCAATTGGACGCGTCGATGTGCTCGTCAACAACGCCGGAGCCGTCCGCGACAAATTGTTGATCCAGATGGCGCCCGCGGACTGGGAAGAGCTGATCCGCACAGATCTGATGTCGGCCTTCGCCACCACCAGGGCGGCCATCATGTCCGGGATGATGCGCGCGCGATGGGGCCGGATTGTCAACATCTCCTCGATCGTGGGGATCACCGGCAATGCGGGCCAGTCGAACTATGCGGCGGCCAAGGCGGGCCTCATCGGCTTCACCAAATCCGTGGCGCGCGAGTACGGTTCGCGCAACATCACATGCAACGCGGTGGCGCCCGGGTATGTGCGGACCGAGCTGACGTCGGGGTCGCTCACTGACGCGATGGTCGACGAGCTTGTGAAAGCCACCCCCATCAAGCGCGAGGGAAACGCTGATGACATTGCCGCATTGGTGGCCTTCCTCTGCTCGGAGCGGGCCGGGTTCATAACCGGGCAGGTGGTCGCAGTCGACGGAGGCTTGTCGTTGTAATGGTCGCGGCCAGAAAGCCGGCTGACGTTCGCATCTCGGGTGGCAAGCTGCCGCCGATCCCGCTGCCCACCAACTGCCCGGGCTGCGGAGTCGGCCTTGACCTCGACGAGCTTCGGCGTCACACGTACGTCTGCACCTCATGCGGTCACCACTTCCGCATGGGGGCTGACGCCTGGATCGCCCTCATCGCGGACCGCGGCACATGGAAGGAGCGTTACGGCGACGTTCGCTCTCACGACCTTCTCAACTGGAAGGTGCCGAAGCCGTACCAGGAGACGCTCGAGCAGCTTCGGGACGAGGGCTTGAACGAGGCCGTTCGCACCGGCACGTGCCGTCTTGGCGGCCGCGAGATCTGGCTGGCAGCCTTTGATTTCCGATTCGTCGGCGGCACCCTCTCGATAGTTGCCGGCGAGCGTCTCGCACGCGGCATGGAGCAGGCAGCCGCGTCGGGCCTGCCCTACCTTCTTGTCGCGGCATCCGGAGGCGCCCGCATGCAGGAGGGAGTGCTGGCGCTCATGCAGATGGCCAAGGTCAATGCCGCCGTCGGACGCCTCGACGCTGCCGGCGTCCCTTATTTCTCAGTGCTCACCGACCCCACTTTCGGTGGCACCGCCGCATCGCTCGCCCTGCTCGGCGACATCAACATCGCCGAACCGGATGCCGCCATCGGGTTCACCGGCCCGCGCGTGATCAAGCAGGCCACGTACGCCGACCTGCCTCCCGGGTTTCAGAGCGCCGACTTTCAGCTCGCCCGCGGGCAGGTCGACATGGTGGTGGCGAGACCCGAGCTCCGGCGCCTGCTGGCGCACTTCCTCGAGATTTATCCATGAAGCTGCACGGCCGCCGGCCCGAGGAGACCACGCTGACCGTCTGGCAGGTGGTGGAGCTTGCCCGGCACCCTGACCGCCCTTACTCGCTGGACTACATACGGCGGATGGCGCCGGACTTCGTCGAGATGCATGGCGACCGCATCTCAGGCGACGACCCGGCGCTGATCGGCGGAGTCGGCACCTGGCACGGTAGGGCGACGATGTTCCTCGGCCACCAGAAAGGCCGGAGCCTCAACGAGAGGGTCGCCCGGAACTGGGGGATGATGCACCCGGAGGGTTATCGCAAGGCGATTCGCCTGGCTCACCACGCCGCCAAGTTCAACTTTCCGATCGTGTCGTTGATCGACACGCCCGGCGCCTACCCGGGCGCGGGGGCCGAAGAGCGTGGGATCGCCTCGGCGATCGCGGCGGCGATCATGGAATGGTTCCGGATCCCCGTCCCGATAGTCGCTGCGGTCATCGGCGAAGGTGGCAGTGGCGGGGCCCTTGGAATGGGCGTCGCCGATCGGGTGATCATGCTCGAGAACTCGATCTACTCGGTGGCCTCTCCGGAGGCGGCGGCTTCGATCGTGTGGCGCGACAACACGCGCAAGGTGGAGGCGGCAGAGCAGCTCCAGCTCACGTCGCGGGATTTGCTGGCGATGGGCGTGGTCGAGGAGGTCGTGACCGAGCCCCAAGGCAGCGCGCGCCTGGATTACGAGGCCACGGCCTCGGCGCTCGACGAAGCCCTCAACCGCCACCTGAAGCCGCTCCTGGCGCAGCCCACCGAGGAGCTCCTGCAGCATCGTTACGAGCGGTTCCGGTACATCGACTCGCTGATCCGCGCCGAGCCTCACTTCGGCCCCAAGATCTAGTCACGTGCGAGGGTGGCAGGCAGGCCGGGTTTACCCCGGCCGCCACCCAATCGTTGATCCTCCGAACGCCTCCACGGGTAGCTGGGACGGAGGGGGTGATCCGGTGGGCTCCCCGCGCGCAGCGCGGGAGGGCCTCCTCCTGCGCGCCTTATGAGGCTGGTCGTCCAGCGTGTGACGTCCGGCTCGGTCATCTGGAGCGAAGCCGGCGAGCCTCGTGGCGCAACCATTGGGCGCGGTTATGTGTTGTTGGTGGGTGCGGCAGCCGATGACGAAGAGGCAACGATTCGAAAACTGGCGGACAAGGTCATCGACATGCGGGTGTTCGCCGACGAGGCCGGGCGGATGAACCTGAGCCTGGTCGACGTTCACGGCGCCGCGCTGATCGTGTCGCAGTTCACCCTGTTCGCCGACTTCAGCCGGGGCCGCAGGCCAAGCCTCCTGGGCGCCGGCGATCCGAAACGGGCCGAGGCGCTGTACCTCGCTTTCGTCCAGCGATTCCGCGAGCGCGACATAGACACCAAGACGGGCAGCTTTGGAGCCGACATGACCGTGGCGATCGAAAACGACGGTCCGGTGACGTTGGTCCTCTCCTCGGACGATTGGCCGACTCGTGTCTGAGGCGCGCCGAGGCTGGCTGCCTTATGTAGCGCTCGCCGCGATCGCCCTGATCTGGGGCGCTTCATTCCTATTCATCAAGGTCGCGGTGCAGGACATGAACCCCGCCGTCGTCGTGCTCGCGCGGTCCAGCTCGGGATTCCTCGCCCTCGCCGTAATCGTTGTCGCAAGGCGTCGTAGGCCTTTCCCCGACTTCGGCCGGCGTCTGCTGCCTTTCGCAGTGATGGGTATCGCAAATGGAGTGCTCCCTTGGATTGCGATCGCCTGGGGCGAAGAGCGCATCGCCAGCGGCCTCGCCAGCATCCTCAATGCGACGACGCCGCTGTGGGCCGCGATTCTCGTTTACTGGGTCATTCCCTCCGAGCGCCCGAGCACGATCAACTACGGGGGTGTTTTCATTGGTCTCGCCGGTGTGGTCATTCTCGTTCTGCCTGATCTAACCTCCAGCGGTGTTCATGCCGACCTCCTCGGGACGGCGGCGGTGCTGCTGGCATCCGTGTCATACGCGGTCGCTGCCCTCTATCAGAGGCGCAATCTACGCGGCATGAACATCTATGAAGCGAACCTGGGCCAACTCGCCTTCACCGCTATCCTCGTCTCCCCGCTCGCTGTGCCGGGCATACCTGGCGTCCACCTCGAGCTGAAATCAGTAGCGGCAGTGCTTGCGCTCGGGATTGGAGGCTCGGGTATTGCCGGCGTCCTTTATTACTACGTACTCAACTCGCTCGGTCCGGTTCGCGGCTCAGGCGTCACTCTATTGGTGCCTATGACCGCTGTCTTCTGGGGTGTGGTCTTGCTACACGAATCAGTGACCCTGCCGATCGTCGCCGGGATGTTCATCATCCTGGCCGGGATCGTGCTCACCAATGTCGGTCGAGGCAAGGCGCGCGCGAGCACTGGCAAGGCCGCAGCGTGAGCGGCTACCTCGAACAGCACGTCGGGCAGGTTCGCGAGGCGGCTGCCCGTATCCGGCCTTACGTCCGGCGGACGCAGAGCCTTGCCACCGACGTGGACCCTGACCTGCGGCTGAAGCCTGAATGCTTCCAGGTCACAGGCTCGTTCAAGGTGCGGGGCGCGTTCAATGCAGTGCTGTCTCAGATGGCGCGCGACCCGCGTCCGATCGGGGTCATCGCCGTGAGCTCCGGAAACCACGCGCAGGCGGTTGCGCTGGCGGCTCGAACCGTGGGCATACCCGCGCTCATCCTCATCCCCGAGGACGCAAATCCCGCGAAGGTCGCCGCGACCCGAGCGCTGGGCGCCGAGGTGATCCAGGAAGGCATCACCTTCGCCAATCGGGAGGAGCGATTGCGCGAGGTGATGGGTGGGCGCGGCTATTCGCTCGTCCACCCGTTCGACGATTGGGATGTGATCCACGGACAGGGTACCGCGGCGATGGAGCTGCTAGAGGACGCACCTGACCTGGAGGTCATCGCCGCCCCGATCGGAGGCGGGGGCCTCCTCTCTGGCACGGCCATCTCGGCCAAAGCACACCAGCCGAGCATCAAGGTGATTGGCGTTGAGCCGGCGAAGGCAGACGACGCGTACCAGTCGTGGAAGGCGGGCAATATCCGGGCCCTTGGCGCCGCCCCTTCGACGATCGCTGACGGTGTGCGCACCACCGCGGTCGGAGAGCGCAACTTCGAGGTGATGTTCACCAAGGAGCTGGTCGACGAGATCGTGACCGTCACCGAGGACGAGATCGCGACAGGGGTGCGCGTGGCGTGGACGCGAATGCACATTGCGCTCGAACCGACCGGCGCGCTGCCGTTCGCGGCTTACCTTGCCGGCAAATTGCCCAAGGGCAGCGCCGGTCTGATCCTGAGTGGCGGCAACGCCAATTTCCAAACGATGGCTAAACTGCTCGGAACCCCATGATCCCAGTCAAAGAGGTGATGACGACGAATGTGATCACCTTCCGCGAAGACACGCCAGTCGAAGAGATCGCGACGACCCTCAACTCCAAGCGGATCACTGGCGGCCCCGTGATCGGAGCCGACGGTCACGTGGTCGGCATCGTCTCGGAGATCGACGTCTTCTCCAAGAGAGGCAAGGTCGCGCGCGACATCATGAGCCAGCACGTAATCACCGTCAGCGAAGACACCGGGATCGACGAGGCTGCTCGTCTCCTGATCGGCGAGAAGATCCGCCGCGTGCCCGTGATCAAGCGCGGGAAGATGGTGGGGCTGCTCAGCCGGTCCGACGTCCTGGATTTCTTCGCCACTACGCGCTGGACTTGCAACGTCTGCGGTCGCTGGGAGCGCGGGCTCGAGCAACTCGAGCGCTGCCACTCGTGCTCGAGCACGGACATCCGACTTGAGCGCGCAGATCCTGGCCACTAACGGTTCTTCTGCGCTCTCATTAAAGGCCCAGAGTTTCACGGAGTCGGTCATCCGCGAGATGACGCGCCTCAACCTGGCGCTAAACGGACCCGATAAGGCCATCAACTTCGCCCAGGGCTTTCCGGACTTCCCAACCGATCCACGAATCGTGGAGGCAGCCGCGAAGGCGATGCGCGACGGCTTCAACCAGTATGCGACCACCTGGGGCGCGCCTCAGCTGCGCAACGCAATCGCGCGCAATCAATCGGCGGCATGGGCCCGAGAGGTCGACGCCGAGCGGGAGGTGACTGTTTCGTGCGGCGCGACCGAGGCGATGATCGCCGCGATGCTGGCGGCTGTCGACCCCGGCGACGAGGTGGTCATTTTCGAGCCCTTCTACGAGAACTACGGACCGGATTGCATTCTCAGTGGTGCGGTTCCGCGCTACGTGACTCTTCGCGCACCTGATTGGGCGTTCGACCCTGAAGCTCTGCGTCGCGCTTTCACCAGCAGGACGCGCGCGATAGTGGTCAACACACCGCACAATCCGACCGGAAAGGTGTTCTCGCGGCAGGAGCTCGAGCTGATCGCCGAGCTGTGCGTCGAACACGACGCAATCGCCATCACCGATGAGATCTACGAGCACCTCGTCTATCGCGGCGAGCACACCAGCATCGCGACTCTTCCGGGCATGGGCGATCGGACAATCACCATCAGCGGGGCGAGCAAGACGTTCTCCGTAACAGGATGGCGAGTGGGCTGGCTGATCGCCCCCGCTGCGTTGACTTCGGGGATCCGCAAGGTCCACGACTTCCTCACTGTCGGCGCCGCGCACCCGCTTCAAATCGCTGTCGCCGCCGCGCTCGACCTGCCTACCGACTTCTACATCGAGCTGCTTGGGGACTACCGCGAGCGGCGCGACGCCATCGTCACGGGCCTGCAGGAATGCGGTTTCGATGCGTCGGCGCCCGATGGCGCGTACTACGTGATGGCCGGCATTGGCGGGTTCGGCTTTGACGACGACACTGCGATGGCGCGCCACTTGATCGAGAAGGTGGCCGTGGCGACAGTGCCCGGTTCGAGCTTCTATCACGACCCACGAAAGGGGCGAAGCCACGTGCGTTTCAGCTTTCCGAAGCGAATCGAGACCATCGAGCGTGGCGTGCAGGCGCTTCGCTCGCTGCGGCCTTAACAGCCGGGGTTCACGCATCGCGACGAGCGGCCTAGCGTGGCCGCATGCGAAACCTGCTTCGAAAACCGCTTCCGTGGATTGTGATTTGCGAATGCGCGATAGTCGCCGCGCTGGCGATGGTCGCCTGGCACATGGTCGCCAGCCAGCCGGCATCCCTCGTTTCGGGGATACTGGCCGCCGCCCCGACCCCGGTGCCAAGCCAGGCGGCCAGCCCTGCCCCAGTGACGGCGCCCGGCGAGGACGCCGCCCCAGCCGATGCGCTGTTGTCGGGCCTCAACCTCGATTCACGGTTCTGGAGGCAGCGGCTCGGCGAGCTCAACCAGGGTGAGAATTCGTTCGAGCAGCTCGAATGGAGGATGGTGCAAGCAGGCATGGATGCGGCTCGCCGGTACGTGAAATCGGTGGTGATGCCCGCACTGGCGCGCGCCGAGCGTGGGGGCCGCTAGCCGCCTGCCTCACGGAGCGCCGAGCGCATCAGCTCTGACAGCGTCGGGTATGCGTGCATGGCTCTTGCGACGACTTTGACAGGGGTGCGAGCCGCCATCATCGCCACGGCTTCGTGGATCATGTCGCCGGCGTTCTCGGCCACGATGTGGCAACCAAGCAGCTCGCCCGTCTTGGCGTCGGCGACGCATTTCACATGCCCGTGCTCGATGCCGTCGATCTGGGCCTTCTCGGCCTCGATCAGCCGCGCGAAGCCGGTGCGAACTTTACGGCCGCCCTTTTTGGCCGCGGCTTCCGTGAGGCCGACAGACGCCACCTCGGGGTCGGTAAACGTGACTTTTGGTACCACCCGCAGGTCCATGCGCTCGGTGCCCCCCTTCATCGCGTTGCGGGCGGCGACCTGGCCCATCTCAGACGCAACGTGAGTGAACAGTGGGCCCCCGACGACGTCGCCGGCCGCCCACGCCCACGGCTTGGACGTCCTCAGCTGCTCGTTGACCTTGATGCCCCGCGCTGACCATTCGATTCCGGCCGTATCAAGGCCCAGCGCTTTTCCATCCAGAGAACGGCCGACGGCGACGAAGATCTCGTCCACCTCGATCGAGGCGCCGCTCTCGAAGAAGATGCGCTTGACACGATCGCTGAGCTCGACGCGCGTCATCTTTATCCGCGTGCGCACCTCGATGCCCTCCGATTCGAACACCTCTCGAATCGCCGCGGAAGTCTCGGGCTCTTCGGCGGCAAGGACGCGAGCTCCATGCTCGATCAGCGTCACCTGCACTCCGAAGCGGGAGAAAATCTGGGCGAACTCAGCCCCGATCGGTCCGGAACCGACTACCGCCAGCCGGTTGGGAAGCTCCTTCAGCTCGAGGATGCCTTCGTTGTCGAGGTAACCGGCTTCTCGCAATCCGGGCACGGATGGCACGACCGGCTCGAGGCCGGCCGCCAGCAGCACAGACCTCGACTCGATCTCATCGGATCCGCCGATCAGCAGCTTGTGCTCTCCGATCAAGCGCGCCTCGCATGGAAAACGCACCTCCACGCCTGCCTTCTTGAACGGGTTCGAGCCGAAGCGGAGCATGTGGTCGCGCACCTGGTAGGCGCGCCCAATCGCGCGGCGCCACTCTACCTCCGGAGCTCCAACCTTGATGCCGTAGCGGCCGGCGTCACTGATGAGATGGAGCAGCCGCGCAGTGCGCACGAGAGCCTTCGTCGGCACGCAGCCGTGGTTGGTGCACGTGCCCCCGAAATGGTTGGCTTCCGCCAGCAGAATCCGTGACTTGCCGCCGTCCGCGATGGTGAACGCGGCTTCAGATCCGGCCGCGCCGCCGCCGACGATTACGAGGTCGTAGGCAGGCTTTCGGCGCACGTTGCCCTAAGCGCCTTGGCTGACTGCTCTAACCCTTTTCTGCTGTCATCGTGACGTTGCCGTTCAGGGTGGCTCCGTCCTCGACCGTAAGGCGCGCGACCTTGACCTCGCCGTTGAGGCGGCCGGAGCCACCCAGGGTAAGGCGCTTGCGCGCGGTCACGTTGCCGTTGACCTGACCGCGAACGCTCACGTTGGCGCCCTCGATCGAGGCCTGGACCGTCGCCGTCGGCTCGATGGCGACGTCGCCGCTGACCTTGAGCTCGCCCTCCACGTTGCCGTGGATCCTCAGATCGCCGTGGATGTCGAGGCGTCCATTAAGGCTGTCGCGAGGGCCGAGCGTGACTACGTTGGTACCACCGTTTTGCGCGGTCCCGGCCGAGTGGGCCGCGGATTTCTCAGCTTGGGCCATGTGGGCCTCCTCTAGTGGGTTTTGATCTGCTTCCCCGTCGCCGTCCTCAACTCACCCTGGCACCGAATCTTGCGTTGCCGCAGCGTATTCAGGAGAGCTCTGAATTTGGACGAGCTAGCATCGTAACAGGGTGCGATTGAATACACAGGAAGGGATCGTGAGGCGGCGAGGCTGGTTCTCGAACGGCCGCGCAACGACACACACGTCCCGTTGATGGACCCGGATGCCTCCGACGAGATGACCGACCACCTGGTCGATTTCTTCGACCAGATCGCCTCCGTGTACGACGCCTGGGCGGGCGGCCAGCATGGGCGTGTCGCCGCAAGGCTGGTCGAGCTGGCGGCGCCGAAAAAAGGTGAGCACGTGCTCGATGTGGCCACGGGCACGGGGTTGGTCGCTCACCTCGTCGCGAGCAAGGTCACGCCAGGCAGCGTGATCGGCATCGACCTCTCGGATCGCATGCTTTCCATCGCGCGGGCGAAGCAAAGCAAGAACACGCAGTTCGTCGGCATGGCGGCGGAACGATTGGTGTTCCGGCCGGAGACGTTCGACCTGGTCACGATGGGAGAGGCGCTGGCGTACCTGTCCGATCCAAGCGACGCACTGGCCGAAGCCAACCGAGTCCTTCGCCCTGGGGGAAGGCTGGCGGTTTCCTGCCAGCGGCGCAGCCTGAGCACGCGCGCACAGGACCTCTTCTTTCAGGGACTCGCGCCGCTGGCTCGGCGCCATTACCTCAGCCTGCCGCGATACAGCTCGGAGCGCGCCCGATTCGGCGAGCCGGACGTGCTGCCTCGGCTGCTGGGAGCGGCGGGCTTCGAGGTGACGCGACTCACCGAGATGGTCACGGGCGGTCGGACGCAGAACGCACGCGAGTGGACTGAGCTGATGGCCGGCGCGGGCCCGCTCCCTTACACGCTGATCAGAGCGCTGGGACCTCGCTACAGGAGCGAGCTGGAGGTGGAGGTCGAGTCGGCGATGGAAAGCCTCGGCGACCCCGACGATGCGTTCAGGTACCACCACTCCTACGTCATTGCCGTTGCAAGGAAGAAGGCGCCGGCGTAGCCGTAGCCGACTCGCCCCTGATGGTTATGAAGATGACGGTCGCCGCCAAAATACACAACGCAGCCGCGATGGTGAAGATCTCGCGGTATTCCTGCAGAAAAGCAGCGGCGACAAGGCGGTCGAGATGCTCGAGGCGAGCGCGCAGGTCGGGCTCTGTGAGCTGCGGCGTGCCCAGGATTTGACGGAAGCGGAAAAGTCCGAACGCCGTCAGGGCTGACAGCCCGACGAGCATGCCCATCACGCGCGCCAGCACCACCAGGCTGGACGCAAGCCCGTGGTGCTCCGTCCGCGTCAGCTGCAGCACCGTGGCTGCGAGCGGCGCGATCACGATTCCAAACCCGAGGCCGCATGCCGCCAGCGCCAGGTCGGCCGTCCTGAACGGACCGGTGCGCAATGCAAGCTCGGCGGCCTGCCAGGTGGACATCTGGACGAAGGCGGCCGCAGCCAGGAGCGTGCCGGCTAGCGCTGTCCACCGCGTGCCCAGGCGCCCGGCCAGGACGCCGCCGGCGATGGCGCCTAACGGGACGCCGATCAGAAACTGGGTGAGCAGCAAACCGGCCGCCAGCTGGTTGAGACTGAAGACGAGCCGGCCAAGAATCGGCACGTCGAGCAGCACCACCATAAGTGCGGCCCCGATCAGCAAGTTGGCCGCGGTCACGCCGGCGAATCGCGGGCTCCGCAGCAGGTGGCGCGGGATCAGCGGCTCGAGCGCGTGGACCTGTCGCCATCCATACAGCGCCAGCACCAACAGGCTCAGGATCCCAAGCGGGATGAAGAGTCCGCTGGTGGCGCGTTGGGCTGGGTCGTCGGGGTACAGGGCGACCACCAGGAGTCCAAGCCCAAGTCCCAGCAGGCCGGCGCTCTTGAAGTCGACGGTGCTGACAGGCGTGCTTGCATTCGATTCATGCGGTGCGGTTACCGCGTCCTTCTCCCGGCTGGCAACCAGCAGGCCGGCGCCGCATAACGCCGCCAGCGGCACGTTCAGCCAGAACACAAAACGCCACCCGCCGACCGCGGATGCGGCCGAGGCGACGGTGGCGCCAAAGATCGGTCCGAGGACGCTGCCCGCCTCCTGCAGCCCCGATACCGCGCCGAGCGCAACCGTTCGAGCACGATCTCGATAAAGGTCCGCTGCCAACGCAAGCGTCAAAGGCACGAGCCCGCCCCCGCCGAGGCCCTGCAGCACGCGGCCCGCCACGAGCCAGGGCAATGAAGTGGCGGTTGCGGTCACCGCCGACCCGATCGCAAAGACGGCGACGCACAACGCATAGACGGGAGTCCTGCCCCGCACATCGGAGTACGCGCCCAGCAGTGGCATCGCGATCACATACCCGCATAGAAAGCCGGTGACGATAGGCGTTGCCTGCTCGAAACGTTCGATGGTGAGACCGACGTCGGTGAGCATTGCCGGCAACAGCGTCACGACGAGATAGGCGTCGAGCGCCGCTACGAAAAGGCCTGCGCCGGCCAGCCCCAGCAGAACGCTGCGCGCGGATCGCGCCTCCCTCACGACGAAATCAGGGGCTGGGCGAGGCGATTGCGACGGTGGTGTTGAATCCGCTCAGGTCGATCTCGACGGTGCTGGCGGTGCCGCCGTCCCCGAACGGCCCGCTCAGGACCGCTTTGCGAATCAGATGGTCGGAGCCACCGACCCAGATGGTGGCTGCGACATTGCCAGTCGAGCTCAGCTCAGGCAGCAGCTTCGCGATCTGGGCAGCGCTGTAAGTCGCACCGATCTTGTACGAGTCGACCTCACCCACTTTCTCGCTTCCGACGTAGGTGAGGTTTTGCCCGGCCGGGATCATTGCCGGGAGTCCGGTCTTCGCGTCGAACAGCTTGGCAAGGTCGGGCACTTCCGCCGCGGTCTTGCCCGTCACCGCCGTGAACCCCGAAAAGGGCGGACGGAGATAAACATGGCCTCCTGTGATCACCACCTCAAGGCCGATCAAGAGGTCCTGGTACTTGACCTTGTAAACGGTGTCGCTGTCCGCAGGTAGCCGAACCGCAGCAGTGGCTGAGGTGAGCACGTAGCCCTGGAAGGAGATCGCGCCTTTGGTGAACTTGAGGGTTGCGCTCACGGTGCTCAGCTTCGCCATCGCGGCGCCGGCGTCTCTCAGTACCTGTCCGGGGTTTTCGGCCGGCAGGCCGCCGCAGGCGTTGAGGGCCACCGTGACCATCGCCACGGCAGCGACCAGCGTGGCTTTGGGCCTTGTCACCTCAGAAGTATTAGCCCCGCGCCGGCCGCTTTTGTGACGGTTGGTCGTCTTGAGGGGGGACATCCCCCTGGTGCGCCGGGCCTGGCGGCGCGCCCGCCCCACTCCCCTGCTTGGCTCTCAGGATCAAGCGGATCGGCCGGTCGTAGAAGAGGTAATCCCACGCCCAGTTGACCAGCACGATGATGCGGCTGCGAAAGCTGATCACGTTCACGAGGTGCACGCCCAGCCACATCAGCCAGCCGAGGAATCCAGAAAGCCTCACCGCGCCGAGCTCCGCCACCGCCGAGTTGCGGCCGATCGTGGCCATGATGCCAGGGTCTTTGTAGCGGAATGCCTTTGCCCCGCCGCTTCTAACCAGCTCCGCTACCGTCGCCGCGACCTGCCTGCCCTCCTGCATGGCGACGGGGATGAGCATCGGCAGCGGCGTTCCGCCGTCGATGGCGCCCGCAAGGTCACCGATGACAAAAGCCGCAGGGTGGCCAGGTACCTGAAGCGTCGATTCGACCTTGACTCGCGCCTGGCGCCCGAGCTCGATGCCGAGAGCCTTGCCGAGGTCGGAGGCGCGCACGCCGGCCGTCCAGATGATCGTGCCGGCCGCGATCTCTTTTCCACCAACCAGCTTTATCGAGGCTTCATCGACTGATTCGACCTTCGCACCCAACATCACCTCGACACCCTTTTTCTCGAGCGACTTGCGCGCTGCCTCGCGGAGGGTGGGCGCAAAGGTGCCGAGGGGCGCAGCCGCGGCTTCGAGCAGGAGCACGCGTACCTCTGCCAGGTTGAGGCCGCGGTAGTCCTTACGTAGCACGAGGTGGATCAGCTCGATCAGCGAGCCGGCGAGCTCGACGCCCGTTGGTCCGGCGCCCACGACTGCGAACGTCAGCAGCACGCGCCTTTGTGCGGCGTTGGTCGTCCAGCGTGAGGATTCGAATTGCGACAGGATGCGGTTGCGCAATGCGAGGCCTTCATCGAGGTCCTTGAGGCCGAGGGCATGCTGAGCGAGCGATGCGTTGCCGAAGTAATCGCTCTGGCTGCCGGTCGCCAGGACGAGGTAGTCGTATCGGATCTCGCCGCGATCCGTCAGCAAGACTTGCCGGTCGAGGTCCGCGCCAATCACCTCAGCCTGTTTGAAATCGACGTTCGCATATGGCCGGATCAGCGAGCGAACCGGTCGTGCTATCTCACCAGGATCCAGCAGGGCGGACGCCACCTGGTAAAGGAGCGGCGTGAACAGGTGGTAGTTGTTGCGGTCGACGATCAGCACGTCGACAGGGGCCTGCTTCAGCGCCCTGGCACACGTGAGGCCACCAAAGCCCGCGCCGGCGATCACGACGCTGGGACGGGTCACTTCTCGGGTGGCTTGCGGAACCGTCCCCCGGTGCTGTGGCGGCGGTTGGCCATCTTCTCCAGCGCACTGGCTCCTCCAGTCGCCTCGACGAGCGACTTGGGCAGCTTCTGCTTCTTCTTGAGCACCGGCTCGAACAGGTCGCCCTGCTTCGCGACGCGGGCCAGGACCTGCTCGGAGTCGAAGACCAGGAGGCTCGGGTCGCCGGCTTTGAGGCACTTCTCAACTTCGGCCCATGACACTGGAGTCGACACCGTGGGACGCTGCCGAGCTCGCAGCGAGTAGACGTTGACTGTCGTCTTGTACTGGTCGTTCTGGCTCCAGTCGATCAGCACGCGGCCAGTTCTCAGCTCCTTGAGCTGCTTGTGGACCACGAGGTCCGGATGGCGCTCCTCGAACAGCTGGGCCAAGCCCTTGGACACGACCTTGGTCTCGACATACCCGACCTTGGTGTTGAGCGGCACGTAGAGCTGCAGGCCCTTCGACCCCGAGGTCTTGGCGCAGCACTCGAGGCCGTGCTCCGCGAACAGGTCGCGCAGCATCAACCCGACCCTGCAGCATTCGACGATCGTCGCTGGCGGTCCGGGATCGAGGTCGAAGACCATCGTCCGGGGCTCGGGCAGGTTCGCAGCGTAGGACAGCGAGGTGTGGAATTCGAGCGTTGCAATTTGGGCCAGCCATACCAGCGTCGGCAGGTCCTGGCACAGGCAGTAGTACATGTCGCGGTTGTTGCCGCCGCTCCACACGGTCGCGGTCTGCACCCACGGTGGCCGGTGTTTCGGGCAGTTCTTCTCATAGAAGAACTCCGAGTCAACGCCATTGGGATACCGCTTGAGAGTCAGCGGATGGTGGCGCGTGTGGGGGAGGATCGCCGGAGCAATGCGCGTGTAGTAATCGATGACCTGCGCTTTGGTGAACCCAACCTCGGGGTACAGAACCTTCTCGAGGTTGGTGAGCTTGAGGACCCGGTCTTCGATCTTTACCTCGACTGCGGTTTCCTTAGCCACCTTCGCGCACCACCTTGCTTGCCGGCTTGTCGGCGCGCAGGCCCTTGAACGACGGCGCCCTGAGCTGGCCTGAGCGAGTCCATTCCACGAACTCGAACTCTGCCACTAGCTTCGGCTTCACGAAATTCGCCTTTCGCGGAGGCGCGCCAACATCAAAACGGCTCGTGTCCACGACGAGGGGTTTCATCAGCGCGGCCAGTTTCTCGAGCATTGCATCACTGAATCCGGTGCCGACCTTCCCGGCATACGCAAACTTCTTGTCCTTGTCGTAGTAGCCGACCAGCAGCGCTCCAGGATAGCCGCGCCGCTTGCCCTCGCCTTCGAGCCAGCCGCCGATCACCAGCTCCTGGCGATTGTGGTTCTTCACCTTCAACCACGCGCCGCTGCGCCGGCCCGGCTCGTAATTGGAGTCGACTTTCTTCGCCATCACTCCTTCCAGCCCAGCCTTCGCGCTCGCGTCCCGCATTGCCTGCCCTCCGCCCTCCTCCCAGGGCGGCGTCTGCCAAGACGCGCCCGAAAGCTTCAGGAGACCTAGCCGCCGACGGCGTTCCTTGTAAGGCTGGTCGAGCAAGGGGTGGCCATCCTGCCATAGCAGGTCGAAGATCATGTAGGTCACCGGCACCAGCTTCATCTTCCGGCGGACCTCGGACTCCGATGTGAGTCCCATGCGCTGCTGGATCTCCTCGAAGCTCGGTCTTCCTTTTTCGTCGAGAGCGACGACCTCGCCGTCGAGGATGACCTCGCGTGATCCGAGCGTCCGGCCCATCGGGTGAATCTCGGGGTACCGAGGGCTCACGTCCTCGCCGCTGCGGCTGAGTAGCCTCACCCGTCCACCCTCGACGTAGGCGAGGGCACGAATGCCGTCCCACTTGAACTCAAAACCCCACGCGGTATCGGGCTTGGGGATCGCGGTGGCGAGCTTGGCCATCATCGGCTCGATGCGAACGGGCATGGGCCGGCGCTCAGGATCCAGGGGCGGATCCATCCTGTGGATCATCCAGTTCTTGCCATCGGTACGGAACAGCACGTATCGACCCTGTACGCGCTTCCCGCGGAGGACGATCATCACCTCGCGGTCTGACCATTTCTCGGTCTCGTAGGTCCCCTCGTCCCAGATCGAAACCTGGCCCCCGCCATACTCCCCGGCCGGTATCTCGCCGGCGAAGTTGATGTAGCTGACCGGGTGATCCTCGACGTGGACTGCCAGATGGTTCTTCTTGGGGTCGGCCGGGACTCCTTTTGGCACCGCCCAGGACACCAGCACGCCATCCCGCTCGAGCCGGAAGTCCCAGTGCAGACTGCGGGCGTGGTGCTCTTGGACTACGAACCTCGGCGCCTTGGCGGCCTTGGGGGACACCTTGGCGCCGGGTTCGCTCGTCTTGGTGAAGTCGCGTTTGGCTTCGTACTCAGCGAGCTTTTTCGCCACTGATCAAGGTTAAGACCATCGCCAGCCATTCTCGACCGGCGGGCACCGGGGACCTCAGGCAGTTTCGCGCTTGACCAGCCGCACCTCGAGGCCGATCCCTTCCGTTCGGATCGTCGACGACTGGAAGGGGCTCTTGGCAACCAGCCTCTGGAACCGCGCCGGCGAGTAGGCGCGCCGCTTCAGCATCTCCAGGGTCACCTTGGTCATGAAAGCGCTCACCCGACCCAGCTGCATCTTGCGGACTTCTGACGCGATGTCGTCATGCGAGGCGTCGCTGCTCATGTCCTCGATCACAGCAGTCCCGCCGTTGCGAAGTACCCGGTGAAACTCAGCGAGGGCATTTCCCGGCTGGGTGAAGTTCTTGAAGGCCGCCTGGCAGGTGACGAGGTCGAAAGTGCCCGACTCGAACGGCATGGTGGCGGCGTCGCCCTGATGAAAGTCGGCGTTCACCCCCGCCTGAGCGGCCTTGACGCTGGCGATCTCGACGAAGGTCCGGCTGATGTCCAGGCCGCTCACCCGAAAGCGACCTGATCGTGCCATCTCGACCGCCAGGTAACCTGGTCCGGGCGCCACCTCCAGGATGCGTGCGCCATCCGGCAACGCAGCCGTGAGCCTGGTTGCCTGTTGCCGGTACTCCTCCAGCTGCTTGCCCGAGCTGCGAATGCCGGTGTACCACCTGGCCACCATGCCTTCCATCTCGGGGCCCTTGAACCGCCATCGTCGTTCTGCCCTCTCCATCACGCCATTCTCCTTAATTGGCCTCTAACGGCGTTAGAGGCGACCAAGGCAGCATACCCCTAACGGTGTTAGGATTGCAAGCGTGAAGAGGCGAACAGTTGTCACCGGAAGCTGAGGAGAGAGCGCCGGGCCTGACCCGCAGCGGCGTGGTCTCGGCCGCGCTCAGCCTGGTTCATGAGGGGGGTCTCGACGCGCTGACCATGCGCGGTCTGGCGGACCGGTTGGGGGTCAAGGCGGCGTCGCTCTACTGGCACGTCCGCGACCGCAACGAGCTGGTCGAGCGGCTGGCGGATTCGATCCTGGCCGGCGTCCAGGGCACGCCGTCCGGCCCTTGGCGCTCGGTCGCGCGGGGCACAGCTTTGGCGCTCGCGGCCCGTGTCGCCGCCCAGCGTGATGGCGCGCGGATTCTGCTGGAGGTCCCTGACGCTCTCCAACGCAGCGCTCCCTATTCGAGCGTGAGGCAGAGCCTGCAGGACGCGGGCTTGCAGCCCACAGAAGCCGGGGACGTGGCCTTCATGTTGATGGTCCACGTGATCGTGGATCATGCCACCGGCAAGCCTCCGCTGCCGGAGTCGGGCGCAGTTGCCTCGATCGCCGTCGATTCCGGTTCCCGCGGCGTGGTCCTGAGGCATGGCTCAGAAATGGAGTCATTGATACGGGTCCCGCACGATCCCGCGTCGTCCGCACCAGCGATAGTTCGTGGTGAGACGGTGAAGGTGAGGCGCCTCCGCGGCGTCGGTCTTGCCGAAATCGAGCTGAACCCGCGCCATCCCTGGCGTTTTCAGATCCAGGGTCCGACCTGGAACACGGTGCTGCAGGTGGGCGGTCTCGATGTACGAGAGATCAAGCTCGACAGCGGCGCCGCGAAGGTCGAATGCTTTCTGCCCCGGCCGCATGGTGTCGTGCCCATCATCGTCTCGGGTGGCGTGGTTGGCGTCACCCTTCACCGACCACCAGGCGCTGCGGTGATCGCGGAAGTCAGCCCGGGCTCGCTTCGTTTGAAGCTCGACGCGTTTGCGGTCAGCGCCACCACCGCCGACCTTCACTGGGAGAGCGAGGGCGCGTCGAGCTCGGCCGACCGCTACGAGCTACGAATCAATGGCGGTGCGATGCAGGTCACTTTGGATGATCAAGCGAAAGACGAGCCATTGCCAGCCGCGCCGGTGCAGCGCGAAACGCCGGGTGAGGTGACCTCGGCGCTGGCGATTCTTCTGGATGGGGTCGAGCGGCGCATCATGTCGCGACGCTGATTAAGCAGGCCTCGAGGCTCCACCAGGCAGCCGGAAAAGTCCAGTGAGGACTCGCGTGGGGCGGCCGCAAACCGCTCTGTTAACAGCCTGGGTACCGATGTGGGTCAGCCGTATCTAACGTGGCCTCCAAAACGCTGGAGGTTCACATGCTGTTGCTCACCGCCGGTCCCGATGTTGGGCCAATTGTCGACCTGATCAACACCTGGATCCACATCGGACAGGCTTTGGTTGGCTCAATCGGAGCTCTCGCTTTCATCCTTGCGTTTCTTTGGAAGATCACTTCAGTCGAGACCAAGTCCGCCCTGGAGGCAAAGCAGTGGATCCAGCGAATTGTCGTCGGCACCATCGGCGTCGAGGTGGCGGGCGCATTGGTGAGCATCCTGACCAGCTCGGTGCCTGCGTCGACCCACTGACGCCATGGATTGGATCCCGTCGCTGCTCCAGCAGCTCAGCCAGCTGCAGGGTCTGCTGTGGCCGCTGGTTCATCCGGACAAAGTCATCGCGTCACTTCTGGACGACAGCCTTGGCCTGCTGCTCAAGGTCTGGTTCGGCTTCATCCTGCAAACGACCGACTTCGACACCGGGAAGGACTTCGTGCTCAACGCGACGATTCGGCGCTTCGAGCCGGCAGTGCAGCTGGTGGCTGACGCGGCCCTTGGCCTGGTGGTGGTCGTGGCGAGCTACAAGCTCATCTGGGGCCAGGGCGTCCGCAGCCAGTACACCGTGCGCATGCTGCTTCCGCGGCTGATGATGGGCACGCTCCTCATCAACTTCTCATTGCCCCTATTCCAGGTCGCCGTCCACGCCAGCAACGTCGCGTGCGACGCCATCCTGACATTCGGCACCATCCCGGACTGGAACACGTGGTGGGACAACTACCGCCTCGACCAGGCCCAGGGGGTATGGCAGTTCGTGACGACCGCCGCTCTCGTGGTTGGATACGACGTGCTCGCGGTCGCCTACCTGGTGCGTTACGCAATCCTCATCGTGCTGGCGATCACCGCTCCGCTCGCCGCATTGCTGTTCACCCTGCCTGACACGCACCACCTGGCCAAGCAGTGGACTTCCTTATTTGTGACGAACCTCTTGATGCAGCCTGCCCAGCTGTTCGTGCTTGCCATCGGATTCGGCCTCGGGAACGGCGGCCACACGCCGGTCCACCACCTCTTCGCGCTCGCCTCACTGCTGATCGTGTTCAAGGTGCCAGGAGCGCTGAGTGGCGCCGGGACGACGGCCCACAAGCTCGAATCCGCGCTCTCGACAGGGTTGCATGGGCTACAGCACGTCATCGCTAGAGCCGCCTGACATGTTGAAGGTTGGCTGCGTTTGCCTGGCAGCCGCGCTCTTCTACGTGGTGGGCGCATCGAGGGTCTCAAACCCTGACAAGCTCACCCTCGCCGCGATCGTTCCCGGGGCCACGATGACGCAGCCGTTCGGCTGCACCACCCTGGTCCTCGAGCCATTCGATTCTTATTGCCCGACGCACCACGTGCATACAGGGGTTGACCTGGCGGCGCGGGAGGGTACCCCTGTCTATGCCGCCGAGGCGGGTACAGCAAGCATCGGGTTCGACCCGTATGGCGCAGGTCTGTATGTGGCCGTGTCCTCGGGCAGCCACGTTCGCGTGCTCTACTGCCACCTGTCCAAGGCCATCGTCAAACCAGGAGAGCTGGTCGCGACCGGCCAGGTGGTCGGCGCCGTTGGCGCGACGGGGCTGGCCACCGGCCCGCACCTCCATTTCGAGGTTCAAGTGGACGGGCGCGCGGTCGATCCTGTCGCGTGGCTCGCGTCTTAACGACCTGGCTAGGCATTGCGAACTTCCGCGCCTACGCTGCAGGCAATAAAACGGAGGTGATCGGAATTGCTCAACAAGGTGCACTTGATCGGCCATCTGACAGCGGATCCGGAGGTCAAAGCGACACCGAAAGGTGTGTACGTGGCGAACTTGCGGCTGGCCACCAACACGTACGCCGGAAAGGATGAGGAGGGGAACGGGAAAGAGGAGACGGAGTTCCACAACCTGGTGGTCTTCGGGAAGCGGGCCGAGTTCGCCGGCGCGTATTTGAAGAAAGGCCGCTTGCTCTATGTCGAAGGGCGCCTGCGGACGAGAACCTGGACGGATGCGGCGGGCCTGAAGCACTACAAAACCGAGATTGTGCTGGCCGTTCTGGACCTCCTCGGCCCCAAGCCGCTGGAGGTCGCCGCTTAGCCGGCGGACCCGGGGGCGAGGTTGCGTTCGGCGGGCCAGGCAGTAATGATGTAATCGATGGCTGAGGATTTGAGCGCCTGGTTCGCCGGCCGTGTCCCCAAAACGTGGTTCGTCGAGCCGCCCGAGGTGAGCGCGGACGGCGATGAGGTGCTCGTTCTGGGCACGCTGCCGGACGTCGAGTTGGCCAAGGGCACCGCCACCGATGGCCGGTCGGCTGCACGTTCCGCCCGCATCGACAGGTTTCGGGAGGAAACCCGCGAGGAGCGCGTCAAGATCGCACGCGAGGCCGAACGCCACTTCAAGAGGAAGGTCGCCTGGGGAGTTCGATGCGGTGGCGAGACGAAAATCTTCACCACCCTCAGCGTCCCTGTCATGACGCGTCTGAGGATGTCGGAGCGTTCGATCCTCGACACCCTGGTCGCGGGCGGGGTGGCGCGCAGCCGCAGCGACGCCCTGGCCTGGTGCGTCAGGTTGGTGGGCTTGCACCAGGCCGACTGGATCAAGGGCCTGCGCGATGCCCTGGTCAAGGTGGACGAAGTTCGCAGCAAGGGGCCGCTGAACTAGGTCCAGCCCCTGCGCAGGTTCCGAGCAGGACCCTCGTCAAGACCGTTGATACCCTGTGGCCACTTTGACAATCGAGGAGGATCGCCGACAGGTCGTGATCATGGGCGCAGGCCCGGCCGGATTGACGGCAGCTTATGAGCTCATGAAGCACGAGATTCCGGTCACCGTGATCGAGAAGGACCCCGGCTACGTCGGCGGGCTGGCCCGCACCGTCGAGCACAAGGGTTACCGCTTCGATATCGGAGGCCATCGATTCTTCTCCAAGAACCAGGAGGTCGAGGATTTGTGGACCGAGATCCTGGGCCCAGAGATGCTCACGCGCGACC